>ENA-UOOI01000024-UOOI01000024.1-fermentation-metagenome-genome-assembly--contig:-NODE-24-length-200023-cov-44.407285_pt1 | contig 200023 bp, 201 predicted proteins | sample MGYA00245779_ERZ724027 | MGnify/ENA primary metagenome ERZ724027 (study PRJEB28704, sample SAMN03018318) | fermentation metagenome | biome: anthropogenic terrestrial biome; feature: soil...
CACCATCCCTCAGTTATTGTGACTGTATTATAGCATAATGCCGTAATATTACCTACCGACGTTTTGGTCATGTCTCTAAATGAGGTAAACGAAACGTAGAATATTCGGCATGCTGCCGCGCTTCTTGTCAAGACCCGATGTGCTGATAATTTCGTCTACGAAAGACTCGTCAATTGTATTGCCATCCAATTCCATTGGCAGTACAATATTTTCATTCTGCTGCCCCAGGGCCCGCTTTCCTTCCGCGATAGAAACTGTCTAGACAGTGTGATAGCCGTCTTTTTCAAAAGTGAAGGCAATGCCGCGGCTCAGGTTTTCATCGTCTTCCAATATCAGGATCGTTTTCACAGCAAACCTCCGTTATTTTTATAAAGCCCACTAATTGACAATCATTATATGCGCTTAAGCAAATAGATACAAGCTCTTTTGATCCTCCAACCAATTCATGTTTACGACGCATTTACGCAAGATACCCAGCAGTGATATAATAGGTGATATGAAGCCGGCCATTTTGCCGGGAGCTATGACAGAAGGGAGAATATCTTATGTATTTGTTCAAACCACTTACAGTAAAGAGCATGACTCTGCGCAACCGGATCGTTATGCCTCCCATGTGTATGTACAGTTCAGAAACAGAAGGCATGCCAAATGAATTTCACTTTACCCACTATACTTCCCGTGCCATTGGCGGAGTGGGACTGATTATTATGGAGGCCACCGGCATCCTTCCATGGGGTCGCATTACGGACCATTGCCTGGGCCTTTGGAAGGATGAACAGGCAAAAGCGCTTGCGCCAATTGTCGCTGCCTGTCAGAAGCAGGGGGCCAAAATGGCCATTCAGCTCAATCACGCAGGACGTAAATGCACAGCGCGGGAAAAAAGGATTTTTGCACCCAGCGCCATTCCATTCGAAGAGGGTTCCCCCATGCCTCATGAGATGACGGAAGAGGATATCCGTGATACCATTCTTGCGTTCCGGAGCTCAGCAGCAAGGGCAGCTGAAATCGGATTTGACGCTGTTGAAATCCATGGGGCCCATGGTTATCTGATTAATGAGTTCCTATCACCGCTCACCAATCACCGCACAGACGGTTATGGTGGCTCAACTGAAAACCGCTGCCGTTTACTGATTGAAACGCTGCAGGCGGTACATGAGGTTTGGCCTGATGATAAACCTGTTTTACTGCGTGTATCCGCCGAGGATTATGAACCAGAGGGCTTACATCCAGCAGAAATGGCCAGGATTGTTGAACTGGTGAAGCCATATATTGATGTGCTGGACGTAAGTACGGGTGGAGTTGTGCCAACACCGCCGCCGGCCCTTTATCCAGGCTATCAGGTAAAAGCTGCTGAAGAGCTGAAACAGGCGTTGGGCCTTCCTACAATTACTGTCGGTCTGATCACCGATCCACATCAGGTGGAAGAAATCCTGGGGGAAGGGCGGGCGGATCTCGTTGCGCTTGGCCGGGAACTTCTGCGCGATCCCTATTGGGTGATGCACACAGCCCGTGATTTGGACGTCAAATATCAGTGGCCGGAGCAATATCTGCGAGGATTTACTGCAAGGAAATAAGACATAGGAGGATTCCCCATGGATTTAGCTATGTTGAAAGAATATTTGCCGTTTCTCATTCCGTTGGTTATCGCACAGCTTGCGCTTGGTATTACCGCCCTTGTTCATGTGCTCCGGCATCCCCATTACCGTTTCGGGAATAAAGTGATGTGGGCTTGTATCGTCATGCTCGTGCAGACTATCGGGCCAGTCGTATACTTTGCCTTTGGCAGGGGTGAAGAATAATGGGCATTTTGGAGATTCATCAGCTTTCCAAGCGTTTTGGTCGCCATGAGGTACTCAATGGATTGGACATGGATGTTCCGGAGCATTCCGTATTCGGTTTTGTTGGCCAGAATGGCGCGGGTAAAACAACAACAATGAAAATTGTTCTCGGATTATTAAAGCCGGATAGCGGAAGTGTAACTGTATGCGGGGAAAAGGTTGCGTATGGCGAAACAAAAACAAATCGAAACATAGGCTTCCTTCCCGATGTTCCGGAGTTCTATGGATATATGAATCCAATGGAATATTTGAAGCTATGTGGTGAAATAACCGGGCTTACGAAAGTGAAGATCAAATTGAGGAGCGAGGAATTGCTCTCGCTTGTGGGGCTAAAAGACCAAAAAAAGAAAATCAGCGGGTTTTCACGAGGGATGAAGCAGCGCCTTGGTATTGCACAGGCCTTGCTGAATGAACCCAAACTTCTCATATGCGATGAACCCACATCGGCACTTGATCCAATCGGCAGGAAGGAAATACTCGACATCCTGCTTGCAGTGAAAGGAAAGACGACCGTCGTATTTTCTACACATATCTTGTCGGACGTAGAGAGAGTATGCGACCGCATCGCAGTATTGCATAGCGGCAAGCTGGCGCTGCACGGCACGCTTTCTGAAATAAAGGAGAGCCACAGGCATAATGGATTTGTTCTTGAGTTTTCGAGTGATATGGAAGCGTCCTTATTCGAGAACATGGAAGAGCTGAAGCAGCCGTCAATAAGTATGTCGCGCAATGGAAACACTGTGACGGCGTTTGTTACCGATCACGATATGGGCGGACATCTTTTGCTGGGCGTGCTGTCGCAAAAGCGGATTGTTCCATTGAAGTTCGCAGTTATGGAACCAACTCTGGAAAGTTTGTTTATGGAGGTGGTCCAATGAGAAACTACCTGGCATTTCTAAAAAAAGAGATTTATGAATACACAAAAACTTATAAGCTGCTCATTATGCTGATGGTCTTTGCGGTTTTCGGAATCACAAATCCCCTTGTGGCAAAACTGCTGCCTGAAATACTTGGAAGCCTTAAGACGGAAGGCATCATCATGACATTGCCAGAGGCGACTGCCTACGACGCCTGGACGCAGTTTTTCAAAAACGCAACGCAAATGGGGCTGATCGTGATGGTGATCCTGTTCAGTCCTGTTTTGTCATCGGAACTGTCCAGGGGGACGCTTATCAATATGCTGACAAAAGGGTTGTCACGAACAGTGGTTATCCTTTCGAAATACACCTGTATGGTTGTGGTGTGGACGATCAGTATTGCACTATGCTTCGGACTGACTTATGGTTATACGGTGTATCTTTTCCCTGCGGGCGAAACAGCAAATCTGCTCTTTTCCACGTTTTGCCTATGGATGTTTGGCTTGTTTTTGCTGGCCACATTATTGCTCGCAGCAACCCTAACGAAAAGTAATTATGGATGCTTACTCATCACAGGCGCAGTAGTGGTCGCCTGCATGCTTGTGAATATCATACCGGCGGCACATAGGTATAATCCAATTTCGCTGGCGACTGACAATATGGGACTCATAACAGATGACATAGAGGTATCTTCGCTCTATTGCACTATCTTGATATCCTGCCTGCTTTCATTTCTTTTTTTGACGATATCGGTATTAATATTTAGAAAAAAGCAAGTATAAATCAGAAATATTACCTTCGGCTGCCCCAAAGCCCAAAGCCGTCGTTACATGCCTGCAAGCATTAAGCCGCTTTCCGTTTATACGCCCTCATCGCAAAGATATATGCCACAAGCGTAATTCCGATGCACCATACGAGCGCAGTCCAAATGTCGTTGCCGACAGGCTGCTGCGTGAGTAGAGAACGTATCGCATTGACGATGGAGGTGACTGGCTGGTTTTCGGCAAAAACGCGAACAGGTCCCGGCATAGAAGCGGTTGGCACAAATGCCGAGCTGATGAACGGAAGAAAGATTAGCGGGTAGGAAAAGGCGCTCGCACCGTCCACAGATGTTGCAGATAATCCGGCTATCACCGCGATCCATGTCAGAGCTAATGTGAACAGCACGAGAATCCCGCTCACGGCAAGCCAGGATAGCACCCCCGCTGGAGAACGAAAGCCCATAAGCAGCGCAACGAGAATGATGACGACGACCGAAATCGCGTTGGAAACCAGGGAAGTCAGCACATGCCCCCACAGCGCAGCGGAACGCGCGATCGGCATCGAGTGGAACCGCTCGAAAATGCCGCTTTTCATATCTGTAAACAGACGAACAGCCGTATAGGCGATGCCGCTTGCAATCGCCACCAGCAGGATGCCGGGGAGCAGGTAATTCACATAGTTATCCGTGCCGACCTGGATAGCGCCGCCGAGCACGTAGACGAACAGCAGCATCATTGCGATAGGCGTGAGGCACACTGTGATGATGGTGTCCATGCTGCGGGTGATATGGCGCATGGAACGCCCGAGCATGACGCCCATATCACTGAAAAGGTGTTTTTTTACAGCTTCCAATTACTTTTCCTCCTTTTTGCCGACAACTGCGAGGAAGATCTCCTCAAGCGTGGGCTGTTTTTCCACATACTCCACTTTTGCAGGCGGGAACAGCTTTTTCAGCTCTTCAAGCGTGCCGCCTGCGATAATCCTGCCCTCATGCAGAATGGCAATCTGATCAGCGAGCTGCTCGGCTTCATCCAGCATCTGCGTGGTCAGGAATACCGTTGTGCCATTTGCAGCAAGCTCTTTGACAGTCTTCCAAACCTCGATGCGGGCCTCGGGGTCCAGCCCGGTGGTCGGCTCGTCGAGAAAGATAACCTGTGGTTTTCCAATCAGACTCATGGCAATGTCGAGTCTGCGGCGCATACCGCCCGAGTAGTTGGAAACTCTGCGGTCGGCGGCATCGGTCAGAGCGAAGCGTTTCAGCATATCGTCTGCAATCTGACGCGGATTTGTGAGATGCCGCAGTCTGGCGATCATCATCAGATTTTCCCGTCCGGTCAAAATCTCATCCACGGCGGCAAACTGCCCGGTCAGGCTGATTGACTGCCGCACCTGTTCGGGTTTTGCTGTAACGTCGAAGCCGTTGACGCTAGCGGCGCCCCCGTCCGGCTTGAGCAGCGTGGTGAGGATTCGGACGATCGTCGTCTTGCCCGCGCCATTGGAGCCGAGCAGGGCGAAAATACTGCCCTTGTCCACCTCGAAATCCACGCCCTTCAGGACATGAAGCTGTTTATAGGATTTTTGCAACCCTTTCACTTGAATCGCTTTTTCCATCCCAATTTCCCCTTTTACTTTTTTTTATCCGTATCCTTTTTTATGGCCTTATAGACTTTCCGGTTAACAGAGTCCTGATAGACGTCGGCGTAGGTTTTTGAATCTTGGATCAGATCATCGCAGAAGGCTGCTACGTCACTGCCGGTCACTTCGAGCACGCCTTTTCCCGAGGCCGCGCCTTCTTCAAAAAGATCGACGATCCCCGAGAGCAGGCCAATTCCTTCGGTCATTTCGACAGGGCCAACTTTAAAGAGATATTTTTGAATCTCTTTATAAACGATCTGATAATCCTGCGGGAGCGCTTTGACACGCGCCATATGCGCCCGCCACTCTTTTTTACCTTTGATGATATCCTGTAGATTCATTTTATCCTCCTATTTCCCCAATTTTTTAGCGACAGTATTGTTGAGCTGCTCGCGCCACTTATCGCGGTACGACTTTGCCCCTTCTTCGCCGGCCAGTGCGGCACAGAAGCCTTTAATATCGTTGCCCAAAACCTCCTGGACACTCTGACCGTCCGCCACCGCTTCTTCGAGCAGGCCAAGCACGCCGTCGAGAATCGGCATGAGGTTGCGGCCGGTGAAATCTGCGTGCGCCCAAAGATTCAAACCGATTTCGTCCCATGCCGCCTGATAATCGGCAGGCAGCTTTTTAACCCGCGATTTAAAAGTTCTCATTTGTTTCGTCATGTCGCTTCCGGTGATCTTTTCCCAAAAATTCATTCCTTTTTCACCTCCTTTAACTCGTTGATTTTTGACTCGACGAACTCCCATTTTTCCCAGAATCTTCGCAACTTTTCACGCCCTGCGTCGTTGAGTGCGAAGAATTTTCGCGGCGGCCCCATGTCGGAGGGTTTTTTGGTGATCTCTACCAGCTTGTTTTTTTCAAGCCGGATCAGGATGGTGTACACCGTTCCCTCCACAACATCCGTGAAACCAAGGGCGTTCAGCCGCCGCGTAATTTCGTAGCCGTAGGTTTCTTTGCGGTTTATGATTTCAAGGACGCAGCCCTCAAGCACACCTCTGAGCATTTCTGTTAGGTTTTCCAGCATAATCCCTTCTTCACTAATCTTTGTGACCCATATGCAGTGTGACTTACTACTGCTATATAGTAACACGCAATAGGCAGTTTGTCAACAGCGTTTACCCGGATAAGAAATTCCTTCTAAACGTAAGATGCAAATCTCTTTTTCATTTGGTGCCTTCCATTTACCCGCTCCTGAATCCCTGAATAAAATGAGTCTGCACGGGCAAGATAATGGCACCCAAAAATGATCAACCAACAGGTGATTTTTTGAAAAAAAGATTCTATCAGCTGAAAATTATTTTGACAGGCATCCTGACCGGGTTATGCAATGGTCTTTTTGGCGCCGGCGGGGGAATGATTGTCGTTCCATCCATGGTGCATTTCCTGGATGTGGATGAACATGATGCCCATGCGACGGCCATAGCTGTGATTATGCCCCTGGCTGTCATCAGCGCCTTCATTTATTTCCGGAACGGGTATCTGGATTTTGGGAAAACATTGCCGGTTGCCGCCGGAGGAATTCTGGGTGGATTTACGGGTGCATATCTCCTTCACCGTGTATCTTCCTATTGGCTGCAAAAGATATTCGCGTTGTTTATGATTGTGGCTGCAGTAAGGATGATTTTCTGAAGCTGCTTTTGTTTGCAATCGGATTGGTGTCCGGCGTAATCAGCGGAATGGGGATTGGAGGAGGAACCGTTCTGATTCCGGCGATGATTTTTCTGGCAGGTGTATCCCAGCACAGTGCCCAGGGGATAAACCTTACTGTCTTTATTCCCACGGCATTGGTTGCCATATGTGTACACAGCAAAAATAAACATATACGGTTCCGGCTGGCTCTCCCGCTGATTCTGGCAGGAATATCCGGTGCTGTTCTGGGTTCTGTCCTGGCATCTTCCATGCCCTCCCGGCTTCTCCGAAAACTGTTCGGGGGATTTTTGCTGGTGATGGGCATATACGAACTATTTCAAAAAAAGAAAAGCTAAATTGGCAAGTTGTTATTATCATTTCATGCTTTTTATGATATAATAAGTACAGATCATCGAATGTGCTTCAATAACCTGAAGGGGCTTCGGCTTCGGAGGGTTATTTTCGTATTACAGGGATGTCTTTTTTTTAACAAGGCATTCCGGATATCCCTGCAAAGGGATAAGAGACCGAGTCTTAGGAGAGAGGTGTTCTGTTTGGCGAGTAAAATACTGCCGTTTGCCGGAGGAATCCATCCGCCGCACAGCAAGCACAGTACGGAGGACAAGAAAGTTGAGATCTGCAAAGTCCCTGATATTGTGAAGATTCCTTTGAAGCAGCATGTTGGCGCACCTTGCGTGCCATTGGTAAAACCGGGTGACAAGGTGAAATGGGGGCAGAAAATCGGCCAGCCCCAGGGCTATATCAGTGCTGCCGTACATTCCAGTGTTTCCGGAACGGTTCAGTCCATCGAAGAAGCGGAGCAGCCGGACGGCAGCCGTGTGGAAACGGTTGTGATTCAAAATGATGGGAAGGATACACCGGACCATTCGATCCGGCCGGGTACGCTGGAAAGTCTGAATGCAGAGGAACTGAGAAATATTGTTATGGAGGCCGGCATTGTCGGAATGGGCGGGGCTGCCTTTCCCACTCATGTGAAGCTGTCCCCGCCTCCTGAAAGGAAGATCGACACCGTCATTTTAAACGGGTCGGAGAGCGAGCCCTTCCTGACCAGTGATGACCGGCTTATGCTGGAACATCCGGAGGATATCCTTTATGGTTGTAAGGTTATCATGAAGATCCTTGGGGTGTCCAGAGCTTTTATCGCAATTGAGGACATTATGCCGGAAGCCATCCGGATCCTGTCTGCCAAAGCGGAAGGGGAAAAAGGCATACAGGTCGTCCGTCTTGGGACGAAATACCCACAGGGTGCAGAAAAGCAGCTGATCTATGCAATTACCGGACGTCAGGTCCCTTCCGGAGGCCTGCCGATGGATGTCGGTACCGTGGTCCAAAACGTTGGGACGGCAGCTGCCATTTCCCGTGCGGTCCGGACAGGAGAGCCGCTTACCCAAAGGATTGTAACGGTATCCGGAGGGGCGGTCCGGGAGCCGAAGAATCTGCTGGTCCGCATCGGCACCTCCTTCCGGGATGTCATTGATTGCTGCGGAGGATGGAAGGAAAAGCCCGTCAAGATTCTTTCCGGTGGCCCGATGATGGGGGTGGCCCAGCATACGCTGGATGTACCTGTGACCAAGGGTACTTCCGGGATTGTGTTGTTTACGGAAAAGGAAGCCGCCATGCCGGAGGTGTCCAACTGCATCCGGTGCGGAAGATGCGCTTCGGTTTGCCCGATCCGTCTGATGCCTCTTTTGATCAGTGCAAATTCACTGAAAGGCAATTACGAAGAGGCGGAGAAGCTTCATGCTCTGGATTGCATCGAATGCGGAAGCTGCTCCTTTATCTGTCCGGCGGCAAGGCCGCTTCTGCAATCCATTCAGGTGGCAAAGAAGGAAATCCTGGCCGGTCGGAAAAAAAGGGATGCATCGGTTTCCAATGATTTGTCCGAAGGGCGGACAGACAGGAATAAAAGCAACAGGACATAAAAAAAGAAGGTAGAGAAAAATCAACAGTAAAAATGAAAAAAGATTAACAAAGAACAAGAAGCAAGGATAAAAGAAAGGAGGTTTGGGTATGGATTATTTTACGGTTTCTCCCGCTCCTCATATCCGAACGCAGGAATCCGCTTCCAGAATTATGCTGGATGTCGTCATCGCATTGATCCCTGCCGGGATTGTTTCCATATTTGTTAACGGGGTAGGAGTCCTTTGGACCATACTGATCAGCATAGTCACTGCCGTGCTGACAGAATATCTTATTCAAAAGTTTATGAAAAAGCCGGTAACCATCAACGATTTCAGCGCGGTGGTCACCGGAATACTGATGGCCTATAACCTTCCTCCAGGTGCACCCTGGTGGCTGGCGGTTATCGGTTCCTTCCTCGCGATTGCGCTGGTCAAGCAGTTGTTTGGGGGGCTGGGACACAATTTCATGAATCCGGCGCTGGCTGCCCGCGCGATTCTGCTTGCCGCATGGCCGGTACGAATGACAACGTGGGTGCTGCCGGATGCCGTTACTTCCGCGACCAGTTCCGCCACACCCCTGGCCATGATGGAAGGGACGTGGGCTTCCGCATCAAAGCTACCCAGTTTTCTGGACGTATTTCTCGGGAATATCGGAGGGTCCATCGGTGAAACATCTTCCGTGGCTCTGCTGATCGGTGCGGCGTATCTTCTTGTGCGGAAGGTCATCAGCTGGCGGATTCCTGTGACATATATCGCCACCACATTTATTCTGACCGTTTTGCTGGGAGGGCACGGTCTGTATGGCGCGTTTTACCAGATTTTTCTCGGAGGTCTGATACTGGGAGCCTTTTATATGGCGACGGACTATTCCAGCTCTCCGATTACCCCAAAAGGTCAGATCATTATGGGAATTGGCTGTGGCATCCTGACTGCCGTCATCCGGATTTACGGAGGGTATCCGGAAGGAGTCAGCTATTCCATTCTGTTGATGAACGTTGTCACGCCATTGATTGATAAATATACCATGCCAAAAATATATGGGGAGGGAAAAGCTCATGCCTGAAACGGTTCGGATTGGATTGAAACTTTTCTTGATTACCGCAATTGCAACGCTTGCCCTGGCATGGACGCATATGATTACCGATGTGCCAATTCGGGCACAGGTGGAAAAGGCGGCGACAGAAGCCAGACAGGCCGTATTGCCGGACGCCGGGGAATTTCAGCAGATGAAGGTATCATCATCCGGACAATATCCGTCTATACTGGAAGCCTACAAGGGCCTGGACGGAAGCCAGACCGTGGGTTATACGTTCAAACTGAGCGGAAAGGGCTATGGCGGAGACCTGGAAATCATTGCGGGAATCCGTACGAATGGCAAACTGGCAGGGATCCGTATCCTTCAGAATTCCGAAACTCCCGGGCTGGGAGCAGAATCCCAGAAGCCTGAATTCTATGAACAATACAGTGGAAAGTCTGCTTCCAAACCATTGGAGAATGAGGACATTTCTGCAATTACAGGGGCTACGGTAACGACCCATGCCGTTACCAATACGGTGAACACTGCCATCAAATATTTCAATACGGAACTGGGAGGTGGGAAGCAGTGAAAATCAAGGATATTCTGTATAACGGGATAATAAAGGAAAATCCGACCTTTCGCCTTGTGCTGGGGATGTGTCCGACCCTTGCCCTGACGACTTCTGCGATCAATGGAGTGGGAATGGGTCTGGCGGTTGTATTTGTCTTGGCATTTTCCAACCTTTTTATTTCCCTGCTCCGGAATTTTATTTCCGATAAAATACGCATTCCGGCATTTGTTGTAATCATTGCAGCATTCGTCACCATTGTCGAAATGCTGATGCATGCGTTTGTACCGGAAATATATGACGCAATGGGGTTGTATCTTCCCTTGATCGTCGTCAATTGCATTATTCTCGCCCGGGCAGAAGCTTTTGCCTTCAAGAACCCGCCGCTTCAGTCCTTTGCGGATGGAATCGGCATGGGCCTTGGTTTTACCCTCTCCCTGACCCTTTTGGGATGTATCCGGGAATTCATCGGTGCGGGGTCCATATTTGGGATCCCATTGCTGCCCGCAGCATATGAGCCGGCTATTATCATGATTCTGCCGCCCGGCGCGTTTTTTACACTGGGACTTTTGCTTGCCTTTTTCAATAAAATAAGCGAAAGAAAAAAGAAGAAACAGCCGGTAACCGCATAAAGAAAGGGGGATTTGACCGTGGGATATGCAAACCAAATATTTATGATTGTATTAAGTTCGATTCTTGTCAATAACTTTACTATGTCAAAGTTTCTGGGCATCTGTCCATTTCTTGGCGTGTCCAAAAGAGTGCCAACAGCAGTGGGCATGGGGATGGCAGTAACCTTCGTCATTGCTCTGTCCTCCCTGTTCACCTATCTGGCACAGTATTTTATTCTGGTACCCCTGCATATGGAGTATATGCAGACCCTTGCCTTTATTTTGATCATTGCGGCATTGGTTCAGTTCGTGGAAATGGTGCTGAAAAAGTCCAGCCCGTCCCTGTATCAGGCGCTGGGCGTTTATCTTCCCCTGATTACCACGAACTGCGCGGTATTGGGCGTGGCCATCATGAACATTGAGGAACATTATGACCTGCTTCAGTCCCTGGTGAATGGGATTGGCGGAGCTCTGGGATTTACCCTGTCCATTGTTCTTTTTGCGGGAATCCGGGAGAGGCTGGAGCTGTCGGATATTCCAAAGCCGTTTCGCGGCTTTTCGATTGCCATGATCACCGCTGGTCTGATGTCTGTGGCTTTTCTGGGATTTCAGGGATTGATAAAATAAGGGGGAATTTTTGATGTGGGAACAATTATTGCTCCCGGTACTGAGTCTGAGTGGCTTGAGCTTTATTTTTGGAGCGGGATTGGACCTGGCCTCCAAAAAATTTGCCGTGCCGAAGGATGAAAATGTGGACAGGATCCGTGAGGTGCTGCCCGGAGCAAACTGCGGCGGATGCGGACAGGCAGGCTGTGATGCTTTTGCGGAGGCTGTGGCGGCCGGAAAGGCACCGGTAAACGGTTGTCCGGTAGGCGGTGCACCTGTTGCGGAAAAAGTAGCGGCAATCATGGGTGTGGAAGCGGAGACAGAAGAGCGAAAGGTCGCCCGGGTGTTGTGTCAGGGCGACTGCGACCAGACATCCCGCCGATTTGAATACAAAGGAATTAGCAGCATGTATGACAGCTGACGGACAAAGAGGCTGCAAATATGGATGCCTGGGGTTTGGTACCTGTCAGCGGGTCTGTCCCTTTGATGCCATTCATGTGAATGAAAAGGGGCTCGCAGCGGTTGACCGGGACCAATGTACCGGCTGCGGAAAATGTATCGCTGCATGCCCCAGGAATATCATAGAGCTGATCCCTGCCTCCAGTACCGTACAGGTGGCGTGCCATTCCCGGGACAACGGCAGGGAGGTCCGGGCAAACTGCAAAATCGGTTGTATAGGATGCCGGATCTGTGAAAAGGTCTGTCCTTCGGATGCCATCGTTTTCGAGAACAATCTGGCAAAAGTTGATTATCAGAAATGCACTGAATGCATGAAGTGTGCGGAGAAATGCCCGACCGGAGCAATCGCTGTCACACCTGTGCTGGTTCATTGATCCCGGTTCAGATCGAAAATGCCGGCACAGGGTCTTTCACTGACTTATTCAACAACAGGTAAGAAAAGCCCGCATTTCACGGGCTTTTATTTTTTACAGGGGAGCGGAGCTATGCCACTGCACATCACAGAAAAGCATATCCCGGAGATTTCCGGAAAGGGATCCTGCGGGGAAACCACCGGTTATTTCTATAAATCGGATTCTGCCAAAGCTTTACCCTGTCTGCAGAAGGACTGGAAGGGTAAATTCCAGATGATTTATCTGGATCCGCCATTTTTTACGAAACAGAATTTTTCGTTTGATCAGAAGATAGGAAGAGAAGGGTGGAGCGGCAACAGGAAATACCAAATCTCCCTTCCTGCTTATTCCGACCAGTGGGAAAGCCGGGAAAGCTTTCTTGATATGCTGCGGCAGGTTTTAAACTGCAGTTATGAATTGCTGAAACCGGAAGGCTCCATTTTTTTGCACCTGGATTACCGATTTGACTCCTACGCCAGGATTTTGATGGATGAGATCTTCGGAGAGGAAAATATGCTGAATGAGATTATATGGGCATATCACAGCGGCGGCCGTGCCAGAAAGCATTTCAGCCGAAAGCACGATACCATTCTGTTTTACCGGAAATCCGACCTGCATTATTTTGATATGGAAGCAGTGGGCAGGCCAAGAGGAACGGAAAAGCGAAACAATATGAAACGGGAGACCGGGGAGGACGGCCGTGTCTTTTGGTCGGTTCACAGCAACGGCAAAGAGTATCGCTATTATGAAGACTCCCTGGTATATCCCAGTGATGTCTGGGGGGATATCTCCCATTTGCAGCAAAGGGATCCGGAACGAACCGGATATGCCACCCAAAAACCGGAAGCCTTACTGGAAAGGATGATCCGATCCACCACCCGGCCGGGGGATTGGGTAGGGGATTTCTTTGCCGGATCCGGCACCACTCTTGCAGTTGCCCAAAAAAACGGAAGAAGATGGGTCGGCATGGACAGCAGTGACTTTTCCCTGATTGTCAGCCGAAAAAGGCTGCTTCAGGCAGCGCGGCAATCCGGCGGATGTATTTCCATAAGTGATCCGGAGATGAAACCTGTGGAACAGGGAGAAAGCGGTGCGGAGGTGCAAATGTCCTGTCAGGGAGACAAAAGGATTTCATTGCAGCTGATGAATTATCCGTGCAGACGATTGGCAGGAAGTTCAGATTTTCTGGATTGCATTGATTATTGGTCGGCAGGTATATTCCGGGACGGGACATTTATTTCCGGGCAATATTCTTTCCGAACCTCAAAAAATCCGGATCTGTCGCCGACATTGGTTCTTCCGGAAGATAAAGCCTTTGAGCAGGGAACCGCGGTAGAACAAGATCTGTCGCCGACATTGGTTCTTCCGGGAGCCGGGGAGGAGAAAGGAACGGATTTGAAGGGCGGAAGGATTGCGGTTCACGTCATTGATATTTATGGGAAGCAGTCTTTGATTTTATTACGGGATACCATACCGAAAAATTTTGCAGGGAACCGGTTTTTACGATAGAATGAAGTATATAAAAAGCGGCATAACCGCTCAGCTTGGACATACAAAAGGGGAGTGGAAAATGAATCAAAAAGCAGATGTGGGAGTGATCGGAGGATCCGGCCTTTATTCCTTACTGGATCCTGCGGAGGAAGTTCTGGTTCCGACGCCCTACGGCGCACCCAGTGACAGGATTGCCCTGGGTCAGGTGGGGGACAAAACTGTCGCCTTTTTACCCAGACATGGAAAGGATCATCAATATCCGCCTCATAAGGTCAATTATCGCGCCAATCTTTATGCCATGAAGAAACTTGGCGTCCGGCAGGTCATCGCCACAACGGCGGCAGGAAGTCTTCAACCGGATATCAGGCCAGGGGATTTTGTTGTCTGTGATCAGTTCGTGGATCGAACCTCTGGGCGGCAGGATACCTTTTTTGAGGGACCGGAGGTCGTTCATACCAGCATGGCCTATCCCTATTGTCCGGGATTAAGAAAGCTTGCCATTGAGATTGCAGAAAGCAAAGGACTTACCATACATAAAAGAGGGACGGTCGTGGTCATTCAGGGCCCCAGATTCTCCACAAAGGCGGAAAGCCGCTGGTTCAGCAGCATGGGTTGGGAGGTTGTCAGCATGACACAGTATCCGGAGGCAGCATTGGCCAGGGAGCTGGGACTCTGTTATGTAAATATTTCCCTGATTACGGATTATGACGCCGGCCTGGAAGGAAGGGACGATATCAAACCGGTTACAAGCGACGAAGTGCTGCGGGTCTTTAAAGAAAACACGGACAGGGTAAAGGATCTGATCCTGGCCATGGTCACCCGGCTGGATACGGAATTCCGCTGCACATGTGGAGGGAATGGACAGTGAAGACATTGGAATGGAAAGGAAACCATCTGGATTTGCTGGATCAGACCCGATTGCCTCTTCATACAGAGATCATTTCGTGTACCACCTGTAAGGAAGTGGCAGAAGCGATAAAGCGAATGAAAGTCCGGGGTGCTCCTGCAATCGGTGTGACAGCTGCTTACGGTATGGTACTGGCGGCAGACGGGGCAACAGGCGTGGAGAAAGAGCCCTTCTTTCAGCATCTGTATCGGTCAGCAGATGAATTGAAAAGTACGCGGCCCACTGCGGTGAACCTGTCCTGGGCTGTGGACCGCATGTTAAAACTGGCGGAAGATCATCGGGAGGAATCCGTTTTGAACCTTCAAAGGATTTTGGAACGGGAAGCGGATCGTATGGCGGAGGAAGATGTCCGGGTCAATCGGAAAATCGGCGAAAATGGGCAGGCTCTCCTTTCCGATGGAGAAGTGGTGCTCACTCACTGCAATGCCGGCGCACTGGCTACCGTGGATTACGGGACGGCTTTGGGGGTCATCCGCGCAGCCTGTGAACACGGGAAAGGGGTATCGGTATATGCAGATGAGACAAGGCCGTATCTGCAGGGTGCAAGATTAACTGCCTGGGAGCTGATGCAGTCCCATATTCCGGTTACTCTGATTACCGATAATATGGCAGGATATTTTATGAAAAAGGGGACAATCGACTGCGTTGTCACAGGCGCGGATCGGATTGCTTCAAATGGGGATACCGCCAATAAGATAGGCACTTATAGCGTGGCGGTTCTGGCTAAGGAAAACAACATTCCGTTTTACGTGGCAGCGCCGATTTCCACCATCGATTTTTCCATTGCATCCGGCGACGAAATCCCAATAGAAGAGAGAGAGGAATCGGAGGTAACCATGATTGGCGAAACCAGGATTGCCCCTGAGGGCGTAAAAGCTGCGAATCCGGCATTCGATATCACTCCTGCTTCTTATATCACCGCTGTTTTTACCGAAAAAGAAGTGATCTTTCCGCCATTTTTGGAAAACCTGAAAAAGTTGAAGCATTCCATTCCTGGCAAAAGGATGTAATATGGTATAAGGTGCCAATCAATCAATAAATTGCATTCATAAAATAAAAGGCGCGTGTCAAAATAGAGACAAGGAGGCGATGGAATGAAAACAAAGCATTACCTATTCTCTGTTTTGGCAATCATGATCGTTATGATACTGGCCGTATCCTGCGCTCCGGCAAGGCGTCCCGGTGCCATCAGACGTCCCGGCGCCACAAGGGCGCCTGGTAATACGCCAGGTACCCGCCAGACAAGAGTTGTTCCCAGGACCGCGCCGAATCGGCCGATTGTTTCCACTACACCGGGTCCCGTTACACCGAATGCAACAACCCGGGACAACAATGCGGGAGATATGCAGGGCCGTGCCAGGAAAATAGCGGATGCAGCGGCAAGGCAAAGGGATGTGAAGTCTGCAACCTGTGTCCTGACCGGCAACACAGCTATGATCGGGGTTCAGTTCAACAAACAGTTCAAGGGTAAGATGACGGATGCCATTAAAGCAGATGTTGAAAAAAAGGCGAAACAAGCAGACAACAGAATTACCAGGGTCGTGGTAACTGCGGATCCCGATATGGTGAGCCGGATAAAGGGCATTTTCAAGGATATCGGCAATGGGAAACCCATATCCGGATTTACGGATGAACTGAATGAAATGATGAACCGTATCACGCCAAAATAACGAATAAAATGAACACAGCAAGCGGAGAGAACTTTTCTCTCCGCTTTGTTGTCGCTGGCTGTATTGTCATGGCTTTTCTTTTCCATTTTTCATTGGATGCTTGACTATGGGTTTCCAAATTTATATAATTGAAGGGTAAAGGAGTGATAATATGAATCCGGTAGCCTTTTCTGTTTTTGGACAACCAATCTACTGGTACGGTATTCTGATTTCTACAGGTGTATTCATCGGCATCTTTCTTGCGATGCATCATGCGAAGATTTTTGGCGTGGATCAGGACTCCATTGTGGATATGGTCCTTCTGGCGATTCCCCTGGCAATTATCGGGGCAAGACTGTACTATGTTATATTTGAATGGGATCAGTACAGGGGTCATCCTTTGGATATCATCAATATCCGAAAGGGAGGATTGGCGATATACGGCGGCGTGATAGGAGGCGTACTGGGTGGCTATCTGTATTCCAGATGGAAAAAGATGGACTTCTGGAACCTGGCGGATATTTGCGCACCCAGTATTATATTGGGGCAGGTCATTGGACGATGGGGGAATTACATCAATCAGGAAGCTTTCGGTGCAGTGGTGAGCAATCCACAATGGCAGTGGTTTCCGGCAGCTGTCTTCATTCAGGCCGATCAGCAATGGCATATGGCGACCTTTTTCTATGAATCCTTCTGCGATCTTATTGTATTTATCATTCTGATGGGATACCGAAGACACAGGAAAAGAACCGGGGAGGTTTTTCTCCTTTACCTGATTCTGTATTCGCTGGGGCGTATATTTATCGAAGGCCTCCGAACAGACAGCCTTTATCTGGGCAATGTCCGTGTTTCCCAGCTGCTGGGCGTTTTGTTGGTTGTATTGGGAATTGTTTTATTCGTCTATCGCAGGAAGCATCCTCCTGTCGCAGATGTCTCAATGGTGAATGCGGGCCGGACCGGAGATGGCACTTTGTCATCGCAGGATGCGGCAGAAATTCCGGAAAGTTCCACGCAGGAGAAAGCAGAAAAGGCAGAAAAGGCAGAAACAGATTCAGATGATGCGACAGCAAACCAGGAGGAATCCGGCAGGTTCCACCCCGGAGAATCATGAAGAAAAAATATTCAGAAAAGAAGCAGTGCTTTCATCACTGCTTTTTTTTATGGAAGAGCATGAAAACAAGAAGGTTGGAAATGATAATATTGAGTCTGGAAAACAAGTAAAAAATCCGTTTAGGAAAGGAGTTGTATAAATGGCAGAAAACATGGACGAAGCAAAAAGAGATGAAGAAGGAAAAGGAAAGGGAAGAAGCTGGCTGGGCGCAATCATTCACTTTATCGTTGCGGCAATCGTACTTATGGTAACAGCGTGGCTCACCCCGGGTTTCTCCAATATGGGATTTGGAACTGCGTTGGTGGCTGCACTTGTGATTGCTGTAATGGATTGGGGGATTCAGCGCCTGTTTAAAATTGATGCTTCTCCCTTCGGCAGAGGGATTGTAGGATTTATTGTATCTGCCGTTATTATTTACCTGACACAATTCTTGGTTCCCAATATGCGTGTTACGGTTTGGGGATCCATCATCGCGTCCCTGATCATTGGAATTATTGACGCGATTATACCGGCAGACGTAGTATAACAATAGGGTACAAGGTGTTATGAGGTTTCACGGAGGGCAAAGTCCTGGATTTTTCTGCCCTCCGTTTTTTGTTGCCTGTTTTATGGATAGAGTTGGGTTTCTGTGGATCCAGTTATTGAATTGTTTAAATATTCAAAAATGTTACCCAAAGTGGTTGAAGTATCGTTTTGATTCCTATAGAATATGTATAGGAAACAATACTTTTTCGAGCGGGATCCAGCGGGTTCACAGACGGATGTATCAGCGTCTTATTTTTAATTGATTCCCTGTTTTTTATTTTGTTTATATGGAAAAGGAGGAGATGAATTGAACAGGAAAATATCAAAAATCAAAAGAGAGCAATCCAAAAAAAGGTGTATCAGTCCCTTGATGGGACATTACATAATTCCAACGGAACATGCCATAAAGCGCTATCGGGAACGAATCCGGATGACAAATGAAGGCAAGGCCCAGACTGCCATTGTGGAAAGTGTGAAGCGCAGCCGGCTGATTGCCCTGACAAAGTTTGGCGGCAGGGAAATCCGGGAAAACAGAGGCGCGGTTTTTGTTTGTGAGCTTCATGGGAATGATATGTATGTGATTACCGTATTAATCAGCCAGGTGGATCTGAGATTTGTTGTATAAGGCCACCGATCCTTCAGACTGTTCCGGGACAGCGGTTCCTGCTGCCGGTTTATGACTTTGGTTCCGGCTTGTTTTTTTTATATGGCTGTTGTATAATGACTGAAAATACCAATGGGGAGCGAAGCAATTGAGAAACCTGACTATGATGACGGATCTATATCAGCTTACTATGATGTATGGATACTATAAAAACAACATTCACCGTAAGCCGGCAGTGTTTGACATGTTTTTCCGCAAGCTCAGTGAATACAGCGCTTATGCTGTGGCAGCAGGTTTGGAGCAGGTGATTGGTTACATAGAAAATCTGCATTTTGAAGAAGAGGATCTTCAATATCTGGACAGTCTGAATTTGTTTGACCGTGAATTTCTGGATCAGCTCCGGAAGCTGCATTTTACCGGGGACATTTCTTCCGTTCCGGAAGGAACAGTGGTGTTTCCCAATGAGCCGATTTTGCGAGTAAAAGCACCGCTTTTTGAGGCGCAGCTGATTGAGACGGCTCTTCTCAATATTATCAACCATCAGACCTTGATTGCAACCAAGGCAAGCAGGGTGGTATATGCAGCACAGGGTGGAAGCGTTATGGAATTTGGACTGCGAAGGGCCCAGGGTCCGGATGCAGGGATTTATGGCGCAAGGGCGGCCATCATCGGAGGATGTACCGCTACTTCCAACGTGCTGACCGGACAATTATTCGGTATTCCGGTGAAAGGGACCCACAGTCACAGTTGGGTCATGAGTTTTCCGGATGAACTGACGGCGTTCCGCGCCTACGCGGATGCTTTTCCGGATGCCTGCTTGCTTCTGGTTGATACCTATAATACCTTGAAAAGTGGAATACCCAACGCCATTACGGTGTTTCGGGAACTGCGGGAGAAGGGGCATGAGCCTGTGGGCATCCGGCTGGATTCCGGAGATCTGGCATACTTGACCAAAGAAGCCAGGGCAATGCTGGATGAGGCAGGATTTCCAGATGCAGAGATTACCGTTTCCAATGATCTGGACGAATATCTGATTTGGGATTTACGCTCTCAGGGTGCCAGGATTGACAGCTATGGAGTTGGCACTTCTCTGATTACCAGCCGGGATTGTCCTGCTCTGGGCGGTGTGTACAAGATGTCTGCCGAAGAGGTGAACGGCCGGATGATTCCAAAAATCAAAATTTCCGAAAATCCGGAAAAGATTACCAATCCGGGCTATAAAAAGGTTGTTCGTATCTATAATGGGAAAAAGAAGTCCGTTGCAGACCTGATCATGCTGGAGGAGGAAGAGATTGACACCGGCAAGCCCCTGACGATCTTTGATCCTGTGGACACCTGGAAGAAGATGACACTCAGGAACTACAGTGTCCGGGAATTGTTGGTCCCTGTATTTAAAAATGGGCAGTGCATCTATAAAAGCCCGGATCTCCCGGACATTCAGGCCTATGCAAAAAGTGAGCTGGATACGCTTTGGGAAGAATATAAGCGGCTCACGAACCCGCATGTGTTCAAAGTTGATCTTTCACAGAAACTATACGATTTAAAGCAGAATTTGTTAAGACAATATTCCGCTGAGTGACCCCGCCTACGCTCTCTTTAAAGTGTGCAAGGTAGCTAAGAGGCGGAGACTTCTTGCTACGGTCCGTTAAAAAAGGATGGATGGAACGTTCGTTTGCCGCAGGGCAGACGGGCGTTTTTTTCTTATCTTTTTTTTATTTTCCATTGAAGAATGATATCTGAAGATGAATATCATTTTGCAGTCTGCTGACATAGAATAATAGGGCCATAGTTATGGAGATTTCATTTTCGTGAAACTTCCTGTTTTTATAAGGGGTTGATCCTATGAGGTTTGGTCTGGCACTTTCCGGCGGAGGAATCCGGGGAGTGACTCATATCGGTGTTTTGAAGGCTTTGTCGGAAAACAGCCTGCTTCCATCCTGGATCTCCGGGACAAGTGCGGGAAGTATGGCAGCGGCATTATACGCATGCGGCTATAGCGGTGAGGACATTGAATCCATTGTACTCCGCCATATGAACAGTAATCTGCTTGATGTGGATTATCCTGGCATTACCGGAGGAATCCTGAAATGGGTCTTTACGAAAGATACCGACTGGGATGGTTTGATAAAGGGGAAAAAGCTGGAGAAATTGATGCAGGAGTTGACCAATGGCAGGACCATGCGGGAGGCGCAAATTCCCCTTGCAATTCCGGCGGTTAATATCAATACCGGTGTTACGGTTATGTTTGTAAGCAACAAAAGAAGGCTGAAGGATACACAATATATCGTTTACAGGGAGGATGTTCCGATTTACGAGGCGGTCCGCGCAAGCATTGCCTTACCAGCCATATTCCAGCCCAAAATGGTTCAGGGTATGCGTCTGGTGGACGGAGGTGTAACAGAGAATTTGCCTGTACAGGTTCTTCATCGAATGGGAGCGCGAAAAGTGATCGGAGTCAATCTTGGCTACAGTGGACAAAGACGGGATGGGGTGAACAATCTCCTGGAAATCGGAAGCCAGTCCATTGATATCATGTCCTATTATATTACCAGCCTGAAGACAAAGAAAACCGATTACATTATCAATCCACATATCTATGATGTGGGATTGACCGATACCCATCGGATCCCCGAGATGATTCAAAAAGGATATGATGTTACAATTGAAAGCATGAATACGATAAAAAAAGTGGTAAATAGTTGAATTCGACTCCGCTGTTCTACAAAAAATACGAAACAGCTGTGGTAAAATATTGCAGGAGGAGGGGTACGAATGAAGAAGCAGTTTTCAAATGGCGTTTTCGGTTATGATAAGAAACAGGTAAACCATTGTCTGGAAGAATTGACGCAGGATTATGAAGAAGAGCTCAGCAAGAAAAAGGATCGTCTAATGGAGCTGCTGGAAGAAAACCATCAGCTGAAGCAAAAAGTGAAAGAGCAAAAGGACCAGATTGCTGCCTTTACAGAGAAGGAAAAGTATATTTCATCTACATTGATTGAAGCGGAGCAACGCTCCCAGGCTATTATTGAACAAGGCCGCATGAAATCCATGGCGGAAATGGCTGAGATGAAGGAAGAAAAGCGAAAGTGGAAGGATAAGTTCCGGGAAGTGCGCAGGGAGTTGATTGAACTGGAAAAGAACTTAGAGGATATGATGCAAAGGTTCCATGATGAGATAAATTATTATACAGCAAAGGAGGTCAGTGAATCCATTCTGACAAAGGAAGGAACGGCAGAAGAGGAGAAGGAAAATGAGGAAAGAGAAAAAGTGATTGCTTAGCGCAATCACTTTTTCTCACTATTTTGTAAATCCTCTTCCAGGACGGATGGGATTCATCAATACATGGGCATTCCGCCGCCTGCTCCCTCCTGAGGAGCTGCCGGATGTTCCTTTTCCGGAATGTCGGCAACCAGGCTTTCTGTGGTCAATACCATGGAAGCGATGCTGGCTGCATTCTGCAGGGCGGAACGGGTCACCTTGGTGGGATCCATGATGCCTTTTTCCACCATGTCTCCATATTCTGCCTTCAGAGCATCGAAACCGAAGTTGGGATCCGGGTTCTCTTTTATCTTTTCAACAACAATGGAGCCTTCCAGGCCGGCATTGGCAGCAATCTGCCTCATAGGCTCTTCCAAAGTTCGTTTGATGATGTTGACACCGGTCAGCTCATCCCCTTCTGCCTGAATGGTATCCAGGGTGGGAATAGCTTTGAGCAATGCGATTCCGCCACCGGGAATGATTCCTTCTTCAATGGCGGCCCTTGTGGCATTCAGGGCGTCTTCAATCCGGAGCTTCTTTTCCTTCAGTTCGGTTTCCGTTGCTGCGCCGACCCGGATGACAGCTACACCGCCGGACAATTTTGCCAGGCGCTCCTGGAGTTTCTCCTTATCATAATCCGAAGTGGTTTCTTCGATCTGGGCTTTGATGGATGCCACCCGATCCTTGATCTTGTCGGCATCTCCGGCGCCTTCCACGATGGTGGTGTTTTCCTTGTCCACCGTTACCGTGCGGGCACGGCCCAAATCATCCATGGTGGTGTCTTTCAGTTGCAGGCCGAGTTCTTCTGAAATGACGGTGCCACCTGTCAGAACAGCAATATCCTGCAGCATCTCTTTTCTCCTGTCGCCGAATCCGGGAGCTTTTACCGCGACACAGGTAAACGTACCACGAAGTTTATTTACCACCAGAGTGGCCATTGCTTCGCCTTCCACATCCTCAGCGATGATGAGAAGCTTTTTCCCTGCCTGTACGATCTGCTCCAGCAAAGGCAGGATTTCCTGTATATTGGAGATCTTCTTATCGGTGATCAGGATATAGGGATCGTCCAGAACAGCTTCCATCTTTTCGGTATCGGTAACCATATAGGAAGATACATATCCGCGATCAAACTGCATTCCTTCCACAAGATTCAGTTCAGTGGCCATGGACTTGGATTCTTCCACTGTGATGACCCCGTCATTGCCGACTTTCTCCATGGAATCGGATATCAGCTGACCAATGGTGTTGTCGTCTGCAGAAATGGATGCAACCTGTGCAATGGATTCCTTGTTCTCAATTTTCCTGCTCTGTGCCTTCAGGGATTCAACGGTTTTTGCCACTGCCTTCTGGATCCCTTTGCCCAAAATCATGGGATTGGCGCCTGCGGCTACATTCTTCATGCCTTCGTGAACGATGGACTGCGCCAGCAAGGTAGCGGTGGTGGTACCGTCTCCTGCCACATCGTTGGTTTTGCTGGCGACTTCCCTGACCAGCTGCGCACCCATATTTTCAAAAGGATCTTCCAGCTCGATTTCCTTGGCGATGGTAACGCCATCGTTTACAATCTGGGGAGAACCATATTTCTTATCCAAAACAACATTTCTGCCCTTTGGGCCCATAGTAATTTTTACGGTATCTGCCATAGCGTTGACACCGCGTTCCAGACTTCTTCTGGCTTCCTCGCCATACTTCAATTGCTTGGCCATGTCTCTTACCTCCTGATATTTTTTACTTGACTACTGCGAGGATATCACTCTGCCTTACAATGATATACTCGTTGCCATCCAGCTTGACTTCTGTGCCGGCATACTTGGAATAAATGATTTTTTCGCCGACCTTGACTTCCATCGTGACTTCCTTGCCATCTACCATACCACCTGGTCCTACTGCCAGGACCTCCGCCATTTGAGGTTTTTCTTTTGCGGAACTGGGAAGTACAATGCCACTTTTTGTGGAATCTTCGCTTTCCAGCATCTTAATGACGACTCTGTCTCCCAATGGCTTAATATTCATGGAATAACCCTCCTTATGTAAATAAAATCATTTGCTTTGTTAGCACTCATTTAAGTTGAGTGCTAATCGCAATTATTAGTTTATATAAAAGCGAAAAAGATGGCAAATACTACAAAAAGGCAATATGTCCAATTATAATGGACTATGGTTGATCTGAAGAACATATCTCTCTGTTTCTCCATTTATCTCGATAATTCTAGTATATGCTTCATTCCATACGCTTTCCGGATAACTTCTGTAGAATTCTGGGCAATGCATCCCTGGAATTTCCCCAGGACTTGTCCTGATTGCGATAATCAAACTTCCGGGTAAACCATTTAAGCTCCTGTTCCAGCCGTTCCATGTTCCGGGACTGGAGCGGCAGCAGGTCCCCCAGAAAATCTCCCTGCTTTTTGCTGCTCAGATGTTCTGCCGCCATGTCCAGCACCAGTGGAAGATGAGAAAAGCAGAAGCCCTTTGAGTCGGTCATGGTTTTCCGGAATTCCGGATTATGCTCCCAAAGATGAAGGATGGTGTAGGCATATTGATTCAGGGCATCGTGAATCCGGTCACAGATTATGCAATGGTCCCGGTGCTGTTTCATCCAGTCCGAGAATTCGTGGATGGCCTCTTTCTGTGTGGTTTGCTGTCCGAAAATCTTCCCCAGCAGTGATACGGAAGCTTTGTCCGGCTTCCGCAGGTCCCGCTCCAGCCGGTCTGCCTTCTGTTGCATTTCCTTTATGGTTACCAATAAATGGGTATGAGTGATCAAGGCCAGTCCGAGTCTGTTTTGAGCATTGTAGAGAAGCTCGTTGTGCCGGGGACAAAATCCTTTTTTATTGACCTCAATCCGGACGTCCGGCTCCATGACGGATCCACCCAGGAAAGAAGAAATATTGGATTTTTCCGATTGATCCTCCAACAGGCAGAGGGGACATTCCCCGTTTGCCCCATATGCATCCCAGACAGGAATGGTATCCAAATGGTATTTCATTTTCTGACCCTGCCTCTCTGTTGTTTTGATTGGATTTCAATCCATGGTATCATATTCCGCCGGATTTCACCATAGATATAAATAGTAAAATGGGACAAATCCTACGAAGGAGCAGAGGAGGATAAATATGAGATACTCAAGGCTGAGGAAGAGAAGAAGGAAAAAAAGAACTGCAAGGCTGTTCCTGATTGCGTTGCTGATCCTTGGAATCCTCTATATTGTTTCCGCCGGGAAACTGGGTAAACTTGTCAGCCGATTGGCTGCGCCCATTATCAATCAAAAGGACAATTCCGGCGGGTCGGACAGGGTATCCAAAGCGGAACCGATCCTGACGGTACCGGAGGATAAGGTGGATTCCAAAGGCGGGAAGAAACAGGATACCACGAAAGTGACAGAATCAATAAAGGCAAATCCCCTGTCCATGTTTACCATTCAGATGAGTGCCTTTACGGACGAGAAAAATGCCAATGAATTTGCAAAACAGCTGCAATCCAAAGGAGGGGCAGGATATGTGCTGAAGGACGAATTTTTCCGGGTGCTGGCAGTTGGCTTTCAGAAAGAGGAAGATGCAAAAAAAGTCAAGGAGCAATTGAAAGCGGATGGAGTGGAATCCCATGTCTATCCTGTCTCCTCTTCAGGAGCGGACATGAAGATCACTGCAACGAAAACAAATATCAGCGCGATCCGGTCCGCATATGAAATGTGGGAAGAAAAATATCTGGCCCTGGAGAAGGTCATCCGGGATCTGGATTCCGACGCCATTCCTGTAACGGATGCCTGTGGCCAGATGGAAAAGATCAAGAAGGAGATGGATACAAAAAGGGATGAGCTGAAGGCCATCAATGCCAGGCAGGACGACAACGCCGTTCTTTCCGGTCTGGTCAGCCTGTATGAAAGCGGCAGCAAGTCCCTTGGTGGAGTTCTGGCTGAGAAATCATCGGATAAGGTGACTGTTTCATCCAGAATAAAGCATGCTCATATTGAAATGGTAATGCTGTATAAGGATTACATGACGCAAATATCCAAATAGAAGCAAGGGGATCGGGAATCGGCAGGCTTGAAGAAGAAGGTGTTCATCCTTGTCTCATGTTGTTGAGATATTCACAAAGATTCCCCATCTCTTATTTTCAACTTTAAGACGTATTTGTAAGGATTTTTTCATTTCCTGTCAGTCTTTTATATAACAGAGCGGTAAACTCATATTATACTATATAACAGGAAGCTTCTTCCTCATTTTTTTTGCAATGAATCGTTAAAAAAATGACAAAAACAGTTGAATGTATCACAGCTCTATGAGATAATGTTGTGGTTATATCTGATTCCTAAAAATGCAACAGGGGAGGGAGTTTTTAAATGACAGCTTCCATACTTCAGGAAGAGAAAGAAAAGGCTTCAGAGCTGCAGCAGGTCATTGATGAGTACAAAGGGGAAAAGGGGCCTCTGATGCCTATTCTGCATCGGGCCCAGGAGATTTTTGGGTATCTGCCGCTTGAAGTTCAGGAATATATAGCAGAAGGTCTGCATATTCCGGTCAGTGATATATATGGAGTGGCTACGTTCTATTCTCAATTCACACTGAAGCCAAAGGGAACCTATTCTGTCGGCGTCTGTCTTGGGACCGCCTGTTATGTGAAAGGTTCCCAGAGGATACTGGATCAAGTGATTCAGGAATTGGGCATCCAGCCCGGAGATACGACCGGGGATAACCAGTTTACCCTTACTGCCACCCGGTGTCTCGGAGCGTGCGGCCTGGCACCGGTCATGACGATCAACGAGAAGGTATATGGACGCCTGACTCCATCGGACGTCAAAGGCATCCTTGACGAGTACCGAAGCAAATAGCATGGAGGATGTTTCACTTCATATTCTGGACATTGCGCAAAATTCCATTGCCGCAGGGGCCTCCCGGATTGCGATTTCCATTCAGGATCGTCCGGGCCAGGATCGGTTGGAGATCCGGATCTGTGACAATGGGAAAGGCATGGATCCGGATCAGGTAAAAAGCGCAACGAATCCGTTCTATACCACGCGCACAACTCGCCGGGTCGGGCTTGGCATTCCTTTGTTCCAGGCATCGGCGGAGGCCACGGGAGGATATCTGAAGATTTATTCTGAAAAAGGTACCGGCACAGTTGTACAGGCTGTCTTTCACAGAAGGCATATGGATTGCCCTCCAATGGGCAGGATGGAGGATACCATGGCAGTGCTGGTCTGTTGCAATCCGGATGTGCAGTTTTATTACAGCCATATTTTCTCCGGCAGGAAGTTTGTATTGCATAGTGGTGAAATTCAGCAAAAATTGGGAGAAATAAGCATTGCAGATCCGGATGTCATTGTGTGGATCAAAGAGTATATTCGTAGTGGTCTCGAAGAAATCTATGGAGGTGTTTGAAGGATGAAGTCGCTGGAAGAATTGGAAGAAGTCCGGCAGAAGGCACTGGATTCCGTAAAGCTGCGAAAAAGCAGAGCGGGTACCCGAATTGTCGTGGGTATGGCGACCTGCGGGATTGCGGCCGGTGCCAGACCGGTATTGTTGTCTTTTCTGGACGAAATAAAGAAAAGAAACCTGGGGGATGTGATTGTTTCCCAGACCGGATGTATGGGCACATGTCGTTTGGAGCCCATGGTGGAGGTTTATCGGCCCGGAGAGGAAAAAGTCACTTACGTGAACATGACTGCGGATAAGGTAAAAAGGGTTGTAGCAGAGCATATTGCAAACGGCCATCCCGTCATGGAATATACGATTGGCTCCGCAGAGTAAATAGAATACAGGAGGGGGATTGTGACATGGAATTTTATCGTTCCAATGTTCTGATTTGTGGGGGAACAGGGTGCCATTCTTCCGGCTCTGCGGATGTGATGAGCACATTTCAGACAGAGCTTGAAAAAAACAAACTGGAAAAAGAGGTTAAGCTGGTTCAGACCGGCTGCTTTGGCTTGTGCGCAGTAGGTCCGGTGGTGATCGTATATCCGGAGGGTGCCTTTTACAGCAAAGTAAAAAAGGAAGACGTTCCGAGGATTGTAAGCGAGCATTTGCTGAAGGGCAGAATAGTCACTGACCTTTTGTACCATGACAGGGTCCATGGAGACAATGCGGTCAAGTCTCTGAATCAGGTGGAGTTCTATAAAAAGCAGAAGCGTATGGCATTGCGGAACTGCGGTATGATCGATCCGGAGAACATCGAAGAATACATAGCCATGGACGGATATCGGGCACTTGGCAAGGTTTTGACGGAAATGACGCCGGAGGAAACCATTCAGGTCATCAAGGCATCCGGATTAAGGGGGAGAGGCGGCGCAGGTTTTCCCACCGGCCTGAAATGGGAGTTTACCGCCAGGGCCCAAAGCGACCAGAAGTATGTCTGCTGCAATGCTGATGAAGGGGATCCCGGCGCATTCATGGATCGCAGTTTGCTGGAGGGAGATCCTCACAGTGTATTGGAAGCTATGGCCATTGCCGGTTATGCGGTGGGAGCGAATCAGGGCTATATCTATGTCCGGGCAGAGTATCCCATTGCGGTAAAACGGCTGGGTATTGCAATTGAACAGGCAAGGAAAGAAGGCCTGCTGGGAAAGAACATTTTTGATACCGGGTTTGACTTTAATATTGAATTGAGATTGGGCGCCGGTGCTTTTGTCTGCGGGGAGGAAACCGCATTGATGGCGTCCATTGAGGGAAAACGGGGAGAGCCGAGGCCCAGGCCGCCTTTCCCGGCAAACAAGGGTGTGTTTGACAAGCCGACGCTTTTGAATAACGTGGAAACCTATGCCAATATCCCGCAGATTATTTTAAAAGGTGCAGATTGGTTTTCTTCCATCGGCACGGAAAAAAGCAAAGGTACCAAAGTCTTTGCACTGGGCGGCAAAATCAACAACACGGGTTTGGTGGAAGTGCCCATGGGCACAACACTGCGGGAAATTGTCTATGATATCGGGGGAGGCATCCCAGGCGGCAGGAAATTCAAGGCTGCCCAGACCGGCGGTCCGTCCGGCGGATGTATTTCTACAGAACATCTGGATACCCCCATCGATTATGATTCCCTGAAGAAAATCGGCTCTATGATGGGCTCCGGCGGATTGATCGTGATGGATGAGGACAACTGCATGGTCGATATTGCCCGCTTTTATCTGGACTTTACCGTGGAGGAATCCTGCGGGAAGTGCCCTCCCTGCCGGATTGGCACCAGAAGAATGCTGGAAATCCTGAATCGGATTACCAGTGGAAAAGGGCGGGAAGGCGACATCGAAAAGCTGGAGGAATTGGGCAGAAGCATACAGACCTCCGCTCTCTGTGGCCTGGGACAAACCGCTCCCAATCCGGTTTTGAGCACCATCCGTTATTTCCGTGATGAGTATGAGACACACATTCGGGAGAAAAGATGTCCGGCAGGTGTCTGCAAGGCATTGCTGCAGATTACCATCAAGGCGGATACCTGCAAGGGCTGCGGCCTCTGTGCCAGGGCGTGTCCTGTCGGCGCGATTTCCGGAGAACGCCGGAGTGCTCATACCATAGATCAGACGAAATGCATCAAATGTGGTACCTGTCTGGAAAAATGCCCTTTCCAGGCAATTGTGAAGGGTTAGAGTTGGGAAAGGGAGTGACAACGATGGAAATGGTAAAGGTAACCATAGACGGTATTAAAGTGGAAGTGCCAAAGGGAAGTACGGTTCTGGAGGCGGCAAGGGCTGCCGGCATTCACATACCGACATTATGCTATTTGAAGGGAGTCAATGAAATCGGGGCCTGCCGGATGTGCCTGGTAGAGGTAAAGGGGGCCAGATCGCTGCAGGCGTCCTGTGTTTATTCGGTTGCGGACGGTATGGAGGTCCGGACAAATTCCCCGGCAGTACGGGATGCCAGAAGGACAAATCTTGAGTTGATTTTGTCTGATCATGACCGCAGCTGCCTTACTTGTGTGCGGGGTGGAAATTGTGAGCTGCAGGCTCTCTCCAGACAGCTGGGAGTAGACGGCATCCGTTTCGAAGGGGAGCGGGTCCATTTTGCAGTTGATGATGCCTCTCCTGCGATCGTACGGGATCCCAACAAGTGCATTCTGTGCCGGCGCTGCATTTCCACCTGCAGAAATGTTCAGGGGATCGGTGCCATCGGAATATCGGAGAGAGGCTATCATTCCGTTGTCGGACCGATATTTGGAAAAAGTCTGTCCGAGGTAAACTGCATTTATTGTGGGCAATGTATTGAGGCTTGCCCGACAGGCGCATTGAGGGAAAGGAATGACACCGGCAGGGTATGGGATGCCATCCAGAACCCCGATCTTCATGTTGTGGTTCAGACGGCTCCAGCGGTACGGGTCGCATTGGGAGAGGAATTCGGTATGCCCATGGGAACCCGTGTCAGCGGAAAGATGGTTGCAGCATTGCGCCGGCTTGGCTTTGACCGTGTCTTTGATACGGACTTCGGGGCGGATCTAACTATCATGGAGGAGGGAACCGAGCTGCTGAACCGCTTGAAACATGCCGGGAAACTGCCCATGATCACCTCCTGCAGCCCGGGCTGGGTCAAATATTGCGAACACAATTATCCGGAATTCCTGGACAACCTGTCTACCTGCAAATCTCCTCATGAGATGCTGGGTGCCGTGATCAAATCCTATTATGCCGAAAAAGAGGGGATCGATCCTTCCAGGATTTTTGTGGTATCCGTTATGCCCTGTACCTCAAAGAAGTTTGAGGCGGTCCGGCCGGAGCTGAAAGCGACGGGACATCCGGATGTGGATGTGGTATTGACCACGCGGGAGCTGGCAGGAATGATCAAACAGGCCGGGATGGAGTTTACCGGGTTACCGGATGAGCCTTTTGATCCGATACTGGGAGATTCCACCGGTGCCGGCGTTATCTTCGGAACCACCGGCGGTGTAATGGAAGCCGCCCTGCGTACCTTGTCCGAGATCGTAACCGGAAGGCCCCTTAAGGAGCCGGAATTTCAGGAAGTCCGGGGATTGGACGGTGTGAAGGAGATGGAAGTTTCTCTGGGGGATCGAACGATCCGTGCAGCCATTGCCCATGGTACCGCCAATGCCAGGAATCTCCTGGAGAAAATAAAATCCGGGGAAAAGGAATATGATTTTGTTGAAATCATGGGATGCCCGGGAGGATGCGTGAACGGAGGCGGTCAGCCCATTGTGCATGCACAGGACCGCATGGATGAGAACGTTGCGGAGATACGCGCTTCTGCCATTTATGAGGAGGACAGGAATCTTCCCATTCGAAAATCCCATGAAAATCCGTCCATCCGGAGAATATACAGGGAGTATCTGAGTGAGCCAAACAGCCCGAAAGCTCACGAGCTTCTGCATACGCATTATACCATACGAAGCAGATACTGATGAGGCAGAGCCGGTCCACCCGGATGCATGAAGTGTATTCCATGGCGTCTGAAGCAATACACGTTTTTTTCCAATATTCCAGATTGAAGGGTGCAGAAAACAGGACAGACATACAGGATGGAGACAAACCAGCCGCAAGCCGGCTGGCTTTTTTATTGCCGGTACTTTGGCAAAACGGAATTTTCGTGTATAATCATTCTGATAAGATTCTGCAGCTATCTCCGGGGAGGGAAAGAAATTGGATCAGACAGACAGAAAGGAAATCATACGGAAAAGAGCAGAGGAACTGGGGCTGGACTCCATTGCGTTTTTGCCGGTCCGGTCTTTCCCGCTTTGGAAAAAGGGAATTCAGATACGTAAATTTTTGGATCCGAACACAGCCGGTTACTGGGAGAGGCGGGGACTTACCCAGGACGCCAGGACTGTCCTGCCGGATGCGGGGACGATTATTGCAGCTGCTTGTCCCTATTCCGTGTACCAATATCCTTTTTCACCGGGCAAAGGATATTACAGCGCATATTATGCCGCCTATCCGAAAGCAAGGGAAGCCATGAAAGACCTGGGAGCCGTTCTTCAGAAAGACGGATATGAGGTGAAAGTCGATCCTCCCCTGCCGATGAAGGAAATTGCCTATCGCGGAGGTCTTGGAAAATATGGCAGAAACGGACTGATCCACAATAATCCGTTCGGGTCCCTCATGACCCTGCATGTCCTTCTTACCGATGCAGTTCTTCCTGCTGATAATATTGACTCGGGGGAGCTGTGTGATTGCGGGGACTGCCGGCTTTGCATTAGGGCCTGCCCCATGAATGCCCTGGCGGAAAACGGTGTGGTGCAGATCCGGCGCTGCCTGCGTTTCTACATGATGTCTCCGGGAATCGTGCCTGTTGGGATACGGGAAAAGCTTGGGGATCGCATGCTGGGCTGTGAGGACTGTCAGATTGTCTGTCCCAGGAACCGGAGAGGATACCGGAATGCCGTGGAAGCAGGATCCGGACAGGCTATCTTTCCAGTCCGGAATTTGCTTTCCGATTATGCCGCCGGTCTGAAGAAATATATGGTGCCGGTTGCGGATACCATAGGCAAAAATTATGCCAGGCCACGGAGAATTCTGTCCATGGCCGTAATTGCCGCAGGAAATTCCGGGGATCCGTCTTATCTTCCCTTGCTGGCTCATACGCTGCGCCACCCTCATCCCCCCATCCGTGCCCACAGTGCCTGGGCTATCGGAAAACTGGGCGGAGTGCGGGCAGAAGGGGTCCTGAAGGCTGCCGGGGAGGAGGAAAAGGATCCTGAAGTACAGGAGGAGATTCGTCTGGCGGAAGATCGGATCCGGCAGGTCGCCTTTCCAAAAGCGGTTCCCGGATGATTTTACACCGGGATAATCCGTGATATAATGGGAAAAGAGCATATAACAGGAACACTTGTTCTTTATGGGGAGGACGAAGGGAACTATGACCAAAAGCTACGGAGCGAATGATATACAGGTGTTGGAGGGATTGGATGCAGTCCGGCTGCGGCCTGGAATGTATATTGGCACAACCGGTGCCAGAGGCCTTCACCAACTTTTATGGGAGATTGTCGATAACGCCGTGGATGAAGCTGCGAACGGCTTTGCAACCACCGTGGAGGTGATATTGCACGACGATTGCAGTGTTACGGTTCTGGACAACGGGAGGGGGATCCCCATCGGGATTCATGACACCCTGAAAATACCCGGTGTCCAGGTGGTGTTTACGCAACTTCATGCCGGTGGCAAGTTTAATACAAATAATTACAATTATTCCGGAGGGCTCCACGGTGTGGGAGCTTCTGTGGTCAATGCCCTTTCCAGATGGCTGGAAGTGGAAGTAGCCATTGATGGACAATTATACCGGCAGAGATATGAAAGTTATGAGAAAAACGGCAAGATGCAGGTGGGAAAGCCTGTTACGCATCTGGAGCATGTGGGGGAAACGGGAAAAAAGGGGACAAAGATCCGATTTTTGCCGGATGGCAAGGTTTTTCCGGATATTCACATGAATGCAGCGGTGATCGCCAAAAGATTAAAGGAACTGGCTTTTCTGAATAAAGGGATTCAATTGATTCTCGTGGATGAGACGAAGGAAAAAGAAAAAAAGGAAGTTTATCATTATTCCGGCGGTCTGAAGGACTTTGTGGCATATCTGAATGAGGACAAATCCGTGATTCATCCGGAAGTGATTTATTTTGAAGGGGAAAAGGAAGAAATTCATGCTCAGGTAGCCATTCAATATACCGATTCGTATACGGAAAGTATTTTTTCGTATGTCAACAATATTCCGACCAGCGAAGGCGGGACTCACGAAACGGGCTTCAAGACAGCGATAACGAAGATGCTCAACGACTTTGTACGAAAGCAGAATCTGTACAAGGGGAAAAATGGAGGGCTGAGCGGGGAAGACTTTCGGGAAGGCATGACCGCTGTGATCTCGATTAAGATGCATAATATCCAGTTTGAGGGTCAGACCAAGACAAAGCTGGGCAACCCGGAGGCCCGTATCGCCATGGAAGCCATCGTATCGGAGCAGCTGGGCCTTTACCTGGAGGATATTGATCATCAGGAAATTCTGAAGCTCATACTGGAAAAATCAATCCGTGCGGCAAAGGTGCGGGAGGCGGCCAGAAAAGCAAAGGATATCACCCGGAAGAAAAACAGTCTGGAAGCTGCACCGCTGGTGGGGAAGCTGTCCAGCTGTACAGGCAGGGATGCCAGTCAAAATGAGCTGTTCATTGTCGAAGGGGATTCTGCAGGAGGCTCTGCCAAGCAGGGCAGGGACAGGCGATTTCAGGCAATCCTTCCGCTTCGGGGGAAACCGCTGAATGTGGAGAAAAAGCGTCTGGATCAGGTATTGGCCAATGAAGAATTCCGCACGATCATTTCCGCATTGGGCACCGGGATTGAAGAAGAATTCAAGTTAAACAACCTGAAATACCATAAGGTCATTATCCTGGCCGATGCGGATCAGGACGGAGCCCATATCCGGGCGATTCTGCTCACGTTCTTCTTTCGCTATATGAGGGAACTGATTACCAAAGGGCATGTCTACATCGGGCTGGCACCTCTCTACCGGATTGCCGGGAAAAGCCGTGTGGAATATGCATACGATGATAACGAACTGAAGGAAAAGGTGCGGGAAATCGGGAAGGGATACACCGTTCAGCGATATAAGGGGCTGGGAGAGATGAACCCGGAACAGCTTTGGGAAACCACTATGAATCCTGCCAATCGTGCCATTGTGAAGGTGAGTATTGAAGATGCGGCGGAGGCGGAAAAACGGATCACCATCCTCATGGGAGACAAGGTCGAATCCCGTCGCAAATACATAACCGCCTATGCGAACTTCAACAAAAAAGATATTATTCAGGAAATGGGGGTGTAAATCATGGCAGGGAAGAGGAAGAAAGAATCGTTTGTACAGGATCCAAGTAAGGTTTTCCAGAAGCCTCTTGAGGATGTCATGCATGAATCCATGATGCCTTATGCGGAATATGTCATTATGGAACGGGCACTGCCCAGGGTGGAGGACGGGCTGAAACCGGTTCAGCGGCGGATCCTTTATACGATGAATGAACTTGGACTGACGCCGGACAAGCCTTATAAGAAATCTGCCAGAATTGTCGGGGACTGTCTGGGAAAATATCATCCCCACGGAGATACTTCCGTATACGACGCCATGGTCCGTATGGCCCAGAACTTCAATATGCGAAATCCTCTTGTGGATGGTCACGGGAACTTTGGCTCCATGGACGGGGATTCTGCGGCTGCCATGCGTTACACGGAAGCCAGGATGACGCCGCTGTCCCTTGAGCTGCTCCGGGACATTGAAAAGGAAACAGTACCCTTTGACCTGAACTTTGATGATACCCTGAAGGAGCCGGCTGTCCTGCCGGGGCGCTATCCCAACCTGCTGGTGAACGGTTCTTCCGGCATTGCCGTAGGCCTGGCCACCAATATACCGCCTCACAATCTCGGGGAAGTCATCGATGGCGTTATTGCCGTTATGGATGATCCGGAGATTACCATGGATCAACTGCTCAACAAAATATCCGGGCCGGATTTCCCCACAGGGGGTATGATACTCGGCAGGGATGGGATCCGAAAAGCCTATGAAACGGGAAAAGGGAAAATCGTTCTGCGTGCAAAGGTGGACATTCAAAAGCTCCCGGGTGGGAAAAAGCAGTTGGTCATTACCGAAATACCCTATCAAATCAACAAAGCTGCCCTGCTGGAGAAAATACTGCTTCTCAGTGAAAAAAGAAAGGGCGTTCTGACCGGTATTTCGGATATCCGGGACGAGTCGGACCGTACCGGGATCCGGGCTGTCATTGAGATAAAAAAAGATGCAGATGCGCAGAAGATTCTGAATTATCTGTACAAATATTCCGATCTTCAAACGACTTTTGGTGTGAACATGGTGGCGATTGCCGATGGAAAGCCGCGGCAGCTGGATCTGTTATCCATCATCCAATACTATATCCGGCATCAGGAAACGGTTGTCACCCGGAGGACCCAATATGATCTGGACAAGGCCAAAGCCCGGGCGCATATTCTGGAGGGCCTGATCATCGCCGTTGACAATATTGATCAGGTGATTTCCATCATCCGTTCCTCCAAAAATCCAAAAGAAGCGCGCAAAAGGCTGCAAAAGGAATTTACCCTGACGGAAGTGCAGGCGCAGGCTATTTTGGACATGCGGCTTCAAAGGCTGACAAATATGGAGATTCTGAGTCTGGAGAAAGAATACGCCAGGATCCGGAAATGGATGGATCGCCTGACGACGATTCTGTCTTCGAAAGTTCAGCTGCGCAAGGTGATTCAGAAGGAATTGCTGGAGATCCGTGAAAAATATGCGGACAAAAGGAGAACGGAGATCGTAGAAGATGCCGGCAAAGCGGAAATCAAGACGGAGGATTTGATCTATATTGAAGATATTGTCATTGCGCTGACCCGAAATCAGGAAATCAAAAGCATCCCGGCGAAATCATTCCGGCATTCCAGCCATGACGCGGGGGAAGGGAAGCCCGGCGAAACCAACTATGTTGAATTTCTGGTGAATTCCGCTACCCATCACCGGATCCTTTTCTTTACGGATATGGGGAACTGTTACGGCATTCTTGGCAAGGATATTCCTCAGGGAAAATGGAAGGAGAAAGGGGTTCCACTGGCCCAGCTGTTCCACGGACTGGATAGCAGGGAGAAAGTGGTCGGGGTGATCCCGGTTTCTGAATTTCAGGACTCCCGGTATGTTCAATTCTACACAAAAGGCGGTCTGGTGAAGCGAACCGCATTATCCGAATACGATTCCCGAATGGCAAAGCTGAAGGCCTGTGGCCTGAGGAAAGGAGATCGAGTCCTTTCGGCAGAATACAGCGACGGAAGTCCGGATGTCCTGATCGCCACATCCGATGGCATGAGCCTCCGCTTCCGCGGCAGCGAGGTAAAGCCCATGGGCAGGACAGCGACAGGAGTGAAGGCAATCCAACTGAAGAAAAACGATCGGGTCGTTTTTGCGCAGCAGGTGGAGAAGGACGGAGAGCTGATTGTTTTGACGGACAGAGGGTTTGCAAAACGTTCGCCGATTGCGGATTATGAACGACAGGGCCGTGGAGGGATTGGTTTTCGGACCATTACGTTTGCCCGGAGCCGGTCCAACGGCAGGGAGATTATCCGGGCCTTCTACAGGAAAGAGCCAAAAGAGCCATATAATGTGATCCTGATTCAAAAGGACGGGACGACGACAATACTCGACCCGGATCAGCTTTCCATGGAAACCCGGGCCGCCAGAGGCCAGTCCGTGGCGATGGTATTGATGGATAATGAAATTCAGTTTGCATATCGCATCTATGAATAATGCTGCCTGTGCTGTTCCGTTCCGGTCTGTTCCACTCTGACGGAAAGGAACGGCCTTTTTTTATATGTTCCGCGGGATGCCGCCACAAAATAAGTCATAAGCCGGATTGCCCTGTAATAGATTACTATTAGCGAGGTGTTGTACATGCGAGTTATTTATCTGTCCAGGGCAAAGGGCGCCAGGCTGCTGTTGGTGATCTGCCTGTTCATGTTGTCCCTCCTATTTCTTGATAACGACTATGGGAAGGAGGTACGAAAGACGGCAGCGGTTTTTTTGAATCCGAGGAAGGAGCTTCCCATTTATTCGGTGGACACGAAGGAAAAGAAGATAGCCATTTCCTTCGATGCTGCCTGGGGAGCCGAATATACCTCAAAGATCATGGATATCCTTGAGGAAAGGAATATCCGAACCACCTTTTTTTTGGTCGGGATCTGGGTGGATAAATATCCCGAACGGGTGAAGGAGATCGCAGAAAGAGGGCATGAAATTGGCAACCATTCAACAACTCATCCGGAAATGTCCAAATTGAGCAAAGAGCAGATGATTTCTGAAATTACGACCACACAGGAAAAGATCGGGAAACTGGCCGGCAACCATGCAGTCCATCTGATTCGCCCGCCTTACGGGGACTACAATGACCTGCTGATACAAACCTGCCGGGAGCTGGGCTTCTATCCCATACAATGGGATGTGGATTCCCTGGACTGGAAAGAGGAAGGGGTTCAGCCAGTGGTGGACCGGGTGATGCGAAAAGTGAGAAACGGATCCATTATACTGTTTCACAATAACGGAAAATATACGACGGAGGCCCTGCCGCAGATTCTGGATCAACTTTTGAAGGAAGGATACAAGATTGTGCCGATTTCCGAATTAATATATAAGGATCATTACCGCATGGATCATACGGGAAGACAGATAAAGACAGACGATTGATCCCGGATGGCAGAACTGTTCCTTTGCAAAACAGATCGTGCTTGTCAACACCGGAGAAGCAGAAGGGAGAGGGACGTGGAATGACGGAATATACCACGGATAATAATTGGGTTACTCTGGCAGGGAAAGTAAGCACAGCCCTCAGTTTCAGCCATGAGATGTACGGAGAAGGGTTTTACGGTTTTATTCTTGCCGTCCCAAGGCTCAGTGATTATGTGGATCACCTGCCGGTTACCGTTTCCGAGCGCCTGATCGGAGGGGTTGATCTGAATGTTGGTGCGGAAGTTTTGGTTGAGGGACAGTTTCGGTCCTATAATAAGTTTACTGATGGAGCAAACCGGTTGGTACTGACGGTTTTTGTGCGTGAGATATCCAACCGGACGGAGGAAGTCCATAATCCCAATCAAATATTCCTGAGCGGGTTTCTCTGCAAGCCGCCGGTTTACCGAACGACACCGTTCAAACGGGAAATAGCCGATCTGTTGGTGGCAGTCAATCGTGCCTATAATAAGTCAGATTATATACCGACCATTGCATGGGGAAGAAACGCCAGGTTCTGTCAGAATCTGGATGTGGGGGATCACCTGAAAATCTGGGGCCGAATCCAGAGCAGGGATTATCAGAAGAAGCACCCCACGGGTGAGGTCGAGGAAAGAGTGGCTTATGAGGTGTCGGTATCCAAAATGGAAGTTGTCGGAGACGAAGAAGAAAGCGGAGAAAATCCACAGCAAAACGAACTGGATCAAACGAAGCAATAAGGAGATTAAAAAAGTGCTGTAACAGCACTTTTTTGATTTAAGCGGTGGCTATTCACTTTATTGTTTTGCTGTGTTAAAATAAAGAAGCGGGCAGGAGACGATCGGAAGCTCCGGCAGGAATAGTGTGGGTGCCCGGGAAATCAGCAGTACGGGAGGATCAGGATGAAATACGAATCCAAATTACAGAGTGTACAGATGGATAGTTTATTTGATGCGATTCTATGTCTGAAGAATCGGGGGGAATGTTATCGCTTTTTTGAGGATCTGTGTACGGTCAATGAGATTCAATCCCTGGCGCAGAGGCTGGAGGTTGCCAGAATGCTGAGGGAGGAATGCACATACCACGAAATTGCAGATCGGACGGGAGCCAGCACGGCCACCATCAGCAGGGTAAACCGATCCCTGACATATGGAGCGGATGGGTACAGTCTGATTCTGGACCGGCTTGGAAAATAAAAGCATTCCAGGGCATTTGACGTTGAGAACAGCAGGAAGACGACTTTTTTGTTTGTTTTCCTTGTTTTTAAGACGGCTGCAAACATGATATAATGAAGTAAATATCAGCATAGGTGTGTGATGGAATGGAAACAACAGATACCACCCGTAAATATTGCAGCCTGCGGGATCGTATTTTTGAAAAATTATATGATCATCTGAACGAAATGCAGCGGCAGGCCGTATTGACAACGGAAGGGCCTCTTTTGGTCCTGGCCGGTGCCGGATCCGGCAAAACGACCGTTTTGACCAATCGGGTCGCCCATATCGTACGATTCGGGAATGCTTATCAGAGCAAAGCAGTTCCCAGGAATCTCACCGACAGGGATAACGTGATATTGGAAGATTGTCTGAAGGATCTTTGTAAGGGGAAAAAGCAAATCCCGGAGGAAGCAGAAAACCTCCTTGGTTATTGCGGTGTCTATCCATCCGGTATTCTGGCACTTACCTTTACCAATAAAGCTGCCAGGGAAATGAAGGAACGCATTACCCGATTGGTTGGAGAGGATGCTTCTGCGATCTGGGTCAGTACGTTTCACTCCGCCTGTGTGCGTATTCTGCGCAGGGACATTGATAAACTCGGCTATACCCGCAGCTTTGTCATTTATGATGATACGGACCAGCTCACCGTCATCAAGGATTGTCTCAGGGAACGGAATATCAATGAAAAGTACTTTCCGCCCAAGGAGGTCCGGGCTGCCATAGGCAGCCTGAAGGATGATCTGAAAAGTCCGGAGGATTATGCCAGGGAGGTAACGGGCCAGTACCGCGAGGAAAAGCTTGCCGGCATTTATTCTGCATACGAAGCAAGCCTGAAGAAGAACAACGCTCTGGATTTTGATGATTTGCTGAACAAGACCCTGGAGTTGTTTTACCTTCATCCGGATGTACTGGATGTTTATCGGAATAAATTTCATTATATATTGGTGGATGAATATCAGGATACCAATTTTGCCCAGTATATGCTGATCAAGCTGCTGTCCGATACCTATCAGAATATCTGTGTGGTGGGTGACGACGATCAATCCATTTATCGCTGGAGAGGTGCGGATATCCGCAACATCCTGGAGTTTGAAAAGGATTTTCCCCACGCCCGGGTTGTCAAGCTGGAGGAGAATTATCGTTCCTGCCAGAGAATACTTGACGCGGCCAACCATGTGATCCGTAATAACAGCCGCCGCAAGGAGAAAAGCCTCTGGACCCGGAGGGGAGAGGGAGAACCCATCCGGATCTGCAAAACGTTCAATGAGCAGCAGGAAGCAGAGTTTGTCTGTGATGAGATCAAAAAACATATTAACACAGGCGGAAGAGCCGGGGACATTGCCATTCTTTACCGGATGAATGCACAGTCCCGCATTCTGGAAGAAACTTTCATGAAATATGCGGTTCCCTATAACATCTATGGCGGTCTCCGATTTTATGACCGGAAGGAGATCAAGGATCTCATTGCCTATCTGCGGTTATTGGACAACCCTTCCGATGATGTCAGCCTTCAGCGGATCATCAATGTACCGAAGCGGGGGATAGGAAGCGTGACCTTGTCTTCCCTGCAGGAGGCGGCCGCCCAAAGAGACAGCAGTATCCTCGATATCATATCGGACCTGGAGGACTATGGCGTTCTTTCCGGCAGAACGGCAGGCAGGGTAAAGGAGTTCGGAGAGTTGATATCCGGTCTGAGAGCGGAAAAGGAATCCCGGTCCCTGACGGATTTTATCAGCGATTTGCTACAGAAAACCGGCTATCTGGATGCTCTGGATCAGGAGGATTCCATTGAATCCGACAGCAGAATGGAAAATATTCAGGAATTTGTATCAGCTGCCAGGGAATTTGAGAATAATAACCCGGAAGGCAGTCTGACGGATTTCCTGGAAAACATTGCACTGGTATCCGACATCGACCGAATGGAAGAAGACCCGGGGGAGGGAAAGTCCTCGGTTTCCATGATGACCCTTCACAGTGCCAAAGGCCTGGAGTTTCCCGTTGTATTTCTGGTGGGCCTGGAGGAAGGCCTGTTTCCCCATTCCCGGTCCATGGATTCGGAAGAGGAGCTGGAGGAGGAAAGACGACTTTGCTATGTCGGCATCACCCGGGCGAAAGACCGGCTGTATCTTACCCATACGGTCCAAAGGACCTTGTATGGGACCCCCAATCTGAACATGCCTTCCCGATTTTTAAAGGAGATCCCGGAGGAACTGACGGAGAAGGTTGGCATGGAGGCCGGAGAATCCATCTATGGCGGAAGGGCAGCCGGAGTGCCTTTTCACAGTTCCCGGGCCCGGCATTCTGCGAGATCCGGATCTGTTGGAGGAAGTGGCCTGCCGGGCAGCGGCACGTCTTCCTCCGCAAGACTGGATGGGACCCCGGTATCCCGTGGCGCGGCATCCTCCGGCAAGGGAGAGACCGGTCGGTTCCAGCCCGGTGATAAGGTGTTCCATACCAAATTCGGCAACGGAACTGTTGTGGCGGCAGAGGGGAACGGAAGCAACCTTACAATCAAGGTGGCTTTTATACAGGGCGGAATACGCAGCTTTGCCGCAGAGCTCGCCCCTCTGAAGAGAGTCCAGCCGGACCGGATTCGATAATTTTCTGAGAGGAGTCAACAGGATGGACGAAGACAGGACGGAGAGTCCTTCGGAGAAGATCCGGGACAGGATCCGGGATCTGCGCCGTCAGATTGCATACCATAATGACCGGTATTATAATCAGGACGATCCGGAGATTTCGGATTATGAATACGATCAGCTCTCCCTGGAGCTGGGAAGATTGGAGCGGGAGCATCCCGAATATGCGGATCCGGATTCTCCCACACAAAAAGTTGGGGGGACTGCCAGGCGGGAATTAAAAAAGATAAAGCATGATGTACCGGTGGTCAGTCTTCAGGATGTATTTTCGAGAGAAGAAATATATGGATTCGTGGAACGGATGCAGTCCGAGCTGAAGGACCCCGTATTTGTGGTGGAGAGAAAAGTGGATGGCCTGTCCGTCGTTCTTCGTTATTATGACGGGATCCTGAAGGAGGGCATTACAAGGGGAGACGGATCAATCGGCGAGTCCGTCTACCAAAATGTTTTGCAAATTGCATCCATCCCAAAAACCATTCCCGCACATTTGCCTTACCTGGAAGTACGTGGTGAGATTTATATGTCCACGAAGGCGTTTGAGAGGGCCAATCAAAAACAGGCGGAGACCGGGGGCCGAGTCTACCGGACGGCGAGAAACCTGGCTGCCGGGACTTTGCGGCAGCTGAATTCTGCCGTGGTAAGGGAAAGAAACCTGGATATCTATGTTTTTAATCTGGAGGTATCCCGGGGCAGGGATTTCCAGTCCCATTCCGAGACTTTGAACTGGCTGTCCCAACAGGGGTTTCCGGTCAGCCCGGATTTTGCGGTCTGCAAAACAGCAGAGGAAGTTTGGGACAATATTGAAAAAATAGGGAAAACCAGATGGGACCTTTCCTTTGGCATCGATGGGGCAGTCGTCAAGGTGGACAGCCTTGCGGATCGGAAGCGGTTGGGCATGACCAGTAAGGTACCCCGTTGGGCCATTGCCTTTAAATATCCGCCGGAGCAGAAGGAAACCATTGTGGAGGATATCCGGATCCAGGTGGGACGTACCGGGAGGCTGACTCCCCTGGCGGTGCTGAAGCCGATCCGGCTGGCGGGTACCTTGATTTCCAGGGCTTCCCTTCATAATCAGGATTATATGGACGCAAAGGACATTCGCATAGGGGATACGGTGATTGTTCAAAAAGCCGGGGATATCATTCCGGAGATCCTGCGGAGTCTTCCCGAAAAGCGCCCGGAAGGGGCGAAGCGTTTTGTCATCCCGGCTACCTGTCCCATATGTGGTTCTCCGGCGCGGCGGGATGAAAACGGTGCGGATATCCGTTGTACCGGAACCAATTGCTTTACCCAGGCGGTCCGCAGGATCATCTATTTTGCCTCCAAGGATGCCATGAATATAGATGGCTTTGGGCCCGGTACCGCGGAAGCCCTCATGACAGAAGGCTATATCAAGGATTTCGCGGCCATCTATCATCTGAAGGATTTCCGGGAAGAATTGATTGAGAAAGGGCTCATTGGAAAGGAAAAGGGAACCGATAATCTTCTCAGCGCCATTGATGCCTCCAGGGAGAATGATATTGACCGGCTGATCACCGGGCTTGGCATCCGCAATGTAGGCAAACAATCCGCCAGGGTCATTGCCATGCATTTTCCGGATATGGATGCCCTGTCTCATGCAACCTATGAGCAATTGATTGCGCTGCCGGACTTCGGCGACATTATGGTACGGGATATTCTGGATTATTTTGGCCGGGAAGAGACCCACTTGCTCTTGCAGCGACTGAAGGAAGCCGGTGTAAACATGACGTCCCGGATAGCGGAACGAACCGTAGACAGGCGTTTGGCCGGCAAAACCTTTGTCTTGACCGGTACCCTTCCGTCCATGACCCGGGAAGAGGCTTCCGAGCTGATTCAAAGCTACGGGGGGAGAGTATCCGGAAGCGTTTCCAAAAAAACATCCTATGTTCTTGCCGGGGAGGAGGCCGGCAGCAAGCTGACCAAAGCGCAGGGATTGGGTATTCCGATTCTCAGTGAGGAGGATCTGCTGAATCTGCTGAAGCAGGGAAACCGCTTTGCGTAACGTTGCTGTTCAATGGGGCTGAAACAGTTCCATCAGCGACCGGAGCGTTTCCAGGGCCGGGAGATCCAGTTTCATTCCGGAATCTGCTTTCTCCTGAACGCTTGTTTCCGGAATGGAAAGCAGGGAATGGCACAGGAAAAGGACTTCCGCCTGGCTGATGATATTTTTGCGGCTCCAGTCCGGCACCAGACCCGGATAGTGGAGCTGCAGCCTTTTTGGAAACAGGGTAAGGACGACAGGTTTTTCTTTCATGGAGACCCGTCCTTCCCGGGACAGATAAATCCATCGAAGAAGCTTCCGTATCTCTTTCTCATGAACCTGGTCATAGGATTGAATCATTTGGTCCAGAAAGCCATTCCGTGTCCGGTCTATCGCTTTTTTCTGTTCTGTTTCACCGGAATAGCGGGAAATTTCCTCCAGACAGGACAGGGCGGATCCGATCTCAAATGCAGTATAGCTGATGGCTTTCTTTTTGAAGGTAAACAGATCCAAAGCTTGCTGATAGGCAATGTTATACAGATTGCTGAACAGATGAAATGTCTCTTCCAGCACGGTTTCCAGATTGACAAGGGGATAGGATCGCAGCAAGGCATTCAATATATAGAACTGCTGGCCCATGGGAGCGGAAGCGGGCCCGTCCGGTCCGTAATGAAACAGTCCGGAACGACTCCGGCGGCTCAGGATTTCCAGGGAGGCGGCAGTAAGAAAGGAGTCCCGTTCCTGTCTGCCATTCCGGATGTCCCATGCAGAGACCGCCTGGGCGGCATGGGCCAGATCCATGGTCCGGAGGGAAGAAATGTCTGTATCCCCGGTTATTTTTTCATACAGGCGGTGGACTTCCTGACCAGGATCAGAAGCATTTTTCTGTGTGGAGCTGGCCTGGAGAAAGGCGGAGCCCCCCTCCAGAACGGTGGAGATTTCGTCAATGGAGCAGGGGGTTTCCGCAATATATTCCAGACAAAACTGCAGCTGCAGTCCGGCAGTGGTTCTCCATTCCTGCCGATAGGATGGTTTTGCCAAAAAGGATTGGCTTTCCGTGACAAATTCGGGTAAAATTTCAGACAGGCGGGATAATACCTGTATGGAATATCCGGTAGATCTCATGCTGGGCCTGTCCGTATGGGGCAGCATCCTCAGTTTTCTGCCGGCTGCTTTTTCATACAGTGCAACAACCGGAGAACAGGGCAGCCCGCGGACCAGGGGATCCTCGGAAGTCTGCCATTTAACCATTGGCAGAGTCGCCTCCGACAAATAAAGCAGGGACAGGGATTGAACCAAAGTAAAATCCAATATGGGATTTCCGGTTATGGATTGTGACATGCCAAACCCTCCAATGAAAAGTTTCTACATATTATCCTTATGCGGGAAGTCTGCCGCGTAGAAACAATATGCAGAACCGTCTCACGGATTTTTTGGTTGCCACTTGCAAAGCCTGCCGGTACTGGGCTATAATACAGGGAAAGATGGTAAACAGGAAAGATGGGAGGCTGCTCATGGTTCTGAGCATGACAGGATTTGGACGGGGGGAAGCGGAGGATGCCCGCCGTAAAATCAATGTGGAAGTAAAAGCTGTCAATCATCGTTATTTGGATATTCATATGCATATGCCACGGTGTATGTCGATGCTGGAGGAGATTGCCAAAAAACAGATCCAGCAGGTGGTTGCCCGCGGGCGGGTGGATGTTACGGTCGGATATGAAAACAAGGCGCAGGATCAGATCACTGTTTCCGTAAACGAACCTGTGGCAAATGCGTATCAAAATGCCTTTCAGGAGCTGGCTGAAAAGTTTGACATAGAGGATTCAGTGGATTTGGCGACCCTGGCCGGTATTGAGGATATTTTTACCGTAACCGAAGCGGGGGAAGATGAAGATGCTCTCCGGGCCCTGCTGGTCTCTGCACTGGATCTGGCATTGCAGGCATTGACACGGATGAGGGAAAAGGAAGGACAGTTTCTGATGGAGGATATCCGGAACCGTTCCGTTGTGATTCTGGAAATGGTGGATGCCATCGAGGATCGTTCTCCCCTTATGGTGGAGGAATATCGCAAAAAGCTGGAACAACATCTGAAGGAGTTGCTTTCATCTTCTGATCTGGAGGAAACCCGGTTCAATACGGAGGTCGCCTATTTCGCGGACCGGTCCAGTATTACCGAGGAGATCATCCGGCTGCGAAGCCACATCGGGCAATTGCGGCAAATATTGAAAACAGGCGGCCCGATTGGAAGAAAGCTGGATTTTCTGATGCAGGAAATGAACCGGGAGGCGAATACCATCGGATCCAAGGCGTCCGATCTTTTCATCACGAATCAGGTGGTTTCCCTGAAAAGCGAGATGGAGAAAATCCGCGAACAGGTTCAAAATCTCGAGTAGTACAGAAAGCAGGTAATTTCGGGTATGAGGATCAAGTTAATCAACATCGGTTTTGGAAATATTGTTTCCGTAAACCGAATGATCGCGATAGTGAGTCCGGAGTCCGCTCCCATTAAGCGGATTATCCAGGATGCCAGGGATCGGGGCAGACTGATCGATGCCACCTATGGACGCAGGACCAGAGCCGTGATCATTATGGACAGTGATCACATTATTCTCTCTGCGGTTCAGCCGGAGACAGTGGCTCATCGGCTGAATTCCAGGGATACTGCCAATATGGATGGCAAAGGGGAGTAAACCGGGAAAAGGGTCATCTTGAAAGGATGAAAGCATGATAAAAAAGGGTTTGTTGATTGTGATATCCGGTCCGTCCGGAGCAGGTAAGGGTACAATTTGTAAGGAATGGCTCCGCAGGCATCCGCAGACGGTTCTGTCTGTTTCGGTTACCACCAGGCCTCCCAGGCCTGGGGAGAAGGAAGGGATCAATTATTTCTTCCGGACACCGGAAGAGTTTGAGAAAATGAGAGGGGAGAATGAGTTTCTCGAATGCGCGGAGGTCTACGGGCATGCTTACGGTACGCCCAAAAAATATGTACAGCAGCATTTGATGGCAGGACAGGATGTGATTCTTGAAATTGATATCCAGGGTGCCCTTCAGGTAAAGGATCGTTTTGAAAAGGGTGTGTTTCTCTTTGTCGTGCCTCCGACCATGGACGAGTTGAAGAAACGAATTACAAAGCGTGGAACCGAAGGCCGGGATGTCATACTGAAGCGCTTTCACTGTGCCTTTGAAGAAATCAATTTTATCAAACGATATAATTATATTATCGTAAACGACACAGTGGAAGAAGCCGTTCAAAAGATGGAAGCCATCCTTCTGGCGGAAAAATGCCGTGTGGACCGGAATGAGGAATTGATATTGCAAATACAGGGAGGAATATAAAATGATTTTACCAACTCAGAATTCTTTGCTGAAAAAGGTAGACAGCAAATATACCCTTGTCATGGAAGTGGCAAAGCGGGCAAGGCAGCTGGTGGCTGGGGAAAAGCCATTGGTGGGGGAAGAAGACGACAATGAAGCTGTGAACCCGGTTTCTACGGCGGTGAAGGAAGTGGATGCCGGTCTGATTCATTATCAACACGAAAAAAAGCAGGCATAGGAATTTCCGCAATGCACAAAAAGGTACCTGGTACCTTTTTTTGTTTGTGGAGGAAGTAGCTTTTCCTTCTGCCGGGTATGAAGACTGTGAACCGTGAAAGGAGCATGCCGTTGGAAGACAGGAAATATGCCGGAGTGGTGATCGATCAGGCCCATCCTGCCCTGGATAAACTGTTCCATTACAGCATCCCGCCGACCCTTGCCGACAGGGTTGAAATCGGAATGAGGGTTCAGATCTCTTTCGGCCGCAGTATCCTTCAGGGATATATTTTGTCCCTGGACGAAAAAGTTGATGTCCCGGAGGGAAAAATCAAGCCCCTGAAAAAATTGATGGATCCTCATCCTGTTCTGAGGAAAAGTATGATCCCTTTGATTTACTGGATGAAAGAGGAATATCACTGCATGCTGATCGAAGCCATCCGTTGCTGCATTCCTCCCGGTATCCGGGGAAATGTAAAAAGGAAGACACAGCAGGTGGTTTATCTGGCCGATACGGATTCCCCGGAGAAGTGGATTTCCTCCGTGGAGAGACGGTCTCCCAAAATGGCCGGTATTCTCAGAGCCCTGGAGCAGAGAGACGGGATACCGACAGTGGAATTGCTGGAGTTGACCGGTGCCTCCCGGTCCAGTATTCAGTCCCTCCGGAAAAAAGGATATATCCGGATCCGGGAAGAAGAGACCTATCGGAATCCATGGCAGGCAGATGGGATCCCCACCGTCCCGCCCGTACTCAATGAAGAGCAGGAAAAGGCAATACAGGCGATATTGGCGTGCATCCGTATCGGGCACGGAACCTTGCTGCTGCATGGTGTAACGGGCAGCGGAAAGACGGAGGTCTATATGAAGGCAGCGGATCTTGTCCTGAAGCAGGGGAAACAGGTCATAGTCCTTGTACCAGAGATTTCCCTGACACCCCAGACAGTGGGGCGCTTCAAGGGGCGTTTTGGGGACAATGTCGCCGTTCTTCACAGTGGTCTCTCGCTTGGGGAGCGTTATGATGAATGGAGAAGAATCCGGAATAATGAGGTGCAGATTGTCGTTGGGGCCAGGTCTGCCGTGTTTGCTCCCATGGAGCATCCTGGGCTGATCATCATAGACGAAGCTCATGAAGACAGCTATAAGTCCGAAGTGAGGCCGCGATACCATGCGCGGGATGTTGCAGCCAGGCGCTGTGCGACGGAAGGTGCTGTTCTGGTTCTTGGCAGTGCCACACCGGCACTGGAGGACTACACCAGGGCATTGCGCGGGGAATATCAACTGGTGGAAATGAACGGGAGGGTGGACCACCGGGTGCTCCCGCCGGTGGATACCATTGACATGCGCCGGGAATTGGAGCTGGGCAACCGCAGTATTTTCAGCCAGGAACTGTACCGTTCCCTTTGCGATACCCTTCGCCGCGGCGAACAGGCAATCCTTTTGATTAACCGGCGGGGGTATGCGCAGTTTGTTTCCTGCAGAAGCTGCGGCGCTGTCATTAAATGCAGGAACTGCGATGTTTCCCTGACCTATCATGCAAAGGAGCGGATGCTGAAATGCCATTACTGCGGCCATCAGGAACCTTATCCGAAAAAATGTCCGGAATGCGGCAGCCGCTATATCAAGAACTTTGGCCTGGGAACGCAAAAGGTCGAAGAGGAGCTGGGTAAGCTTTTTCCGTCCGCACGTTTGCTTCGGATGGACATGGATACCACCAGTCGGAAGGGGGCGCATCACCGCATTCTGGATGCTTTCGGGAAAGGGGATTATGATATCCTGCTGGGAACCCAGATGGTTGCAAAAGGGCTGGATTTCCCCAATGTAACTCTTGTGGGGGTATTGGCAGCGGATGCTTCCCTGAACCTTCCCGATTATCGGAGCTGCGAAAAAACCTTTCAATTGATTACCCAGGTGGCCGGGCGGACAGGAAGGGGCAGAAAACCGGGACATGTGGTGGTCCAGTCCTACCAGCCGGAGCATTATGCCGTCGAATTTGCTTCGCATCATGATTACAGGGGATTTTACCGGAAAGAGATTGCTATCCGGCGACAATTTGATTATCCTCCTTTTTCCCATATTATTCGCATCCTGATCACCGGGGAAAAAGAAAGGGAATTGGCACAATTCTCAAATAATATGGTAGAATGGATAAGGAAGCATATTGAAAGCGATATGCTTTTGAAGAGAGGGTTGCTGGATCTGGGTGCCTATCCCGCTCCGATTGAGAGGATCAACAATAAATACCGATGGCAGGTTCTGGTTCGGATCCGGACGCAGCAGGGATACCGGGATCGATATCACATTCTGGCAGGGGAACTGTTAAAGACGTTCTATCCGACCCAATTTTCCATTACCCTGGATTTCAACCCCCTCAGCCTAATATAGAAAAGAGTGATAGAGTATGGCCTTAAGGAAGATTCGGAACTACCGGAAAGATGATATTCTTCGAAAAAAGGCGAAAGAAGTGACCAAAGTCGATGACAGGGTGCGGTTATTGATCTCGGATATGATTGATACCATGTATCACGCGGATGGAGTTGGTCTGGCCGCTCCCCAGGTCGGGATCCTGAAGCGGATTGTGGTGATTGACGTGGGCGATGGGGTTCATGCTTTGATTAATCCGGAGATTCTCCGTCAGTCCGGGGAGGAAATCGATTATGAGGGCTGTCTGAGCATCCCGGGCATCCGGGGGAGAGTCAAACGGCCTGCCCATGTTGTCGTAAGGGCTCTGGATCAGGATGGAAAGGAAACAGAGTTCGGGGCAGACGGACTGCTGGCCCGGGCTGTGTGCCATGAAACCGATCATTTGGATGGAATACTGTTCATTGATAAAGTCCTGCCGGAAACATTGGAGGGCTGAGTGTTGAAAATAATCTTTATGGGTACCCCGGATTTTTCCATTCCTTCTGCAGATGCCGTTCAAAAGAGTGGAAATGATTTGATTGCCGTCGTGACGCAGCCGGACCGGCCAAAGGGCAGAGGAAAACAGGTTGTCTTTTCTCCCGTCAAGAAGTGGGCGGAGGAGAGGAATATTCCCGTTTTTCAACCGGTCCGGATAAAGGGGGATACAGCCTTTCTGGAACAAATCCGGCAGCTGCAGCCGGATCTGATCGTAACGGCTGCCTTTGGCCAGATTCTTCCAAAGGATTTTCTTGCCGTTCCTGCGCTTGGGTGCATCAATGTCCATGCATCCCTTTTGCCGGCATACAGGGGGGCTTCCCCCATTTCGCAGGCCCTCATCGACGGAGCGGACCGGACCGGCATATCCGTTATGTATATGGATGCAGGGATGGACACCGGTAATATCATCCAACAGGAGGAAATCCGGATCGCAGAGGAAGAAAATGCAGGACAACTTCATGACAGGCTCGCTGTTTTGGGCGGGCAGGTTCTTTCCCGGGTCCTGAAGCAGTTTGCAGGTGGGAAACCGGAAGGGGTTCCCCAGGATGCCGCAAAGGCAACCTACTGCAGCAAAATAGAGAAATCCATGGGCGAAATCCACTGGGAGGAAAAGGCTTCCACTGTCCGGAACCTTGTACGGGGCCTGACGCCCTGGCCGGGTGCCTACACCTTTCTCCGGGAAACCCGCATGAAGGTATGGAAGGTCAGGAAGTGGGAATACTTTACAAATAATACGGTTCCAGGTACGGTCCTTCAGGCGGACAGGAGTACGGGCCTGATCGTGGCCTGCCGGGACGGGGCCGTGCGCATTGTGGAGCTTCAGATGCCCGGCGGCCGGCCCATGTCAGATCTGGACTATCTGAAGGGCAACAGGATTGAGGTGGGCACTTGTCTGGGCAGGACAAAAAGCGGAGAATGAATTCCAGGGAAACGGCTGTTTCCGGCGGGACACGGACACGGGTTCTGGCGCTGAAGATCTTGAAGGAAATCAATCAGGACGGAAAGTATGCCAATATTGCCCTGAAAGAAGGCCTGCGCGGGCAATCCCTTCCGGAAAGGGACGTTGCTTTTGTTACCCGGTTGGTGTACGGCACTCTGGAAAGGCAGATTGCCATTGATACCCTTCTGAAGAAGCTTGCATCTCTACGGCGTGTGAATCCATGGGTCCTGAATATATTGCGGCTGGGAGCATATCAGATCCTGTATCTGGACCGGGTGCCGGACTCCGCCGCCTGCAACGAGGCGGGAAAGCTCTGTGGGATGCACGGGCTGTCCGCATTGAAGGGATTTGTGAACGGTGTTTTGCGCAATGTTTCCCGAAACAGGGAACGGCTTCTGGTTCCGGAGCCGGATCTTTCCCTGTCAGAAAAACTGGCCTTTCAATATGCATTTCCCCTGTGGCTTGTTAAAAAGTGGATTGCAGATTACGGGCCGGAACAGACAGAGATGATATTGAAACCTTTCCATACAGACGATGTGTCTGTGCGCGTCAACACAGGGAAGCAGTCCCCCGCTGTGCTGAAGGAGAGACTCACCCGATCGGGATTTCATGTGTCGGACGGGTATTATATGGAAGAGGCGCTTCGCATCCGGGATGCAGGGGATATTGAAGCAAATCCCTTTTATCAGGATGGATCCTTTGCCGTACAGGGGGAAAGCTCCATGCTGGACGCCTGTATTGTGGATCCGCAGCCCGGTGAGATACTGCTGGATGCCTGCAGTGCCCCAGGGAACAAGGCCATTCATATGGCCGAACGGATGAAGGGAAAGGGACAGGTGACTGCCTGGGATATCCATGAACACCGGGTTCGTTTGATACAGCAGAACTGTAAGCGCATGAATGCCCGGATTGTGGTGCCTTCCGTTCAGGATGCCTCGTCCTGTCAACCGGAGTTCCGGGAAAGGTTTGATCGGGTGCTGGTGGATGCCCCCTGCTCCGGCCTTGGTACGATTTCCAAAAAACCGGATATTAAGCTGAGGGTTCGACCGGAGGGATTATCCGGGCTTTCGGACCTTCAGGAAAGAATTCTGGAGGGTTGCAGCTGTTATGTGAAACCAGGAGGAGTCCTTGTATACAGTACCTGTACCATCAATCCTCAGGAGAATGAGGATGTGGTCTGCCGGTTGCTGAAGAAAAGGCGGGACTTCGTTCTGGAGGATCCGCTGCCCTGGCTGCCGGATGCCCTGCGGTCCACGGTGCGGGGCCGGATGATCCAACTGATTCCATCCCGTGATCATATGGATGGGTTTTTTATCGCCAGGCTAAGGAGGAAGAATGGAGTTGACAAGTAATCCAAACAATAACATGTCATCGGGGAAAAGGGATATTCTGAACCTGTCCCCGGAGGAATTGAAGGAAGAAATGACAGTTATGGGCGAGAAGCCTTTCCATGCCGGTCAGATTACCAGATGGCTGTATAAGGGAACGACATCCTTTCAGGAAATGTCAGATTTGTCCGGATCCCTGCAGAGTAAGCTGGACAGCCGGTTCGTCATAGGAACGCTGCAGCAGCTGAAACGGCTGGTTTCTTCCGATCATCAGGCGATAAAATATTTGTATTTGCTTTTGGATGATAATATAATAGAATGTGTTGTGCTGAAGTATCATCACGGCGTCACACTTTGTCTGTCCACACAGGTGGGATGTGCCATGGGCTGCCGCTTTTGTGCCTCCACCCGGGGCGGTCTGGTACGGAATCTGACCGCCGGTGAAATGGTGGCTCAGGTTCTTTCCGTTCAGCGTGATCATGGTTTGGGGGATATCGGAGGTTTGGTCCTCATGGGCTGTGGAGAGCCGCTGAACAACTATGCCGACGTACTGAAGTTTATCCGGCAGATCCATGATCCGGGGGGATTTGACATGGGGTATCGAAATATCACATTATCCACCTGTGGGCTGGTTCCACAAATGCGCCGCCTGGCGGAAGAAGGCCTCAGTATTAATCTTGCGGTTTCCCTTCATGCGCCGAGCGATGTCCTGCGCAGGAAGATCATGAAGGTTGCGAATGCATACACCATACAGGAGGTTGTGGACGCCGGCAGATATTATTATGAGAAAACCGGCCGGCGGGTTACCTTTGAGTATACCCTGATTGATGGATTGAACGACAGGCCGGAGCACGCCAGGGAACTTGCCGCTCTTTTGGACGGGTTTCCCTGCCATATCAATCTGATCCCTTTAAACGAGAACGGAGAGGATGGTCTCAGGCGCAGCAGTGAAAGATCCGTTCGTCGTTTTGAAACGGAACTGGAGCATGCCGGGAAAAATGTAACCCGCAGACGGGAACTGGGACTGGATATCCAGGGTGCCTGCGGTCAGCTGAAAGCCGCTTATCTGGAAAGGAAACAGGATGGATTGAGGAGGTCGGATCATGGAATACGGGGCATACAGTCACCAGGGAATTCGCAGGGAAACCAATGAAGACCATTACTATATCCCAAAGAACGTTTCGGAGCAGCCGGGCGTTCTGATTGTGGCAGACGGCATGGGAGGGCATAATGCCGGTGATCTGGCAAGCCGCATCGCTGTGGAGGAGATTTGTTCCTATTTTAAGCGGTCCCGATCTTCGGATGATTTGCTCAGTGTCATCCACGAATCCATACAGGAGGCCAACAGCAGGGTATATGCCATGTCCGGGACGGACATCCGTTATTCCGGGATGGGAACAACGCTGACCATGGCCGTATTTGAAGGAAACCGTTTCCTTGTGGCCAATATCGGGGACAGCAGATGTTATCTGTTGCGCGGGGGGACGGCCCGTCAGATCACCCGGGATCATTCCCTGGTTCAGGAGCTGCTGGACAACGGGAGCATTACCCGGGATGAGATGAACCTGCACCCGAAAAAAAATGTGATCACCCGGGCACTGGGTACGGAGCAATCCCTTCGCGTGGATTGTTTTGAAGAAAATCTGGAGGATGAGGATATTGTTCTTCTGTGCACGGATGGGCTGATTAACTATGTTCATCTGGAAGACTATGTACCAAATCTGCCGACGAATCTCTCCATGGTAAGGCTGACGCAGATTCTGGGGAACGAGGCCCTGTCCGCAGGCAGCACCGATGATATCACAATTGTGGCGGCAAGATACGTTCCGGATGGAGGAAAGAGGTGATGTCCTTGGTGGGTAAAATGCTGGGAGGCCGATACGAATTACTTGAAAAAATAGGAGAAGGCGGCATGGCTGTGGTGTATAAAGCCAAATGCCACTTTTTGAACCGATATGTGGCGGTGAAGATTTTACGGCCGGAGCTGGTGGAAAATAAGGAGTTTCTTGCCCGATTCCAGCGGGAATCCCAATCAGCTGCCAGCCTTTCTCATCCCAATATTGTAAATATCTATGATGTTGGACAGGAGGACGAAATCCACTACATCGTAATGGAGTATGTCAATGGGAAAACCCTGAAGGAATATATCCGTGAAAAGGGCAGGCTGACCGCCGAAGACACGGTCCGGATTGGTTCCCAGATCTGCTCTGCACTGCATCATGCGCACAGCCGCAATATTATCCACCGGGATATCAAGCCCCAGAATATCCTGCTGAGCGAAGACGGTACGGTGAAGGTTGCGGATTTTGGCATTGCCAGGGCTGTCACCTCTGCTACCGTTACCATGGCCGGCGCGGATGTCATCGGTTCCGTGCATTATTTTTCCCCGGAACAGGCAAGGGGAGGCCATGTGGACAAAAAATCCGATATTTACTCCCTGGGGATTGTTTTGTATGAAATGGTAACCGGGGTGGTTCCCTTTGAAGGAGACAGTGCCGTTTCCGTCGCCCTGAAACATATACAGGAGAAGGTAACGCCTCCGGGGGAGATCAATCAGGATATTCCAAAAAGCATTCAATATATCATAGAAAGAGCGATCGAAAAGGATTGCAACAAACGGTATGATGATGCGGATGAAATGCGTTCGGATCTGAATCGGGCATTGAAAGAACCGGATGGCAAGTATGTAAAGCGCTTTGTGGAAAACGATCAGGCAACGCGTATTTTGCCGGCCATTCACGATCCGGGACATCCGGAGGAAGACAAACAAGGGAAATCCCGTGGGGATTCGTCCCCGGATCCGGAGGAAAAGGACGCCGGGAAAAGGCGCGGCCGGATTGGGAACAGGATCATCGTTGGTGTGATACTCGTTGCCTTTCTTGTCCTGTTTTTTATGCTGCGGGGCATCTATCTGCGGGAATTTGCCCGTAAGGATACCATAGTGCCCGGCGTGGTGGGATATGACGAGAAGGCTGCCAATAAGATGCTGAAGGGCAAAGGCCTTGTCATGAAAGTTGTACAATGGAAAAACAGCGATACGGTACCGAGAGGTCAGATCCTGTTTCAGGACCCTTCGGAAGGTCAGACGGTCAAGTCGGACAGTTCTGTGGAGGTTACTGTCAGTGATGGTGTGAAAAAGGTGACAGTACCGGATGTGGAGAATCTGCCGCAGAGGAATGCGGAAATCAAACTGGAGGACGCCGGATTGAAGGTGGGGACGCCGGAATATGTGGACAGTGACAAGGTCAGTGGTTATGTGGTAAAACAGGACCCCTCCGCATATACAAAAGAGGTTCCGGTGGGGACGGAGGTTCGCCTTTTTGTCAGTACAGGCCCCAGGGATCATATGACAGAGGTGGACAAGGTGATTGATCTGCAGGAAGATATGGCCCAGGAGCTGCTTCGAAAAGCGGGACTGGATTCCAATATCATAAGGGAGTACAATGACGAGGTCGAAACCGGGGTGGTATATCAGCAGTCCCCCGATCCCGGAACCAATGTGGAAAAAGGCAGAAAGGTGGATGTATGGGTCAGTTTGGGAAAGAAGGTTATCAGCCATAAAAAGATGACCATTGAATTGACCGGTACCGGCGAAAAGGTTCGGGTGCAGGTGGTTCGCGCTTCAGATGACAAGGTGATGTATGATGAAGAGCACAGGCCTTCGGATGGAGCGGTTCAGATTCCTCTGGAGGACAGTGGAGTACAGAGTTATGCCATCTGGATTGACAATGTTTATCAGGGAACACGGACTCTGGATTTTTCCAGGAAGGAAAGGGAACGGGAATGAAATCCGGAGTGATCCTCCGGGGGATCGGTGGTTTTTATGACGTCCTTTCCGATGGAGAAGTTTTCCGCTGCAGGGCCAGGGGACGTTTTCGCAGGCTGGGGATCTCTCCCATGGTGGGGGATCGGGTGCGCTTTCAGCCGGAAACGGAGATATCCGAGGGGATTATGGAGGAGATTCTTCCCCGGAGGAATGCCATGAAACGGCCGGCAGTGTCCAATGTGGACCATTTGGCTGTCGTGCTGGCGGCAGTGGATCCCAAACCGGATCTTTTTCTGGTGGATAAACTGCTTATCACGGCGGAACGGACGCAGATTTCGCCATTGCTTGTTTTCAACAAGACAGATCTGGCAGGTTCGGAGGAAGAAATGGCCTTCCGGGCCGAATATGACCGGACAGGATATCCAATCCATTCTATTTCCGGAAAATTCAATATCGGCATGGGGGAACTGAGTCAGGCCCTGCAGGGAATAACCGTTCTGGCCGGGCAGTCCGGTGTCGGGAAATCCTCCATTATCAACAAACTCCGTCCGGATGCCCATCTGGAAACCGGTGTACTCAGTGAGAAGATAAAGAGGGGAAAAAATACGACCCGCCGGGTTGAATTGATTTCTTTGCCAGGCGGCGGCATGATTGCGGATACGCCAGGCTTCAGCCGGATGGATCTTCTGGAATTGGATCCGGCGCATCTGGCAGGGTACTATCCGGAATTCCGTGCCTGTCGGACGGAGTGCCAGTTTCAGGGATGCCTGCATATGGCGGAACCGGGATGTGCGATCCGTCGTGGTGTGGAGGAAGGTAAAATCCCTTCCGGGCGCTATGGCCGGTATCGGAAACTGATCGAAGAAATCAGGGAAAACAGGAGGGATACATGGTGATCAAAATCGCGCCATCTATTTTGGCTGCAGATTTTTCAAGACTGGGAGAAGAAGTTGCAATACTGGACAAAGGAGGTGCGGACTTTATCCATATTGATGTTATGGACGGGCATTATGTGCCGAACTTGTCCATAGGGCCCATGGTGGTAAAAGCCATTCGCGGAGTGACCGAAATTCCTTTCGATGTTCATCTGATGATGGACAATCCAATGGAGTTTGTTGACGAATTTATCCGTGCGGGAGCAGACAGCATCACACTTCATGCGGAAGTATTGCCTCATCTGCATCGTTGCATTGCCACTCTGAAGGAAAAGGGAGTCCGGGCCGCTGTTGCGTTGAATCCCTCCACACCTTTGAATATATTGGATTATGTGCTGGAAGATCTCGATATGGTGCTTCTTATGACGGTGAATCCGGGTTTTGGGGGACAAACGTTTATACCTGCCATGCTGGATAAAATCCGGGATCTGAAGGATATGACGGAAAGACAGGGGGGAAATACGGAAATTCAGGTAGACGGCGGAATCACCCTTGAAAATGTCAGCAAAGCAGTAGAAGCTGGTGCAAACTGTATTGTGGCAGGGTCGCTGGTTTTCTCGGCGGCAGACCCGGCGTCCATGATACAAAAAATAAGAAGAGCAGGAGAGGCCTCCCTTTTGTGAAATGACAGAATACCCTCCATGGGAGTCACATTCTCCTGCGGCCTGAATAGACTGTTATAAATTCCCGGCTTTTGACCGGCCTGTCCTGGAGAGGTGTCATTATGTATAACTGGACGAACTGTCGGAGGTGTCCCGAACCGCCGAATAAAACCAATATTCTTTCCATTGTACTGATTGTCATCGGCACGATGCTGGTATTTTTTCCAGCATGGATATGGCGCTTTTTGCTTGGCCTGGGTCTTATTGCGGCCGGCATACTCACCTTGAAAAGATGGAGATGAGACCAAAAAAACGTGCCGTACAGCACGTTTTCAATGGCTCACTTTGAGAGAGCATTCACTTTACCGGAACGAATGCAACGAGTGCAGACATTCAGCGTTACATGAGATCCGTTTACCTCCGCCCGTACTTTTTTCAGATTAGGCGTCCAGGTCCGGTTTCCACGCCTGTGAGAGTGGCTCACGGTGTTTCCGGATAACTTCCCTTTTTTGCAAATATCACAAACCTTTGCCATGATTTCCACCTCCTTTAAACAGAAAAAACCATATTGTCTTCTACCTGCCATCGAAGGACTCCGTGATCAAGTCACGGGTGTTTTCAACAACTCATAAATCATGTATTATTTTATCACCTTGCAATCGTTTTGGCAAGAAAAACAAAACATTGCCGGGTCCGGGGTTCCTTGTTGCTTGTTGCATTTCCCCTGTGTTTGAGATAAAATAAACGGGTATCATGATGTTAAGAATTCATCATTCTGCAAATGATGCTCACAACAGGATCCATCCGAATCAGAGCAATGTGAAGGAGGAAGGAAAATGGGAGTTGTAAATTCGAATTCTCTTGGAGAGCTTACCATTTCAGACGATGTATTGGCCTCCCTGGCAGGCATTACTGCCATCGAGTGCTATGGTATCGTTGGAATGGCTTCCCAGAAAGCGACGGACGGGCTGGTGGAGCTTTTGGGAAATGAAAATCTGTCACGCGGTGTGAAGGTTGTCAGTCAGGGCAATGAAGTGAGTATTTATCTCCATATTATCGTTGAATATGGTATTTCCATTGCCACTGTCGCCAAGAACATTATTGAAACAGTGAAATATAAAGTGGAAAATATAACAGGGGTTACAGTAAAAAAAGTTAATATAATGGTAGAGGGCGTGAGGGTATGAGGCTTTCCCTTTTTATACCTGAAGGAGGTTACTCATTTTGAATCAGGATATCCTGAATGGGGCAAAGCTAAAGCGAATGCTTTTATCTGCTGCCCATTATATGGAAATAAATAAAGAATCAGTAAACTTATTGAATGTTTTCCCTGTTCCGGATGGAGATACCGGTACCAATATGTCTCTGACCATGTTATCTGCTGCAAGGGAGATTCAGGCAGTTTCTTCCGGGGATCTGTCCCGGGTCGCAGATGCTTTGTCCCGCGGCTCCCTGAAGGGTGCAAGGGGAAATTCCGGAGTCATTCTTTCCCAGCTGTTCCGCGGATTTGCTAAATCCCTGCAGGGAAAGGAAGAGATTACGACAGCGGAATATGCGGATGCACTGGGGGCCGGCGTAAATATGGCCTATAAGGCGGTGATGAAACCGGTTGAGGGTACTATTCTCACCGTTGCCCGTGAAACAGCGAGGGAAGCGAAAAAGATTGCCAGACAGATTCATGATTTTAATGTGTTTTTTGATCGAATTATCGATACAGCCAGGGAAACCCTGGATCGGACCCCGGACATGCTTCCGACTTTAAAGCAAGCCGGTGTGGTGGATTCCGGCGGTATGGGCCTGGTTTACATACTGGTAGGGCAGTTTCATGCCCTGGAGGGCGATTCTGATCCGGAAGTTTCTTACGGACCGTCGGATTCCAAAGTTCCCACGGACTTGGGAAAACCGGTTTCCTCTGCGGCAGAGGATAGGGTTACCGGCCCGGCAGGCGTCCCGGAAGGATCCATTCAATATACTTACTGCACGGAGTTTTTTATCAAAAATTTGTACCCCTATATCCGCGAAGAAGACATTGAAAAGTTAAAGAGAAGACTGGATCGATTGGGGGATTCCATCGTCGTTGTGGGAGACAGGGACATGATCAAGGTTCACTTTCATACGAATATGCCTGGATCGGGACTGCAATTGGGATTACAATTCGGTGAGCTTTCCGGCATCAAGATTGATAATATGAAGGAACAGCACCATCATGTGATCGACATGGAGACATCAGCAGAGCCACCAACGAACGAAAAGGAGCCGGAGAAGGATACCGGTATGGTATCCGTTTCCATGGGAAAAGGAATTGAAGATATTTTCCGGGATTTAAATGCGGATTATATTATTCAGGGCGGACAGACCATGAATCCCAGCACGGAAGATATTCTGGATGCCGTGAACCAGGTGAATGCAAAGGAAATTTTCATATTGCCCAACAATGGGAACATCGTTTTGACAGCCAACCAGGCGGCTGAAATCAGCAAGAAAAAGATCCATGTTGTTCCATCCCGGACGATTCCCCAGGGAATGGCTGCCATGATTGCCTATAATTCTGAAGCAGATGCCGAAACCAACCTGGCTGCTATGACCAGGGCAATGAGTCAGGTGAAAACCGGCCTTGTGACGTACGCCGTGCGGGATTCCCATGTGGATGACCTTGCGATTCAGCAGGGAGACATCATGGGTATGATGGAAGGCAGGATATCCGTTGTCGGGAAAGATATCGCGGATGTCACAAGGAAGCTGTTGGATGCCTTGCTTAAGGGGAATGGCGAAATTGTCACCATACTGTATGGCAGCAATGCCAGGGCAGAGGATACGGAAAGCATTGGTTCCTACCTGAGTGAGAATTACCCGGATCTGGAGGTCGAGGTTCTTTCCGGGGGACAACCGCTGTATTACTATATCGTTTCCGTGGAATAAAAGTGAAAAAGCAAACAGAAAGAAGTAATCTGTCGGACAGCATTCAGACAATCAAGGGAATTGGGCCCAAAAAAGCGGCCTTGTGCAGGAAGTTGGGGATCGTAACCCTGTCGGATGCTGTGCGATATGTTCCGGGGAAATATGAGCTTCAAAGAGCAGTCCAGCCTGTATCCTCTGTTTCAGACGAAGAGGATGTATCCTTATGTCTGGAATTCATTTCTCCTCCGTATGTAAACCGGATTAGAAAGGGATTCAGCATGACTTGCATGAAAGGCAGGGATTCGACCGGGACTGTGGAATGCATTTGGTTCAATCAGCCTTATCGCGGCAGGGGGTACAAGCAAAATCATCACTATTTCGTAATGGGCAAGGCATTAAAAAGGCCGTCCGGCATGCAGATTCAAAATCCGCTTGTGGAAGACTATGATAAAGAGCGTCATCATCGGGAACGATATCTGCCGCTGTATCACCTGACGGATGGATTAACCCAGAAGGATCTGCGGCATATTGTTTCTGAGTCCCTGAAACGATTGCCGGATGGACAGGGGGATTCAGACCGACTGGATGTCCGTCTGTCCGAAAAATATGGGTTTCCCGGAAAAGCAGAGGCCTGGCGCAGCATTCATTTTCCGGAGAGCCGGGACCGGCAGGAAAAAGCACGGCAGAAGCTGGCCTTTGAGGAGTTCTTGTCCCTGCTGACGGCGCTGGCGTTTATCCGGAAACACACCGGGAGCAGTGGAGGAGGAATTCCGATTTCCATTTCGCCGGGGAAACTGAACACTTTCCGGAAGAATCTGCCCTTTCGTCTGACCGATTCCCAGGAAAGGGTATTGAGCGAGGTCCTGGAGGATTTGTCCGGTGGAAATGGCATGAATCGTCTTATACAGGGAGACGTGGGATCCGGGAAAACCGTAATCGCTGCAGCTGCGTTATTTGTGGTTGCGTCCGCCGGATATCAGGGGGCATTGATGGCTCCGACGGAAATCCTGGCCAGGCAGCATCTGGAAACGCTGCGGCGGATGATGAAAGGCAGCGGGATACGCCTGGAATGTCTGACGGGCGGCAGCACGGAGCCTCAGAATAAGCAGCTAAAGGAAGCCCTTGCGGACGGAGACATCGATATCCTGATCGGGACACATGCCTTGATTCAGGAGAATGTTACCTTTCATGATCTGGGACTGGTCATTACGGATGAGCAGCATCGTTTTGGGGTACGGCAGCGGGCCATGCTTCAGGAGAAGGGAACCGTCCCCCATGTTCTGGTTCTGTCCGCGACTCCCATACCAAGGACTTTGGTACATGTCCTTTACGGGGACCTGGATCTTTCCGTCATTGATTCCCTCCCCCCCGGCAGAATACCAATCCGTACGTATTGTGTCCCGACATCCTATCGGGAACGGATTTACCGGTTTGTCCGGAAATATGCCAAAAATGGCTGTCAGGCTTACGTGATTTGCCCTTTGGTGGAAGAATCCGAAGCAAAGCCGGACAGAAGTTCCGTGGAAGAAGTCTATGAGGAGCTGTCCCACGGGCCCTTGTCCGGAATCCGTATGGGCCTGCTTCATGGCAGGATGAAGGCGCAGGACAAGGATCAGGTCATGGAGGACTTTGCAGCCGGCAGAGTACAGGTGCTGGTTTCCACCACCGTAATTGAGGTTGGCGTGGATGTACCCAATGCCGTGATTATGGTCATTGAAAATGCGGATTGTTTTGGCCTGGCACAGCTTCATCAGCTGCGCGGCAGGGTGGGGCGGGGAGATCAGCCGTCTTTCTGCATTCTGATTTCGGATCAAAAGGAAGAAAAGGCCATTGCCCGTATAAAAACCCTGGTACACTCCACGAATGGATTTGAAATTGCGGAGAAGGATCTGGAACTGAGAGGTCCGGGGGATCTGTACGGATTACGGCAGCATGGTATACCGGACTTCAGGATAGCCGATCTGTGGAAGGATTCTGCGCTTTTGCAGCTGGCTGCCAAAGAAGCGGAGCGTATGGTAAATCATCCGGAAGGCTCCTGGGATCGTGCCTATGTAAAAAAATCCGTTGATCAATTCATGCGGGAAAAAAATACCTGTTGTTATCCTGGTTAAAATCGGGCGGACTGGACAAAGTAATAGTACCCTATCAATCAGGAGGTGAGGATTCATGGCGCAGAACAATAACCGTCAGATGGTTCCGGGGGCAAAAAATGCTTTGAACAACATGAAATATGAAGTGGCCGAACAGCTGGGTGTGAATCTGAAGGAAGGCTATAATGGTGATCTGACTTCAAAGGAAAACGGCTACGTCGGCGGGTATATGGTAAAAAGATTGATTGAACAGGCAGAGAAACAGATGAGCGGAAGATAAAGGGGATCGTAAGGGACCGTAAGTTACATTTAACAAATAGTGAAATGAAGGGAACGGAGATGCATACATCCGTTCCCTTCTGTTGTTCCTGCCTTTTCGGAGAATACGTCCGCTGTCCAAAAGCCAATTGGCTTTTGGGTTTTTCTTGTCCGGTCAATTCCCCCCGGAAGTAAAACACTGGTGATGTTGTTTCATCACCAGTGTTGGAGAGGAGAAATTGAAGGAAGAGCTCTATGGGGAATATTGAGAGTCGCTCTCAATACTCCTATTATTAACCGTCAGGAATAAATTATGCATGTTTCCTTCTTGTCCACTATTTGGGATTATGTTAAAATAATATGAGCAGCAAGGAAATCAAGGAATGGGAAGGATCGTGGATCATGCTTCGTATTATAGCGGGAGAGCGCAAAGGCAGGATTTTGAAAACCGTTCCCGGGAGGAGCACCCGGCCTACCACCGACCGGGTAAAGGAATCCGTATTCAATATTCTTCAGTCCAGACTCTATGAGAGTTCTATATTGGATCTTTTTTCCGGTACCGGAAATTTAGGTCTGGAGGCGATGAGCCGAGGCAGCCGAAGAGCAGTTTTTGTGGAAAGAGCTCCTGCGGCATTGGCGGTTCTCCGTGAGAACTGTCAGGCACTGCATTATATCGATTCCGTGGAGATTCTCGCGCAGGATGTCCAAAGGGCGATTTCCCTGCTTTCCACAAGGCGGGGAGTGTTCGATATTGTTTTTATGGATCCTCCCTATGACAGCGACCTGGAGACCGTGACGATTGCCGCATTGGATGCTTCCCATCTGGTGGCGGAGGACGGAAGGGTCGTTGTGGAGCATTTGCTTCGGGACAAACAGGAGGACAATATCGGCGGTTTTATCCGATATGATATGCGCAAATACGGGAACACCGCCGTCAGCTTTTATAGAAAGGAAACAGAACAGAAATGAAAACAGCAGTATATCCCGGCAGTTTTGATCCCATCACCAACGGACATCTGGACGTCATCCAAAGGGCTTCCCGGATCGTTGACCGTCTCATTGTGGCAGTGGTAAAGAATCAGAGCAAGAAGCCATTGTTTACAGCAGAAGAACGTGTGGAGCTGATCCGGAAATCGGTTCGGGAGATTCCCAATGTGGAAGTCGCACATTTTGATGGCCTGTTTGTTCGTTTCGTTGAAGACAGGAAGGCCGATGTCATTATCAAGGGCCTGAGATCGAACGCCGATTTTGAATATGAATTGCTGATCGCATCGGTGAATCACAGCCTCCTGCCGGATGTGGAGACTCTGTTTCTAATGACCAATCCCAAATATGCTTATTTGAGTTCTGCTGTGGTCAGGGAAGTCGCAGGCCTTGGAGGCGATATCCGGGATTTTGTGCCGGATGTAGTCAGGAAGGACATATTGGACAAGTTCAGGGAATAGGGGTGGAGAAGCATGGATATTTTCGGTCTTTTGGACATTCTGGAGGATGAACTGCAAAAGGGGGCGAATCTTCCGTTTGCGTCCAGGGCATTGATCGACAAGGATAAGTGCCTGGAGACAATTAAGGAAATCCGGCTCAGTCTTCCGGAAGAGCTGAAACAGGCAGAGTGGGTCAAGAAAGAACGGCAGCGGATTCTGGTGGAGGCGCAGAAGGAAGCAGATACCATCTCCACGGAGGCGGAGCAGCGGATCAAGGCACTGGTGGACGACAATGAAATCACCCAGGGTGCATATCAGCAGGCAAGGGAGATTACGGAAAATGCTCAGAACAGTGCCAAGGAAATACGCCTGGGGGCAAAGGAATATGCAGATAACCTTCTGGAGGATGTGGAGGGATATTTATCAGGGCAGCTGCAGATCCTGCGTGACAACCGTCAGGAGCTGAATGCCAAAAAGCGCTGATCAGTGCTTGCCTGATCGGATTTTTTCCGATTTGCCAAAAAGACAGCACAGGGCTGTGAGCAAGGCAATACAGAGGATGCCTGCAAGAAGCAGTTGCAGGGAAGAAAGAAGAATTTCCTTCCACCCCGGGAGAAAGGCTTCCGGGAAAGGGTAAAATACTTCGGACGCTTCGGGATAAAGCAACCGTGTCAACGGAATGGACAGCAGGGCAGCCAGGATTCCATGAAAAAATTTGCACAGGGCATAAAGGCCGAATCGTACCCCGGTACCGGACAGGAGACTGGCAGTCTGGGCATGGATGGACAGGCCGCTCCATCCAACCAGGAAGGAGACGGCTGCAATTTTCTGCTGCAGGGAAACAGAAGTCATACTGACCAGCTTTCCGCCGGTGGTCACCTCAAACATTCCACCGATAATGGACTTTACCAGGGAATAGTCGATATGGAATGGCTTAAGGAGAATGGACACGACAGTGGCAATGTCATTGATTACCCGGATTCTCATCAGCAGATCGATGACTACGGAAAAAAACACAATAAAGCCTCCCACCATCAGAAGGACATTGACGGAGTTTCGCACGGCATCACCAAGGAGCTCGCCGATGGGCCTGCCGTCCCGCTTTCTTGCACTGCTGAGAGCCGACAGGGCTTTGGGAAGACTGACAGAGGATTTATGTCGCATCAGGCCTTTGGTGTGATAAAAGCGGAATGCCAGGCCGATCAGGATGGCCGCACTGAAATGGCTGATCAGGAGAATGGTTCCGCTTTTCGGACTGTTCAGCATACCGACGGATACAGCCCCCACCAGGAACAGCGGTCCGGAAGTGGAGCAGAAGCTCAGAATTCGCTGCGCTTCGTCCACGGTGATTTTCTTCTGCTTCCGAAACATGGAAACCAGCCGCGCCCCCGTTGGATATCCGGAAGTGATGCTCATAATCCAGATAAAGGAGCTGCAGCCGGGACAGCGAAAGAGCGGCCCCATAATGGGATCCAGGAGAACGGACAGAAAATCCACCACCCCCAGTCCCGCCATGATTTCCGATGCAATAAAGAAGGGAAGAAGGGCTGGAAATACCGAATGCAGGAAAACATCCAGTCCGGACAGGGCAGCTTCGTATGCCTCTTTTGGGGATGCCAGGATGGATAGCAAGAGGAGAAAGGCAGTCAGACCGGGAAGAGCGGCACGCCAGGCCCTGGATTTCTGATGATTCATATAAAAACCTCCTGAAGAAGATCTGATTTTTGTTTTCAATCCGTAAGTTTATCCAATAATATATGTATTGGATAAGGAGGAATTCTATGAACCGAAAGCCGAAAGTCGGCCTTGCACTGGGAGGCGGTGCTTCCAGAGGCTTTGCACACATTGGTGTGATTCAGGTGCTGGAGGATATTGGGATCAAGCCGGATTACATAGCCGGGAGCAGCATGGGAGCCATTATCGGTGCCCTGTATGCCGCCGGGGCGACTCCGTATATGATGGAAGGTATTGCCAACAATGTCAATGCAAAGCTTTGCTATGATGTTGGTTTTTCCAAAAAGGGTCTGATGCGGGGAAAGCGACTGGAAGAGCTGATTCAGCTTCTTACCCGGGATATGGATTTCAAGGATCTGCCCATTCCCCTGGCAGTTACTGCTGTGGACCTGATCACAAACAAACGGGTGGTGATCAACGAAGGAAAAGTATATAAGGGAGTGCGTGCGAGTATTTCCATCCCGGGGGTTTTTCATCCGGTAATGGACGGCGACAGGGTTTTGATTGACGGTGGTATTCTGGAGCGTGTTCCGGTGCGTGTTGTGCGTGAAATGGGGGCAGACATTGTAATAGGAGTGGATGTGGCATTCCACGGAAAACATCGTCCTCCGGAAAACTTTGTGGAGACCATCCTTCAGGCCATTGAGGCAATGGATCTGGAGATTTTGAAACTTACCATACCCACGGATGATATCATGATCCGTCCGGAGGTGTATCTCCCCAATCCCATGTCCCTGGAGAATGTGGATGTCGCAGTGGAAGCCGGCAAAGAAGCAGCACTGAAATCTGTGGATCAACTGAAGGCCCTGACTCAGGGGCAGGATCCGGAGCAGGAACCGAAAGAGTAAAAGAAAGCTTTTCCTGGCGGCAGGGAAATTACGGAATGGGCCGAATCCTGTGGGTATAATCCCTGTCCCCTTTGCGGCCTTTTGGGCTTTTCATTCCCAGACTGTAAAGATCCCCTGCCAGCCGGTCAAATGCGAACATTTCCTGTACGGGCTTTTTCTCCCGGGCAATATGGGCGGCTTTCGTGATAATGGGGACACGGGCTGTTTTCTTCAGCTGCTTCAGAAGGGGCGCAGCGTGTTCGGAGAATGCAAGGATGCGCAGGTATTTCGGGCCCGTATCGTCATTCATCGCGCGGAAGGCTTCCGTGGTCAGATCAATCAGGCCATGGATCAATATCCTTTGCAGTCTGGTTTGCGTATATCGCCTGGTTTTCATGGAAAGGATCAGATCTTCCAGGCTGGACGCATTTTGGGCGGATTTTTGGATCCGATTTTCCAAGCCTTCGCTGACATCCATCCAGGATTTTATTTCTGCTGTGGAACTGCGCCTTAGGATTCCAAGCAACAAATTCTCCAGGGATTCTGTGCGGACGGGCCCCATTCCGTGCGCAAAGGCATCGGACAATATCCGAAAGACAGCCTGCGGCACGGCATTTTCCACTTTGCTGTCCAGTCCGTGCTGAAGGATCTCCTTTCGGATGGAGGCGGCACTTGTAATTCCTTTTTTGATCCGTTGGGAGCCGTAGGAGGAACGAATGCGATGAACGGTTACCGGGGCAATCGGGCTTCCGGTCCGCTTCAGTGCTTTCAGATATTCCACTGCCAGAATGGAGTTGCTGTCGGACAGAATCCTTTTGATGGTCCCGGCGGATTCTTCCGAAGAAGGAGCCAGATCATGCAGGATTGCCTGGCATCTTGCGGCAGGAAAGGACAATCCCTGCTGCAAAAAGGATTTGAGACTGTTCTGATAAATCGGATTCTCCGGAACAAATAGTTCCGCGATGGCTTTTAGCTGTTCCAAATCATCGATTTCACTGCCGAAGCTGAGATAGTCGGTCAGTCCGGTATGATTGAGCGTCTGAACAGCACCATAGGCGAAGAGCTCAGCGGTTTGAACCGCATAGACGACCGGAAGCTCCAGCACCAGATCGGCTCCGCAGTGAACGGCAGCTTCTGCCCGTATCCATTTATCGGTAATGGCAGCTTCACCGCGCTGCGTAAAATTGCCGGACTGGACGGCGATGACAAAGTCCGGCTGTATCAACTCCTTTGATTTCATTAAGTGATAAAGATGTCCGTAATGAAAAGGATTGTATTCTGCTATGATTCCGAGAACTCTCATTGTTTGCTCCCTTATGGATAGTAGTCCGCCTTATTGGAATAATATTTAGCGGCAGGGAAGGATTTCAAGAAATTCTTCCTGTTGTAATTATATAGAAATCCAACTGGATGGGCAAGACAAAAAGTCCTGTAATAAATAATATGGAGGAATTTTGACTTTTATGTAGAATAGTTATCCGGTTGACTATTTTTTAATATGATCCTATTGTTTGTAATGGACAGGGAAAGGAGTTTTATAAATGTCTGTATTGCAGCAGATACGCGCAAGAGCATCCAAATTGGGTAAGACCATCGTATTGCCGGAAGGAGAGGAGCAGCGTGTGATTGAAGCCGCTTCCATCCTTACCAGGGAGGGCATTGCAAAGGTGATTCTTCTTGGTGATCCGGAAACCATTTCCGGAAAGGCAAAAGGAGCAGATCTGACCAACGTTGAGATTCTGGATTATCTGCATTCGGATAAAATGGAGTCCTACGTAAGAAAATTTACGGAACTTCGGAAGAAGAAGGGGATGACCCCTGAAAAGGCTGCGGTGATCATGAAAGATCCGCTTTATTACGGGGTCATGATGGTTAAAATGGGGGATGCGGACGGTATGACAGCTGGTTCGGTTCATGCTACCGGAGATGTTCTCCGTCCCGCGTTTCAGATTATCAAGACGGCTCCCGGGATATCGGTGGTATCCAGTTGCTTTATTATGGAACTGCCGGATTCCCGATATGGAGACAACGGGGTTCTTGTTTTCGGAGACTGCGGCGTCAATCCGGATCCCACTGCAGAGCAGCTTGCGGATATTGCCGTATCTACCGCCAGGACGGCAAAAACCATTGTGGGGATGGAGCCGGTTACCGCACTGTTGTCCTTCTCCAGTAAGGGCAGCGCGTCCCATGATCGGGTGGATAAGGTAAGGGAAGCTGTCGGACTGGCTCAGAAGTCGGCTCCGGAATACCTGTTTGACGGGGAAATGCAGGCCGATGCCGCTTTGGTCGAAGAGGTGGCAAGGAGCAAGGCTCCTGGCAGCAAGGTGGCAGGAAGAGCCAATGTATTGGTATTCCCGGATCTGGATTCCGGCAATATCGGATACAAGCTGGTGCAGCGTCTGGCAAACGCACAGGCGGCCGGACCGATCTGCCAGGGGCTGGCAAAGCCGGTCAATGATTTGTCCCGCGGATGCAATGCCCACGATATTGTGAATGTCGTTGCTGTTACCGCCATTCAGGCAGGATTGGAATAAGGAGTGTTAGAGCAAATGAAAATATTGGTAATCAATGCGGGAAGTTCCTCCGTGAAATACCAGCTGATTGACATGGAGGATGAAAGCGTTCTGGCCAAAGGCAATGCGGAGCGCATCGGCCTTGAAGGATCCTGCCTGAAGCATACTCCGGCCGGGAAAGAAACGGTAAACATAACCGCAGAGTTCAAAAACCATGAAGATGCCATCAAAAAGATTATTGAAGCCCTGGTTTCTCCGGAGTACGGGGTCATAAAGGACATGAGCCGGATTGATGCAGTAGGGCATCGCATTCTGCACGGCGGTACGAAATTGATTCAGCCTGTTCTGATTAATGAACAGGTTGTGGAAACCATACGGGAAAATATCGATCTGGCTCCTCTGCAGAATCCGGCCAATATTATGGGAATCGAAGCATGCCGCAGAGTGATGCCGGATACTCCCATGGTCGCCATTTTTGATACGGCATTCCATCAGACCATGCCGCCGAAGGCATTTTTGTACGGCCTTCCCTATGAACAATATGAAAAATATCAGATCCGGAAATATGGATTTCATGGAACGTCGCACAAGTATGTGGCACGGCGTACTGCTCAGTTCCTGCATAGGCCGCTGGAATCCCTGAAGATGATCACCTGCCATCTGGGCAACGGCTCCAGTATCGCAGCGATCCGGTATGGGAAGTCTGTGGATACCAGCATGGGCTTTACTCCCCTGGCCGGTGTTCCCATGGGTACCCGCTCCGGCAGTATTGATCCGGCCATACTGAATTATATGATAAAAAAGGAAAATATGACCGAAGAACAGGTTTATAATCTCTTGCACAGGGAATCCGGCATGCTTGGAATTTCCGGTATCAGCAGTGATTTCCGCGATCTGGAGACTGCTGCAAAGAAGGGTGTTAAAAGGGCTCAGCTGGCATTGGATGTTTTCAGCTATCAGGTGAAGAAATATATCGGTGCCTATGCAGCGGTTCTGGACGGTGCGGACTGTATCGTATTTACGGCCGGTGTTGGTGAGAATACGGTTTGTGTCCGGGAAGCTGCCTGCCAGGGCCTGGATTATATGGGTGTAAAGATTGATCCGGACAAGAATCAGGAAATTGTGAGCTGGAAGACAAAGGAAGGTATCATTTCCACCGCGGATTCCAGGGTTCAGGTATTGGTGATACCGACCAACGAGGAATTGATGATCGCCAGGGAAACGATGGAGTTGGTGCGTTCCGGATCCTGATTCTGTTTTCCTGTAGGTTTCCAACCTGTTTTTCGCTACTTGACAAACCGGCGGAGGATTCATATAATTTATAAGTCAAAGGTTGTGAGAGGAAAATGAAGCCTCTGAAGATCGACATAACAAATATCCGAAGGGAAATTGCTGCAGAGCAGAGTTTTGATCTCAAGTGGATTCCCGGAGATATGACCTGGCAGGGAGAGCCTTTGCGGTTCCGGGATCCTTGGCATTTGAAGGGCAGGATTTTCAACGAAGGGGACGTATTGTTGCTGACTGCAGATGTGGAGGGCAATATCATCCTGCAATGTGGAGCCTGTCTGGAGAGTTATGTACAGGATCTTGATTTTCCCATTGAGGCAAGGCTGAAAAGTGCTCCGGATCAGGAAAACCCGGACTATTTTGTGTATAAGGGGAATGAAGTGGACCTTTCTGAAATCGTCCTGGAGTTTCTTTTATCGGAGCTTCCCATCCGGAGACGATGCCGGGAGGATTGCAAGGGTTTGTGCCCGGTGTGCGGGGCCAATCGGAACGATGGGGAATGCTCCTGCAACGGGACAAAGGATCCGGAACTTACGGTTGATGAGCGGCTCAAGTCTCTCCGGGATTACTTTTCCAACAAATAAGGAGGTGTGGAAATGGCATTACCAAAAAAGAAAACGTCCAAGGCAAGGCGGAATAAGAGAAGAGCGCATTGGAAGCTCAGCGCGCCGGAAATTGTGGCCTGTCCCCAATGTGGGGAACCCAAATTGTCGCATCACATATGCAAGCATTGTGGTTATTACGATGAGAAACAGGTTATCAAAGAAGCAGAATGAGAAGAAGACTGTCCGAAAAGGGCAGTTTTTTTCAATAGATAAAATGATTTTGTTATTGCAAAATAAATTAAAATACTCTATACTGGTCCTAATACCTGGTACTAATATTAGATTCTAAGTATTATATTTGTTCGGGGTGAGTCGTTTGAGCAAGTATACGCCACTGAAGAAAGAAAGACAGCAGGGATTGCTTGATACTTTGAAGAAAGATCCTTTTATTACGGATGAAGAACTCAGTGAGACATTTCATGTCAGTATTCAGACCATCCGGCTGGATCGATTGGAATTGGGGATTCCGGAGCTGAGAGAACGGATCCGCAACGTTGCCTCCGAAAATCGGAAAAAGCTCCGGACAATGGATGCTACAGAGGTCATCGGCGACATTGTGGATCTGGAGCTGGGGATCCGGGGGATTTCCATTCTGCAGACGACGGAGGAAATGGTATTTGAACGAACGCAGATTGTCCGCGGCCATTATATATTTGCTCAGGCCGAGTCTCTGGCCATAGCTGTTATTGACGCAAAGGTTGCCCTGACGGGAGTCGCCAACATCAAATACAAGATACCGATTTTTGCAGGTGATAAACTGGTGGCGAAGGCAAAGGTTGTGCGTACCCGGGGCAATAAATATTTTGTATGGGTCTTTATCAGGGTGGGGCAGAAAGAAGCGTTTCGTGGTAAATTTATATTGGTATCCATTGGGAAAGGAAGGAAATCAAATTGAAGATCATTGTGGATGGCATGGGAGGAGATCACGCTCCCCGGGAGATCGTCCGGGGCAGCGTGGCAGCTGTTCTGGAATATAACATTGACATCATCCTGATCGGGGACCGACAATGTCTGGAAGCAGAGCTCCGGAAGCAGAACGCTCCGATGGATCGTTTCCAGCTGATTTCAGCTTCCCAGGTCATTACCATGGAGGACAGTCCGGTTGCAGCCATCCGGAAAAAGTCCGATTCATCCATAGTGAAGGGATTGGAGCTTGTCCGGGAGAACCCGGACAGTGTCCTGATTTCCGCCGGCGGCACAGGAGCATTGTTGGCAGGAGGTATGCTGAAGGTCGGAAGGATCCCGGGGATTGACCGTCCTGCGTTGGCATCCGTCCTGGCAAACCGGAAAGGCGGAACCCTGCTTCTGGATATTGGCGCCAATACGGAATGTAAGCCGAAGAATCTGGTGCAGTTTGCCGCTATGGGCACGATATACATGGAAAGGGTTCAGGGCAGACCCCATCCTACGGTGGGACTGTTGAATGTCGGTACGGAAAAGACAAAGGGCAGCAGCCTTTACCGATCTGCCTATCAACTATTGGAGGAAAGGAAGGGAATCCGTTTTCAGGGCAACGTGGAAGCCAGGGAAATAATGGGCGGCGCAGTGGACGTTCTGGTATGCGACGGCTTTACCGGAAATGTTATCCTGAAATATACGGAAGGTCTGGCTTTCAGCTTTCTTGAAATGATGAAGGAAGAACTGGAACAGGCCTCCAAAGGCGGACAATCCGCGAGTTCCCTTCTGAAGACCGGCCTGACCGGATTCCGGAAGAGAATGGACTACACTGAAGTCGGGGGCGCCCCGCTGCTTGGAATCCAGGGCGGTATTATAAAGGCTCATGGCAGCTCAAATGCGACAGCTATTAAAAACGCAATTTACCAGGGTATATTGTATCTGAAAAATGGTGTATTGGAAAGAATACAGGATGCAGTATCCGATCAGGAGGGTAAGAGATGACAGAAACACTGTTTCCTGCAGGCATAGTTGGAACCGGTTCTTATGTGCCCGACAGGATTATGACAAATCGGGATTTGGAAAAATTAGTGGATACCAGTGATGAATGGATTGTTAGCCGCACTGGGATCCGGGAAAGAAGAATCGCAGCGAAGGAGCAGGCTACTTCGGATTTGGGTACCATTGCGGCCAGACGAGCTTTGGAGGATGCCGGGATGCAGGCCGGGGATCTGGATTTGATCCTCGTCGCCACGGCGACACCGGATATGAATTTTCCCTCCACGGCCTGCCTGATTCAAAACAACTTGAAAGCCGCTCATGCGGCAGCCTTTGATGTGGAAGCGGCGTGTTCGGGTTTCCTGTATTCCCTTTCCATTGCAGCCCAGTTCATTGCAACCGGATTCTATCGGAATGTTCTTGTGATCGGTGCGGAATGCCTGAGCCGATTTGTCAATTGGAAGGATCGCAATACCTGTGTCCTGTTCGGTGACGGTGCGGGCGCGGCGGTGGTCCGCCGTGTGGAGCAGGGCTATGGGATACTGTCCGGCACCATGGGCGCAGACGGCAGCGGCGGTGATATGCTGAAGCTGCAGGCAGGCGGTTCCCGGCTTCCCGCTTCAGAGGAAACAATAAGGAATCATCTTCATTATGTGCATATGGAAGGAAGCGAGGTATTCAAGTTTGCCGTTCGGATTATGGTATCCGCAGCGAAAGAGGCAATGGACCTTGCCGGCATCACCGCGGAGGATCTGGATTATCTGATTCCGCATCAGGCCAACATCCGTATTATCAATGCGGCCGCAAAACATTTAAAAATCAGTGCGGACAGGGTGTGGGTCAATCTGGACCGATATGGCAATATGTCGGCAGCTTCGATACCGGTTGCGTTGGACGAAGCGGCCCGATCCGGAAAGATACAGAAAGGAAGTATCCTTTGCATGGTAGGGTTCGGAGGCGGACTGACATGGGCGTCTTCCATAATGAAATGGGCAAAATAAGGAATACGGGGAGGCAATTCGATGAAAACGGCGTTTCTTTTCCCTGGTCAGGGAGCGCAGTACATTGGTATGGGCAGGGAATTATACGAACATTTTGATATTGTTCGAAACATATTTGATCAGGCGGATCAGATCCTGAACGAAGATTTTGTCGATCTTATTTTTCACGGTACCGAAGAGGATATTCAGAAAACGGAGAACACGCAGCCCGGCATTCTCATGGTAAGCACTGCAATATCCGGGCTGCTCAGGAGCAAGGGCATTGTTCCGGCCATGACTGCAGGACTGAGTCTGGGTGAATACAGTGCTCTTGTTGCGGCCGGGGCCATATCCTATGAAGATGCCCTGCCTTTGGTCCGGAAAAGAGGGCAGCTCATGAACGATGCAGTGCCGGCAGGAAAGGGTGCCATGGCTGCCGTGATTGCACTGGATGCAGATAAGTTGACGGCATGTTGCAGGCAGGCGGCTGCATTTGGGACAGTCGGAATAGCCAATTACAACTGTCCGGGCCAGCTGGTACTGACCGGCGAGGCTGCTGCAGTCCAAAAGGCATCGGAGCTTGCAAAGGAAGCCGGTGCAAAAAAGGTCGTTCCCCTTAAGGTGAGCGGACCGTTCCATTCCCCTCTGCTTGAGCCTGCAGGAAAGGCGCTGGCAGTGGAGCTGGACCGGATTGCAATAAGGGATCCGGACATTCCGGTCATAACCAATGTGGAAGCATCGCCTGTTTCCTCCGCCGCCGATGTGAAACGGTTGCTGATTCAGCAGGTCAGTCATCCGGTCCGCTGGGAAGACTCCATACGATACATGCTTTCCTGTGGGATGGATACCTTCCTGGAGTTGGGCCCCGGGAAGACCCTGACCGGGTTTATGAAACGAATCGACCGGTCTTCTGCCGCCTTCCATATAGAGGATATGGCAACACTGGAGCAGGCACTGGAAGGATTGGAGGAGAAAGAATGAATCTGACTGGAAAAGTGGCTTTGGTGACGGGCGCTTCCCGCGGTATTGGAAAGGCCTGCGCCATTCATCTCGCAGATCTGGGAGCAAGGGTTGTTGTAAATTATGCACACAACCGTGCAAAAGCAGAACAGGTGGTTGCTGAGATTCGGGAGAAGGGCGGAGAAGCGACTGCAATTTTGGCAGATGTTTCCAATCAAAAAGATGTGGAAGCCATGGTAAAAAAGGCAGTGGAGACTTATGGCAGTCTGGATATTCTGGTCAACAATGCAGGAATCAACCGGGATATGCTTCTGCTGCGCATGAAGGAAGAGGACTGGGATTCGGTCATCAATACCAACCTGAAGGGTGTGTTTCTGGTAACAAAGGCTGCTGCAAGGTATATGATGAAACAGCGGCAGGGCAGGATCATCAATATCTCTTCGGTGATCGGAATCGCCGGAAACGCCGGGCAGGCGAACTATGCTGCGTCCAAGGCAGGGGTGATCGGGTTTTCCAAATCCATTGCCAGGGAGCTTGCCTCCAGAAATATTTTGGTTAATATGATAGCTCCCGGTTTTATAGATACCGATATGACAGAAGAATTAAATGACCAGGCAAAAGAAATCATATTGTCGAAAATACCGCTCAAACGTAGTGGAAAGCCGGAGGATGTAGCGTATCTGGCTGGATTTCTGGCTTCTGGGGAAAGCAGTTATCTGACTGGCCAGGTAATTCATGTTGACGGCGGAATGATTATGTAATATTATGTAAAGGTACTACATATTATTATTATTTGTACAAATTCTAATGCAGGAGGTGAAAGGAATGTTTGAAAAAATACGGGATATTATCGTGGAACAGTTGGGAGTGGAATCGGATGATGTAAAAATAGAGTCGTCCTTTGTGGATGATTTAGGCGCCGATTCATTGGATATTGTCGAACTGATCATGGCTTTGGAAGAGGAATTCAATTTGGAGATTCCGGATGAAGAGGCAGAGAAGATTGCAACCGTAGGCGATGTTGTCGATTATATTAAGAAGAATTCCTGATTGTTTTCTTGATCGGATTCCCGGAAATGGGAATCCGATCTTTCAAGAAATTATTTGTTTTTTATTATAATAAGTCAAGAAATGATTTGTTTTTTTATTACTGAGTCGATGCAATACGGTTTGTAAGCTTCTTGTAGGCTTACGGATTGCAAAGACATTTTTATCATACGAATACTGGATGCTTTTCCAACCATGCAGGAGGTTTTTAAATGAGGAAAAGAGTCGTTATTACCGGAATGGGCGCCATCACCCCCATAGGAAATGATGTGGATTCTTTTTGGAAGAATCTTTGTGATGGAAAATCCGGGATAGGTCGAATCACGCGCTTTGATCCGGAGAAATATGACACACAGATTGCAGCGGAAGTAAAGGATTTTGATCCTCAGAATTATGTGGACAAAAAAGAAATAAAGCGGATGGACCGCTATACCCAGTTTGCCATGGCTGCTGCGAAAATGGCAGTGGAAGATGCAGATCTTGATTGGAGCAGGGAGAATTCACAGCGTTTCGGTGTCATTCTTGGTACCGGCGTCGGTGGCCTGGAAACAATGGAGAAGCAGGCTGTGATCCTGCATACAAAAGGGCCCAGGCGGGTCAGTCCCTTTTTTATTCCCATGATGATCGCCAATATGGCTGCCGATCAGATCTCCATAGCCTATGGCGCCAAAGGAATGAACTCCACTGTGGTAACCGCATGTGCTTCCGGTACCAATGCCATTGGAGAAGCTTATCGGGCCATACGTGAAGGGTATGCGGACATTATGATCACCGGCGGAGCGGAAGCTGCCGTTACTCCTTTATCCCTGGCCGGTTTTAGTTCCATGAAGGCTCTGTCCCGCAGGAATGATGAGCCTCAAAAGGCCTGCAGGCCCTTTGACAAGGATCGGGATGGGTTTGTTCTGGGAGAAGGAGCCGGGGTCCTTGTTCTGGAAAGTTACGGGCACGCCATGAAAAGGGGAGCCCGGATTCTGGCGGAAATGGCGGGATACGGACTGACAGGGGATGCGTATCATATTACCGCACCGGCGCCGGAGGGGGAAGGAGGAGCCCGCGCCATGAAGGAAGCCCTGGACGACGGGAATATGGCACCGGGGGACATCGATTACATCAATGCCCATGGAACCTCCACAGAATACAACGACAAGACGGAAACCTCCGCTATCAAATCCGTGTTTGGCGACGCTACAAAGGTGGCAGTCAGTTCCACAAAATCCATGACCGGTCATTTATTGGGTGCTGCCGGCGGGATTGAAGCAATTGTTCTGATCAAAGCGCTGCAGGATCAGTTCATTCCGGCGACGATGAATTACTCGACTCCGGATCCGGAATGTGATCTGGATTATGTGCCGAATCACGGGCGCAAGGCAACAATTACTGCTGACATGTCCAATTCCTTTGGTTTTGGCGGGCAGAACGCCTGCATCGTGATGAAGAAATTTGAAGAATAGAGTCCCTATGACAATATCAAGGATGTGAACGGAACAGAAATGAAACAGAACGATGACTTGAGTCGTTTGTATACGGCATTGGGATATGAGTTTCAGGAACCACAACGAATTGTTACCGCGCTGACGCACAGTTCCTTTGCAAATGAATCAAAGGGGGACATTCCCTTCAATGAACGCCTGGAGTTTTTGGGAGATTCCGTACTTGGTCTGACGGTCAGTGATTATTTGTTTCGGACCTATCCGGATTTTCCGGAAGGAATCCTGACCAAACTTCGGGCGGGAGTCGTATCTGAATTGTCTTTGGCACAGGTGGCCAGAAGATTGAAGCTGGGAGATTATCTCCGGTTGGGGAGAGGAGAGGAGAATACCGGCGGAAGAGTACGGGATTCCATCCTCGCGGATGCTGCGGAGTCTGTCATCGGTGCCATGTATCTGGACAGCGACCTGGAGACGACAAAAGCGTTCGTTCTGAGGCAGTTGGTCCCCGCGATCGAAATCCTTATTGCCGGGAAAGGGCATAAGGACTATAAAACGGATCTGCAGGAGTTCCTGCAAAGTAAATCCACTCTTGGAATTACCTATCAGATTGTCGATGAAAAAGGTCCGGATCACAATAAATTGTTTACGGCTCAGGTCTGCCATGGAGATTCCTTCATTGGCCGCGGGAGGGGGAAAAGTAAAAAGGAAGCGGAACAGCAGGCTGCCCGGGATGCCCTGGACAAGTTCAATGCGGATAACGGGAGAAAATAAGGATGATGGATTGGGATCCGTCAGCCAGGATTTTTTTCATCAGGAACTTCGATTGAGGTGTTTGGAAATTGATTTTAAAGAAGCTGGAGATATATGGGTTCAAATCTTTTGCAGACCGGATTTATATGAAATTTGACAATGGCATTACCGCCATTGTCGGGCCCAACGGCAGTGGGAAAAGCAATATTGCCGATGCAGTCCGCTGGGTTTTGGGAGAGCAGAGCGTCAAATCCCTCCGTGGTTCCAAAATGGAAGATGTGATCTTTTCCGGTACCGAAACCCGAAAATCCCTGGGCTTTGCAGAAGTGTCCCTGACGCTGGACAATACGGATGGTACCCTGCCGGTGGAATATACGGAGATTACCATTACCCGAAGGGTTTACCGGTCCGGGGAAAGTGAGTACCATATCAATCGCAGTGCCTGTCGCCTGAAGGATATTGTTATGTTGTTCATGGACACCGGCGTAGGAAAGGAAGGATATTCCATCATTGGCCAGGGCCGTATTGATGAGATCCTGAGCAACCGGTCCGAGGAACGAAGATATATATTTGAAGAAGCCGCGGGAATCGTAAAATACAAGACAAGACGGGAAGAGGCAGATAAAAAGCTGGAAAAGACACAGGATAATCTGTTGCGTGCGGAGGACATCCTGTCCGAACTGGAACAGCATCTTCAGCCTCTGGAAGAGCAGTCCCGAACAGCGAAGGAGTACCTGAAGCGGAAAGAGCAACTGAAGGTCTGTGAAATCAATCGATTTCTGAATCAATATACACATCATATGAAACAGATTTCTGAATGGAAAAAGCAAATTGATGACCTGGAAAAGGAACTGGCATCGCGCAGGAATGAGCTGGTCAAAAAAGACGCCGGTCGGGACAAGCTTTCAGACACTCTGAAACATCTGAAAGAACAGGCAGAGAAGCTGCGAAGGCAGCGCTATGATTTGTTGAATCATTCCGAACGTCTCCGGGGCGAGCGGAATGTTAGTCTGGAACGGATGGAACAATACAAAAAGGATGCTGTGAGACTAAAGGACGAGATTGCTCAGGAACAGAAGGATGCGGAGCATTGTTGCCTGCAGGGGAAAACGATGGACCGTGTCCTGACCGGCAAAAAACAGGCTTTTGAGGAAGCTCAGAAGGAAGCGTCCGGATTGAAGACAAAAATAACGGATCTGGACAGCGAAATCAGTGATAATCAAAAACAAACGGAGGAAACCAAAGAAAATATCATCCGGATCCTGAATGACATTTCGGATTGCAAAAGTCGTCTGACCCGCTATGAAACCATGGAAACCAACTTGAATTCCAGGCTGGATACCATAACAAAGCGCTCCAATGAGACCAGCTCGGAAAAGGAACGTTTGGCAGAATTGGAGTCCGCCTGCCGGAATAAGGCCCTGTTAGCCATTCAAATGACCGAAAAGAAGCAAAAGGAAAAAGAAACGCTGGAAAAGTCCATGCAGAAAGAGAAACAGACCCTTTCTGACCAGGAAGAATCCGTCCAGAAGCAAAAGCGTATACTGGAGGGGGAACGATCCCGATTGAAATTGCTCGGGGATATGAAAAGAAGCTATGAAGGCTTTTATCGGGCTGTACGGGAGATACTGACCGCTTGCGGGTCCAATTCCTGCATTGCCGGGAAAGTATGCGGCGTGGTTGCTTCCCTGATACAGGTTCCAAAGGACTTCGAAGTTGCCATTGAGACGGTTTTGGGAGGCAGCCTCCAACACATCGTTACCGAGGATGAGGAGGACGCCAAATATCTGATTGGTTTTCTGAGAGAGAATAACTATGGCCGTGCAACCTTTTTGCCTGTTTCCTCCATCCGGGGAAGAACGCTAAACTCCAGGGAACGGGAGGCGCTGGAAATGCCGGGCTGCCTTGGCGTTGCTTCGGAGCTGGTTTCCTGTGATCCCAAATATCGTGGTATTCTGGAAAACCTGCTGGGCAGGGTTGTGACAGCAAGTGATCTGGATGCTGCCATTCGCATTGCCCGGCGCTTTTCGTATTCCTTTCGCATTGTAACGCGGACAGGGGACGTGGTAAACCCCGGAGGCTCCATGACCGGTGGAAGCAGAGCAGTGAAGGGAACCGGCATTCTGAGCCGGGACCGGGAGATCAAGGATGTGCAGCAGGCAATCACATCCCGGAAGTCCGGCATTGCAGACCTGGAATCCGAAAAAGAGAGACTGCAGACCGTTTATCTGGATCATAAGCAAAGCCTGGAGAAAGCGGAATCCGAACTGAGAAATATGGAAAAAAATCAGATTTCAGAAAAGGAAGATCTGCACCGGGCAACAGCTCAAAAGGTCCAGGCGGAGAAGGAACTGGCTGCATACAGGGAGGAACGGAAGCAACTGGATCAGAGCCTGGGGGAATTACACTCTTCCATCGGAAAGACAAAACAGGAAATATCCTCCCTGAAGGAAGAAAATGCGGATATTGAGGCAAAAGTCGGGGAATCGGAACATAATTGGAAGGAAAAGCTGAAGATCAAGGAAGATCTTCACCAAAAATGGACCGATATCCGGATTCAGACAGCAGCGTTGCAGCAGGAAGTACAGGGCCTGGAGGATCAGCTAAAACGGATTCAGGAGGAGGCAGCCCATCACAGCGCTTCAATGGATTCCAAGAAGCAGAAACTTTTAAGTCATGAGGATGAGATGGAAAGAATCCAGGGATCCATGGAACAGATGAAATCCGGAATCAAAGAGATGGACGACCAGGCGGAGAGCATGCAAACGGAAATGGAGGAAGCGGAAAGGCAGAGGGAGAAAGTCGAATCCCGCTTTCGGGAGCTGGAGGAGGATATCCGGGACTGGAACCAGTCCTCCGGGGAGCTGACCGACAAAAAGTATCGTTTTGAGGTACAATGTTCCAGATATGAGGCAGAGTTGGAAAATTTTCAGAACAATATCTGGGAGGAATATGAGATCACCTACCAGAATGCACTGTCCTATCGGGATCCTTCCCTGACTCCAGGTGGGATAAAGGATCAGATTCAGACATTGAAGAAGGAAATTTCCGCTTTGGGGGAAGTCAATGTCCGTGCCATTGAAGAATACCGAAAGGACCGGGAACGATATCAGTTTCTGAAGGAACAGCGTAACGATCTGATTACGGCCAGGGAGAATCTGAAGGAAGTCATAGAGGATATTACGGAAACCATGAAGAAACAGTTTCGGAAAGAGTTCGACATCATCAATGAATATTTCAGCATGACATTTCATCAGCTTTTCGGCGGGGGACATGCCCGGCTGGTACTGGAAGATCCAAAGGATGTCCTGAGCTGCGGCATTGATATTATTGCACAGCCTCCGGGAAAGAAACTGCAGAACCTGTCCCTGTTGTCCGGGGGGGAGCGCACTTTGACGGCAATTGCGATTCTTTTCGCCATATTGAAACATAAGCCGACACCGTTTTGCGTGCTGGATGAGATTGATGCTGCGTTGGACGACAGTAATGTGGAACAATTCGGAAGATATGTCAGGGAATTTTCCAGAGATACCCAGTTTATCATTATTACCCACAGGAAGGGTACCATGGAAGCCAGTGATATTCTGTATGGCATCGCGATGGAGGAAAAAGGTGTTTCCAGTCTTATTTCCGTCAAGTTTGATGAGATGGTCAGTTAGAGCGGGAGGAATCAGAATGGAAAGCGACGACAGGAAGAAAAAAAGTTTTTTTTCAAGACTGAAGAATGGTCTCACCAGAACCAGGGGTAATATAGCAGATCGGGTGGATGAGTTGATCCGGTATTATCGCGAGATAGATGATGAGTTTTTTGACGACCTGGAAGAAACTTTGATTATGGGGGATGTCGGGGTCCCAACCAGTGAAAAAATCGTTTCCAGTATACGGGAAAAGGTAGAGAAGGAAAAGATAGGGGATCCTTCAAGAATCAAGGATCTGTTAAAGGACAATATCACCTCTATTTTGAAAAGGAACACACAGCCTCTTACCCTGCCGCATCCGACGGTGCTGCTGGTCGTCGGCGTCAATGGGGTTGGCAAGACCACCACCATCGGCAAGCTGGCGGATCGCTACCGGAAGGAAGGCAAAAAAGTACTGGTGGCTGCGGCGGATACCTTTCGGGCTGCTGCAGGGGAACAACTGGAAATCTGGTGCCAAAGGGCGCAGGTACCCATTATTCGTCATGAAGAAGGAGCAGACCCCGCCGCAGTGATTTTTGATGCCATTCAATCGGCCAGGTCCAGGGGAACGGACATTCTGCTCTGCGATACGGCCGGGCGGCTTCACAATAAAAAGAATCTGATGAACGAATTGGAGAAAATGAATCGGGTGATTGACAGGGAATTTCCAGAGGCTCATAAGGAAGTTCTTCTGGTTCTGGATGCCACAACCGGTCAGAATGCCGTTTCCCAGGCATCCCTGTTTCAGGAAGCGGTCGGGATCAATGGCATTGCTCTGACGAAACTGGATGGAACTGCAAAGGGCGGAGTCATCATCGCTGTGAAGTCCCAGCTTGATATCCCGGTTTATTATGTGGGAGTGGGCGAACAGACAGAGGATTTGCAGCCTTTTGTGCCGGAAGATTTTACAGAAGCCCTGTTTGAATCTTAGTTCATGACAATTCCCGATTCCGGCTGTCTAAGAAAAATACTTGACGGATCCATGCGGCTATAGTATAATGTCGACCTGTAAAGGAGAAGTACTTGACTGGCCGGAGACTGGAACGCAGGGATGGGATGAAGGATGAATAAATTTGAAGAAATGGCTTCCTTGCTGGATTTATACGGCGGCTTGCTGACCGCCAGGCAGAAGGATGTCATGGATCAGTATTATAACTATAACCTGTCTTTGCAGGAAGTGGCAGAAAATGAAGGAATCACCAGGCAGGGGGTCCATGATCTGATTCAGCGTTCGGAGCATACTTTGCGGACCACTGAAGAGAAGCTGGGTTTTCGGAGCCAGCTGTCTGAAATCCGCATCGGTCTGGAGCGTGCAGACAGGCAGCTGGAGGAACTGGCAGCAGGATTGGATGCATGTCGACAGGAAATGAACCGGCTCAGGAACAACTTTATGGGAGGTTGAGAATTTGCCGTTTGAGGGTCTGGCGGAAAAGCTGCAGGCAACTTTTAAAAAGCTTACCGGAAAGGGCAAACTGAATGAAAAGGATGTAAAGTCCGCCATGCGGGAAGTGAAGCTGGCACTGCTGGAAGCGGATGTCAACTTTCTCGTTGTGAAGGATCTGATCCGGAAAATAACCGATCGCGCTGTGGGGCAGGAGATTATGGAAAGCCTGACTCCCGGGCATCAGGTCATCAAGATCGTAAACGAAGAACTGACTGCATTGATGGGAGGAACCCAAAGTAAGGTAGTCATTGCTTCCAATCCGCCTACCATTCTTATGCTGGTTGGGCTGCAGGGTGCCGGCAAGACGACTCACGCCGGCAAATTGGCCTGTTATTTCAGGAAGCAAGGCAAGAATCCACTGCTGGTAGCGTGCGATATCTATCGCCCTGCTGCAATAGATCAGCTTAAGATCGTTGGGGAAAAGGTGAATACACCGGTCTTTGAGCGCGGGTCCCGAAATCCTGTCGCCATTGCCAAAGAGGCTCTGGAGTATGCAAAGGATCATCAGTATGATATGCTTCTGGTGGATACGGCAGGACGGCTTCATATCAATGAAGAGCTGATGGAGGAGTTGAAGTCCATCAGGGATGGAATCCATCCGCATGAGATTCTGCTTGTAGTGGATGCCATGACCGGACAGGATGCTGTAAATGTGGCCCAGTCCTTTCATGAAAAGCTTGGAATAGATGGAGTAATCCTGACCAAGCTGGACGGGGATACCAGGGGGGGCGCTGCGCTGTCCGTCCGGGCGGTGACCGGAAAGCCAATCAAATTTGTCGGTACGGGGGAAAAGCTGGAGGATCTGGAGGTGTTTCATCCGGATCGAATGGCATCCCGGATCCTTGGAATGGGCGATGTGCTGACTGTCATTGAGAAAGCACAGGCCAACATGGACAGCAGGAAAGCACTGGAAATGGAGAAAAAGCTCCGTACCCGGACGTTTACCCTGGATGATTATCTGGAACAGCTGGAGCAGGTAAAGGGAATGGGTTCCATGAGCGATATTCTGTCTATGATACCCGGGCTGAATACAAAGAAGCTGAAAGGGATTCAGATTGATGAAAGACAAATCCCCAGAACCCAGGCAATCATTCAATCCATGACGAAGAAGGAACGGAACGATCCTTCCCTGATCAATGCCAGTCGAAGGAAACGAATTGCTGCCGGAAGCGGGACCCGTATTCAGGATGTCAATCAACTGCTGAAATCCTATGAGGAATTAAAAAAGATGATGAAACAGCTCAACGGAGCAAAAAGCAAAAAAGGCAGATTGCGATTGCCTTTTTGATTGCCAGGCATGCCGCAGATATGCCATTTCGGAGTTTGCGGCTGGTTTCCCGATCCTTTCGGATTGGGTTGATCCTTTTGTTGGAGGTGAGAATGTGGTAAAAATCAGATTAAAAAGAATTGGAGCAAAGAAAGCACCTTTTTATCGTATTGTGGTTGCAGATTCCCGCTATGCAAGGGACGGAAGGTTTTTGGAGGAAATCGGACATTACAATCCCAACACCAATCCTTCCGACATAGAAGTTGATGCGGATCGGGCAAAGAATTGGCTGAATAAAGGCGCTCAGCCTACAGATACGGTCCGTGCCCTTCTGAAGAAGAACGGCATACTATAGGAGGCATATAATGGCTGAATTGGTGGAATTCCTGGCAAAATCCCTGGTGGATCATCCGGATCAGGTGGATGTCCGGGCAGTGGAAGGAAACGAAGGGATAACCATAGAGCTTCGGGTGGCATCCGACGATATGGGTAAGGTCATTGGAAAGCAGGGCAGGATCGCAAGAGCCATTCGGACGGTGGTCAAGGCAGCTGCTGTTCGGGAGAACAAAAAGGTTGCTGTTGAAATCGTATAAAAAGGCGTGAGAAAGGATTGCTGGATTATTTATCCGTTGGCGTTGTTTTAAAGCCTCATGGCCTGAAAGGCGAGATCAAGGTAAAAACACTGTCGGATGAGAAAAGACGTTTTGATACATTGACATGTATCTATGTAAAGAAGGAAGAGGACTACAAAGAGCTGGCAATTACGGCCAGGCGCTATGACAGGGATTTTGTCTATCTGCATCTGAAGGGTTACTGCAAGGTGGAATCGGTGGAGCCCCTGCGGGGTCAGTATCTGTGGATTCCCCGAAAAATGGCCCGTGATTTGCCGAAAGATACTTTCTTTATCGGTGACTTGATCGGCTGCAGGGTTTGGACGGAAGCAGGAAAATACCTGGGAACCATTGAAAACATACTGAGAACCGGCAGCAATGATGTATATGTTGTAAAAGGGCCGGAGGGTGAAGTGTTGATCCCTGCCCTGAAAAGCGTCGTGACCCAGGTGGATCCTTCAGCGGGAAGAATGATTGTGGATTTTTCCGGTATGAAGGGGCTGTTGCCGGATGAAAATTGATATTCTTACTTTATTTCCGGAAATGTTTGATGCCTTTCGGACGACCAGCATTATAGGCAGGGCTGTGGAAAAGAAGATTCTTGAGCTGGAGATCTTCAATATTCGTGATTTTGCCGCAAATAAGCACAGTCAGGCCGATGATTACCCCTATGGCGGTGGTGCCGGCATGGTGCTGATGCCTCAGCCATTATCCGATGCGTTGGATTATGTTCTGTCCCGATATCCCGGAGAGAAGCCGGCGGTGATCTATCTGTCCCCCCAGGGGAAGGTGTGGAATCAACGCCTGGCAGGTGAGGTTTCAAAGGAGCCTGCATTGGTTTTGCTGTGCGGGCATTATGAAGGGATTGACCAGCGCATCATTGATCAATATGTGGATCAGGAGATTTCCATCGGCGATTATGTATTGACCGGCGGAGAGCTTCCTGCCATGGTCCTGGCAGATTGCGTTGCCCGATTGATTCCCGGTGTATTGGGCAGTTCCGAGTCCATACTGGAGGAGTCCCACTCTACCGGCTTGCTGGAATATCCTCAATACACCAGACCCGCGCAATATGATGGGAATACAGTACCGGAGGTTCTGTTGTCCGGGAACCATAAGGAAATCAGCAAATGGCGCAGGCAGCAGAGTCTGAAAAATACGTTTATAAAACGCCCCGACTTGATAAAGAAAGCGGAGTTGTCGCAGGAAGATCAAAATTGGCTCAATGAGCAGAAGAATAATTTTTGACATTTCTTGCGCAGAAAATACAGATTATGATATAATCCGGATTGTAATGAACAGAAAGACCGCTTTTCCGGAAAAGTCGGAAACGTCTTGCAGGAAGGAGGGAAGAAACATGAATATCATAGACACTTTGGAACAGGAACAGTTGAAAAAGGATATACCGGAATTCTCCGTTGGAGATACTGTAAAAGTATATGTTAAGGTTGTGGAAGGTACCCGCGAAAGGCTGCAGGCATTTGAAGGCACTGTGATTCAGCGCAACGGCGGCAGTGTCAGAGAAACCTTTACGGTTCGAAGGGTTTCCTATGGAGTGGGCGTTGAGAGGACATTTCCTCTTCATTCTCCCAGAGTTGCACAGATTGAAATTCTGCATCGCGGCAGGGTACGCAGGGCAAAGCTTTTCTATCTGCGGAACCGGGTCGGAAAGGCAGCAAAAGTCAGAGAAATTCAAGGCAATAAATAATGATGTGGGACCGGGAAAACGGTCCCATATTGTTTTATATGTCCGATAAGGCAGGTGTTCCCCCAATGGAGGAAAAAGAGAGAAATTCTTCCGGTGTAATTCCGGAAGGGGAAAATGTCAGGCGGCCCGTGACAGAAACAGACGCGAAAGGAAGCAATGGCAGAAAGGACGTTCCTGCCAAAAAGGAAACGAACGATCCACTGAAGGAAATGAAGGAATGGATTCAGGCAATCGTTACAGCCGTTGTGCTTGCGCTCCTGATCCGTACATTTCTGTTCGAAATCATACTGGTGGATGGTTCTTCCATGCTTCCGACACTCCATGATGCAGACCGGATTTTTGTCAATAAAATCGGATATATCATAGGAGGTCCGCACCATGGTGATGTCGTGATTTTTAAAACTCCGGAAGATCCGCATACCAATTATGTAAAGCGAATCATCGGGCTGCCGGGGGATCGGGTTCGAATCCAGGGCGGGGTTGTCTATGTAAACAATAAGGCCTTGACGGAGCCATATATTCTGGAGCCACCTTATGATGATTACGAAGAAGTAACGGTTCCAAAAGGTACCTTTTTTGCTTTGGGGGACAACCGGAACGGCAGTAAGGACAGCCGGGATCTTCATGTGGGTTTTGTGCCTGTGGGCAATCTGCTTGGGAAAGCGGTACTACGCCTGTGGCCGCTGGATAATATGACACAGATTCATTGAACTTCATCCATCAAAAACAGAAAGAGGTTTTTATTCTTGACAATCAACTGGTATCCGGGACATATGGCCCAGGCCAAAAAACTGATCCAGGAGAACCTGAAACTGGTGGATATGGTGATTGAACTGCTGGATGCCAGGATCCCGGCCAGCAGCATCCATCCGGATTTTCAAAGCATGTTCCGCGATAAAATCCTGGTAGTGGTGCTGAATAAGAGCGATTATGCAGATCCGCGAAAAACAGGAGTCTGGACTAAATATTTTGAAGAACAGGCAAATGTTGCCCTTGCCATCAACTCCCTGGATGGGCGGGATGGAAAGCGTCTGAAAAAGATGATTTTGGAACTGGCAGATCAGAAAAGCCGGGAGATCCGTCGACGGAAAGGAATCCGCAAAACCATCCGCGCAATGGTGGTGGGGATTCCAAACGTAGGGAAGTCCACTCTGATCAACCGGCTTTCCGGGGCGGTGAAAGCAAAAACCGGCAACCGTCCTGGCGTCACCAGGGCAAAGCAATGGGTAAAGGTTACCCCATATTTTGAATTGTTGGATACTCCCGGACTTCTGTGGCCCAAATTGGAGCAGGAAAGGACAGGCCTGCACCTGGCATATACCGGTTCCATCCGGGAAGAGATCATGGATCAGGAGGAAATTGCCTGCCGCTTTCTGGAAGAGATGGCTGGGATGTATCCGGAGCTTCTGACCTATCGGTATCACCTGAAGGATTTAAAAAAGCAAGGCTATGAGCTCCTGCAGGATATTGCACAAAACCGCGGTTGGCTGAATGCCGGTGGAATACCGGACAGGGAGAGAAGCTCCAGGCAGGTGTTGAAGGAATATCAATCCGGGGTATTGGGCAGGACCACACTGGAGATTCCGGAGGAGGGCGCGGCAGGTTCCAGGTGAGGAGGCTTTTGAAAAAGTGGACATACATAATATATCCATTCCGGAAGTCCGCAGGATGCTCCGGGAGGAACCGAATACGGAACAGCTGCTGGCGGCAATGGAAGCAGACAGCCGTGTTGGTGTGCAAAAACTATTGGTAAAATATGATCGACAGCAGGAAGCAATCCGGAAGCAAAGGGAAAAGTCGGAAGCGATGCTGGCCGAAGAGAGACGGCTATGGGCCGAAGGATATGCTCTTGTTGGAGGAGTGGATGAGGTGGGACGCGGGCCTCTGGCAGGCCCGGTTGTTGCAGCCTGTGTCATTTTGCCTCCGGGTCTGGTCATTGACGGGGTGGATGACTCCAAAAAGCTTACTGCCGGCAAGCGGGAGAAATTTTACGACATCATTTCTGGAAAGGCGGAGGCAATCGGAGTGGGCATGGTCGGTCCGGAGCGAATCGATGGAATCAATATCTACCAGGCAACCATGGAAGCCATGTTCCAGGCTGTGAAAGCCTGCAGAAAAGCCCCGCAGTATGTTCTGATCGATGCCATGCACCTTAAATCCCTGTCTGTTCCTCAGCTGTCCATTGTCGGCGGGGATGGAAAGTCCCAATCCATTGCGGCTGCTTCCATTATCGCGAAGGTAACACGGGACCGGATGATGGGAAAGCTGGCAGAAACCTATCCGCAATATGGTTTTGAGCAGCACAAGGGTTACGGCACAAAACAACATGTGGAGGCAATCCGGCAATATGGAATGTCGCCGATCCATCGCCGGAGTTTTATGAAGAAGATTCTGTAGGGAAAGATCGCCGGAGTTTTATGAAGAAGATGCTAATAGGGAAAGGGTTGTAAAAAGGGGGCTGCTTTGTCATGCTGGCCAAGGTGGAAAGCACCGGACTGTTTGGCATCAATGGATACATTGTGGATATCGAAGTGGATATTTCCAATGGACTGCCTGGATTTGAGATCGTCGGCCTGGCGGATACCGCAGTGAAGGAATCCAGGGAACGGGTTCGTTCCGCCATCAAGAACAGCGGCTTTGATTTTCCGGTAAAACGTATTACGGTCAATATGGCTCCCGGTGATACGAAAAAGGAGGGCTCTGCTTATGATCTGGCCATTGCAGTCGGTATCCTGAAGGCAACCGGTCAGATTCCGGCAAGACCGGATTTCCGGCCGGTTTATTTGGGGGAATTGTCCCTGGATGGATCCATTCGGCCGGTAAACGGTGTTTTGCCCATGCTGCTGTCCGTATCCGATACGGTGCATAAAACGGTTCTTCCCACGGCAAACGCTCCCGAAGCGTGTCACGTAAAAGGGATGAGTGTGTATCCCTTTGATCATCTCAGGGATCTGGTGCCTGCGTTGTGTCAAAGAGGGCCGCTTCGCTCCTGGCAGCCCAACGGGGAATCCCTGCCGGATCACTCTCCTGTCCTGGAGGATTATTCCGACGTAAAAGGTCAGGAAGGGGCCAAAAGAGCCTTAAAGATCGCTGCAGCAGGCGGTCACAATATCCTGATGATCGGAAGCCCCGGAACCGGAAAAACCATGCTTGCCAAAAGACTGCCTTCCATCCTGCCGGATCTGACTTATCCCGAGGCCATTGAGGTCACCAAGATATACAGTGCGGCCGCCCTGTTGGATCCTTCGAAGGGATTGATCCGGACCAGACCGTTTCGGGCCCCTCACCATACCGTTTCCCAAATCGCCCTTGTGGGAGGGGGAAGAGTGCCCAAGCCAGGGGAAATCAGTCTGGCGCATCATGGAGTTCTTTTTCTGGATGAGCTTCCTGAATATAGGAGGGAGGCACTGGAAGTCCTCCGGCAGCCTTTGGAAGACGGATATATTACCGTGTCCCGGGCACAGGGGACCGTTTCCTTCCCTTCTGAATTCATGCTGGTTGGGAGCATGAATCCGTGTCCCTGTGGCTATTTCCGTTCAAGCGACCCATCTCACGAATGCAATTGTACGCCCCATCAAATCTCGCGGTATCTGGATAAGATTTCCGGGCCTCTTCTCGACCGGTTCGATATGCACATTGAAGTGGATTCCATCAGTTTTGAAAAGCTGACCGGCAGGCGGGAAGGGGAGAGCTCCCGAAAAATGAAGGAGTGCGTTGACAGGGCCCGGGCCATTCAGCTTCAGAGATATCGTAAAGAGGGAATCTTTAGCAATGCCCAGTTAAGCTCCAGGCAAATTGATACCTATTGTAAACTGACGGACAGTCAAAAACTTATGATCAAGGATGCCTTCCGTGTTTTGTCCCTGAGCGCAAGAGCCTATGACCGCATTCTGCGGGTGGCCCGGACCATAGCGGATCTGGAAGGGGAAGGAAACATACAGGATGCCCATCTGGCAGAGGCGATTCAATATCGCAGTCTGGATCGGCAATACTGGGGATGATCTCTTATATCTTTTTCACAAAGGGGGATTTCAAATGGAGAAGCAGGGAAGGAAGATCAAAAACCGAAAAGGCTTCACCCTGATAGAGCTCATTGTTGTTATTGCGATTCTGGGAATTCTGACGGCTGTGGCTGTGCCGAAACTGACGGGGTATCAGAAAAAGGCAAAAGTATCAGCGGATAAAACGACATTTTCCACTTTAAACAGCGCAGTTGCCATTGCCGCAGCCGACGGAAGCATAACGTCAGGCCAGGTTGTCATTGCGGTCGCAGAGAAGACCGGTGCGATAACCGTGGATCCATCCGGAGATTTACAGGGCAGCATGGATCTGATTGAACCCGGGGCGGCATTCCAGCTGGACACCAATAAAGGGCATCAATTTATCTGGGAGGTATCGGAAGGCGAGATCACAAATGCTCCTGCCATCGATAAAAACGGAAAAATAACCAATGGGGAGTAGTGTTTCTCCCCGGAACAGCCAGGGCAGAGATGGATCAGGAAAGATAAGCGAATTGTTGGGAATAGTATAACTGCAAAGCAACCCATCACAGAAGCTGGGAGAGATGCAGTTTTGATTCATACGCTCGCAAAGAAAGCATTGTCCGGATTACAGACAGACCTGTCTCTGGAGGACTTGTCTGCACAGGATGTGGAATGGTATTGGGTGGATTTTGACGTACCTACCGATGAGGAGGCAGCACTGCTTCGCACTTTTTTCCGATTTGACGAACTGTCCATCGATGATTGCCTGGAAGGCCTGGAACGCCCCAAAATGGATCATTACGATTCCTATGATTTTTTTGTGTTCCATGCTTTGAATGAAGGAAGGCCGGAGCCTGTCGAGCTGGATCTGTTCCTGGGGAAAAACCAGATTGTTACTTTCCATCAGCAGGCTCTTACGGAAATCACACAGGCCTGTAAGCAGGTTCTGGATGTGTCGCAAAAGCAGGAAGTGGATCCGGATTATATTGCATACCAGATTTTGGACAAAATAGTGGATCCGTATTTTCCTGTTGTTTATCAGATTGAAGATACATTAAACGATCTGGATATCAAATCTTCGGATATTGCCAATCGGCATTTGATAGAGCGGATCTTTGAAATCCGCAATGATTTATTGAAGCTGAGACATATGATCGGTTCCATGAAGGAGCTGTTGTATCGAATCCTGAATTCGGAGCATTTAAAAAGGTTGGGGGATAAAATACACTATTTCAATGACATTTATGATCATCTGCTGCAGTTGTCGGATATGATCGACTCCAATCGGGAGCTGACAGCAGATGCGCGTGATAACTATCTGTCCCTTGTCTCGTTTCGAATGAACCGTATTATGACCCTATTGACGGTTGTTACTTCTATTTTTATTCCCATGACATTTTTGACCGGGATATATGGCATGAACTTTCATTATATGCCGGAACTTAGATGGCGGTATGGATATTATATCGTTCTTGGAATCATGGCTGTCATTGGAATTGCCATGTTGCTCTGGTTTAGGCGCAAGGACTGGTTTGATATGAAGAAATAGCCATGACAGGAAGGCAGAAAATCAGAATACGGGAAGCCAGAATACGAGAAGCCAGAATACAGGAAGGGAAGCAAAAAAAGAGCGAATCCTTTGGGGAGATCCGCTCTTTTTTGTTGCCTAACGCTTATTCTGCAGTGGCGCAGCCGCCGGATCCTCCTATAAACGCTCCTCCGAAAAGAAAGACGAGTATCAGGAAGAAGAACAGCAATTCACTTCCATTATCGAAAAATTCGCAGTTGCAGAAAATAATGATCAAAAGCAGGAAGAAGAACAGCACTGAATCATCTGCTCCGCCAGCGCAGTCACCATGACCACCTCTGCCTCCCATACCAAAGCCGTATCCCATCGATTTCACCTCCTATGCTATTCTTGATTTATATTATTAATTCTTTTGTCTGTTTGTGCATGTCAGAGAAATATGGCAATCCAAAATACCGGATGAAAAATGTCTTGTTGAATTCCGTGCATACATATAGTATGATGAAAACAAAAAGGGGGGATTTGGTTGGATCATCTTCACAAAACGGCTGTTTATCCTGCCTATGGAGAAGCTGGAGCAAAAATTGTTGATTTTGAGGGGTGGGCACTTCCTCTTCAGTTTGAAGGAATCCTGGCGGAGCATCAGGCAGTTCGGGAGTCGGCCGGTGTATTTGATGTTTCCCATATGGGAGAAGTCGAAGTGACAGGGAAAGACGCTTCTGTTTATTTGAATGAACTTTTATCCAATGATATCTCCAGGATCCGGGACGGTCAGGCGCAGTATAGCATCCTGCTCAATGAGAACGGCGGGGCAGTGGACGATGTCATGACTTATCGTTTCTCCGGACAGCATTATATGATTGTGGTCAATGCCGCCAATCGGTTCAAGGATGTAAAATGGATGATGGATCATACAGAGGGGTATCAGGTCACAGTGATCGACCGGTCTGATGAAGTTGCTCAATTGGCCATTCAGGGTCCCAAAGCGGAGGACCTGATGAGGGCCTTTGCCGGAGAGGAAGCTGCCAAAATCCGCTTTTTTCGCTTTTCCGATTCAATCCGTATCCAGGGAGTGTCCTGTCTGATCTCCCGGACAGGTTACACCGGAGAAGATGGGTTCGAAGTTTATTTGAGTCCGGATCATGTGATGAAGCTATGGAAGGATCTGCTGGAGGCCGGGAAGGAGTTCGGCCTGAAGCCTGCCGGCCTGGGGTGCAGGGATACCTTGCGGTTTGAAGCCTGTCTGCCGTTGTATGGCAGGGAGCTGGCAGAAGATATTACGCCAATGGAGGCAGGCCTTGAACGTTTTGTAAAAATGGAGAAGCCGGACTTTATCGGAAAAAAGGCCCTTGCCGCGCAGAAGGAGAGAGGTCTTGAAAGAAAGATTGCCGGATTTGAGATAGTGGGCCGGGGTATACCGCGAAGCGGTTACGAGATCCGAAGGAATGGAGAGAAAGCCGGCCATGTGACCACCGGTTATTATGCGCCCACGCTGAAGAAAAATCTGGGATTGGCGTTGCTGGATGCCGGAATTGCCGCTGCTGGCAATACCATCGAGGTTCGGATACGGGGAAAGTCGGTTCCCGGGATCACCGTGGAAACACCTTTCTACAAAAAGAAATACCAGAAATGATTTGCCGGAAGCTGTATTTTTCAGGGAAAAGGCACGGGGATAGATTTTCAGACCAGGTATCAGAATTGGAGGAGGAATCAAAATGAAAGTTTTGGATGGTTTGTATTACTCAAAGGATCATGAGTGGGTCAAGTCAGAAGGCAGTCGTGCCCTGGTCGGCATCACCGATCATGCGCAGCTGGGGCTCGGAGATGTGGTTTATGTGGAATTGCCGGAGGAAGGCGATGAATTCCAGGCGGGGGATCCGATTGGAGTTGTGGAATCCGTAAAAGCAGCGTCCGATGTCTATACTCCGATCGCCGGCAAGGTGATCGGGGTCAATCGGGAGTTGATCGACCATCCGGAGCGTATCAATCAGGATCCATATGGCAGCTGGCTGATCGAACTGGAAACAGCAGATGCGGATATGGAAGGGAGCTTGCTGTCCCCTGAAGAATATAAGACATGGTGTCTTGAGGAGGATGAGTGATGATTCCCTATCTTCCTGCCACGCCGGAGGATGAAAGGAAAATCCTCAAAAAACTGGGGCTGCATTCGGCAGACGATGTATTCGAAGATATCCCGCCTTCCATCCGGTTACAGAAGGATCTGGATCTGGAGAAACCCAAATCGGAGCTGGAAGTGGAAAGGATTCTGAAAGATCTGTGCAGCCAAAATCTGGATGCAGAAAAGGCTGTGATATTTCTGGGCGCCGGTTCGTACGACCACTATATCCCTTCTGCGGTCCGGTATGTCACCGGGAGGTCCGAGTTTTCCACGTCCTATACCCCATACCAGCCGGAGATCAGTCAGGGCACCCTGCAGGCCATATTTGAATATCAATCCATGATCTGCGCCATTACCGGGATGGATGTATCCAATGCGTCCCTGTATGACGGCGCCAGCGCTGCAGTTGAAGCGGCACGGATGGCAACGGACCATACCCGGAGAAAACAGATTCTTGTCTCGGAGACCGTTCATCCGGAGACCAGAAAAGTACTGTCCACATTTCTGCGTTACCGTGGGATTGCATGTGAAGTTCTCCCAATGAAAAACGGAGTGACCGATATGGAGATGCTGGAGGGGAAAGTAAGCAGGGAGACGGCAGGAGTGATCCTTCAGAGTCCCAATTTTTTTGGCTTTTTCGAAGATATTGGCAATGCGGAAAAGATAACACACAACAAAAAAGGGTTGTTGATTTTGTCGGTTGATCCCATTTCGTTGGGATTGTTCAAATCACCCGGAGAGTGGGGCGCGGATATTGCCATTGGCGAAGGGCAGAGCCTTGGAAATCCCATGTCCTTTGGCGGGCCGTATCTCGGGTTTCTGGCCTGCACAAAATCCCTTATGAGAAAAATGCCCGGCAGGATCGTTGGTCAAACCCGGGACACAGAAGGAAAACGAGGGTTTGTTTCCACCCTGCAGACCAGAGAACAGCATATAAGACGGGAAAAAGCGACGTCCAACATTTGTTCCAATGAGTCCCTGAACGCTCTGACTGCCAGTGCCTATCTTGCCACCATGGGCAAGGCAGGTCTGAAGGAGGTTGCCAGGCAATGCTATGACAAAGCCCATTATGCCGCATCGATACTCACGGCTTCCGGCAAATACCACCTGCTTTACGATCATCCGTTTTTTATGGAGTTTCCTGTTGTGGGGACTCCTTCCGATGAAAAAATACAGGAAGCACTGCTTCAGGAAGCAATCATCGGCGGATATGCGTTTCAAAAAGATTATCCACAGCTTGGACATGGGATTCTGTATTGTGTTACTGAAAAGCGGACAAAGCAGGAAATTCATCACCTGCAGCGGATATTGGAGGGGATAGAATGAAGGAATACAACAAACTGATTCTTGAATGTTCCAGGCCCGGCAGAAAAGCTTACCGCCTGCCGGAATCTGATGTGCCTGAGTTTCCCCTTCCGGAAGGTCTGCTCCGGGAAAAGGAACCGGAACTGCCGGAAGTCAGTGAAGTGGATGTGGTTCGGCATTATACAAATCTTTCCCGGAAAAATTATTCGGTGGACATCGGTATGTATCCCCTCGGTTCCTGCACCATGAAATATAATCCCAGGATCAATGAGGAAGCCGCCAGAATGTCCGGCTTTTCCAACATTCATCCGCTCCAGCCGGCAGAAACCGTCCAGGGTGCACTGGAATTGATGGCAAAAATGGAAAAAATGCTGTGCGAAATCACCGGAATGTCTGCATTTACCCTGCAGCCAGCCGCCGGAGCGCAGGGAGAAATCACCGGTTTGATGATGATTCGGGCCTATCACCGGCACCGGGGTGATGAAAAGCGCAGGCATATTATTATTCCGGATTCCGCACACGGAACCAACCCTGCCAGTGCCAGCATGGCCGGCATGGAAGTTGTTGAAGTAAAATCCGACAGGGAAGGCGGGATGGATCTGGATGCCTTGCGGGAGGTACTGAATGATGAGGTCGCAGGGCTGATGCTGACCAATCCCAACACCCTTGGGCTATTTGATAAAAATATCGTGAAAATAGCCGATATGGTACATAAGGCCGGGGGCCTGCTGTATTACGACGGAGCCAATGCCAATGCCATCATGGGAATCACCAGGCCCGGGGATATGGGATTTGATATCGTTCATCTGAATCTGCATAAAACCTTTTCCACACCTCATGGCGGAGGTGGCCCGGGCAGTGGTCCGGTGGGGGTCGCAGACTTTTTAAAGGAATTTCTGCCTTCACCGGTGGTTGCCCGCAGCGGGAAAGGATATTACCTGGAGGAGAACAGGCCAATGTCCATTGGAAAGGTAAAATCCTGGTACGGCAATTTTGGGGTAGTGGTACGTGCTTATTGCTATATTCTTTCCATGGGCGCAGAGGGGCTGAAGGCAGCCAGCCGGATGGCAGTGCTGAATGCAAATTATATGAAGGAAATGCTGAAGGATTATTTTGAGCTGCCATATGACCGGACCTGTATGCATGAATTCGTACTGGGTGGACTGAAGAACAACCCCTATGGGATTACAGCAAAGCAAATTGCGAAGCGCCTGATGGATTACGGCCTGCACCCGCCGACGACCTATTTTCCATTGATTGTACACGAAGCGCTCATGTTGGAGCCTACGGAAACAGAAAGCGTGGAATCCATGGAGGAATATGTGCAGGCACTGATCCGGATTGCACAGGAAGCGGTGAAGGACCCGGACGTGGTGAAAACGGCTCCTCATACGACGATTGTAAAGCAATTGGATGAGGTGGGGGCAGCAAGAAATCCTGTTTTAAAATGGTAATGGGAACAATGGAGAACGGGAAAATTATTTTATCACAGGATTTTACAGATAGATGTAGAATAGGGTAAAAAGAAGGAAAATCATTGGACAGGAAGACAGGTCGGTAGTGGCAGACCTATAAGAAGGAGTTATCAGTATGCAGCCCCAAAGTATGGAAAGTTTCTGCTATCATGCCGTATGCGCATTGAACGATGGTGTCATCATAACGAATCCGCAGGGAAATATCCTTTTCCTCAACCGGACGGCGGAGAAGATGACCGGCTGGGAGTATGCCCAGACTGTCGGCAAACCAATTGACGATATTCTGGTTATGATCGACGAACATCATCTGAGCCGCTATCTGCTTTCCATCCCGGATATCATGCATCACACAGTGAAGCTTCCGGATTATCTTCTTCTGATCAACAGAGACCTGAATCAGGATATCGTCGTAAGCGGAAAAGGATCTCCTGTTGAAGATGCGAATGGGAACCCTTTGGGAGTTGTTTTGATTTTATACGATGTGACGCTGCAAAGGCAAAGAGAAGCTAAAATCCGTTATTATTCCTTTTATGATAGTCTGACCGGTCTATATAACCGTTCCTTTTTTGACGAAGAGCTGAAAAGGCTTGATACGGAGCGCATGCTTCCCTTATCCCTGATTATGGGAGATACGAACGGTTTGAAACTGATCAACGATACCTTTGGGCATCTGGAAGGAGATCGGTTGCTGAAGAAAGTGGCCCGGGTTCTGAAGGAAGGGTGCAGAAAAGAGGATATTATTGCCCGGGTCGGTGGGGATGAATTTGTCATGATTCTTCCTCATGTTGACAGGGAAGAAACCAAATCCATTGTCCGGCGGATCCGGGAAAACTGCTGTGGCCTGAGTTCCATTCCCATCCGCACCAGTATCTCCCTGGGCTGTGCCACCAAGGAAAATTCTTCCCAGGATATAAAATCCATCTTCAAGCAGGCAGAAGAGGAAATGTATTCCGCCAAACTGAGTGAAAGCCGTACTGTATGCAATGAGATCATTGCCTCCATCCGTCAGTCGCTGGAGGAACATGCGGATGAAACCAGGGAACATGGCAATCGTATGAAGGAACTGGTCCGGGAGATGGGAAAGCGGATGAACCTTGGTACCCATGAATTGAATCGGCTGGAGATGCTGGCTTTGGTTCATGATATCGGTAAAATCGCCATTCCAAAATCCATCCTTTTCAAACCTGGTGCCCTGGAGCCGGAGGAGTGGCGTATCATGCAGAAACATTGTGAAATTGGCTACCGGATTGCAGCCTGCTCGCCGGAGCTCGTATCTCTGGAAGATGCCATATTGAGCCACCATGAGCATTGGGATGGGGAAGGTTATCCCCAGGGCCTGAACGAGGAGCAGATCCCGTTGATTTCCAGGATTCTTTCCATAGCAGATGCATATGATGTCCTGACCAATGGAAGGCCCTATCGGAAACCGGTCTCATCAGAGGAAGCTCTCAGGGAAATTCAACAATGTGCAGGAACACAATTTGATCCCAGGCTGGCTGGGATCTTTATTTCCATGATCGAAGAAGAGCAGGGGAAGCAGTCGAAGGAATGCTTCCCTTTAAAAAGCGGGGTTATCAGGAATTGACGAATGAAAAGTTATACTGGATATGGCTCAGTTCCATACCCGGCATTGGAGCAAGACGCTTTTATAAATTACTGGAATATTTCGAAAGTCCCCGCAGGCTTTATGAAGCCTCCAAAACAGAAGTGGAACAAGCATCCCGGATTCTGGGAAAGAAATGCTGGGAGAAAATTGCTGCCGCAAGAAATACAAAGGCTTTGGAAAAGGCACAACGGATTCTGTCCATGCCGGAATTCAGCATATTGACTCTTTCCAGTCCGGAATATCCTGCTTTACTAAAAACCATTTATGATCCACCTCCTGTCCTTTATTGCAAAGGCAGGCCGTTTCCATCCGGGATGCCCGCTGTTGCGGTGGTGGGCTCCCGGCGTTGCTCGGGATATGGACGGACGGTGGCCAGGCGGTTTTCCTGTGAGTTGGCTCAGGCAGGAGTTGCTGTCATCAGCGGAATGGCCCGGGGAATTGATACCATGGCGCATAAGGGCGCTTTGGATGCCGAATCCGGATATACGGCTGCTGTTTTTGGCTGTGGCGTGGATGTTGTTTATCCGCCGGAAAGTAAGTCCTTGTATCAGATGATAGCAGAGCGGGGATCCCTGTTCAGTGAATATCCTCCGGGGATCGGACCGTCCGCAGGCAATTTCCCGGCGAGGAATCGGATTATCAGCGGGCTCGCCAATGGGACTCTGGTGATTGAGGCAGGTCAAAAGAGCGGTGCCCTGATTACGGTGGATTTTGCCCTGGAGCAGGGACGGGAGGTCTATGCCATTCCGGGCAATATCAACAGCCCGTACAGCAAGGGAACCAACAGGCTGCTGAAGGAAGGCGCCAGGGTGGTTACCTCTGTGGAGGATATACTGGACGACCTGAATATCGCTGCTCCTGCCTGCACCTACGGACATTCTGCCACACGGTCCGGCGAAGCCGCAGAAACCGGTGCGCTTGATTTTTTTGAAACCTCGGTGTATAATGCGTTGGAAGATGGAGAAAAGGGGCTGGAAGAATTGATTCAGATCACAAATCTACCGCCCGGTCAACTCAATGCAATTTTGACATTCATGGAAATCAAGGGAATAATAAAGCAGTTACCCGGAAAAATATTTATGAAACAGTGGAAGGTTTAATATGGAGGGAATTCAATGACGCAGAAGTTAGTCATAGTGGAATCACCTGCAAAAGCAAAAACCATCAAGAAATTTTTGGGCAGGGGATACACTGTGGAGGCATCCATGGGACATGTCAGGGATTTACCGAAAAGTCAACTTGGAGTGGATCTGGAACACCACTTTGAGCCAAAATATATAACAATACGGGGAAAGGGAGAGCTGCTGGCAAAGTTGAAAAAATCCGCAAAGAAGGCGGATAAGATCCTTCTGGCTACGGACCCGGACCGGGAAGGCGAAGCCATATCCTGGCATTTGAGTCATGTCCTGAAGCTGGATGAGACTTCGGCCTGCAGGATTGAATTCAATGAAATTACAAAGCAGGCTGTAAAAAATGCAATCAAAAATCCCCGTGCCATTGATCGGAATCTGGTGGATGCACAGCAGGCGCGCCGGGTTCTGGATCGGGTAGTGGGATATCAGATCAGTCCCCTGCTGTGGCGCAAAGTTCGGAAAGGCCTGAGTGCCGGACGGGTACAATCCGTTGCCACACGTCTTTTGTGTGACCGGGAGAAGGAAATCAAGGAATTTCAGCCGGTGGAATATTGGACGCTGAAAGGAGAGTTTTCCCCATCGGACACGGATCGGCGAAAGAGTCCGAAGGAGAAAAACAGCCCGGGAAAGAAGCAGATCCTTGAAGCTCTTTTATATGGTATCGGTGATAAAAAGATGGAGCCCGGGACAAGGGAGGAAATGGATCAAATCCTCGCAGAAGTGGATCAGGCTTCCTTCCAGGTGGAAAAAATCCGGAAGAGCTCCAGGAGACGCAACGCTCCGCCACCTTTTACAACCAGTACGCTTCAGCAGGAGGCATCCAGGAAACTCGGATTTACCACAAAAAAGACCATGCTGCTTGCCCAGCAGCTTTATGAAGGCATTGAGGTCAAGGGAGAAGGATCCGTTGGCCTTCTTACCTATATCCGTACCGATTCCACCCGGATAGCGGAAACAGCTCAGACGGATGCGAAAGCTGCTGTGGAGGGCCAATATGGCAAGGAGTTTCTTCCAAAGACTCCAAACGTATATAAGACCAGGAAAAACGTCCAGGATGCCCACGAAGCGATACGCCCCACCTATATCCGTCTGGCGCCGGACAGCATAAAGGATTCCCTCAAGCGGGACCAACTCCGGTTATATCGACTGGTTTATGAACGGTTTCTTGCGAGCCAGATGGCACCGGCTCTTTATGAAATTATGACGGTTCAGATCACGGCTGGAAAATATACTTTTCGGGCCAGGGGAAGCAGAAAGGTTTTTCCGGGCTATACCATAGTATATATGGAGACTTCCGAGGAGGGCAGGAGCGATAAAGATGTCACTCTGCCTCCCCTTGAGGAAGGGCAAAGGCTGGAGCTCCGGGAATGGAAGCCGGAGCAGCATTTTACCCAGCCGCCGCCGCGCTATAGTGAGGCATCCCTGGTAAGGGCAATGGAAGACATGGGAATCGGCAGGCCCAGCACATATTCCCCGACCATTTCAACCATACTGTCCAGAGGTTACGTGGTACGGGAAGGGAAGGTATTGTACCCGACAGAATTGGGAGGCATTGTAAATCGTGTCATGCTGGAATACTTCCCGGATGTGATCGACTACCAGTTTACCGCGGATATGGAGGAAAGACTGGATCAGGTGGAAGAAGGGAGTCTGGACTGGCATAAGATTTTGGAAGATTTCTATGGACCGTTTGAGAAATATCTGGAGCAGGCCGAGAAAGAATTGGAAAAGATAGAAATCCAGGAAGAAGAATCCGATGTAATTTGTGAAAACTGCGGCAGCCGTATGGTGATCAAATATGGACGATACGGTAAGTTTCTGGCATGTCCGAATTTTCCTGAATGTCGGAATACAAAGCCTCTGGTGGAAAAAGTGGATGCCTCCTGTCCGAAATGTAATGCTGCCGTGGTGATTCGGAGGTCCAAACGGGGGAGGAAGTTCTATGGCTGCGAAAGGTATCCGGATTGTGATTTCATTTCCTGGTATAAGCCTGTTCGGGAAAAGTGCCCGAAATGTGGCAGCTATATGGTGGAAAAGGCTTCGAAAACAGCAAAATACAGGATCGTATGCTCCAATAAAGAGTGTGGGTATACAAGGGAAGTGCGGGAAGAGTCGGAAGATCATACTGCAGAAAAGTGACCGTTTCCTCTCGTTGCCTTTTTCGCATGAGTTATGTTCGCAAAAAAAGGCGGATTGTGTTATAATGAAAGCTGAGTCTATTGGAACTGAGCCTATTAAGTGATGCGATGACTTTGTAAATGATGGATTGACTTTGATTTGTTTGAAGAAGGAGTGGAAACCGTACATGTTGAAAGGTACCACTATCGTGGCAATCAAAAAGGGCGATCATGGAGCGATTGCAGGGGACGGTCAGGTAACACTTGGTGAATCAACGATTATGAAGCATGGCGCCAGAAAGGTACGACGCCTTTACCATGATCAGGTGATGATCGGATTTGCCGGATCAGTTGCCGATGCCTTTACTTTGAGTGAAAACTTTGAAGGGAAGCTGGAGGAGTGCGCCGGTAATTTACAGCGTGCTGCTGTGGAATTGGCCAAGGACTGGCGTAAGGATAAGACATTGCAAAAGCTGGAAGCCATGCTGATCGCCATGGACAAGGAAAGTCTCCTGATTATATCCGGTACCGGAGAAGTCATTGAGCCCGATGACAATGTTGCAGCAATTGGTTCCGGCGGAATGTTTGCACTGTCTGCTGCCAAGGCTCTGATTTGTCATACGGATATGAAGCCGGCGGATATTGCCCTTGAGTCTTTGAAAATTGCTTCTTCTATCTGTGTATATACCAATGACAACATTCATGTGGAAGAATTATAGGAGGGGATGAGTCGATGAATCTGACCCCCAGGGAAATCGTTCGCCAGCTGGATCGATATATTATCGGACAGGACGAAGCGAAACGTTCGGTAGCGATTGCTTTGCGGAACCGGTATCGGAGGAGCCAATTGGATGATAAACTCAAAGAGGAAATCACTCCGAAAAATATTATTATGAGCGGCCCCACCGGTGTGGGGAAGACCGAAATTGCACGACGTCTGGCCAAACTGGTTCATGCTCCGTTTATCAAGGTGGAAGCCACCAGGTTTACGGAAGTCGGTTATGTGGGCAGGGATGTGGAATCCATCATAAGGGATCTGGTGGAAGCATCCATACGTATGGTAAAAAACGAAAAAATGGCCGGTGTTCAGGGGAAAGCCTCCAGGGCGGCAGAGGAAAGGATCCTGGATGTTCTGCTTCCTTCCCAAAAAAAGATGGATCCCAATTCCCTGGAGCTGCTTCCGGATTCGACCGGAGACGATACGGAGAAAACGGCTTTGGTGAAGCAGGAGCCGGACTCCATGCAAAATACCAGGGAGAAGCTTCGCTTGCGTCTTCGCAGCGGTAAGCTTGAAGATTCCGTGATTGAGATTGAAGTGGATGAAAACCGGTATCCCGGTGTCGGTGTCCTGTCGGGAATGGGAAATGAAGACATGATGATTCAGATACAGGATGCCTTCGGCAATATTTTTCCGAAGCAAACCCGAAAGAAGAAAGTCACCGTCAGGGACGCCCGCAGGATTTTTGAGCAGGAAGAAGCCCAGAAGATCATTGACATGGACGAAGTCATTGATGAAGCGCTGACTCTTGCAGAGCAGGATGGCATTGTTTTCCTGGATGAGATTGACAAGGTTGCCGGAAGCGGAATGGGACAGAGCCCGGATGTCTCACGGGAAGGGGTACAGCGTGATATTTTGCCCATTGTGGAAGGCACTACGGTTATGACCAAGTATGGTCCGGTAAAGACGGATTATATGCTGTTTATCGCAGCAGGTGCTTTTCATGTTTCAAAAGTGTCTGATCTGATCCCGGAGCTCCAGGGCCGGTTTCCTATTCGGGTGGAGCTGAAGAGCCTGACGGAGGATAATTTTCGGCAAATTCTTACCCAGCCGGAGAATGCGATCATTAAACAGCAAATTGCATTGATGAAAACAGAAGGGGTCGATTTGGACTTTACCGATGATGCCATAGATGAAATCGCCAGAATGTCCTATCTTATTAACCAGAGCGAGGAAAACATTGGTGCCAGAAGGCTGCATACGGTTATGGAAAAGTTGTTGGAAGAAATATCTTTTCACGCAGAGGATTTGTGCGGACAAACCATTACAGTGGATCGTGCTTTCGTTCAACAGAATCTGACGGATATGATCAGGAAAACGGATCTGCACAAATATATTTTGTGAGATGAAACGATAGAAATGAGGAGGATCCATCAAGTGTCAAGTGCTTTATTGGAAAATACCAGAAGGCTGAATAAAATCCTTCAGTGCTCTGGTCGGAAAGGGGTTGTCTTTTCCGATCTGACGAAGGTCTTAAGCGAGATATTGGATTGCAATGTATTTATTGCCAGCCGGAGGGGCCATATTATTGGACATTCCATGCCACACCCTGACAACAGCATTCAGCCATTTGATGGGATCAGCCCCGATGAGCTCCGTTTGAAAGAGCAGTATAATGAGAGATACTTGCGTTATAATGAAACAAAAGCAAATATGGTGATAGAGAAAGCTTCCCGGATCTATATCACGGTTGTTCCGATCCGATCCGGCGAGGGGACTCTTGGCACTCTTTTTTTTGAGTGTTTTGAAAAAAAGATGACGACAGAAGATCTGATTCTGGCAGAATACAGTGCTACAATCGTCGGAATGGAGATCATGCGGTCCAAAGCGGACGAAGCCGAGGAGGAGGCCCGGAAAAAAGCAGTGGTGCAGATGGCAATTGGAACCCTTTCCTACTCCGAACTGGAGGCGGTTGAACATATCTTCAAAGAGCTGAATGGCAGGGAAGGGCTTCTGGTAGCCAGTAAAATTGCAGATCGGGCAGGGATCACACGATCTGTTATAGTGAATGCATTGAGAAAGTTTGAGAGCGCCGGAGTCATTGAATCCAGGTCTTTGGGCATGAAAGGTACGCATATCAAGATTCTTAACGATAAACTGTTGCCGGAGCTGGAGAAGGCAAGGTAAAGCGGTTGTCAGAATATTCAAAGTCAGAGTGAACATACTATTATTATACCTGAATTGGTTAAGAATGAATGGAAAGGGTGGTTCCATGAAGGGTATTATAATGGCTGGCGGAGAGGGCTCCCGTCTTCGTCCTCTGACATGTGATCTGCCGAAACCAATGGTTCCGGTCATGAATAAACCCGTTATGACATACAGTATTGAGCTCCTTAAAAAATATGGCATAACGGACATCGGTGTTACCTTACAATATCTTCCGGAGCAAATACAGGACTTTTTCCAGGATGGATCCGATTATGGAGTTCATTTGAACTATTTTATTGAAGAGTCTCCCCTTGGAACAGCAGGAAGCGTCAAAAATTCCGGAAGCTTTCTGGATGAGCCATTCGTTGTGATCAGTGGGGATGCTCTGACGGATATCGATCTTGGAAGGGCAATCCGGTTTCATAAAGAAAAAGGCTCCATAGCCACATTGGTGTTGAAACGGGTAAAGGTTCCTTTGGAATTTGGTGTGGTGATTACGGACGAATCGGGTTCCGTCACACGTTTCCTGGAAAAGCCCAATTGGGGAGAGGTTTTCAGCGATACGGTCAACACCGGCATCTACATATTGGATCCCAAAGCAATGGATTTTTTTGATGCCGGAAAGAAATTTGACTTCAGCCGCGATTTGTTTCCACTGCTTTTGAAGAATCAGCAGCGGATGTTTGGATATGTCACAAATGAGTATTGGTGCGATATTGGGGATTGTCAGACTTACCTTTCCGCCCACTATGACATGTTGAACGGACGTGTGCATCATCATTTTGATGGGAGGAAGACCGATGACGACATATGGCTGGGCGAAGGTATAAAAATAGGGAAAGGAGCAAAACTGGAAGGTCCCTGTCTGATCGGGGATTATTGCAGCATTGAAAAGGGTGCTTATATCGGGCCTTATTCGGTGATTGGTGAAAACTGTCACATTGGGGAAGGTGCCAGTGTCAAAAGGAGCATCTTGTGGAACCATGTTGTGCTTGGTGACAGGACGGCTGCCCGTGGTGTGGCGATCTGCAGCAAGGTCGGAACGGGCAGGCGGGTCTGTCTGTATGAAGGCGCAGTAATCGGCGACGGTTGTCAGCTGAAGGAAGGTTCTACCATCAAGCCTCAGGTCCGGATTTGGCCGGGAAAGACGATCGAGGAAGGCAATATTGTGCAATCCAACGTTGTATGGGGTACCAGATCAAATCGTACCCTGTTCGGGAAAGACGGAATACGAGGTTCCGTCAATACCGAATGGTCGCCTTACGCAACAGCGAAACTCGGTGCGGCTTTTGGCGCATTTCTTCTTCCCAAAAGCAAAATAGCGGTCAGCTGTGACAGCTATCCCGGAAGTGGTATGTTGAAATACAGCCTGGCTTCGGGCCTTTTGTCCGCTGGTCTGGAAGTATTTGATCTGGGGCAGCTGACAACACCGGTTCTTCGTTATTCCGTTCGGCAGCTGGCACTGGATGCCGGAATTCATCTCTTTGCCGCACCGGAGGATCCGGGAGATATACGGTTTTGTTTTACAGATTCCAATGGGTGTAATCTTCCACCTTCTGCGGAGCGGAAAATTGAGAACCTGTATATCCGGGATGATTTTCAGCGTTCGGATCCGGAAAGCATCAAAAGGGTCCATACCCTTTCGGATGTTCCTGTTTTCTATATGCGTTCTCTTATGGATTCCGTAGACATGGAGAAAATACGGGAGAAGAGTTATAGAATACTGGTTTTTGCGAGCGGAAGCAGGATGGGCAATAATATTCTGTATCGTGTGTTGAAAGAATCCGGATGTCATATCCATAACTGTCCGAACAATCCGGAACAGGAGAGGAAGCAGAGCGGTTTTGATCTGAGCTGTCAAATGAGCGCCGATTGTGAGGCCATTGCACTGTTTGATGAGATGGGAAATCCCGTCGATCCGGAAATACAAAGAGCAATCGTCAGCCTGATTTATCTGCGGGATCAACCCGATGGCAAAATAGCGGTTCCCTGTACTGCGCCGGATGTTTTTGATCAGCTTGCGGAGAAATACAGCTGCACGGTGGTACGTACCAAATCCAGCAAGCAGGCGCTTATGGCAGAAGTTTATGGTACTCCGTTGTTCCCCCTGTATTTTGACGGAACGGCTGTATTGCTGAAGCTTCTCGAATGGATGGCACGGGAAGGCGTCACCTTATCGCAGTTGGTAAGGGAGATTCCCGAATTCCATGTACGGGAAAAGGCAATTCCCTGTCCATGGAAGCTAAAAGGATCGGTGATGCGAACCCTGATGGAGGAGGAAGGCGCAGGGGATCATGGCATTGAGATGTTCGAAGGGATCCGGATCAATCATGAGAAAGGCTGGGCTTTAATTCTTCCCGATTCGGAAGAACCGGTGTGTCGGGTTTTCAGTGAGGGCGTCTCTGAGGAATATGCAGAGGAGTTGGCTGCTTTTTATGAAGAAAAAGTAAAGAAGATTCAGTCCCGGGAGAGAGGGACGGTCTGAATTTTGCAGGATTGGCAAGAATATCACTATATCCTGACAGAATGCGTTATTGTCGGACAGATGCCCGTTGACAGAGAAAGGGATCCGTAAGATGGAAGTCGGAACGGGCTTTTTGATTTGAAGGAACAGGAGATTTTAAAATAAATGAGAAATGAGAAGGAGGAGGACTTTATTTCGTGGCATCGAAAACAAAATTACTAAAAGTTATCCCGTTGGGAGGACTGGGAGAGATCGGAAAGAATATGACGGTATTCGAATATGGGGAGGATATCGTCGTCGTGGATTGTGGACTCAGTTTTCCCGAGGATGAGATGTTGGGAATCGACCTTGTGATTCCGGACATCACTTATTTGAAAAAAAACGAGGAAAAAGTCAGGGCAATTATATTGACCCACGGGCATGAGGATCATATCGGGGCACTGCCCTATGTACTCAGGCAGCTGAATGTACCGGTCTATGGGACAAAGCTCACCCTGGGACTGGTAGAGAGCAAGCTGAAGGAACACGGCATGGAGCATGATGTTTCCCTTCATGTGGTAAAAGCAAAGGATGTTGTCAGGTTTGGAAACATATCGGTGGAGTTCATAAAAACCAGTCACAGTATAGCGGATTCCGTCGCCCTGGCGATAACCACACCAGTGGGTGTCATCGTTCATACCAGCGATTTCAAGGTGGATTTTACACCGATTGACGGGCAGGTCATGGATCTGGCACGATTCGCAAGCCTGGGGGAGCAGGGCGTGCTGGCCCTTTTGTGCGACAGCACCAATGTGGAGCGCCCGGGGTACACCATGTCCGAGAAGACCGTCGGGGTCACCTTTGAAAACATCTTTGACGAAGCTACAGGAAGAATTATCGTGGCTTCCTTTGCATCCAATATTCATCGGATTCAGCAGGTTGTCAATGCCACGGTGAAACATCACCGGAAATTGTGTGTATCCGGAAGAAGTATGGTGAATGTAGTCAATGTGGCGACCGAACTGGGATATCTGAAAATACCGTCCACCTTGCTGGTGGATGTGGACCAAATTGGTGATTATCCGGATAAGAAGGTTGTAGTGCTTACCACCGGCAGCCAGGGAGAGCCTATGTCTGCATTGGCCAGAATGGCTGCGTCGGAGCATCGCAAGCTGGATATCAAACCTGGCGATTTGGTGATCATATCTGCAAATGCCATTCCGGGGAATGAGAAGCTGGTCAACAAAATTGTAAATCAATTGTTTAAAAAAGGCGCAAATGTAATTTATGAAGCCCTTATGGAAACCCATGTATCCGGACATGCCTGTCAGGAAGAGCTGAAGCTCATTCATACTCTTGTCAAGCCGAAATTTTTTATTCCGGTCCACGGAGAGTATCGGCATCTGAAGCAACACGCCAAACTGGCGGAGTCCCTGGGAATGCCCAAAAAGAACATTTTCATTGCCGAGTTGGGCAATGTCATTGAATTCACTCCGAATTCCTGCAGAATCAATGGCTCCGTTACGGCCGGCAAAGTATTGGTGGACGGGCTTGGCATTGGAGATGTAGGGAATATCGTGCTGCGCGACAGAAAGCATCTGTCCCAGGATGGTCTGATGGTAGTGGTTATTACCATGTCCAGGGATGACTACAGCATCGTTGCCGGACCGGACATCATCTCACGCGGATTTGTCTATGTACGCGAGTCCGAGAAACTGATGGAGGATGCAAAGAAAATTGTAAAGAATGTTCTGGAGGAATGTGAGGAAAAGAAAATCACAGACTGGAACACGATCAAACTGAATATCCGAAACGATTTAAGGGATTTTCTTTATGAGCGTACCAAGCGTAAGCCCATGATCCTTCCTGTTATTATGGAAATCTAACAGACTTGCTCAGGGAAAATGCAACGTAATACTTGTCAAGTCCCGTCCGGAAAGGTATAATGATGGAGTTTGGAGAAATGTATAATTGAAAGGGAGGGGGGTTTCATGCCTGATTCGGAGATCGGGAAGGACAAAGGAACGATAAAATTGCAGAAGGATAAAGCGCTGAAAAAAGTACTGAGGCAAACTCTTATTTTTCTGACCAGTCTATCCATCGTTCTCGCTACTTTTGCACTGGTTGCTTATGGGGCCTATGCCAGGTTCTTTAAGCCGATGAACCCGAAGGATCCTACCAAAATCAGTGTGGAAGTCCCTATGGGCACTTCTATAAACGGTATTGCAGAGATTTTGCATAAGAAGGGCCTGATACGCAATGAAGGCGCATTTAAGCTCATGGTTGATTTTTCCGATCAAACCAATGAGATGCAGGCCGGGAAGTATGAGCTTTCCAAAAGCATGACCCTTCAGGATATGATCAATGAGCTTTTGAATGGCCGGATCTCAGTTTCCTCCATAAAGATAACCATCCGGGAAGGCGATGATATTCGAAAGATTGCATCCCGTCTGGTCAATGATTACAAACTGGGTTTTACAGAGGAAGATTTTATGAAAGAAGCAAAAAATGTGGATCATTACGTTGCGGATTATCCGTTTTTAAGAGATATCCCTGAAGCCCGGAAAAAAGGGGAATTTCCACTGGAGGGGTACCTGTTTCCCAATACCTATTACGTTTTCGCAGATGATTCTCCGGAGAAGATCATCCGGATCCTGCTGGGCCAGTTCGATAAGACCTTTACCCAGGAAATGCAGGAGAAGGCTCAGGAAGAAAACTTTACGATGGATCAGGTTGTTACCTTGGCATCTGTCATTCAGAATGAAGGAATAGATGAAGAGTTTACAAAGATATCCGCTGTATTCCAGAACAGGCTTCGAATCAAAATGAAACTGGAATCCTGCGCTACCATCAATTATGTTCTGGACAAGGATGTGAAGCAGACCAATCTGACCACTGAGGATACCAGGGTGGACTCGCCTTACAACACCTACCGGAATGCGGGATTACCGTTAGGGCCGATTTCTTCCCCCGGCAAATCGGCAATGGAGGCTGTATTGAATCCTTATGCCGGGTACATGGATGAAAAGAAACCCATGCTGTATTTTGTACTGATGGATCCGCAGGAAGGGCTGCATGCTTTCAACAGCACATATGAAGGACATAAGAGGGACAAAGAGAAATATCAGGCTCTCTGGAACTGATTTTATAAAGATCAAAAGGCTCATTTATAAAAGATGAGCCTTTTTTTAGGTATGGATATCCGGAAAAATTCATGTCTGGAAGAATAAGCCAAGCCTTTACAGGGAATACTTACATTACCCTGTAAAGGCTTGCTTTTTATCCGGCAGTTGGCCTATATGGAGGAAACAGACCACTTTTGGAGAGGAGTGCATGTCATTTGAAAAAAGCACCATCCCAGAGAAAACGATTCTTTTATTTGGGCTGTTGCTTCACCGCCCTGTTTGCGTTGCTCATCCTGCGGCTGTTTCAGATTCAGATTATCGATGGGAAGAAATATGCCAAAATGGCCCTTCCCCAGCAAACGGTAACCGTGGATGTGGAAGAAAAGCGGGGGGATATAACGGATCGAAATGGCATTCCCTTTACACAGGCAGACAAGGTTCAGGAGCTATTGATTTTTCCCAGAAGCATCGGATTTGACGATTCCGCTTATAAGGCAATTGAGAAGCTGACCGGAAAGCCAAAGAGCTATTTTAAACACAAAGATCAGACATATTATCAGGAAATTATTACGGATCCGGATTCTGCAAGGATCAAATCAATTCAGGAAGGGCGGTATCCGGGAGTATTATATCAAAAGAGAAGCCTGCGGTATGACGATCATTCCCTGGCACGTCATGTAATTGGATATCTGAGAAAATCCGACGGAGTTCCCATGAGCGGAATGGAAAAAGTGTTTGAAAGTTATCTTTATCCTGGTTCCGCGAAACAGGTGCAGGCGGTGGCAGATGCAAAGGATCATATTATCCCTGGCCTGGGATATCAAATCACCGATCCAAAGGAATCCTGTCAGGTCCGGCTTACTCTGGACCATGATATTCAGGCAATTTTGGAAAATGTTCTGGATCAGTACCCGGACCGCCATCACAGCGGTCTGGTGGTGGATGCACGGACCGGAGACATTCTGGCATTGGCCAGCAGGCCTCAATTCAAGCAATATGATCCGGAATCCGTTATGAATCATAACGAAGAAGCTTCCTTTCTGGCAATGCCTTTTGAACAGTATCCTCTGGGATCGGTATTCAAGGTCGTTGTGGCCGCTGCGGCACTGGAAAGTGGTAAATACACCGGAAACACAAAATTTACCTGTACCGGCGGAATACAGGTGGGCAGCCGCTTTTTTTCCTGTCATACATCCAGTGGCGGGTTAGGCGGGATTTTACTGCGGGAAGCCCTCGCCTATTCCTGTAATGACACCTTCATACGGATTGCCATGGACCTTGGTGGAGAGGACATTGTAAAGATGGCCGCAAAATTCGGCCTGGGGAATGCCCTGGATATCGAGCTGCCCAATGCGGCTGGCATTCTTATGTCCAGGCAGGAATACACCGGCCCCGGAATTGCCAATCTGGCAACAGGTCAGGGAGAAACCATGGTGACTCCTCTTCAGGTAGCGGATCTCATGACGACTCTGGCCAACGGTGGCGAGCGGAAACAATTGCGGCTTGTGGCGGGGCTGATCGCACCGGATGGGTCCTTCCTGAAAAAGTCGCAGAAAAGTACGCAAACCTCCAGGCAAAACCGTACGGTGGGAAGAGTGGTTTCCGAAGAGACCGCCGGGTCATTAACGGAATGGATGGGGGATGTTACAGAATATGGCACGGCAAAAGAGGCCAGGGATCCGCAAATCGGAGGGATTGTCGGAAAAACGGGAACTCCTCAGGTATCCGGAGATCCCCACAGCAAGGAATATGGATGGTTCGCCGGCTATTTCCCGAAAAAAGATCCCCGGTATGTTATCGTTGTACTGAGCAAGGAAGAAGGAGGAGCCGATCAGGTAGCGGTACCTCTTTTTCATGATATTGCAAAAAACATCTGGGCCCATGCCGGTCAATAATTTTCAGCATTTCCGCGCATTGTCCTTTTTTGAGATCCTGGAGCACCTTTTTACAAATCGTCTCATATAATTAAAACAGGGTATCTTTGTGAAGGATTTGGGGAGGCGACATCATGGAAGCCATTACAGGAAGCTTACTGGCACTCATCAAATGCTTTTTTTTCATGGCACATATTACAGGAAACAACTCCTTTCCACAGCCTCTGGAGCCGGACGAAGAGGAGTATCACCTGAAACGGCTGGCCGAAGGCCATGAAGATTCCAGAAACATCCTCATTGAGCATAATCTGAGGCTGGTTGCCCATATTGTAAAAAAATACAATAACACCGGAAAAGAAGTGGATGATCTGATTTCCATAGGAACCATCGGCTTAATCAAAGCCATATCCACTTATAATATGGATAAGAACACCAGGCTTGCCACTTATGCAGCACGCTGCATTGAAAACGAAATTCTGATGACCATTCGTGCGTCCAGGAAAACAAAAGGGGAAGTTTCCCTTCAGGATCCCATTGGGATGGACAAAGAAGGAAATGAGATAACCTTGATCGATATTTTGGGTACGGACCCTGATTCCGTAACGGATCAGGTGGAACTCAAACTTCAGGTCCGGAGACTGCATGAAAAAATGCAGTCTGTTCTGAAAAAAAGAGAACAGATTGTTCTGGAAATGCGTTACGGCCTGTCCAACGGGAAGAGTAAAACACAGAGAGAAATTGCAAAAATGCTTGGGATTTCCAGATCCTATGTCTCCAGGATTGAAAAAAAGGCGATTATGAAGCTGTCGAAGGAGTTTGACAGCCCTTCGTGCGATACCGGCAAGAACAGTGTGTGACCGTGATGCCTTTCGCCATGCCCTTACTGGTTTATGAAGAGCGCGGGGCATCAAAGCGTCTTGACAATTCAGAACATTTCAATTAAACTGGGGACAAATGAATATTTTTTATATAAAGTTGTCTTGTGTTTTACTTCTGCTGGGATAAATTGCTTTTTTCCAAAGTTGGTATTCCAGCACAGATTATTTCCTGGTTAGCGAACTTGATCGTATTATATGGGGGGCAAAGATATCTATCCATGGAAAATGAAATGAATCCAGATGTATAATAATACGAAATAAGTTTCATAAAATGAATAAAACATATATGAGGTGAACCGTCTATGGCCGAACATGATTATACGATTGCCACGGCGTCTACCGCCGATCTGCCGGCTCAATTCTTTGCGGAGCATGACGTTCCGTTCATAAGCTACAGCTACACGATAGACAACGAAGTCTTTTACGACGATTGCATGGAAGAGTCCCGTGAACGCGTCTACAAACGCATGCGGAAAGGTGCAGAGCTTTCCACTTCCATGATCAACACCTATGAATATTATGAATTTTTTAAAAAGCTCATGGAGCAGGGAAAGGATGTCCTGTATCTCGATATGACAAAACAACTTTCCCATTCCTATGTAAATGCTGCCGAGGCTGCCGCTCAGATAAGGGAAGAGTATCCCAATCAGCGCTTTTATGTGATGGACACCCTGTGTGTTTCCGGCGGGCTGGGGCTGCTGCTTACCTACATGGTCCGGCTCAGGGACGGGGGAAGTAGTTTTGATGAAGTGATAGATTGGGCTGAGAAGCATAAACGTAATATCATGCATTGGTTTACGGTGGATGATCTGCATTATCTCAAACGCAGCGGGCGTGTCTCCAACTCGGAAGCAATGGTCGGTTCGTTGCTTCATGTAAAGCCGGTACTCTATGTGGATGACGACGGCAGGCTGACTTTATGCAGCAAGGTGCGGGGCCGTAAATCTGCTTTGCTTGCCATCCTCGATAAGATGAAGACAGACTTTACTGAGCCGGATGGGCAGGAAGTACATATTAACCATGCGGACTGTATCAGGGACGCGGAATTTGTCCGGGACAGGGTGCTGGAGGACTTTCCTTCCGTTTCCAGGGTGACCATCACGAATCTGGGCGTGGTGATCGGCGCACACTGCGGGCCGGGCCTGTTTACAATATTCTACCTTGGCAACAAGCGCTTTTCCTGAACTCTGTCTTGAAATTTTTATCATGGTTCCAGCCCGACCAGACAGCTGGGTCCATTTATGATATTCCATTGGAAGATCTTTGGAATCGGGGATACCATAATATCATACTCGATATAGACAACACCATTACCCCATGGAACCAATATCATGTCAATCCGCGGCTGGACCACTGGCTGCGCAGGACGGAGAAAACAGGTTTCCGGATCTGCCTTCTGTCCAACAGCAAACAGCAAAAAGTACAGCAATTTGCCGCAGAATTGGGTGTAATCGCCGCACCGGGCAGGGGAAAGCCATGTGTCCGGGCTTTTCAGAGTGCTTTGTCCGCCCTTGAGAGCAGGTCCTGTGATACCCTGGTCATCGGGGATCAGATTCTCACCGATATCTTGGGAGGAAATTGGACAGGCCTTTACACCATACTGGTTGATCCAATGGATCCCAGGGAGTTTATCGGGACAAAGTTCAACAGATGGATAGAGAGACTTCTGGTTGGGAGGAAACCCACATGAAAGCCGAACAGGATTTCAAAATAAAGAAGGAAGGCCGAAAGGAAACCGGACTGGGTGATGTTTTGCTGGAATTGGGGATTTTATCTTCCGTGCAGCTGGAGGAAGAGCTGAGAAAGCAAAAAAGCACAGGAGAAAAGCTGGAAGAGCTTCTGATCAAAGACGGCTTGGTAAATGAAAAGCAGTTGATCCAGGTTTTGAAAGCGTATCGCAATTTGCCATATATCGATTTATCCGGTTTCCGGATCGATCCGGGGGTGCCAAGGCTGATCAGTGAGAGCCTGGCAAGAAGACATAGGTTGATACCCGTTTCCCGGGAAGGAAATGAGATGACCGTGGCAATGGCGGATCCCTTCAATCTGGATGCCATTGATGATGTCAGTATCGCTACAGGCCTGAACGTAAAGCCTGCCCTGGCCCTGCGAAGTTCCATCCGGATAGCTGTGGATCAGTATTATGGCAACGAGAGTGCGGAAAGGGCAGTCAGTGACTTTGTAAGGGAAGCCGGGGCAGCGCCGGATCCGATGGAGCAGAATGCGGAAAGGGAGGCCCTGGCTGCGGATGCCGTAAATCATGCTCCGGCAGTACGACTTGTCAATTCCATTTTGGAGCGCGCCGTACGGGCAAGGGCAAGCGACATTCATATAGAGCCCTATGAAGGGAAAGTTCGCATCCGCTTCCGGATTGACGGCGATCTTCAGGAAGTCATGACGGTTTCCAGGGCCGTTCATTCGGCTATTGTCACACGGATTAAGATATTGGGCAGGATGGATATTGCAGAGAAACGGCTCCCTCAGGATGGAAGAGTGGAGATGCAAGTGGACAACAAAGAAGTGGATCTGCGAATTTCCATTCTCCCAACCATATACGGTGAGAAAATTGTGGTCCGTCTTCTGGATCGCAACTGTACGATTCGTGCCAAATCCCAGCTGGGCTTCAGTGAAGGGAATATAAAGTTGTTCAACAAACTGATTCAGAGTTCCAATGGGATCATCCTGGTCACAGGCCCTACCGGAAGCGGGAAGACGACTACATTGTATGCTGCCTTGCAGGAATTGAACCGGACAAGCCGCAACATCATTACGGTGGAAGATCCCGTGGAATACCATCTGGATGGAATCAATCAGGTCCAGGTCAATACCAAAGCCGGCCTGACATTTGCCAATGGTTTGCGTTCCATCCTGAGACAGGACCCGGACATTATCATGATCGGCGAGATCCGTGATGCGGAGACGGCGGAAATTGCCATCCGCGCTTCCATAACAGGGCATTTGGTATTGAGCACCATGCATACCAACGATTCTGCTTCCGCAGTAACGAGGCTGGTGGATATGGGGATTGAACCCTATCTGGTTTCTTCCGCTGTCATCGGTGTCGTTGCGCAGAGACTGGTAAAGAAGATCTGTACAAACTGCAGGAAAGCGTATCAGCCGGTTCCCTCCGAGAGGAAACTGCTCCATCTGTCCCATGAGGATGTTCTCTATCGGGGTACGGGATGCAGCATGTGCGGCAATACCGGCTATCTGGGCAGGACCTCCATTCATGAGGTTATGCTGATGACCCGTGAAATCCGTGAACTGATCACGGGCAGGGCGTCCATTGATCAGCTGCGAATGGCTGCTTCAAGACATGGGACTGTCCCATTGCGTGAGAATTGCGGGCAGCTGGTTCGGCAGGGCATCACGTCTCTTGATGAAATGCTGAGAATTACATATCGTTTGGAGTAGGGAGAGAGGAAATGGAATTCTTTGACCTTCTGAAAGATACCGTGAATGCGAAAGCATCGGATCTCCACATTACAGTGGGTATCCCGCCTGTCATGAGAATCCATGGAGAGCTGCAGCGCTGCGGAGAGACTTCCATGAAGCCAGGTGACACCGATGCTTTTATCCGTCAGATTCTGAGCGAAACCCAGTTGGAAGAGCTGGAGGAAAACGGGGAACTGGATCTGCCTTTTTTCCTGCCGGGTGTCGCCCGATTTCGGATCAATGTCTATAAACAGCGCGGATGGCATGCATTGGCAATCCGTGTGATTCCCGCAAGAGTACCTGCCTTGGATGAGTTGGGCCTTCCGGAGATTTTGAAGGATTTGTGCAGGAGGGTAAGAGGACTGATTCTTGTCACCGGTCCCAGCGGAAGCGGAAAGTCAACCACATTGGCTGCCATGGTGGACCACATCAATCGAAACAGGAGCTGTCACATCATCACTTTGGAAGATCCCATCGAATATTTGCATGAGCATAACCGATGCATTGTCAACCAAAGGGAAATCGGCAGCGATTCCAAATCCTTTTCCAATGCCCTTCGGGCCGCGCTTCGGGAGGATCCGGATGTGATTCTGGTGGGAGAGATGCGGGATCCGGAGACCATGGGAATTGTTTTGACCGCAGCGGAAACCGGGCACCTGGTTTTATCCACTCTTCATACCATCCGTGCAGATCAAACAGTGGATCGGATCATCGATTCCTTTCCCGTGAACCAACAGGCCCAGATCCGGATCCAGCTGGCTCAGGTGCTGGAAGGTATTATTGCACAGCAGCTTCTTCCTCTGGCCAGTGGGAAAGGAAGGGTGGCTGCAATGGAAATCCTGTTGGCGACAGGCGCAGTCCGCAATCTGATCCGGGAAGGAAAAAGCTATCAGATACTGACCGCTATTCAGACCGGAACGAAGGTTGGTATGCAGACAATGGATGCCTCACTGAGGGGATTGGTCCGGGAGGGATGCATCACTTCCGCAACAGCCAGGGAGCATGCAATGGACCCGGATATACCGGAGCACTATCTTCCGGGCTAAGGATCTGCCCAAAGTGGGAATCCAGGCTATTTTAGATGTCTGATACGGACAGAAGTAAGTCACAGGGGGAAGACAGATGCCTTTATACAATAAATATCAACCCTTTGCGGTAAACAGGGTGACGGAAGGCACGGGCCTGAGAAAAATGCCTGGATCCCGCAAAGTGAGGGCAAGGGATATCGCCATTTTTGCAAGACAGTTTTATACCATGTTGAATGCAGGGATTCCAATCATAACATGTCTTGGCATCCTTAGGAAGCAAACGAAGAACAATTTATTGAAAGAAGCCCTGATTCAGGTTTATGAATCCGTTCAGGAAGGTTATTCGCTTTCTGAGAGCCTGAAGGATCATAAAAACGTATTTCCGGAGTTGTTTATCTATATGGTGGAAGCCGGAGAAGTCAGCGGTACCTTGGATGCCATCATGGAACGCATGGCGGTGCATTATGAAAAGGAATCGAAAACGCAACGCAAAATAACGGAGGCAATGGCTTACCCGGTTTTATTGATGATTGTCTCGGTTGTGGTGGTTGTCTTTATGCTGGTCGCCATCCTCCCCACCTTTTTATCCATGTTTGAAGGCAGCGGCATACCACTGCCCACACCGACCCGCTTTTTACTTCACATAAGCAATGCGCTGCGGCATCACGCTCCTGCCCTGCTTCTCATCGGCACCGCTTTGGGTTATATGGTCCGCCGTTCTGTCCGAACGGACAGCGGCAGAAAATCATTGGATCAACTGAAACTGAAGCTGCCTGTTGTAAAAGATCTTGTGATGAAGAGTTCCATTTCCCGGTTCACCCGGACGCTTTCCATCCTTTTGGCCAGTGGAATTCCACTGCTTTCTGCAATGAGAATTGTGGCAAAGGTAGTTGGGAATCGTGTGATGGCAGATGCGATTCTGTCGGTCCGCGAGGATCTCCGCAAAGGTTTCGATTTGTCCGGATCCATCCAAAGGCAGGGGATTTTTCCTTCCATGGTTGGTTCCATGGTTCAGGTGGGAGAGGCATCCGGAACATTGGATGATGTTCTTTCCCGGACAGCGGATTTTTATGAGGAAGAGACGGACACAGCCATTCAGAAGATGACAACCATGCTGGAGCCGGTCATGCTGATTCTGATGGCGGTTGTGATCGGTTTTATCGTGATTGCCATGTATCTTCCCATGATTGATATGATGCAAACCATACAATAATCTACGATGATGCCCTATGGTTGGAAAAGAGGTGGGGATCCCAAAATGGTTGGGAGATGGAAATGGAAACCTGGTTCCTTGTAACTGTTTTTATAACCGGCTTGTTGATGGGAAGTTTTTTCAATGTATGTATCTACAGGATTCCCAAAAAAGAATCCATTGTTTCTCCTGCTTCCCATTGTACAACCTGCAACGCAAAGCTGAATGGACCGGATCTGATTCCCGTTCTCAGCTATCTCTGCCTGCGAGGCAGGTGCAGGTACTGCCATGCAAAAATATCCGTTCGGTATCCGCTGGTTGAACTGCTGACCGGATCGGTTTATCTGGCATTGGCAGTCCGGTTTGGCATGGGAAAGACTTTTGTCACGTATGCGGTTCTTTGTTCCTTTCTGATCATTGCCGCTGCCATTGATATGGAGTATCAGATCATACCGGATGGGCTGATCCTTACCGGAGGACTTTTCGGCATCCTGCTGAGCCTGACCGGTTGGACTGTTTCCTGGCAAAACTCGCTGTCGGGCATGTTGCTTGGCGGAGGCGTCCCTTTGCTGATCCGTTTCCTGTTTTGGATGATTCGGCACAAGGAGGGAATGGGCGGAGGGGATGGGAAGCTTATGGGGTTGGTCGGCCTGTTTCTTGGGTGGAAGCAGACTGCCCTGTCCATCCTTTTGTCCATCTATGCCGGAGGCCTTTTTGGTGGCATTCTTTTGCTGCTGCACCGAAAAAAATGCGACGATGCCATTCCTTTCGCACCTTTTATTGCCATAGGAACTTTCCTTTCCATTCTTTATCGCAGGGATCTGATCCGGTGGTATTTCCAAATCTTTTTTGGACGATATCCCGGATGAAGATATTGAATTATGTAGAAATATATACTATGATATACTTGATTATCAAAAGTTAGAGGAATATGGCTTATCCCGTGGGAAACTTTTTGGCGTGGTGGGAAAGGAATGATTGGATGCGGGAAGGCGCCCATTTATCCGGAAAGAGCAGCGGTTTTACACTGATAGAGGTCCTGCTTGTTATCTTGATGCTGGGTATTCTGGCTTCACTGGCTATTCCGGATCTGCTGCAGTTCAGTGACCGTTGGGTATTGCGCAGCACGGCCCGTCAGATTGCCAATGATATAAGGCGGGTGCAGAGGATATCCGTTCAGGAGTGCGATCCCTGTCACTTTGAGCTGCACACCGGAGAGTTTTATTACCTTATCCGAAGAGGGAATCTGTTATTGGATCCCATAAAAAAAGTATCTCTGGATCCCAGGATATCAGAAATTTCCTCCACCCTCTATCGGCCATATCATGGAGGGGAATGGAAAGACTATCGGATTTTGAAATTTTCCCCTTTGGGGAGTCCCAATCAGGCCGGATCCATCCTCCTGAAAACGAAACACGGGAATCCTATCCGGATAACCGTTCAGGTAGCCACCGGCAGGGTACGGATATATGAATGAAAAGGGCAATCCGTTAGCGGGACATAAGGCGTATAGTTTGATAGAAGTGATGATTGCGATGATGATCGTCGCAATTCTGGTTCCGCCTTTTTTTGGCATGGCAAGGTACTTTACCAAAATAAATCAAAAAAGCAGGACAGTTTTACTGGCAGATGCGGCTGCAGACAACCAATACGAAGAATTAAAGAGCCTGTCTGTTCCGGAGCTGGCTCCGCTGGCAGAAAAGGGACGGAAAAGGGATGGAGATTTTATCCTTGAAACAGAGGTAAAACGTTATTTTCCGGAACCCGACACGGAGGAAGGAAGTAGGAATCATCTGGATTTGATTCTGAAGGATAACGGGAAAAGCGGATTCCTGTCCTATTTTGTCGCCGATGATCTGCAAAGTCTGACCTCCCTTTCCGGCAGTGGCTCTCTTCAGGTGGACCTGAAACAGGAGATGAGTGGGATGTCCATGCGAATGGCGGACGCAGGCGGAAAATCCGTGTTCCATCATCTGAATCCATCCACAGGGATTCATGAGCTTAATATTTATGCACAGCAAATGCATATGGACCAATCCATTTCTGTCTGCGTGGAAGGCTATACGGATCCGTGGAATATCAATGTCTTTGAATCTCCGTTTCGTTACGGAAGAGTGCTGGTCCACTGTAGCGGACAGACTTTTTCAACAGATCAGCAGGCATGCAGATTGGGAACGGATCCGGTCCGCTTCTTTTCCTATAAAGCCGAAGAGTCGGCAAGTGCCCTGGTTTCTGTGCAGGTTAAGGTGTTTGCAAAGCCAGGGGACAAAAAACCTGTTTCTGTCCGTCAGGGTATCATTCGGGCAGTTTATTAGGAGGAGTGCATTGAACAAGCAAAGTGGACTGACCCTTCTCGAATGCATTCTGTCGCTGAGCATTTTTTCCGTTGTACTATCTGTCGTCATGATATTTTCCATGACGGCATATCGCATGGTTCAATCCATTGAAGAGCAGGTGGAAACAGAGGAAAATGTCCGGGCAGCAGTGGATCGTATATCAGAAACAATACGCTATACGGACCGGGCCAGGGAAAAAGTGGAGGTTTCCGGAAAAGAGCTGAATATCTATATCGATGACGTTTCAAACCCATCGCATGGGAAGCATGCCTATACTTTATTGAAGAATGGAACCCTGAAAGAAAGTTTTGGCGGTGGAATAAATGATCTTGCGCACAATATATCCGTTTTTGAACCCAGTCTGGAGAAGGATCTGCTGACAGTAAAAATAGGCAGGGAAGGAATACATGGCCAGCCTGCGTTTACGTTGAAGAAAGTATTCTATCTTGGAGATGAGTAATGGATGGGTTCGATACTGATTCCACTTCTTTTTATTATGGCAGCTCTCTCGGTTCTGCCGGGTATGGTATCCTCCATGGTGGATAACCATTTTGCCATTTCCCGGACGGAGAATCTGTATCAGGAAGCCTATTATCTGGCAGAGTCCGGCGCCCGCTGCGCTGTCCGGGACTTTACGCAGATCATCCGGGAGGTGCAGGCGGAATGCCTGTCAGATTTTGAGTGGGATCCTTTGATGCATCCGCTTTCCAGCCTGCAGGAAAGTGCGGACCGGCATGTGGCGGAAGATCTGATCCCAAAGCTGAAGGAAAGATTGAAGGAAATGGGCTATGGAGGTCCTGTGGCGGATTATAACGAACCGGCTTTATCGGATCTGTCTCCCGAATCGAATATCGATGTCAAGATGATCAAAAGGTTCCTCAACCAACCTCCTGAGATCAGGATTGTCTCCAGGGCAAAAATCGGTAAAATAAAAAGACAGGTCGATGCCATTCTTCAGGTCAATGCAGTAAGTCAACTATACGACAGCAGCCTGTTTCGAATGGCTTTGTTATCCGATGGGGGAATGGAAGTACGCGGCTCCGGGTCTTTTCAGTCCGATGGTGCAGTGTACACCCAGGGGGAGATTCTTGCAGAGGGGCAAAGCAGGCTGGAACTATGCAATCATCTTTTCACCAGGCAGAATATTATTATCCGGGAGGAAAGCTCCGCTTCTTTTTCACGGGATCTTGTCTGCGGCAACATTATAGCATCCGGAGCAGGCAATCAGGTTATTTGCCGGAGGGATGTCTATGCCTATCATCCCGCAGAGGCCCTGCAGAACTCCATTGCGATCAGGGGAAGCCTTCACACTCCCCGCCGATCCGATTTCCTTGCGGGGGCGGCAACCGGGGATATCCTGTATAAAATGGAAAAACAGGCTGGCTGGGATTACAAAGCGCATCTGGATCCATCGGTTTCGGTACCGAAGGTCAATGTGCTGCCAAATGAAACGGGATTCTCTGTCCTGAATCCGGATTCCCCCGTCCTTTTTTTGACTCCCGAGGAAAAGGACATTGTTCTGCCCCCGGGAGAATACAGCGGTATCGTGTGTACCAACGGTTCCATTCAGGTTGGACCGGGGGATTCCGTGAATTTCCGTGGCCTGTTGATTTCCGGAAAAAAGGTGATTGTGGAAGGAAACCTCCGTCTGAAGGAGGATAAAAAATTTTTGCTTCGTTTGCTGGAGGAACAGGGGGAACCACTGAAGCACTTTTTCAGAGTGGATGACAAAAAGGCCCTGGTGGAGATTGGTTCCTTCCGGGAGCATCCCTATCAGGAAGTTATAGAAGAATGAGGTGAGTCTTTGTTGGCCTTTTCCAGAAAAGTTCTTGCTTTGGACATGGGGAACCATACCTATAAGATCATTGCAGCTGTCAAAGATCCTGATATCCGTATTCTGCACTATGGCATTCTTCCATGGGAGGAAACCAGTGGGACCGGAAACCTGATGCAATTCATCCGGAAATTGCAATACCATTTCATGGATACGGTATTGTCTTTTCACCACAAATCCATGGTGATCCGGGAAATAAAGCTGAAAGGGGGAGAGGAATCCCGCATCCCCGAGCTTGTACGGGAAGAGATGAACCGTTACCAGACGGATCTGAATGAGAAATTTGATTATGATTATCTTCTGTTACCCGAAAGGGATCATCAAAACGGGCAGCGTACTGCGGTAACCGCTGCAATTTCCAGAAGCATCAATCGGGAGTATATTGACAGGGCAATCCGCCTGGGATTCCGGCTGACCGCTGTCGATGTCCAGATCCATGCCTTTCTGCGGGTTCTCCGTTGCCTGATGGATCGCTGCAGGGAGCTTCCTTCCCATTCGGCTTATTTGATGCTGGATTTGGGGTACGATAACACCACGGTTGCTATTTTCTATCGGGAAAGAATATTTGCGCCCAGGGTGATTCCCGTAGGATGCAGATGCCTGGAGGGAGGATCCGCGGACCTCACGGAGGGTTATCTGATTCCCATTCTCCGAAGCTGCAGCAGCCTGATGGATACATTTACCTACTCCCATGCCGGAATACCCCTGCAGCAGGCGATCGCATACGGAGGAGGCGTGTATGCCAGGGGTGTTTGTCCTGCACTGCAGGATCAGATTTCCATAGAATTTTCCGATATGAATGAGTTCCGGGATTATTTTCCTGAAGTTCCGTCCGGAATGGATCTGAATTTGTATGGAAACTGCCTTGGGTCCGTGCTATGGAAGGAGAATGCCGAATGAAGGATCTCAATCTTTTGCCGCGGGAATATCAAGGGAAACCGCCGGCAGGTCACTGGTTTGTTCTGTTTCTTATTTTGTGCCTTTCCGTCTGGCCAGTTGTGAATTACGGCTTTCTGAACCCACTGCGGACCCGAAGTGAGAAAAAGCAGCTTGTTTCTGCCAGGGCGCCGACAGGGCAGCCCTCCGTGCTGGAGAAGGATTGTGAAGCGCAGCAGGCAAAGCTGGAGGAATGGCAGGACCGGGTGGCGGCTTTTCGTGAAATGGAGGAGGAAGCCCCACAATCCTGGCGGGATAGATGTGATGTCCTGATGAATTCCCTTCCGCATGGAGTCTCCATACAGGAGATAACCTGTGATGGGACAACGGTCGTGGTGTCCGGAAGCAGTCCGGATGATGTCCTTCTCGCAAAATATCTCCGTAATCTGAAGGACAACGGGTCCTTTGCAGAGGTTCGTATGGAAAGAATCCTTTATCGGGACAATAGGGAAGTGGCTTTTCATTTATATGGGATCCTGGATTTTCAGAAAACGAAGGAGGAGACATCATGAGCCGGAAGAACATTCGAAAAGATCTGCTCCTGCCGGCTATCCTTATTTTTGTTTTCTTTCTGTATTACAGGCTTTTTCTTGGCCCGGTCCGCAGAGACATCCGCAATTATGACAGGGAGTTGTCTTCCAGCAAGAAAAGCGTGGATATGGTCTGGAAACGGGATGATCTTGCTGGCCGTTCCCTGGAGCTGAAAACCAGGTTTCAGGAAATCAAGGCGGGTTTACCGGAAGATCTGGATTCTTATGATATCATCGTCATGCTGTCGGAATCGGATCCGGGTCATTTAAAAAAAGAAAGTCTTATTTTTCTGGAGCCCGTAAAAAAGAAGGACTGTATTGTCCTGCCGGTGCGCTTTCATTTTTCAACGGATTACTCCGGTCTGACGCAGCTGTTGTCTTCACTGGATTCCCTTTCCATCCGGCCTTTCGTATCCGACATGCGGATATCGTTGATCCATCCGGAAGAAGACAATGGGGATTCCATCGGGACGGATGAAGAAAATACTTCTCTTGATGTGGAGATGACATTGAATTTTTATAAAAAAGGGGACAAAACATCATCGGACGACTCAAAATCCGGCTTGATCAAATGACTTTCAAATGACTTTCAAAGGAGTGTGTTTCTCATCGTGAACAAAATAAGATTCGGCCCGGCCGGAAATTCTGAAAGCTTTTATGAACAAGGCCATCAAAGCAGCGTGGAAATGCCGAAATGGCTTCATGACATGGGCCTGGATGCCTATGAATATTCTGTTACCAGGGGGATCCGCCTGAAGGAATCGACTGCAGGGGAGATTGGGGAACAGGCCGCAAAATGGGGAATTGCCATGAGCCTGCACGCCCCCTATTATATCAACCTGGCCAGCCGGGAGGAAGAAGGGCGGAAGAAAACCGTCCGTTATCTGTATCGCTCCATGGAAGCTGCCGACTGGTTTGGTGCGAAACGTGTTGTGTTCCATCCGGGCTCAGCAGGCAAAGGAGACAGGGAGCAGGCAATGGAAGCTGCAAAAAAACTGCTGCTGCGGGTTTTGGAGCAGTGCAGTGAGTTTATTGCAAAAGGGATCCACCTCTGCCCCGAGACCATGGGAAAGAAGAACCAGCTGGGCTCACTTGAGGAAACACTGGATCTGTGCCAGCTGGATGAGTCCCTGATTCCCACTTTGGATTTTGGACACCTTCATGCCCGCTCGCAGGGAGGAATCCGCACAGCAAAGGATTATGAAAACATATTGGATTCGATCCCGGGAGCCCTTGGCGACCGGCGGGGAAGAGCGTTTCATGTGCATTTCAGCAGGATTGAATACACTGCCGCGGGGGAAAAAAGACACCGGACCTATCAGGAAACGGAATATGGACCGGACTTTGAGCCCCTGGCGGGACTTCTTCTTCAAAAGAATCTGGAACCCGTCATTATATGCGAGTCCAGAAAAACCATGGCGGAAGATGCCGTAAGGCTGCAGAAAATCCTGCAGGAGAAATTTTCTCTATTCAATGAGGCCCGTTTATGATAATATGGTAATGAAATTCAAAAACGGCTGGCCTTGGAGCTGCCCGTTATAGAAATACATAAATTGAAACACAATATATCTTAGAGTCAGGAAAGAGAGGTACCGATCCAATGATATCAGCAGGTGATTTTCGAAAGGGCGTTACAGTGGAAATGGATGATTCCGTATACACCATTGTGGACTTTCAACATGTAAAACCGGGCAAGGGAGCAGCTTTTGTCCGAACCAAGCTAAAAAATGTCATAACAGGCGGGGTGCTGGAGAAGACGTTCAGCCCTGCGGACAAACTTCCCAGGGCCCATGTGGAGACCAAGGAAATGCAGTATCTTTACAACGATGGGGAGCTTTATTACTTTATGGACCTGGAGACTTATGAGCAGATTCCCCTGAACCAGTCCCAGGTGGAGGATGCGATCCCTTATATCAAGGAAAACTCCAATGTTACCATCAAATTTTTCAAGGGGGAGGCTTTCTCCGTGGATCCGCCAAATTTTGTGGAGTTGGAGGTGGTCCAGGCAGATCCGGGTTTCAAGGGAGATACTGCCACCGGCGGGACCAAATCCTGTACTCTGGAAACCGGCGCAGTCCTTCAGGTACCATTGTTTGTAAATGTAGGGGATATCATAAGGATTGACACCCGCACCGGGGAGTATATGGAGCGCGTATAATGAATAAAATCCGTAAATGGAAGGATTCTATCATCATATTGAGGAAGGAGGCAATGAAATGTACGATCTGAATGAAAGAGTTTCCTATCTGCGGGGTCTGGTAGACGGAACGGGGATCAAGGAGGATACGGACGAGGGAAAGCTGTTGACCCATATTATTGACGTTCTGGACGAAATGGCACAGGCGATGTCCGAACTGGAAACCTCCCAGTCTGAATTGGACGATTATGTGGAAACCATAGACGGAGATTTAACCGATCTGGAAGATCAGGTTTTCGGCGAAGAATCAGGCGGTGAGGAAAAGGAGGAAGATTCCCATTACATAGAAGTGGAATGCCCTCATTGTCATGAGACCGTTTATTTTGATGAAGGCATTTTTGATGGGGAAGACGATATTGTCTGCCCCAATTGCAATAAAACAATATATTCCGAAGATGGAAATGACATCGAAAGTCACAGCGATTGATTTCCATCTTTTAAAAACTCCGGCAGCCCAGCCGGAGTTTTTTGTTTTTGGTGTGATATTTGGGATAAGCCCTTCATAGATATGATTATATAAAAGGAGGACGAGTTGGATATGGTAACCATCACACCGATAAAGGAACCGAATCTGATCTGGCAGGAACCGGTTCTTGAAGCACTACCGGATAACATACGGGGAATGATCTGCGGGATACCCATTGATATACGGCTGGATCTGGAGGAAATCCGGATCCGGGAAGGTCGTCCCCTCATGGTATACAGCCATGGGAAGGGTTATTTCGTTTGTAAGGACGGTAAACTCACAGCCCATATGGAATCGGCATATCGTGCAACCGACAAGGATATTCGTTGTATTCTACAGTTGATTTCGGACTATTCCATCTATGCTTTTGATGAAGAAATCCGAAACGGGTACATTACGCTGCGGGGTGGCCACCGGGTCGGCATGGCGGGTAAAATCGTTCTGGACAACGGTAAAATTCAGTCAATGAAATATATTAATTCCTTTAATATCCGGATTTCCAGGGAAGTGATTGGATCGGCCGACAAGCTGATCCCTTATCTGATATCCGGCAGGGACGTCTTTCATACCCTGATCCTGTCCCCGCCACAAATGGGCAAGACGACTCTGCTGCGGGATATCGCCAGAAAACTGAGCAACGGATTTCCTGGCTTTCGGGCTGTTAAGGTCGGAATTGTGGATGAACGTTCTGAGATTGCAGGATGCTGGCAGGGCATTCCTCAGAGAGAGGTGGGGGTTCGTACCGACATTCTGGATGGATGTCCCAAGGCGGAGGGAATGATGATGCTGATCCGATCCATGTCTCCCAATGTGATTATAACGGATGAAATCGGGCGGTCCGAGGATGTGGCGGCCATCCTGGAAGCATTGAATGCCGGTATCCGGGTGATTGCTTCCGCGCATGCATGCGATCTGCAGGATGCCAGGTTAAGGCCTGTGCTGTCCCGGCTTCTGGACTGCCGGATCTTCCAGCGAATCGCTGTGTTGGGCGGCTCTCTGGGAGTCGGGACGCTGGAAAAGGTCTATACCGGGGATGATTTTGCGCAGATTCTGCACAAACCGGTCCGATGACAGAAAGGAGGCTCCAAATGATCCTTAAAATAGTCAACAGCTGTGTGATTGTTCTGACCTCCACATTGATCGGATTTGAGGCAGCAAAGCGTTATGTTATGAGGGCAAGGGAGCTTCGTGCGTTTCAAAGTGCGCTGTCCCGGCTGGAAACGGAAATCCTTCATTATTCCTCCCTCCTGCCGGAAGCGATGCTGCAGATTGGCGGCTCCATCGGGGGAGGAACCGGGAAGGTTTTCATCCGGACCGGAAATCTCCTGGCAGGCAAAAAGAACTACTCTGTTTCCGAAGCCTGGAGTTCTTCTCTGCAGTGTCTGAAGGGGGAACTGTTTCTTGAGAAGGAAGATGTGGAAATTTTAAGGCGGTTCGGGGAACAGTTGGGAAGCAGTGATAAGGATGGGCAGGTAAAATATATCAGGCTGACTTTGATGCAGCTGCATGAAGACGAAGAAAAGGCACAGGTCATTCGGGAGAAATATGAGCGAATGTATAAAAGTCTTGGATTGCTTGGCGGTATCGCACTTGCGATCATTCTGCTCTGACTGGAGGGATGGAAATGGATGTGGACCTCATTTTTAAAATTGCTGCCATAGGAATCCTGATCGCTGTCATCAACCAGGTCTTGACCAGGGCAGGAAGGGAAGATATGGCTATGATGACTTCCCTGGCCGGTGTGATCATCGTTCTTCTCATGATAGTGGATCTGATCAGCCGGCTGTTCAACAGTGTAAAGTCCATTTTTCATTTATACTGAAAGGTTCCAAAAGGAGGTCCCCTGCAATGAATATTATGCAGATTGTAGCCATAGGCCTGACGGCTGCCATACTTGCCCTGATTGTCCGGCAGCAAAGGCCGGATATTGCAATGATGATTTCCCTGGCTGCCGGAACGATCCTGTTTCTGATGATTCTCGGAAACCTGAAGTCCGTGGTTACGGTTGTAAATCAGCTGTCCCGCAAAGCAAGCCTGGATACCATTTATCTTTCCACCGTTCTGAAGGTAATCGGAATTTCCTATATCGCCGAGTTTGGAGCACAGATCTGCAGGGATGCGGGAGAAAGCTCCATTGCCTCCAAAATTGAGTTGGGGGGAAAAGTCCTGATCATGATGCTGGCAGTCCCCATACTGTCCGCATTGCTGGAAACCATTTTAAAAGCGCTCCCATAAAAGGAGAATACCCATGAAGAAAATGATCCTGATGGTGCTGCTTATGCTGATTCTCCTTGTTTTACCGGCAGAAGCGGCTCCCGCAGAAGGTGAAAACCGGGAGGACAATCCGGAAGATATTCTTTTCGATCAGATTGATCAACTGAACACGGCGGATTGGGAGCCGTACTGGAAAACCCTGCAGGACCAGGGCATGGATATCCCGAAAGGAAAATCGGCAAAAGACCTGATCCGGAAGCTGGTAAATGGTCAGTTTCCCTTTGAGTGGAAGGACATCCTGGACAGGATCATCGATGTCTTCTTCCGGGAGTTTCGGCCGAATCTCATGCTTATGGCGAAAATCATTGCCATAGCAACCCTTTGCGGCTTATTCAAAAATATGAACGATTCCTTCCGGAACCCCTCCGTTGGCGAAGTCGGATATTTTGTCTGCTATAGCATTATCGTCATTCTGATTCTCCAAAGCCTGATGTCCGCTCTGGAGATCGGAAAGACCGGCATCGAACAAATGACGGGATTCATGCGGGTGCTTTACCCGATATTGCTGGCTATGCTGACCGCTGTAGGCAATGTGACGACTTCATCCGTCCTGCAGCCTGCCGTTGGAGTATTGGTTGGAATCGTGGGAACCCTGCTGAAGGATATTATGATCCCACTGATTACCTTGTCTGCCATCGTCCATCTGATCAGTTATATCAGTGACAGGGTGCAGATCAAAAAGCTGGGAAAACTGTTGAACCAAATAAGTGTCTGGATCCTGAGTTTTGTCTTCACGATCTTTGTCGGCGTTCTCACCATCCAGGGAGCCATGACATCCTCCTTTGACGGGCTTTCCGTACGGACTGCCAAATTTGCACTGGACCAGTTTGTTCCGGTGGTTGGAAAGATGCTCTCCCAATCCATGGATACCATTATCGGATGCTCGCTTCTCCTGAAGAATGCAGCAGGTGTGGCAGGCCTGATCATCATTGGCATGTTGTGCATTGCGCCGGGAATGAAAATACTGGCCCTTATGCTCTTGTATAAACTTTCCGGTGCGTTACTGGAACCGATAACGGATCAACGTATTGTGGATTGTCTGGACGGAATCGGCAGTGTGTTGAATGTACTGTTTATTACTGTCGTGGGCATTGCACTGATGTTTTTTCTCACCATAGCCCTGATTATCGGTACCGGAAATGCGTCTTTGATGGTGAAATGAGGTGATGAAATGAAGGCCGCAGTCGGTGAATGGATCACCAATCTTACCGTGATTGCCATACTGGGAGCTCTGGTGGATATCCTTCTGCCCAACAGCAGTTTCCGGAAATATAGCAGTTTCATCTTCGGGCTTGTGATCCTGATCATGTTTCTACAGCCTGTTCTGAAGCTTATGGGTCAAACACAGAATTTCGATGCATCCATATACCAAAACAAAGCGACACAAAATGCGGAGACGGCTTCCTTTCAAAGCAGTCAGCTGGCAAAGGGGCAGAAGCAGCAGCTGGAAAAGGTGGTCCAAAAGAACCTGGAGAAAGATTTGGCGATCCAAGTGAAAAACGCAACGGATTGGGATCCGGTATCGGTTCAAATAACCTTTTCCAGGAATAACGGGGAGAACGATTTGTCGAAGCTGGAACGAATCGATGTCTCTGCCGTACGGAAAGGTCAGGCCGTTTCCATCAATCCTGTCGCCATCGGAACCGATGAGGAATCCGGCAATCCGCAGATGAATGTGGATGCAGAAGGTGTGTCGGAGATAAAACAGTTTCTGTCGGAACGTTATGGAATCGAAAAGGACAGGATTTATGTAAACAGGAATTAAAAAACAAAGGAGTGCTTTTTATGGAAAAGGAGTCATGCTTCCATGCCCTGTTTAACCGGCTGAAAAAAGTGAAAAATATTGAGTATTTTATCTTTATCCTGGCCATAGCAATAATAATAAGTCTGGCAGGCAATTTGCTTCAGCCGCAATCAAAGGGAAAGGGTGAAGGGAAAAAGATCCGTTCCGACGAGTCTTTGTCTGAGTCCAGCCAGGATGCATTGAAGGAGAAAGGCAGCACGGACCGGGAAAAGCGGTTGAAGGAGGTTCTGTCGGCGATTCAGGGTGCCGGACAGGTGGATGTCATGATTACTTATAAAACAGGCAAGGAGGTTGTTCCAGCAATGAATACCGTGAAGTCCAGTACGGAAACGGAGGAAAAAGACAGCAATGGAGGGGTCCGGCACACCACGCAAACGGATGTCAATACCCAGCCTGTCAGCATGGATTCTCCGGACGGATCCCAGCCGCTGATTTCCAGGGAGAACGAGCCGGAGGTTCAGGGTGTCATCGTTGTGGCGGAAGGTGCGGAAGACATTCAGGTCCGGGTTGGGCTGCAGCAGGCGGTACAGACCCTTCTGGGGATACAGTCCGATCAAGTCGAGGTCTTTGTCATGGACGATAACAGAATGGAGGAGTGAGAGATGTTGGTGCTGAAAAGAAAAAATCTGGTTATTGGGCTTTTGGTGGTGGTATTGATCATTATGGGTTATCTGAACTTTGTGTACAATCAGGATTCTGCCCCGGCTGTCAGCCCGGAGAAGGATGTCACTGCAGGAAAGAAAGACGGGATAAGCGGGAAGGTTACGATCAGTGATCTGGAGAATCAGGGAAAAGTGTCCGATTCGAAAAAGGTGGCAGATCAATCACAGAAGAATGAAAATGCAGACAAAAAGGAGGACAAAAAAGCAGACACAGCGGATGAAAAATCAACCGGCAAGAAAAATCAGGAAGCTTCTGCATCTGTAAATACCACCTTTTTTCGGGATTACCGGTTTCAAAGGGAACAGGACAGGAACGAAGAAATTGAGCACATCAATTCCATCGTGAAAAATCCCAATTCCGATCCGGAAATGGTAAAGGAAGCCCAGGCACAGCTTCTGGAGATTACCTCCAGTAAGGAATCGGAACTGGCTATTGAAAATCTGATCAAGGCAAAAGGCTTTTCCGATGTGGCAGTGATTCTGCATCATGACAACGCCAATGTCATCGTGGATAAATCCGAACTGGTCCCGGAAGAGGTAGCGATGATCCTGGACATTGTCAAACGGGAATCCGGAAAGGAAGCGGAGAACATAAAAATCATTCCCAGGGTCGGAACGAAGGATTAGAACGATTTGTAAATGCCCATGTTATTTGGTATAATAAAGCCATGTAACAACAATTTACGGGAGGTGAAAAGATGGATCAACAGACAAATGGAGATTATGGCAAGGTGACATTTGCTGATGAAGTCGTTGCCATTATCGCAGGCCTGGCAGCTATGGAGATCCCTGGGGTTTCTGCCATGAGCAGCGGCATTGTGGAAAAGCTCGGGAAAAAGAATCTGTCCAGAGGGGTAAAGGTGGAGGTTGGCGAAAAAGAAGCGGCAATCGACTTATACCTTATTGTGGATTATGGCGTCCGGATACCGGATATTTCGTGGAATATTCAGGAAAATGTCAAGAAAACCGTTGAAACCATGACAGGACTCCATGTAATAGAGGTCAACATCCATATTCAGGGCATCGATTTTGAAAAGCGAACGAAAGAGGGGGAGCCACCATCCAAAGTATGATTCTTTCAAGCCCTCTGGATCCTCAGAGGGTACTTGTACAGGAACCGCAAACAAAAGAAACAGGGAGAAAGGATGGATACCAATGAAGATGAGAATGGGGGATCGTATTCTGCTGTCGTTTTATGTTCTTGTTGTCATTGTTCTTTCACTCGGACTGCTTTGCATCGCTCTGAACATCATCCCTCTTTCATATTTCGAGGGTCTGATTGCCGGCCTGGATTATAACGAACCCTTTATCCTGGTTACGTTGGTGATATCACTGGTGCTGCTGGCAGCCAGTGTCCGTCTATTAACAGCTGGGAGCTCCGGCAAGAGACCGGTCAGCGCTGTCTTGAAAACAACGGATCTGGGAATGATCCGGGTGTCCTTGAATACCCTGGATACCCTTACCAAAAAGGCAGTGCAGAGTTTTCAGGAAGTCAGGGATGTTGTCAGCACCGTGCTTCCGGAGGCCGACGAGGGTGTCCGGATAAGATTGAAGATCACAATACTGCCGGATGTCCGGATGCCTGAATTAACGCAAAACATTCAGGAAAAGGTGAAGAAATATGTGGAGGAAATGTCGGGTATTGCAGTCAGGGAAGTACTGGTTTATATTGATAATCTGACGGTTGCCCGGCCAAGCCGGGTTGAATAGGGGGCAACAGCCATGGCGATAAAGGAAATTGTTGTATCCTGCTTTACCACACATCGGGGGAAAACCATCGGGTTTCTGGGCGGACTGGTCTTTGGCATTCTGATCCTGACGCTGGGTTTTTGGCGAGGCTTGTTTCTGAGCCTGGCAATTGGGATCGGTTGTTGGATCGGAAGCTTTTACGACCGGGAAGAGAGCTTCCTTACCTTTTTGAGCAAGATGATAGCAGATGGAATACGCAATAGAAAGCAATAGGAGGGCATATGGCAAGAAGACCGGCAAGGGAAGCTGCAATGAGATTATTATACCAGGAGATCTTTACACGGGATTCCGAAGGTTGCGACCTGGAGGCTTTCAGGGAGATCACTGCGGATCTGGTCCTGGAGAAGAAGGATATTTCTTATGTGAAGGATATCGTGCGGGGCTGTATGGATCATCAGGAGGAGATTGACCGGATTATCCGGGTTCATAGCAAGACATGGAAGTTTGAACGAATTGCAAAGGTGGATCTTTCCATTCTTCGTCTGGCTCTTTACGAAATCAATTACCGCGACGACATACCGAACAGTGTTTCGGCCAATGAAGCGGTGGAGCTTGGAAAAAAATATGGCGGAGATCAGTCCGGGTCCTTCATCAACGGCATCCTGGGCGCCTACCTTCGCCAGTGTACCCCATCCGGAAGTCCATCGTCATGAAGTACATACTTGGTATGGATACCAGCTGTTATACGACGTCTCTGGCAGGTGTCGGGATGGACGGGGAAGTCCTGTTCAGCAGGCAGCTTCTGCTGTCTGTTCCCAGGGGAAAGAGAGGATTGCAGCAATCCGAAGCTTTCTTTCAACATGTAAAGAATATCCCGGAGGTGACGTCCGGCCTGCGACAGGCCCTGCCGGGCGGAGAGATTGCAGCGGTCTGCGCAAGTACCCGGCCCCGGCGGTCCGAAAACTCCTATATGCCTGTTTTTTTGGCAGGGTATCATTTTGGACAGGCAGTTTCCGATCTGACCCATACTCCGTTTTATAAGACCAGCCACCAGGAAAATCATATTATGGCCGGTCTTTCTTCCGCAAAGGGGCCGGACTCCGATCATTTTCTTGCCCTTCACCTGTCCGGCGGTACCACGGAAATGCTGGATGTGGTACCCATCCCATTCGGATTTCAGATTCAACGGGTGGGAGGGACGCAGGATCTGCATGCCGGTCAATTGGTGGACCGAATCGGTGTGGCAATGGGCCTGCCTTTCCCGGCAGGCCCTTATTTGGAAGCAATGTCAGCATCCGGTACCGGTTCTGTTCATTTGTCCGGTTCCGTAAAAGGCCTTTGTGTCAGCTTTTCCGGGCCGGAATCCCAGGGACAGCGTCTGATCCGGGAGGGGGTTTCAAAGCCGGAAATTGCCTGTGCCGTTTATCAGCTGTTGATCCGAACCACGGCCAATTGGATTCTGCATGCGGTGGAGCGGGGATATCCGGAAGATGTATTGCTTGTCGGAGGGGTATCCTCCAGCTCGTTGTTCCGGGATGGGCTGCGGGAGCGCCTGTTTCACAGGCGCAAAAGCGTCCGTCTTTATTTTGCACAGCCGGATTTGTCACGGGACAATGCAGTGGGAACGGCACTGCTGGGATTGCAGGCCTATCAAAAATCAGGAGCGGTAATATGAGCCATGTCATTCTTTCCGTCCATCAGCTGAATGAATATGTAAGGATTCTTCTGGCAAGGGATCCCCTGTTGCGTCAGGTAAGGGTAAGGGGAGAGATTTCCAACTGCAGGTATCCTTCTTCCGGTCATATCTACTTTACATTAAAGGATGACCAGGACAGGATACGATGCGTACTGTTCCGTCAAAGCACCATTCATCTGGATTTCATGCCGGTGGACGGCATGGGGATTGTGGCTGAGGGGACGGTTTCCCTGTACAGCAAGGAAGGACAGTATCAGCTTACTGTGGAGAAAATGGAACGGGAGGGCCTGGGAGATCTTCATCTTGCCTTTGAGGCAATGAAAAACAGACTTCAGAAGGAAGGACTGTTTGACCTTGAACGGAAAAAGCCTCTTCCCATGCTGCCAAAGAAAATTGCAGTCGTCACTTCCCATACGGGAGCTGCCGTACGGGATATCCTCCGTGTTTTGCGGCATCGGAACCGGACGGTGGATGTCCTGATCCTTCCCGTTGCTGTTCAGGGAGCAAAAGCAGGCAGGCAGATTGCCAGTGCCATTGCCTATGCAAATACCAGGAAGGATATTGATCTGATTATTACCGGGCGCGGGGGAGGTTCCATAGAAGAATTGTGGGCCTTCAATGAAGAAGAGGTGGCCCGGGCTATCTCTCGCTCGGAACTACCGGTTATTTCCGCTGTCGGACATGAAACAGACTTTACCATATCGGATTTTGTTGCGGATGTCCGGGCAGCCACCCCATCCAATGCTGCGGAACTGGCTGTATCGGAAACATCCCGCCTTCTTTCTGTGACGGAAGGACTGAAAAAGCGTCTGATCGATGCCATGACCCGCCTTTTGTCGGACAAGCGGCATCGGCTGGAGATGCTGAAAAATCATTATGTATTTCGATCTCCGCGGATTCTTCTGGATCAGCAGAGTCAATATGTGGATCAGTTGTCGCAAAGACTGATGGCTGCCATACAATCCGATTTGCATGGAAAGAGGGAGGAGATGGGCAGAATTGTATCTTCCCTGAACGCCTTGAGTCCGCTAAATGTACTGTCCAGGGGATACGCCATGGTGCTTCCGGGAAAAGGGACGATACCGTTCCGTTCCATCCGGGAGATAAAGGTACCGGATCGGTTGAAACTTCTTATGCGGGACGGCCGGATTTTTGTTACAGTGGAGGAGATACGGCCAGGTGAAAGCAAAGCATGGACTTCGGGACAGAACAGGGAGGGGTAAAGTAGCTATATTATGGGAAAAGAAGAAGAGCAGCAAAACGTTTCTTTTGAAGAAGCTGTGAAAGAATTGGAGTCGGTCGTAAATACGCTGGAAGCCGGAGAGGTTTCCCTGGAAGAGTCCCTGAAGCTGTTTCAGAGAGGCGTTTTTTTGACAAACCTTTGCAATCAAAAGCTGACGGAGGCAGAAGGTGCCGTAAAGATTTTGTACCGTGAGGATACCGGCGAACTGCGGGAAATGCCTTTCGGGGAAGAGGAAGGAAAGGAGCTGCCGGAATAAATGGACTTTGAGAGCATCTATCGTCAAAAAGTACAGACTGTCAACCATGCCCTGGAGCAGTTGCTGAAGGAATACCAGGATTGTCCGCCGATTCTCCATAAGGCAATGAAATACAGCCTGATGGCCGGTGGAAAACGACTGCGACCCGTCCTGTTCCTGGAAGCCTATGAGCTGACACGCCGATCCCAACATAAGGAGCCGGAAACGGCTGTTGTACAGCCTATGGCATGTGCGGTGGAAATGATTCATACTTATTCCCTGATCCACGATGATTTACCGGCTATGGATAACGACGATTACCGACGGGGAAAGCCGACCAATCACAAGGTTTTTGGGGAAGCAATGGCCATTTTGGCGGGAGACGGTCTCCTGAACCTTGCCGGCGAGGTGATGCTGGATCATATGCCAAAAGACAAGACAAAAACTCCTGGTTATCTGAAAGCCATGTCCGTTCTTGCCCATTCCGCAGGTATTTCCGGTATGATCGGGGGACAGGTTGCCGATATGCAAAGTGAAAATCCGGATTGTGACCGAACGGATCACACCTTACTGGATTATATTCATACCCATAAAACGGAAGCTTTGATTACCGGCTCCCTGAAGGCCGGTGTCTTGGCTGCCGACGGGGATGCGTTTATGGCAAATACGGTTGTCTCTTATGGAAAGGCCTATGGAATGGCGTTTCAAATTACGGACGATATCCTGGATGTGACAGGGGATCCGGCGATTTTGGGCAAGCTTCCCGGCAGTGATGAAAAGCGGGGAAAGCTGACCTATCCAGCCCGATTTGGACTTGAACCTTCCAGGAAAATGGCAAAGCAATATGTGGATCAGGCGGTTTCCACGATGAATGGGTTGGGATCCGAAGGGGAGTTTTTAAGACAACTTGCTCTTTCTGTCTGGAACAGGAATCAATAAGGGAATCCCCTTGGCTGAACGGATACAGCTGGAAAGGGAGGAGGTAAGAGTAAACAAGTGTTCTTGTAGACTGCTGTGTTTCATGATATAATTTGAATGTATGTCAAAAAGACGGATGCTGCGACAATCCAGAAGCTCAGGTTGGCAAGGCTGGGAAAGAAAGAGGAATCAAGGAATGGCACTGCTGGAGCAAATAAATGATCCCGGGGATTTAAAAGCCCTGAGTCCGAAACAACTGATCCTTCTTGCGAAAGAGATCCGACAGTTTGTTCTGGAGCATGTAGCAACCACTGGAGGACATTTGGCATCCAATCTTGGAATCGTGGAGCTTACCATAGCTTTGCATTATGTATACAACAGTCCAGTTGACAAAATCATCTGGGATGTCGGTCATCAAAGCTATATACACAAAATTCTGACATCCCGCAGGGACCGGTTTTATACTCTTCGCCAAAAAGGCGGATTAAGCGGCTTTCCCAAAAGATCCGAAAGTGTTCATGACATTTTTGAAACCGGACACAGCAGTACTTCGTTGTCTGCTGCTTTGGGAATAGCAAGGGCAAGGGATTTGAAAGGGGAGGATTATCATGTTCTGGCAGTCATAGGGGATGGTGCCCTGACAGGCGGTATGGCCTATGAAGCCCTGAACGATGCCGGTCATCAGGATACGAATCTTACTGTTATCCTGAACGACAATGAAATGTCCATAGCCCCGAATGTAGGGGCTATGGCGGCGTATTTATCCAAAATCCGATCCAGTCCGCGTTACAGGAATATGAAAAAGAGAGTGGAAAAGGCTTTGCGAAGCCTGCCAGTCGGCGGGGATTGGCTTTTCAATAAGATGGAAAAGTTAAAGAACAGCTTCAAGTATCTCCTGGTATCGGGTGTTGTGTTTGAAGAATTGGGATATACCTATATCGGACCGGTGGATGGTCACGATCTTCCGCTGCTGATCGGCATTCTGAACCGTGCCAGGCAGGTTCAGGGACCAACACTGATTCATGTTGTCACGAAAAAGGGGAAAGGCTATTCGTTTTCAGAAGCCAATCCAGCCCGTTATCATGGGGTTTCCCCCTTTGATATCCATCAGGGGTATACACCCGGACCGGGTCTGTACAAAAGCTATTCCGCAGTTTTGGGTCAGCATCTGACAAAGTTGGCGCAGAAAGATTCCTCCATTGTCGCCATTACGGCTGCCATGCCGGGTGGAACCGGTCTGATCCCTTTTCAGAAACAGTTTCCGGACCGTTTTTTTGATGTAGGCATAGCAGAGCAGCACGCTGTTACGTTTGCAGCAGGACTGGCGGTGAATGGAATGAAGCCGGTGGTGGCGATTTATTCTTCGTTTCTGCAAAGGGCCTACGATCAGATTTTGCATGACGTTTGCCGTCAGAATCTGCCGGTGATACTTGCCATTGACCATGCCGGCCTGGTTGGAGAAGACGGGGATACGCATCAGGGAGTGTTTGATCTCAGTTACCTGCGGCACATTCCCAATTTGACCATTCTGGCTCCGAAAAACACTTCAGAACTTCGATACATGCTGGATTATTCCCTGCAGCAGGGTCGTCCGATTGCGATCCGATATCCAAAAGGCTACAGCAAAGTAACAGAAAAGCTGCCAAGTTTCCCGTTGACCGACTTGTCATGGGAGATTCTGGAGAACGGCAGAGACCTTGTTTTGATGGCGGTGGGAGCCATGGTGGAGACGGCCTTGCTGGCAGCAGAAATTCTAAAAAGGCAGGGTATCCACCCTACGGTGGTCAATGCACGGACGGTCAAACCCCTGGATCAGCAAATGATGGATCGTTTCCTGCAGAATCGTTGCCCGCTATGGGTTACATTGGAAGACAATGTGACAGAAGGGGGCTTTGGAAGCAGCATAGACGAATATGTCATGGGCTATGAAGCCAGGGTAAGGGTGGTCAATATGGGAATACCCGATCGGTTTATACCCCATGGTTCCGTAAGCGAACTGAGGAAGGATCTGAAACTGGATCCACCCGGCGTCGCAGTCCGGATTTGTTCTGTTCTTGGGAGGGAAATGACGCGTGAGAAGTCCTCGGAAAGAGCGTATTGATGTCCTCATGGTACAAAGAGGACTGTCTGACAACAGGGAAAAAGCAAAAAGGATTCTGATGTCCGGGCGGGTTTTTGTCAATCAGCAGAGAGTGGACAAGCCGGGTACCCTTGTCCCTGTTATGGGAAATATTGAAGTCCGGGGAGCGAAGAGCCCTTTTGTCAGCCGTGGTGGCCGGAAGCTGGAAAAGGCATTGGACCGGTTTCCTGTACCGGTGTGCGGACGCAATTGGCTGGATATCGGTGCCTCTACCGGAGGCTTTACCGATTGTCTCCTGGAGCATGGCGCCGCAAAGGTGTATTCCATAGATGTCGGATATGGGCAGCTGGCATGGAAACTGCGTCAGGATCCCAGGGTTGTGGTGATGGAACGAACGAATATACGGAATGTAAAAAAGGAGGATCTGGGCTCTCCTGTGAACGGTGCTGCCATAGATGTATCTTTTATTTCGTTGAAGCTCGTTCTTCCTGTGGTCTCCCGTCTTCTGACAGAGGATAGCCCTGTCCTGTCCCTGATCAAGCCTCAGTTTGAGGTGGAGAGGGATGAGGTGGGAGAAAAGGGAGTCGTCCGGGAGGCCGATCTGCACAGGAGGGTTGTGAAAGAGATATTGGAATTTGTACAGAATATGGGATGGAAGATCCAGGATCTTGACTTTTCTCCCATAACCGGGCCAAAAGGGAATATAGAATTTCTGGCATATTTTTGGAAAGGTGGAGGGAACGGATTGAGTTTGGAGGACAGGGAAATGTTAGTGAATAAAACCATTCAGGCAGCCCATGATCATTTTGGTAAGCGGGTGACAAAATGATACAGGTTGGTATTATATCCAATTTATGTAAGGATATCGACGGCAAAAATGCCGAAAAAATCATACGGAGCATGAAGGGACGGGATATGAACCCTCTGGTTTCCATACCGGTTTATCAGCTCTTGAACATCGGCACTCCTCTGGAGGAAAAGGAATTGTACCAACAGTCCGATTTGATCCTGGTACTGGGCGGAGATGGCACGATTTTACGGGCGGCCAGGCCGGCGGCAATCTATGAAAAACCTATTTTGGGCATCAATCTCGGACAGCTTGGTTTTATGGCGGAGGCAGAAATGGCGGATTGCGAATCCATCCTGGATGCTTTGTCCTCCGATTCCTATCACATTGAAAAACGAATGATGCTGGATGCAGAAGTGCTGCGGGGCGGGAAGTCCGTGAGCCGGTCTGTGGCGCTGAATGAAATGGCAGTGGCAAAAGGAACCTTTGCCCGTATGATCCATCTGAAAGTTCAGATCAATGAAGAGTTTGTCAACCATTATGCAGCAGATGGTCTTTTGGTATCCACTCCCACCGGATCCACAGCCTATTCCCTTTCCGCAGGCGGGCCAGTCGTCCAACCGGACATGGAATGTCTTCTGATTACCCCGATTTGCCCTCATACATTAAACTCCAGACCGATTGTTGCCAATCCCTGTGCGGACATTGAAGTGGAAGTCCAGGAGAAAGACAGGAATATACAGTTGACAGTAGATGGCCAGGGAGCGGTAGGTCTTCAGGACGGAGATCGGATCCGGATCCGGAAATCCAGTCGGATCACTCAATTGATAAGTCTTTCCGGCTCTGCCTTCTTTCACCTGCTCCGCAATAAACTATCCGTACAAACAGATTAGGACGGGAGAGTGACCGGTACAATGAAGTACGACAGACATTCCCTGATATTGAAAATCATTGAGGAGAAGGACATTGAGACGCAGGAGGAACTGGCCGAGGAACTCCGGGGATATGGAATGGATGTGACGCAGGCTACGGTATCCAGGGACATCAAGGAATTACGGCTGGTGAAGGTTCTGGGCAAATCCGGCATTTATAAATATGCCGCTTTGGAGCGGCCCGAATCCGACTTGTCCGACCGGTTAATCCGGGTGTTTTCGGAATCGTTCCTATCAATGGAGCATACCGACAATCTGATTGTCATAAAAACAATCGTTGCGGGAGCACAGGCTGCCGCATCCGCCATTGATGCCATGAACTGGCCGGACATAATAGGCTGCATTGCGGGAGATGACACCATACTTGTTATCCTGCGGAGTGGTTCCGTTGTCGGTGATGTTCTGAAACGTTTTTCCAGACTGATGCATTCATCATCCGGAAACAAGTCATGAGGCCGTAGGAATGCGGTTCGGGCAGCTGTGACAGGAATACCGTTTGTGGCACTTATCAAGGGATAAGGGGGATAATATGATTCATGAAATTTCTATCAGGAATATTGCCCTGATTGATGATCTGACGATTTCCTTTGAGAAGGGGTTCAATGTATTGACCGGGGAAACCGGCGCCGGCAAATCCATCCTCATAGATTCCGTAAATCTGGCCCTGGGGGAGAGGGCAGACAGGGAGCTGATCCAGACCGGAAAAGACCATGCCAGGGTGGAATTGCTGTTTTCCATGGTAACCGGGAAAGCCAATGAGATTCTGAAAAGTTACGGGATTGAACCGGAATCCGACGGGACGATGCTGTTGATGAGGGAACTGACCGTTCAGGGAAGAAACATCTGCCGGATCAATGGGCACTCCGTAACCCTTTCCATGCTTCGCAGCGTCAGCAGGCATTTGGTGGATGTTCATGGACAGCATCAGCATCAGTCCCTGCTTTCTGCAGAATCCCATATTGATTACCTGGATCGGCTGGGTGGCGACGAGCTTGCATCCCAAAAAGAGGACTTTCAAAAGGCCTGGCATTCCTGGAAGCTGATCCAGAAGGAAATCAACAAAATCATCAACCGAAACAAAGACGGGGAAACCCGGAAGGATTTCCTGAAGTATCAGATTGATGAGATTGAACAGGCCAGTCTGAAACCGGGTGAGGAAGAGGAACTCCGGAAAGAGCGGGAAGTTCTGATTCATGCGGAAAAAATCATCCAGGCGGTAACCGATGCCTATCAGCAGCTTTATTCCGGAGAAAATGTGGCACCATCGATTACGGACCAGTTGGGGAAAGTCCTCGATCAGCTGCATACCGTGGAAGCTTTCGATGAATCCCTGGGCCCTGTTCTGCACCCATTGGAAAATATACAATACTCCCTTGAAGATGTCATACTGAACCTGAGAGCCTATAAGGAACGCTTCGAATTTGATCCTCTTCGGCTGGAGAATATCGAAACCCGACTGGGAGAAATTCAGGATGTCAAAAGGAAATATCATGGTACGGCAGAAGAGGTACTGGAGCGGAAAAAGCAGATGGAATCTGAACTGGAGGAAATTGAGGAAAGCCATGGAAGACTGGAATCCCTGCAGAAGAACTATCAATCCACCTATCAAACCGTACTTGCAAAGTGCCGGAAGCTTTCCCATACCCGTATGCGATGCGCCAAGTTTCTTGAGAGCGGGCTGGCCAGGCAACTGGCAGACCTGAACATGGAAAAAACACAGTTTCGGGTTTCCTTTACGACACCGGATCCGACATCCCTTGCGACACCGGATCCGACATCCCTTGTGACACCGGATGCGGCCGATATTACGGAAAATGGTTACGATAAGGTGGAATTTCAGATTTCAACAAATCCGGGGGAGCCTCTGAAGCCATTGGCGAAGATTGTATCAGGAGGGGAAATGTCCCGCGTGATGCTGGCATTCAAAACGATACTGGGCGACCTGGATGAAATCCCGACCATGATTTTTGACGAAATTGATGTGGGCATCGGCGGCAGAACCGCACAAAGCGTAGCAGAAAAGATCCGTGCCATTTCAAAAAGCCGACAGGTAATCTGTGTGACGCATTTGCCTCAGATTGCTTCCATGGCAGACGGACACTATGTCATTGAAAAAAAGGTTACCGGCAATCACACCCGCACTTTGGTTTCCAGGCTGGGGCCGGAAGATCGAAAAAAGGAAATTGCCAGAATGATTGGTGGATCTTCCCTGACACCATTAAGTCTGCAGCATGCCGGCGAATTGATTGAATCGGCATCGCAGCCTAAAAACTCCTGAAAACGGATATCCCTTTTTTTCTAGTTTATGTGATACCTTCCCTGTATAAATCATTTTTGAAAGGTTAACTTAAGATCATGCCCGGCTACTATGTACTATGCAGGAGCATGGACAAAAATGATTTAGCAGGAGCGTGGAGGATGAGAAAGGGAATCATCAAAAAATGTATCGGAGTATTATTGGCAGCATTCTTTCTGACCATTAATTACTCCTCTTTTGTTCAGAACATTGTTAAGTTTCCAACCGAGCTGGAGATCTTCGAGGGGGATACCCAGACATTGAATTTTCGCCTGCCATTACAGGTAAAGATCCAAAGCAAAGATAAAAAAGTGCTGAAGTTCAATGACGATTCCCTGAAGGATCAGCAATACTGCCAGGTAAATCAGCCATTGGCGATTCAACCGGTAAAGCAGGGACATGTCAATCTTGATTTCAGATTGTTTGGTGTGATCCCGATCAAACAGCTGAAAATAAACGTCACATCACAAAAAGCCCTGATACCGGGTGGAAATTCCATCGGGGTGTCTTTGTATACAAACGGAGCATTGATTGTGGGGACATCGGAGGTGACAGGCGCGGATGGAGTCACCCATTTTCCGGCCATGGATGCCGGCCTTCTGCCGGGTGATGTCATCGAGAAGATCAACGGCGTCACGGTAAAGGACGCCAACCATTTATCCAGTCTTGTAAATAAAGTCAAAGGTATCGCGGTGGATCTGGAATGTAAACGGGACAACCGGATTTTTGTTACACAAATCCATCCGGTAAAGGATGCAACCGACTCAAAGTATCGACTTGGGATATGGGTGCGGGACAGCACGGCAGGAGTCGGAACCCTGACTTTTGTCGATCCCAGGACAAAGCATATGGGCGCGTTGGGACATGCCATTACGGACGTGGATACGGGTTCCCAGCTTTCTGTCCGAAATGGGGAGATTACCGAATCCGGAATTATTGATGTAAAAATTGGCAAGAAAGGGCTTCCTGGTGAATTGGTGGGCAATTTTACAAGTAAAAGGAAGTCCCTGGGTACGATTATAAAAAATACGTCCTGTGGGATATACGGAAAGGCCTCCGTAAAGCTCACCAATCCGATTTACAAGGATCCATTGCCCATTGCCTATCAGTATAACATCAAGCCGGGAAAGGCATCCATACTGACAACCGTAGATGATCAGGGGATTCAGGAATACGATGTGCAGATTCTCAAGGTAAACCGGCAGACCTCTGCGGGGCCCAAAGGACTGGTACTGGAAATTACAGATCCCAGGTTGTTGAAAAAAACAGGCGGCATTGTCCAGGGTATGAGCGGAAGCCCGATTATACAGGATGGAAAGCTGGTGGGCGCCGTAACGCATGTTTTCGTCAATGACCCGAAAAAGGGTTACGGGATTTTTATCGAATGGATGCTGGAGGAATCGAATAAGATCATCGAATAGCGGACTCTTGTGGTTTAGTGGAATTCTCCAGAAAGCGAGAAGGAATACTGCTTCATTTGTCGAATAGAATATTGGTATAGGAGCATAAGAGACTGAAATCAGAATATTTTTTGGGGGGGATACATGGAATGAAGGAAAAAATCACTGTGCTGATTGCGGATGATAACAAGGACTTTTGCGATATCATCAACCAATACCTGAGCAAGCAGGATGACATGGATGTGGTGGGAGTTGCAAATGATGGCATGGAAGCTTTGGATTTATTTTACAAAACGCAGCCGGATGTCATTATATTGGATATTATCATGCCTCATCTGGATGGGTTGGGTGTGTTGGAAAGGCTGAATGACGGGAACCTGGCGAAATTCCCGAAAGTAATCATACTATCTGCCGTGGGTCAGGATAAAATCACACAGAGAGCCATTGCTCTGGGTGCAGATTATTATATCGTAAAGCCATTTGACCTGGAGGTATTTGTCCAGCGTATTCGCGAATTGACCATGGCGGAAGATATGGATGCCGTCCAGTTTCCGGCCGTTTCTGTTTCTCCTGAGTCCACTGTTCCCAATGCCGGAAGGGAACGGAGCCTGGAAGTGGAGATTACGAATATCATTCATGAGATCGGGGTTCCGGCTCACATCAAGGGATATCAATATCTGCGGGAAGCCATCACCATGGTGGTCAATAATATTGATCTTTTGGGGAGCATTACGAAAAAGCTTTATCCGGGAATCGCCCAGAAGTTCAATACCACTCCCAGCAGAGTGGAGAGAGCCATTCGTCATGCCATTGAAGTCGCCTGGAGCCGGGGCAGGGTGGATACCATAAACAAGCTTTTTGGATATACGGTGCAGGATGACAAGGGAAAACCGACGAACGGAGAGTTTATCGCCATGGTGGCAGACAAGCTCAGAATGCAAATCGGGACGGTCCAATAAGATACATTGCCAATGAAATAGAAAACAGCGAGGGGGTTGTCCGGGGGCAGCCCCTTTTTTACGTGCATAGATTGTAAGGAATTGTTAAGACTATGAATAGTTTATTGAGGAGATTAGGGAATGATTTGTGGTACTGCCAGGAAGGACAGAAAAACAAAAAATCTGATCCATCGGTTACATGCAGATGACATTGCGGTGATTCTCCACCGGGATCTGGATGAAGTGGCCGCCATCCATCTTGTGGAACAAAAAGTCAAGGCAGTGATCAACTGTGAAAAATCCATCAGTGGAAGATTTCCCAATCAGGGACCCAAAATTTTAAGTGATGCAGGCATTCCTCTGATTGATGATATGGGGCAACAGGTCTTTGACCAAATACAGGAGAATGATTGGATCGAGTTGAAGGAGCGGACTCTTTTTCTGAATCAAAAGCCATTGTGCTCCGCCACAATCCTGACGAAGAAAGAAATCCAGGCAAAAATGGAAGCTGCTTCAGATAACATACAGGATGTTTTACATGATTTTATTGACAATACCCTGCGTTATGCGGAAAAAGAAAAAGAGCTTATCCTGTCACCGGTAAATATGCCTCCTGTCGACATCCCCATAAAGGGGCACCATGTATTGATCGTCACACGAGGAAAAAACTATAAGGAAGATTTAAAGGCCATCCGATCGTACATAGATGAAGTCAGGCCGATTCGGATCGGAGTCGATGGTGGAGCAGATGCCCTGCTGGAATTTGGGTATCAGCCGGATATTATCGTCGGGGATATGGACAGCGCAAGCGATTCCTCCCTATATCAGTGCAGGGAAATCATTGTTCATGCTTATCCGGATGGGCATGCACCCGGAATGGAACGAATACGAAAATTGGGGCTGTCCGCCAGGGTATTCCCTTATCCCGGTACCAGTGAGGATGTCGCCCTGATTCTTGCACATGAGAACAAGGCGGAACTCATTGTTACGGTTGGCAGCCATACCAATATGATCGATTTTCTGGAGAAAGGGAGGAGAGGAATGGCCAGCACCTTCCTGGTAAGAATGAAAGTAGGGTACAATGTGATTGATGCCAAAGGGGTCAGTGAGTTATACAGAAATCAGTTCAGGCCTGCCTACCTGGCAGCGTTGTTTCTGGCTGTCCTTCTTCCCATCTCCATGGTGGCGAGAATGTCTCCCCTGATGCAGGAGCTTTATCAGCTCATTACACTGCGCCTGAAAATTCTTGTGGGCTTGTAGGTGAGATTCCATATGAATGTAAAGTACTACGCTTTTCTGATGGTTGGAATATTTCTTGCCATTGGACTGGGAATGATGATTGGAATGACACTGGAAGATAAAAACATTGTTGAAAATCAGCAGACTCAAATGATTCAGCAAATTGAGGACCATTTTACCCGCCTGCGGACGGAAACGGAACAACTGCAGAAAAGTATGGGCTCTATGGAAGAACAAAACAATCAGCTTTATGAACTTTCCAGCACCCTGATGACGGAAGTGGTCCGGAACAAACTGTCCGGGATACAGGTCGGAGTGATCAGTTTTGCCGGTGAGAAGCAAAAAGAAGACGTTGGGGAACTGTGTGATTTTTTGCAGCAAACCGGTGCAGCGGTTCAGTCCACCATCGTACGCCTTCCGTCTTCGGACGGGGATCGGACCGCCTCTCAAGGGAAAGTTCCGAAGGAGGATCCTACCATATCGGCAGTGATTGAAAGTCTGGTCTTCAGCATGCGGTTTGGCGGTGTTACACCACTTCTCCAGGAGGTTGAGGATTTAAAGATGATCTCCCATACCGGTGGATACGAGGTTCCGATTGACAAAATTCTGCTGATTGGGCAGGGCAGCTCCGGGATGGCCTGTGACAGGCTGCTGATCCAGCATGCTCTGAAAGCCGGCATTCCTGTTATCGCTGTGGAGGTGGGGGACCGAAAGGACAGTGGAATTGGCGAATATAAGAAACTGGGGGTCTCCTCTGTGGATCATGTCGAGACAATGTATGGAAAACTGGCGATGGTCTCCCTCCTGGCCGGAAACCAGGGAAATTTCGGATATGGAGCCGAATCGCAGACGCAGCTGCCAAGCCCCTTGTTTCCGGAAGCGGATAGCGGTTCTGCAGCAACAAATGGGGAAAAAGCACAATGAGTAAAAACGGACAGGATATCGGAGTTATAATTCCCGCTTTCAACGAAGAAGAAACCATTGACAAAACAATAAAAGCATTGAAACAGATTGTCTGTATTGACCGGATTCTCGTCGTGGACGACGGATCTTCCGATTTCACAGCTGATTTGGCTTCAGAGGGTGGAGCGGATGTACTAAAGCTTTCGCAGAACAGCGGGAAGGGATATGCCATGCAAATGGGCTATGAGGCTCTGCCATGCTCCGTACTGGTTTTCCTGGATGCCGACCTTGGGGAAACCGCAGCGGAAGCCATCCGGTTAATCAATCCACTCTGCGGGGGATATGCGGAAGCAACCATTGCCCGTTTTCCCATGACTCCCGGGAAAGGCGGTTTTGGTTTTGTAAAAAGGCTTTCCTCCCAGGGATTGTCTTTCCTTACCGGTCAGACCCTTTCCAGCGTTCTTTCCGGCCAACGGGGGTTTTTACGCAGAATTCTTTCGGCGGAAAGCTTCCGATATTCCGGTTTTGGGATTGAGTTTGGTATGACAGTGGATATGCTTTGGAAGAATAGAAAGATACAGGAGGTGGATGTCACAATGAAGCATCGGGCAACGGGCAGGGACTTCGAGGGATTTTTGCATCGGACTCGTCAATTTGCGGATATCGCAAGAGTCATTGTGAGGAAAACAGTGGAAAGATCCAGTGTCCTGCCACGGAGGAATGATATATGAGAAGGATCCGGTTATGAATCGATCCCCGATCCTTCTTTCGATCCTCGTGTCCATTGCCTCCTTTTTTCTTTTCCGCAACAGGGTCCTTGTTTTCCTGGACGAAAAGGATCTGTCTGTTCCAAACTATTCCGGCAATAAGGTGCGGACCGGAGGAGGCCTGCTTCTTCTATTCCCGGATTTGCTTGCCGCCGTTCCGGCATTGTTTGTCGTAAGACAGGAAGATGTTGCTTTTTATATCCTGATGATTCTTGGCCTGACATTTTGCGGACTTTTGGATGATGTTCTGGGGGATTCCACTTCCAGGGGCCTGTCCGGACATATTGGAAGATTTCTGAAAGGCGGATTAACCACCGGATGGATCAAGGCTTTTACCGGAGGGTTGATCGGAATCCTTCTGGCATGGTACCGGTATCAGAATTTTCTTCTCTTTCTTTTGGATTCCCTGAGCTTTGCATTATGTGTCAATCTGGTCAATCTTTTTGATCTGCGTCCCGGCCGGGCCATCAAGGGATTTCTGTTTGCCCTGGTCCCTGTCATGCTCTTTGCCGGCTTCCGGGAAATGTGGTCTGTCCTGCCTGTCCTTGTCCTTCTGGTATTTTATCTGAAAGGGGAAATGGAGGAGGCCTATATGCTGGGGGATACAGGCGCCAATCTTCTGGGCGGAATTCTTGGGTTTTACGAAGTAATCGGCCTGCCCACAAAGGGTAAAATCATTCTCACGATTTTTCTGGTTGCCTTTCATGTCCTGGCAGAATTTCAGTCGTTCTCCAAATGGATCGATTTGATACCGATCCTTAAGGCAATCGACAGACTGGGACAGAAAAAGGAAAGCAAAAGGTAGGTGGAAAGTATGCTGGAAATGCAAATGGGAAGAGCCATACAGATTCTTTCCAGACGGAATGGAATAACGGAAGTACTGCTGGAAACAGACCATCCTATCAAGAAGGCAATCAATTACGATCGGATTACCGGGAAGGTTTCCGCAGGGGACCTTCTTTACCTGAACACAACGGCAGCTTCCCTGGGGCTGGGCACCGGAGGCTGCCATTTTGTCATGCTGAATGCCTCACATGAAAGGCTTCCCATGATGGGGGGAGGGCATGGCATGAAATGTCGATATACTCCGTTTCAGGTCAAGGTACCCTTTGAAGAAGAAGAAAACAAGGAAGCAGAAGAATGCTTCAATCATCCGCTGAATCTGAACAACAGATTGCTGTTCTTTGCTGAGCTTCACAGTATGGTACCACCGCTTTGTGCCTGTATCCGTTATTTTTTGGGAGAAAAGTGCCGAATTGCCTATCTTATGACCGATCACGGTGCACTGCCTTTGGAGTTCAGCAGGAATGTTGCCTTCCTGCGGGAAAAAAAGATGCTGGATACGGTCATAACGATTGGCAATGCCTTTGGCGGGGATCATGAATGTGTCAATATCTATACGGGCCTGCAGGCAGCGGCTCATCTGGAAGACTGTGATATGATCCTGGTCGCCATGGGGCCGGGAATTACCGGCACCGGGACCCGATATGGATTTTCCGGCCTGGAGATGGGCTTTTACCTGGATCTGGCATACCGCCAGGGGGGACAATGCTGCTATATTCCCCGAATCAGCTTTGCCGACAAGAGGAGCCGACATTATGGACTGAGCCACCATTCCCGGACTCTGCTCGGTGAAATTCTACGGTCTCCCATCTCTCTTGCCCTGCCGATTTTAAGGAGGAGGGAACAGAAATATCTTCTTCAGCAGTTCAATCACGCAAATCTTTCCGGCAAATACCCAGTGATCCTCTCTGATGGCAGCTACATCCGTACTGCCATGGACGCTTTTCAGCTTTCCGTCACCACCATGGGAAGAAATATGGAGCAGGATCCGGCTTTCTTTTATGCAATCGGAGCCGCGGTACGGACAGGATTATCTCAATTCCATCGGGAGGACGGGTTATAAACCGGGCTTGTCTGACATAAGAATATGCTATGAAACCATTCAGGGGGGGGCGGGTATGTTCAGACGATTGGGGACGGATATCATCCAGCATATCCGAAAGAACATTGCTCTGTATCTGATTATTTTATTTGCCGTGCTGACGGGGATCCTTTCCGGCTTTTTTACAGCAGGGACAGTGGATGCGCTGCAACGATCTGCCTTGATGGATTACCTGAAGGATTTTTTTCAAAATCTGGAGCTGGAAGGCATTCATCGAAATTCTGTTTTTCTGGAATCCTTATGGCAAAATCTTCAGTGCACCTTTTTCATCTGGCTGTCCGGCCTTTTTCGCTTTGGAATCCCATTTGTTTTTCTTTTTGTTGGGATGCGCAGTTTTGTGATTGGTTTTACCATAGGATTCCTGGTCGGTCAATATCATTTTGGGGGATTTCTGTTTACCCTGCTCTGTATTCTTCCTCAGACCCTGATCTATATCCTGTGTGTTTTTGGCATAGGAGTCCAGGCATTGGAGCATTCCGTTGACCAGCTGAAAAATCATCGGTTCCATTCGCCAGGGGAACAGCAGATGAGAAAATGCAGACAGTATACGATGAGAATTGCGATTTTATTTGCGCTGCTTCTGGTGGGCAGCCTGCTGGAGGCTTATATAAGTCCGCTTTTTTTCAAATTGTTTCGCTGGGTTTTTGATTAAGCTTGCAGGGATGCGGGAAAAAGAAGGATTTTCCTGTTTTTTATAGAATACTATACCATATTGCATCCTTGCCCTGCTGCTGTGAAAAACCCTGCTGCCGTAAAGAACCGACTGCTGCTGTGAAAAACCCTGCTGCTGTGAAAAACCGCCTGCCCGTCGATCCGGGAGTCGCCGATTGAGGACCATAAGGAGTTTTTATCAATGGGATTTTATTTGAATGAGTACCATGCCTATCTGGAGACAGAAAGAGATTTATCTGCAAATACCATGGAATCCTATTCCGGGGATGTTCAACAATACATAGATTTTCTGATTGCAAGGGATATTACAGATATTAAACATACTTCCAACGCCGTGGTCGTTTCCTATATGCTGTTTCTGGAGGAGAAAAACAATGCCTCCTCCACCATCCTCCGCAAAATGTCCTCATTAAGAAATTACTATCGCTATCTAATGGTGCAGCAGCGGATCAAAAAGGATCCGATGACCCATTTGAAGACGCCGAAAAGCGAACGGAAAGTCCCCAGTGTTCTGACTTTTGAAGAAGCGACCAGGCTGTTGAATCAACCAGGCGGAAGCGACCCCAAATCCCTGCGGGACAAGGCGATGCTGGAGCTTTTATATGCAACGGGCATGCGTGTTTCCGAGCTGATCTCCCTGGATGAAAAGGATCTCGATGCGCAGGCCGGATCCATTACCTGCGGCAGCTCCACAAGAAAGCGAAGCATTCCCATCGCACCTTCTGCAATGCAGTATCTGGAAAATTATATAAATCATGCCAGAGATCAGCTGGTCCAGAATGACGAAGCACTGTTTGTCAATGTTCACGGGAAACGAATGACCCGGCAGGGATTTTGGAAAATCGTCAAGCATTACAAGGAAACAGCACAGATTGAAAAGGACATTACGCCTCATACCCTGCGCCATTCCTTTGCCATCCATTTGATCGAAAACGGAGCGGATATCCGATCCGTACAGAAAATGCTTGGCCATTCCAATATTTCCACAACGCAGATTTATTGCCATTTGCAGAGCGGAAACAGGAAAACGGTTTCTTCCGGTTCTTTTGAAACCCATTTTGCCGGATCGGAGTCCGGGAAATAACCCCTTATGCTTCTGATTTATTTTACTATATGAACTGCTTCGATTGGTTAAGATAAGGAGAGGAAAGGAACAGACAGGGAAAAATGAAGAAAGAGAAGAAAAGATGTGCAGGAAAAGTGATCCTGATTGTGATGGACAGCGTTGGAGTGGGAGAGCTGCCTGATGCAGCGGAATACGGCGATGCCGGCAGCAACACCCTTGGCCATATCATCCGGGAAAGGAACGGATTGGAGATTCCAAATCTGATCAAACTTGGAATTGGCAATATCCAGGGAACCGGCATTCCTTATTATGATCCGTCTCCCATCGGCTGCTATGGGAAAGCCCGGGAAGCTTCCAGAGGAAAAGATACCACTACCGGTCACTGGGAAATTGCGGGGATCCGTCTGGACCGGCCTTTTCCGGTCTATCCGGACGGATTTCCGCCGGAGGTCATGGAAGCTTTTCAGAAAGCCACCGGCGTATCGTTCCTGTGGAATAAGCCGGCATCCGGGACGGAAATTATTCAGCGCCTGGGGGAGGAGCATCTGAAAACAGGGAAGTTGATTGTTTATACTTCAGCAGACAGCGTGTTTCAGATCGCCGCCCATGAAGACATTGTCCCAGTGGAAACCTTGTATGGATACTGCAGAGCCGCCAGAAAAATACTGCAGGGAGAGCACGCGGTGGGCAGAGTAATTGCCCGACCCTTTACCGGAACGCCCGGCCATTTTGTCCGGACCAAGAACCGAAGGGACTTTTCCCTGCCTCCCGTCGGAAAGACGATTCTCGATGTCCTTTCCGACCATGACATCCCCACGACCGGGATCGGAAAGATTGGTGATATCTTTGCAGGAAGGGGACTTGCGGCCTCTTTCCATACCAATGACAACGAGGAAGGCATTCATACCACCCTTCAACAGATGAAGGCTCAGCAGTCCGGTCTTGTTTTTACCAATCTTGTTGACTTTGACATGCTTTATGGTCATCGCAATGATGTCCCCGGATATGCGGGAGCCCTGGAAGCGTTGGATCGAAAAATTCCGGATCTGACCGGGACAATGAACGCAGACGATGTTTTGATACTGACGGCAGACCACGGCTGTGATCCGACGGTACCGGGCACGGATCATACCAGGGAATATATTCCGATCCTAATCTATGGACAATCCATAAAGCATGGAGTGAATCTGGGGACGCGGGATACGTTCAGTGATATCGGCGCTACGGTTCTGGATCTGCTGGGGATTGAGCCCTGTCTTAAGGGGTCCGGCTTTCAGGATCAGATTCGAATCCCATAGGGAAAAAAGGATTACGGACACAAAGAGAGGAATCGTATGTACAGGGAAGCAGCAGATTTTATCCGAAAGCAATTGCCCCAGGGTATGTCACCGGAAATTGGACTGGTTCTTGGATCCGGGCTCGGTACCCTGGCAGACTCCATGAAAGACCCGATCATTGTGGATTATGGATCTGTTCCGGGCTTTCCGCAGCCCACGGTGGAGGGGCATAAAGGGCGATTTGTCATCGGGGATTACGAGGGGAAACCGGTCCTGGTCATGCAGGGGCGCTTTCATTATTATGAAGGGAAGGAAATGGAAGAGGTTGTCCTTCCGATACGGGTGATGAGAGATCTTGGCATAGGGACTCTGATTCTTACCAATGCCGCCGGCGGCATCAATACGGATTTTCGGCCAGGCGACATCATGCTGATCACGGACCATATCAATTTAAGCGGTTTAAATCCTCTTCGCGGTAAAAATTACGATGAATTTGGCCCCAGATTTCCGGATATGAGCAATGCATATGACCCCGGACTGAGGCAAATCACACTGGATGCCGCAAAACAGCTTGGGATTCCAATTCGAACCGGCATTTATGCCATGATGCAGGGACCCAGTTACGAAACTCCTGCAGAGATCCGAATGCTTCGCACCCTTGGGGCGGATGCGGTCGGGATGTCCACCGTTCCGGAAGTTCTGGCAGCTGTCCATGCGCAAATGAGAGTTCTTGGAATTTCCTGCATTACCAATATGGCTGCTGGTATTTTAAAGAAATCACTGACGCATCAGGAGGTTATGGAGACGGCAAATCAGGCAAAAGATAAATTTCTCCAGCTGATCAATGCTGTGATTGCGGCACTTTGACAAAAGTATAACTACCTTCCTTGTGGGAAACCTATTGACAGAAGCAAACAAGGAGGGATAGAATGAAGAGTTTCCGATACCGCTATCTTACATGGTTTCTTACTTTTTTACTGGCAATGTCAGGCGTTTCCACAGCCTGTGCCGAGCAACCCCTGGATATCCAGTCAAAATCTGCAATATTGATGGATGATGGAACCGGTACGGTCCTGTATGAGAAAAATTCCCATGAAAAGCTGCAGATCGCAAGCGTAACCAAAATCATGACCATACTGCTTACACTGGAGGAGATTGACGGGGGCAGACTGAAGCTGGACGAACCCGTGAATGTCAGCGAATTTGCTGCGTCCATGGGGGGATCTCAGGTATTCCTGCATCCCGGGGAAAAATTGACGGTGGATGCGCTGATGAAAGCGATTATTGTGGCTTCCGCCAATGATGCCAGCGTTGCCATGGCAGAAAAAATAGCCGGTGCTCACGAAACCTTTGTTGGCCGTATGAATGAAAGGGCCGCGGAACTGGGTATGACCGACACCCATTTTGTGAACGCCACGGGGCTGCCAGCGGAGAACAGCTATTCCACCGCATATGATGTCGCTTTGATGTCCAGGGAGCTATTGAAGCATCCCCTGTTTTTCCGTTGGAGCACCATCTGGGTGGATACGTTGGAGGAAAGCCGGAATAAAACGGAGTTAGCCAATACGAACCGTTTGATCCGTTTCTATGAAGGAGCCGATGGCATTAAGACCGGATCCACTCAGGACGCCGGTTATTGCCTGTCTGCCACAACAAAACGGGGAAATATGAGGCTTTTGTCTGTGATACTGAATGCGCCAACGACTCAGGCCCGCTTTTCCGAAGCAACAAAATTACTGGATTATGGGTTTGCCGGTTACGAAACCGTGACTGTCCTGAAAAAGAATCAGGTTATCCAGGAAAAGGTCCCCGTATCCGGCGGCAAAGGGGAAACGATTCGGGGGATTGCGCCAAAAGCCATGGGGCTCCTGATCAAATCCGGTGATTCCAAAAAGTTTGAAAAGGAGATATTGCTGAAGAAAGAGCTGAGGGCACCCATCGATAAAGGACAGAAAATAGGTACATTGAAGATCAGGCAGGGAGAAAAAGTACTACAGTCCATGGATATTGTTTCCGATCAGAAAATGGAAAAAGCCGGTTTCAAGGATTACTTTACCAAAATTTTTAACAAATGGATAAGAAAATAAATGGCTTTTGAAAGGTTCGGTCCGGAAAGAAAGCAGCAGGACAAGAGAAGGCAAGAGCCGGACAGGTGGAGAAAACAGGCTTTATTAAAAAAGTGTGCCGCAGCACACTTTTTTATGTTATAATGATATGAATTGGTTTTTTGGAGGAAGACATATGTTGCCAAATCCCAAGGGAATTTTGATACGCCTTCCGGCTGTGTTTTTAGCGATGTCCTTCCATGAATTTGCTCATGCATGGACTGCGAACCGCCTGGGAGATCCTACACCGCGCAGGAGTGGCCGCCTTACCCTGGATCCGTTGGTCCATGTGGATTGGGTCGGCTTCCTTTTGTTCGTTTTTTTCGGGTATGGATGGGCCAAGCCTGTAACGATAAATCCCTCCAATTTTCGAAACAAAAAATGGGGAGATATTCTCGTATCCCTGGCCGGGCCCCTGGCCAACTTCCTGCTGGCGGTTCTTGCTGCTGTCGTATATGCTGTGCTGATGGACTTTTATGCGTCTTTGCGATATATGAATGTGATACTTGGCATTGTGGACAACATTATCTACCTGAATGTTTTGTTTTTTCTGCTGAACCTGATTCCCATTCCGCCTTTTGATGGTTACCATGTGCTGAAGGATCTTTTGTTCCGTAAAAACGTCCGAATTTTTGTAAAATATGAACAGTACAGCGTTTTTGTCCTCTTTGTCTTTGTTTTGTTTGGAATATTCGATTTCGCCCTCCGGAAGCCATCTTCCCTGGTCTATCAGCGACTGGTTTCTTCCGGTCTCGCCTTGATATCCTTATTCCGATAGAATAGCGGGGAGATGCAATATGTCGTATCTTGTAAAACTGGATCAATTTGAAGGCCCTCTGGACCTGCTCCTTCATTTGATCTCCAAATCAAAAGTTCAGATAGAAGATGTATCCATTACGGAAATTACGGAACAGTATCTGGAAACATTACATACGATGAAGCAATTTGACATTGAGATTGCCAGTGAGTTTCTGATTATGGCATCCACCCTCCTTTATATCAAATCCTGTCTTCTGATTCCCAAAAGCAAACCAGATCCGGAGGAAGAGGAGGAAACTGATCCAAAGCAGGAGCTGATTGACAGACTCCAGGAGTACCGTAAATACAAGGAGGCAGGAAATTGGTTCAGGAAAAGGGAAGTGTATTATTCCAGAGTATTCTATAAGCTTCCTGAGGAGACTTCAGTTGAGGAGAGAAAGGAATTTCTTTCTCCTGATGTTTCTCCTGCGCTTCTGTGCCGGACCTTCATGGAGCTTCTGGATCATGTAAAAAACAGGGAAAAAAGGAAAGAGAAACCCGTGCCAGTGGTTCATGAAATCAAACGGGATCCGGTCCTGTTAAAGGAACGGGTTACCCAGCTGAGAGACTATATTGGTCAGTGTGCCCGGACCACCTTTTTTAAAATGCTTCAAAGCGGAGATCGGGATCATACGAAGGATGAAATCATTGTCACCTTCCTTGCCTTGCTGGTATTGCTGAAAGAGAATGATATCGTCCTGCAGCAGGAATATCCTTTTGAGGATATTCAGATCATAAGGAAAGGAGTCGTGTATGGATGAAAGGGAAAGGATGGCCATCGTGGAATCCATCCTTTTTGTATCCGGCGATCCTGTGAATATCCGGGACATCGCACAAATATTGGACATGGATCTTCGTCTGGTACGTAAACTAATGGAAAAAATGACAGACTGCCACAGCTTTGAGCGCCGTGGTCTCCAGGTCATCCGGGTGAATGATACGTATCAGCTGGCGACCCGGCCGGAGTTCAGCACCTATATCGAAAAATACATTGGTCAGCAATCCATGCAAGTCCTGTCTCAGGCCTGCCTGGAAACCCTCGCTGTCATTGCTTACCGTCAGCCGGTTACAAAGAGCGATATGGAAGCCATTCGCGGAGTAAAATGCGATCATACCGTAACAATTCTTCAAAACCGTGGCTACATTCAGGAGGTGGACAGGCTGGACACGCCGGGGCGCCCGTACCTCTATGGAACGACGGATCTTTTTTTGCGTAGTTTTGGGCTCTCCAGCATAGAAAATCTTCCCCCCCTGGACCCGGGACAGGATCCGGGGCAGTCGGGAGCTGACAATTCCTGATGGACCCGTCCTTCCCAACGTATTTTATTTCTGAATTGAGAAAAAATAGAAAAAAGCGTTGGGATGGTGATGGATTGTACTTGCTTCTTTTTCTTGCCATACTGCTGGGATTTCTGCTTCTTCTGCTTTTGAGGAAGACGCAGCTGGAGATAAGCATTACTATTGAGCACGGGAAAAACATTTCTTTTCTCGCCCTTCGCATGCTGAAATTTATCAGAATACGTGTCAATTTGCCCCTGTTCCTGCACAAAACAGATTCTGACAGAATAAAAAGTCTATTGTCGGAGGATCATTTGAAGAAGATAAAAAAGGTGATGCGCTTACAAAAAGAAGCGAAACTGCCGCTGAATTATATAAAGTCCGGAATTGAAATGGATCGTTTAACCGTTTGTACCCGATTCGGTACAGGGGATGCCGCAGTCACCGCATGGCTCAGCGGCGGCCTGTATTCCGCTTTTGCCCTTATTATTCCATATCTCAAAAACTATTACCACCTGAAAAAGCAAAAGCTGCAAATTGTGCCCTATTACCAGGGCCGGATGTTTGATCTGGATCTTGACTGCATAATACAATTTAAAATAAGCCATATTATTATTGCAGGCTTCAAAATGTTGAAACAGGAATTTCAAAAAAGAGTAGGGCGGTGAAAAAATGGTCGAGCATCCAATTGATAATATCATGAAAACCACTATGGAAAATCTGAAGGAAATGATTGATGTCAATACCATTGTAGGAGATGCAGTGGAAACATCAGAAGGTACGGTCATCATTCCTATTTCCAAAGTAACGTTTGGTTTTGCGGCAGGAGGCGGGGAATATAAAGAAGACAAGACCGGGGTAAAAAAGAACACAGAAGAGGATACAGAGGGAGAAATGCCTTTTGCAGGAGGAAGCGGTGCCGGAGTCTCTGTGAATCCCATTGCGTTTTTGGTTGTCGGGGAGGATCGTATCAAATTGCTGCCGGTGCAGTTCCACTCTGCTGCAGATCGAATGATTGATCTTATCCCTACCGTTGTAGAGGAAATACAAAACAGGATGGGGAAGGACAAGAAACCAACCAGGCAGAAGGAAAAGAAAATAGAAACCATCATAACAAATGAACCACAATAAGGCGGCTGACAAGCCGCTTTTGTTTGTTACATTCACAAGGAAAGGAGCCGGACTTTTGAAAACGGGTAAAATCATACTGGCTGCTGTTTTGTTCTTTTTCTGTGCAACCCCCACTTCTTTTGCGGAGGTTCCGGAATGTCCGGAATGTACCGGGGCAGCAGCTGTTCTGATGGATGGATCCAGCGGACGTGTCCTGTATGAGAAAGACAGCCATCGGAAGCTTCCCATGGCCAGTACGACCAAAATCATGACAGCAATTACCGCATTGGAATATGGAAAACCGGAAGACATCGTCGTCATACCGCCGGAAGCTTCCGGCGTGGAAGGATCCTCCATCTGGCTGTCTCCAGGGGAGCATCAAACCCTGAAGGATCTTTTGTATGGACTGATGCTGCGATCCGGAAACGATGCCGCCACTGCGATTGCTCTTCATATCGGGGACTCTGTTGAACATTTTGCCGATATGATGAACGCTTTGGCCCGAAAAATTGGCGTAGTGGACAGCAGTTTTATAAATCCGCACGGATTGCCGAATGACAATCATTACACTACAGCATACGACCTGGCCCGGATTACGGCATATGGATTGAGAAATCCGGTCTTCCGGGAAATTGTGTCCACAAAATACCACACAATACCATGGGAAGGGCATGAATGGGATCGGGCGATGAAAAACGAGAACAAGCTTCTCTGGAACTATGAAGGAGCCAATGGAGTAAAAACCGGGTACACCAAAAAAGCCGGAAGATGCTTCGTCGGTTCAGCTGAACGGGACCATATGCAATTAATTGCCGTTGTTTTGAATTGCGGGCCCATGTTTGAAGAAAGTGCTGCATTGTTGAATTATGGGTTTGAAAATTATAAAAAATATGATATATATAATAAGGGTGATCGGATCCGCACGGTATCCGTCGACAAGGGAAAACGAAGTGAAGTTTCTTTGGTTGCCGGGAAAGACTACGCAGTTGCCCTGAAACCAGGAGAAAAAGAGAAGCTTCATATGAAGGCCACACTGCCGGAATCCGTGAAAGCTCCTGTGAGTGCCGGGAAAAAAGTGGGGACGGTAAAGATCTTTCTGGGAGACCATTTGATTGGCACCATTCCCATTGTTACAGAAAAAAAAGTGGAAAAGCAGAGTTTTTGGGATCTGTTTCACAGAATGGTAAACATTTGGAGGTAAATCCCGTTGATGCGGTTACAGAAATATATGGCACACTGCGGCGTTGGCTCAAGAAGAAAGTGTGAGAAAATCATAGAACAGGGCAGGGTCTGTCAGAACGGCAAAAAAGTGGATCGGATGGGTGAAATGGTGGATCCGGAGAAAGACAGGATTGCGGTGGATGGAAAGCGCATTCAGATGCCCCTTGAAGCCAGGGTTTATATCCTTCTCAACAAGTCCCGGGGCACCATTTCGTCTGTTCATGATCAATTCAATCGGGAAACCGTGTTGGATCAGATCGGCTGGAAAGGGGCCCGCATCTATCCGGTAGGCAGACTGGATTACGATACGGAGGGGCTTCTGCTGTTGACCAATGACGGAGAACTGACTTTTGAAATGACACATCCAAGCCATCAGATAGAAAAGGAATACTTTTGCATCGTAAAAGGAAATCCAAAACCTGATCAGTTGAACAGGCTGAGAGCGGGAGTGGACATAGGCGGATTCATAACTTCTCCTGCCAAAGTAAAATACCTGGGCGGGCAACAGGACGAAACCCGGTTGCGGATCGTAATCCGGGAAGGAAAGAACCGTCAGGTGAGGAGAATGTTTGACGCCATCGGATGTCCGGTTGTTTTTCTCAGGCGGGAAAGGATGGGCAATGTCCGTCTGGGGAATTTGAACCCGGGGGAATGGCGTTACCTGACAGATCGTGAGGTAACCTATCTTAAATCCTTAGCAGGGGGGAACACTAAAGAATGATTCGTTTCAGAAAGTTGAGAATCGGAGATCTGAACGAAGTTTATCAGGATGACAGCCTTCGCCCACTTATTTAACAAAAGTAATTGGAAAGGAAGCAGGAATAAAAGATTTTTTATAGAATATTAGAATTGGAAGAATTTTTGCTATTATTTTAATGGAACAGTTTCAAACTGGTTTATCTATATATTGTACATTACGTCTGGAGGTTTTTGAATGTCTACAGAAAAAAAGCGAACGGAAATGCAGGATAAAAAACTGTCTTTGCAATTGGGCGGAGGCCAGGATAAAATCAACAAGCAGCATGAAAAAGGCAAGCTGACCGCCCGGGAAAGAATCCGAAAACTGGTGGATCCAGGCAGCTTTGTAGAGCTGGATGCTTTTGTAACTCATCGCTCTACGGACTTTGGCATGGACCAGGTGAATGCTCCGGCAGACGGGGTAGTGGCAGGATATGCCACAATTGACAATCGCCCTGTTTATCTGTATTCCCAGGACTTTACCGTGCTGGGGGGGTCCCTTGGAGAGATGCATGCCCGGAAGATTACGAAAGTCATGGAACTGGCCATGAAAATGGGTTGCCCTGTTTTGTGTCTCAATGATTCCGGCGGCGCCCGGATTCAGGAAGGAATTGACGGGCTCAGCGGATATGGGGATATTTTTCTCCATAATACCATGGCATCCGGTGTTATTCCGCAGATTTCCGTTATTCTTGGCCCCTGTGCAGGCGGTGCGGTTTATTCTCCGGCATTGACGGATTTCATATTTATGGTGGATGATGTCAGCAAGATGTTCATCACCGGTCCACAGGTTGTTCAGGCAGCCACCGGTGAAAAGGTAACAGCCGAGGAGCTGGGGGGAGCCAAAACACACAATGAGGTAAGCGGAGTGGCTCACTTTGAGTGCCGTTCCGAAGAGGAATGTTTTACAGCCGTTCGCACTCTTCTGTCCTATCTCCCTCAAAACAATCTGGAGGATGCTCCGGTTGTTTCTTCCAATGATGATATCAACCGATTGTCACCGGAGCTGAATACCATCCTTCCGGACAATTCCAGCCAGGCTTATGATATCAAGGATGTCATCAAACAGATCGTGGATAACGGTGAGTTTTTTGAAATTCAATCCCTGTTTGCCCGGAATATTGTCATCGGTTTTGCCCGGCTTGGCGGAAAGTCCGTCGGAATTGTTGCCAACCAGCCGAAAGTAAAAGCAGGATCCCTGGATATGGATGCTTCGGACAAGGCGTCCAGGTTTATCCGGTTTTGCGACTGCTTCAATATCCCCATTGTTACTTTGACAGACGTCCCTGCATTTCTTCCTGGTGTGGATCAGGAGCATGGCGGGATTATCCGTCATGGGGCAAAACTCCTTTATGCGTATTCCGAAGCCACTGTACCTAAGGTCAATGTGATCCTGCGGAAAGCATACGGAGGTGCTTATATTGCCATGAGCAGCAAGCATCTGGGGACAGATCTGGTATTTGCATGGCCTACTGCCGAGATTGCCGTTATGGGTCCGGAGGGGGCTGCCAACATCATATTTCATAAAGAGATCCAGGCTGCGGACAATCCAATGGAAAAGCGGCAGGAGAAAATCCAGGAGTACCGGGATCAATTTTCCACTCCCTATAAGGCAGCTGCCAGAGGATACATTGATGATGTGATCGAACCGGAAGCTACCAGACCTCGTTTGATCAGCGCATTGGAGATGCTGGAAAGCAAGAGAGAGAGCAGACCGCCGAAAAAGCATGGCAACTTTCCTGTCTGATTTCTATTACGAAACGAGGTGTGACATTTGTTGAAGCTGTTTAAAAGAAAAAAATCGGGTTCCGAAGAATCAAAATCCGCAGCAACATCCGGGGACCACGGAGATACATCGGCTTCTCCCGCGACAGACTTCCGGGAATCGGAGGATACGGAGGAGTTGATTGCTGTGATCGCAGCAGCTGTCGCTTCGTCCATGAACCGTTCCACACATGATATTGTGGTGCGCTCCATAAGACGGATTCCAGCTGGCTCTCCTGTCTGGAACCAGGCGGCAAGATATGATCTGACAGCAGGATTTTAAAGCAGAACAAAAAAGCAAATGAGGAGGAAACGGGATGCGTAAATTTAATATAAAGGTAAATGGAAAGTCCTATGAAGTGGAGGTGGAAGAAGCACAGAACGGAGCGCCGGCTGCGCCCGAAGCGTCTGACTCTCAGGCTGCTCCTGCCGCCAGCAAGCCTGCTGCTCCGGTGAAACCGGCAGCTGCTTCCCCATCCACCGGCGCAGAGGGCGCAGTTAAAATAAAGGCTCCCATGCCCGGAAATATCGTGGATGTAAAGGTAACGCCGAGTGAGACCGTCCGGAAGAGCCAGGTGATCCTTATTCTGGAAGCCATGAAAATGGAAAATGAAATTATGGCTCCACAGGACGGCAAGGTGGTATCGGTTCATGTAACAAAGGGAGCCACGGTGAATTCGGGAGATCTTTTGATTACATTGGACTGATGCTTCAAAAGGAGGAAATATAATATGGCAAAGGTAAAAATTATGGAGACTGCCCTCCGGGATGCGCCTCAATCTCTGATCGCCACAAGGATGACCACAGATGAGATTCTGCCCATTGTCGGGCTCATGGATCAGGCTGGTTATTATTCCCTTGAAATGTGGGGAGGCGCAACATTTGACACTTGTCTCCGATTTTTGAATGAAGATCCATGGGAACGTCTGCGCAAAATACGCAAAGTGGTAAAAAATGCAAAGCTTCAGATGCTGCTTCGTGGTCAGAATATTCTGGGCTATAAGCATTATCCGGATGATGTTCTCATTGAATTTGTAAAAAGAGCGGTCGGAAACGGGATTGACATTATTCGGATTTTTGACGCGTTGAATGATGTCCGCAATCTGGAGACTGCGATATCCGCTACGGTAAAGGAAGGCGCTCATGCTCAGGCGGCTCTGTCCTATACCACAAGTCCGATTCACAATATTCAGCATTATATCGACACTGCGAAGAAGCTTCAGTCCATGGGCGCAGATTCCATTTGTATCAAGGATATGGCTGGGTTGCTGAAGCCTTACGATGCCTACCAGCTGGTCAGCGGGCTGAAAAAGGAAATTCATATTCCCATTGAACTGCATACTCATTATACCACCGGCCTGGCTTCCATGACTTATCTGAAAGGCATTGAGGCAGGCGCCGACATCGTGGACTGTGCCATTTCCCCATTGTCCATGGGTACCTCCCAGCCGCCGACAGAGCCTCTGGTGGCGACCCTTCAGGGAACTCCCTATGATACCGGCCTTAACATGGATGTACTGAATCAGGTTGCTGCTTACTTCAAGACACTTCGGGAGAAGTACATGAAAAACGGGTTGTTGAATCCCAAGGTGCTTTCGGTGGATGTCAATGCATTGGTTTACCAGGTGCCGGGCGGCATGCTGTCCAACCTTTTGTCTCAGCTGAAGCAGCAGGGTAAGGAAGATCAATATGACGATGTGTTGAAGGAAGTCCCGCGGGTTCGTAAAGATCTCGGATATCCGCCTCTGGTTACCCCAACCAGTCAGATTGTCGGCACACAGGCTGTTCTCAATGTGATTACCGGGGAAAGATATAAAATGGTTACCAAGGAGACAAAGGCCTATGTACGCGGAGAATACGGAAGATCCCCGGCGCCCATCAGCGATGAGATCCGTCACAAACTGATTGGGAATGAAGAGCCTATTACATGTCGTCCGGCAGATCTTTTGAAACCGGGCCTGGAAGAATATCGAAATGCCATTAAGGGGTATATGGAGCAGGAAGAGGATGTACTCTCCTATGCTTTGTTTCCACAGGTTGCAGAAAAGTTTTTCAAACAACGTCAGGCAGAGAAATATAAAATAGACAGTACGATGCTGGATCAGGAAGATCAAGTTCATCCCGTCTGATGAAAAAAAGGGCCTTTGTTGGAGGGGGCCCTTTTTTTATCAAAAAAGGACCGTAAATACGCCGTGGCATCTTCTGGCCTGCTCTATAATAAGGATATCTATAATAAGGATATCTATAATAAGGATATCTATAATAAGGATAATGGAAAGAATCGTTCGATCCAAAAGGAGGAAGATGTTTGGATTCGTATTATGTCATTGACGGTCATTGTGATACGGTGATGAAGGTTGCGGATCAGGGAGCCCAACTGGATCGTACAGGGCAATCCCAGGTGACAATTCCCGGACTCAAAGAGGGAAAGGTTGGTCTGCAGTTCTTCGCCGCATGGGTCGGGCCAAAGAACAGGTATTCCCCGTGCCTTCAGCGGGGGCTTCAGTTAATCGATGCTTATTATAGGTTGTTGGATCGTTATCCGGAGGATTTTCTGCCGGTTTACCGGTATCCGGATATTAATAAAGCACGGGAACAGCATAGGATTGGCTCCCTTCTGACCGTGGAGGGCGGCGATGTCCTGGAGGGAGAGCTGGTGAACTTAAGGATTCTTTATCGGCTTGGCGTCCGGGCATTGACCCTGACGTGGAACTTCCGCAATGAGATTGCAGATGGTGTGATGGAGGATCAGGCTCTGGGAGGATTGTCCGGATTCGGGCATGAGGTGGTCCGGGAAATGAATCGGCTGGGTATGCTGGTGGATGTATCCCACCTGTCCGAACGGGGATTCTATGATGTGATGGAGATTTCCGGGAAGCCCATCGCAGCCACTCACTCCAATGCATGGTCTGTGTGCAGGCATCCAAGGAATCTGAAGGATGATCAGATCAGGCTCCTTGCAAAGAGAAAAGGCGTTATGGGAATGAATTTCTATCCTTCGTTTTTATCTTCGGAACGTGCCGGTATCTTGGACATTATTCGACATATTGAATATATTGCTGCGTTGGCAGGCGTGGATGTCATTGGATTTGGTTCCGATTTTGACGGGATTGGGGAGACGCCGGAAGGGATTCCCGGTCCGGAAGGATACGGCGGGATTATCAATGAACTGCTGAAATTGAATTACAGGGAAGAGGATGTCCAAAAGATTGCATGTGGCAATTATTTGCGATTGTTAAGGGAGATCCTGTGAGACATCGCCTGGGAAACCAGACAGAACAGCACAGAGGTGAGAAGAAAATGAACAAAAGGATCCCTGCGGGAAGGACGGATCTTCATAATCATACCACGGCTTCCGATGGGCTGCTTACTCCGACGCAGCTGGTTGAATTTGCCGCCCAAAGAGGATTAAAAGCAATCGCAATAACGGATCATGATACGACGGACGGTATAGAAGAGGGACAGAAAGCGGGGCATACATTCCATGTAACGGTGGTACCGGGAATTGAGCTGAATACGCAGATGGATCGAAAAGAGATCCACATTTTGGGATATTTTATTGACAGGACTTCTCCTGTTTTACAGCGCCGGCTGACGGAACTGAAAGAGGATCGAAAGATTCGTGCAGGGAAAATGGTGAATCGATTGATCAGTCTGTATGGTTTTGATATTACCTGCGAAGATGTTTTGCGACAGGCCGGGAAAGGTGGTGTGGGCAGACCTCATATTGGCCGCGCCCTGATGGAGAAGGGAATTGTGCGGGATGTTTCGGAAGCGTTCAAAAAGTATTTGGGCACCGATTGTCCTGCGTATGTGGACCGCACCCCCCTTTCCCCGGCAGAAGGGATTGAACTGATTGAAAAGGCAGGAGGAGTTCCCGTGCTGGCTCATCCGGGGCTTTTGCCGGATCAGGGTTTACTGGAGCCTATGTGTAAAATGGGGATAAAAGGGATCGAAGCTTACCACACGAAGCATACACAGGAAGACAGCTTGCGTTATTCCCGCTTCGCTCAGGCTCATGGATTGTTGATCACCGGAGGAAGCGACTGCCATGGCGAGCTGCATAATGGAATACCTTCCGTAGGAGATGTTACGGTGGATACGGGTGTGGTGGAGGCTTTGAAAAGCTTATCCGTGACGGATTCTGTTCTATGAATAAGCAATCATGAATAAACAGATGGATAAAGATTCATAATCGGGTAGACATAATCTGGATTTCATGATATGATATGGTGAATATGATGGATTTATATTTAAAACTTTCATAATGGAGGTAATTGAACCCATGATTTTATCAAAGAAGGCCTGTGGAATATCCGAATCCCTTACCTTGTCCATTGATGCAAAAGCCAAGAAAATGAAATCAGAAGGTTATGATGTCGTGGGATTTGGAGCGGGAGAGCCTGATTTTCCCACTCCTGATTTTATTGTACAGGCAGCCAAAGAGGCATTGGATAAAGGATTTACAAAATACACTCCTTCTTCGGGGACTCCGCTGCTGAGAGAGGCAATCTGTAAAAAGTTTGAGAGGGAGAACCATATTACATATACCCCGGATGAGGTGATTGTATCCAATGGCGCAAAACATTCCCTGTATAATATCTTTCAGGCGATCCTGAATCCGGGAGATGAAGTAATTATCCCAAGGCCGTATTGGCTCAGTTATCCGGAAATGGTCCGAATGGCGGATGGAGTTCCTGTAGTTGTGGATGTCAGGGAAGAGGATCGTTTCAAGGTTTCTGCAGAAGGTCTCAGAAAGGTGATTACACCCAAAACAAAGGCTTTTATTCTGAATAATCCAGGCAATCCAGGCGGATGCGTTTATCGGCAGGAGGAATTGCAGGCAATCGCGGATCTGGCAGTGGAGAACCGTTTCTTCATCGTTTCCGATGAGATCTATGAATCTCTGATTTATGACGGGCAAAAGCATATCAGTATTGCATCGCTGACCGATTCGGTCCGGGATTTGACGTTCACGGTAAATGGCATGTCCAAAGCTTATGCCATGACCGGATGGAGAATCGGATATGCTGCCGGCCCGAAAGAGGCAATTCAGGTGATGGGGAATATACAGTCCCATTCCACATCCAATCCCAACTCCATTGCCCAGTATGCCAGCACCGTGGCATTGAATGCGCCAAAAGACTGTGTTCAGAAAATGGTGAAGGAGTTCGATAAAAGACGGTTGTATATGATGGAGCGGATCCGGGCCATTCCTTATTTGTCCTTTCAAAAACCGGAGGGTGCGTTTTATATCATGTTGAATATCAGCCAATGCTTTGGGAAGCACCATGGGAACACCCTGATTCATGATTCCCTGAGCTTTTCCGATTCTTTGTTGAAATCCAGGATGGTAACCGTTGTTCCGGGTATCGCTTTTGGTGCCGATTCCTTTGTTAGGCTGTCTTATGCCAATTCCATGGATAATATCCGCAGGGGATTGGATCGAATGGAAGAGTTTATAAACGAACTGGTTTAATATTTCATAGAAAAATACACGAAGGAGATATGCAATTGGAGGTATATGAGAACCCTCTTATCACGCGATATGCATCCCGCAAAATGGCTGAGAACTTTTCCGACAAAAAGAAGTTCACTACATGGAGGAAGCTCTGGATTATCCTTGCAGAGACAGAAAAGGAATTGGGACTTCCCATCACAGAGGATCAAATCAATGAACTGAAAGCTCACGAAACGGATCTGAACCTGGACGTGGCAGTCCAAAGGGAAAAGGAAGTCCGCCATGACGTAATGGCCCATATTTATGCATATGGTCAGCAATGCCCAAAAGCCAAGCCGATTATCCATCTGGGAGCCACCAGCTGTTATGTTGACGACAATACGGACGCCATTTTGATGAGGGACGGCCTCCGGATTCTTCGGGGAAAACTGCTGGTGTGTATGGAACGCCTGGCTGATTTCGCATGGAAATACAAAGAACTGCCCACTTTGGGATTTACCCATTTACAGCCGGCTCAGCTCACTACGGTGGGAAAGCGTGCCTGTCTGTGGCTCCAGGATTTGATGCTGGACCTGGAAGAGATGGAAGATGTACTGAAAGCAATCCGCCTTCGTGGCGCCAAAGGGACGACCGGTACCCAGGCCAGCTTTCTGACGCTCTTTGAAGGCGATCAGGAAAAGGTGAAGGAGCTGGATAGAAGGATCGTCAAAAAACTGGGGTTTCATGAGGCTTATCCGGTAACCGGGCAAACCTATCCCCGTAAGCTGGACAGCAGGATATTGAATCTGTTGAGTTCCATTGCCCAAAGCGCATACAAATTCAGTAATGACCTCCGGTTGCTGCAGCATATGAAAGAGATTGAGGAACCCTTTGAAAGCCATCAAATCGGTTCTTCCGCCATGGCTTATAAACGAAATCCCATGCGCTCGGAAAGAATGTCTTCTCTTTCCCGGCTGGTGATCGTCAATTCCCTGAATTCGGCGATTACTGCATCCACCCAATGGCTGGAGCGGACACTGGATGATTCTGCAAACAGGAGAATATCCATTCCACAAGCTTTTTTGGCAGTGGATGGCATACTGAATCTCTATATGAACATCATAAGCGGCCTGGTGGTTTATCCACAGGTGATCCATAAGCATATTATGGAGGAACTACCCTTTATGGCAACAGAATATATTTTGATGGAAGCGGTGAAAAAGGGTGGAGACCGACAGGAACTGCATGAGAAAATAAGGGGCTATTCCATGGAAGCCGGTGCACGTGTCAAGGAGAGAGGGGAAAGCAACAATTTGATGGACCGGATTGCTGCAGATCCCGCATTTGGTTTTACTCGACAGGAACTGGCGGATATTATGAACCCATCCAATTTTACAGGCAGGGCACCGGATCAGGTAAAGGATTTCCTTTCCGATTTTATTCGTCCGATATTGGAGAAAAACAAAGATCAAATCGGCGTAGAGGAAGAACTGAAAGTTTAATGAAAATGGGACCGAAACGTAGACAGTAGACAATAGACAATGGAATGGGTTCAAAAACGATCCGGAGAATAAAAAAAGAGTGGCTCTGACCACTCTTTTTTGGCAGGGGAGACGCGGCTCGAACACGCAACCAATGGTTTTGGAGACCACTACTCTACCAATTGAGCTACTCCCCTATGATGATTGACGATCTTTTCCTTGTACAACAAGAATTATTATAATGCATTTGAATAAAGAAGTCAATGAAAACGAGCGAAAATTTCGCATTTTGAGGCAGAAAGGAATCTTCCATGAACAGAAAAAAAGTTGAGATTTACACAGATGGCGCTTGCAGTGGAAATCCGGGGCCAGGCGGATGGGGTGCTATTTTGATTTACAGGGGAGTCGAGAGGGAGATGTCCGGATATGAAAGGGACACCACCAACAACCGTATGGAGTTGACCGGGCCGATTAAAGCGCTAGAGGCCTTGAAACAGCCATGTGCCGTGAAGTTATATACGGACAGTGCTTATGCATTCAACGCTTTTACGAGAAACTGGATCGGAAAATGGCAAAAAAACGGATGGAAAACCAGTCAAAAGCAGCCAGTGGAAAATCAGGATCTCTGGCAGGAACTGCTTGAGCTGACTCAGGTTCATCAGGTGGAATGGTTCAAAGTAAAAGGGCACAGCGATAACGAGAGGAACAATCGATGCGATGAACTGGCAAAAAAAGCGGTCGCCGATAAGAAATGCGCCGATAAGAAAGCCATTGCAGACAGAGTGTAAAGTTAGGGAAATATAGTAAAAAGGTCTTTGTTGGTTTACATATTATATTTATGTAAACCAACAAAGCTTTGATAAATAGAAGAATATAACCAAAACGTACCAATACTTACTAAAGTACAGATGATTAAAGTACAGATAATAACGTGTAACGAACAAAGCAATAAAAAAGCACACATTCATGAAAGTAATTAATGAAAGTAATCAGAAACCGATTGGGAATTCAGATGATCAGATTTGGGAATTCAGATGATCAGATGATAAGAACAGATATTCGAAACAAAACGAACGAAACGGGGAATGCCGGCCCGGATAGATGCAACAATGCAACACCGGCAGCGTATTGTCCGTATCTGCATCATAAAGATAAAAGGAATCAGTTCATTTCATTTGGCTTCAGAAGGGTTCAGAAAAGAGGACATTGTACTATGCGCAAAATACAAGTTTTGCGAAGAATACTGTATTTTTGGTTGAAAAAACGTCATTCTCAGCTGGATTTCAGATGGTTTCAAATCTTTCCTGTTCCATTCCTATCGATTCTTTTCGATGGTTTTCCAGTCCTCCGTTTTTTCAGTCCTCATATGGTTCCGCTGCATGACAGGTTTCCCCTGTCTTCTCCGGTCAGGGATTGAAACAGAATCGAATATTTATGATACAATAAAGATAGCTGCACAGGATCCATCCATCATAAGGCAACTCCCAAGGTATTATTGTAAGATATTAGTGAACTTTGGACCTGTATTCTTTTTGATGATTGTGATGATTGTTTGATGGATGGATGATTGTTGATTTCAGATTCAAATTTTCAGATTCAGATTCAGATAAGGAAGGTTGATTATGTCGGACACTACTTCATACAGTGAAAAAAAAGGTCAGCGGAATGTCATAAAACTTCGGAAGATTTTAGAGGACCTCCCCCCCTTCTGCAAGGAATATTTCCGTGGTACGGAGACGACTACTTCCATTTTGACAAGAGTCAATTATGCCTATGATCTCCGACTGTTTTTTGAATTCCTTACAAAGGAAGTACAGGAGTTCAAAGACAGAGTTCCTCAGCAGCTTACAATTGAAGATTTAAAAAATGTGGAAGCTGTTCATTTGGAAATGTTCCTCGAGCATATGTCACTCTATAACCGAACGGAGGATGAAGCCACATTAGAGAATCATGAATCTGGCAAAGCCAGGAAACTTTCCGCGATCCGCTCCTTATTCTCTCACTTTTATAAAAAAGGTTACCTGGATCGGAATGTAGCGGAACTGGTCGACATTCCAAAGATCCATGAAAAAGCAATTATCCGGTTGGATGTCGATGAGGTGGCCAGACTGCTGGATTCCGTTGAGAATGGCGAAGGCCTGACGAAAACCCAGAAAAGGTATCATAGATATACCCGTCAGAGGGATCTCACCCTGTTGACGCTCTTTCTGGGAACGGGTATCCGTATCAGTGAATGTGTCGGCCTGAACATTACGGATTTTGACTTTCATACCAATGGATTTCTAATCACCCGCAAGGGCGGCAATCAGGTACTTCTCTATTTCAGTGATGAAGTCCGTAAGGCTTTGCTGGATTACCTGGAAGAGAGAAAAAAAATAACACCTCTCCCAGGTCATGAGGATGCCTTTTTTCTATCGCTGCAGCGAAAACGGTTAAGCAATCGGGCCATCCAGAATCTGGTCAAAAAATATGCCCGAATTGTAAGCCCCTTGAAAAAGATATCCCCGCATAAGCTTCGCAGTACTTATGGTACGACCCTTTACCGGGAGACAGGTGATATTTATCTGGTGGCAGACGTCCTTGGTCATAAGGATGTAAATACGACCAGAAAGCATTATGCTGCCATCAGCGATGATAAAAGACGGATGGCAGCCCGGGTGGTTAAATTGCGGGATGAATAGCGGACAGAATCAATGGACGGGGATCAGAAGCTGCTGGCCTGCTGTGATATTGGAGGTCCCTAGCCGGTTCCGTTCCTTGATTTCCTCCACGTAGTCCCGGATGTCCCTCCCCCGCGGCAAATGACCGGATGCAATCGTCCAGAGGGTATCGCCCTCCTCAACATCCCATACAAGACAGTGGCTGGCTGCTTCCATAGCATTGCCCTTGAACAGGAAGAAAGACATTGCGGACAGGAGCAGGGTGAGTACCAATGTAATAAAAAGACTCAATCGCCATCCGGATCGGACATGCCAGGTTCTCTTCCTACCGACGCGTTTGTTAGTGGAATGCAATTTTGACTCCATATTAGCACCTCCGGAACGTATGTTCTCTATACCAGGATTATACGGGAACATACGTTCCTTGTCAAGGCTTTTTTAAAATTTCCATACTGAACTGTTGAAAACGGAAAGCTCAATAAGACAGGAAAATCGACAAAAAGAAAAAACGATCACAAGGAACCATTTGAAAATCCGAACATTTGTTTGAATTTGGTCACCTGCTATGTTATAATTTTCTTGGAGAAAAGATCTTAGGAATTGAGGTGTTGAGCATGTCGAAACCCCTTAGTGATAAGCAAAGGAGAATTCTTGAATATCTGAAGCAGCAAATCCGCACCAAGGGTTATCCCCCGTCTGTTCGCGAAATCGGCGACGCTGTGGGACTAAAGTCTACTTCCACCGTTCACGGATATTTGGAACGGCTGGAAAAGAAGGGCCTCATTCGCAGAGACCCAAGCAAACCCAGAGCAATAGAAATATTGGATCAGTCTACTTGTTTTACCAAAAAAGAAATCGTCAATGTACCGATTGTAGGGCAGGTTACAGCCGGTCAACCGATTCTTGCCGTGGAAAACATAGAGGATACCTTCCCCATTCCTACGGATTATCTACATAACAGCGACGCTTTCATGCTTTCCGTCCGTGGGGAGAGCATGATTGGGGCGGGAATCCTCAATGGGGATTATGTGATTGTTCAAAAGCAATCGACCGCAGAGAATGGGGAAATTGTCGTTGCCCTGATAGAAGATGAGGCGACGGTAAAGACATTTTATAAGGAAAAGGATGTCATTCGCCTGCAGCCGGAAAATCCCCAAATGGATCCCATTTATGTTCATGATGTCAGGATTCTGGGGAAAGTCATCGGCGTGATCCGGATGTTCCGGTAAGTCACCGGGCAGAGGATCAGAGCTGAATAAATCCTTCCCCGTACATTCTTGTGAGCACTTTCATCATTGCCAGTTTGACATGTGCATAGGTCAGTCCGCCCTGCAGATAGGCAATAAAAGGTTCCCGGATGGGGGCGTCTGCGCTGAGTTCGATGGATGCCCCCTGCACAAAAGTGCCTGCCGCCATAATGACCTGATGCGGATAGCCAGGCATGTCCCAGGGGTAGGGTACCACATGCCCGTCAACGGGAGATGCGGATTGAATCGCCTGACAGAAAGCGATCAGCTCCCTGGCGGATCGGAATTCAATGGATTGAATGATGTCCGATCGATGATCCTCCCATTCCGGCAGGACACGATATCCCAACTGATGGAATATCCTTCCGGCCAGGACAGATCCCTTCAGGGCTTCTGCCACAGTGTGAGGCGCAAGAAACAGCCCCTGATAGAACAGGATATATCCATAGGGAAAGGAACCTTCTTCTTTTCCGATCCCAGGGGAGGTCAGCCTCTGTGACAACAGTCCAATGGCCCGTTTGGTACCGACGGCATAGGCTCCTGTAGGCGCCAGACCGCCTCCTGGATTTTTGATCAGGGATCCCACCGTCAGATCGGCATGGACGCTGCTGGGTTCCCTTTCTTCCGTGAATTCTCCATAACAGTTGTCTACCAGGATGAATACATCCGGACGAAGGCTCTTGATAAATGATATGGTGTCCCCTATTTCTGAAACGGTCAGGGACTTTCTCCATCCATATCCCTTGGACCTTTGAATGAGGACTGTTTTGATCCGCTTATTCTCCAGCTTTTCTTTTATTTTGGCACGATCGATGTTGCCTTCCGGGGAAAAGTCCACTTCCTGGTAGGAAACATTCCATTCCCGGAGCGATCCCGGAACAGCTTCCCGGATGCCAATCACGTCATTCAGGGTATCATAGGGCTGCCCGGTAACCGACAAAAGGATATCGCCTGGCCGTAACAGGGCAAACAGGCTGTCACTCAGCACATGTGTTCCGGATACCCATTGGGGTCGTACCAGCGCACTCTCCCCTCCAAAAATATCCCGATAGACCTCATCCAGTGCATCCCTTCCGTCATCCCCATATCCATAACCGGTGGTACCGATAAAATGTCTCGGACTGATTCTGTGCTTCCCAAATACGTGGAGTATTCTTGCCTGGTGGTATTCTGCCATTTCATCCATATCTGCAAACATCTTCCGGATATCCTGTTGGGCATTCTGAACGAAGGACAATGCTTTTGGATGGATATGCAGTTCGTTCAAGTAATAATCTGAATAATTCATTTGTCACCTCATGCAGTTTTCGTATTGTTCCTTCCTGATCATGCAAACAGAAAGGAACCAGCCAAAGGATGGTTCCGTTTCTTTTGATCCTGAATTTATCGAATGGGACGGACTTATTTTCTCCCGGGTTACTCTTTTTCCGGTTCCTGCATGGCATTCCCGAAAGAAACAGGACGGGCGGGGGTAATGGTGGAGATCGCATGCTTGTACATCATTATTTGCTTTCCATCGCTCTCCAGAATAATAATAAAATTATCAAATCCCTTTACTATGCCCTTCAACTGAAATCCATTGGTCAAATGAACGGTAACAGGAACATGTTCCTTTCTTGTCTGATTCAGGAATGCGTCCTGTAAGACAATGGTTGCTTTTGACGCCATCTTATAAACCACCCTTTCCTATCTGTTCTATTGGTACGCTGATACGGAAAACGAACTTTCAGCCGGTTGTCTTTCCGCTGATACAGATATCATTATACACCATCAGTTGCCATTTATAAAGACCATTTTTTCTCAATATCGGAAATTATCTGGTCACAAAGAACGGATCGATCTTCCAACCGGTTTCCATCCAGCCAATGTACTCTCTTCTCTCTCTGAAACCACGTCATCTGGCGCTTTGCAAATCTTCTGGTATTCCTTTTCAGCAGCTCCACTGCTTCCTCCCAGGTGGATCGTCCCTCCAGATAATGGAGGATCTCCTTATAACCCAGACCTTGCATGGAAACCAGATCTCCCCGATAGCCCATATCCAACAGGCCCCTTACTTCCCTCACCAATCCGGCCTGTATCATCCGATCCACTCTCTTATTGATTCTTTCATACAGTTTCGATCGATCCATGGTCAAGCCGTAAAGCATCCAGTCATAACAGGGAGATTCCATATACCGATAATCCTGGCGGAATTCCATCATGGTCTTTCCGGTAACATGATAGACTTCCAGAGCGCGTATCGTCCTTCTTGTATCATTGGAATGCAGCCTTGCTGCTGTGTCCGGATCGTTCTGTTCCAGAAGATGATGCAAGTATTGATTATCATGCTGCTCCAGCACCTTGTTTAAATAGTGCCGATATTCCGGATCCTCCGCTGCATCCGTAAAATCCATGGGATACAGAATGGAATTGATATATAAGCCGGTGCCTCCGGCCAGGATGGGCAGCTTTTTCCGGCTGTTGATTTTTTGTATGCTTTTCCCTGCACCTTTCTGGAAGAGAGCTGCATTGAATGCTTCATCCGGATCCACAATATCCATCATGTAATGGGGAATCCCCTGTCGCTCTTCCAGGGTTGGCTTTGCCGTTCCGATATCCATGTATCGGTAAATCTGCATGGAATCCGCAGATACGATTTCTCCATGAGTCCTTTTTGCCAGCCGGATTGCCAGATCTGTTTTACCAACCCCTGTCGGTCCCTCAATCACAATCATAGGTATCTTTTTCATTGTTGGTATCGTCCTTTTATGTTATTCTCTTGAATTTTTTCTCCAGCTCATATCGGCTGATTGTGATCAGGATCGGCCTTCCATGAGGACAGGTCAATGGAACTTTTTTACGGCTCAGATCCCTCAACAGGCTCCGGATTTCATTTTCCGACAATTTATCATTGGCCTTGACGGCTTTCTTACAGGACATCCGGATGATGTCCTCCTTCTGCAGGAGCAGTCTGGCATTGCCTGTCCTGTAATCCGGCTGATCCAGCAGCTCCCGGAATAAGTCCCTTAGATTGGATTCTTTGACCAAAACAGGGACGGCCCGGACAAGAAAGGATTTCCCGCCAAAAGGCTCCATATCAAAACCAATGGAAGAAAAGCTCTGAAGGCTGTCCGACAGAACCAGATACTCGTCATGGGTGACCTCCAATACATAAGGGGGGGATAACTGTTGACTGAGCACTTTCTGTTTCTGGATAGCGTCCTTAAACTTTTCATAAAGCAAACGCTCATGGGCGGCATGTTGATCAATGATGTAAAGATTCGTATCCGTTTCTGCCAGAATAAAAGTGGAAAAAGCGCTTCCTATTATATTCATTTTCCTGAAATGACAGGAATCCATAGGATTGTCATCCTCCCCCGCATTCCTGCCGGATGTCCGGGGATCCTCCCCTTCCTTCCGGATATACATGGACCTGGATGCCATTTCTTCCTCCATCTGCAGGGGAATGTCCTTCTGCATCAGTGAAAGATCTTCCGAAGCGGACTTCCCGCCTTTCGAAACAGCCGTTATAGGATCCGGTTCGAAATGGTCCGTATCCGGGGAAAACAGTCCTTTAAAGGATGAGGAGGACACGGATGGCAACGCATCCAGCTGGACGGATTTCAGATGATTTTCCTCCACATTCAAGGAAGGTATATAAGGTTTTTTTCCCAGGAATCCTTTCAGACACTCCAGCAGAAGCTGATAGATCCTCTTCTGGTCCCGGAATCGAATTTCGGTTTTGGACGGGTGAACGTTTACATCAATATCCCTGGAAGGCAAACGGATGCTCAGAACGCACCAGGGAAAATGATTGATCATGGTCTGCTCCCGGGCAGCTTCCTCCACGCACTGGGACAATAGCGGACTTTTGATATATCTCCCGTTTACAAAGAAGGATTGATGACTGCGGTTGGTTCTGGCAAGGGAAGGTTTTCCCACATATCCAAAAACGGACAGGCTGCTTTCAGCCAGTTTCGCATCGATCGCAATCAGCTCATTTTTTACATCCTTTCCATATATGGTAATAATCGCATCCCGAAGGCAATTTGTTCCCGGAGAATGATAAATGATTTTCCCATTGCTGATATACTTGATGGAGATTTCAGGGTGAGCCAGAATCAGTTTGGCAGCCAGCTCGCTGATGGCGGCTGTTTCACTTCGTGGAGATTTCAGGAACTTCAATCTGGCCGGAGCATTGTAGAACAGGTTGCGGACAAGAATTGTCGTACCTTCCGGACATCCTGTCTCTTCCACACGGATCAGCTCGCCTCCATGATTGACCAGGCGATATCCGGATAACGCATTCCTTTGCCTTGTTACCATCTCCATCTGAGAAACAGAGCAGATACTTGCCAGGGCTTCTCCCCGAAAGCCAAGGGTTTGAATATTGCTTAAGTCATCCGCATCGGATATCTTGCTGGTGGCATGCCGCTGAAAGGACACTTTTGCATCCTCTTCCTCCATGCCTGTGCCATTGTCTGTCACACGGAGAAAGGAAATGCCTCCATTTTCCGCTTCCAGGGTAATGGCCTTTGCATCTGCATCGATGGAATTTTCCATCAGTTCCTTGACAATGGAAGCCGGCCGCTCCACCACTTCGCCGGCAGCGATCTGATTCACAAGAAAATGATCCAGTTTATGTATTCTCGGCATGTTCTCACTCCCTCCTTACTGGTTCTATACAAGGCCAGCATCCCATCCGCGGAGATTCATTGTTTCTCCCTCCTTCCTGGCATCACATTTTAGCTTTCCTTACCAGCCGATATAGAATATCCATGGCTTCCATTGGTGTAATATGATTGATATCCAGACTGCGCAGTTCCCGTTCCACCTCGGAAGGTCCTGAATCCGGGGGATTCAACGCCTGTATGGAATTTCCCGGCTCATCGCCGCCCGGTTTGTCGCAGGTACTTGCGATTTCCTCCTCTGCCCTGGACTGGTGTATCCTGTCGTCTTCCTCCAGCCGTTTCAATATCTTCTTTGCCCGCTCCACCACGGCATCCGGCAGGCCAGCCAGTCTTGCCACCTGAATACCGAAGCTTCGGTCCGCCCCTCCCCGGACGATTTTACGCAGGAACAGAATATCATCCCCCTGCTCTTTCACCGCAACCCGGTAATTCTTTACTCCCGGAAGACTGCCTTCCAGTTCCGTCAATTCATGATAATGTGTGGCAAACAGGGTTTTTGACTTTAATGACGGCTCTTCGCAGATATGCTCCACTACGGCATAGGCAATGCTGAGGCCATCAAAGGTACTGGTGCCACGGCCAATTTCATCCAGAATCAGCAGGCTGTTGGATGTGGCATTATTGAGAATATTGGCAACTTCGCTCATCTCCACCATAAAGGTACTCTGTCCGGAAGCTAGATCATCCGATGCGCCAACCCGTGTAAAGATTCGATCCACCAGTCCGATTTTTGCTTTTCTTGCCGGAACAAAGCAACCGATTTGAGCCAGCAGCACAATCAGGGCAACCTGGCGCATATAAGTACTTTTTCCCGCCATATTGGGCCCGGTAATGATCATGAAATGATCTTCGCCTGTTTTCATGTCGGTGTCATTGGGGACAAATAAGCCGTGGGGAAGCGCTTTTTCCACAACAGGATGCCGACCGTCCAGGATTTGGAGGACTCCGTCTTCCCGGATCTCTGGCCGGACATAACCATTTGCGTAGGATACCCGTGCCAGGGAGTACAAAGCATCCAGAGCGGCAAGGATCCCCGCAACATTCTGAATCCGGGAAACCTGTGCCGCTGTCTGCTCCCGTATCTCCGCAAACAGCCGATACTCCAGGCGAATGCTTTTGTCCTCTGCACCCATAATGGTATTTTCCATTTCCTTTAGCTCCGGGGTAATGTATCGTTCTGAATTGGCAAGGGTCTGCTTTCGCATATAGGAATCCGGGACCAGACTCAGGTTGGGTTTGGTCACATCGATGTAATAACCAAAAACCTTGTTAAATCCTATTTTTAAGTTCCGGATTCCCGTCTGTTCCCGTTCCTGTTGTTCCAGGGATGCAATCCATTTTTTCCCATCCGTCATGGCCAGCCGGTACCGGTCCAGTTCTTCATTCCAACCGTCCTTTATGAGGCTACCCTCCCGGAGGGAAATGGGCGGATCATCAAAAATGGATTTTTCGAGAAGCCCCCGGGTATCCTCCAGCACGTCCATTTTTTCATAAAACCCTGCCAAAAGACGGCTCCTGCACTGCGCCAGAAGATTTTTTACTGCCGGCAGAATGGCAAGGGAATTCTTCAGGGAAAGCATATCCCTGGCATTTGCATTGCCAAAGGTAATCCGGCTTGCCAACCTTTCCAGATCATGGACCTTCCCCAGCTGATCTTTTATCTCATCCATCCAAAGTGGGTGGCGGATCATCTCTTCCACTGCATTGAGACGGCCTTCCACCGCTTCTTTTTGGATTAGGGGCTGCTGTACCCACTGCCGGAGCATTCTTCCGCCCATGGCGGTGTTCGTTTGATCCAGAAGCCACAGTACGGACCCTTTTTTCCCTTTTCCCCGTATGGTCTCCGTCAGTTCCAGATTCCTGCGGGCTGCGGCATCCAGCATCATATAGGATTGAGGTAAATAAACCCTGATCCGGTTAATGTGCTGCAGGGCATTTTTCTGGGTTTCCGACAAATATTCCAATAGAGCCCCTGCCGCACAAATTCCAAGCTTCATATCCTGGCACCCAAAACCGTCCAGAGACTGTACCCTGAAATGTTCCAGCAGGCAGCGGTATGCATTGGACCATTGGTATGCCCACTCATGATAAGGGGTGATAAAGGGGGAAAACCGGCTTCGTATGGTGTTCAGGAAAGAAGAATCCGATGGGAGATCTTCACTGATCAGGACTTCACTGGGCCGAATTCTCGCCAGCTCATCCATCAATTGATTCTCCGCGTTGCCCGACGTAATCTCCGAAATAAAAAATTCACCGGTTGAAACATCCACGCCGGAAAGGCCGTAAGCATTTCCATCCTTCTTCAGGGAAAGCAGAAAGTTATTTGTTTTCTCTTCCAGCATAGAGCTTTCCAGAACGGTCCCGGGAGTTACCACCCGGATCACCTGGCGCTCCACCAGCCCTTTTGCTTCCGAAGGATCCTGGGTTTGTTCGCATATTGCCACCTTATGCCCGTTTTCAATCAGCTTTGCAATATAGCTGTCCACGGCATGATACGGGACCCCGCACATGGGTGCTCTTTCCTTCAGACCGCAGTCCTTTCCCGTCAGGGCAATTTCCAGCTCCCTGGATGCCAGAATGGCATCCTCAAAGAACATTTCATAAAAATCACCCAATCGAAAAAAAAGTATGGTGTCCTTGTATTGCTCCTTTATCTGAAAATATTGCTGCATCATCGGAGTTAATCCTGCCATAAACAACCTCCCACTCCCTAAGCTTGCCGCTATTTATTCTATTATTATAACCCGTACCATGCGAGCCTGCAAGTTTCCGCATTTTTCCGCGGAATCCGGGATGACCGGAATGCATTTGTTGAATCCTGAGTTTTGTCTCTTTCCCGTTGCATAAACCAGCCAATATTGAACAATCTAATCAGGAATAGAATTTTGTTCTTTTGGGAGAATCAAATGAAAATAAGGAAGCGGAATAAAAACCCCAAAAACAGAAAATCCATGGAAGAAAGGCAGTCCCATACCTCCAGAAGTGAAGACACGGTAAGTTTTAAGCTCTCCAGGGACGGGAAGGAGAACCTTCAGAAATTCAAGGCATTTCTGGAGGAAAGCTCCGATGCGGTTTTTCGTCAATTTGAGCTTGGGACCAGCGGCATTTCCTGTGCTTTGGTTTATATCGACGGCCTGGTGGATAAAATGGTGATCCAACAAATGATCATGAGGCCCATGATGCTTGAACTATCGAAACTGGAGAAGTCCGGGATTATGATCGGGCAAGAAAATGCCTATGATTTTGTGGAAAATCATATTATTACCGTTGGAGAGGTCCAGGAAGCGGAAACATTGGACAAAGCCATGCGCTTTGTTATGTCCGGGGAAGTGGTGTTGATTCTGGATGGATATGACAAAGTTCTCATTGTCAATGCGCGTGGATGGCCGGACCGGAGCATCTCCGATCCCGATACAGAAGGTGTCATCCGGGGCGCAAAAGAGGGCTTTACGGAAACTTTGCGAACCAATACGGCTCTCCTGAGAAGAAAATGCAAGGATCCCAATATGGTAATCCGCACCATACAGCTGGGCAGAAGAAGTAAAACAGATGTCGCTTATGTCTATATCAAGGGAATTACCGATCCGGGTCTGATTACAGAGCTGGAGGAAAGACTGAGCAGAGTTGATATTGATCAGATTTTCAGTTCCGGCCATCTGGAGCAGCTGATTGAGGACAGCTCCAACTCGCCCTTTCCTCAAATGCAGGCGACGGAACGGCCGGATAAAACCGTAGCCAATCTGATGGAGGGCAGGATTGCCATCCTCACGGATAACAGTCCATTTGCCCTGCTGGTCCCTGCAACGTTTGCACAGTTTTTTCAAAGCCCTGAAGATTACAGTGAAAGATGGATTATTTCCTCCTTTATTCGGGCACTGCGCTGGATTGCTTCTTTCCTGGCGGTATTTACTCCGGCTGTCTATATTGCCCTGGTGAGTTTTCATTCGGGCCTGATACCGATACGGCTGGCCCTTTCCATTGCCGCTACAAGGTCCCAGGTCCCATTTCCGTCCATTGTGGAGGCAATTATCATGGAGACCACCTTTGAGCTGCTGAGGGAATCCGGTGCAAGACTTCCGAAGCCAATCGGCCAGACGATCGGCATTGTAGGCGGGCTTATCATAGGGGATGCAGCGGTCCGTGCAGGTTTGACCAGCCCAACCATGGTAATCGTTGTTTCCCTGACTGCCATAGCATCCTTTGTCATACCAACCTACAGCGCGGCAATTGGCCTCCGGATCATGCGTTTTCCGTTAATGCTTCTGGCAGGGACTCTGGGTCTCTATGGAGTCATGATAGGCTTTATCGCAATCAACATTGAGCTGATATCCATGAAAAGCTTTGGAATGAGCTACATGACGCCTCAGTCCCCGCTGATTCTGCAGGATCTGAAGGATTTTGTCATTCGGGGACCTGCCAAAAAGATGAGAAAAAGACCGGTTCAATCCTATGCAATAGATATGGTGCGAATGGATATGAATGAGAGGGAGAATCATGAAGAAACAACAGGGATTGAGTAATTTCCAGATCACAGCTGTTGTGACACAGAGCATGATCGGGCTCATTTTACTGGGGATTGCACGCCGGGCCGCCCGTCTGGCCGGAATCGACGGGGTATTCGTCACTTTGCTTACAGGTGTTCTGTCTGCTGCAATCGCAGCTGTCATGATCCTTCTTTGCAATCGCTTTCCCAATCTGACCGTGATTGAATTTTCACAGGAAATACTCGGTAAATTTTTTGGCAGGTTGTATGGCGCTTTCTTTGTTTTCTATGCCATGCTGGTGACAGCTGTGACGGTACGGGGGTTTGCAGATGCATTGAAGATGCTGTTGCTGCCGAAAACTCCGATTGAATTTGTCATGATCACCATGCTGATTCTCTGTTCCTATTGCGTTGCAGGCGGAATCAGTTCCGTGTCCAGAATCAATGAAATCTTTCTGTTTCCGGTGATTATCGTCATCTCTCTGGTCATACTGATGAACATGGGAGACGTAGATTTATTTCGGTATCGTGCTGTCTTTTCCAATGGAATCAAGCCAATTCTAAATGGGATACCCGAAATGTCCACAGCATATCTTGGCTACGAGATTCTTCTCTTCCTTGCGCCTGTGGTAAAGAATAAAGATAAGATGATGCCATACGGCCTGTCCGGAATCGCAATTCCCCTGGTTCTCTATACCGGTTTGGTCTTTGTATCCATTGGCGTTGACGGTGCTCTGGCAACTGCGGATATCATCTATCCGACGATCCAGCTGGCCAGACGTATCTCCCTGCTCGGGTCCTCTATAGAGAAATTTGACATTCTCTTTATCCTGCTGTGGATTCTGTCAATTTATACAACGCTTATTACATTTCTGTATATGGCATCCATTTCCGTAACCCGTCTGGCAGGTCTCCGGAATTATAAACCCTTTATCTTTATATTGATTCCATTGATCTATATGATTGCCATCCTACCGGAGGACATTGCAGATTTAAACACTGTTGTCCTGCTGTCTGATTATATTGGAATGGCTGTGGTACTCAGCTGCATCCCTATGTTGCTGATATCCATCGTTCGAAAAAAAGGGGGAAAGAATAATGGTTCGTAAAAAGCTTGTCCTTTTTCTCTTCCTGATTCCTTCCCTGCTTTTGACGACGACATCCTGCTGGGACCGGATTGAAATTGAGGATCAGGCCATTATTATCGGCATGGCCATGGATCTGGCGGAAGATCAGAAAAAGATCGTGGTTACCTTTCAGATAGCACAGCCACGGGCCTATGTGGCAGAGTCCCAGAGCAGCGAGGAGGGGTATTACAATGTCACAAAAACAGCGGAAGACCTGGCCGGCGCCAGAAATAAGCTATCCAGGAGCACCAACATGATTCCAACGCTGGAACAGTGCCAGGTGGTACTCGTGGGTGATAAGCTGGCCAAAAAAGGTCTGAGCGGCTATATGGATTTTTTGCTGCGGACCCATGAAGCCAGAAGGCAGCTTCAGATAGGAGTGGTGCAGGGGTTGGCGCGGCATATGCTGGAAATAAAATTCAAATCCGATCTGGCTCCCTCTTTTGTGATATCGGAAATGATGAGTCGAGACAGTCAATATAACTTTCGGATGACAGATTTTATGAGCCTGGAAAAGCTGCATACGGCTTTTGTCGAAAAAAATGACTTCATTCTTCCCCAGATCAAACAAACGGAAAACGGGTTGTATATGGCCGGTGGTGCTGTTTTTAAAGGCTTTGAACTGGTGGGATGGTTTAGCGGAGAAGAAATGATGGGCGCCCGATTTATGAGGGGAGATGCATCTTCCGGATACCTGACAGTGGATATGCCTTCTTCCATGGGGAAAAAGATCATGCTGAGAGTCTATGAGACGAAATCGGATTTTCATCCGGAAATAAGAGACGATAAGCTGGTAGCTGTCCTGAATCTACGTCTGGAAGGAGACATTGACGAAATTGTCCATCCCAATGGAAACTGGACCGGCAAAAAACTAATTGACCAATGTTCCACTCAGATTGAGAAATATGTGAGGGTGATCGTCAATGATGCATTCCATAAGTCCCAGCGTGTTTATGACAGTGAGCCTTTTCGTCTGAAGGAAAAGTTAAAATGTTATTATCCGGCTTTCTGGAAAGCCAATTCTGCAAATTGGGATGAAATCTATCAGGCTGCGGAACTGAAGGCAAATATTGACGTCAATATTCGAAGGGTGGGAGAAATCAGCAGCCCCTGAAAACGACCTTCCTGTCAGGAAAAGAACATGGAAATCAGCAAAAGTACCAAACCGCCTCCGATATAAAAATATCCGACGTATTTTCCGATTTTAACTTCCATCGGATACCGGTCGTCTTTCAGCATGTGGGGGTAAACAAAAGAAAGAATCAGCCCGCAGATCACTGCCAGTCCGACAAAATACGAGGTAAACCACAATTTCAAAAAACGAAGCAATGCCATGGAAACCCCTCCTTTTAAAATGAGTATTCCCGAAAGCCTCAGGAACTTGCACAAAAGGCAAACAATCGATATAATAAATTTATTATGATTGGAAAGGGAGACAAATATGCGGGCTGAAAACCATGCTTTTGCTGTCCCGGAAAAAGAGAAGGAGAAACAGGCCATAGAGGCTTTGCAGCAACAGATTCTCGGTTCCGGATTGAAATACCATATTATAACTTATGGATGTCAGATGAATGTGCATGATTCCGAAATGCTGGCCGGAATGCTGACGGAAATTGGTTATGAGGAGACCGATCAACAGCAGGAAGCGGATCTGATCCTGTTCAATACCTGTTGTGTCCGGAACAATGCCGAGCGGAGAGTCTATGGCAACGTAGGGGCCTTAAAGTCATACAAGCAGGAAAATCCCGACCGGATCGTTGGCGTCTGCGGATGCATGATGCAGCAGCCGGAAGTATCTGCCGATCTCGTCCGGAAGTTTCCCTTTATTGATCTGGTTTTTGGCACACACAGCCTTCCTCACTTCCCTTCCCTGCTGCTGCAGGCTTTGGAGTTCAGGGAAACGGTAGTAGAAATTCCGGATACCGAAGGAGAACTGACCGAATCCGAATCCATTCCTGTGAAACGGGCTGCCGGTACAGGTGCATGGGTCACCATCATGCATGGATGCAACAACTTCTGCAGCTATTGTATTGTTCCTTATGTCCGTGGGAGGGAAAGAAGCCGTCGGCCGGAGAACATTCTGGAAGAAATCACTGAGCTTGTACAGGAGGGATACCGGGAGGTCACCCTGCTTGGGCAGAATGTGAATTCCTATGGAAAGGATCTGGAAACCCCCTTTCCGTTTCATGCTCTGCTCAGGGAGATCAATCAAATAAGCGGGATGGAAAGAATACGGTTCATGACATCCCATCCGAAGGATCTGTCAGAGAATCTGATCCTTGCCATGGCAGAATGCGACAAGGTATGCGAGCACCTCCACCTTCCCGTTCAGGCAGGCAGTGACCGGATCCTTCGGGCAATGAACCGAAGATATACCGTGCAAGGCTATCGGACATTGGTGGGCAGGATCCGTCAGGCTATACCGGATATTGCCCTGACCACGGATATCATTGTTGGATTTCCGGGGGAGACGGAAGAGGATTTTCAGGAGACCCTGGATCTTGTGGGACAGATGCGGTATGATTCTGCCTATACTTTCCTGTATTCCCCGCGATCCGGTACTCCTGCCGCAAAGCGGAAGGATCCATTGAGTCCGGAGGAAAAAAAGGAACGGCTCTATCGGCTGAATGCATTGCAGAATAGAATAAGCAAGGAAAAAAATCAGGAATATGACGGACGGACGGTGGAAGTGCTGGTGGAGGGGCCCAGCAAGAATAATCCGGATGTTCTCACCGGCAGAACCCGTACCAATAAAACCGTGAATTTCACAGGCAGTGCGGGACTTGTCGGGCAATTGACCATGGTTCAGATTACAAAAGCGCATTCCTGGTCCCTGGAAGGGGAGGTGATTGAAAAATGACCAAAGAGACAGCGGTCTCCCATTCGGAAATCATGAAGTTGGCCAGAGAGCTGGGACATGCTCTGGCGCAGTCCCGGGAAATACTGGACTACAGGGATGCGGAGAAAGAAATGGCAGACGACGAAGAAGCCAGCCATCTGATGCGGATTTACCGGAGAATATACCAGGAGCGGGCCCGACTGCAGGCCGATCCGGGGAATAAAGCGAAGGAAATTGCAAATCTGTCGGATTCCCTGGAAAAAGCGGACAGGAAAAAGAGCGCCAATCCGCTGATTGCAAAGTACGATCAGACGGGAAATGCCTTTCAGGACCTGATCTATCAGATCAATCAGATCCTGAAATTTTATTGCATGGAGCCGGATGAGGCTTCCCAATTTGTGCCGGCAGGCGGCTGCAGGGGATGCAAAGGCTGTCCGAAAGTCCGGACAGGAATCAATATTCCTCCGTCATAAAATTATTTTTGGGAGGGAAAAGTGCACTGAGGCTTGTCAGCACGCGTTCCTCCCTTTCCTCCCTGCATTTCAGACGCCCTTCCTCCAGGGAGAAATCAGCGGCACAGAAGCCCCAAAGCAATTGTGTAAGAGTGCGGATATCCATTTGAACATCCGGTTCCTTCCCTGTGGCTGTGATGTTCAAAACGGAACTCTTTTCTTTCAGAAAATAGCATCCATTGTTGCTTTGAATCATCGGATCGGACACCCGGAGAACAAAAGGATCCCCGGAAAAGGGAATCCCGGACAAAGCGCCGATGATATTGTGGATTCTTCCCATGACGAAAGTTTCCTTTTCCAGCTTACCCCGTGAGTCCTTCATGGATAAATAGGTGGTATCCGCGGAAGGAGCTTTCCACGAAATCCGGCTTACCTGCCCCATATGATGAAAAGCCAGCCTGATCAAAGCTTCCTTTGCCTCCGGATTTTGATAGAGCAGCTCATGGATACAGAGTTCCTTATCACGAAGGGTATACAGGATATATCCGGTTGTGATATTGTCCTTTAGATAGCGAAAGCCTATGCCGTGGTCCAGTTCCAGGTCCCGAAGAATCTTCTCCCAGTCATTCTGATTTCTTATTAAATAGCCGTGAAACCCCTTCATAAAATGCAGATAGCAATCAGACAGGGCCTTTATGTCGCAGATCTCCAATCTCTGATAGGTTCCGGTTATTTTGCCGGTATACTTCGGCTCTTCCATTTCCCGATAGGTCAGCAGATCGTAGCAGATCTCCCACCCGTATTTTCGGTAGAAATCATATTGAAAAGGCAAAAGAACGGAACAATGGATATTGCGCTTCCGCAGTATCGTATCGGCATATTGCAGCAGCCGGGCTGCATAGCCTCTTCCCCGGTACTCCGGCCGGGTTGCAACTCCCACGATATAGCTTACGTCAACCGGTCTGCCCCGAAGCTGCATCCGATAAGGCAGCAGCTGAAGACAGGAACAAACCCGGTTCCCCTCTACGGTAACCAATGTGTTTTTTGGCTTATAGCAAAAGTGAAAGAAAAAATCAACGAACTCCGGGCTGTCGTCAAAACAGTATGTCCATAAGTCCTGTACCTGTGAAGTTTCCTGATCCAGTGCCAGCCTTGTTACGGTATGTTCGTTATCCATTGTAACCTCCTCCATTCTGCCGCTGTCTGTATGACAAGCCGGAATAAAAATGAACGCAAGCCTCCTGCCGCTTTTTATACATAAAATCCAGTGTATTTTTTGATCATCCTTACCGGATGATAAGATTCCTTTGCCTTGCGCATTCCCAGAATGCCCATATCCTCTTCCCGATTGATGTAGGGAACCTGGGACCAGGCCTTTGCGGTAAACAGCTGATTTATAATTGGAAAGGAACCGTCATAATCCGTATTCGCCTTTTCAATATGTGTGACTGCCATATAGGGATTCAGCAGTTCCCCAAGGGTAAAAGCCTGTACCGAGCCATTGATGCGCAGCACGCCCCCGGTAACCTTCAGGGCTCGATAATTGGTTAAAATCTCATATACGGCCTTCTTCTCTTCCAGGATGCTTTCATCCCCTTCCTTTCCGGAAATCCATACCAGCTCGGTGTCCAGACATTCGGAGAGGTTGGTGTCATTCAATTCTTCATACTGATATTCATAGCTTTTCTTGAATTTGTTGACATGGTTTCGTTTCTGTCGGAACTTCTTTCCCTTCAGTTCGATTAATTCTTTCGTGGAATAGACATAATCATAATTGCTGCGGTCTTCACAGAAGATCCATTTTCCAGGAAGAGCTTCTTCCAATTCCCTTTTGCGGTCTTCCGTAACGGCTTTCAGGACCAGAGGAAATCCCTCACTGTGGAAATAGTCTGCCAGAGTCGGCAGAACTCGATCATAGGCTCTTTCCCCCATGTAAAGGGGACAAAAGGCATATGGATACCGATTGCGATATTTCGCCACAATACATAAATGATCCTGAATCACTGCATATTTCAATTGATCGGAAATTCTCCAGATAAACAAATCGGTAAAAGTGGATTCTGAGCTTTCATAATTCCCGGCGGCAAAGTATTGGTCAAACAGGGCTTTATCCTTCAGTTCGATGTCCTTGAATGCTATCACAAAGATACCTCCTATTCATCCTACCTCCTATTATAACACGCTTTTACAGGCTAAAACAAAAAGGGCCCTTTGGGAGGGCCCTTTTCAACATCCATCAGGCTTTTACCAGTGACATTTCAGAGGATTCCCGTTCTTTTACCCGGGCCTTTTTTGATGTCTCCTCATTGATTATTTTCATCAAGCCCTCCAGCTTCTCATAAAAAATCACTATGATATCGCCGGCCATGGCGTGACTCATTGCATAGCAAAGTGCTTCTTCTTCCTTCCGGATCAAAGACACAGCACTTTTTGGAAGGCCTGCCGAAAGAACGCCGGACAATAACAGTTCTGAAACTTCTCCCGGTTTGCGGCCTCTTAAGTCCTTGTCCTCCTTAATGATAATCCGGTCAAAAGACTTTCCGGCAATAAATCCTATTTTCTTTATGGCAGAATTCTCCCGATCCCCCGGGGCACCAATGATTCCAATCAGTCGGGATCCTCCCATCTTCCGGACGGCTTCTGTGGTCCTTTCGTATCCTGCAATATTATGTCCATAATCCACCACGACCCGGAAATCCTGGATATTAAAAATATTGAATCTTCCCGGATTATGGATTTCATCGCAGTAGAAAGAGGTCATGGCGCTTTCGGTAACGTGCAGCGGAATCTTCAGGGCATAGGCGGCACTGAAAGCTGCCAGCGCATTTTCGATATTATAAACCAGCTTCCCTCCGAAGGTTGCAGGGATCTGTTCCACCGACAGACTTTTCAGCAGTCCATTCCCCGTCGCAAGAGTAATATAATGATCCTTTAGGAAGACGGCGATCCCTCCTGCCGAAATATGCTTATGAACAATCAGGTTGTCTTCCTGCCGTGAAAAATAGATTACATTTGCCTTTGTCTGCTCGGCAGCCCGGACCACCAGGGGATCGTCTGCATTCAGGACGGCATACCCGTTACTTTTGACGGCTTCCACAACCAACGACTTTACATGAAGCAGATCTTCCAGAGTTTCCACTCCATCCAGGCCCAGATGATCTTCACTGATATTGGTCAGGACTCCGACATCTGCCAGATCATATCCCAGGCCGGAACGGATCAATCCTCCGCGGGCCGTCTCCAGAACGGCTGCATCCACTGCCTTGTCTGTCAGGATGATTTGAGCGCTTTCCGGACCGGTTGTGTCTCCTTTCAGGATACACTGGTCATTGATGTAAATACCACCTGTTGTTGTCATTCCAACGGTTTGACCGTAGGATTTCAGAATATGTGCTATCATTCTGGTTGTGGTTGTCTTTCCATTGGTCCCGGTAACCGAGACAATGGGGATGGAATGTCTGCTTCCATATGGGAAAAGCATATCCACGATGGCGTTTCCAACCTTTCTTGGCTCTCCCCTGGATGGGAACAGATGCATCCGGATACCGGGGGAGGCATTGACTTCGAGGATGGCTCCCTGTCCGTGCAGCAGTGGTTTGCTGATATTGGCACATGCGATATCCACCCCGGCGATGTCCAGTCCAAGAATTCTCGCTGCCCGGATGGCGAGTTCCTGATTGTACGGATGTATTTTTTCCGTGCAGTCCATGGCTTCTCCGCCTGTGCTGAGATTTCCATTGGCTTTGACGAAAATCCGTACTCCCTCCCTTGGAATGCTGGCCGGGGAGTATCCCTGTTTTTTTAATACATTCTGACTGATTTCGTCGATGGTAATTTTGCTAAGGGGCTTTTCATGACCGGTGCCCCGCCTTTCATCCCTGTTTTTCCGTTCCACCAGTTCGGCTACAGTATGCCTTCCGTCGCCCATGACAAAGGCAGGCATCCGGAGAGACACGGCGGATACCTGATCCCCTACGACCAGTACCCGATAATCCTTGCCTTTCACAAATTCCTCCACCAAAACGTTTTCATTGATTTTGGCTGCAATGGGAAATGCCTCTGCAACTTCTTCCGGAGACTGAATGTTCACGGACACTCCTTTCCCCTGGTTTCCATTGACTGGTTTGATTACCACGGGCCATCCGATTTCCCTGGCTGCATTTATGGCTTCTTCTGCTGTGAGACAGACAATTCCCCTTGGAACAGCGATCCCTGCCTGTCTGAGCAGTTCCTTGGTTACGGCTTTGTCACAGGCCATGTCTGCTGAAATGCAGCTGGTACTGTCTGACAGGGTTCCTTCTATTTTTTTATTGAATTTTCCATATCCCAGCTGGATAATGCATCCCTTTCCAATTCTTGTTACTGGAATGCCTCTGTCCACAGCGGCATTGACAATAGCCTGCGTACTGGGCCCAAGTCCATAACGGAACATCAATTCCCGTATTTGCTTCAATTTGGGATTCAAATCAAACGGTTCCCCGGAACAAAGGGCATTTGCCATCTGAACAGCCACTTTTCCTGCTTCCAGACCGGAATGCTCTTCCTGGTAAGCAAACACGACCGTATAACAACTGCTATCTCTGATTTGCCTTGCCCTGCCGAATGAGACGGATTGACCGACAAGATTCAGAATCTCCAATGTACTGTGTTCAATAACATGGGCCAGATAAGTCCCTTCCTCCAGCCTTTTTTGAAATCCGCCCTCAAAGCCAAGTGAACAATGATGAGAGCGAAGTCCAGGCAGCAATTCCAGAATCCGCTCATTGAAGTCACCGATTTGTACGGTTGGAATATCACTCCATTCCTCCAAATCAACAATTATTTTGATTACTTTTTGATGGCTGTATATATTTCGCCCTGAATAGGCTTTCCATTCACGTATCTGCAAAAGAATTTACCTCCTTAAGATAGGGATACGGTTTCGTATATCAAATTCATATCCATGAGGAAGAATATGAAGGGTAACATCGGTCAGTGCCAGAATATCATCCGGGTAGGATTCGGAAACATTGGTATGGCTTAAGTGAACCCCGTCCAGAATCGTAACGGCATTGGAACCGATTACTTCAAAGGTCTCGTCCGGATAAACCACGATGGCTGTGTCTTCATCAATCCCGATTCCAAGGATATAGGGATTTTGTGCAACGGCTGCCAGGAGTCTCCCGGTCCTGCCTCTCTGTGCAAAATGCTGGTCAATGACGACACCACTTAGAAAACCCAGGCCAGGAGCCATTTTGACCGTGCATTTTTTTGGCGCCTGATCGTCATTTCCAGAAGTAATCATCACTTCGCTGATGGCGGACGCACCGGCACTGGTCCCTGCAAGAATCAGCCCATCGGAAAAAGCCTCCTTCAGGAACCAGTCCGTTTTGGTTCCGCCAATCAAACTGGTAATCTTCAGCTGATCCCCTCCGGTAAAAAATACGCATGTCGCACCTTCCAAACGCTGCAGTGTTGCCGGATCATCGGCATCTTCCCGCGTTTCAATATGCAATGCCTCAACGTTCGAAACATGTAATCGGGAAAACAGCTTTTTATATTCCTTACCTACTTTTGATGGAAATTCCGTTGCGACGGTCAAAACAACGATTTTACCCTCCTCTTCCCCGGAAAGCTCGGCAACTTTTGTGAGAATGGTGCAGTCTTTCTCCTTGTCTTCTGCACCTCCTATAATGATAAGTGTTCCTTTTCTATGCCCTTCCATTCTGAACCTCCTGTTTTGATACATATATTCTTCCAGAAAGGCAGCGGCTTTATACTTGAATTGGGAAAATATAGGATAATGTCAAACAAGTACGAAAAAGGAGCACCGTTTTTGGGTACTCCTCCATGATTCAAAATATACTATTTGTCCGGATTCCAATCGGGAACTTCCATTCAAAGCTTCCATCGGGAACTTCCATTCGGAACTTCCACTAACTGTCTCGTTTGGATAGCTCGCCCCGCATTGCGTTCTTTTTCTGAATGGATTCCAGAATTTTTTTTCTCCTCCGTATCCCGTCCAGATAGCTGACGCCGGATACGACCGGAAACATCAGGATAAATACAATGGCAATATAGGGCATGACATTCTCAAATGCCACAAACAGTTTGACATAGGGAATCAACCAGCATCGCAAAGCGATTTCAATTGGTTGATAGATCAACGACCCAACATACAATAGAATGCCGGGAATGGATGCAATCAATCCGGAAAGAAAGCCTTTCGTCTTCCGGAATGTACCTCTCTTTAAATCATTTTGACCATAATAGCTGGCATCCGCATAGATCACCACCCAGAATAGGAAGATAAAGAAGAGGCCCATGGCCCATTGGTAGATCTTGTTTTTTGGAAAAATACTGAATAACAGCAGATAAAGAAACAATTGTATCACCGTCATCAACGCATGGGTGGCCAGCAGTTTCCGTCCGAATTTCCCGTATCCCATATAAGGTTCTCCCCTTTTTTCTTGTCTGTAAACAACAACTTTTCAATTCCATTCTATTTTACACGAAAACGGGACGGATTTCCAGTGGTGATTGCTGCTGTTTTCCTGCTATTTCCTCCCGATCCGATCGGAATCCGTTATAATTCCATCCATTGGTACGTCAAATGGATCCGCCGGCAGTTGATCCACCAGTTGAAAGGCAAAACCAACCCCGATTTTCGCAGCGTCCCCGCGCATTTTCGGAAGAAAACGGTCATAATAACCGGCACCGTATCCCAATCGGTTGAAATGCCGGTCAAATGCCAGACCCGGGATGACGGCCAGATCGATTTCCTCCACACGTATCTGCCTCTGCAAATGCTTTGGAGGTTCCGGAATTCCCCAATGGCCAGGCGTCAGCTCGTCAGGACTTTTTATTTCGCAGGGCAGGATTTGTACTTCATTGGGTAAGCACACCGGCACAGCGACCCGTTTGCCTGCCTCCAGTGCCGTCCGGATCAGACCCATCGTATCTGCTTCACTGCGAAAACTTGCGTATGTCAGGATAATCGTTGCCTTTTGATACGCATCCAGAGCAGTCAGATGTCTTTCAATGGATTGACTCCTGGATTGCCTTTCCTTATCTGAAATCCGATTCCTTGCGAAAACCATGGCTCGCCTGATTTCCTGCTTGCTCATTTCCTGCCTTCCTGAGAATGGATATAAAGTCTTGGCACTCTTTCACTGATGGAAGTCAGGATTTCATAGGAAATGGTTCCACATAAATCTGCCAGGTCATCCGCCGTAATGGCTTCTCCATCCTGTTCTCCAATAAGGATGACCGGATCTCCTGTAACAACTCCCGGTATGTCGGTAATGTCCACCATGGTCTGATCCATACAGATCCGTCCAACCACCGGCGCCCGTTTTCCATGGATCAGAACGCTTCCACGGTTGCTCAGCAGCCGGTTGTAGCCATCTGCATATCCCACCGGCAGGGTTGCAATTGTTCTTGTATCCTGCGCAACGTAAGTCCTTCCATAGCTGATGCTGCATCCCGCCTCCACCGTTTTCATATGGACAATCCGGGTTTCCCATTGTAATACGGGCAGAAGCCGGAACTTCTCCTTTCGTCCGTCAGCCGGAAATGGAGAGTAGCCATACATGCTGATCCCGCCTCTTACCAGATTGTAGTTGGCATCCGGAAACCGGAAAATCCCGGCGCTGTTGGAGGCATGAACCGTACGTGGAGGAAACCCGCTCTTTTGCAGGAACTGGATCATGAGACGAAACTTTTTGATTTGCTCCCGGGTAAAGGCAGGATCCTCTTCGTCAGCCGAAGCAAAATGGGTAAAGGCTCCTTCGACGGACAGATTCTTCATGCTTTTCATTTCGTCTGCCGCATCCTGCAGCTCCTTCCGGCTCCGAAAACCAATTCGGCCCATTCCGGTATCCAGCTTCAGATGGATCTTTGCTGTTTTCCCTGCTTTTTTTGCCGCCTGATTCAGAAAACGGGCTGTGGAAAGGGACGGTACTGCCTGGGTCAGCCCATATTGAAGAACCGTTGCGCATTGTTCTTTATCAATTTCCCCCAGGACCAGGATCGGTGTGGAAATCCCCGCTTCCCTTAATTCCGCTCCTTCTTCCGGCAGGGCAACGCCTAATTGGGAGGCACCGGCTGCAATGGCACCGGCTGCAATTTCCCTTGCACCATGGCCATAGGCGTTTGCCTTGACAATCGCCATAAACTCGGTGTCCGGTGAAATCAGGGATCGCAGGCCCTGTATATTATGTTTCAGTCTCGACAGATCAATTCGTGCAATGGTTGGTCTCATATTATTTCGTTTTCCTCCTATAGGGCATACCCCATGGAGAAAGCTTTCCGAACTCCCCCATGACCCTAAGCTGATATTGTATTTATTCTATACCATAATTTTCGCGAACTCAAGATCAACGGACATGGAAAGCAAGTGAAATGTAAAAGGAAATCAAGTACTAAAGGGAAAGCAAGTATTAAAGGAAAGAAGAAAAAAGGAAGGGCGTGGCAAGCCATGTCCTTCCCTGAAACTTATTCCTGAATATAAGTGGAACAGTCTGTTTCTGTGGTGTTCTGTGCGTGTGGCGGCTGTATTTCGATTTCTGCTGCCTGGCAGTAATCTCCGGGTTTATGATAATAACAGGAGTTTACCACGCATTTGACGCCCTGCAGATGCTGCTCTGTTTTTTCCGATTTTCCATACATTTCTGTATCGCCTCCTCTTTTCGTCAGATATAGTATCCATTGTTTTGAGGCCAAATATGACAACAATAATATGAAATATATGGAAAGCATTGTCAAACGCATTTTACATTAATTCTTTTTCGCTAGCCGGTAAATAAAACAAGTGTACATAAGCCGGACCTTTTCCGGCTTTTGATGTATAGAGTGGTTTTATTTGTGGCGGCCAATTGGCGACCAAATGACCTTTTTGGGCATAAAAAAAGAATTCCGAAAACCCGGAATCCTTAGAGCCATCTATGGTGGACCATCAGGGACTCGAACCCTGACAAATAATTCAAAGCGGTTATACTAGTAAGTGTTAAGACGTCGCCCGAACTTCGGTTTGGGCGTGGATGGAAAAACATAGTGTCATTTTCATTTGGACCGGGAATTCCCGGTCCTTTATTTGTCAAACTATCTTGCAACAATTTTGTAAAGGTAGTATTATCTATCTATCTATATAATTTTAAGGGAGGGGTTCTCTGTGGATACATATGATTCACCAGATACAACATCGGAATCATCAAAAGCCAAAAAGCCAAAAAAAACAATTTTTAAGCGCTGGTGGTTTTGGACAATTATTGTAATCCTAATCATTGCCCTAGGTTCTGGATGTGAGGAGGATAAACCAAAAAAAGCGAAGAAACCGATAAAGGCGGCAAGTAGTCAAGGCAAAGACACAGTTAAGCCAACACCAGAAGCTCCAGAGTTTTTTAAGGTGGGGGAAACAGCCGAAACAAAGAAAGTTAAAGCAATGGTGACGGGGATTGAAAAACCAGTGGGGAACGCATTTAACAAACCGGCGGACGGGAACGAATTTGTAATGGTCAATATTGATATTGAGAACATATCGGACGAGGATTTGGTCATTAGCTCCCTATTCAGCTTCAATGCTTATGTGGATGATACGGCAACGGACTTTAGTCTATTGGCACAGACGGCAAAAGACGGCACCAAAACAATGGACGGTAAGATTGCACCGGGGAAAAAATTGTCGGGGTCCATATCTTACGAAGTGCCGAAAACATGGAAACAGTTGGAAGTGCACTTTGAACCAGAAGCGTTCCGGGACGTAAAGATAAAGTGGAATATCGAAAATAAATAATCAGTCCATTACATGGGGCCGGGAATGCCCGGCCTTTGTTTATATGCAAAAGACCCGGCAAAGCCGGGTCCCTTGCGACGGGTTTATTCTGTTGTGATATTATAATACCATAGCATCTGTGAAATTGTCCCCTAATTTCGGGGAAATTCAAAATATTAAAAAAATAAAAGGACTACAGTTTAACCTCAGTCCTTTTATCGGTATGTATTCGATTTTCCAACTTTATCAAAATTTTTTTATAATTTCATCGCCCTTTTCTTTCGCTTCAATTTCAGTCAAAATATCAAATTGATATGCCATTTCGGACCGTACAACTTGCTACCAACTCTTCGACTAACTCAGTTAAAAAAAGTTGGCCTGATATTCGCATGGACCGGGCTTGTTTCGGATCAAACAAATCATTATAGGTCTGTTCTGTTGCTCCTGATACAACATTCAATGGCGTTTTCAGTGTCTTTGCCGTTCTCGTATCGTTATTGTGCTTGGCCTTCATGCGCTGGTCCAGAGTGTCCTTAAACATTTCCGGATTTTTTATTGGTATGTCTGGTCCCTCTAGTGCATTTAAAAATTTGATGGTTTCGTCCTCATCGGAAATTTTGGGGCTTGAATGGCCGGATATTGATTTTGAAACTGGCCAAATTTCAGTTCGGCGGGAAAGCGAATATTTAGAAACGGTTGGCATCTATACTGATGATCCAAAAAACACCAAACGCAATACGTACTAATATCGTTCCGGCTGAGGTAATGGCTTTATTACAAAAGTATAGAGCATGGCAAAATGAACAGATATTGAAGTGTGGCGACCAATGGCGACCAGAATGGTTTGACCATCCCAGATTGTTTACGCAATGGGATGGTCTCTATTGATCAGTAATGGAGTTGACATAGCCACTGTTTCCAAAAATATGGGTCATGCTAAAAAGTCCACTACATTGGATATCTATACCGGGGCAATCAAAAGTAAAAATAGAGTAGCCGCTGATACTTTGGAAACTACCCTATTGGCCAAAAACGACGGTTCTCGTGTACATAATGTATAGAGTGGTTTTATTTGTGGCGACCAATTGGCGACCAAATGACCTTTTTGGGCATAAAAAAAGAATTCCGAAAACCCGGAATCCTTAGAGCCATCTATGGTGGACCATCAGGGACTCGAACCCTGGACACCCTGATTAAGAGTCAGGTGCTCTGCCAACTGAGCTAATGGTCCATATGAAACTGATGAAATCTGAAACAAAGCCAAAACCTGGTGCGCCCAGTAGGATTCGAACCTACGACCTCCAGATTCGAAGTCTGTCACTCTATCCAGCTGAGCTATGGGCGCAAACAATGGAGCGGAAGACGAGATTCGAACTCGCGACATTCGCCATGGCAAGGCGATGCTCTACCACTGAGCCACTCCCGCTTATTTTCAGGAACATCAGCCATTATAGCGTATCTCGTGAAAAATAGCAAGTACGGATTGGTGCGGACGGAGAGACTTGAACTCTCACGCCATAAGGCACTAGATCCTAAGTCTAGCGCGTCTGCCAATTCCGCCACGCCCGCATACTCCCGGCCGTCGGTTAGGTTTCACACTTACTTTCCTTCTGGTGACCCATCGGCGATTCGAACGCCGGACACCTTGATTAAAAGTCAAGTGCTCTGCCGACTGAGCTAATGGGTCATATGGCTGGGGCGGCAGGACTCGAACCTACGAATCCGGGAGTCAAAGTCCCGTGCCTTACCGTCTTGGCTACGCCCCAAAATAATATCAGCAGACATCACTTTAATGGGGTGAGTGGTGGGATTCGAACCCACGACCTCCAGAGCCACAATCTGGCGCTCTAACCAGCTGAACTACACCCACCATAATAAATGATCCCAATGACTGGTGCGCCTGAAGGGATTCGAACCCCTGGCCTACGGATTAGAAGTCCGTTGCTCTATCCAGCTGAGCTACAGGCGCATAATGGAGCGGGTGATGGGAATCGAACCCACACAACCAGCTTGGAAGGCTGGAATTCTACCATTGAACTACACCCGCACTTCATGCTGACAAATCAAAATGTTATCATATTTAGCCATTGATGTCAACAAAAACTTGCTGGAATTCTATGTAAACCATCTCGCCCTTATGTAATCATCTTGCCCGTTCCCAGCCTGGACAACAAAAATAGTATAGCGCAACATCCTGGTTTCGTCAAGCCCAAAAATAAATCAGTCTCCCCTTCCCTGCTCACGCAGGAGAGCAATCATGGCCTGTAGGGCAATGGCTCTGTGGCTTATCCGGTTTTTTTCTTCCAA
>ENA-UOOI01000025-UOOI01000025.1-fermentation-metagenome-genome-assembly--contig:-NODE-25-length-199777-cov-87.613092_pt1 | contig 199777 bp, 184 predicted proteins | sample MGYA00245779_ERZ724027 | MGnify/ENA primary metagenome ERZ724027 (study PRJEB28704, sample SAMN03018318) | fermentation metagenome | biome: anthropogenic terrestrial biome; feature: soil...
ATTCCTGAAGCAAATCTTTTATACTCTTTTTTCGAACTTAGCAACAATGGTTATGGAATAAAGTTCTCTTAATGATGATAATAAATATATCTGGGGCATTTAGATAAAGCCAATTAATTTGCAATTCAGTTTTTTTTTCTTAGCGACGTTAGTCGTCAGCATAACATTGTTTTAACCTGCGTTTGTGGTTTTTGCGCAGCAAAAATTGGCGTAAAACCTGCGTGAAGAACGCGGAGCGTTTAGCAGGTTTTATGACAAAACAAATGTCAGGTTGAAAACTGTGTTATGTGATTTTTTATTTATGCGACAAAATCCATTCTTTTATTTCATCTCTTGATATTTTTCCAGAAGCAATACCAAGCCCAAAATCAATCAACTCTTTCTGTGAGTATTTAATATTAACATTATTCAATTCAAGAAAAACCAACATCAAATGAACACCAATTCTTTTATTTCCATCAATAAAGGGATGATTTTCTATCATTGAATAACAAAGCTGTGCAGCTTTATCTATTACTTCCGGATATAATTCTTTTAAATCAAAAGTTTGAAATAGTGATTTTAATGCTGAATCAAGAAGATTATTTTCCCGTACTCCGTCAAGACCACCCGTTTTTCTGATAAGTGAGCTGTGTATTTTCTTTACCTGTTCTTCTGTAAAAAAAATCACTTTGCGAGTTCTTTATATGCTTCTATATTTTTATTTATCAGGCTGTCTGATATTTTATTCAGTCTCTCGTCTGCTATACTCTGGAGATTGTCATTTATGTCTTCATCGAGAACTGTAATTATTACTTTTCTGCCATTATATTTTTCCAATGAATAATCCTGCGTCAGAACTGTATTTCCCTGTACATAACCAGTTGTTGCAAACATATAAAATCTCCTTGCTTATAATATACCACTTGTTAACTATATCTTACTATATTTTTTTCAATTTGAATACATTTAATACTTTATATTTCCTTAATTAAGTAATACTTTTTATTACCATCTGGAATATCATTCAATTCACTGATAACCTTGTATCCCAGTTTCTTATAGAATTCCGGAGCCTGCCAGCTCATTGTATCTACGTGTACATGATGACATCCCCGTTTATTTGCTTCAGCCTCAGCTGCATGAATCAATTTCGTCCCCAATCCCTGCTTTCTGAGTTTCTCATCCACCCAAAGGATATCAATATGCATCCAGCCCCAGTAAGTTCCGCCCAATAATCCACCTATAATGTTCTGATCTTCATCATACTCAACTATATTTAAAAGAATATGATTATCCGGTCCAACTTTTTCATCATTAAATTTGGCAAGTGCATTATTTACAAAACTTATTTCTTCTTCTGTAGGATTGTAGTTCATTTTTTTACCTTGCTGCCGAAAGGCTGTCCACATAACATTAAATTAAGCTGCAACGCTATGCCCGCAGGGCTTGGCGTAATTTGTGCGTAAAAGAGCCGTAGGCGATAGCACAAATTATGACAAAAGCGTTGTCAGCTTGAATTTTTTGTTAGCTTTCTTTCAGTATTTTCTTTATATATTCTTCTGGATCCTTTAAAACTTCATCATATTCAGATTTATGAATTCTTTTTGAGTCAAAATCTATTTTAACATCTTGTATAAATTTTCTAAAATCTGAATTTATTTCACAAAGTTTATTCATTGTTTCCCAGTCTAATTCCTTTTTCTTATTTGAATGGAAAACAACTGTTGAAGCGTCAATATCCTCTAAATCTAATTTGATTAGACCAATCCCAAAAGAAGATGATAATCTTTCTAATTCGTTAATCAATTCATCATCTTCACTAATTGTCGCGGCAACTAAATATCCTTCATTGGCCCATGAAGAATTTGATACAGCTTGAAAAAAATATTCTCTGTAATTGGAACGATTAATATCCTTTTTCATTTCAAAAGAAATTAATTCTATGGCATTTGAATTGCTTATTTTATTTAATTCAATAATTTCGTTGCTCCAATCTTCAATAGGAATATATACCCCAACAATATCTGGATGAATCCATTCGTTTAATCCATCCTTTTTTGATTTTTCATGAAAGATTGTTTTTGTTAGGATTGCCTTTCCATTATTAAACTGAGTATTTGTATATGCAAAATAGCTTAAAAGTTTATGTAATTCTCGTTCTGTATATGCTGTTTTTTCTTTTTTTGTTGGAGAAATTACTTCTTGATCAATTTTTTCAATTTGTTCAGTCGTAAGTGTATTCATCTTTGATTTTAGAAAAAACTTTGCCGGACGTTTTCCTACCTTAGTAAAAAGAGAATCCTGATTATCCCTTACCTCGCAGAAAAGCCTCGCACCAAGAGTTTGCCATGGAGTTTTACCAGCTGTTGACAATTCTTTATCATATCCTAATTCGATTCCAGTCTTCCAAATATCTTGATAAGTCATTGGGATATTAGAAGTTTCCAATACTTTTTTTGCATATTCCAAAAATTGAATCATTTTCTTCCTCTTTAAATTTGGCGGCGAAAGCCGTCAAGCTAACATTGTTTTAACCTGCGTTTGTGGTTTTTGCGTAGCAAAAATTGGCGTAAAACCTGCGTGAAAAACGCGGAGCGTTTAGCAGGTTTTATGACAAAACAAATGTCAGGTTGAAAACTTTGTTAGAGCTATTTTTTGTATTTAGGCCACTGATTATATCCAATTCTTGGATTATTGGATTCTAATTTCGTAATAAACTCAACTTCTTTTTTATTTACTACCGAATCATCTTCATTTGATTCCCATAATATTTCCTTTTTTATAGTAAAATTCTTTTTTTCTTCCTCTGTAAAATCTTTCTCAACATATTTTGAATCAACACTTCCAAAATATGTTAATGTTCCAGTCAAATCTTTTCCAACATATATTTTATTATTGGGATACGTAATTTTGTATATTTGTTTCATATTTTATTTTCCTTGTTTTTTTATAGGAAAAAACTTTTTATTAAACTAATTATTGAAATAGCAAGTGCAAAAATTGCAATTACTCTTGTTATTTTTTTATCTTTATTATTTATCTCTATTTGTGTCTTTTTTTCCATTGCTTCTAAATCTATATTTTCTATATTTTTTGTATAAAAAATACACTTTGATCTATTAGTCCCAAATATTTGAAAAAGAGTTTTTTCCGTTTTGTGTAAATCTTTTGAATCCCAAATCCCTTGATAACATTTTATGCGAACAGGACTTGGTTCTACAGAAATTATTTTTTCTATTTCTTCTCTACATCGATATTTTTTTGATAATGATTCAATAAATTTTCCACAAGGATCTGAACCATCAAAACACAAATAATGACATTCACAACAAGTCTTCATTTCTTTTCCTCGCGCGAAGCGTCGCTCTAACATTGTTTTAACCTGCTTTTGTGCTTTTTTGCGTAGCAAAAAATTGGCGTAAAACCTGCGTGAAGAACGCGGAGCGTTTAGCAGGTTTTATGACAAAACAAATGTCAGGTTGAAAACTTTGTTGGTTGTTCCCGTTTCGTTCCTAAATCTTCTGAAAAACGTAGCAAATATCCATCCGGATCCTGTACCAGTAATTCCCTGCAGCCCACATATTCTTTTCCTGTATTATACCATTTATCCTTTATTTCTCTGAATAAACTGTACTCATTTCCTGAAAGTGTATTCTGTATTTTTTGAACATCACTACATTCTATTTGAAAATTTATTCCTCTCCCGTAGGGATATTCCAACTCTCCTGTTTTCCAGTCATCATTATGAACTTCTTCTATCATTATCTGTGAAGATTCATACTCCAGATATGCGAATTTCGGATCATTTCTCTGATACTTTATTTCAAATCCGATTAATTCTACATAAAATCTTTTACTTTCCTCGAAATTACTTACTGTTAATTCCGGTACTAATGGATTCCAGTTCATTTTCTTCTTTTACCTTATTGAATGTCTTTATATGGATATGTATGTTCTGCTTTTGACTGAAACTCTTTTACTGTTACTATTTTTCCATGGTTATCAAATTCAATTAATGAAACTCCGTTGAATCTGCTGATAGTTTTTAAATATTCACATTCAAAATACCATTCTACTGTATAAACTGAACTATCCGTATGAATTCCGTTTATATCCCATCTAAGTACTTTTCCGTTTTCATGCCAGTCTTCAAACCATTTTTTTACCTGTGCTTTATTCCGGTATTCAGGTCCGTAACTTTCACTGTATAAAACAGTATCTGCAAAATAATTATCCAGTACTTCCGGTTTATTTTCAATCCATGATGAAAAATATTTGTGTATTATTTCTTCATAATCTGTCATTTTTTAATCTCTTTTAGCGCCGCTGTGCGGCGTCCAACCAACATTGTTTTAACCTGCAACTCTGGTCCGCGAAGCGGATTGGCGCGTTTTGTGCTTGAGTGAGCGCAGCGAACGGCACAAAACGTGCCAAAAGAGTTGTCAGGTTGAAAACTGTGTTGTACGTCACAAAATTTTTAGCTGACAATATTTTCATATTTTATATTCGTCTGTACTCTTTCTTTTCCAATATCTCTTCTATCATTTTATTCAAAAACTTTTCTACATTATTTATATCCTGTTTTACTTTATCATTACTATATTTGCTTTTCAATTCTTCAAAACAGGAATTTCCTATTCTATTATTTTGTTCAATCGTTACTTTCGTATACTGATGCAGATTTACTGCCGTTTCCACGTAGTGCGAAAATGCTTCATAAAATATATGTACTATTTCCTTATTTGTATTTTTTATATATTCGTTTGAAAGCATATTTTTAAAACTTTCTGATGCTTTTGTATCTTTTTTACTTACTTCTTCTATAAGATAATTTCTGTACAGTTTAAACTCTGGTATCTCTGTTTTCCAGTTTGTAATTCCTATCGCCTTTATTTTTGCTAATATCTGGGTAAATATATCCCGGTTAAATTTATTTTCAATATTTTGGTTTTTACTTTTCAATAATACCAATGCTTTTTTATAGTCTTCAACCACACCGAATATTGTTACACTTTTGTCCATCCGGGCACTTAATTCTTTTGCATTTTCTGAATAATATTTTTCAAAATCTTGTTGTGTCTTTATCTGACCTGATATTACTTTTTGTTCAAGTTTCGTCATTTTTTATTTTTATCCAACAGGTTTATCTTTATTTTGTATTTTTTTCAAGCGGCGAAAGCCGTCCGTACAACATTTATTCTCCCGTTCCCCGTAATATCTATATTCCCGCAACTCTGTCAGTATAACCTTCCGTTAAAAGCATGTATCCATTTATAACATAAGCAATAACCTATTCCCAAAAAAATCTTATCCTGATTCATACTAATTATTTTATCGCGCATAGTCCGCTTTACAACCGATCCAGCGGACTGTGCACACCCGAAGGTCCCTTATTCAAGACATGTGTATAAATCATCGTTGTTTTCACATCGGAATGACCAAGAAGTTCCTGTACGGTACGAATATCGTATCCGTTTTCTATAAGATGAGTGGCAAACGAATGCCTGAAAGTATGGCAGCATGCGTGTTTATAAATTCCTGCTGCACGAACAGCTGCCTGTACCGCACGCTCCATAATCGAAGCATCCATATGGTAGCGGCCTTCCGTTCCGGTCTTCTGATTCCGCCAGCGGTTCTTCTGGGGAAAGACCCACTGCCAGCTGAAATCGGCAGATGCGGACGGATACTTTTTATCGAGTGCACAGGGCAGCGGTACTTTTCCCCAGCCGGCTGCAATATCGGCATCATGTATTCTTTTCACTTTTTCAATATGTTCCCGGAGCGGTCCGATGAGCATTTGAGGGAGCATGGTACGCCTGTCTTTTGCACCTTTTCCGTTCCGTATCAGTATTTCGTTTAAGTCAAAATCTATGTCCTGTATTCTGAGGTTCAGGCATTCATTGAGCCGCATTCCTGTCCCGTACAAAAGTTCGGCCGCCAGCTGTTTATCGCCTTCAAGGTTATTCAGGACGACGTGTACTTCTTCCCTGCTGAATACGACGGGAATTCGTACCGGTTTTTTAGCACGGATTACGGAATCAAGCTGCTGCGGATTATCGCCCCGCACATATCTGAAATAAAAAAGAAGAGCTGCAAGTGCCTGATTCTGTGTCGAAGCGCTTACATTCTTTTTTACAGCCAAATCGGAAAGGAAACTGTTTATTTCCTTCTGTGAAAGCAGTTCAACAGGTACGGAAGAAAAATATGTCCGAAACTGAGTAAGCCACTTTGTGTAGGTTTCTATAGTCCGTTCGCTGTAATGCTTCGTTTCAAGTAAAGCAACATATTTTTCAATATTCAGTTGCTGAGGTGCGCGTAATCCGGCAGTTTGCGGCAACGGTGGAGTATAATCAAACATATGTGTACTGTACAGATTGGCAAGCAGCTGATTAACGGCATCCTGTGTATCAGGAATAATCCAGACATACTCTTTATCGTTCCACTTTCTACCGGCAACGTTTTTAACTGCCGTCAGTAATGTAAAATCAAAATGAAACTCTTCGAAAGCGACCGCAAAATAATTTCTGTTATAGGGACTGATTCTTACATCCATTATTTTCTCTCCTTCAAAAGGTCAGGCGAAGTTTGCGTACAAGGACGGCAGGTATCACAGATTTGATTTTGCACAAGCTGCTTAATTTGATTGTACAGGGATAATCATACTATCTCTGTGTAGTTTTCTGAATTATTTTCGAAAAAGCTGCGTGTATCCGAATTCTGTCGACGGACATATTTTTCTTTTTAACACCGCATCATGCAGATGCGGATAACTTATGAGAAAAAAAAAGGAAGTACCGCGCCGCCGGAACATGCTGCAGAACTTCTGGTTCCGGAAATAAACAGCTGTCAGGAAACTGTTTACGCGGAAATCCTATGTATAAATCAGTATATCACATAAATACAAAAAATCGAGAGAAAATGTTCAGATAGATTAAAAATCTGTATGTTTTTTTTGCGGAGTTATAGTTATATATATTAAAAAATCCCGGAACAGTGTTTTTTTATACTGCTGGTCCGGGATTCTCTGTGCAGCCCGCAACAGGCGCTACGCTGAAGTATGCATTCCTGCCTTCCGCTTCTTCGCCGCCTTCTGCAGCGAACCTGCCGCAAACGCCAGCTCCATAACGTCGTCGGCTTTTTTTACCGGTATGAATTTGATTCCGGCCTTTACATGGGCAGGAATGTCTTCAAGGTCGCGCTCGTTGGCTTTCGGAATGATAATCGTTTTGATTCCGTTGCGGCGGGCGGCGACTGTTTTCTCCCGTAAACCGCCGATCGGGAGCACCTGTCCGGTAAGGGAAAGTTCTCCGGTCATTGCGAGATTGGGCTTTATGGTGATTCCGGCTATGAGGGACATGAACGTCGTCGCCATCGTAATACCGGCGGAAGGTCCGTCCTTTTTCACTGCTCCTTCCGGTATATGGAGATGAATCGTGTTTTTCTCGAACCAGTCCTCTTTCTTTATCCCTTTTTCAAGCACCTGCTGCTTCACCCAGTTCAGCGCAATCTGGGCGGATTCCTTCATGACGTCGCCCATCTGGCCTGTAAGCTGCAGGCCGCCTTTTTCGCTCGGGTACGCGATGCTTTCTATGAGGAGTGTATCTCCGCCCATGCTTGTCCATGCAAGTCCTATCGCGGTTCCCGGTACGGACGCTTTTTTTATTTCGCTCTCGTCGAATATCGGCTTTCCGAGATATTTATTGAGTTCTGCCGTGCCTACCTTGTACACTTTAGACTTGTCCACGAAATCCGCCGCGGTGATTTTCTCCGTTTCTTTTTTCACCTGTACGAGTTTGTCGACTTCTTCCTGCGTAAGATTCTTTTCCTTTTTGACGATAAGGTCGACTTCTTCCTGCGACAGTTTCCAGCGGGAAACGACGAGTCTGTCTATTTCATTCTGCGAAAGTTCACGATTTGCCTGAACAAGTTTGTCTATTTCCTGCTGCGTCAATATCCGCGCACCTTTCGCTTTTTCGGCTGCAATTTCAGCGTCTTTTACTTTCTTCGCTTTTTCTGCGGCACCTGCGGCTGCTTTCTCCGCGTCCTTCATAAGCTCGGAGACAATTTTCCGGTGAATTTTGTCGACGCATTTTTCGTAATTGCGGACTCCCGCTTCACGGGCATATTCCTCGGCAATCATGAGAAGCGCTTCCTTCGTATACTGCACCTGATTTTTCTGGAGGCCGTTCTTTGAGAGGTTCTTCGGAATCAGATAGCGCTTCGCAATCTCGAGTTTTTCCTGATCGATGTATCCGGGCAGCTGGATGATTTCCGCACGGTCGAGAAGCGGTTCGGGAATCGAATCGAGCGTATTCGCCGTGAGGATAAAAAATATGTCCGAAATATCGAACGGGAGGTCAAGATAGTTGTCGCGGAAAGCGACGTTCTGCTCGGGATCGAGCACTTCAAGCAGCGCGCTTGCGGGATCTCCCTGATAGCTCTGCCCCATCTTGTCTATCTCGTCTATCATGAATACGGGCGCGCGCGTCTTCGTAATCTTTAGTCCCTGAATGATTTTTCCGGGCAGTGCGCCGATGTACGTGCGGCGGTGGCCTTTGATTTCCGCTTCGTCGCGCAGTCCGCCGACGGAAAAGCGGAAGAACGGTTTGTTCATGGCGTCCGCGATGGAATGACCAACGCTTGTCTTTCCGACTCCCGGCGGTCCCACGAGCAGCAGTATCGAACCTTTCGCATCCTGCTTGAGTTTGCGGACCGAAAGGAATTCCATTATGCGCTTTTTTACATCGTCGAGACCGAAGTGGTCGCGTTCAAGTATTTTCTGCGCTGCGGCGAGGCTGTACTTTTCGGCGGGCTTGTCGTTCCACGGAAGCTGCGTCACAAGCTCGAGAAAATTGCGCGTGCCTATATATTCGGCGGAATTGGGGTCCATGAGGTTGAACTTTTCGAGTTCGTCCCCGACTGTTTCTTTTATTTCGCCGTCGAAATGGAACTCGTCTATCTTTTTCTTGAATTTCAGATAGTCCGACTCGTTCCCTTCCGCGTCTGTGCCGAGTTCTTCCTGAATAGACTTCATCTCTTCGCGGAGAAAATATTCGCGCTGATTTTTCTCGACTTTTTCGTTGAGTTCGTTCTGGATTTTTTTCTGGACGCGCAGAAGTTCCTGTTCCTTTTTGATGTACACGAGCACCTGTTCCATCCGCTGGCGGACGTTGAGCATTTCGAGCACTTTCTGCTGTTCATCCTTGTCGATGTTAAGAATGGATGCTATAAAGTCAGCAATTTTTCCGGGATGATCGATGTTCACCATGTTGAGGCGCATCTCTTCCGAGAAAAGCGGATTGTTTTCCGAAACTTCCTTCATCTCGCTGATAAGCGCGCGCGTGAGCGCCTTCACTTCGAACGTGTCGTCTTCCTCGTCGTCGAGATATTCGACGGCGGCCGCCATAGGCGCGGTCGAATGAAGCGCTTTGCGGATGCGGAAACGCTTGAGCGTTGAAATGAAAACATTGAGTCCGCCGTCGGGCAGGTTGATTTTTTTGATGATGCGCGCCACGGTGCCGACTTCATGCAGATCGTTCATGGACGGATTTTCCGCGTCGTTTCTGAGCATGCAGATGCCGACATACCCGTCGCCCGCATACGCTTCTTCGATCACTTTTGTGTCGTCCGATGAGTTTATCATGAGAGGGGTAAAAATGCCCGGAAATATGGGACGCCCCTGCAGCGGAATAAGGAGCAGTTTTACGGGCAGCGTCTGATCTGCCGGAAGTATTTCTCTTTTATCTGCAGTGCTGTCGGCTGCAGATTTTTCCTCTCCGTAAACGGCGCCGGTTTCGTTCCGGGAATCCTGCGCGTTCCGGCCGTCGGTCTCAATATTTGTATCAGTATTTTTCCTAGTCATATATTCAATATACTCTCTAAATACAAAGTAAGGCAAGTTCCGCAAATCTCACTGCGCTGTATGCGTGAGATTTGCGGAAATAAACAGCTCGTCCTGATACCAGTCGAGCAGCAGTGAAAACAGTTCGTCGTTGTATCCGGGACACGACGCTTTTATCTTCCAGACGGTTCCGGAAATCATCATGTCGTTTTCCATATCCGAAAGAAGACGCCACGAGCCGTTGTACAGGACTGAAAACGCAGTCTTCAAAGTGATATCGTCTCCCGTCGCCGCATCGTATGCGTGAGGCCGTACGGTAAGCGGACGGCGCGCGCCTTTGAGGAAATCGCACTGAATCAGCTGATTTTTCTTTGCAACGGTGAACGACTTCCACCACACGTACGGGCCGGCTACGACTTTTATGCGGTAGTCTCCCGGTTTGAGGAACACGGTCTTTATTGTATACGTCCGCACTTTTGCTGCCGGACGTGAGACGGTGACGCCGCCCGCCGGCTTTTCCCTCTGCTCGGTGAATATCCGGCGCGAACCGGCGATTTCGGGAATATCGTTTCCGTCGTTCCCGAAGAAAAAGGCGCGCACGGGCAGATCCGAACCTTCGAGCGCGGAGGCGGGCATCTGCATCTGCACGTCGACCGGCGTAAACAGGCTGCGGAGAATTGTCCGGTGGATAAAACCGCCGTACCACAAAACGGCAAACGCAGCAGCGGCGGCGGCAGTCATGCTCACGGCGCGCCGCACTTTGCGCCTCGTCAGGTCCTTGGGCACGAACCCTGAAAACACAACGGCTTTCGGCGAAATGATCGCCTTTGCAAGCTGCACGCGTATTTCGTGTATGTCGTAATGCTTCAGATACCGCTGCACAATCCTGATAATCGGATCGACCGACTGGAAACGGCGGCGGGGATTCGGCCGCATCATCTTTTTAATAAGGCTGCAGGCGACGGACGGAATCGTCCTATCGATTTTCTGCGGCGGAATATACTTTCCCTTTCTGATTCTGTTGAGCGTTTCCATTGAAAGCGTTCCGGGAAACGGCTTCGCGCCTGTGGTCATTTCGTACAGCATGACGCCGAGCGCGTAGATGTCGGCGCGCTGATCCACTTTGCTGCAGTTTTCGTACTGTTCTGGCGGCATGTACGCAGGAGTGCCGAGCGCGATTCCCGTCCGCGTTAAAGACGGTTCGTCCGCTTCTTTCTCCTTTTCACCTGCGATTCCGAAATCAGCAAGTTTGATTTCAGCCCGCTTTGAAATCAGTATATTCCCCGGTTTTATATCCCTGTGGATGATTCCCTTATTGTGCGCGCATTTCAGCGCGTAGCAGGCATCCTGCACGACGAGCAGCGCAATCTCCGGCGGCAGCACTTTCTGGCGTGCAATGAGTTTGTCGAGCGCAAATCCGTCGACAAGCTCTTCGACCATGTAGCGGTAACCGCCTTCGGTAAAGTAGTCGAACAGGTGGACGATATACGAGCTCTGCAGATCGAGCAGAATCTGCGCCTCGCGTTTAAACCTCTCCGCATTGGCGTTGTTTCCGCGTGCGGTCATCTTTTTAATAACGACAAAACGCTTGAGCGACGGGTGTTCGGCTTTATACACGACACCCATGCCGCCGTGCGCTATTACTCCGAGTATTTTGTATTTACCAATCATCGGCGGAAAAGATTCCGGCATATTTGTCTCCATTTATATTAAATATTAATAATCATCAACGACAGGCATTATGTCGCTTTCGGGATCGAATTTTTTCCCCGGCGATACGAGTGCAACGTTCTGCATCTCCGTATTATGAAACTGGATGAACAATCCGTCCTGCCGCAGCGCATACTTTCCCGGAACAGGGCGGTGTCCCGCAAGATAGACGGCGTGCCCGGAAGCTCCAGCTCCGAGCAGTTCACCGATTATGGCCTTAACGCTTCCCTGCTCCGCACCCTCGTTTTCCGTCCATGTAAGCCCTGCAACGACGTCCGCACTCTGTCTGGCATTTATAAGCTCGTCGCGGGAAAATGCCCGCCGCGGTTCCGCGTGAGAAACGACACAGCCGGGAAAAGCGGCAATCAGCGGCAGAATATCTTCGCAGTACGAAACGACGTGAAGCACGTCGTCGCCGTAAACGCGGCGCATGAAACGCAGTACCATTTCGCCTTCGTCCGCGAATTTGCGGAACGGAAAATCTCCGCCGCCGTACCTGTTCGTGATGTTTTCATGATTTCCTTTGAGGAAATGGAACGCTGCAGGAAAGCGGCATTTGCATGCCATTATAAGTTCAAGCAGCGTAAGACCTTCCTCCATCTCTTCGCGCATCGGTTTCCCGTCGAAAATCCCGTTTTCAAAATCCTGCAGAGCCTCCAGCCAGCGCTCCCTCGCGCGCTGTTCCGCATGAAGCGCGTCTCCTACGCAGACAATCCGCACCGCTCCGAGTTCAAGCGCTTCCAGCACCGACTTTCCCCCGAGTGATTTGTCCAAAAAGCCCGCAGGAGGTACGAAATCGAGCACGTTGAGCAGAAAATAGACGCGTGCGTGGATATCGGGGACGACGACGAGAGGAAGTTCGGGAAGTTTCGTAAAATCAAGGAGCGACCCCGGCTTTCCGTTCCGTGAGGGAGGACAATACGACTCGTCGCCTGCATCGAGGACCGACGCTGTACGGTCCGCAATTTTAAAAAGCTCGTCGTGAGACGGCAGATGCTGCGCCTCATAAAGCGCGTGTATTTTTTCGTAGAAGGGATCGCTCAATTCAACCTGCTTATTCAGGAGATGACGAGCGTCATCGTGCCGATTGTGATCTTGTCGCCGCGGTTGAGCTTTACGTATTTGTCTTTCGGTATTATCTGCCCGTTGAGGTACGTGCCGTTCGTACTGTCGTGATCCTTCAGGAAATATGCATCGCGTATTTTCTGTATGACAGCATGATGACGGCTCGCAAGCTTATTGTCTACAACCACGTCGTTATCGGTTTCACGGCCGATTGTAATCATCGCGACAAGCTGAATTTTTTTTCTGTTGAACATAAGATACGACACGGGATTATCCCCGGAGATCGCATCAAGATGACGCCCGACAGGGCTGTTCGTAGCGATTGTTCTGTCTTCCATACGCTCCAGTATATATCAAAATGAAAGTATTTACTATTTCCGCCGTCATTTTTCTTTTTTCGCTTTCGACGAAAGACCGAAGGATATGCCCGGCATTGCAGGGATCTGGATTACGGGCAGATTGCGGCTTGCTATGCGGAAAAGCAGCTGCATCGTTTCAATGACGTTACCGCGCGACTCGCTGTCGAGCTTCGCAAGCGCACTGATAATCTTCGCCGAACTTCGGAGCCAGTTGCTTTCAAGCTCGGAATTCGTACGCGCATCTGTCGCCTGAAGCACTTTGAACAGCGTCTCGACGAATTTCGCCCGCTGGTCGTCGGGCAGTTCCTTGAACCACGTGTTGAACGTTTTATGGAAACGCTCGCTTCCGGCGTCGAATCCGGGAAGCGTCACGAATCCGCTTCGCGTCAGATGCCACGAAAAAGGATCGTGCTGCATAATACCAGTCTGTTCGCTTTCGACGACGCTGTACGCGCCTGCGTGTGAAAACAGCATGCCGACAATCGAAAACTGCGGATAAAACGAATGGAGCTTCGGGATGACCGACTGAAACTCGGGAGTCGCGATCGTTTCGTCACGGAAGCCGGGACCGTCGTTGTTGTATATCTGCACAATGCGGTTCTTCAGTCTGGGCTCCGCTTCCGCTCCTGCATAGACTGCAAGGTTTCCGCCTTTCGAGTGTCCGCCTATCCGGAATTTCGCATGGATATGTTTCATCGCATCGGTAAGATATTTAACTGCGTCCGTCTGCGCCGGGACTGTTTCGAGGACCCCCATGTTGAAATCCTCTTTCCAGCCGACTATCGTGTCGTCCGTTCCGCGGAATGCGGTAAACGCATACTTATCGCCGGTCAGATAAGTGACGGCGGAAAACTGCTCTTCCTTCTGCGTGTCGAGACGCGTCCTGTAGCCGCAGACTTTCATCCGGCCGAACCGTTTCGATGTTCCCGCGTCGAACAGAAGCTGAACGGAGAGCTTGTTTATCATGGCGCCGGTGTCGGAGCGGCGCTGAAAATCCTTTGCGGAACGGAACGCGTCGGCAAATTCGGAAAGCGTGCGTGCCTCCCTGAAACCGGCGCTCAAAAGCCCGCCCGCGTCGAGGTATGAAATCTGACAGAGGACGAGAGCATCGACATCGTTGAACGGATCAACGGAAAACGGAATATCGCCGCGCCAGGCAACATAATCAATAAGGTTCGCCATATATTTTTTTATATCAGTATTGCGGCATAAAATCAATCAATAAATCAATCGGACGAAGTCTATCAGGAGGCAGTCTGCAAAGACGCCGGCTGTCGAGACGCTGACTCGACTAAACTGTAAAAAAAGTGTAACACTATAGTGTAGTTTTTTATTATATTATCAAAGAAGTCGAAACCTTAAGGAGTATATTTATGGAGAATTATGATTCAATAAGCTACCGTGCTGCGTCAGACGAGAAACGGAAATTTCTTTCGCGCACATACGGCTGGATGGCGCTTGCGCTCGTAATAAGCGCAGCAAGCGCATTTCTGACAGCGTCAAGCACACCGCTGCTCAAGTTTCTGTTCGGAAACCGCGCAATAGGATTCTGGGTAGTCGCGATCGGCGAAATAGCGCTCGTGTGGTGGCTGTCCGCTTCAATCCGCAAAATTTCGACGACGGCAGCATCGGTCGCATTCGTCGTGTATTCCGTCCTTAACGGATTGACGCTGTCCTCCATATTCATCGTATACACGGGCACCTCCATCATGTACACGTTCCTCGCCTCCGCCGGAATGTTCGGCGGTATGAGCCTCTTCGGGATGAGGACAAAGCAGAATCTCAATTCCGCAGGCCGCTATCTCATGATGGCCGTGTGGGGTTTAATCATTGCGTCGATCATCAATCTTCTGCTCAGATCGAGCGGACTCGACTGGGCCATCTCGCTCATCACCGTCGTGGTTTTTGCGGGTCTTACCGCGTACGATTCGCAGAAAATGCTTGCAGCCGCAGGCTATGCGGACGGTTCGGAGACATTCAAAAAAGCATCTATAATCGGTGCGCTTGAATTGTACCTTGATTTTATCAATATATTTTTATCTCTTTTAAGACTTTTTGGACGAAGAAACTAGTTAATTTTGTTGTTTTTTAGCAAAAAATCTTTATAATAGAAGCAGTAGCCTTTCGGTTGCTGCTTTTTTTATTTATACTTAAAGAGGTTATATCTATGCAGGAAAACACGTTCAAATGTCCGGGAATTCCCGGTGCTGTCATCTTCTGGTTTTTTGCTGTCTATTTTGCAGGCGATACGATTTTCTGGATTCCTGCATTATATAATCACATCATCCCCCTGTCGGAACTTATTCCCGTTATTTTCTCGATTCCGTTTATCGGATACCTGCTCGTGAAGTATGCAACAGCAGTGTTTCTGTATACTTCTCTTTCAAAAAAAATTCTTTCCTACGACGGAACTGATGCGACGTTCGAACAAACCGCGAAGGCTGCAAAGATGATGCAGTCTATATCCGTACCGGTCGCGTCGGTATTTGCGTTTCTCATTACGCCCCTGCTCAATCTTGCCGCGGTGCAGAAGGGTGCGGCAGGTTTTAACAGTATGGGCATGATTTTTACCTGTTTCGGCTCATCGTGTATTTTTACTGTATTTGCTAACGTAAACTTTCTTCAGCATTATGAACCGTATCTGAAGTGGCTGCCTCTCACGGAAAAAAATACGGCGCTGTCGAACAACGGGAGGGGCTTCATCGTAAGCTTTTTCAACTCGCTCGGTATGGTTATTCTTGCAGCGGGAACAACGATGGGATACGGCGAAAACGATTCGCTGCTTTCATTCGTGCTCGTCCATGTGTTCCCGACGCTCATGGCTGCGCTTCTTTTCTGCGTCGGCAGTACGATGCTCCAGTTCGGCGGATTCTCCCGCCGTCTCCACGCCATCCTCGACCAGATGTCGGCCCTGTCTCATCACGATTATACAAAAACAGACATGCCTGTCGTAAGCCGCGACGAATACGGTCTTATTGCAATCGCGATAAACGAATCAAAGCATGAGACACATTCGCTGCTCGCACAGATTCAGAAAACATCGGACATGTCCCATGAACTCGCGGAAACGCTGAACAGCGAAATAGAAACAACATCGACAGCCATACTTCAGATTTCTAAATCGATTCAGCAGAGTACGGGCAACGTATCGGATCAGTCGGCGGGCGTCGAGGAAGCGCATTCGGGAATCATACGTATTCAGGAAAATCTTGAGAAACTCAACGAAAGCATAGAAAATCAGTCAGCGGCCGTGTCGGAATCGTCGGCGGCAGTCGAGCAGATGGTGTCGAACATCCGTTCCGTCACCGGCATTCTCGACAAGAACAGCGTCTCCGTCGACACGCTTTCGCAGGCGTCCGAAACTGGCCTCAACAAAGTAGCGGAATCGGTCGAGACGGCGGAGCGCGTGCTCAAGGAATCGTCAGGGCTACTCGAAGCAAGCAGCGTGATCCAGCACATTGCGTCGCAGACGAACCTGCTCGCAATGAATGCAGCGATCGAAGCGGCTCACGCGGGAGAAAGCGGAAAGGGATTTTCCGTCGTCGCGGATGAAATCCGCAAGCTTGCGGAGGATTCGAACAAACAGGGAAAAGCCATTTCCGTAAGCCTCAAAACGCTGCAGAAATCAATCAGCGCGATTTCGGGAGATATTCAGGCCGTACAGGAGCAGTTCTCGTCGATTTTCGACCTCACTTCCCAGGTGCGCAGTCAGGAACTCGTCATCAAATCGGCGATGGACGAGCAGTCGAGCGGCAGCGAACAGGTGCTGAAAGCGATGAAGCAGATAACCGACGTTACGGAGAACGTTCATGACGGTTCGTCTCAGATGCTGCTCAGCAGCCGCGAAGTTGTCGAAGAGATGAGCAGGCTTGCATCGGCGACAGCGCAGCTCAACAGCACGATGAACGACATTGCCGCCGGCGCCGACCGCATCACAAGCGCATCCGAAACGACACAGCAGGCAAACAGCAGGAATTCCGAAAACATAGCAAAAATGGGAGATCAGGTAAGTATTTTCAAACTGTAATTGACCAGTCTGCGGATTTCCGCTATAGTAGATACCACTACGGGCTATAGCGCAGCTGGTTAGCGTACATGTCTGGGGGGCATGGGGTCCCGGATTCGAATTCCGGTAGCCCGATATATAAACCGTCATAATACAAGAAATTATGACGGTTTTTTATTTTAAACAAACCGCCGTATTTCTTCATTGTGCATAGATTGTGCACAGAAAAAAATGGAATGATTTCTGTAATAGAGGCTGCCTTTTTTGTATACCTGTCTTGACATATATACTGTACATTATTATAGTGTTAACCGGTATGAATACGACAGGCTTTCCTTCTCCCGCACAGGGGTATGAGGAAAAAACGCTTGATTTCAACAGCATACTCATAAAACACCCGGCTGCGACGTTCTGCATGAAATATACCGGCCGGAATATGGCGTCCTGCGGCATACTGCACGGCGATATTCTCGTCGTCGACTGCTCGGAATATCCCGCGGCTGAAAAAATCGCCGTCGTGGGTACGGCGCACGGGGACTTCCGCTGCGTAAAACTTGAGGCTGATTCTGCGGCTGGTAAGCAGTTCCGCTATGCGGACGAACAGGGCGCGTATCACGCTGTCGTACAGCTGTTCGGAATTGTTACTGCGGTGGTGCGCTGTCTATGATAATGCATGTCGACGCGAACAGTTTTTACGCCTCGTGCGAACGTATATTCCGTCCCGACCTGGCGGATTCGCCGATAGCCGTGCTTTCGAACAACGACGGCATTACGATTGCGCTCGACAGCATCTGCAGCTCCCTCGGTTTCAGGCGGGGGGATGCGTACTTCCGTGAAAAGTATGCGTATAAAGCAAAAAACGTCGCAGTATTCTCGTCGAACTACACGCTGTATGCCGACATAAGCATGCGGCTCAACCTGCTTTACAGCTGGTATGCGCCGGAAACGGAACCCTACTCCATCGACGAAAGCTTTCTTTTCTATCCCGACTGGAGAAACATCTCGTTTACCGCTCTGGCGCAGGAACTCCGTACGGAAACGCTGCGCCAGATACATATTCCCGTATCGGTCGGAATCGCTCCGACGAAAACACTTGCAAAAATGTGCAACAAGCTTGCAAAAAAATACGGCGGCGTATGCAGCTGGCAGGAGATAGACGGCGAAGCCGCTCTTGCGCAGTATCCCGCTTCGGACGTATGGGGCATCGGTCATTCTAAAGCCGGCATACTTGCCCGGTTCGGCATACATACGGCATACGACCTTGCAAATTTTCCGCTCGATAAGGCAAAAAAACATCTTTCGATCACCGGATTCCGTACGGTGCAGGAATTAAACGGAATTCAGACGTCCGGCTGTCCGTCCCCGGAAATGAGGCAGAATATCTCCGTGAGCAAATCGTTTGCACGCGGCGTCACCGGTACGGCTGAACTTGAAACGGCGCTTGCCGAATACACGCAGATTGCAGTGACGCGGATGCGGGCGGAAGGCACCGCGTGCACAGTGGTGTCGGTTTACCTTATGACGGCACGTGCGTACGGCGGCGAAAACAGGGACGGGGAATACTTCAACAGCGCGCTCGCGAAACTTCCATGCGCGACGAGCTATCTGCCCGCCATACTTCGGGCCGCGGCTGGTCTTCTGCACGGTATTTACCGGAGCGGATATTCGTACCGCAAGCTCATGGTAAGCCTGATAGGACTTGAAAAAGACGAGGAAACCCAATATGAACTATTTGACGGGGACCAGAGCTGCAGACAGAAAAAATACCGCGAAGTCATGAGCGCATGCGATTCGATCAACTCAAAATACGGACGCGGAACGATACATCCCTGCATGAGAAACGAAACGGCAGAAGAAAAGAAGAACGGCTCAAAATCAGCGTGGATAATGCAGCGATCGTTTCTTTCTCCGTCGTATACGACGCGGTTTTCCGAGCTGCCGGAGGTATTCTGATGGAACTGCCGTCAGGTAAAAAAATCGTGTGCGGAACGAGCGGTTACGATTACCCCGAATGGCGCGGAGTTTTTTATCCTGCGGAGCTGCCGCGCGGCGATTTTCTTGCATACTACGCCCGCTGTTTTCCCGCGCTTGAGGTAAACTTTACGTTCTACCAGATGCCTACGGAGGAACACATACGCTCCATGATGAACCGCTCCGGGGGAAAAATGCTCTTCGCCGTAAAGGCTCCGCGGCTGCTCACGCACGACGCGGGGCCCGGATGGAATACGGATGCGGCGGAATTCCGTTCCGCGCTGCATCCTCTTTTTAACGGCGGCGTACTCTCCGCAGTGCTGTTCCAGTTTCCCCAGAGCTTCCACTACGAGGTGAACAACCGCATATATCTGAACAACCTGCTCTCTCAGTTTACCGGATATCCTTCCGTCGTCGAATTCCGCCATTCGTCGTGGTTTACGGAGCGCGTGTACGACGGTCTCGACAGGCGCGGAGCAGGCATCGTTCTCTGCGACATGCCGCGCATCTCAGCGCTTCCGCCGCTCGTTCCCGTCGTCACCGGCGGACGCGCGTACATCCGCTTCCACGGCAGAAATGCGGCCGACTGGTACGCACAATCGGCGGACGGCAGTCCGAAGACAAACGGAAGCAGACGATACGACTATACGTACTCGGAAAAAGAGCTCGCGGCCGAAGTTCCGTTCATAGAAACTCTGGCCGCGAAAGCGGAGATAACGCACGTATTCTTCAACAACCACCCTGACGGTGCGGCCGCAGTAAACGCGGAACAGATGCAGAAACTTACGTCTTCGTAATTTCAGTTCAGGCTTACTCTTTCACAGCCGCCGCGCCCATGCTCATCATCATGGCTTTCTGCGTAAAAATAAAGAAAATGACGAACGGGATTGCGATGAACAGCGAGCCCGCGCAGAACGACGTAAAATCGTTTTTCTTGTCAGTTACGAAACTGAACAGACCGAGCGCGAGCGTCTGCTTGTCCGCGGAGCGGAGGACCATTTTCGGGAAAATAAAATCCATCCACGGTCCGGTAAAACTTGTAATGCCGAGAAATATCATGATAGGACGGGCAACGGGCATGATTATCTGCCGGAAAATACGGAAATGACTCGCACCGTCTATGCGCGCGGCTTCGTCGAGGCTTTTCGGAATGGTGTCGATATAGCTCTTAACCATCCAGCAGTTGTACGGAATATTCCCTGCAATGTACACGAGCTCGAGGCCCCACAGCGTGTCGAATCCTCCGACGCGGAGAAGAATCACGTAAATCGCAATCATGCCGACGAACGACGGGAATATCTGCAGGATAAGCAGCGACATGAGCAGGTGTTTTTTAAACGGAAACGTAAAACGCGAGAAAACGTACGCGGACAAAGCAGTGACGAACATCGTGACGATTGTCGTTACTGTCGCAATCTGCAGCGTATTCAGAAACCAGAGCTTGTAATCAGTCTTGAAGAAAATGTATTGGAAATGCTCCGTCGTAATTCCCTTCGCGAACGGCTGTATGTCGATGTCCGCAATGCTGTTTCCCGGTGAAAACGAAGCGGAAACAAGATAGACGAGCGGGTAAATGACGAACAGCGAGAGAATAATAAAAAAGACCATGAGCAGCGATTTCGCCGCCGACTGTCCGGTTTTGTAATTTGTCATACGGTTCCCTCCTTATAGGATTTCGTGCTGCGGAACGAAATGATTGCGAACGGCGCAATCGCGACGAATATAAGCACGGCTATGACAGACGCGTAATTATACTTAAGCAGCGTAATCGTCAATTTGTAAATCCACGTTACGAGAATGTCGGTCGCACCGGCTCCCGTCGTCGTGCTGTCGACCATGGTCGGAGCGCCGCCGGTAAGGAAGAAGATGATGCCGAAATTATTAAAATTGTGCGTGAACGACATTATTATCTGCGGCATCGTCTGATACATGACGATCGGTACGGTGATCGAACGAAGTATCTGTCTCGGGCTTGCGCCGTCGATTTTGGCCGCCTCGAACAGGTCGTTCGAAACCGCCGTCATCGTTCCCATCGAAAGCAGCATAAAGTATCCGAAACCGGCCCATAGGTTGATAACGATGCACATTATCTGAGCGAGCAGCGGAGAACCGAGCCACGGAATCGGCTTGCTGATTAAACCGAACGCCGTAAGCGTCCTGTTCACCGTACCGAACGTACCGTTCAGCAAATACTGCCATACGAGCATCGTAATGACCGTCGGGACTGCGTACGGAAGAATGTAAATGATGCGGAATACCGGCGCAATTTTTATTTTGCTTTCGCGCAGCATGACCGCAATAAGCAGACCGCCGAAATAGCAGGTGAACGTCGAAAAGAACGCCCACACCACGGTCCACAATGCGATGCGGCCGAAACCCCGCGACCAGCTGCTCTTACCGCCGAGCAAATCACTGAAGTTCTGCCATCCGACCCAGTCGACTGTTTTCGCGGGCGGTATGTGATCGGGAGCGGAATAATTCGTAAACGCAACCGCGATCGAGAAAACGAGCGGAACGACGACAAATATGAGAAGGAGCACAATAATCGGAGAAAGCCCCGCAACCGGGAATCCCGTGCCGCTTATCGACTCGAGCGATGATTTCTGCGACGGAAAATGTTTCAGCACACAGTATTTTTCGTATGATTTTTCAGCGCTGATGACTGACAAAATGTACACAATCACGAAGAGCGCGACGATCGACAGCACCAGAATGCCGTCGATGAGCATGAAGATTGAATTCGCGCGCATCTTTACCGGAAGCTCCGGCTGCGGAGAACCGAGCGTAATAAGGTCTATGATTTTCCGGACGATTGAAGGACAGCAGCAGATAAAAATAACTTCAATCGCTGCAAAAAAAATGCCCTTGAGATATTCCTTCAAATACAGGATATGGGCCAGCCCCATAAAAAGTGAAGAAGCAAGTTTTATTTTCTTCTTTGCGCTCCCATCCGCGGGCAGTATCTGTGCCATACATCCTCCTTTACACACAAATAGGAAAAAACTGAAAAAAGGTGTCCAAAAAGCAAGCACAGGTGCGTATACTTTTTGGACACCAGTTCCGAAAATCAATCAGTAATTATTTTCCGAGAATGGCCGCGTTGCAGGCATCAAGCTGCGCTTTTACATCCTGACCTTCCCAGATGTTCTTGCTGGCGTTGTTCATCGCGTCCCAGTAAGCGCCCATCTGCGGAATTGAAGGCATGGGGAACGCGTAATTAAGCTGTTTGAGGAATCCGGGGATATACGGGCTGTCGACTTTCGTGTCGATGGCCGGCATGGCGCCCGTAATCTTGAAGCGGAGCTGCTGCATCTCCGGCGTCATAAGGAATGCCGCGAAATCGGCAGCCTGCTCGGGATTGTCCGAATAAGCGGAAACGAACATGGCGCGGGTGCCGCTGAACGATGCGCTCGGAGTTTTGTCGCCCGGAAGAGACGGAAGAGGTGCAACGCCGAAATCGATCCCCGCATCGGTAAAGTTCTTGATATTCCACGGTCCGGTGATATGCATTGCGGCCTTTCCGCCCGCAAATGCAGCATCGGCGACCGACGTCGTAAGGTCGGCGGCAGGAACGTCAAGAGAGCTGCGGAGACTCTGGAAGAATTTCATGCCTTCGACGGAAGACGGAGAATTGATATTCGTCGAGGTCGTGTCTGTTCCCGACTGTCCGAAAAGGCGGTTGCCCTCTTTTGTGGTGAACACGATTGTGTAATACGCGTTGCCTACATCCATAATAAAACCATATTTGCCTTTATTCGCAGCGTTGAATTTCTTTGCGAATGCGGCGAGATCGTTCCACGTTTTCGGAACTTCGTTTTCTTTAATAAGAGCCTTGTTGTAGAACAGGGCATACGTTTCCGCCGAAACGGGATATCCGTACATTGTGCCGTCGTACGTAAGCGCCTGTGAACATGCAGCAAGAGCTGTTTTCTTTACCTGAGCGGGATTTACGGTCGGAAGAACATGCCCGCCCGAAACGAGTTCGCCGAGCTTGTCGTGCGGAGCTGCAAAAACATCGGGACCTACGCCTGCGGGTCCGTCGAGCGCAATCTGACCGGCAGCGTCGCCGAGTTCGACGTGAACGTATTTAATTGTTACGTCCGGATTTTTCCGGGTGTACGCCTCACCGGCCTGTCTGATGAATTCGTCGGGACCTTTGTCCGATTCCCATACTGTGAGCGTAACAGCCTTCTTGTTCTTTGACTTTTTTCCGAATGTGAAACTGCAGAGAACGAGCGATACGGCGACAACGCCGAAAAGCGCCACCAACATCTTTTTCATAATTCCTCCTTTTCCCTTACCGGGATGAATTCCTGTATATTATTGAATACTCCGCAACATTCCGTCTCGGCGGAGTGCGGCCTTCAATTTCATCAATAAGCAGATTTCCTGCCCGCATGCACAAATTAAGGCTGTCCACATGAAGCGCCGTCACCGGAATTTTTCCCGACGAAAGTGCGGCGCTGTCGTAGAACGACACAACCTGAAGCTCGTCGGGAATACGGACGGGAACGACAGTCAGATAATCCACCGCACCTATGCATATCATGTCGTCCATGCAGACGATGCAGTCGGCATGCGCTTCAAGTGCCGCGTTCACCGCAGCGGCACAGTTCTGCTGCGCATTCCAGAACACCAGATGCTCATCGGAGTGGAGCCCGGATTCCTCGAAAGCGGCCTTATAGCCTTCATAACGCATCATGTCGACGATGTGTCCCCTGTTTCCTGCGAGAAGCGCGATTCTTCTGCATCCCGCATCCAGCATATGTTTCGTCAGCTCCCTGCATCCTTCCTGCTGATTCGAATCTATCTGCAGAATGTCTCCGTTCGTATTCGTGCCTATCAGCACGAACGGCAGTTTTCTGCTCTTCAAAAACGGTATGATTCTGTCCTGTTCGTTCATACGCGTAACAACGACACCGTCCGCCTTGCTGTTCCGTACGAGCCGCTCGAGTCCCGACATATCGTCGTCGGGAACAACGACAAGGACAGTGTCGTAATCGTGGCTGACTGCGGCTTTCGTTATGCCCACAAGACAATCGGAGAAAAACTGCGCCTCGCCGCCCGACTTCTCATCCGGTATGACGATGGCGATGTTGTACGTTCTTGACGCAGCAAGCGCGCGGGCCATCTGGTTCGGCTGATACCCGTTTTCCCTGATGCATGCAAGAATTCTGTCCCGCGTATCCTGGCATATGCGGCCTTTGCCTGAAATGGCACGGGAGACTGTAGTTTTCGACAGGCCGAGTTTTGACGCTATGTCATCCATTGTTATACGGCCTGTGTTGCGCAACCGGTTGCTCATATCAGTATTATACACAGCCTTTTCGAGATTTGTCAAATTTTTTCTGCAGCTGTGCGAACTATTCCTTTTATGAACAGTTCAGGGTATACTGTGGAAAAATATGCAGGCGGACAAACTCCGCCGGCCCTTTTACGAGGAGATACAGCGACATGGTTCAGACAATTTCATGGAAAGACGGTACGCTTACGTTCCTTGACCAGACAAAACTTCCGGTCGAAGTAGTATATGAGAAACAGACTGATATCCGGCAGGTGTGGGATGCAATCAGGCAGCTCCGTGTGAGAGGCGCACCCGCACTGGGCGTCGCCGGCGCGTACGGAATACTGCTCGGCATGCGGGACAAACAGTCGCTGCCCGCAGGTGCCTTTATAGACGAAATGAAAAAAGAAGCGGCGTATCTGAATTCGTCGCGACCGACCGCAGTCAACCTGAGCTGGGGGCTTACCCGCATGGTTAGAAAAGCGGAATCGGTCGGAAACAGGAAATCGGACGAGATATGGGCTGAACTTGAAAAGGAAGCCGTCGCAATACACCGGGAAGATATTGATTTGTGCCGCCGCATCGGGGAAAGCGGCAAATCACTTATCAGGGACGGCACGGGCGTTCTTACACACTGCAACGCGGGCGCGCTCTGCTCTACGGGGATAGGGACGGCGACAGCTCCCATGTACACGGCATTCGGCGAAGGCCGGAGGTTCAAGGTATACGCCGACGAGACGCGTCCGCTGCTTCAGGGTGCGCGTCTGACAAGCTGGGAACTGCAGCAGGCCGGTCTCGACGTAACGCTCATCTGCGACGACATGGCTGCGTTCATGATGAGTAAAGGATTCGTGAACCTTGTAATAACGGGAACAGACCGCGTCGCTGCGAATGGCGACACGGCGAATAAAATCGGAACGATGGGTGTCGCGATTCTTGCGGATCATTTTCATATTCCTTTCTACATCGCGTGTCCTTCCTCCACGTTCGACATGAATACCGCAACAGGCGACGGCATTCCGATCGAGGAGCGCAACGCCGACGAAGTGCTCTTCTTCGGTGAACGGCGCACAGGCCCGGAAGGCGTGCATGTACGCAATCCGGCGTTCGACGTAACGCCCCACGAGCTTATAACGGGCTTCATTACCGAAAACGGCATAGTAGGCCCCCCGTTTTCTGAGAATCTCAGGAGGGCATTCTCAAAGTAAAAAATACGTACGGTAAATATAACACGGAGTACACCTGTTTATCAGAAAAGATTTTACTTAAGGTACCTCATACGGAAAAGCAGTCCGCTTACGCTGAAAAAAATCCACGTGTTCCGGCTCGCCAGAATAGGCGAGAGTCGCACGCGGATTTTTTTCATCTACGCTCCCTGCTTTTCTGTATATGCCGGAACGGATAAAACATTTCTGAAAACCGGTACGTCTGAAATATTTACCGGCGTTTACGGGACGAAAAAAGGTACGGTAAATATGACACGAAATACACCTGTTTATCAGAAAAGATTTTACTTAAGGTACCTCATACAGAAAAACAGTCCGCGGAGCGAAAGAAAAGCCCTCAGGCGACTCTCGCCTATTCTGGCGAGCCGGAGCCTGCGGGCTTTTTTTTCGCGGAAGCGAACTGTTTTTCTGTACAAGGTAACTAAGTTAAATCTCTTCTGCTAAGCAGAAAAAATCAGCATATATCTACCGTACGTCTACCTATTTTATTAATACGGTCGTGAACCAGGGCACATATGTGATGAGCATGAGCACTGCGAACTGTACGGCGATAAACGGCAGTATGCCTTTTATCACTTTCGGTATCGGCTTTTCAAACGTGTACGAAGCGATGAACAGGTCCATGCCTACGGGCGGCGTGAGAAATCCGATTGAAAGATTCATAAGGAATATTACGGCTGCCTGAACTGCCGGTATACCGAACGATTCGGCAAGCGGAAGAAGAAGCGGCGAAACTATCAGTATTGCGGAGAACATGTCCATGAGGCAGCCGACAACGAGCAGCACGATATTCATGAGGATAAGAAACACATACGGGTTCGTCACGTATTCAGTGATGAATCCGGTAAGCAGAGCGGGGATATTCGCATCGAGCATAAAATACGAAATGCCCGACGCGGCTCCGAGTATGAACAGAACTCCGCCCGACACAGGTACGCTGTCGGAAATCACCCTGTATGATTCTCCGGGCGAAAAATCTCGGCGCACTGCGGTCGTAAGAATAAACGCATAGACGACGGCAAAGGCCGCAACCTCGAATAAATCAAATATGCCTTTGAAATAAAACAGACTGATAAAAACGGGCAGGAGCAACTCCGGGATGCAGTGTATGAGTGCGTTTCCGATTTCCCGCCACGAAAATTTGGGACGGGACATTTTCTTGTCGAGCACTGTTCCCGTCGCTATCATCGCCGCGGCCATGATACAGCCCGGAATAAGTGCTCCTTTGAACAGGTCGAACACGTCGACCGAAAAATAATTTACCGTCGCATACATGATGATTGCGGCGCTCGGCGGAAACAGCAGGCCGACTGCGCCGGAAGCGGTAACGAGGGATTCGGCGTTATCCTTCGAGTAACCGGAACCGGTAAGGACGACGGAAAGCAGCGAACCGAGCGCAAGAATCGTTACGCCTGATACGCCGGTGAACGTGCTGAAGAACGTCGTAACGACGACTGCCGCGACGACCGTACCGCCGCGGAACCACCCGAACATGGACTTGAAGACGGCGACATACCGCTGCCCCGCACTGCTCTTTGCGAGAATGTATCCGGCTATCGTAAAGAGAGGAATCGCCGCAATATTGCGGTCGGTGAGGATGCGGTACGTTTCGAGCGGGATGACGTCGACATATCCGCCGCTCTGGGAAAAAACAATATACGCAATGCCGCCGAGCACAAGAAACAGCGGCACGCCCAGAAACGCGAATACGACGAGAATCACAATGAGAGGCAGCACCGCTGCGTGCGAAAACGATATCCACGCATCGTTGAGCGCATAAAGATGCGGCAGGTTTTCCATGCCCGCTGCGTAGTACAAAATACCGGTAAGCGGCCCCATCGAAATAATAAGACCAAGCACAATACCGGAAAGGGAAGCCGCAATGTTCTTCCTCCGAACTGCCGCCGTGCAGATGATGCCGAAATAACACAGCGGAAGAAACGCGAAATACAGTCTCGTGCTCATTCCCCAGAAAGACGCCGTAAACTGCATCGGATTCACGAACTGGCAGAACGAGTCGATGAAAAGCGACGTGAGCACACAGCAGGTAACGACAGTTTTCGCAAACTCGACCGGCCGGCGGACCTTTGCAGGAAGCTGCTCAGTCAGCGACGCAAGACTCAGATGACGGTTTTCGCGCCACGTGATAAGCCCCGCGACACACGAAAAAAGAAACACAAAATGAAGAACTGCGATGTCGGAACCGAGCACCTGTATCCGGCATACTTCCTGCAGCAGCTTGAAAACAAGCGGCAGAGCGGCAAGTAATCCTATAAGGACAACGGCAGCAGCGTTTTCTATCCGGCGGATCATTTTTTACTCCGGGATTTCTGAAGCAGCGCCTGCACGTCGTCGTATAATGTCTGATCAAAAAGCCCCGTCTTTATCATCGCGGCCGCATCGCTGACCAGCGTGTCTTCCATAACAGTCCGTTCCGCGGGTGTAAGCGTAACGAGCGTACATCCGCCTTCCACGCAGCGGTTGATATATTCGCTGTCGGAAGAACGCTGCGCTGAAGTGAAATTTTTCTCCGCTTTTTTCACCGCTTCCATCATCGCGGCCTTGTATTGACCGGGGATTTCGCTCCAAGATTTCTCCGAGATGACGAATGCCGCCATTACCGGGCAGATGGGCGCATCAAGAATATACGGCAGCGATTTGTAGTACTGTCCCGCATATGCATACATGGGAATCGTATAGAAACCCTCTACTCCTCCCGGCGTCTTCATGCTCTGAAGCAGCTTGTCGGGCGGCACATCCTCCGTGCGGAATCCTGCCGCTTTGAAAGCGTCGCTCAGCTGCGGAAGGCCGACTCCCGCGACAGAAAGTTTCTGCGTTTTTAAATCGGCGGGATCATGCACCGGCTTTTTTGTATAAAAATATGCCCAGCCGACGTTGAACCAGCCGATGATTACGTATCCTTTTGCGGAAATTGCTTTCTGAAACCGCGGCTGCATCGATTCAAGCACGAAATCGACTTCTTCCTGACTGCGGAACATAAACGGAACGGCGAGCGTAAGAAAATGGGTTTCCGGCGCAAGATCCGCGATACCGATGTTCGAGAAAATGGCGCCGTCGATCGGAGCTTTCTGTCCCGGGCGGACGGAATTCAGCTTCTGAATCACTCCCGACTCGCCGCCCATGGCGTTCGTTCCCATGAACTGTATCTGCACTTCGCCGTTCGTGCATTTTGCCCAGTCCTGCGCAAGCCTGCGTTCCTCTATGTCCCACACGGAGCGGGTCGGTGCGATAGTTGCTATTTTAAGCGTTCTGACTGCCTGAGCGGAAAGCATCGGCGCCGCACAGGCAAGAATCAGTAAACTAACACGTATACGATTTTTCATTTCAGACTTCCTTATTAATTAATAAAATCACCAGTGCAGGAAATAATCCGATTTGTGTTCAAGCAGTCTCCGGGCCCTTCGCTGGCTGATTGTCGTCATAAGCCGCGAAGACGGATTGTCGTCGGGATTGACGGCGAGAGCTTTATTCAAAGCTTCCACGAATCCTGCTTCATCTCCGGACGGTATGCAGACCGACTCGGCGTAGGTAACGTACGGTCCCGGCGTTTTTCCGCCGGAAGCGCGGAGCGCCTGTTCGTAGCAGTATATACCGCGTTCATAATTTCCGCCGAAATCTGCCGGCGCGCTCACGTAAAAGTTGCACAGAATATCCCATGCGGCGCCGCCGCCGTAATCAGGATCAAGCGCAGCAACCTTTTCGAGGATCGCAGCGGGCGAATGAAGACTGCCGAGCATATCAGGATTAAGCGGATCGAGACTGAACGCACCGAGCCAGCCCGCGCATGCCCAGTATGCCGTATTCACATCCTTTTTATCGAGCGCTGCGATCGCGGTATCAGCAGCGGACGGATCGGTTCCGAGTACGGCCGCTTTGAATCCCTTATGCCGGCCGTCAAGCGCATCGAGACAGTAACCGCGGCCGCGCAGATAATGCAGTTTCGCCCGCTCGTATTCCGCCTGCTGCCTGTCGAATTCAGCGTTCGTGAGCTCCTCCGCGGGCGTCTGGATGAACGCGTTCGCATACATGACGTTGAGCGAGCCGGTCATCGCAGTAAGCCCGAGATGATTCGGATTCGTCCGATGCATAATCTCATACAGTTCAAGCGCAGTCGGAAAAAAATCGCTTACGAGCGTCACATCGCTTTCTCCCGTAAGAGCAAGCATGGAATCTGAATCGGATATATCTTTTTTTACCGGAATTCCCTTTTTGTCAGCGCCGGAAAGCGCAGTAGATGCAGAATTGAGCGCAGCCGATTTTACTGAAGCGCATGAAACAAGAACGGAGGACAAAACGCACAGTGCAAGAACGGCTGTTTTCTTAACTTCATTCATATTTTCCGATTATACTTCATCAGGAATATTTACACAACTTATAATCAGATATCACAAACATGTTCAATTTTACGGGAGATATCGTGTCTGTATGTTCCGCAGCGAATCAAAAAGCCGTTCTTTCTTTGCATTTTCGCCGCCGGTAAGATTCTGCAGCAGCCTGTGCGCTTCTTTACGCCCGGAATTATTCTGATATGAGCAGGTACACGTCCATCCGTAATATCCCTCCCGCTTCGCGTGCTCTATGAGCGTATCGACGCTCACATAGCAGAGCGGGCGCAGAATCGTCACCGGATATTCGTCGTACGTAAGTTTCGGCGGCATTGTCGAAAGCTCTCCCTTACCGAGCATGTTCATAAGCAGCGTTTCAAGAATGTCGTCGAGATGATGGCCGAGTGCAAGTTTGTTGTATCCGTTCGCGACCGCGTAATTCAGCAGTTCGGTGCGGCGCTGCGTCGAACACCACCAGCAGTTCATCTTTCTGCCCGGCTTGAGACGCGCAAGCACGCCGGCACGGACCGTTTCATGCGGCACGTTCCACGTATGGAAAAGCGCGGTAATGCCGGCAGGAAGCGGCGGTGCGAAATCGCTCTGCACGGTGAGAGCTTTGTACGTGAAATTGCAGTGAGGACGTTTCACCCGCTGCGAAAAATATTCGATAAGCGCAGTAGAATCCTTCCCTCCCGACGCACCTACGAGAATCCGGTCGCCGTCTTCAATCATGCTGTAATCAAAAACAGCCTTGTCGATCAGGCTCGAAAGATTCGGATTTTTTGCCATACGTATTGTTCTCCGGAAAAATGCATATCAATAAATCGCGGCAGACGGACGTGCAGCCGTCATTTATCGCTGTATCCGGCCGGTACCGTTTCCGTTCATAAGGGCGCACACCTGTTCTTTTGTCGCTAAATTAAAATCACCCGCTATTGAATGCTTGAGGCATGATGCGGCCGCCGCAAATTCGAGCGCCTGCCGTTCGTCATTTTTTTCCGTAAGCGCGCAGATGAGCGCCGCGGCAAACGAGTCGCCCGCGCCGACACGTTCGACAATATTTTCTATATCATACTGCCGGGACTGATAATATCCGTTTTCTCCCGAAAGCACGGCGGACCATCCGTTTCTGTCGGCTGAATAACTGCCGCGGAGCGTTACCGCGACAATGCGCACATTCGGAAACTGTTCCTTCACTTTACCGCACAGCTCCCTGTACGCCTCGTCAGGATGCAGCCGGTCGTTAAGACTGATGCCGAGACAGTCCTGTATATCCTCTTCGTTTGCCATGAGCACGTCCGCACTCCGGGCAAGTCCGCGGATTACGTCGAGCGCTGATTTTCCGTACCGCCACAGTTTGCTGCGGTAATTCAAATCGAGAGAAACGACCGCCCCGCTTTTTGCTGCGGCGCTCACCGCTGCAAACGCACAGTCGCACGCGCACTGCGAGACGGCGGGCGTAATGCCGGAAAGATGAAACCAGCCGGCATCCGCAAAAAGAGCATCCCAGTCGTATTTGCCCGGTTCCGATACTGCAAAGCAGCTGCCGTCGCGGTCGTAGATGACCTGCGAAGGCCTCTGACAAGCACCGCTTTCAAGATAATAAATACCCATCCTGCCTTCGGTACGGTACGCTCTGACGTCGACACCGTACGAGCGCAGCGTTCGTACGGCTGCATCTCCCATCGCATTGGACGGAAGAGCCGTTACATATACAGAACGCCCGCCAAGCACTGCAATTGATACCGCAACATTCGCTTCACTTCCGCCGAATACAGCTTCGAGCACCGGCGACTGAAACAACAACTCACGGGCCGGAGACCGGAGACGGAGCATAATCTCTCCGAACGTTACAATCGTTTTGTTGTGAATATTCATGAGATAATAATACACCATCCGGTTATTTAACGCCATATCCGGAGGAACAGAAGATACTTATTATTCAGTTGTATTGTTTCAGTGTTCCGTATAAAAGTTCCAGAAACCGGGGAAAATCAAGTTCAAGTCCGGCCTCCGCATTGGGCCGCCTTCCTCGCACGGGCATTGTCGGAATCCGGCACAAATCGACAGCGGGATCGGTACCGCGTAAATGCCTGCAGTCGCAGACTGTCATTCCACGCGTGTATTCTCCCTTCAATTCTATATCGATTCTCATTTCGGCACTGCGTATCAGCGACGGATCAATAACCCATGCAACGGCGCAGGCATCGTGCATATTCGCGCCCGACAGCGATGCGCTCTCTTTTGTGGTGCCGATAAAGAATTCCGTAAGCTCAGCCGCAAAAACTGCCGCTTTTGTTCCTATTTCGCGGAATTTCTGCACGTGTCCGTATGTAAGGCAGCACTGACGGGTCAGGTTGATTCCGGACATCTTAATGTGAACGCCGGAATTGAACACTTTGTATGCCGCTTCAGGATCAACGACGATATTGAACTCGGCTACAGGTGTCCAGTTGCCGAACGTGACCGAGCCGCCCATAATACTGATTTCTTTTATGCGTTCCGCAATCCGGGGTTCCCTGTTCAGCGCCGAAGCGATGTTCGTAAGCGGTCCCGTCGCAATAATAGTAACATCGTCAGTATGCATCACTGTGTCGACAATGAAATCGACTGCGTGTTTCCCCTGCGCTTTTATTTTCGGTTCGGGCAGGACAGGGCCGTCCATGCCGGTTTTTCCGTGAAACTGAGGAGCTGTGACAAGAGGCGCAACAAGCGGTCCCTCATGACCGGCATAAACGGGAACGTCGGGCCGCTCGAGGACTTCGAGCACCTTTAATGCATTCCGCGTTACGTTTTCAAGCGTACAGTTTCCGCCTATCGTGGTTATTCCCAATACATCAAGATGCTGCAGCGCAAGCAATATTCCGAATGCGTCGTCGTGTCCCGGATCACAGTCGAGTATCACCTTTTTCATTTTATCATCGCTCCCGTTCAATTATTATTTTCCTTTCTTGCTCTGAAGACTTTCATGAATTCATCCACTGTAAAAACCGTTTCATTCAGGCCCGCTCCGTATGCGACTCTGGTAATCGGCGGAGGCGAAACAAAACTCTTTCTCAGAGTTTCAACTTCGGCAAACACGTGTTTGAGGTCGCCGTCGAGCAGGACATTCCCGTTGCACATGACTATAACGCGTTTAAAATTTCCCGCGACAAATTTCATATCATGTGAAATTGTTATGCATAATTTCCCGCGTGATTCGAGCGTTTTTATAATATAACACAACCTCCTGTTCCCCTCAACGTCCTGTCCGCACGTCGGTTCATCAAAAATAACTATCTGCGGGTCCATCATAAGAACCGCGCCAATCGTGCAGAATTTTTTGTCTGTCGCAGCGAGATCGAACGGATGGATATCGAGTTTACCTTCAAGGCCGCAGAGTTTCGCGACGAACGAAAGCTGTGCGCTGATTTTCTCGGGCGGCATACCTATCCTCGCAGGTCCGAATTCAAATTCTTTACGGACGGTTTCAAGAAAAAGCTGATCATCGGGATTCTGAAATACATACCCGACGTCTTTCGACCATTTTGCCGTCGAACGATTATTAACATCTTCTCCATTTATAAAAACATGTCCCGTCGTCGGCCGCAGAATTCCATTGAAGTGCTTTACAAGAGTCGTTTTTCCCGAACCGTTCTGTCCGATGACGGCAACCGGTTCCGTTCCCGAAATCGATAAATTAATATTGTTCAGGGCTTTGTCGCCCGTCGGATACACGTGTCCGAGATTCTGCAGTTCTATTGTCATTTTTTCAGAGCCTCCCTTACTGCCGCAATCGTCGGTTCTTCCTTCACCTCAAAACGTCCGGAATAACAACCGTCGTCCTTCAGTGCCTGGCATACGGAAACGTAATCGGGCGCACAAATGTTATGTGACGTACTATCGGGACTGCCGAAAATCTTTTCCGGAGTATCGACTGCGGAGACCTTTCCGCCATCCAATACCATAATCCTGTCGGCGCAGCGCGCGACACGCTCCATGTCGTGATCGACCATAATTACGGTGATGCCGGTTTTATTCAGTTCCTTCACAATATCGAAAATTTCCTCGCTTCCAAGCGGATCGAGCTGCGTCGTGCACTCGTCAAGAACAAGAATGCTCGGTTCCATAATGAACGCAGAACCGAAGGCGACTCTCTGAACCTGTCCGCCGGACAATTCAAGGGGATTCTTGTTCATAATGTGGTCGATGCGCATAAGTTTTGCGACATATTCAACCTTTTCCATCATTTTTTCCCGGGGAATACCGCGGTTGCCGAGCCCGTACGCCAGCTCCTCTGCGACGGATCCTGCTGTATACGAAAGCTGATTGAAGGGATTCTGGAATACAAGTCCTATCTGCGTCGATAAATCAGCTATGGAACTTGTTCCGGTGTCCGTCCCGTGAATTTTTACGGAGCCCTTCATTTTTCCGGTAAAATAATGAGGAATTAAACCGACAAGCGAGTTGCACAGCGTAGATTTACCCGAGCCGTTCGGACCGATAATGCAGAAAAATTCCCCTTCACCGACGTCAAAATTAATAGTATCAAGCGCTTTTCTCTTATCCGGCGCATCCCGGTAACGGAAACTCAAATTAACAACTTCGACTACCGGCTTACCCATGGCGCACTCCCTGTACTATGCCGAGCTTTATCAGTACGGTCAGTATAATAATCACTGCCAAAAATAAAATATCAAGCCACTTGATTATCCTGTCGGTCTTTGTGTATTTCACTTCGATATAGCTCGTCTGCTTTACTCCGACGATTCCGAAACCTCTCGTCTCAAGCGTCATCCCGCGTTCCTGGGCATCGGTCAGGGAGGACAACACAACAGGGCCGAGCAGCGGAATGTAGGCTTTGATGCGGGAAAAGATATTTCCGCTTACTTCGACGCCGCGGGCATTCTGTGCTTCCTGAATAATGCTCATCTTCCGCTGCATCTGCGGGACGACATTGAGGCTGGAAAGAATGAGATATCCGACCTTCGGATTCATTCCGGTACCGGTCAATGCGGCGACAAGTCTGCCCGTATACGTCGTAACGTTCATGATATAAAATCCCGCAAGAAAAACGAGCAGAGTCGAAACAATTTTCAGGGCGTAATTAACGCCTTCCTGCCCGAGTTTTGCAAATCCGAGATCGGCAATAAACGTCACGTTTTTTGAACTGTAGCATCCCTGAATAAACAGCAGCATAATCGTAATCGGAATACCGAAACCGAACACTATTTTCACAAGGGGTTTCAGAATTTTTGCCGCACGGGCAACGAAAAGAAAAAAAACAACTATGCCGAATCCGAGCAGATATCCCGGAAAAATCAGGGCACTGAGACCGAAGCAGAAAACGGCATATATCTTAATCATCGGATTTATACGCTCTATCGGTGTATCTTTTGGGATGTACGTTTGTGTCTTCGCCATATGAACCTCTTACAAAAAGTATCCGCCGCCCGAATACCGGCGGCAGGATTATTTATTATTCGTCATCATCCTCGTCGTCGAAATTCGCTTCAACCGTATACTGGCTCAGGAACCGCCTCGGTATTTTTTTAAGCAGAATATACGCAATGAGGAATGCAATTCCCCTGTCGATTAAATTCTCAATGAACGAGGAAGCCACAACCGACTGAACGATTTTTTTTGACGCTGCGATAAGTGTTGCCGTCAACACGGACGTGCCGGTGAGCCCCGTCGCTCCGCCGAATATGCAGACAGTTATTGTCGACGACGTAATAACGGAGACCAGCGTACAGGCAAGCCAGGTGAGTATAACGCCCCAGATTCTTTTAAATAAACCGGCTTTCACCATATATCCGGTAACGAGACCGCAGGCAATACTCACCAGAGAATACGGCAGATAAATCGGATTGGATACGAGGGCAAGGAATATATTCGTCAGTAAACCGACAAGAGCTGCAACCCAGGGACCTGCGAGACAGGCAGAAAGAATCGTTCCTATCATGTCCATAAACAGCGGAAGTTTTAACGTGGAGCACAGCGTTCCGCCGATCAGATTGATACCAACCGCAATCGGAATAAGCACCAGAGACTTCGTAGAAAACTGCGCTTTTAAGCCAGCGGCAAATGTTTGTTTTCCTTCTCTCATAACAAGATTCTCCTTGATAATTAATAATTACTTTTTAATGCGGATATCTCTCATTGTCCGATTTCCATTACATTCAGCCGTTATTCGTGTTCCTCCCTGAATTTCCCCGTTACCGTGCTGAGCGACATAAACTCGATTTCGGAATGCTCACAGATATGGCGCAGAAGACTGTCGAGTACTGTCGAATTCGCCGGTCTGCCGATAATCTGCGGATGACAAGTCAGCACGAATGCTTTGTCGGAATCACCTCCTTTCTTTTTTTCCTCAAGAAATTCGTCATACAGTACGTCGAAAGTTTTTATCCAGTAATTCTGGACGGAATCAATCGGCTGCATGCATTTCCCCTGCGTTCTGCCGCTGTACAGCCAGTAGGCTGCATCGTCGAGCACCCACGCGATCGGTATTTCCACAATTTTCGATTTCCGCTCCCCGACGTGAAGATATTCGATGCAGTCGCTTCCCATCATGTTGCTGTCGAATTCGAATCCCATATCTTCTATAATATCCAGCGTATAATCGCTGAATTCCCATGCCGGAGACCGGTATCCTCTCGGTACTTTGCCGGTCAGTTTTTCAAGAATACGGTTGGACTTTTCATATTCATCCCGTTCTGCCGCCTCCGAGGGAAGTTTCGCAGGATAAATATGGGAATATCCGTGATTGCCGATTTCGAATCCGCTGCTGTCAATCAGTTTCACGATGTCAGGATACTCTTCGGCAATTTCTCCCGGTACAAAAAAACTTGCAGGCACATTCCCATACTTTTTGAGGATTCTCAGAATCCGGGGAACGCCGGAAGTGATTTCGTACTGGCTCAACGATTTCGTTACGGGATTCCTGAAACCGTCAGGATCCCTCGCTCTCCAGATAAGTTCCACATCAACGTCGAACGTCAAAATAACAGGCATTTTATCCATAAAGATACTCCCTGATAAAACAGTTACCGTACGATTTCATCCAGAAAACAGTCTATTCTGGAAAGACCCTCTTCAAGTGTTTCCTCGTCTACCGCATAGGATAAACGAATGTAATCTGAAAAATCTTTTCCAAGCCCTTCCCCGGGAATGACTGCGACATACTTTTCCTCGAGCAGGCGCGAAGCGAACGTTCTTCCCGACATATTACAGTCTGATACTCTGATGAAATAATAAAACGCGCCTTTAGGCTCTACTGCACTCAGACTGGAATGCGTCTTTAACCACTGCGTCACACGATTGCGGTTCTTATCCATAATGCGCAACATACGTTTGAGCGCGTCGTCCACTTCGGGAAGGTCGATTGTTTCTGCCAGCGCATCCTGAATAAATGTGGGCTGACAGGCTGTGCTGTAATGATGAACTTTGAACAGAGATTCCATAATACCGCCGCATGCAGCCAGATACCCGATCCGCCATCCTGTCATGGCAAGCAGTTTCGAAAAACTGTTTGCTATGATTGTCCGTTCCTTCATTCCCGGCAAAGACGCAATGGGAGTATACGGGAATCCGTCGTAAATGATTCCGTCGTATACTTCGTCGGAAAAGACGAGAAGATCATATTTTACCGCCAAATCGGCCAGACGTTTTACACATTCTTCCGAAAATACAGCCCCGGTCGGATTGCACGGATTATTAATAACAAGCATACGTGTTTTTGCAGTAATCAGGGATTCAATCATGTCCGCATCAGGTTCAAATCCGTCGGATTCCCGTACCGGTGCAAACACCGTTTTTCCGCCGGCAAGGGTAATGCAGTTTTCGTAATTGATGAAAGCGGGCGAAACGACGATGACTTCGTCGCCGGGAGAAATCAGTGCGAGAAAAGCGTCGAATATACTTTCCGTACCTGCCGCCGTTATAAGTATTTCGTCTTCTCCGTACTCGAGACCGTAATTTCTCCTGTACCGCGCCGCAATTTTCTGCCGAAGTTCGGAATTACCCTGTATCGTTTCATAATGACTCCGGTTTTCCGTTATCGCTTTTACGGCGGCCTGCTTTACCGGTTCCGGCGTATCGAATACGGTATCTCCCGCTCCGAACGATACGACCGGCAGTCCCCGGGAGGCAAGCTGCGAAGCACGAAAACTGATGTCGCGTATCGGAGACAAATACATATTCTGAATTTCCTTTTTCATTCTGTGCTCCGCAGACATTCCCGCTGCTCCCCCTTCCGCTATTTCAACGATTCAAGCGACGTTTTGATTGCCTGCTCGAATATTTCAAATCCCTTTTCCATCTGTTCGTCGGTGACTACAAGCGGACAAAGCATTCGTATTACGTTCAGATACGTTCCGGCATTTTCCATAATAAGACCGTGGCGGGCGGCTTCTCTGACAATTGCAGTCACGAGTTCAGGATACGGTTCTTTTGTCGACGTATTCTTAACAAATTCCACGCCTATCATAGCTCCCATGCCGCGGACGTCCCCGACGACGCCGTATTTTTTGAATGTTTCGAAACGCTCCATGCACTTTTTACCGAGGGCCAGAGCCCGCTCGTCGAATTTATCCCGTTCCATTATTTCGATGATTTTCAGAGCAGACGCGCAGGCAAGCGCATTTCCTCCGAACGTGCCGCCGATTACTCCGGGCCGCACCGATTCCATGATTTCCTCGCGGGCTATAATCGCGGAAATAGGAATGCCGCCCGCAATTGATTTTGCGGATGCTATGATATCGGGTTCACAGCCCGCATCCTTCCAGTATCCTGAAGCGAACATTTTTCCGGATCGGCAGAATCCGCACTGGACTTCGTCCGCAACGAGCATGATGCCGTATTTGTCGCAGATTGCGCGGACAGCCTTGACCCATTCAATCGGTGCGGGCAGAAATCCGCCTTCGCCCTGAATCGGTTCCACGACAATCGCCGCTACGTATTCCGCAGGAGAACCTGAATCGAATACTTCTTCAAGTTTTCCTATATAATACGCGACGGCTTCCTCGTCGGTCATTCCGGCAGGTTTCCGGTACATATTCGGAAACTCCGCTCTGCAGATGCCCGACGGGAACGGTCCCATGCCCTGCGCGTAACATTTCTTCGATGTCATCGCCATGGTAAGAGAAGTTCTTCCGTGAAACGCACCGGAAAATACGATGATATTCGGCCGTTTCGTAAAAGCTTTCGCCACTTTTACGGCATTCTCGTCAGCTTCGGCACCGCTGTTCGCGAAGAAAGTTTTTTTCTTTTCTCCCCGCACAGGTGTAATTTCGTTAAGTTTTTCCGCAAGCGCTATATAGCCTTCATGGGTGACAATATTCATCATTGCGTGAAAATAATTATCTGCCTGCGCTTTTACCGCAGCCACAACCTCGGGATGGCTGTATCCGATGTTCAGCACGCCGACGCCGCCGACCCAGTCGAGAAAAATGTTGCCGTCGAGATCTTCAAACACGGCACCCGCACCACGCTTTATGACGCACGGATAATTGTTTCCGATAGCGGAAGGAATTGCATTCTTTCTTCTCTCTAGAACTTTTTTGCATTCAGGTCCCGGGACGGAACCTGTCACGATTTTCGGTAATTCGTCTTTCAGCATTTTATACTCCTTATGACAGATACACGGCTGCTGCTTTTTTAATAATTTCCGCGGTCATTGCGATTCTGTCTGTATTTGTTTTCTCATTCGCGGTATGCGATTCGTCGGCGCTGCCCGGCCCGAGAATTACTACCGGTATGCCGGCATTCGATATATGAGAAGCGTCCGTACAGCCGCCCTTTCCCCGTACAACGGGTGCGTGCCCGGCAACATCCTTGTATGCATCGACAAGCGTCTGTACAACGGGATCATTCCCGTCGGTTATAAAAGGATCCCAGCCGTTGTTGACAAGATGCATGTCGAAGGCAAAACCTTCATCCATGACGCTTTCCGCGGCCGCTCTGACCTGATTCATGATATTTTCGACCGTCTCTCCCGGCAGGAGCCGCCTGTCGATCAGGAACGTACAATCCTCGGCAATGATATTGTTCCGGATTCCTCCGTTGATCAGGTTGACGGAAAGACTCGGTTTCTCCAGTCCCTTTTCGAACAGCGAATTTGAAACGTCATACTGAATATTCTTCAGCGCGATAATAACTTTGGAAGCCTGCTCGACCGCGTTTTTTCCGACGTGAGGCCGGCCCGCATGACACGCCTTTCCCTTCACGTGAAATTCAATCCAGCGCAGTCCCCTCTGCGCGCGCTCAATGCAAAAATCGGTCGGTTCGGGGACAATCGCGCCGTCAAATCTGCGGTCGTATTCCGCAAGAAGCGCAAGCGTACCGTGAACGCTGCCCGTTTCTTCGTCGCCGATGCCGTAAAAAACAAGTTCGCCGTTCAGTTCCGTCTGCGTCTCCTGCAGATTTTTCATGGCCAGCATGGCTGCTGCAACGCCGCTTTTCATATCGGCACATCCGCGGCCGTACAGCCAGCCGTCTTTTTCCACCGCATTAAACGGGTCGGTATGCCATTCGTTCATGTCGCCCGGGGGCATTACATCGAAATGTCCGTCCAGCAGCAGCCGTTTTCCGCCCTTCTTTCCCATTGTTGCGACGACATTCGGAACACCGTTGAAGGAAACAATCTTCGACTGAATCCCGACTGCGCTGAACCAGTCGCAGATAAATTCGGCACAACGCTGTACGTCGGGCTGGCCTGTCACGGATGGGAAAGAAATCAGTTCAGTTGTCAGTTTTTCTGCACTTTCTCGATCAATTATCATTCATATCTCCTAGTTGCCTATACCTATATTTCCGAGCGATTAAAATATTTTTCTGCATATTTTCCCAGAAACGTAATTAACAAAATAATTGTCAGGTAGAACAGTGCCACGACAATCAGCGGTTCAAAAGAAAGATACGTAACATTCATAATCACCTGGCCGCTGCGCATCAGATCCATCACGCCTATCTGAGATATTATGGAGGAATTTTTCAGCAGCGTAATCGTCGTATTAACAACCGCGGGCATTACGGAACGCAGCGCCTGCGGCAGTATGATTGCCAGCATGCATCTGCTGCGGCCTATACCCAGGGCGCTGGCAGCCTCCGACTGACCGTGGTCAACTCCGAGAATTCCGCCCCGTATGTTTTCAGAGAGGTACGCTGAAGTATTCAGCGTAAACGTAACGATTGAAGCCACAGTCGCGGAAAGAACGATTTTGTTTCCGGTCATCGCCGCGCTGCCGAAGTACACAATAAACAGCTGTACAATTACCGGCACACCCCTGAAAAACGATATGTAAAAGGCAGCTGCAGCTTTTAGTATTCTGAACCTCGACAATCTCATAATCAGAATCACTGCAGCGGCCAGAATACTCAGAATCAGAGTGACGCCTGTAATAGTGAGTGTAATACCGAGACCTTCCCAGTAATAATTAAAATATTTCCCCAACCGCTCAAAATGCAGCGACATGCGCGTACCTCTCTTTTCCCGGTCAACCGTTATTCAGCCGCAGAACTCCAGTCCGTTACACTGTCCTGTCCGAGCCACTGTGCCTGAATTTCTCCGAGCTTTCCCGTTTTCTTCAGATATTTCAGCGCCTTGTTGAACGGGTCTACATAAGGTGAGCCTTTCTTGAATCCGAAATTATCTGCAGGAACCTGGTAATCAACGTTCCACGGTATCGTCTTCAAATCATTCTCTTTCGCATACTGGGCAATCTGCACAGAATCTCCGAAAAGCGCATCCTGACGTCCGGTTTTTACATCCGCTACTGCGGAGGATAACGTATCCATTGCAGTAATAGTTCCGCCGGTAAATTTTTCCCTGAGCATAGTTTCCCATGTTGTTCCGAACGTGACGACAACCTTTTTCCCCATCAGATCGCCGGACGACGAGTATCCCGAAGTTTTCAGCACGGCAAACAGCGGTTTCGGAATATGATACGGGTCCGTAAAATCGAGAACCTTTTCCCGTTCCGCAGTCGCACACAGTGTAGGAGCAAGCGTGCTTTTACCCATCGAAACGGAGGCTACCACGCCCGAGAATTCGATTTCGTTGAACTCGTAGGTGAAACCGAGTATGTCCGACAGTGCGTCAAGAACGGCGAAATCGTAACCCGTCCATTTTCCGGACGTATCCTGAAACCGGTACGGTTTGAACGTATCGCTTGCAACTTTCACCGCGACGCCCGCCATCAGCTTCGAGCCGTCGGCTTTTAACGGAATACCGCCGCCCGCCGCGGAACTGTCCGCAGAAGCCGTTGCGACGGACTGCGGTGCCTGAGTCTCTGCGGATACGGCACTGTCCGATTTTGCCTGCTTACCGCTGCAGGCTGCGAGCAATACTGTTGCCGCCGCAGCCAGCGTGAACTGTCCGATTCTGTTCTTCATACATTTCTCCTTGTTAATAATATTCCCGTCTGAAAACGTACGCTTTCAGAGCAAAGGTTTTTACATAATCTGTTCCAGAAATCTGCGCGCCCGTTCCGATTTACAGTTGCTGAAGAATTCTTCCGCGGGCGTATACACAGTTCCCTGTCCGTGATCCACAAAGCAGATTTTATCCGCAACCTGTTTCGCAAATCCTATCTCGTGCGTCACAATCATCATCGTAATTCCCGAATCGGCAAGACTGCGGATGACGTTCAACACTTCCTTAACCATTTCAGGGTCGAGTGCCGAAGTCGGTTCGTCGAACAGAAGTACGTCGGGATTCATCGCGAGGGCGCGCGCAATGGCCACACGCTGTTTCTGTCCGCCGGAAATTTTACTCGGATATGTGTCTGCCTTGCTTTCAAGTCCCACCTGCGCAAGCAGTCTGCGGGCGTTCCGCTCAGCTTCCGCATTCGACTGTTTCAGAACTTTCCTCGGCGCGTAGGTGATATTCTGCAGAACTGTCATATGAGGAAAAAGGTTAAAATGCTGGAAAACCATACCGACTTTCGTACGAAGTTCATTTACTTCCTTTCTGGAGAGCTTACCGGTAATTCTTTTTCCGTCCACTATGATTTCTCCTCTGTCGGGTATTTCCAGCAGATTGATGCATCTTAACATAGTCGATTTGCCCGAACCCGACGGTCCCAGAACCGCAACGACTTCCCCTCTGTTCACGCTCAGCGAAATACCGTCAAAAACTTCCAGCATACCGTAATTTTTACCGAGATTGCTGATTTGTATGATTTCATCGTTCTTCTGCATACTGTTGTCTACCTTTTTCAATCGCTGATTCTGAGCCGTTTTTCGATTAACGACGTCCCATATGCCATAAGCATGACAATCACGTAATAAATCACTGCTACAGCAATATATGGCTCGAACAGTGAATATGTATTTTTCCCTATAGTCGTCCCCGTGTAGAACAAATCCTTTACGCCTATCTGAGATACGAGCGCCGTTTCCTTGAACAGCAATACAAACTCGCTCAGCATGGACGGAAGAATCCTTTTCATCGCCTGAGGAAACACAATACCGGCAAGGATTCTTCCCCGTCCTATTCCCAGCGCTTTTGCGGCCTCCTGCTGACCTTTGTCGATTGAAATTATTCCGCCGCGCATCACTTCGGCATAATAAGCCGCACCGTTGAACGACAGCGCGATTACTGCAGCCGAATACGCGGACAGGTTGAACAGATTCCCGAGAATCTGCGGAAACGCAAAATATACGATAAACAACTGCAGCAGCATCGGCATTGCCCTGATACCCGTAGAATATACTTCCACGAATTTCGTGAGGACGCTTTTTTTGGAAATCGCCATCAGAACGAGTATCACTGCAATCAAAAAACCGAATACCGCAGACAGAACAGTCAGCTTTATTGTCGTAAGCAGACCGTCTCCGAGCATCCATATATACGGAACCAGTTTTGAAAAATTCATTCTTTGTTCCTCCGCACGCAAAAAAAAGACGTCAGTCATTCCGTTCCCGGAATAACCAACGTCTTCGTTGTTTATCACTCATGCATTCTAGTATAAAAAACACAGTGCTGATATATGCACGCTGTACAAAATTATCTGCCTGTTTTTGTAAATTCAGTGCTCCGAAAAGAAAATCTCTGAAGCATGAACAAGAATTCCGACCATCCGGCAGATTCGTTCCACGCTGACTTTTTCGTTGCTGATATGAGATTCGAACGGAATCCCGGGACCGAGCATCACGACGGGAATACCTTTTTTGAAAATTCGTGACGCATCGGTGCATGTTCCTTTTCCCCTGATGACCGGTTCCGTGTTCAGCACGTCGCGGTATGCGTTTCTGAGCACTCTCACAATCAGCTCGTTTTCGTCGAGAATATACGGATCCCAGCCTTTGCCGAGAATCCGGTATTCAACCCTGCATCTTGGATCGACGACAGAACGGACAATTCCTTCAATTTCATTCATAACCGACTGTTCGGTTTCTCCCGGAATCATCCTGCGGTCGACAATCAGTCTGCACTCTTCGGCGACAAGATTATTCTGGGTTCCGCCGTGAATTTTGTTGACCGAAATGCTCGGCTGCTGCGCCCCTGATTCGAAAAGATCGTTCCTCTGATGAAACACATATCCGTTGAACGCGTTCAGAATTTTCCCCGCTTCACCGATTGCGTTCAAACCGAGCGAAGGCCGTCCCGCATGGCTGGCAATACCGCGGAGCCGTATCTCTATCCACCTGAGCCCGCGCTGGGCAATTTCGATGCACATGTCAGTCGCCTCACCGACGATTGCGGCGTCGAAACGTCCGGCATATTCCTCAAGCATTCCTTCGATGCCGTTCTCGTTCCCGCTCTCGGCCACTCCCGAAAGCATCAGCGTGATTCTTCCCTGAAGATTCTGCTCCTCCGCTTTCAGTTCCGCGAGCGCCATAAGCATGGAAGCAACGCAGCTTTTCGCATCGCTCGCTCCGCGTCCGTACAGGAATTCCCCCTCTTCGTATCCGCAAAACGGCGGATGTCTCCAGTCAAAAAAATTTCCTGCAGGAGCGACATCCATATGGGATACCCACAAAAGATTCGGACCGGAACCTTTTTCCGTCCCCACTCCTGCGATTAAATTCTGGACACCGTGAAGACAGACTATTTCCGCGTCAATCCGCTTTTCTTTCAGCCAGTCCTGCGCGAATTTAAACGCTCTGCGTACATCGCCCGTTCCCGTGACCGACGGTATAGTTATGAGCTCTCTTGTCAGTTCCGCAATTTCCTTTTTGTTAATCTGTTCAGTCACTATTTTAACCCCGTCCTATCCATACCTATTACTATTTACTATGCAAAAAATTACTGAAATCGCATGCGTTCGCTTTCCAGAAATTTATCTATTTTAAAACCCAGTCTAAGATTAAAGCAGGTGTTTACGTCGGACAAATCACACAAAAGAATTTCCTCGATTTTATTCAACCGGTATTTCAGCGTATTCCGGTGCACCAGCATTTTCTGTGCAGTTATACCGATATTCCTGTCGCACTCCAGATACGTTTCAAGAGTCTTCAGAAGATTCTCATTCTTTTCCGTATCGTGAGTAACAAGCCTTCCGAAAATTCCGTCTCTGATACGTTCGAATTCCTCCCAGTCCTGCAATTCAAACAGCAGCCTGTAAATCCCTATATCGTCGTAACAGCGGATAGCGTCCGTCCTGCGGCACACGTACACAATCTGCAGCGTGCGCACAGCTTCCTTCACGCTTTTTTCACACCCCGCCAGCTGCAGAAACGGCGTACCGATTCCCATACTGCAGGTAATATCGGGAAAAGACTCCTTCACGAATTTTTCCAGACCGCGGAAAATACTTATAAGAAATTTCCTGTCGGTGCAGGAATCGCGGTTGTCAATCAGCGCGTAAATGATTCCGCTGTCGATTGTGGAAAACACAAGTTCCTGTTTCTTTCTTCTCAATACAACCGCAAGCTGATTGCGTATTGCGGCAAGCGTGCTGACATAATTTCCCGGTTCCGTTTTCCCGCGGATGTCGAAACTGTGATCGATGCAGACAGCAACCGCAATGTGATACTGTTCCTGAGAAAATCCGAGCTGATAAATTTTTTCCGCTTCTTCGGCCGAATACGTTCCTTTTATCAGGCTTTTCATCAGAGCATCGACAGTCTGATGACTGTTTTCCTCTTCGAACAGCAGCTCGTATATTCTCCTTGTAATAGGCTGCATTTTTACTTCCGCGTCGAGCGAAAGCAGTACCACCTGACATTCCCCGCAGACTTCTATTACCGAGTCAGGAACCTGCGCTATATATTTTCCGGTACGGAGAACCAGAAACGCGTTCTTTTTTTCAATTTTCCGGACGAAAGTAATCAGCTCCGTTTCGAGTGATTCCATTCCAATCCCGGAAAGAAAAACTATTTCGCCGTTTCCGACGCTCTGCCATGCATCAGCTCCTTCCAGAATCTGAACGCTTCTGACAATCCTGTCTTCCAGAGTATTCTTCATTGTCAGCACATGCACATCCTTCATAACCGGATCCGCAAGCAGCTTCGACAGTGTAATATACATGTATACTTCCAGCCTCCCGTGTTCAGCATTCTCTCTTTTTACGTGTACATATATATACTAACACAGTCGACGGCAGTCCGTGAACGGCCCGGAGCAGACTCCCGCTCCAGCTTCAGCAGTTTTCTGCTCTTTTTTCCGCATAACGCCTGCAATTTTCATATACCACATCGGATATACGGTCCTGATACAAATTCGAATAGAAGGCATTATGAGGAGTGATAATAACCCGGTCCGTATGCCACAGCGGGCTCGAACCGGGCAGAGGTTCCTCTTCAAACACATCAAGCGCAACTCCCCTGAAAAATCCCCGGGACAGACGATATACCAGAGCTTTTTCATCAATAATATGTCCTCTTGATACGTTAATCAGCACAACCTCCTTCTTCATCACGGCAAATGCACTTTCGTTAAGCATATGAAACGTTTCTTCCGTTTCCGGTAAAGTCGATATAATTACGTCGCACGCTCCGTACAGCGAATGAAGAGCTTCACCGTCGCCTATCGCCGCAACATCATCAAAGAAAGCAGAAGGATTTTGTCCGCTCCTGTTTACCCCTGACACCGAGGCACCAAAAACTTTCAGCCGTTTCGCAGTTTCCTGCGCAATGTTTCCCGTTCCCAGAATCCCGATTTTTTTCCCGAAAATCTCCTGCACGTCCGTATCGAGTTCCCATACCGAATTCCGCTGTTTCCTGTCAAACGCCCTTGTCTTCCGGAATATCTGAAGCAGATAACAAATTACAGATTCGGCAATCGGAATGGATGTGGCACCTTCGTTATCGGTGATTCTGAGCGATTTTCGTTCCCGCAGATATTCCGGCACATGCGATACGGCCCTGCTTACGAGCTGTATCCACCGCACGGAATCAAAGCAACCGCGGGGTTTATCCTGAAAAGGATTAAAGCAGACCAGCACTTCAAACGGAAATTTCAAATCCGCCGCAGTCAAAGATTCCTCCGGTATGAACGATACGCAATACCCCAGAGCATTCACACGCCCGATAAATCCGCTGTCGAACGGTACGGTAAAAAGTGCTTCAATCTCTTTCATACGCACTCAGCCTATGCGCATTACTGTTTCCGCAATATTGCGCCCCAGATTTCTGCAGCTCTGCAGTCCCAGCGCGTCATCCTCCACGGCACTCTGCTTTTTTTTGTCGTTCGGCCATGTCGTCGCGCCGCCGCCGATATAACATCCGGGGGTCGGCTTACCCCCCGAACCCGTAACGACCATATCGTGTATGAGGAAAAAATAATGCATAGTCTGAATCGTCCATTCTTCACCGGCATTCCGGTTACCGCCTACGGCAATACCCCCGCCGATTTTATGCTGCAGTGCGTACTGATACTTGCTTTGCCCGTACCGGAGCAGTCCTTCAGTGCGGTCCATAAACCGCTTCATCAACGCAGAGACTGTGCCGAAATATACCGGAGACGCAAGAATAAGACCTGCGCACGACGCAAGCTCAGGATAAATTTTTCCCATATCGTCGTCGCCGAACGTCGGACATGCGTGTATACCGCCGTCCCGGTGTGCGGTTTCTCCGCAGCAGGCATAACAGCCGATACAATCATGAATATGCGGATAATCCCGCAAATACAGTATCTCAGTTTTTATACCGGGAACTGTCTCCGCTTCCGTCATGGCAGCTTCCAGCGCCCTGTCAGTGTTGCGCCCTTTTCTCGGACTTCCGGATATTCCCAACAGCAGTTTTTCTTTCATAAAAGTGCATTACACTCCGTTAATCGGAGTATATCCGACAAGTAAAAAAACAAATATAGATACAGTGAACAAAAATTCCGCATAAAAATTGTCCGCGGATTACATACCGGCGGTCTAAAACTGCGAATCGTATGAAGTATGGCATACGAAGTATTGACGAAAAACGGAATTTTCTATAGGATAGTTTCATTCACCGCTATTTGGTGCGCGATTAGCTCAGTTGGTTAGAGTACAAGCATGACACGCTTGGGGTCACTAGTTCGATTCTAGTACCGCGCACTAAATGGCGGTGATTTTTTGTTTAAAATTACAGTATAAATGACATACCCCGCTGCCGTATATTTCTTTATATAGCAGGGGGTTACTTTTTTACAGTACATACACTACTTTGACAGGATCAGAAAAATGTAAAGAAAAGTACTGTCGCCATGAGTGTAGCCAAAACCGGTTATCTTTTTATCTTTTTTCAGGTATCCATGAGAAGAGATACCGCAGATTCTCCGGAGCGGCAATTTTCGGATCCGCCAGCTTTTCAAATTTTCCGGACAAATCCTTCTCCAGTGCTGTCAGATGAAAATGGACTGCACCGATGCCGACGTCTACTCTCTGGATAACCACGGGGTTTTCTCCGCTTTTTCCTGTATCTATTGCAGCGTAAAAATGATACGCCCCATTCGCCTGCACGATTCTCCACGGCTGTTTGTTGGTGGCGGAAGGCGCCAGACGCAGCATCTCCAGGGGCAAAGCATAATCTCCCGCATCAGCTTCTGTCAGGGGAATGTCGAAGTTTTCCTTGAAAAAGAGTTCGCTCCAGCTTTTCCGCTGGCCGGACTTCAGCGTCCTGCGGAACAGGGATTCCGTCAGACTTTTCTTTCCGGCCGGATATCCTATGGGCGAAATAGCAGGGAACAATTCGTTCTCTTTCACGCCGATAGCGGAAGTAAACGCGGTGCGGTTGAAGGTTCCGGCAAGCCAGCAGGTACCGATTCCCAAGTGCGTTGCGTACAGAATCAGCTTCTCAAAATCATAGCCAACCGCCTCGAGCGCAAATTCGCCGGCAGGAACGGTCACGCCGATAAAAACTTTGGTTCCTTTGATGACGCCGTAAGTTCCAAGTTTTTGTGAATTCGACGCGTCTTTCGTTTCCAGCAGGTGGAAAGACACATGGACTCCGAAAGGATTTGATAAAGAAGCGGCATACGCCATGAGTTTTTCTTTATCCTCTGCAGAAACGGATTTTTCCTGATAGGTCCTTACGCTGCGGCGTTCCTTTATGGTCTGTTCGGCAGGGAAATCAAGTTTCATTTTTAGTACCTCCATAGATAACATCTGATATACGGTGCATTTCTTCTTTAGTAGTATATAATCTTTCAAGTCATATTCCCATATGCTGAACGCAACATTAATTATATAGAACAAACCGATGCCTACCGTAAGTACGGCTGCCTTCCCTGTGGCCTGTCAGTATTGAAGCAGTCTCTGACACCGGGAAGTGCATTGAACAGCGTACGGGTCAAATCTGTTCCGACACTTGCACGGAGCTGCAGACTTCGGAATTTAAGCGGATACATGATACACTCAAATCCTGCTGTGTATAACCCGTTTGCGGGAATCCATCCGTTTACAACCGGATAGCCGTTCATGTCAAAACATCCCCATGCGGCTTCAACGAACTGACTCACATGCACTTCAAAATCGGAAAGTCGATTTTCTTCTTCCCGGCCGGATATGGGCGAAACGGTAGGGAACATTTCGTTCTCTTTCACGCCGATAGCGATAGAAGAAAAAATTATATAATCCGGTGCACCTGGCAGACTTGCTTACGATATTATTTTTTACCGGAAAAGACACAGTTCCGATTTTTAAGATCGGTAATATATACACAAAAATAGTAATGTGTTATTGTTAATATTGAGGTTTGTAATGATGACTATAGGCCTTTCAGAACTAATTGTTATATTCTTTGTTGCATATATTATAGTCGGGCCGAAAGATCTTCCTAAAGTCGTTCGCTTTGTTGCAAGAGGAATAAAAAAAATTTCTGCACAGATCAGGGAAATAAAAGATGAGGCCGGATGGGATGATATAGTAAATGAAATAGGGAACACAAAATCTGAAATTGAAGAACCTATAAAAGATACGGGAAAAGAATTATCAAAATTAAAAGATATGATAGAGGAGGATACAGAAAAATGAGATTGGGTGCATCGGAAATCGTACTTATTATTATATTGGCGTTAGTGTTGTTCGGCGGTGGAAAAATAGCAGGACTGGGTAAAGCTCTTGGACAAAGTATTCGTGATTTTAAAAATGCTTTAAAAGAAACCGATAAAGATGACACTGATAAAAAAACAGATTCAAAAGATTAAACGACTGTGAATGATACAAAACCACTGCTTCAGCATTTCCTTGAGCTTAGAAAGAGATGTATTGTCAGTATTGCTGCTATAATAACGGCTTTTGTTATTGTATTTTATTTTTTTAGCACACGCCTTCTAAATTTTATTACTCTGCCCTTAAAGCAGTATGGCGTAGAAGTAATCTACACTACTGTTTCAGAGGCAATAATTACCCAACTGAAAATTTCTTTTGTTGCAGGCGTTATAATAGCCAGCCCCGTCATAATCTGGCAGATATGGAAATTTATAAAGCCAGCTTTGTATGCAAAGGAAATACGTGCATTTAAAATTTATTTCTTTTTAACTCTCGCACTTTTTTTAAGCGGTGTCGTGTTTTGTTATACCTGTATTTATAATCTGGCTATTAAATTCTTTCTGGTTTCAAGTAAAAATCTTGCAAATCCGCTGATATCAATTGATAAATATCTCAATTTTATGCTTTCTTTTTTGCTACCGTTTGGAGCTGCATTCGACTTACCGGTTATTATCTACATAACCACGAAAATAGGACTTACTACGCCACAAATGCTTATCAGCAAGTTTAAATACGTAGTTTTGCTTATTTTTATCGTAGCCGCGATTCTTACACCTCCTGATGTACTCTCGCAAGTAATGCTTGCTATTCCATTATTGGTTTTATATGGAGTAGGCATTCTCGTGGCAAAAAAGGTAAAACCGGCAGAGGAATAAATAATTATTCCTCTTTGAAGCAGACTCCAAAAACAGCTTTAGTTAAAGTGACGCCAGATATTCGCCAAGCACATAACCATGAGTCTCGGCCATGCCGATAGAATTTCCTGCACAAGGTGTACAATATCCCGTTCCGTAACGACCTCCAAGTGTATTACCTGCGACATACAGTCCCTTGATTGGTGAGTAATTCTCATCGAGAACATTCATATTGTTGTCAGTAACCATCCCCGCAAGTGTTACAAGTCCAACTGCCCCGCTGGCGGAATTATTTCCAATAACACCGTAGAAAGGAGCGTGATCTACCGGTATCATACACTTTATATCTTTTCCGAAATCGGTGTCATCTTTTTTGTAGCATAACTTATTATAGTGCTCAACGGAAGCAAGAAAAGTACTTTTATCGTTACCCGAATAGCCGAGATACTCTGCAAGTTCACTAAGTGTATTTGCCCCATATACAGTAGACTCCATCCGCTCTGCAATAAAACATCCACGTACTTGTGAACCGTTTGAACCGGCAGCAAGAACTTTGCTCATGTCATCTTCCATCTCATCATAATATACCGGCCGGCCATAATTAGGTCCCCCGTGTTCTACTCCTGCAGAACAAACGGACTGCATCCATTTGCTGTCCGTAACAGTGACTATAAGTCCTGCAGGTTGGCGCATAGTTATACCTCGTACAGATTGAATGGATGCTTCATTACAGTACCGGAGCCCTGATTTGTTGAGCCAAAGGAACGGAGCTGTTCCCCATGGACCACCAGGACTACCTCCTATATTCATAGTAGGACGAGGAGAAGGTTCTATCATTCCGCCTGCCCAGCAACATAACTTATGGCCATAGCCATCTCGACTAAATGGTGTTAAAAAGTCGCTCTGTTTTTCTCCTTTTCGATCGCCCCATTCCATTTCTTCGTTAAGGAGTGCCCAGCTCATATCTGAGTTAGCCGCAAAATCCCCGGTTGTAACGGCGACGCCTTTTTTTGCAGCAAACCTGATGTATTTCCCAGTGCTGTCTTTTGAAATGCAGCCGGTTACCGTTCCTTCTGAATCTTTATCAAGAACAACGGCGGAAGTTCCGTAATACCATTTTGCACCTAACCGTTGGGCTTCTTTGATCAATTCTTTTGAATAGACAGGAAGATTTGAAAATTTTGCAACCCCCTGTACAGATTCATGAGAAATTTTTCCCATAAACTGTGCTGTAGTCGCCCACGTTTTCCATCCCCCGCATTCAATGGGGTAATGTCGTACTCCTTTCTGTTTTTGGCAAACAAGGACGGACGTATCAAGTATATCAGTATGAGCCCCTTTCTGAATAATTTTTATGGCATTGTCGAACATTCTGCCCGAATTTTCCACATACATATGAATAAGATTTGCATTTACACGTCCGCCGCTGCGTCTTACAAATTCGTGAACTATTTCACCGACATCATATTCTTCGAGGTTAAAGGTATCCTGCATGAATTTTGAATTCCAGATACCGACATCCTCCCCGAGAACCGTAAATTTATCTTCTGTTTGTTTTTCAATGACAGCGACACTTGCTCCTTTCTGAGCTGCAGCGAGTGCTACCTGAATCCCCGCATGACCGCTTCCTACAACGACGACATCTGCATTAATAGTAGTGTCAATATCTTTATCGTTTACGACAGGAGCATCTCCAAGCCAGTTAATATTAGAGCTGTAGCCCTTCATAACAGCGATTTTTGTATCCGTCTGGATGGTTCCACCCATTGCTTGTGCAATACAGGCCGCGGCTGCCGTTTTTATTGCATTGGAAGTAACAGTTGCCCCCGAAATCGTATCAACATTTTGAGACTGAGCTTTGATCAATTTTTCTGCAAACTGATCTCCAATTCCCTTTCCGATTCCTTCCGTTTCGTTACTGGTATCTATTTTTACATTCGTAATGGCAGTTTCACTGAATGTCATGGTGACAGTCACTTTGCCGATTCCTGTGGCCGATGCAGAATAAATACCGGGAGTATATTTACCATTCTTGAGTTTAATTTTATCTATGGCGGAAATACCTAAAAATCCTGTTGCCACAGCGCCGAGAGCCCCTGCAGCGGCTCCTTTTAGAAAACTTCGACGTGAAATATCATTCTCCATATTTTACACTCCTATAACACAGTTTTTACCGGCACTGAAGCCGTAAGATATACATAACTAATGAGTCCCTGTTTTTTTTGTAAAAAGTTTTTTACGACATATTTACGAATATAAGTCAAATTTATAAAAATATTTTTCGCATTATCTATCTCTGAGCCTCCGGGATATTTTTATATTCTGTCTATCTTATTAATAAAAGTTACAAAATCATTTATTCTGTTAGATAAAGTATATAAATTATGATGATTCCTGTGAAGTAAGACAAAGGCTGTAGTTTTATAAAAATTTGTTATAGTATCCGGAATAAAAAAGTAAACCGGAATTTGCCGTTCGACGGCAAATTGAGCCTCCAAAAACTTACCGGAATTGCCGGTATTATCTGTTCCCTAAAAAAGAACATCAAAAAATCACGATCAGATTGAGCCCACCCTTAATAATAATTATAAAAATTTGTACAGATCAAAAAATAAATCAGACAAGAATAATATGCAAGAAATAATAAATAAACCTGAAACACACGGATGTTATTTAGCCTGTTTTTATAAACGGTACAGCATATCAATTGCAGTAAGTCTCGCAGTCGGCATGCTCTTGTGTTTCACGCTTAAGAATATTGTACACCGGTTACGGCCGTGCGATATTAACACCGCAGTGCAGCTGCTTATTCCGCGGCCTTCAGACTATTCATTTTCGTCGGGACATGCAACGGCCGCCGGATGAATCAGCTGCCGCTTTTTACAGCAAATCCGATGATTCTGCAGGCGTACACGGCATTCCTGTATATTTACCCAAATTCACCAGTTTGTCCGAAATTTACCCAGCTGATAAAAACTGTCCGTTCACGGTTATGTCGGAATTTCATATATTCCTTTTAACAAGACTTTGTTGGAGGTTTTATGAAACGGTTTTTCAAATATCCGCTGCTGATTATTGTCGCAGAATTTGCCGTAACGGTTTTCTTTGCGGTACAAATGCGGAATCTCACTATAAGCAACGGTATCCGAATGTTTTTCCCGCAGGAAAATGAATCGTACACTCGTTTAGTCGAGTCGGAAGACAAATTCGGCGCTACAGATAAAATAGGTATTGTACTTGAAACTCCTGATTCTCCGTTCCTGACCGATCGGAACATCAAATTAGTGCAAATGATCACAAAGAAGCTTGAAGCTTTAAAAAATGTCGACGAAGTACAGAGTCTGTCGAACGTCGATTATCTTTCCGGAGAAAACGGCGGTCTCGCGAGCGAACCGCTTATCGGAAGTGATTACACCGGTTCTGCCGGTGATATACAGCGTATATACGAACGCCTGTCCGACTGGAGCGACGTATACGACAGGGTCATTATGTCGGACGACATGCACAGTACGCAGATGGTCGTCACGCTCGTTGCGGGACTTCCGAATAATGAAATAGATGAAACGCTCGCGGCCGTCAAAAACGTTGTAACTTCATCCGTTGACAGACCTGATATAAAGACGACCTTTGTCGGTGATCCGGTGGTCAGTGCGGAAGCCAAAAGGCTGATGAACAAAGATCTTGCGATGCTTATTCCGCTCGTTACAATCGTCGTCCTTATCACTCTTTTTCTTTCATTCAGAACGATGGACGGAATGCTGCTGCCGATTATCACTGTCCTTATGGCAACCTGCTGGGCGCTCGGACTTCTGGCGATGAACCACTTTACGTTCAATATCATTTCGACGCTTATTCCGATTGCGCTCATAGCAGTCGGAGCGGCATACGGAATTCACGTTATGAACCATTATTACGCTCAGCTTGACGAATGGTATACGCAGCATCCGGGGGAAACAGTCACCAAAGAAATTCATAAGGATATTATCTGCACGGGAGTAAAAAGCGTCTTTTTCCCCGTGCTTCTTGCGGGACTTACGACAATCGCAGGTTTTCTTTCGAATATAACAAGTCCGCTTATTCCGATGAGAAGTTTTTCCATATTCACCTCTTCCGGTGTTTTTTTTGCACTTCTTTTGGCGCTTACATTTATTCCGGCCCTCATGATGTTGAAACCGGTAAATAAAATCGGAAGGAAAGCAAAACTTCCCTCAAATAAAAATACGTCCAGAAATAGGTCCGGCAGTTTTAAACAAAAAGATTCGTCGGCTACCTTCTACAGAATCTATCATTTCCTCGCCGGATCAAAAGTACGTTTACTGCTGTTCTGTGTTCTGATGGCTGGTTTTTCATATTTCGGCATCAGAAAAATTGTTATAGACACTGCGATGGTTAATTATTTCCCTGAAAACGGAAAGATGCGTCAGGATATCCGCTATGTCGACAAAAGATTTGCCGGTACGGACAGTATTTATTTTATCGTCAGCGGCGGAGAAAAAGGCTCTATGAATGATCCGGAAATCCTTGAACCGCTCGATGAACTGGAAACGTATCTTCAAAAGAAGTATGACAGTGTCGGCAAGGTGATCTCGTTTACGACGTTCGTCAAACGGATGAATCAGGTTATGCACATTCCTGCCGATACTGTTCCGGAAGAAATACAGTCCGAGGCGGCTGATACGACAGCCGGCGGCACTTCTTCAAATGAAACTCTTGATTCGTTCGATTCGTTCAGTTTCGTTTCTGATTCGGAGGAAACTCCAGACACAGCTGCACCTGCGGCGGATTATACGGATCCTGCTGCCGTCTATACCGGAAAACTTGCCGAAACAATGACGGTAAAGAAAGGTCTTGACATGCTGGCCTCCGCATATGCGGAAGCAGGCGGTAAACATGCTTCCGTCGACGAAATCGTAGATGTACTCGAAAAAAAATTGAACTATAACGGAACGGCCTTTTACGAAATACCGCGCGATACTGAAAAATACGGTGTCGCTTCACGGGAGGATCTGAAGAATCTCATTACGCAGTATCTGCTGCTGTACAGCGGTTCTCTTAATAGTTTTGCGGACAACTCGCTTGAACCGTCAACACTGCGCGTCATCGTGCAGCTGAGGACAAGAAGTACGACGCTTGTCGGCGATATCATAAATGATGCTAAAACGTATGCAGCTGTACATTTTCCGAAAGGATACACGCTTGAAGCGACAGGGGGGGCTCAGCTTGAATACGTAATGACGGGCATGATTATTTCAAGTCAGCTGTACAGTCTGCTGTTCTCGTTTGTCTGCGTATTCGTCATTCTGACAATCGCATTCAAATCCCCGATAGCCGGAATCATCGGATGCATACCGCTCGTGTTCTGTGTTCTCATAAACTTTATGGTTATGGGACTGACTCATATCAATCTGGATATGTTTACAGCGCTTATCGCCTCCCTTGCGGTGGGAATCGGCATAGACTATACGATTCACTTTATAACGAACTATAAAGAGGAAAGAGAGGAAAGCGACGATCTCGAAGAAGTAACACGGAAAACATTCCGGAAAAGCGGCAGGGGAATTATTATAAATGCGGTTGCCGTCGGGCTCGGCTTCGTTGTTCTGTGTCTTTCCGAATTCGTTGTCTTGCGGTACATCGGCATCCTTGTCGCAGTAGTCATGTTCACAAGCTCTGCGCTTGCAATGACTGTTATTCCGGGAATTCTGAACAATTTCGATCCGAAGTTCATACGCCCGAAAACAGAAAAAAAATAAGCTGCCAATCCGGCAGAACTTTTCTGCCGGATAACACGAATAACATTTGTTAGGAGATACCACTATGAAAGAGACAAACATTATTAAAGCAGGTGCTGCAGCCCTTTTACTCGCAGCAGGAACATCCGCATTCGCCGAAGACGGACGCTCTGTCATCAAACAGGTTCTCGACGTGAAAGACCCGTCGTTCAACCACTCCCTCGTCACCATGGAGCTCATCGAAAAGGACGGCAGCGTGTCCGAAAGCCGCACTGTCGAGGAATACGGACGCAGCAGGGACGGACTTGCCTCCGCCGTCATGATATTCAGGAGTCCCGCATCAGTAAAAGATACGCGCTTCCTCCAGATTGAGAACAAAGATAAAGCTGACGACAAATGGATTTACCTTCCCGCGCTCCGCACGACGCGCCGCATCGCCTCAAGCCAGGGAAGCCAGTCGTTCATGGGCACCGACGCAACATACGACGACATGTCCACGCGAGAACTCGACGACGACACGCACGAACTGCTCGGAGAAGAGACGAAAAACGGTTTCAACTGCTGGAAAATCAAATCGACTCCGGTGGACGCAGACTCGTCGCAGTATCAGTACCGCATCCAGTGGATAGACAAAAAGACGCTCATCCCCATCTACGCCGAAATGTACGATAAAAAGGGAAATCTTATTAAAGTGCTCACCGTCGAAAAACTCGAGAACGTGAGCGGATACAACATCCCGAAAGTGGACGTTCTTACAAACGTTCAGAGTGGACATTCCACCCGCCTTACAATCACCCGGATCGTCCTCGACAAACCGATTCCCGACCGTGTCTTCACCGAAAGTTTTCTGAACACAGGGAAATGACACAAACATCTCTGCAGCCGTCACACGAAAGAATGCGGCGGCTGTTCACAGCAGATTTATTAATAAGGAGATCATTTGAATGAAAAAAATAAAATTGATTGCTCTGACCGCCGCAGCCGTACTGCTTGCAGCAGGTTCACTCTATGCCGGCGACGACACGCCCGACTCATTCGACAGCTTCGACACGGGGAGCGGTGCAGCATCCTCCGCTCCTTCGGTTACGGTCGGCGGAGAAGGAACGCTCGACGCGCGGTATTACGCCGATTCGGAGCAGGATTCGGCAGGCGACACGCCGGTCTCGGTCACCCCGTCCGCTAAAATCGACTTCCGGTTCGATGCGGGCAAAGCCGACATCGACGTAAAGCTTGCAGTGAGCGAGGATATTATTAAAAACTATCAGCGGGGAATACTCGACGAGCTCACGATGCGCGCATACCTCGGGGATTTCACCCTCGAGGCGGGCAGCATGAAACTCGTCTGGGGAAAGGGAGACAAAGTCCACGTCCTCGACAACTTCAACGCAAACGACTACACCGACTTCCTTATCCCCGACTACATCGACCGCCGCATCGCCGAACCGATGTTCCGCGTCGTCTGGAACAATCCGAAGGATTTCGCCGTGCACAGCTTCCGCATTGAAGGCGTATACACGCCGCTCATGACGCCGGACAGACTTGCAGCAAACGGCAGATGGGAACCCGCTCAGGTATCAGCTCTGACATCGGCAGTCACGACGGCGGCAGGTACGGATGTCACAACCGCTCTCGTCACCTCACAGTATTATTCCACATTGTATACGGAAGCATATGAAGATTACGCTTCGGGCGGTTCCACCACACTTGCTGAAGTTGCAGCTGCACAATCGGCAGCGGCGTCGTATGCGGCCGCATACACCACGGCCTTGTCACAGGCGGAAACACTGGCGGATGATCTGTATCCCGACACTGAGCAGCTGAAATACGGTCAGGCGGGCATCCGCATGACGGGTACGATCGGTACGGTCGACACGGGGCTTTCGTATTACTACGGCCACTACAAGCAGGCGTCAGTCAATTACGACAAACTGGAAACGTACGTGGAAAAATACCTTGCGGGTACGGCGGCGGAGGACGACAAATTCCTCGCCTATGACAGACTGCAGGTATTCGGCGCGGAAGCGGCGGCGGCCGCAGGTCCCGTCAATCTCCGCGGTGAGTTCGGCTATTATCTCACGGACGACACGGACGGAACCGACAAAGCGGTCCACAACAACTCGCTCAACTGGGTTGCGGGATTCGACTACAACATTCCCGTTAATAACATGAACATCAACGTACAGACGGTCGGACAGTACATTCTGAACAACGCAGAAGCGGACGACAACGGAGCAACAGACGTCGACTACAACGAATACGGCATTTACTCGAACGACAAAATCATCGTGAATCTTTCGGATACGTGGAATCATGAGAAAATCAAACCGGAATGCTCCGTCATCTGGGGCATCGAACGGGAGGATTTCATCGTGATGCCGAAACTTACAGTCAATCTGGCAGGCGGATGCGACGTAATCGCCTCGGGCATGTACATTACGAATTTCGATTCGGCTGAAAAGAGCGAGTTCAGCGCGTATCAGAACAACAGTTTCATTCAAATGAGCGTGAAGTACACTTTCTAAAATATATTCCTATATTTTGCCGTGCTGTTCCGCTTTCCTCCTTATTGTGAAGCAGCACGGCTTTCTTGACAATAGCGGTTTTATTTGTTACAGCGTATACCGAAAAATAATCCTCAGAGCGGAAAAAATCCGTGTGCGAATTTCGTCTATTCTGGCGAGCCGGGGTATACGGATTTTTTCTGCGTAAGCGGACTGTTTTTCGATACAAGGTGACACAACAAAATATTTATGAAAATCGTGATACGCCGTATATATTTTACCGTACATTTTTTCCCAAAAATCAGCAAAACAGAGTTATAATACTGTTAGTTTTTTATGAGGAGAATTGTATGGGCGACACAGAAAACACTTTTATAGATGAAAGCTTTTTTACCGGCGAAGAAGAAAAAACGCAGGAAAACGATGCTATTTCTTCGCTCCAGAACACTTTTTCGCAAAAGCAGATAGGTTCCATTGCAAAATACGTGGAACCGGTAAGCGGCAACAGTCCTATAGAAAATCTTATAGAGATGTTCAAACAACAGGAGGACCTGCTCGCTGTTCCTGTCGAGGAATACGACCATGTTGTCGGCGTCATAGACCGGAAAACGGCGGCGGCGGCGACAAATACGGCGTGGAAGCGCTTTACTTCAAAGAACGTCATCGACTACACGCAGCGCGTCTCGACTATTCTCTATGCGCATGATTTTATAGAAAAAACGCTCCAGAAAGTATCCGACATAAACAGGGAATACGGCATCATCTACTTCCCTGTGTTCAACAACAGAAGTTTCTACGGAATTGTCTCGCTCGACAGCTTTCTTTCGCGCATTGCGGAAATCAGAGAACAGGATCTTGAAAAAGCGAGTCTTATTCAGCGCAATTATTTTCCGGATTCGTCGGTTACTGCGGCGCTCCCGTATAAATTTCAGGCGTGGAACAAAATGGCAAACGCGCTCGGCGGCGATTTTTATCAGCTGTATCCCGTTTCCGATTCGAAAAGCCTCATCTGCTGTTTCGACGTCTCGGGCAAAAACGTCGCAGCGTCTCTTTTAACAATTGCGCTTGGCTCGTTCTTCAAAACGCTTCCGCTGCTTGCAAAAAAAGAGGATAATCCGTCGCTCATACTTTCGCAGCTCGACGACTATCTTCAGCAGTCTGTACCGTCGGGAAATTTCATCACCGCCGTCGTCTGCTTTGCGGATCTGAGCGGCAGCAAACTGTATATTTACAACTGCGGCCATACTGTTACGTATCTGCTCTATAAAGACGCACCCTCCTCTCAGGGAGGAAAGCTCGCGGCGATAAAACCGGAGCTTCCGCCGCTCGGAATGGGTGCGGTAAAATCAGCTCTGGAAAATGCACCGAAACAGCCGTTCACCGTCGTACCGCTGAAAAAAGGCATCCACCTTGATTTATACACAGACGGTTTCACCGACATGAAAAACGACGACGGTCTGCGGTACGAGGACGACCTTGCAAAAAAATTCTTCATCAAACTGTACGGCGTAAACGACAATGACGTATGCACGACGATTGAGCACACTGTTTCTTCGTGGATTCAGAACGCGATGATTCCCGACGACATTACTGTTATCGACGTGAGGTTCTGAAAACAGACAGTTCTTCACAAACGGACACCGACCGCACAGTCTCTTACCATGCGTGTCCCTGCAGCGTCACTTTTTCTTTTATGAGCGATTCGAGTTCGCCGGCCGTTTTTTCATGCGTGTCTGCGCGCGGATTTCCCGGAGCATATTCAGATATGCCTGTTCAAAATCGGCAGGAAACGTTTTGCGCTCATTCTGTGTCCGGCCGAAATCGTTCTGGCCGAGATTTACCACGACGATGTCGGGCGTTCTGCCGCTGAAATCATACTCGGCGCCCGACGGAGAACAGTACAGATTTCTCCAGGCCTTCGACATGACGACGTCGTTCCAGCTTACGCACACACCGGTTCCGCCGACGGAAATATCAGACAGTTCCGCGCCGAGGAACGTGTCGGCTGTATGCGCTTTACGACTTTCTCAAAACCCGTATGCACGTCCTGTGCCGCTGCAGCGCACGACAAGACAGAACAAACAGCCGCGATACCAGTTATGCGTTTATATCCCTTCATTTTTCCAGCCCCGTCTTTCCGGCTGCAACAATACCGGTAATATTTGCGGAACTGCCCGCCCTGCCGCGTTTCTTCACGGCGATGTGGAGCACGTACGTTTCTTCCGACGGGCCGCTTATTATTTCCCGGTATGCCCATCCGAGATAACCTCTGCGGATGCTGCTGAAACATTCAAGCAGCACGTGCTGCGAATCGGTTCCGTCAGGCTTCGTTACCCACGCATCGGCGTTGCGGAACGTATCGCTTTCGCAGTACGTAACACCGATCGACGAGCCCGTTACTTTGAACGTCATGACTGCGTCGGGATTATCAGTCTGCCATCCCTGTTTCGCCTGTCCGTGCTGAACCCATTCGGAATGAACCGGGCTGCCTTTCCGCCAGCCGGTGTTCGTCTCAGGTTTTTTGTCGTCCATCGAATAATACGTTACGTACTGGAAGCCTGTGTCGGTAAGCGCTTTCGGCAGCTCCTTAACGGGAGACGGAATTGCATTATCGGAAGGAAGGCTGTCGTAATACGACGAGAGCTTCGCCGTTATGTACTTCGCAATCGACTCGTGGCCTGCGTTGTTCGGATGAATCGTTTCCTCTCCGTCGAAGAATTTGTTCCAGTCGGTGTTCTTATTTTCCGCCGTAACGCTGTCCTTCCAGCTCACAAACGGAATATGGTAATATCCGCAGACAGGCTGCTGTTCGTACTGCTGCCCCGCGTACGGCGGCTTCCGCTCGTTCACAAACAGCGCTAAAACAGCACAATCGGTTCCGTCCATAATCTGACGGATAACGCCTTCATACGTTCTGCGTCGCACTTTCGGGTCAAGCCACTGATCGTTCATTGCAAACTCCAGAATGACAAGATCGGGATTGAACGCCGCAACATGGTCCTTTATGCGGACTGATGCAAACGCGGAATCAGTTCCGCTTACGCCTTCGTTCATGTAACGGAGTCTGCTTCCGGTACGCGCGGCTTTTTCGCCGAACCATCTGCCGGTGAGCGACGCCCAGCTGTTTTCTGTAATGGGACCGGAAGCGTATCCCGTCGTGATGGAACCGCCGAGCGCAATAACAGTGACGGGTTCTCCACGCCGCAGTTTTGCAAGTACATTCTGAATGCGCACTTCCGGTTTTTCGTTCATATACGCAGTATCTCCCTCCGCCGCAAGCGGAAACAGCAGCAGACACACGACCACTGCAATACATATTTTTTTCATCGTCTATTTCTCCGATTGTTTATCGTTTGCAAAAGACGGCAGTTCGTCACGCGTAATAACATACTCGTTTGCGTAATACCGTTTGAACGTCTCCTCGTCGGTATATTCGCCCGAATATTTTCCCTGCTTCGTCACCGCAAATTCTCCGTTCCACGTGCAGAAGTACGACCACGGTGCTGATCCCTCCGCAAGTTTTTCTATATCGGGCAGCGTGCCGTTCTCGGAAAACGCAAGCAGCTTCGGGCGTTCGCTGCACGACTGCATGAGCGACAGTATGTCCTGCTGGTCCGAATATTCGCGTTTCTTCGGGTAAATGTCGTACGATACGATATCCGCATATCCGTCGCCGGGATACCATTCAGGATTCTGTCCGTTCCACACCCAGATAAGATTGTTCAATTTATGATAGTTCTGCAGCCTGTCGAACACAAGTTCGTACAGCCGTATGTAATTATCCTTCCCCTTCGAGCCCCACCAGAACCACGCACCGCTTGCCTCGTGCAGAGGCCTCCACAGAACGGGTACTCCTGCATCCTGCAGTATTTTGAGCTGCCCGGCAATCACGTCGATATCGCGAAGCAGAAACTTGTATTCTCCGCTGTTGCGATCGTCGAGGCCCTTAACAAAATCGAACGTCGTTGCGGCAGGACGGAACCCTTCATACCAGTGTTTGTCCGGTTCGTCTTTATTGACAAGACCGGACGGTGCATTCCAGTGCCAGCATGCCGCGACAATGCCGCCTGCCTGCCACCATTTGAGCGCCTCTGTCGTCGCAGTACCGCGCGCTCCGTATGCGGCGCGTGAAGGCGAATAGTCTATAAAATCGATTCCGAGTACTGCCGGATATTTTCCCGTCGCATCCGCAATTGCCTTTATCTCCGGAGTCCGCGTATAAATCTGCTGGCCCGAAAGAATTCCCTTTCCGCGCATTGAACACAGATACTCATACAGCGCCCGTGATTCGGATGAAGGATTCTTCGTAACGAGCGGAGGCAGATCGGCCGCCTGTGTATTGCCGGCTTCGTCCGCCGGTTGCAGTTCAATATAGTCGAGCATCCACTTTCCTCCGAGACCGGTAATATAAAAGACATGATCGCCTTTCGGTAAATATACGGACGCGTTCGCCTGCACGCTTCCGAACTGTCCTGAAGGAGGAAGACGCTGAGAACAGACATACGTATTTTCGTCGCATTCAATCTTCACGCGCGACGGCACAGGCTGTCCCGGAATGTTCAAGATTCTGAGAGCAACAGCATACGTACCGTTCTGAGAGGTTGCCACGGGTATGCCGACTGAACTCTGATCGTAGCTCAGGAACTCAACGTACCCGTCTCCCGAATAACCGCCCTGATCCGCCTTCATTTCCACACTGTAATAATCACCGCGTTCGGCTTCATATTTCTGTGCGAACGAGGGGGAAGCAGACATGCATGCACAGAACACGACTGTTTTTCCGATTATCGATTGTATACGCATATGCAACTCCTTGTCCGCATACGTTGCGGTGCAGCAAAATAATAAAATCCTGCTGTACCTTTGATTTGAGCTTTTTATGCAACGCCCGATTATTTGCCGGAATCTTTTTCGGAAATAACAAGATTGCCTACGACAAAATCATTCATATTGTGACCGCCTATCTTCAACCCTATTTTTCCGTTCCGAAGAATGCCTGTTATGTATTTCGTAACGTGAATCACTTCACCCGCGTCCGAAATATTCTGCGTGTTCCATCCCCACTGATTCGCATCGTCGCCGAAGGCCTGAATGAACACGTATGCTCCGTCACCCGGTTTTTTGAGCGCTTTTACATCGAAATCGATTTTATACTCACGCCATCCGACAAGCGCCACGTTTTTTGTGTCGCTGATTGTGGCCGTAATATCCTGCCCGTCCTTCGTATAATCCATGGAAATTTTAAGGCCGCCTTTCCCGTCAATCGTATCCTTTCCTGTAGCCTGAGAAAGTTTGACACTTTTCTGTTTGTCCGGTTCGTATGCAGGGAAATACGAAACTTCCCTTTCGTTGTTGAATTTGAGCGATATTGTTTTAAACGGCAGCCGCTCGATTTTTTCCATAGGTTTGCTTGCGTCCGCAATGAGTGCGGCCGCTTTCGGCGTATACGCAGCAATCGCTGTCGACGGAGCATTGCCCGTCCATATGATTTCACCGAGAAAATCGTTCATAATGTCCACAAGCGCGCTGTCCGTCGTTCCCGGATACCATGCTTTCTTCGCCATATCGGAAGTCATGTCGAGCACTTCCTGCGGCCATGTCTTCCTGCGGTTGGCGATATCGTCTTTATACCATTCTTCGAGACAGTAATTGATGTACTTGCCTGCATATGTCGGGTTCTTCGAACCGTTTCCGATGCCGTAACCGTCGCATTCAAAAATATTCTGCGGATTCCTGTTGCCCGGTCCGGCCGGAAGCGGAACGTATGCGAGTTCATCGCGGCTGTCCTTAAGAATCGTTGAGGCCATATACTCGCGCTCCATGAACATTGCAAGCGTACGTTTCTGAATGCCGTCCTTTGCAATATTGTTATCCTGCTGATACCATCCTTCCTTTTTTGCCTGTTCAAGGAACGACAGCGCTTCCTGTATGCGCTGGTCTTCAAAATTCAGCGACATATTGCCTTTACCGTCGTTTTTTACAAACGACGTGCCGTTCATATATGCAAATCCCTGTGTCCACCAGTTGCCGAATCCCCAGCGGTCAATCGTACCGCTGCCGGATGTGTCTTTCGTGAGCTTTATGGCAAGCTTACGGAGATTGTCCCATGTCCATTGTCCTTTCTGATACAGCGCAAGCGGCTGCTGGCTCCCGGGGATACCCTCCTCCTCCATAAGCGTTTTATTATAAATAATAACCCAGTAATGGTTCGACGTCGTATGCGAGGCGGCATAGTAATGACCGTTATATCTAAAACAATTATCCATTCCCTGCTTATTTATAATATGAACGCCGTCGACGACCGGATCAAGATTCACATATTTTTCAAGCGGCTGGACATATCCCTTTATGTAGAACTTCGGAAAATCAGCATCTCTGGTAAATATGACGTCGATCGGATTTCCTGCGGCCATATACGTGAGAACCTTCGACTGCCAGTTTCCCCAGTCTCCGAGAATGAGCGTTACCTTCCCGCCCGTCTCTTTCTCGTAACGCACTTTTGCACGGACCATCGGATCCTTCGGGTTACGCGGATTCACTGCAGGACGGAATACAGTGATATCCGAACTCTCTTTCGCTGTTACGCCCGCCGGACATACGACGGCAATTGCGGCTGCAACGAGAATCGCAGCGATTTTCATTTGTTTCATGTTAGTTCCTCCTAAAATTTATTTCACTCATCTATATTTGCTCTCAACCGGCATACAAAAGCATCAGTCGAATCAGCCTACAATTCCCGAACGCGTAATGCTTCCGGTAAAGTACTTCTGAGCAAACACATACATAACGAGCATGGGCAGAATCACGACGAAACACGCGGCCTCAAGTATGGATGATTCTCCGAGCGCTATATCCGCCGCGCTCATGCTTTCCGCAAGCAGCTGCAGGCGGTCCTGCAAAACGGTAACACCGACGGACAGCGGATAATTGTCCACAAAAAACATGACCGACAGATAATAATCGTTCCAGTGCCACACGACGGAGAACAGCAGGATAACTATAACAATACTTCCGACGTTCGGAAGCATGATGCGTATGAACGTTCCGAACGAACCGCATCCGTCGACCCACGCAGCCTCCTCCAATTCCTTCGGCATGGACCTGAAGAACTGGCGGGCCATATAGATATACAGACCGCTGCGTATTCCCGTGCCCGTCGCCGACATAAGATAAAAAGGCCAGTTCGTGTTCAGAATGTTGACTGAGACCGGCCGCCCCTGGTTGAATATCCGCAGCAGCTGTCCGATTCCGAAGAAATCGAAAAAGTGAAACTGCACGTAGAGAGGAATAATAATGGTGGACGTCGGAACAATAATCGTGAACAGAAGAAGCGAAAACAGCACGTCGCGGCCTTTGAACTTAAAGCGCGCAAATCCGTACGCGACCATGAGGCAGACAAATACCTGAACGATAACGGACGGTATGAGAATTGTGCACGTTTTCAGTATGGAGTCCTTAAAACCGATGAGCTGGTCCGCAAGAACGAAATTGTTGAACGTGAGCGTCTTCGGAATCCAGATTACGGTCGGGTCGAGTCTGTCTACGGGAGAACGGAATGCGTTCGAGAGAAGAAACAAAACAGGATACAGCAGAACATACGCCATGCCGAGCAGGAACAGCGTGCGCAGAATTTTTGTTATGATATCGAGCGCTCTGTCTCCTGCTTTTTTGTTTTTGAATTTAAATCCCTGAGTCATTTTCCGCCTCCCGTCAGTTCACTGCGCTGTACGCACGTTTGGACAGGACTTTGTCCGCGAAGAGTATAAGCAGCAGTACGACTGCAAAATAAATAATCGATATCGTCGTGCTGTATTCGTATCGCCCCTGATTTACGTACGTGACAATCATGCGCATGACCTTATTCGAATAGTCGGTAAAATAATCGATAATCGAATAGATGATTGTCATGATAAGCGTCGGCGAAATAAGAACGAACGTAATCTTCCAGAATGTTTCCCATTCGGTCGCGCCCTCCATACGTGCGGCTTCATACATGCTGTCGGGTATATTGTGAAGAGCAGAAAGGAGCAGAAGAATCTGCACGCCGCTCCGCCACGTCAGATCGAATATTTGACCGACAGTCGTCGTAATCATTTTTACGAGCGGCATCCCCATCCCTGATTTTACGAGCAGTTCCGTAATGACGCCCGTCTGAAAAAGCGAGCTTGTCTGTCCGGCCCCCGTTGCGAACACGTTCTCTTTCAGAATAGTGATGACAACGCCGGACGAAATAATGACGGGAAGGAAGAAAATCGAGCGCATGAGTGTCTTGCCGTGAAAGTCCTGCTTCAGAATCAGCGCAATGAACAGACTGAAAAAAACTATAATCGGCACCTGATATATGATGCTGCCGATTGAGCTGAATATTGCGCGCACAAAATCAGGGTCGACGGTGAATGCAGTCAGATAGTTCTCCGAACCGACCCATTGAAATTCGAGTCCGTCGTTCGTGATAGTGATTTTCGTAAACGTATAATACAGAGATTTCACGAGCGGAACGGCAAAGAAATATACAAATCCTATGAGCCACGGGGCTATAAAGAACCATCCGTTTCCGGACTGGCGCTCCATGAGTCCGCTCTTACGCCCCCCGTTTCGTCGCTCGCCGTTTCGGCGCTTTCTCCCCGTCCTTTTCTCAACTTTCTGTATGTTAGTATTAGTAGCTGTATTTTTTTCCATAATGTGTTACCTGCCTGACGCATAAGAATACGGAGCGGCTGTAAGTCCCTCCGCTGTTACTTCATGACCGGAATAATTAATAAGCATCTTTACGCCGTTTTCATACGTTGTAATACGGGCTCCCGACGGGAGAACAACGTGTTTAACAATTTCAGAGCCCGCGACGCTGTCCAGAGCGGGCTTTATTTTTTTGTACAGAGCAGCGGCCTCGTCGAACCAGTCGGCGGCATAGGTGTTCGTATACCATTGAAGCTTCGAGTCGCGCATGACTTCAGGATGGCGCGTAATCCACAGATATGACGGATCGGAACCGCTTTCAAGCAGACCGAGCACATATTCCTGTGCTCCGGGCGTCCTGTTTGCCGGAAGATTTGCGAACGGAATGTATCCGTGCAGGACTATCTGATAGAACGGGACGGAATAACTTTCAATTTCGAACCTGCTCGAAAGGGCCGGTGCATCGGAAACATACGAGGCTGTCCCGAGCGCATAATCGTACGGACGGCTCAGCATGAGAGGATGGCCTGCAGCCCGGGTGTCTTCCAGCAGGGACATGAACGTTTCAACCGTTCCGCTCCGTGTCGTACCGTTCTTCCGCCCGAAATCGGAACCGACAACATTGCCGAGCGAGTCGGGAGCGAATCCCATACCGCTGTAAGAACTGTTTAATTCCGCGAGGAACCTGTCGTACCATTTCTTCACCGCAGGCGCGCGCAGAATCCAGTACGGATACGAATCGCGCGATGTGTTTTCGTCGAACGTCGAAAGGCGGTAATCGGGAATTTTCACCGGCGACCTGTTTATGGCACGGTTCGCGTTCAGTTCTTTTATATGCGTCGAGTCCGGGGAATACAGATTAACAAAGTCCGCACCGGCATAAAACGGAATACCACTTTCATCAAGATATTCCATAAGATTTTTCAATCCTTTTTTTCCGCCGAGATTGCCTTCCGGCGACGGTGACGACGGATATTTTCCCAGGATGCCGCCGTTTATCCATCCGTCGTATTTTACGGTGAAACTGTCGACGCCCCTGCTCTGAAGGTTTTTAATAACGTCTTCCGCGTCGGAAAACGGCGTATACGGATAGTTTACGTCCGAAGGGATTCCGGCGACAGGCTTTTTCTTCACTCCCGCTCCGATGAAATTGAGCATAAGGGACGATTTCCGCTTCGTTTTATCCGACGGAAACGCATCTTTTTTCTGAAGGTACGAACGGTACGCTTTCGCCATGTCCGTGTACGAATCGGCATCCCTGTCAAGGAAAATATATCTGACGGAAAAATAATCTTCGCTGTCCGCAGGATTCTGCGCCTGAAAAATACGGATATCCCGGGGCGTTCCCGTTCGTTCGCGGAAAGAGAATGTATCGAAGTCACGCACGATGCACGACGCGCTCACCGCATTGTACCCTGTCTTCTGTCCCGCCGATTCCGCGTTTATATACGCACTCGCCGCGTTATGTTCTATGACGGCAATGAAACCGCCGCCCTCGCGCTTCATACCGAACACCGGCAGCGCAATATCTTCTGCTGCGTTTTTTATTTTCGTCGGAATAACGGATTTGTCGCGTCCGTACACGTACTGCCGGTACGGACTGTCCGTTTTTCTGTTGTTGAAATTAATAACCGCGCCGGATCCGTCGGGAACGAACAGATATCCGTCCTCGCCATCGGGAGCTGCTCCGAAATACGGGGCTACTTCAAAGTCAAGGATGCGCATCACGTCTTCTTCATCTTCCCATATCTCGTTGTAGTTCACCTGCAGAAGAAGTGTATCATCCTCAATCGTCACATACAGCGGGATTTCGACGCCTTCCCGCTTGAACGTATTCGTAAGTTTCACACCGCCGTCGACTTTCTCTACCTGAAAGCCTCCCCGTTTTACGGCATTAACGTAGCTGTTCGCCGGATAGAGAGAACCCTGATCGTCTTTCATTGTAATCGAAAGAAGAGAGGGAAGCGCATTCTTATTAAAACCTGAAGATTCCGCATCGCCCTCCCAGTCTGCAGGGGAAGAATACCATACGTATCCGCTGTCGAGCCTGCGGACCGCAAATACCGCATCCTTTTTATTCACGTACAGCTCAAGGCTGTCCGTCCCCGACGCACATTCGAAGCCGTTTGCCTCAAGCGTCCGCTTCGACCAGTTCTCGTACTTTTCGGCGCACACGTTTTGCGTTGAAAGCAGAAGAAACAGTCCCGCCGCATATATCAGTTTTTTCATTGTTTTGTTTTTCATATTTCCCCCTGCCTTACATGCGCATCAGTATTTCCCGCACGACAGTCGTTATGAACGACCACATTTGCGTAAACAGCGATACGAACAGCAGACCTATAATAACAATAAGCACTATGCCGACGACCGTAAGCAGAATGGACACTACGGTCTTTTTCATGGTGTACTGGTGCACGGCCTTCACTGCAAGCAGCAGGTTCAGATATGTAATTCCCTGTACCGCATACACTGCAAGATTCAGGAAAAATCCTTCGTCGCGGGTAAGTACGTTGCTTAAAATAATAATCGGAATTGTCCAGACGACTGCCGTCATGCGGCTGTATGCCGTGTAAATCCACACTTCACGGAAGGTGCCTTTCCCGTCCATAAGCGTGCTCATGGCCCAGTTCGCAATGCACCACAATACGAACACACCCGCGGTCGAACCGAGCAGAACAAAGATGTTCATCTGGTCAAGACGGTTTCCGTTGAACACAAATCCCGTATACTGATACTCGAATATGCTCAGCAAAAACGACAGAACAACAATGCTGTTCGCATACGCAACGGAGCCGCGGTTGTCGAACTTAAATTCCTCCCATCCTTTGAACGGATGAACCATAAGATAGAACGGATACTGATTTTTGCTTATCTCGTATACGTGCTGAACGGTTTTTTTCTTTCCGTATCTCCGTTTAAGAGGCGGAATGACGAACGGGAGCAGAATAACAGAAAGAATTACGAGCCACATTGCGGCGAAATGTTTACGGAGAAATGCCGTACGGTATTCATAAAAGGCATCGGAATAACTTCCGTGAAATTCCGCCTGTCTGTAGTAATCCATTGCCTTGTCGTACTGTTTCATGCGCTCGTACGCACGTCCGATGCCGCGCAGAACAAGCTGATTCGTACGGTCGATTTTAAGCGCTTCGAACCACGGCTCAAGTGCCTGTTCGTAATATCCGTCCTCATACAACGTCACGGCTTTGCGCATCGCCGTACCGAATCCGGTCGGTTTAAACTGCGTCACCGTTCCCTTTACGTTGTCGAGCACGTAGATATTTCCGTGCGAACTCACCAGATCGACTGCGTTACGGAACGTTCCGGTCTGTTCCCCCGGACCGCCGAATATGGTCACAAGGTCGCACTGCTGATCGTACTGGAATACGCGTCCCCGGTTCACGTCGAGAACGCTGATGAAGTCGTCGCCGTCGATATTCACTGCGACGAGGGACGATTTTTCAACCTTGTTCGTGTATGTCGTTTCCCAGTCTCCGAAAAACATAAGGTTCGGCTTCTGCCCCGCGAACAGAATGTTCTGAGAAAGCGGGTTAAGCTTCCGCACCTGGCCGCGCTGTTCGTTGTCGCCGTAGTTTGAAACCGTATATATGAAACCGTCACGGTCCATGTCGAAGTTTACGTACTCAACAGGAACGTAGCGGTACATGCGTTCACGCTGCTTTTTCGTCGCAAGTCTGCGCCAGAACTGATCGCTCTTAAGCTGGGCCGTAACATTCACCCTATTGGAACCGTAAAATCCGAGGAAGTCGCCGTTCCCGTCGAAAGTATACGCACCGGCATACGAACCGAACGACAGAACGTACACAACTCCCAGTCTGTCCACGAGCACTTTGTCCGGAAGGAAATCAGTTTTTTCGTCTATGAGATCTGTCACCGGTTTCACAATCGAATGAAGAAACGCTCCGCTATTGTCGCAGACGAAAACCTGTTTCGCACCCCTGTCGGCAATATACAGCAGCCCTTTGCCGTCAAGGCAGATTCCGTGCGGTTCAACAAGCGCGGACGGAGCTCCCGTCATGCGTATTTCACGGATGAACCGCATTCCGCTGTCCATGACGACAATGCGTTTATTGCCGCTGTCGAGTATGCAGATGTTGCCCGCCTCGTCGGTACATAAATCAGTCGGCAGAGACAGGGGGCCGACTCCAAGATCGTTTCCCGTCACTACGGCTTCGCTTTCATACGCCGGTTCGGCAGGGATACTTGTATCCCACGCGCCGTAATTATACGAAAGCCACGGTACGGGCGGTTCCCGGGGACTTACAGCCGCCGCGGACGACACGGCAGTAAGCATGAGTATTGTCGAAATTATTAATAATTTTTTCATTGCAGTCCGCTCCTTAATCCTTTATGCCCGACGTCGCCATCGTTTCAATGACAGACTTCTGAGACACCTGGAAGAGAACAATCGGCGGTATCATAAGAATAAGCATTATTGCGGACGAAGCGCCCGCGCGCGCAAGACCTCCCGACTGAATCTGCGTCGTAAGCGACGGGAGCACTTTCATGTTCTCTTTGTATATGAACAGGTTTCCGTTCTGCGACCATATGTTCTGGAACGCGAGAATCATGAGCGTAAGCCACGCGGGCTTTACCGCCGGCATAACAATTTCCCACCATATTTTCATTTCTCCGGCTCCGTCCATGCGTGCAGCTTCGAGCAGAGACACCGGAACCTGCTGCATGAACTGCACCATGAGAAACGTGCCGAGCGTCAGCTGCACGACGGGAAGAATAAGCGCCAGATAATTATTAACAAGTCCGAGATTCGCAATAATGATATACTGCGGAATGTACAGCACCTGCGGAGTAAACAGAAGCGCAAGCACTATGATTTCGTTTATGAGTTTCTTGCCTTTAAACTCGTGCTTTGCAAGCGGATACGCCGCCATGCTCGACACAATTACGTTTCCGGCCGTCGCGCATACCGTTACAACGACCGAGTTGAACAGGTATCTGCTGAACGGCACCCACATATTCGAAAGAATCTGGGACAACTGTACAAAGTTGTCGAGCGTCGGATGAGCGACCCATGGACGCGGCGGAAAGAGAAACATCTCCTCCATCGGTTTAAACGCGCTTGCTACGATATACAGAATCGGTATGACCATAAAGGCTGCAAGAACACCGAGAAATATGAACAGCAGTATATCCATGCCGAGCGAGCGCGTTGCCTTCGACGCGCCGCGCCTCATATGATGAAGCTTCGGCTGATTGCTTTTTACAGAACTAGTCATCGTCCGCCCCCTTGAGCAGTTTTGTTATTGCCTTATTTGTGAGCAGCATTATTACGAACAGTACGACGGAAAGCGTACAGGCGTATCCCATCTCAAAACGCACCGTGCCGTAGTCGATAATGTACGTGCCTATCGTGTCGGCTGCATAGCCGCGTGATGGGAATCCCGCGACGGCTTTAATAACTTCGGAAACGCTGAACGAAGACGCAATCTGCATGACTGCCCCGAAAAGCAGCTGCGGTTTCATGGACGGAATCGTTATGTACCACAGCTCCTGCCAGCGGTTGCGTATGCCGTCTATGCGCCCGGCTTCATACAGACTGCGGTCAACTCCCTGAAGTCCCGCAATGAACGCAAGAAATCCCGCGCCGAAACTCAGCCATACCTGTACGAGCAGTACGACTTTAAGAACATAGTCTGTGTTTCCCGTCCAGTCTATGGGCTCCTTAATCCATCCCAGCCACATGAGCACGCCGTTAAGCGGACCGTAGTAATCGCCGGAGAAAATGAGCGTCCATACGAAAAATACCGAACCTGCAAGCGACGGTGCGTAAAAAACAAGCGTCCAGATTGAACGCGCGAACGGTCTGTATTCGTTTATCATCCACGCAAGCAGGAACGAAAGCGCGTAGCTCAGCGGACCGGTAACGAACGCGAAAATAAGCGTGTTCTTGAGCACCTGCAGGAATATCCGGTCGTCAAGCAGCAGGCGCGTATAGTTGCTCAGTCCGATGAAGCGCGGCGGCTGGAGCATGTCGAAACTTGTAAAGCTTAATCCGATTGCGCTCAGAATCGGCAGTATCGTAAATATGCAGAACAGGATAAGAAAAGGCGCCATCATAAGATAGCTCGATTTCGTCTCCTCGTAACGGCTCTTTTCCTTGAGGTTAGTCGAGTTAATCATGTATTCCAAGCTCCTTCCGCTTGCGGGCAATTTCCTCGTTAATCATATCGCTGTATTTTAAGAGTGTTGCACGCGGATTTTTGCTGCTGTAGTAAACCTGCGAGAACGCCGTGTCCAGCATACGGATCGTATAGTATCCGCCGGGAACTTCCTTTACTTCCTTCACATTCTTCCACTGTTCGTTCAGGATATTCTGTTCAGACCGGGACCAGCCCATTTTTCCGAACGTCTCAACGTTCGCCGTATTCAGGCGTGCGGCTGTTCCCATCTGCGTTTCAAGCTGATTTGCATATTTCAGCTGTACATCAGGACTCATCCACCATTTCATGAATTCCCATCCGGCTTCGGGATTATGAATTTTCTTGAACATAACGACTGCGCTTCCGCTCGCTGCTTCCGAACGGTCTATCGTACCGTCGTCTTTTCGTGTTCCCGGAATGACGGTCATTCCCCACTCGTTGCGGATTTCGGGCGCGGCAACGGAGAGAAGATTGTAGGTGCCGTACGACGCTATGCCGAGCGGCATTTCGCCCGAACGGAACCGCGTGGAAAAATCGGCCTTGAGCGTAAACCCGTACGACGAATAAAAATCAACCCATTCCTCGAACGATTTGTACGCCGCAGGATCGGTAAGCCCCGTCTCTTTGTCGTTATTCTTATAGAAGGAACCGCCGTTCTGAGCCAGCAGCGTCGGGAACAGATTGCGCGCGCCCATGCCGGCGTCTATGAGGTCGATGCCGTCGACAGATTGATACGGCAGATAGACCTGCATGTTGTTGCGCTGCAGCACCGGAATGATTGCGTACAGCTCGTCCCATGTCTCGGGCGGCTTCAGTCCAAGTTCGCCGAATATGTCGGTACGGTAGAACATCATGTGAAAATCCTGCGTCATGGGAAGCGCATACGTGCCGCCCTCGAATTCATACGGGACGAACGCCGTGGGATTAAACCACCTGCGCACGGAATCAAAACCGCTGAACTTGGAAATATCGTACAGCGCGCCGCGGCTCGCAAGGTTCACCGGCTGCCCGCGCGCAACGTTTATCGCAATCTCCGGTCCGCGTCCCGCCATGGTCGCTTCTATAAGACCGCCCTGCGCCAGACTCAGATTTATTTTGATTCCCGTCTTCGGCGTAAAATCGTTCGTAATAAGGTTGCGGAGAATCTGCGCCTGATCGCGCCCTGACTGAATCCAGACCGTCACAGCGTCGTCTTCCTTTTTACCGATGCTGTCATAATCCTCAACGAACGAAGCGAAAAAACTGCGCACATTCATGTACTGCTGCACGATCCACCGCGGCTCCGCCTTCGGCAGCTTCACGTCGGGAGACGCGACGCCCAGATAGTCGATTTCAAGCGGCGTTTCCTTGCGGTACAGAATCCATGTGGCAAGATTCGCGATGTTGTCGCGGAAACTCGTCTGCTTGTCCGGAATGTACTGAGGCTCTTTTGCAAAACCCGCAAGCTGATTTACGAGAATACGCAGCGTTGCAGCTTCGGAACCGGTCTGCCCGGTAATACGCTCAAAATCGTCGGCAGCGTCGTTAAAGCGCTCCGAAAGTTCAACAAGCTTATCCGTAAGGCCGGGAATCTCTTTTTCAAGCTGATAATCGCGGTTCGTATCGGGTTCAGTACCCATAATCATGATGAAGCGGCGGCGCAGCGTATTGACTTCATACGTAAGGTCGTCTACCGAAGTAAGAATAGGCGTGAGCCGTCCGATTGTCGCTTCCAGTCGGACTGTATGCTCTCCTTTTTTCAAAAAAATATAGCAGGGCTTTCCCGTCTCAGAATCCTTCGGCGTAAATATTCCCCACTTCAGCGAATACGCAAACTCAAGATTCTCGAATTCCCTGCACGGAACGACTCCGTCGACATACACTTTGCGCACAGCGGCCATTCCGCGCTGAAAGTTCTGGCGTCCTTTCACAAAAATACAGTACATGCCGTCTTCCGGCACGTCTATCTTCCACTCGCCCCACTGTCCCGGAAGTTTCCACACCCAGTTGCCGCCGAACGTATTCAGGCGGATTTTCGCGGGATCCTGCATTTCCGTCGCGGCCGAACTTCTGTCGTATGTCGGAATAAGTGTCGAGTCCGATTTGCAGGAAGCGAGCTCCGCCTGAACCTTCACAAGAACGCCCTTCGTCTGCAGTTCCGGCCCATTCTCCGCTTTCAATTCCGAGTACGGTTTTAAGCCGGGATCGTTATAAATTTTAACCGATTTAAGTACGAGCGCTTCACGCTTAAGTTCAAGTTCAAGCGAGTGACGCCCTTTCTCCAGATAAACAGGGAGACTTTTGTTGTAGAATCCCTGAGTATCAAGAAAATCCGCGGTAGCCCATTCGGGCATTTCAACCTGCCCGGGTACGAGCTCGTTGCCCAGACTGTCCTTCCGGATATCCGACGCGTTTTTCCACATACGGGGAAAACGCACGCTCATAAAGTCGTCGTACGGATACCTGCCGTCGATCTTTACGCCGAATTCAATACTCATTCCCTTACAGGGCAAAGGAATATATTCCAGCGCCAGGTGATAGATACCCTTCTCCCGCACGTCAAAATCCCAGCCGACAGTTCCTGTTTCACCGGTCCATTGAAGAACATCGTTTTCTCCTTTGTATCCGGCAAGTTTTTTAATCCCGGCGTCCGACGATTTCACATTATAGGAAGACGCATTTAATAGAATAACTTCACGGGGAAACGCGGCATCTTTATGGGAATCAAGATATTCATTGACTGAACTGCCACGGAACCATCGTATTGCTTTTTTTTCCACGCCGCCGCTTTCAGCTGCTGTTGCATCCGCAGCAGAAAACGTACACACAAGTAAAGAAAGAAACATGACCATTTTCATTGATTTCATCATTATCTTTTCATCCTGGCATATATGATAAATCAGTTAGCTAATTTTAGCAAGGAAAATTATGCATTTGTTTTTATTTTTTAATCATTTTAAAGCTAAAATAATGACTAAAATATAAATATTTTATTGTCTTTTTTCTAAAGTATGATATACTTAATTTACTTACTTATTACAGGAGGAAAAATGAAAAAGATTCTTGGTATTCTCGCATGCGCAGCATTCGTATTCGCTGCCGTAAGCTGCGGAACGACGGCGGCCGCTGCAAAGGACGCGGTGCCGGAAGAGGTAAAATACGTCGAACCGACGCTCCCGTCAACAGAAATGACAGTTCTTGACGATCTGAGCGACGGCAACTACTGGCAGGCAGTCGGAGACAGCTGGGATAAATGGGGTGCGCACAACCTCTCGCTGAGCGTCGAACTTTCCGATGCGGCGTTCAAGGGCTGGCCGACTGTCGGCACGCAATCCCTCGACTGCGTTATGGATGCGGCTCCCGCTTCATCGTCAAAACAGGCGTGCTGGTTCTGCGACTCGCTTGCGGTCACCGACTGGACGGGCACGAAATACGTCGCAATGGATATCTACAACCCTGAAAAGTTCGAATTCGAGCTTTCGTTCGTCATTCAGGCGACCGATGCATGGACATGGTGCCAGAGCGACGCAATAAAAGTACCGGCGGGAAAGCACACAGTCCTTTTCGATGTGTCGAAGTTCGGCGACAGCAATCTTGCGGACGTCAAGCGCGCAATTTTCCAGAGCATCAACGAGAATCCCGGCGGACATTTCTACGCGGGAAACATCCGCCTTTACAAGTAACACTGACAAATGCGGGGCGTCCCGAAGCCTCACGTACGGAACACCCCCGATGCCCGCGAATTGTCCGGGAGAGGAGTTATTGGACAGCCCGTTCCATCATTTTATATTCCGAGCGCCCCGATGTATGCGGCGAGTTTTTCCGCGGCCCGGCGGTGAGTCACCGGACCGGGATGGCAGCGGGAGCCGCGCTCATCATCACGCTCCGCGTCCATCGACGGAAGCTCCAGTACGGATGCGCGTCCGTCGCCGCTTTCAGCAGCATATTCCGTCACCGCCTGAGCGATGCACGGGGCAAGCGCCGGAATCGAACACATTCCCCAGCACCAGATAATATATGCCGCAGGATTGCATTCCCGTACGACATTCAGGAACGACTTTACACCGCCTGCAACCTTCCGCGCATCGTCCGCTTCGGGTTTTCCGTTTTCGTCAAGGTTCATCCGGTACGTTTTGCCGTCCGAAGGATCTTTCCATTCCGGCTGACTGAACGCACCGGCATCGTTCGTGCCGAGATTTATGACGACAACGTCGGCCGGTGCGGCGTCAAAATCGTATGCACCGTGCGCGCCGAGCCGTTCGTACAGCTCTCCGGGTACAAGTCCGCATATCTGCCTGTAGTACTGCGGAATATTGCTGTGTATGTTGTTGTCCCATCCCGTAACAATTCCCCATCCGCTCTGCGATACGATGCGGAAATCGGCATTGAGCAGTCCGGCCGTTATGCGCGCATAATCCGCATCAGTCGCCATCCATGACGAAAGCCAGTCCATTTCACCGGGAGCGCCCGCAAGTCCTTCGCCGGTCGTAATACTGTCCCCCGCGAACTCAATCACCGTACGATTCGAGGGAAGCGGCAGAAACACCGCATCGCCGGCTGTACGGACGGCGTGCACAAGCAGCATATGCTCCTGATCGCCGGACATGGCCTGCGTATCCTTGAGCAGCTGCACGGTATTTTCCTTTTCCGCGGGAAAATTGCGGAACAGACAGTACCACCGGCGGCCTTTTTCAACCATGAAGCGCGCAATCTGCGAACCGTTCAGACGTACGCTCACCCACGGTTCGTATATGCCGTAGCTGCTTTCGAGTTCCACCCACAGCTCCGAGGTCTTCAGCCTGCATTCAAATCCGCTCGCAGTCCAGAATAATGCAAGAGGCCTGCCGCAGCCTGCTCCGGTCACGTTGCGTCCCAGTATGCGGAGTTCCGGCACATCGCCCGGGAAAAAAGTCTTCATATTTTACCTTCCTTAATCAGCTTTCAACCTTTTTTTTTAAGTAAAACAATAGTATACTATACCAAATATATGAAAAAGACAAACAATGTAACACTTGCGGACATCTCGGCAAAGCTCAACGTAAGTATTGTCACCGTATCAAAAGCCCTCGCCCACAAAAAAGGCGTCAGCGCCGCCCTGAGCCGCGAAATAAACAAGCTCGCGGACGATATGGGATATCTGAAAAAAAATCACGGCGGCAACCGGCAACTGTCTACAGGAAACATCGGTATTCTTATTCCTTCACGTTTTTTCAGCAAAAACACTTCATTCTACTGGATGCTGTACAACGCAGTCTCAAAAGAGCTCATGCGCAACGGATACTACTGCATCCTTGAACAGCTCGGCGACGAGGACGAATTCGACCTTACGCTGCCTCGTATGGTTCAGGACAATAAAGTGGACGGTATAATTGTACTCGGACAGCTGAGCACCGACTACGCCTATTACTTTATGCGTCATTACTACGAGTTCATATTTATGGATTTCTATATGAACGATGAGAAAATCGACACCGTACTGACCGACAATTACTACAGCGAATACCTCATGACACACTATCTTATTTCGCAGGGACATACTGATATGCGTTTCGTGGGCAGCATCCGCGCAACCACGTCTATAAGCGACCGGTTCATGGGTTTTGCAAAGGCTTTGCTCGAAAGCGGGTGCAGCATAGACCCCGGCGACATAATCGAGGACCGCAACTCACACGGGCAGTCAATCCCCATACAGCTTCCTGAAAAACTTCCGACTGCATTCGTCTGCAACTGCGATGAAACAGCAGTACACGTCATAAACGCACTCGGTGAAAAGGGACTCAAAGTTCCTGAAGACATTTCCGTCGCAGGATTCGACAACTACGTGACTGAGCCCTGCTTCCGGCCCGCTCTCACGACGATTGAAGTGCCGCCGGCCGCCACCGCAGGAATGGCCGTCGACCTTATTACACGGAAAATAACGGGATGTCCGTATACCCCCGGGCGTCACGTCGTGAGCGGAAAACTGATAATCCGCGACTCAGTCAAAAAACTCAAATAGTACTGCTGCGAAACTCTGCAGGCATAAGGAGGAGTCCTGCGGAGCCGCAGCAGTACTGTAAAATCACTCTGCGTCCGAAAGCGAGACGGATTCTATAGGAGCATCGCTTGTCGTTATATCGTCTGCAATCACAATGGTAAGGACCTGGACAGTCGTCCCCGTGTCTGCCGGTAAGACGTTGATTTTGTTACTGACTGATTCGAGGCTGTCGTTTAAAGTCGTAGAAGTGCCGACGTACGGATAATACGTATCAGTTCCGTCTGAAACTTCAGGGTACAGCTGTGTGCCGGACGCATTTGTAAGCGTTGTGTACGCGACGTATCCGTCCGCCGTATTCGCGGTAATCGTTGCGGTCGTTCCCGAAATCACAGTATCGCCGGAGAACGATGCGTACGAATTCGCAGCATCCTTTACGGCCACACTCGTTATTCCCGCCGGCATATTCTCCACAATGATTTTGGAAATGTAAACTTTCTGTATTCCCGTGTAATACACCTGCGAAATCGCGATGTTCGTTCCGGTCACAACCATACCGTACGTCGCAAACAAATCGGCACTCTCGTTATTCAGCGACAGCTGATACGTTCCGTCGCTTGAGACACTCTTTGAAACTACGGTAACCGGGTCGGTGTATTCCGAAGCAGTTTTTATAATCAGCGTACCTGAAGAACCGAGAGACGTATCGATCGTGTATTTTACATAAATGCTTACCGGTACGGTTCCTCCGTCGTATATCGCGGAAAGGTCGTCCATTTCTGTAGCTGCAAACGTGATGGAACCGCCGCTTGTCGCCCCCGTCTTTACCGCCGACGACGGAGTATATTTCTGATCAGTAAACGTGCCCGTATACGAACCGCTGTTGTCCGACTCGCCGTAATAAACGCCGGTAAGCGAACCGGCAGACCCCCAGACAACAAGTCCGTTCGCCTTAACCGAAGTCATTTCCTCCCCGGTCAAAGAAAAAGTAATCGACTGTTTCGTGAGAAGGAATCCGTCGCTGTTCGCATCGGAATCGGCAGCGACAGCCGCAATTTTTGTCCAGCCGCTGACATTCTGTGCGATGCTCCAGACAGCTCCGTTTGAAACGGTTACCATAATCGGAGAACCTGAAGGAACGTCGGTGAAATCTTCGGCAGGAACTGTCACTGACGCCCAGCCGTCGAACGATGAACTGCCCGACCAGATTGATGTGAACGAATCATCTACTGTTGTTTCCTCAGGTTTTCCGTATAAACCGCTGCAGGAAATTGCCGCAAACGCAAACAGCGCTGCTGATACGGCAACGGCTGAGTTCTTTATAAAATTTTTCATTATAGTCGTTCCTCCTTACTTAGAATGTAAATTTAACAGAAAGCGGAATGTACCACGTCTTGAGCACATCTGCGTCTTTGTTCATAGTCATATCGATATAGTAGCCCGGTATAAACTGCGCCGAACCGAAAGTGCAGGGAAAGAGAACGCCGAGAAAAAGACTCTGATGTCCCTGCACGAACTGCTCCGCGCTGCCCCACGTGTCGTAGCCGTTCGCATCGCCCGAATTGCGGTTATACGCGTGTTTTGCCCGGAAATCGACGGAAATCATATCCGTGAGCGGAGCAGTCACGTCGAGTTTTGCAATATTCGCAAACTGGTCTTCAACGACATATTCCGATACCCAGATCGGAGAATCGTACAGTTTGATTGTAAATATGCCGACGGACTGCGTATAGAACACACCTCCCTGCACACAGTACAGTTTGCTGTTCACAATTTCCGCGCTCGCACCGGCTACAGCCGTGAACGGCCCGTTCCACTGAACACCGCCGCCTGCAGACCAGTTCTTCCAGCTGTTCGCGTACGAACCGCCGACGTTCGCAAGGAAGTCGTTGTACGTTCCCGTAGCGGCAAATGTAAGCATGTCATACGTATACTTTACGGAAAGTCCGCCCTGCCCGAGCGCTTTATAATCCTGGTCCGTCGTATTCGCATTGTAATACGTGTTGTCCGTTCCCATGTCGTTGAACGCCTGAGCCGCAGCGACAGTGAGTCCCGGTATGAAATTCGGGCTGTACTCAAGTCTGAAACCTGTGGAACCGTTAAGTTTGTTTCCGATAGGATTCCAGCTGATTGTTTCCTGCAGCGGAGCATATCCCAGATTGTTTCCTATGACGCATTTAAGCTCGTCGAACGGACGCACCCATCCTTCAAGGTCGAATATGCACAACGGCGTTCCGTCTCCGCCGTCACCGGCCGCGTTCGAATACGCATTCACAAGTCCCGTAGTATACCCGTTGTTCTTTCCGTACCACAATCTGGTATAAAATCCTGCTTTTTCTCCCGTGGCGGAAATTTTGATGAAATTCTCGCAGTCGTCGCCTGCGAAATTCGTCTTGGACTGAGTGCTCGGTCCGTCATAGGTCGTATCGTCCGAGTTCTCCTTATGGCTCCATGCATTCACTGTAGCACCGAACGACAGACTTACATCCGCGGCAAATACCGCCGGCGCAGCAGCAAGCGCAATCAGCGCCATTACGCTTAATTTCCGATTCGTCATGTAATGAACCTCCTTTCTTTTTTTAAGTTAAAAAATAAATTATTATTTAGTTTATACACTTACTTTTTAACTTCCTAATTGTACGACCGTTTACTTTATCTGTCAAATTATTTTTAATTTTTTTTGTGTTTCTTTTATGAAATTGGCATAGAATTATCTAAATATTACATATTATTAGCTAATTTTACCTTGACACATACATATTTTGCCTTTATAAATTAGTAATGGACAAAAGCAACGTAAAATGTGCTTTCTTAATTCTGCAAAATGGAGATACATAATGAGCAAAATTCTCGGCGGAAATTTACCTAACATCCCGTGGCAGGACAAACCGGCCGGATGGAAACTGCCTGTCTGGCGGTATGACAAGAATCCGATTATCCCGCGCAATCCGATGGAAGGCGTCGGCCGCATTTTCAACAGCGCTGTTCTGCCGTGGCAGGGGGCATTCATCGGCGTTTTCCGCGCGGAAACGACTACGGGACGCCCGTTTCTGTACCTCGGCCACAGCACGGACGCAATTCACTGGGAATTCGACCGCGAAATGATTCATATGCACGATGAAAACGGCAATCAGCGCGACCCGCTTTATGCATACGATCCCCGTTGTGTAAAAGTCGACGATACGTACTATATTATCTGGTGCGGAGATTTCGACGGTGCCTCAATCGGTCTTGCATGCACCAAAGATTTCAGGGATTTCACGCGCCTGGAAAATCCGTTCCTCCCGTTCAACCGCAACGGCGTTCTGTTCCCGCGCATGGTGAACGGCAAATACCTTATGCTGTCCCGTCCGAGCGATTCGGGACATACGCCGTTCGGCGACATAATGCTCAGCCAAAGTCCGGACCTCACGTTCTGGGGCGAACACCGCATCGTCATGCAGCGCGGAGGAAACGGCTGGTGGCAGGGAGTCAAAATCGGCTGCGGACCGGCGCCGATCGAAACGGACGAAGGCTGGCTCATGTTCTACCATGGAGTCGCTTCAACATGCTCGGGATTTGTCTATTCGTTCAGCTCCGCGATCCTCGACCGAAACTGTCCGTCGAAGGTGCTGTACCGCTGCGGACGGTATGCGCTTACGCCGGAGGAACAGTATGAAACGACGGGCTTCGTGCCGAACGTGGCGTTCCCCGTCTCTACGCTCGAAGACGCCGCAACAGGCCGCATCGCGATTTTCTACGGCGCGGCGGATACGGTCGTAGCGCTCGCGTTCACTACGATCGACGAAATCGTCGGATACACGAAAGAAAACAGCGAACTCGTAAACCTCGACGGCGACGAGGGACGCATGTAATTACGGAAAACCGGTGCGGAAATATCAGTCAAAGCCGGCCGGCTGTACCGAACCGGCTTTTTTTGGATATACTGAAGCCGGTTTTTTACCGGAGGTTATATGAGTATTTCGTTTGATTCGGCACATGATGTTTTTTCGCTTGAAACGCCGAACTCATCATATAGTATTGCACTGGCGGACGGTTTTGTCGGGCATGCCTATTACGGAAAAAAGATTTCGGGAACCGACGTCGCCTATCTGCTGCGCACAAACGAAGCGCCATTCGTTCCTTCAAAAAATGAACGCGACAGGCTTTCATTTTACGATACGTTTCCGTGCGAATATCCGTGCGGAGGCATAGGCGACTTCCGAGGGAGCGCGCTCGACGTGCGAACCGAGAAAGGACACAACGCCGTATGTCTGCGCTATATTTCCCATAAAATTACAGGCGGAGCCGCGCTGCTCGAAGGCCTTCCCGCTGTGACGGGAAACGAAGAGGACTGTTCGACGCTTGAGCTGCTCTGCCGCGACGATGTGACAGGACTTGAAGTCACGCTGTTGTATACGGTCTATGAAAAACTCGACGCAATAGCGCGCGCGGTACGAATCAGCAACAGGGGAAAAACACCGCTCTACTTGACGAAAGCGCTGTCAGCAGCTTTCGACATGGACAACCGCGATTTCGACTTACTGACGCTGCACGGTTCGTGGGCCCGTGAGCGCCGTATCAACAGGAGGCGGATAGCGCCGGGAAAACAGGGCGTATGTTCAGTACGCGGCGAGAGCAGCCATCAGGAACACCCGTTTACGGCCGTATGCACGCATAATGCCGACGAAGATTCGGGCGAAGTATACGGCTTCAGCTTCGTATATTCAGGAAACTTTATTGCGGATGCACAGCTCGACCAGTTCAACAGTCTGCGGCTGCTTATGGGAATCAATCCCGATTCATTCTGCTGGAAACTCGGAACGGGAGAAACATTCACCTGTCCTCAGGTCGTACTCGCCTATTCCGCGGAAGGATTCAACGGCATGTCGCACGTCTATCACGATATATACCGAAACCACCTTATACGCGGCGAGTACCGGGACAAAATGCGCCCCGTGCTTCTTAACAACTGGGAAGCGACGTATTTCGATTTCAACACGGATAAACTCATCTCCATTGCAAAGGAAGCTGCGAAAGACGGAATAGAAATGCTCGTCATGGACGACGGCTGGTTCGGAAAACGGAACAGCGACAACTGTTCGCTCGGCGACTGGAAAGTGAACGAAGATAAACTCAGGGGCGGCCTTTCATACCTGGTAAACGAAGTCAACAAGCTGGGACTGAAGTTCGGCATATGGTTCGAACCGGAGATGATATCGCCCGACAGCGATTTGTACCGCACGCATCCCGACTGGGCGCTTGCAATTCCCGGCAGGACGGCGGGCCTGAGCCGGAATCAGTACGTGCTCGACCTGTCCCGTCCCGAAGCGGAGGAATACGCCTACAATTCAGTCGCCGCGGTTCTGCACAGCGCGAACATCGGGTACGTAAAATGGGACATGAACAGACAGCTTGCGGACGTCGGAAGCGCAGCGCTGCCGGCGGACAGACAGGGAGAGATTTTCCACCGGTACGTGCTTGCTGTATACCGGATGCAGGAACGCCTCATTACGGAGTTCCCGCACCTGCTCCTCGAGAACTGCTCCGGCGGCGGTGCGCGTTTCGATCCGGGCATGCTCTATTACAGTCCGCAGATATGGTGTTCCGACGACACCGATGCAATCGAACGGCTTTCGATTCAGGAAGGAACAGCTCTCGTCTATCCGCTCTCTACCATGGGCGCGCACGTGAGCACCTGTCCGAATCACGCGTGCGGCCGCGTAACGCCGTTCAGAACCCGCGGATACGTTGCGCTTTCGGGAACGTTCGGCTACGAGCTCGACATTACGAAGATACCCGCGGAAGACCGCGCCCTTATTCCGGTACAGATAGCGCTGTACAAAAAATTCAACGAGCTCGTGCGCACAGGAGATTATTACCGCATCGCATCCTATTCTCAGAACAACGAATACGACTGCTGGGAATGCGTGAGCCGCGACAAAAAACAGGCGCTTGTCACGTTCGTACAGGTACTCAATCATCCGAACTTTCACAGCCGGAAAATTTGTTTCAGAGGACTCGACCCTGTAAAAGAATACAAAGTGTCGTTTCCCGACGACGAACCGGACAGGCGCGAAATGCCCGCCTCGTTCACGGGCAGCACGCTCATGAACGCAGGCTATACGATACCGCGCATGTGGGGCGACTTCCATGCAAAACTTATCTATATTCAGGAACTCGGTACGTGAAAGGAACCGTATGCTGATTTTCCGGAAGCACCGCTGACCTCTTTCAAAATTATTAAATTTGTATTTTACCGCTGCTCATGTCTCTGAGCTGCGAAGCGAACGAGTCGTATTCGTCTGCGCGGATCTCTCCGCCGAGAGTAACGCCGGCTGCAAACTGTTCCGTCACGTCGAACGTATGATACGATTCCATCATGCGTTTGAGCCGTTCGTACAGCGTGTATTCCGCACAAAACGAAAATGTCCGTTTTTCGGTAAATTCTTCAAATGCGCCGTGCGAATCGGCTTCCGCAATTACGAGTTTGGCCGCGTCGCCGTACGCCTTCACGAGCCCGCCCGTACCGAGCAACGTACCTCCGAACCAGCGCGTAACTGTCACGAGCGCATTCGTGCATCCGCGTCCGCGCAGCACGTCGAGTACGGGCCGCCCCGCCGTTCCCGGAGGTTCTCCGTCGTCGCTCATACCAGTTACTTCCGCACCTTTCCCCACGACGAACGCGTGCACCACATGAGTCGCGTCCCGGTACTTTGTCTTCTGCATTTTAATAAGCGTACGCGCGTCGCTCTGGGACGCGCACGGCATCAGTTCCGCAAGAAAACGCGACCCCTTTACAACAAAAGAAACAGCTTCCGGCTTAACAAGCACATCCATTCCGGACGCCTACTCGTTCTCCGCTTCTTTCGGCGGCTCTATGTCGACCGACTGCACTTCCTTATTCGTCACGCGTATGCCCTGCGCCTTGAATCCCTTTTCCGCGTAACTCTGCGCCTTGAACGATTCATCAAGCTTCTTAATCCGCGCCTTTTTCACGTAGTGAAGCGTGAACGTAAAATTCTTCCGCGTATCCACGTGAAGCACTTCCTTTCCGTCGGGAGCGAAAAAATAGTCGCGGTTCATGATATAGCCTTCGACCTTCGTCCGTTTTATAAAAACGAACTGCGTTTCGGGATCACGGTAAATAATGGTAAAAAGCACTTTCGAAAGGCTCTCTTTGTCGGCAAGACCGCACCAGAACATTCCGGGCCCGACAAACACTTTGTCGGGCGCTTCCGTTACGCTGAAAATGCCGCTTCTGCGGACAAACATGACGCGGTCGAACGGAGTGATTTTGAGCATCTCGCTTCCGCCGGAAACTCCCGTTCCCAGATACCCGGACGCGTCGTCGTATTTCAGCGGCGTGTCGCGCTTGACGACGTCCTTCACGTCGACTTTCTCGATGCTCGTGATTGTCGTGAGCCGTTTCGTCTTCTCCGGGTCGAGTTTCTTTTCAATCCCGTCAAGCCAGCTGATTGCGTATTCGGTAAGATGCTTCAGGAGCTTGTCTATTTCCTTTATGCGCCTGTTGATGGCCTCGACTTCCTCATGATTCTTGTTGATGTCGTACAGAGAGATGCGTCTGATGGGAATCTTGAGCAGATGGTCTATGTCGTCGTCCGTTATGGCGCGGAGAAGTTCTTTTTTAAACGGAACGAACCCTTTTTTTACCGACTCGTTCACTTCTTCCTGCGTTTTCATCTGCTCGATTTTCTTGTAAATCCGTTCCTCGATGAATATGCGCTCGAGCGTGCGCAGATGAAGCTTTTCCATAAGCTCCGCGCGCTCAACGTTGAGTTCGTCCCTGAGTACGCCGACAAGCTGCTTCGCATGGAATTTAATAACGTCCGTGACGGTCATCTGCACAGGCATGTTGTCGCGAATGACGAGCAGATTACAGTAAATTGTCTGCTCGCATTCGGTATACGCGTAGAGCGCGTCGACGACGTCTTTCGCGTAGACGCCGCGCGGGAGCCTTATCTCGATGTTCACCGTATCGGCGGTGTAGTCGTTGATCGACGCAATCTTCACTTTGTCGTTCTTCGCGGCTTTCTCGACGGAATCCATAAGCGTTTCCGTCGTCGAGCCGAACGGCAGCTCGGTAATCGTGATTTTTTTCTCGTCGCTCAAATCCATCTTTGCGCGCGTGACGATTTTCCCGAGACCGTCCTCGTAGTCGGATACGTCGAGCAGACCGCCCGTCTGGAAATCGGGATACAGCCTGAATTTTTCGCCCCGGAGGCACGCTTTTTCCGCTTCGATTACCTCGCGGATGTTGTGCGGCAGAATTTTCGTACTCATGCCGACGGCGATGCCTTCCGCGCCGAGAATCAGTACGAGCGGAAGCTTCGCGCGGAACGCAACAGGTTCATCGCTGCGGCCGTCGTAACTCGGCACGTACTGCGTTATTTTCGGATTATAAAGAATATCGCGGGTAATCGGACGGACGCGGCACTCGATGTAACGAGGAGCGGACGCGCCGTCTCCGGTGTACATGTTGCCGAAGTTTCCCTGCTTGTCTATGAAAAGTTCCTTGTTTGCAAGAACGACGAGCGCCGAATAAATCGAAGCATCTCCGTGCGGATGATATTTCATGCACTGGCCGACGATGTTCGCAACCTTGTGGAATTTACCGTCGTCAACTTCAAGCAGCGTGTGGAGAATGCGCCGCTGAACGGGTTTAAGTCCGTCCACCAGCTCCGGAATAGCGCGGTCACGGATGACGTAACTCGCATACTGTATGAAATTGCTGTCGAAAAGATTTTTTACGTATGCCATACTTTAACCAGTATACAATAAACGGGAAAAAATGTCAGGCAACCTGCCGTACGAATCAGCACGGATAAAAATGTACAAAAGTGTGTAAATTAATCTCTTGCATTTCGGCCGAAAACAGCGATAATATTGGATAGATATCAAATATTTTTGAATCAATAAACAACAGGAGATACATGTATGACAGATCTGAAAACATTCAATTTCTGGTTCCTCACCGGAAGCCAGGACCTGTACGGCGAAGAAACGCTCAAACAGGTTGCAAAAGATTCAAAGGAAATCGTTGAATCAATCAATGCTGCAAAGGAAATCCCGTGCAGCGTCGTCTGGAAGCCGACGCTTCTTACGCCCGATTCGATCAGGACGACGCTCGAGCAGGCGAACGCAGACGACAGCTGCGCAGGCATTATCTGCTGGATGCACACGTTCAGCCCGGCAAAGATGTGGATCGCGGGACTTTCCGTCAACAAAAAACCGCTGCTGCAGCTCAACACGCAGTACAACGTGAAGATCCCGTACGCGACGATGGACATGGATTTCATGAACCTGAACCAGAGCGCGCACGGCGACCGCGAATTCGGTTTCATCACAAGCCGGATGAATCTGCCGCGCAAAGTAATAGTCGGGCACTGGAAGGATGCGGATACGCTCATCCGAATCGGCTCATGGATGCGCGTCGCGTGCGCGGTCGCCGACGGCAAAAACCTCAAAATAGTGCGCTTCGGCGACAACATGCGCGAAGTTGCGGTCACCGACGGCGACAAAGTGGAGGCAATGATAAAGTTCGGCTGGTCCGTTCCCTACTACGGCATCGGAGACCTCGTCGCACGTATAAACAAAGTCTCCGACAGCGATGCGGCAGCGCTTGTGAATGAATACGACAAAGAATACGAAATCGTCTGGGGAAAGGATAAAACAGCTGCGAAGGAGCACATCAAAGAGCAGGCTAAGATAGAAATAGCGCTCCGCGCGTTCCTCAAGGACACCGGTGCAAACGCGCTCACCACGAATTTCCAGGACCTCTGGGGCATGAAACAGCTGCCGGGACTTGCAATTCAGCGGCTCCTCGCCGACGGTTACGGATTCGGCGCGGAAGGCGACTGGAAGACGGCCGCAATGGTCCGCACGTTCAAAGTTATGACGGCGGGACTTACCGGAAACGGCAGGGGCAACGCCTTTATGGAAGACTACACGTACAATCTCGAAAAAGGCAACGGTCTCAACCTCGGCTCCCACATGCTCGAGGTGGACCCGCAGGTCGCAGTCTCGAAACCCCGCGTCGAAGTCCATCCGCTCGGCATCGGCGACAGGGAAGATCCTGCGCGGCTCGTCTTCAACGCAGGCACCGGACACGCACTCGTAACGGCCGTCGTCGACATGGGCAACCGATTCCGCTGCGTCGTGAACGAAATCAACGTTATTACGCCGCCGGAAGATTTTCCGAAACTTCCCGTCGCGCGTATGCTGTGGAAACCGGAACCGAATCTCGAGACGTCCGCGGAAGCATGGATTCTTGCAGGAGGCGGACACCACACCGCGTTCAGCAACATCGTTACGCCCGAAATGGTGCGCGACTGGTGCGAAATGACGGACATCGAATGCGACGTCATAAACAACGACACGAAAATCGCGGAATTCCGGAACGAACTCCGCTGGAACGCCGCCTATTTCGACGGACACCGGTAATATAGCAATGTAATCAAAGGCTGTTCTTCCGGAAGCGATATGTTCCGCAGAACAGCCTTCATGTTTTTCTAACTGTTTCCAAAACAAAAACCATAAATATTTTTTTGTCAAGTACTTTTTTATATTGTACTTTACGGACAAACTTACTATAATGCATTCCAATAAGGCAAAGGTGCTGATATATGTATTTTATGCATGTATCGGCACCTTTTTCTTTAGGCGGCTGCGTCGCAGCCGGAAAACAAAAGGCAAGGAGATAAAAAGAAATGAAAAAACTGGTATTTGCTGCAATGGCAGCAATTCTTGCAGGTGGTCTTGTCAGTGCACAGGATGCAGCTGCAGCAGCTACAACTACAACGCCGACAGTAAAAGTCAGCGGCGGTTTCATGAGCGGTTTCGCGGTCAACAAAGACGGCGACGATGATGCAACAATTTCAGTCTGGAACACAGACATTCAGAATGCAGGACGGGCATACATCAATCTCGACCTCACGGGCGATGGATACGGATTCAGCGCACAGCTCCGCGGACAGGCTAAACAGTTGAAAGCATCAACAGCAGCCGATACAGATTCGTCTACTGGGTACACTACAAGCTACGGACTTGATATGCCGTATTTTAAATGGGTGTACGGATATGCAGACCTGTTCAAGAGTGTTCTTCCGGTAACTGTAAAGGGTGGCTTCCTTTATGAAGACATTTGGGGTGTTGGGTATGAAGGACTTGGATACACATATGGATATCTGGCAGGCCCTGCTGTAGTCGTTAATATTAAACCATTACAGATAAAAGGACTCGAATTCGGTGCGGGAATTATGGATTTAGGCACATCTACGTCTGACTGGAGTAAAGCTGAATTTTCATCAGATTACCTGACAATTGGTGCAAAATATACAATGGACAAAGTATTCGCACTTGGGGCTCAGTACAAATTCGGCAACGGCATTGACGGATGGTCCGGCGAGTCCTACACAGACGGTGCACTTATAGCAAGCGTATCTCTTGACTGTGTCAAAAATCTGACTCTTTCTGCAGAAGGAGAAATCACATCAATCACGACCGACGATCAGTATTATCTGTACGATGAGTATGCTTCATATCAATTCACTGATAAACTTTCTGCAGACATCATCGCCATGCAGTTCGTTACGGACAAAATCTATACGTTTGAGCCGACCGTTTCCTACAGCATCACCGACAATGTCAGCGTAAAGCTCGCAGGCGGCGATTTCATAACCCTGAAAGACGACAGCACCGACAACGACTGGTTCGTAATGCCGGGCGTCACGCTCAAAGCCGGGAAAGCCAAGATTGATCTTTCCTATGCTTATGCAACATCCGGTGCACCGGCCGGCGGTTACAACTATTACTACTACAGCGCAGGCAGCAACATAATGCTCTCCTACAAGTTTACGTTCTAACGTAACAGCAGTTGACTAAAAAGTTGCAGTAAGCACACAAAAAGGGGCTGTTCCTTCAGGGAACAGCCCCTTTCTATTTACCAAAGACGTGTAGAAAAATTCCTTCCCGAAAATGTACATTCCCTGTCAGCGGGTGATGCCCGTCCTACACGGCGGGTCACACCCTTCCTTCGTTAGCGGGAAGGCACCTTTCCGGCACGGGTCGTATTATTTTTGTGTGAACAGAAAACACGCAACCTCATGTCCGGCTGCAGCTCCCGCAGGCTGTGTAAACTGCGGCAGGGACTGCCGGCAGCAGTCTTTGTGCTCGGGGCAGCGGTCGTAGAAACAGCATCCGGGACGCTGCACGTTCGGGGACGGCACGTCGCCTTTCAGAATTATGCGCTGCCGTTTGCGCTCGACGGCAGGATCCGGAACGGGAGCCGCGGAGAGCAGCGCTTTCGTATACGGATGGAGCGGATTGGCGTATAAATCCTTATATCCGCCTATTTCGACAATCTTTCCCAGATACATGACTGCGATTCTGTCGGAAATATACTTAATGACGGCGAGGTCGTGCGCTATGAACAGATACGACAGCCCCATTTCCTTCTGAATATCCTTGAAAAGATTGAGAACCTGCGCCTGAATTGAAACGTCGAGTGCTGAAACGGGTTCGTCGGCGAGAATAAGATGCGGCCGCAGTGCAAGCGCGCGTGCAATGCCGATGCGCTGCCGCTGACCGCCGGAGAATTCGTGCGGAAAGCGGTTTTTAAAAAATTTCGACAGGCCTACAAGCTCCATAAGATGCTCGACGCGGCCGTCTATTTCCGCATCCGACATTTTAAAGAAACCGCGCTTTTTATAAATCCTCATAGGCTCCGCTATAATTTCCGCGGTCGTCATGCGGGGATCAAGAGAGGAATACGGGTCCTGAAAAACAAGCTGCATGTCCCTGCGCGCCGAAAACATTTCGTCGCGTTTCAGTTTCGTAAGGTCTCTGCCGTCGAGCAGAACCTTCCCCGACGTCGGCCGGTACAGCTGGGAAACGGCTCGCACGACGGTAGATTTTCCGCATCCTGATTCACCGACAAGTCCCAGCGTTTCCCCTTTTGCGAGCGTAAAACTGATATCGTCAACTGCGTAAATATATTTCTTCTTTCCGCCGAAAATGCCTTCGTGTCCCATATAGAAATGCATTTTCAGGTTTTGTACGTCAAGTATGTTACCGCTCATTTTTTCCGTCCTTCAGATTGAGTGATCCGGCATCCTTCTGCGCATACAGCCAGCATGAGGCGCAATGTCCGTTGCTGAACTGCGCGAGAGGAGGATATTTCTGTCTGCACACATCCATCGCCTTGTGACAGCGGGGATAGAACGGACAGCAGTCCGGCAGGTCTATAACGTTCGGCGGCTGGCCCTCTATTGAAAACAGCCGTTCGTCCGTGTCGCGGTCAAGACGCGGCACGGATTTAATAAGCCCCTGCGTATACGGATGTTTTGTGTCGTAGAAAATATCGTCCGTCGCTCCGCGTTCAACGATGCGCCCCGCGTACATGACGTTGATAGTGTCGCAGATGCCCGCGACGACGCCGAGCGAATGGGTAATCAGGATGACGGCGGTACCGAGCCTGCGCGTAAGGTCCTGCATCAGCTCCAGAATCTGGGCCTGAATCGTAACGTCGAGCGCACTCGTCGGTTCGTCCGCAATCAGAATGTCGGGATTGCACGAAAGTCCCATGGCGATCATGACGCGCTGGCGCATACCGCCTGAAAACTGGTGCGGATAGCAGTCGACGCGTTCCTCCGCGCCGGGAATACCGGCGAGCTTGAGCATCTCGACCGCTTTCGCTTTTGCATCCTTTTTATTTAATCTCTGATGGAGCTGAATCGATTCCATCATCTGTGTCGATATTTTGAGGTACGGATTAAGCGAGGACATCGGGTCCTGAAAAATCATCGCGATGCGGTTGCCGCGGATTTCGCGCAGCCGTTCATCGCTCATAGTCAGTATGTCTTCTCCGTGGAACAGCACCTGTCCGCCCGTTATTTTTCCGGGAGGCGTCTGAATCAGATTAATAATCGAAAGATTCGTGACGCTTTTTCCGGAACCTGATTCTCCGACGATGCCGAGCGTTTCGCCTTTGTGCAGGTCGAATGAAATTCCGTCGACAGCTTTTACGACGCCTGCGTCGAGATAAAAATATGTACGGAGGTCTTTCACCTGAAGAATTGTTTCGTCTGTCATTTCTGCCGTCCCCCTTACACTCTGTTTTTCGACTGCGGGTCGAACGCGTCGCGGACACCGTCGCCGAGGAAGTTCATGGCGAACAGAAACACCGTCATAATGACCGCCGGTACGAGCAGACACCACGGATAAAGCTGCATTCCCTGAACACCGTCCGAAATGAGAGAACCCCACGAAGCAAGCGGCGCGGAAACGCCGAGACCGAGAAACGAAAGGAAACTCTCACTCATAATGAATTCCGGGAGTGAAAGAGCCGCATATGCAATAATAATTCCCAGCGTATTGGGAATAAGATGATGCAGAATAATGTGTCCCGCGCCGGCTCCCATGGAACGCGCGGCGAGAATAAATTCCGTGTTTTTGAGGCTCATCACCTGTCCGCGCACGACGCGCGCAATCGTGAGCCACGACACGAGCGCAATCGCTACGAACAGAATCGCGACGTTGCGTCCGAGGATCGCCATCATGATGATGACTATAAGCATGTACGGAAGACCGTACATAATGTCGACGAAACGCATGAGCACGGCATCGGTAGCGCCGCCGGCGTATCCTGCGATTGCTCCGACGATAATGCCGATGATGAGCGCCGTCACCGTACCTATAAGGCCTATCATCATGGAAATACGACCGCCGTATATGGTGCGCGACAGCATGTCCCGTCCCAGCGAATCAGTTCCCAGAATGTAATGACGCTGCTGCACCGGATCGGTCTTGTTCCGCTCCTCGATCGAGTTTATCTGGGCCTGTTCATTTTCGTTGTATGATGTGCGCCCTTCCTTCGCCATAACTTTTGCAAAGTAGGCTTTCCGCGTTTCAAGTTCCACTACCCCCGCAGGTCTGAACGACGGCGGAAGGTATGCATGATCGGTATTCTGCTGCGCGTACGGCTGGAGCGGAAGGACGGGCGCAAAAAGTCCGACCGCAAGATATATGACCGTAATCCAAAAGCCGATATAGGCCATTTTATTTTTTTTAAGACGCCGCCATGCATCAGCTGCAAGCGACACTGATTTCATTTCCTGATTAAATTCGTTTTTTCCCTGCTCTCTGTTTTTTTTCTTCCTGATAGCTGTAGTCAAAATAGTCACCTGTTATTCATATGAGATGCGCGGATCGAGGATTCCGTAAAGAATATCTACAATAAGATTCATAACGACAAGAATCGCGGAATATACTATCACTGTTCCAAGAATCAGCGTATAATCGCGGTTCAGCGCGGATTTTACAAAGAAGTTACCGATGCCCGGCACGAGAAAAATCTGTTCGATGACGACTGACCCGGTAACGATTCCCGCAAACGCAGGTCCGAGATAACTCACGACGGGCAGAAGCGCTCCGCGCAGTACGTGCTTGACCATGACGACGGAGTTTTTGAGTCCTTTCGCACGCGCCGTACGTATATAATCGGAGCGGAGCGTCTCAAGAACGCTCGCGCGAGTCAGACGCGCTATGGAAGAAAAATACGGCAGCGCAAGCGTCATCGCAGGCATAATAATTGTCTTCCAGCCTCCGCGCCCCGTAATCCACCCGGACGTCGGCAGCCACCTGAGCTTGAGTGCGAACACGAGCACCGCAAGCGGGCCCACGACGAACAGCGGAACGGAAAGCCCGATGCTCGCCGCCGACATCGTTGTATAATCGACCCAGGTATTCTGGCGGACGGCAGAAAGAAGCCCGAATGAAATGCCGAACAGAACGGCAATCGCAAGGGCTGTAACGCCGAGAACGAGCGAATTCGGCATGCTGGCGCCGATAAGCTGATTGACGGTAAAATCCTTGTTTTTGAACGACGGACCAAGATCGCCGTGCACCATGTCGCCGAGATAGCGCAGATACTGCATACCGAGCGGTTCGTCCATATGATACTTGTGCTCAAGGTTCGCCATAATTTCAGGAGAGACTTTCCGTTCGCTTGAAAACGGTCCGCCCGGGGCAAGCCGTATCATGAAAAAGCTCAGCGTTACAATAACGAACATCGTAGGAATAAGCCCCAGAAGGCGTTTTACAATAAATTTTCCCATTTTTCCTAAAAAACTCCGGACATACTAACGGAACGGCCTTTTTTAAGGCCATTCCGTTCATTCTAACAGAAGTTATCTGTTTAAGCAATTTTATTCTGTGTATTTTTTGTGCTTATTTTTTCGCTTTCAAACCGGTATACGGATGCAGATCGAGCGTATTCGAATACCAGCCTTCCCACTTGTTCAGATCGATGAGGTTCTGAGTAACGTAGATGTACATCGGGATGATTGACGCATCGCGGTCAACCGCCATTGTCTCTGCGTCGCGGAGAACCTGCATACGTTCCGCACCTGCGGGCATTTTTGAAGCTTTCTCCAGAAGTGCGTCGTAGTCGGGATTATTGTAGCGTCCGTCGTTGTTTCCGCTGTCTGATTTAAGCAGTTCGAGGAAGTTCGACGGATCCTGATAGTCGCCTATCCAGCCTTCGCGTGCTATCTCGAAATCGTTCGCCTGACGTTTTGCAAGGAACGTCGCCCATTCCATATTCTGCAGGTCCATATCGATTCCGAGATTCGTCTTCCACTGCTGCTGCGCCCACTCGGCGATCTTCTTGTGAGAGTCGCTTGTATTGTAAATGTAGGTAAGTTTCGGGAAGCCTTTTCCGTCGGGATATCCCGCATCGGCAAGCAGCTTCTTCGCTTCCGCAACGTCGAACTTCATACCGTCGGCGGGAGTATATCCGGCCATTTCCGGTACGAACGCGCCTGTCGCAATCTGTCCGCCTTTCGTCACCTTCTCGACGAGCTCTTTCGTATCAAGTGATTCGATAAGCGCCTTGCGCACGCGTACGTCCTTGAGCGTCTTGTTGTTAAGATTGAACGCCAGATAATATGAAGCGAGATTCGGATATACCTGATAGTCGTCGCGGAGTTTTACTTCGTCGAGCATGTCGAGCGGGAACGTGTTCGTCGTATTCCAGTCGATTTCGCCGTTCTTGTATTTATTGTATGCGGTCGTCATATCGTCGATCGGAAGGAACGTGATGCGGGAAAGGAACACGTTCTGTTTGTTCCAGTATTTTTCGTTCGGTACAACGGTGACTTTTTCCTGAGGAACCCACGATTCAAGAATAAACGGACCGTTGCCTACGAAATTCTCCGGTTTAATCCAGTCTTTGCCGAACTTTTTGATTGTGTGCATCGGCAGCACATCAAACGAATAATGAGTCATCATGTCGACGGCGTACGGAACGGGGCCGACGAGCGTGACTTCGAGCGTGTAATCGTCGACTGCGCGCAGTCCGACTGTGCTTGCGTCGGCTTTTCCTGCGTTATAATCGGCGGCGCCTTTTATAACCATAGCCGGCATATATGCGTAAACGGCTGCCGTGGACGGCGCCATGAAATACAACCATGAATCGACGAACGTCTGTGCGGTAACGGGTGTACCGTCGCTCCACGTCGTCTTGCGGAGATGGAACGTAAGGACTGTATCGTCCGCACTGCGCTCCCAGCTTTCTGCGACGCCGGGGACAGCCTCGCATGTTTTCGGGTCCGTCGTAACAAGACCTTCAAAAAGAGCGGCATTAATCCGCTGCTCGACATTGCCCTGAATCTGAGTCGGGTCTATAGACTGCGGTTCGGCACCGTTTTCGATTATCATCTCGGTACCTTTTGATGCTGCTTTCTTCCCGCACCCTGTGACAAGAAGTGCTGCTGAAAGAATTACGGCAGCTGTAAGAAAAAGCTTTTTCATTGAATAAGCCTCCATAAGTTAAATATCTTTTTTATTGTATGAATCGGCAGGATATTTTCAATACACGAAAATATATTGACATTTCTGCAAAAACATGATTGTGCGATCTATGTAAGGAATAAAACAGGATTTTTTACAAGTCGGACGTGTTTTAGAACGCGGATATGCCGTGCAAACCGTTACGGAAATTTCATTTTCGTAACGGTCGGCCGGTGCTGTTATTTCGTAAGATATCCGACGACGAGTTCCCCCATCTTCTTTGTGCCGACAAGTCTGCCGGCAGCCCGTACCGCCGCAGCATCGCCCGCAATGTCTCCCGTTCTCCAGCCGTCGTCGAGCACCTGCTCCACCGCGTTCTCAACGGCCTTCGCTTCCTTCTCCAGCTTAAAGCTGTAACGGAGCAGCATTGCGGCGGAGAGAATCGTTGCGAGCGGATTCGCAAGGTCTTTTCCCGCAATATCGGGGGCAGTGCCGTGAATCGGTTCGTACAGTCCGGGCCCCGTTCCGTCGCCCAGAGATGCGGAGGCAAGCATGCCGATCGAGCCGGTAATCTGGCTTGCCTCGTCGCTCAGGATGTCGCCGAACATGTTGCTCGTGGCAATGACGTCGAACTGTTTCGGATTGCGCACAAGCTGCATGGAAGCGTTGTCTATATACAGATAGTTGAGCGTCACGTCGGGGTACCCGCCCTTCACGCTCTCCGCGACTTTACGCCACAAGCGGCTCGAATTGAGGATGTTCGCCTTGTCTACGACGCAGAGAATCTTCCTGCGTTTCTGAGCCGATTCAAATCCGATACGCACGATGCGCTCGATTTCTTCCCATGTGTATTTTTCCGTGTCCCACGCAGTTCTTCCGTCGGCCGACGTTCCGCGCTCGCCGAAATAAATACCGCCTGTAAGCTCGCGTACGATGAGAATGTCGAGTCCGTCGCCCACGACTTCGTCCTTAAGCGGACACGCCGCCTTGAGCTGTTTGAACATGACAGCCGGACGGAGGTTTGCATATACCTTCATGCCTCCGCGGAGTCCGAGCAGCGCCTTCTCCGGCCTGATCGACGGGTCGACGTCGTCCCACTTCGGGCCGCCGACTGCACCGAGCAGCACAGCGTCCGCGTTCAGACAGACGTCGAGCTGGTCCTTCGGAAGCGGGTTGCCCCACTTGTCGATTGCAGCTCCTCCCGCAATTACATTTTTATAGGTAAACGTATGTCCGAATTTTTGTGCGACGGCGTCCAGTACATGTACGGCCTCTGTAACAACGTCGGGTCCGATGCCGTCACCCGGAATCAAAGCGATTGTCTTATTCATGCCAAGCTCCTGTATCAACATAATTTCAGTATTACTACTTACTCTTCAGTTATACTAAAGTCACTGAACTATGTCAACATTTGCCGGTTTCATACGTTTTTTTCGCCGAGAAGGGGCTGCGCAATGTGAACGCAGCAGAACTGCGTAAACGGTCCCATTAAAAGCGCCGTAATGACCGTGCCGATTCCGACCTCAGCTCTGGCTCCGCAGAGGAATCCTATGAGCGTGCACATCGCGTCGGTGAAAATACGGCACCAGCGGAACTGAACCGGCAGTTTGTCTTTCATGATAAGCGCGATTGCGTCGTACGAGGACACGCCTAAATCGGCGGTAATATACAGCGACGATGCAACACAGAAAATAAGAAGAGCCGCGGCAAGACATGCAATGCGCACGGGAAGCGTGTCCGCAGAGAACAGGCCGTCGAGTCCGCCCTTTGCGAAGTCTGCGACGGTGCCGACAATGAACAGATTGATGACAGTCGCAATGCCGAGGTAATGTTTGTCGACGATAAAGACAATCACAATAAGTACGCCCATGATGACCGGATACATAATGCCGTAGCGGAAATGAAACACGTCCGCCATGCCGACGACGAACGCAGTCCACGGATCGGTGCCCAGCTCTGCTTTACGCAGCAGCGCGACGACAACGCCCAGAAAGGCCGTGCCGATAAACGACATGGCAAGCCGGCGCAGGCTGAATTTCTCCATAAACCAGAATTTCATATCATCTTCCTGAAATGCTTCTCTATATCTTTGATGAGTTTATACTCGAACGAATCGACAAGCGCAAGCCACGACGCTTCCATCACGTCCGCAGAAACTCCGACGGTCGTCCACGAGTCGACGCCGTCGGTGCTTTCAATAAGAACGCGCACGTGCGATGCGGTCGCCGACTTTCCGTCGAGAACGCGGACTTTATAGTCGGTAAGACGGATTTTCTCGACGGCAGGATAGAACCGCACGAGCGCCTTGCGGAGCGCAATGTCGAGCGCGTTTACAGGACCGTCGCCCTCGCCCGCCGTCACTTCAATCTGCCCGTCGACTTCAACTTTTATCTGGGCGCACGCGTTCACGCCCTCCTCCGGACGCGGATTCATGCCGCTTGTCTGATAGTAGTGAAGCCTGAAGAACGGCTGGTACTTACCGATGATTTTGCGCACGAGCAGCTCGAAACTTCCGTCGGCCCCCTCGAACTGATAGCCTTCAAATTCGAGCTCCTTCATCTTTTTCATAATGTCCTTTACGAGGGGATTGTCCTTCGTGATGGTCGGGTCGAACTTCTGTATCTTCTCGATTATCATGCTGCGTCCGGCAACCTCGCTCATGAGGAACACGCGGGAATTGCCGACAGCTTCGGGAGCCACGTGCTCGTATGCGACGGGATTTTTGAGGACCGCGTCGATGTGCATGCCCGCTTTGTGTGCAAACGCATTCGCACCGACGTACGGCATCTGCGGATTGAGCGCAATGTTGGCAATTTCGGCAACCTGCTTCACCGTCGGCGTGAGCGTTTCGAGCTTGCCGTCAGGAACGCATCTGTATCCCATCTTGAGCTCGAGGTTTGCAATCACCGTCGAAAGATTCGCGTTCCCCGTCCGCTCCCCGAATCCGAGCAGCGTTCCCTGCACGTGGCGTGCGCCGGCCTGCACAGCAATGAGCGAGTTGGCGACTGCGAGACCGCCGTCGTCGTGCGTGTGTATTCCCACCACCGCCCTGCCGCCGAACTGGCCGACGACGGCCGCCACCGTTTCACGGCACTCGTCCGGAAGTACGCCGCCCTTCGTCTCGCACAGACTAAGGACAGTCGCCCCGCCGTCGAGCGCAGCCTCGAGCGTCTTCATCGCGTATTCCTTATTCTCGTGATACCCGGTAAAAAAATGTTCCGCATCGTAAATGACGTTGTGTCCGTTCTTCGTAAGAAAGTCGCACGTGTCGCGTATCATCGCAAGATTCTCCTGAAGCGTCGTCTTAATAATTTCCGTCACGTGGAACGTCCACGATTTTCCGAATATGACTACGTCGTGCGTTCCCGCCGCGAGCAGACTCTGCAGGTTCGCATCCTCCGCGCAGGAAATATCCTTGCGTCTCGTCGAACCGAACGCGCAGAGCTTCGCGTGCGAAAGCGGAATCTTCTTAATCTCCTGAAAGAATTCCATATCCTTGGGATTTGAACCGGGATTGCCCGCCTCGATATACGCTACGCCGAGCTCGTCAAGCGCCTGTACAATATGAATCTTGTCCTGAACAGAAAAGCTGATACCTTCGCCCTGCGCTCCGTCGCGCAGTGTGGAATCAAGAATGTCGATAGTTTTCTCTGATGACGCCATATTGTACCCCCGTAAAAAATATTTTTTCCACTATATAATAAACATGACGTTAAGTGAAGCAAAATAATATAAGTATAATTCCAAGCGATTTCCCACTAAATCAATAGATATTTACACAAATACAGTATTTTGATAGTATTATAACTTAAAGCAGCGTTTGCAAAGCCCGGAGGTAAAAATTGAAACGTATCGTTACAGTACAGGATATTTCATGCGTGGGAAAGTGCTCGCTCACAGTCGCACTCCCGGTTATTTCCGCAATGGGTGTTGAAGCGGCAGTCCTGCCGACTGCGGTTCTTTCAACCCACACTGCGTTCAAGGGATTCACGTTCAGGGATCTTACCGACGATATTGAACCTGTGTGCAGCCACTGGAAACAGGAAAAAATCAGCTTCGACGCAATCTACACGGGCTATCTCGGCTCGTTCCGGCAGCTCGAACTGATGTCGAAGCTGTTCGGCGGTTTCGGCGGAAACAATACGCTCATATTCGTCGACCCGTGCATGGCCGACAACGGCAGACTGTATCCGGGTTTCACACAGGAATTTGCGTTCGCGATGGCGAAGCTTGCAGGCAAAGCCGACGTCATCGTCCCGAATCTTACCGAAGCGTCTTTCATGCTCGGCATTCCCTACAGGCCTTCCGGATACGACGAAAACTACATCAGGGATATACTGAAAAGACTTGCGGCGCTGGGAGCAAAGAAAGTCGTCGTCAAAGGCGTCGAATTCAACAACGGCAGAATCGGCATCATGTCGTACGACTCCGCTTCAGGTTCATTCTCGAACTATTTCCATGAAAAACTTCCGACGAGCTTCCACGGCACCGGAGACATATTCGCAAGCGTATGCGTCGGCGCGCTCATGCGCGGATGGACACTGGAAAAATCATACGCGCTCGCGGCCGATTACGTCGTCGAAGCAATCAAAGCAACCGTCTCGCATAAAGACTACAACTGGTACGGCGTGGACTTCGAAACCGTCGTGCCGTATCTTGTTAAACGTCTGGAGAATAATAATTAATAATTATGTACCTTCTGTTCATTCGTCACGGCGATCCCGATTACACAATAGACTCACTTACCGAAAAAGGCATGCGTGAAGCGGACCTCCTTTCAAAACGCGTCGCCGGATGGCACGTCACCGACTTTTTCGTGTCGCCGCTCGGCCGTGCGCGAAAAACCGCCGAAATCGCCATGAAAAATACCGGGCGGACTGCGGAAGTCTGCGACTGGCTGCAGGAATTCTACTACCCCGTCGTCGATCCCGTCACGGGAAACAAGCACATTCCGTGGGACTGGCTTCCGTCGTTCTTCACCGATCAGGCGAACGCTCAGCTCAGCGACAGGGATGCGTGGATGCATTCACCCGTTATGGAAAACGGAGACATTCCGCGGCATTTTGAAGAAGTGTGCAGCGGCATCGACGGAATCCTTGCGCGCTACGGTTATATCAGGAAGGGCGGAATATACGAAACCGACGGAACGCACTGTCAGAAAGGCTTTCTTGCAAAATCGACCGACACATACAAAGAATCGTACGACGACCGTACGCTCGTGTTCTTCTGCCATCTGGGAGTCACGTTTGCCGTGCTCGGGCATCTGCTCAACATATCGCCGGTCCAGCTGTGGCAGGGATTCTTCATCGCGCCCGCGTCGCTCACAGTCCTTTCTTCGGAAGAGCGCGTCCCCGGCACGGCAGCGTTCCGCGTGCAGGTACTCGGCGACACGCAGCATCTGCACGACGGCGGGGAGCAGCCGTCCGCGTCGGGCTACTTCACCGACGTATTCAAACAGTAAACCCTCATTTACCCGTGAACACGCCGTGCAAATCATCAGGATTTAACCGGCAGTTCCCAGTTCCGACACCGTCGTCTTGAGCAGCGTTATCATATTCTGTGCGTTGCGGCCGAACACCGCGTTTATCTGCTCCCATGTGACGGGTTCCTCGTCCTCTTTCCACGAATCATAGTCAGTCGCCATAGCCACGGCGGCATACGGAATCTTCGCTTCGTTCGCGAGCATCGCCTCAGGGGCAATCGACATATTAACAACGTCCGCGCCCCATATGCGGAACATCTTCGATTCGGCGCGCGTCGCAAACCGGGGGCCTTCTTCGGTAATGACGCATCCGCGTTCGTGAATCGCAAGACCGATTTCCTTACCCGCCCTGTACAGCCGTCCGCGCAGAAAATCGTCGAACGGTTCGGGCATGGCCGTATGGACGGCACCTTCCTCGAACGAATCGAAAAATGTGTTTTTGCGGAAGCGCGTAAAGTCGATAAACTGGTCAAGCACGACGAAATGACCGCGGCCGATTTCCTCACGAAGCGATCCGCACGCAGTCGTAGCCAGAATGTGCGTAACGCCCGCCTCTTTGAGTGCGGTTATGTTCGCACGGTAGTTGACCTCCGTCGGACTGAACTGATGCCGTAAGCCGTGACGCGCCAACAGCACGACGTCCGTTCCGCCAATTTTTCCGAATTTCAGGCTCGACGACGGAGCGCCGTATTTTGTCGCAACGGTTTTCTCGTCTTCAATTGTGAACATGTCGGGATTATCAAGTCCCGATCCGCCGATAATGCCTACTTTCATAAAGAACTCCTGTAAAATGTCAAACGAAGTCTGAGTGTCAAAACGGCGCGCATCCGGATTTGCGGCAGGCAACCCCGGAAATGATTATTTATGAAAATGAATTTATAACGCTGCAATCTCGTCTTCGGAAAGACCGGTACACTGCGCTATGACTGCTGCCGGAATATCTGCTTTTTTCATATTGCGTGCATCTTCACGTTTCGCCAGCTGCGCCCCTTCCTGTTTCCCCTGACTAATACCCTGCTGTATGCCTTTCTGCATACCCTGTTCCAGCCCCTGTTCCATACCTCGTTCCAGCCCCTGCTGCATGCCTTTTTTAAGCGCATTTTCAAGCCCCTTCTCCTGCTGTTCCTGCCTATACGCAAGCTCGGTATTCCGGTCGCTTTCAATAATGTCTCTGTCAAATTCCCTCTTCCAGAGTACCCAGTCAGTGCTTATCCTGTCGAGCGTCTCCTTTGCTTCCATAATGCCTCCTTCCTCCGCTGCAAGCTTTCTCACATATTCCTGCCTGTCCGGATTATCTGCATCCAGGAAAAATTTACACCATTTCTGTTCCGAATTCAAGCTTTCCGGCGGCACGTCTCCCAGTGCGTCTATTTTGGGCAGTTCGAGAAATATGACAGTCAGTATGCCGGAGAGCAGATGCCCGTTGCGTTTACGCATGCAGTAGCAGCCTTCGGCCGCTTTGTCGTCTTTGTCGAATATAAAGTTCAGCAGTGAAATCTGGTAGACATGCGGCATATTCTGCCACTTGTTTCCCCGGTGAAATACCGAGTTGAGTAATCTCGCGCACATATATTCGGCACGGGAACCGAACGAGTGACTCTCGTTCACGCCCTGCCTATCAGCCCTACGGGCTGTTTCTGATAGGAATTTATTTGACTCGCCGCTTACGCGGCTGGCGAATCAACATCCGCTGCTTCACCGTCGTTGAACGTGCACGAAACGTCGAACCGGACTGCCTTGTCGCTGTCGTCGAGAACGGGCGGCTCGTTGCGGAAGCGGACTGTTTTTCGTGCAAGGTAATTCAGCAAAATTTCCTGTAACAGGGAGGTTCCCTATACTTGCCGTACGATTTCATTTGCCAATTCATACGCCAGGTGATATATTTGTATTAATTCTAAACTCGCTGTTAAAAAGCAGCAGATAACGTAAGGAGATGTCTATGGATAAGTATCAGTGCGGTGTATGCGGGTATGTCTATGACCCCGCGAAAGGTGATCCTGACGGAGGAATTAAGCCGGGAACAAAATGGGAAGATATCCCCGATGACTGGGTCTGCCCTGTCTGCGGAGCAGGCAAGGATTCTTTCAATAAAAAAGCGTAAATTGACTGAAGGGCTGTTTCGAAAACGAAATCGGACAGCCCTTCATAATTTTAAACCGTTATAATGAATACCGCGCACGTTCTCCGCCTATAAGTTTAGGTCTGGTCCGTGCACATACGATATGGGCTTCGCCTATCGTTTTCCGTGCAATGCGGACGGGAACAGCAACGTCACGCAGATGCATGCCTATCAGCGTGTCGCCTATGTCGATTCCCGCATGAGCCTTTATATGCTCCACCACGACGGGATGTTCGAAGCCGCGGTACGCCGCAGAGCCGAACGATCCGCCTCCGTGAACCCACGGAACAACGCATACCGGTTCATAATTGTATTTCTCAGCGCAGGCCTCTTCTACGACAAGCGCGCGGTTCAGATGTTCGCAGCACTGGGCCGCAAGAAAAATTCCCTGCGGATGAACGATGCCGTAAACTGCGTCGAACACTTTTCTACCGGTTTCTTCGCTGGAGCCCGTGCCTATTTTAGTTCCAAGGATTTCGCTTGAAGAACATCCGACGACAAGAATATCACCTTTTTTAAGGTTCGCTTCTTCAAGAAGCTCATTCACAACAAGCCGTGTTTCTTCAATTATGTCAGCCATACACACCTCTTTTTCTACTATAGCATGTCCGTTAAAAAACATATATAATTTTACAGGAGAAATATCCTGAATCAACAGCCTTGCCCCAAGGGTCGAGGTATGTAGTTCTCTAAAGGTATTGCAGTCGGGATTTAATACCCTATATACGCCCAAAGGGGCGGGGCATTAAACCATCCGCACGAATAAAAAATTCTCCGTCGGAGGTTTTCTAAATTATGTATTTTTCACCAACTGTACTGGAAAAAAATTCGAAATTCTATCTGAAAGTATTTATCCCCCTGTTTCTTACGTATATTCTGCCGATACTGACGTTCGGTCCAATCGCACTGTTCCTTGGAGCCGTGACGTTTGAAGAATACGTAAAAACCATCAGCGACCTTGTTTTGTATCTTATGCTTCTTCCGCTGATCAGTATTCCGGTTATAAGCTACAGAAACTTTCTCAAAAAGACGGCAACATACGACGGAACGGAACAATCGATAGTCGATATTAATAAAAATCTTAAATCCTTCGAACGCATCACGAGCGTAATTCCCGTTCTTTTATATATAGTTTTTGCCGTAATGGTTCATCTGAGGAGCATACAGCGGAATTTTGAATACACGGCCTTCAACGGAACATCGCCTTTTTTCTGCTGGTTTACCATGCTTCTGGGAATTACCTTTCTTTTTTCGCTTTTTACCTATGTCATTTTCATGCAGGAACTCGAACATCACCTCACATGGCTGCCGTACCGCACCGAATATCAGACTATGTCCATTGTCATGAGGGTAACGTTTGTCACCCTTATTGCGGTTGTCGGCATCGTTCTGATTATCGCGAGCGTTCTTCTCGTACCGACGAATCTGGACCGCTCGATCGGGGATCTTCTTTTTACAAAAGTGTTCCCGATGGCACTGCTTGCTTCCGTTCTCGGTATTCTGAACACGTTTATGGATATCAGGGATATTAAAAACGGGATTCTGCAGGTTGAAAAATTTTCCACCAATCTGGCGAAAGGTGATTACACCATTCCGAAAATGACTGTCATCAGCCGCTGCGAAATAGGCAGTCTTGTAAACGACATGAACGCGTTTTTGAACAGCTCAAGAACACTTGTCGGCAGCATCCACCAGTCCATGGCGACTTCGGGCGAAACGGCGGAAGCACTGTCCAGAACAATGAACAGCGCGGCGGGAAACGCTGCCAGCATCAATATGAACATAAAATCAGTCCAGGATGAAATGAGCAGTCAGTCGGCCGGCGTGGAGGAAACGAACGCATCCGTGAATCAGATTATGGCGCGGATACGCGAGCTTCACTCCAGCATTGAGTCGCAGGCCTCCGCGGTAAACGAGTCGTCCGCTGCAGTGGAAGAGATGGTCGCAAACATCCGCAGTGTGACCCAGATTCTCGAAAAAAACACAAGCTCGGTAAGTTCACTCAGCACTGCATCCGACGAAGGCCGCAGCAGCGTCCGCAGCGCGGTTGAAATATCGGACAATATCATAAAACAGTCGGCAGGGCTGCTTGAGGCAAGTAAAATCGTACAGAACATTGCAAGCCAGACAAACCTGCTCGCAATGAACGCGGCAATAGAATCCGCACACGCGGGGGAAGCGGGAAAAGGATTTGCGGTCGTCGCCGACGAAATCCGCAAGCTTGCGGAACAGTCGAACAAACAGGGCAAAGTGATAAACGACAGCCTGAAATCGCTGTCGGCCGCAATCGGGCAGGTTTCGAACAGCACGCGGGAAGTTCAGCAGAAATTCGATGCGATTTACAGCCTTGCTCAGACTGTGAGGGAACAGGAAACCGTCGTCATGAACGCTATGGCGGAGCAGTCCTCGGGAAATCAGCAGGTGCTTGACGCGATGAAGGATATCAGCGAGTCGACGAACAAAGTCCGCGACGGCGCGTCGGAAATGCTTTCGGGCGGCGAACAGGCTGTAAAGGAAATGAGTATCCTCGGCGACGCTACGCGCAAAATCAACGACAGCATGAAGGAAATGACGGAAAGCGTCCGGCAGATATCGGAATCAGTGCAGAATGTCGCCGAATATTCGTCGAAGAACAGGACCGGCATCACCGCGCTTGCGGAAACGCTCAATCATTTCAAGATTCAATAGATCCGAACAAGACCGATTACATATTTATTTTTCCGCATATTCTGCAAGGAACGCGGCGATCTTCCGTTCGTATCCGGCATTGTCCAGAATGGAACTTACCGCATGCTTCGCATTTTTAACAATCAGCAGTTCCTTCGGCGCACGGCACGCTTCGTAATTACGCCGCGACATTTCGGTCGGGACAAAATCGTCGCACTCCCCGTGTATGAACAGCACGGGAATTTTATTAATCCTGAGCGCGTCGAACGTCGAATATTCTTTGAGTCCGAATCCCGCTATGACGCGCGTGAGCAGCCGGGCGAAAATCATAACCGGGTGAACGGGCAGATGATTGAAGTCCTTAAGCACGTGCGCCATCTCCTCGTACGGCGACGTAAAGCCGCAGTCCGCCACGACAGCCCTCACGTTTGCAGGCTGTTCCAGTCCCAGCGACATGACGACCGTCGCGCACCCCATCGAAACGCCGTACAGCGCGACGGGCTGCTCCGTCCCGTTCCGCGCGTTTACGTACGCGACCCAGCCGCGGCAGTCGTAGCGTTCGTGCACCCCGAACGTCAGATACCGCCCTTCGCTTTCTCCGTGGGAACGCTGCGACGGAAGCAGAATGTTCCAGCCGCGGTCGTGAAAAAACTGTACAACGGGCAAAAAATCGCGGAGCGCACTGCTGTGAAAGCCGTGCATGCAGACGACAGTTCCCTTCGGATTTTCGGCCGGCAGATATTCGGCGCAAAGCCGGAGACCGTCGTACGACGTTATGTATACTTTCTCACGCTGCTGTCCGCTGTACCATGCGGCACAACTGCGGAGCCGGGGAAGATACTGTGCAAGCGCTTCGCTTTTTTCCGGAACGTCGTCGACAGGCGTATTTGAACGCAGAATGTTCGGACGAAACAGACACAGGTAAACCAGCGCGGTGCACGCCGCAAACAAAACCAAAACAGCAAAAAAAATCCGCAGAACAATCATTATTTTACCTCCGCCTTCCCGTACGACAGATACCACGTCTGAAAAATTTCCGCAGCGTCGCCGCACAGCTGACGGCACGGCCTTTTTTTATAATATTCCGCCGTACGTCCGGAGCTGACCGGATTCGTCATATCGGACGCGGAAGCAGGGCCTGACACGGCCTGCTCACCATTCAGAGCTCGTTCCGCCTGACCGAGCGGGACAAGTCCGAGCAGTTCCCGGCACACAATCGAGCCGTTCTTTTCACGAAACCGCGCGGCAAGCTGCTGCACAAGCTCATATTCTTTGTCCTTCGCGTTTTTGTCGGACGCATCGGACGAACCCGATGCCATGCCGAGCGCCATAAGCATGCCGCTCACCGAGCCGCAGACTTCCCGCATACGCCCCATGCCGCCGCCGAATGGCTGCGCAAGCCGCATAACCGCATCAAAATCAGCGCCGAGCTCTCCACAGAGCGCACCGATTACGGACTGGGAGCAGTTATGTCCCGATTGGAACAGACTCTCCGCTTTTTCGCGCGCCTGTTCCGGTGTCATACTGGTATCCATAACTGCAAGTATAACACATCTTCGTGTCCTGTTTATTTATTTCTGAAGATTTTTTTGAATATCTCTCCGATCACAAGGGGTATGAACGCAAATGCCAGAACTATTTCCCAATCGTTAACGGGCAGAGCTTCAACCTTAAATACAAAGGCCGCAAAAGGCATATACATAACGGCCAATGTCAGCGCCAGAGAAATCAGGTTCGCCTTCCATATGGTCCTGTTTGTAAACAGGCCTATCCTGAACATCGTATAGCTCCGGGACCTTGACGAGAAAGACATCAAAAGTTCGGACACGATTAAAGTCATAAATATTATCGACCGTGCATGCATCAGCTGGTCCGGGTCGCCGGCATATCTTTCCATTGCATAATAGAACGACATCAGAGATGCTGCGGCTACACCTGCGGCGATGGCAAGTATCCCGCCGAACATTTTCCTGTCGAGAATTGCTTCTTTTATATTCCTCGGAGGTTTGTTCATCGTATCGGGCTCCGCGGGTTCAACACCCAGCGCCATTGCGGGGAAGCTGTCTGATACCAGGTTCAGCCACAGCAGCTGTATAGGCAGAAGCGGAACTTCCCATCCGAGCAGAATCGCCACAAATACTATGAAAATCTCTCCGATGTTGCAGCTTAACAGAAAGAATACGAATTTTTTGATGTTGCTGAATATAATTCTTCCTTCCTCGACGGCGTTGACAATTGTTGCAAAGTTGTCGTCCGTAAGGATAACTTCCGCTGTATTTTTGGCAACGTCCGTTCCCGTAATACCCATGGCGACGCCGATGTCGGCTTTCTTAAGGGCAAGGGCGTCGTTTACGCCGTCTCCCGTCATGGCCGTGATGTTGCCGTTTTCCTTCAGAGCGGTTACTATTTTTACCTTGTGCTCCGGAGACACGCGGGCGTATACCTTTGTGTTCTTAACAATTTCCCTCATTTCCCCGTCGGAAAGATTGTCGAGTTCCGCACCCATCACCGCTTCTTCCTCCGACCGGGCCATTCCCAGTTCTTTTGCAATGGCGAATGCGGTTTCCTTATAGTCACCGGTAATCATAACAGTCCGGATTCCGGCGTTTTTGCATTTCTTTATTGACTCCTTCACTTCGGGACGGGCAGGGTCGATCATGCCGAACAATCCCAAAAATATCATGTCGTTTTCAACAAGCTCCGACGTTACATGAGAAGGAACTTCATCCCATGCTTTGTACGCTGCCGACAACACCCGCAGCGCCTGCTTCGCAAACTGCGAGTTTGCCGCAAGTACCTGTTCCTTCAGTTCCCCGGAAAAGTCGACTATTACGCCGTCCAATGCTATTTTCGAACATCTTTTTATTACTATATCAGGCGCACCTTTTGTAAAAGATACTATTTTACCATCGATGTAACCGGCATGGAACGTACTCATCATTTTTCTCGCAGAATCAAAAGGAAGCTCTTCAACCCTCGGATATGTTTTGTTCAATTCTTCCGAAGCCGCTCCCAGTTTTTCCGCAAATGTTACGATGGAACCTTCCGTAGGGTCGCCGAACATTTTGCAGCTTCCTGACGAGTTGTCTAAATGAGCATCGTTCGCAAGGGTGCCTGCGCAGACAAAATTTTTCAAATCGGGAAGAGCATCGATTCCTATCTGCTTCCCGTCAAGCTTTACGGCGCCTACAGGTTCGTATCCGCCGCCCTCTATTTCCAATACTTTGCCGTCAACGTAAGCTTTTACCACCGTCATTTCGTTTTGAGTAAGCGTACCTGTTTTATCCGAACAAATAACAGACGTCGCTCCCAAAGTTTCAACAGCCAGAAGTTTTTTAACGATGGCATTTTTCGCAGCCATACGGTTCATGCCTATGGCAAGAACTATCGTTACTATAGCAGGCAAACCTTCAGGGATCGCAGCGACCGCAAGGCTTATCGACGTGAGGAGCATATCCAGAACTCCTCTGCCCTGGAGCAGCCCAACTACGAATACGATGCCGCAGATGACGAGCGTCAGAGTCCCGAGAATTTTACCCAGCTGATTCAGCTTTATCTGCAAAGGAGTCTGCTCTTCTCCGTATGTCTGAATTTTTACAGCAATGTTTCCTATTTCCGTTTTATGGCCGGTTTCCACGACTGCGCCTTTGCCTCTGCCGTACGTAATTACGGTGCTCGAAAATCCCATGTTCGCCCTGTCGCCGATGCCGGCAGGACCTTCCAAAACGATCTTCGCGTCTTTATCAACAGGGACCGACTCACCTGTCAAAGAAGCTTCCTCAATCTTTAAATTTGAACTTTCGATAAGCCTTATATCAGCAGGAAGGATATCTCCCGCTTCAAGGACAACAATGTCGCCGGGAACAACATCAGCCGAAGGTACTTCAACCTGCCTGCCGTTTCTTAGTATCTTCGCGTCAGGAGCGCTCATCTTCCGAAGAGCTTCAACTGATTTTTCAGCCCTGCCTTCCTGATAAATGCCGAGTACGGCATTTACGACGACTATTGCAATGATAACTGCAGCGTCCGATACCTCACCTGCAGCTGCGGAAATTATAGCGGCGATTATTAAAATAATAATCAGAAAATCCTTGAACTGTTCAGCAAGTTTTACCGCGAAGCTTTTTTCAGCCTGCTCCTCCAGTTCGTTCTTCCCGTATTTCTCCAACCTCCGGGCCGCTTCCTGATCGTCCAGTCCCAGATTCTCGTCAGTCTTCAGTTCTGCAAGGACTTCACTTTTACCTTTGTTGTACCATTCCAAATCAAATCCCTCCGGTTTACGATATATTATAATGCAAATGAATATAATCACAATATAATTATAAGGTAACCGGCAGTTTAATTAAAATGTACAGAGTCTGCTGAAGACGGGATTATGAAGCTGAAAGCAGCAGCATGTATAACGCGGCTGCGGTGTACGGGTAACTTACTGATTCCCTATTACCTTGTACGAGTACACAACAAATTCGCCGTCCTTAAGCCTGTTTATGCCCGCTTCGACAGCGCCGCTTTCCGTGCGGACAGCACCGTGCAGTTCCACACGCTGCCCCTGGAGCGATTCGAGCTCCTCCAGCGTGAGTGTGCCTGATTTTTTTTCATCAAGGACAAGCGTGTAGCGCTTCCCGTTATCCGTCTCAAATCCCGGAAAGGAAAACGGCGCGTTGCCGTACATGTGCACGTAACCGGAGATAGTGTTCGCCGGCCGCCGGGCAAATGAGCTGAACAGGAGAGCAGCGGTACAAACCGCACAGACTGCAAAAAAAAGTTTCATCTTCATACTATTGCACCATGATATACAGATGTTCCGTACCGGACCCGTTCGTGCTGAACGTGAGAGTCACGGTACTGTCGGTGACTTCGCCGACGTCGACGAGCGTCATGCCGTACGGACGGATTTCGTACGCAGCGTTGTAGCCGTAGAGTTCCGGTCCGTCGTATTTGTAGTACGTTGTATTGCTGTAGCTGCTTGTAAAAGAAGAAGTGAACAAATCAGCCAAATTCCAAAGATCAAGTGCCTCGAGCGGATAAGTGTACGTAGTACTGTCGTCACTATATGAAAGTGTTTCGGCAGCTGCCTGATTGAAAGTCGGATAGGCATACGAACTGTCAGTTGTATTGAAAATGCACGCCTCTGCATACATTTTCAGCAAATCTTCTGCGTCATACGACGTACCGTTCACGCTGTTGACCGCGTGAACGACGGAAGACATGTCGACATACGCGTTGCTTGACATATCTGCAAGCACCTGCACGCCGCCGAACTGACGCAGCACCCACGCACCGAACGCATAACTGTTCGCGTACGAAAGAAGCGTAAGATATGACGAAGTCGAACGGTATTCGAGTCCGTTGTCCTTATAGCACCGTTCAAACAGAGGAAGACGGTCCTCGGGCGCGTCGTCGTAATCAAGTCCGAGATAATTCCGCATCATGTCCTCGCTGAGCATGGACATCATCTCGTTGTACCACGTCGACGGATCAAGCCCCTGATCCATATCCTTTACGCCCCAGTTTATCATGTGCTGGAACTCGTGCGCGAGCGTGGAATAAACGGTGTCGGTATAATCTACGGCATAGTAGGCGTCTATGTAGAAATACTTTCCCACATTCGAATAGTCAATTACACTGTTTGTTGTTGATGATGAATAATAATAATCTTTTGCATAGAAATAACCAACAATACCCGTAGAACTGCCGGACGACGCCGTATAATCGTTACCGATGTCGTACACGACGATGTTAACTTTTTGATAGGAAGTACCATTTACCGTATAAGATCCGGTATCATCATAATCAGACATGGATACTTCAGAAATAGTAGAAGCAGACCTTGCTGAGCGAGAGCCTTTTGCAAAACGAGATGGTGAAAGATCAACAGGAGCAACGAAATTTGTAATTGAACTTTTAGGACTGCCGCTGCCGGAACCTGTCTGATCTGAAGACGACTCTGCTGTACTTAAGGTAAGTCCGCTTCCTTCACTAACATACCGTGAGTACGATGAAGATACGGCCTCGGATGACGATGTATTAGTCTTTGCAAGATAGACTTCCTGACCAGAAGATAAACCACTAATTGTAATCGATGAAATATCGCTGCCTATTTCATACACAGGTGACGAAGATTCATATGTCCATGTATCACTGGAGGTCGCCGTAGTTGTATCAGATGAGGACAGACTGGCAGAAGAAGTCGATGATGCAAAAGTGGATGAATTATACAGATAAATTTTTTCTGATTCGTCTCCGAATATTTTCCGGACCATTGGATAAATTGCATCGAATTTCTCTGCCAGTGTCTTGGCTAGAGAAGAACTTATTTTCTCTCCAGAGGAAGAACTGCCACTAGTATAATTGTCACTTACAATCCACACATTGCAATAAGTTCCCATAGCCCTGAGCGTCGTAGTTTCCTTCGAAAACGTCGAAATATTCGAATCCTGATCAACGTAAATAGCTTTTGTTGTGGAATCAACAACAAGTGATGTAATTTTAGAACCAGATGACGAAGATGAGGAGGTCTTTTCCCCCCCCCCGCTTATCTGTTCACAGCTTATAAATACAAGCAGAACTGCTGCGGCAGTGAACAGTGTGATGAAATTTTTAAAGATATGGATATGTTTCATGGAATACCACCTTAAATGCAGAGCAAACATGTTCTACTTTAGAGGATAACCCATATCGCTTAATTTTTCGTGTAAAAGGTACAGTATATTTTTGAACTGCGGTCAGCATCCGGGAAGCGTGATGACGAACCGCGCGCCGCTTTTTCCGTCCGTGCGGCCCGTTTCGCTCACTGTTCCGCCGTGTATCTGGATAATGTGCGACGTTATGGAAAGCCCCAGACCGGTGCCGCCTGCGTCCCGGCTTCTTCCCTTGTCGACGCGGAAAAAACGCTCAAAAATGCGGCTGCGGAACTGCGGAGGGATGCCCTGCCCCGTATCCTGCACGACGATTTCCGCAAACAGTTTTCCCGCCGCGCCGGTCTTCCGCTGTATGCTGCAGTCTATGAGGGAGCCCGGCGGACAGTATTTTACCGCGTTGTCGATGATGTTGCCGACTGCCTGCTGATACAGCCCCGCGTTCATAAGCACCTGCATTTTTTCCGGTTCCGACCTGAAGGAAATCTGTATCTGCTTTTCTTCCGCCGAATGTGCAAAATTCTCGCACACTTCGCGCGTCGCTTCCACTATATCCGACGGAACCATATCAGGCAGTCTGCTGTCCTGTTCCAGGCGCGAAAGCGTGAGCAGGTCCTCGATTATGTTCATGAGCCGTCCGCTCTGGGAATCGATGATCTCGAGGAAATGACGCGTCGTGTCCCTGTCCTGCAGCGCGCCGTCGAGCAGCGTTTCGGTGAATCCTTTGATTGATGTGACCGGAGTTTTGAGCTCGTGCGAAACGTTCGCTACGAAATCCCTGCGCACCTGCTCGAGTTTTTTCAGATGCGTTATGTCGTTGAGGATGAGCAGATAACGCGCACCGGCCTGCCCCTGTGCGATGTTCACGCAGTTCACGAGCAGGCTGCGGTCGGCCGTAAGCGAGCGCACCTCCGCCTCGATTCCGTCGGAAGGCAGCGTATCTCCCTTCACGGCTTTCTGCGCGAGAGACAGGATGTCGGCGGTGTAGACGAACGACGCGAGCGAAAAAGGAACGGCATGCACGTTTGCACCGCTGAACATCTGCGACGCGGCGGCGTTGTATTCGACGACGTTCATATTTTTGTCGAATACAACAAGTCCTTCGGTGATGCCGCTGAACACGGCTTTGAATTCGTCCCTCTTTTCCGATATGTCGTTTATATTTCTGCTGATTTCCTTCGCCATGCTGTTCATCGCTTCGCCCAGTTCCTGCAGCTCCCGGGGCGAACGCACGGCGGGTTCGTATTCAAGACTTCCCGCGCGGTACTTTCCCGCCGCTTTGCGCAGGTCACCTATCTGCCGCACTATGTACGCCGAAACGAGGAACGATACGATCAGTATGGCAATAAGTACGAATACTCCCGTCGCTTCCATTGAGCGGCGCACGTTCGACGAAAAGAAGACGCTCGTATAGACGGGCATGGAAAGACGGAGTGCGTAATCGGCATCAGCAATTTTGAGCGGGACGGCATAATACATGACGTCGTTTTTCGACACGGTGCTTTTCCGCACGGCTTTCCCTTCGGCTCCGCCGAGCGCCGCTTTTACTTCCTCGCGCGTCCGGTGATTTTCAAGCTTCGTTATATCCGCCGCATCGGAGTCGCCCACGACGACGCCGTCCGAATTGATGAGCGTAATGCGGAAATCGGGATTGCGCGACGCTATATCCTTAACAAACGAATCTACGTCGTCCGCGTGCTGCACGACGAGCGGCGATATCGCCTCCGCAAACGTCTGCAGATTCTGCTCGGTCTGGTCCTGGGCTGTGTTCCGCAGTGCGTTCAGGTTCTGCACGAGCAGCAGAAAAAATCCTGCACAGAGTACCAAGCCGTTCACAAGAAAAAGAAATACCCATGTCGGAAGCGATTTGCGCTGTATCATTTACCTACTCCGCCGTGTCGTCTTCGCACATGCGGTAGCCGACACCTCTGATTGTCTCGATGACGTCTCCGGCTCCCGCTGCGTCGAGTTTCCGCCGTATGCCGAGTATCTGTACGTCGACTGCCCGGTCTGTCACCGGGTACGATTCGCCTTTTATTGCGTTGATAATCTGCTGGCGCGAAAAAACCTGCCCCGGATGCTGTGCAAGAAATATGAGTATTGCGAATTCCGTCGCGCTTAAATCGACGGGAGAACCGGCGACGGTGACTTCGTGCTTCAGCGGATTGATTCCTATGCCGCGCACGGTGATTTCGTCGGACGCCGAAGAAGACTGCTTCGAGGCGTTTTCCATACGGCGCAGCACCGACTTTATGCGCGCAGTGAGCACTTTCGGCGAGAACGGTTTCGTCACGTAATCGTCCGCGCCGAGTTCAAGGCCTGCAACGATGTCGGCATCCTCTGTCTTCGCGGTCACTATGATGATAGGCACGGCCATCGTTTTTGTGTCGTTTTTGAGTACGCGGCACACGTCGAGGCCGCCCATGTCCGGCAGCATCAGGTCAAGAATAACAAGAGAAGGATTCTCGCTCCGGGCGAGACGCAGCGCCTCTGTTCCGTTTTCCGCCGATACCGTTCCATATCCTTCTTTTTCAAGGTTGTACCGTACAAGCTCGCGGATCGGCGCTTCATCATCAACTATGAGAATCTTCATGTCTCCATTATACCCCGCCGTCTTCCTCTGTGCTATGGTTGAGCATGGAGAGAACGGCTTCCGTAATATTAACCGTATGGTCCCCGATACGCTCAAGATATTTTGCAATCATGAGCGTCTCAAGCGCCTGCCCTGCGATTTCCCTGCTCTGTGCCCCGCCGCCGCACATCATGTCCACCAGTTCTTTCTTCACTGTCTGGAAAAGTTCGTCGACCGTGTCGTCCATCTGCTGCACGCGCTCTGCGAGCGCAGCATCCCTGCGGACGAAAGACGAAACCGCGTTCGTAAGCATTTTAATCACGGCATCAGCCATTTCCGCTATGTGCACGTTGCTTTTGCTCGTCGTGAGGTCTATATGGCGCGAAATCTCCGCAATGTCGCTTCCCTGATCGGCAATCCGTTCCATATCGGTAATCATGCGGAGCGCGGCGCTGATTGTCCGGAGATCGCTCGCGACAGGCTGCTGCTGCAGCAGTAATTTCATGCAGAGCGACTGTATTTCGCGTTCCTTGCCGTCGGTATCGCGCTCTGTCTGAATCGCGCGTTCCGCCATCGCGTCTGTTCCGGTAAGAAGCGCCTGCGTCGCATACGTAATGCAGTCCTCGCACTGCGCGCCCATAAAAATAAGATTATCATTCAGCTCTTTGAGCTGGTTTTCGAATTTTTCACGCATCTCAGCCGAACCTCCCCGTGATGTATTCTTCCGTCTTTTTGTTGTGCGGCGACGAGAAAATCTGTTCCGTTTCGCCGTATTCGATTACTTTTCCGAGCAGGAAAAACGCAGTCTTATCGCTGATACGCGCGGCCTGCTGCATGTTGTGCGTGACAATCACGATTGTATATTCCTTCTGCAGTTCCGATACAAGGTCCTCTATTTTGCTCGTCGAAATAGGATCGAGCGCCGACGTCGGTTCGTCCATGAGCAGCACTTCGGGATTGACCGCAAGTGCACGCGCGATGCAGAGCCGCTGCTGCTGACCGCCGCTCATGCCGAGCGCGCTCTTGTACAGCCGGTCCTTCACTTCGTCCCAGATCGCGGCGCCACGCAGTGATTTTTCCACAATACTGTCGAGTTCCCCCCGGTTTTTTACGCCGTGCGTGCGCGGACCGTACGCGATGTTGTCGTAAATGCTCATCGGAAACGGATTCGGTTTCTGGAACACCATTCCGACGCGTTTCCGTAAAATGTTCACGTCGATATCCTGATAAATGTCCACTCCGTCGAGAAGAACTTTCCCGTCGATCACACAGTCAGGGATAAGATCGTTCATTCGGTTGAGCGTTTTGAGCAGCGTCGACTTTCCGCAGCCGCTCGGTCCGATGAACGCCGTCACCTTATTCGCAAGCAGCTCAAGATTCACGTCGTAGAGTGCCTGAAAAGTGCCGTAATGCAGGTTCACGCCCTTTATGCTGATTTTCGACGCAGGTTCCCCCGCATTTTCAGCGGTAGTTTTCTGTTCCGAAAACCACCGGGCGGGCTGCGCCTTCTCTGATTTTTCAGTCTTTACTGCCGTTATAGTTGCTGTTTCATCCATTTTTCTTCCCCCTGGAAGCAATTTTTTCGAGCCGTCCGGAAATCCAGTTCAATACAAGTACGAACACAAGAAGCACGACGGCCGTCGCGTACGCCTGCTCCGTTTTAAGTCCTTCGCTCCACAATGAATACAAATGTACCGCAAGCGTCCTCCCGCTTCCCATAAGGGAAGAGGGAATGTGCGCGACGGTTCCGGCAGTATACAGAAGCGCCGCGGTTTCCCCGACGATGCGCCCCGTGCTCAGCACAATGCCGTTCACAATGCCGGGCACCGCGGCCGGAAGCACTATTTTAAACACCGTCCGCAGTTTTCCCGCACCGAGTCCGAAACTTGCCTCGCGGTACGTGTCGGGAACGGCGAGCAGCGCCTCTTCCGTCGTGCGCATAATCACCGGCAGAATCATGACTGCGAGCGTGCAGCAGCCGGCAAGCAGCGAAAACTGCCACTTGAGCGTGGTTACGTACAGAAGGTACCCGAAAAGGCCGTACACGATCGACGGAATGCCGGAAAGCGTTTCCGCCGTTATTCTGATGACGCGCACGAACCTGTTTCCGCGGCGCGCGTATTCGGCAAGATAAACCGCCGCCCCTACTCCGACCGGAACGGCGAGCAGGAGCGAAAGAAGCGTCACGGTAAGCGTATTCACGAGCGCCGGAAACAGGGACGCGTTGTCGCTCGAATAATGAAAGGCAAACAGCGACAGTGAAAAATTCGGAAGGCCCATGTACAGGATGTACGCAACGAGCCCTATGATAACCGCCGCCGTAATTCCCGCGCTGGCATACACGACCGCGCGCAGCATGTAAGACTGTGATGTCTGTTTCATATATACCTCAGTCCCCACGCTTTTTAGCAAGCATGAATATCAGGTTGATAATCAGTATGAAGAAGAAAAGCACGACCGCCGTCGCGATAAGCGCCTCGCGGTGAAGGCCCGACGCATACCCCATTTCAAGAACAATGTTGGCGGTGAGCGTGCGCACTCCCTTTAAAAGACCGCGCGGCATGACAGCCTGATTTCCCGCCACCATGATTACAGCCATCGTCTCACCGACGGCCCTTCCCACACCGAGAATGATTCCCGCAACAATTCCGGAACGTGCCGCGGGGAGTTCCGAGAAAAACACGCTCCGCTCCTTGCACGCACCAAGCGCGAGAGAGCCCTCGTAATATCCTGAGGGCACCGCGCGGATAGCCGCCTCGCTCACCCCGACGATCGTCGGCAGAATCATGACTGCGAGCACTATTGCTGCCGCAAGAATGCTCGTACCGCTTCCGCCGCCGATTCTTCCTATCAGAGGAACGATTGCCGTAAGTCCGAAAAAACCGTATACGACCGACGGAATACCCGCCAGAAGCTCCACTCCGCTTTTCAGTGCGGGATATATCCGCTTCGGACAGAACCGCGCCAGAAAGACCGCCGTCAGTATACCGACAGGTACGCCGAGTACGATTGCGGCGGCCGTCACGGCGATGCTTCCCATAACCATCGGAAATATGCCGAACAAATCGAGCTCGGGCTTCCACTTCATTCCGAAGAGGAAGTTGCCGAATCCTATCTTCCCCATTGCCGGCACACCGTTCGCAAACATGAATATGCAGATAAGAACGACGGCACCGACAGACACACACGCAGATGCAAAAAACACATATTTCATAGCCGCTTCTCTGCCGTTGTTTTTCATACCTGCCTGCCTATTTCAGCTCCGTCCACTTTATGATTTCACCCGTAAATATTCTCCGGACCTGTTCCTTTGAAAGACCTTCAGCAGGATTGACTTTGTTCACGATTATCGCAATTCCGTCCAGAGCGATTTTTGTCCCCGTCACACCCTTCGCAATTTCGCCGTCGGTAAGTTCGCGGCTTGCCATACCTATATCGCACACACCCTGCGTCGCGCTGTTTATGCCGGTCGTCGAATCACTCTGGGAAACTTCCACCGTAACCCCGGGGTTTGCAGCTTTAAACGCTTCCGCGAGTTTTTCCATCACGGGAAACACCGAGGAAGAACCCGCGACAGTCACTTTGCCGGTCTTCACGTTTACCATATATGCCGGATTTTTTACCGCAGCTATGTATCCGTTCTTTTCGATGACAGCCTGTCCGTCTGAGGAAAGAATGTAGCGGTAAAATTCCTTAGCCGCGTCGCTCAGGTCCGGCTTCGTAACAATATTAAACGGCCTGCTGATTTTGTAGCTTCCGTTCCTGATATTCGCGACGGAAGCTCCCGCTCCGTCGATTTTAAGCGCCTTTACCGCGCTGTTGAGAGAACCGAGCGAAATATACCCGATTGCCGAGCTGTTTCCGGCGACCGACGTAAGAACGACTTCAGTGCTGTTCGTAATGTCCGCGGTATCGACAGTCATGTCGACTTTCTTACCGGCAGCATTCTTAACCTCGACGCCGAACAGTTCAATGAACGCGCCGCGCGTTCCCGAGCCCGATTCACGGGAAATGACAGTAATGTCGTCTCTCATGCCGCCGGCATCTTTTGACCCCATCGCGGAGGCAGCCGGCAGACACACGGCGGATGCTAAAACAAAACCAAAAAATTTAACCAGTTTCATATAATGCCCTCCTGAAGCATTAGTTTTTCGTTTATCCGTTCAAAATGTACAGAGGATATGTAAGGAACGTGTAAACGGATTGTTAGAATTCGGTTAAAAAAATTATTACTTTCCCGCATCCATGAAATCGACAGCATGATGCAGGAAGTCCATCAGGGAATGATTGAGCGGACGAGTACCGAATCGTTCAGCGGCATCGACATACTTCATTCATACGCGGAAAAACTGCAGAAAAGCATGGACAATATTTCAACGCAGGTGTCCCGCATGGGGGAACTGTCGGAAAGTGCGGCGCAGACTTCGAACAGAAACAGCATTATCGCGGAGGAAGTGTCCGAACTGGTCAATTCTTTCAAAACAGAGTAAAATGCCCGCATGGATACCACGCAGGAACCGGAACAGCCTGAACTCTTCGGCGCAATCATACGGAAACTGGAAGCGGAAGAACAGCAAAAATCCGCGGAGCCGAAACAGAAAACTGACGGAAAACACGACAACGTGCAGCGGTGCATACGGCCGGCAAATCAGGCAGACGGCGCAGACGCGTCCGTTCTTCCCGGCGCGGAAGCGTACGTGGAGAAAACGGAATTCACCGGCGTGCATACCGGAGCAGTCAGCCTGTACGACGCAGTATACACGGACTGCACGTTCAACGGCTGCTCCTTCAATAAGACTGATCTGACAAACACGACGTTCACCGACTGCACGTTCGTAAACTGCGAACTCATCATGTGCAAAATCGACGGCACAACGATAGACAGTGCTTTTAAATCCTGCCGGCTTACCGGAATAAATTTCACTGAAGCATCCGAATACGGATTCAGCCCCGACTTCACCGACTGTCTGCTCGACAGCTGCGTATTCTACGACAACACGCTCAACCGCACCTCTTTTCTTGACTCGACGCTGCGCAATACGGATTTTACGAACTGCCGCCTGAAAAACGTCGACTTCAGCGGTTCCCGTTTTCAGTCGGCTGTCGTACTCGGCTGCAGTCTGGAAGGCTCCGATTTCCGCACTGCCTCCGGCTATTCCATAGACCCGTCCGCAAACAAACTCAAAGGCGCCCGTTTCAGCCTGCCTGAGGCAGCAAGCTTTTTCAGATACATAGGCGTGAGTGTGGAGTAAAACGTACGGTAAATATACACGGAAGTCTATCTGCTTTCGGAAAAGACTCAGTGTAGTTACCTCATACCGAAAACTGTCCGCTTACACAGGAAATAATTCAGCGAGCTCCGGCTCGCCGGAATAGGCGAGATTCGCTCGCGGAATTATTTCCTGCTCCGCGGACGGTTTTCGGTATACGATGCAGCGAATGAAACATTTCTAAAAACAGCCAGGTCTGAAATATTTACCGGCGTTTACCGGGCGAAAACAACCGTACGTTTTGACTCTGCGCAAACGGAAATATGAAACCAGCCTGGTTTCACGATGAAATGAGCCTGGTTTCAGAATGAAATCAGCCTGGTTTCACGATGAGACCAGGCTGAGTGCAGAATTTTTATCATACATATCCGAAGTATAATCATGCCTTTCGCAGCAATTAACCATGTGCTTCCGGAATAATTGTTCCAAGCTTCAAGCGCACCGGAGCTCATCTTTATGGAGAGAATTTCCGGTAAGTACGACTCTTTTCGCTTCATAAACGTCAGTAAATATTTCAGCTGTACCAGTTTTTAGAAGTATTTATTAGTTACACCGTATACAGAAAAGCAGGGAGCGTAGCGAAAAATAAATCCCCGTGTGACTCTCGCCTATTTCGGCGAGCCGGAACACGGGGATTTATTTTTTGCGGAAGCGGACTGCTTTTCTGTATACGGTAACTAAGCAAAATTTCTTCCAAAAAGCAGGGGGGCTCCGTGTATATTTACCGTACGTTTATTTATATGCTTTCTGATATATGCTTATGACTGCCGTATCGTCGAGCTCTATGCGGTCGTTTTTGAACAGACGGGCCATGGCCGAATGCGCGTTTTTCGAGAACGTCTCGAATTCGTCGGGCGTAATGCCGTAGTCGCTCATTTTGAGTCCGGCAACGCCGCACTCTTTCTGGAGCTTGTCGAGCGCCTTCACAATGTCAGAGGGACGGCGCGCGTGTTTCATGCCGAGTGCCTGTGTAAGTTTCACAAGACGCTCGTCGCACACGTGATGCTCCGCAAAGTATCCGAAATATGATTTGCACAGCATAATAAGCCCGGCTCCGTGCTCGAGCTTTTCGTGATATGCGGAAAGCGCGTGTTCCATCGAGTGTTCGCTCGTACAGCCGCTTATGTCCATGACGACGCCGGAAAGCGTATTCGCAAACGCCAGATGTTCGCGCGCTTCAGTGTCGTTTCCGTCATTTACCGCACGCGCAAGATATCTGCCGACATTCTCGACTGCGGTAAGCGCGTACATATCGCTCATGAGATTCGCTTTTTTGCTGATATATCCTTCAAGCGAATGGAACAGTGCGTCGAATCCCTGATAGGCGGTGAGTTTGGAGGGAACGGTCGTCATAAGTTCAGGATCAACGACGGCAAGTTTCGGGAAAACGCATTCTCCGCCCACTCCCATCTTTTCGTGCGTCGCTTCGTTCGTGATAACGCCTACACCGTCCACCTCGCTGCCCGTACCGGCAGTCGTCGTAATCGCGACGATCGGAAGCGGCGTGACAGCCACGGGCATACTTTTTCCCGTACCGCCGAGCGCGTAATCCCACAAGTCGCCGGGATTCACCGCCATAATTGCAATCGCTTTTGCAGAATCCATGACGCTGCCGCCGCCGAGCGCGACGACGAAATCGCAGCCGTTCTCCCTGGCAAATGCGGCTCCCGCTTCCACTGTCGTTTTAAGCGGATTCGCCTGCACTTTGTCGAACACAACGGCGTCTATACCTGCCGTTTTCAATTCACGCACCGTACGGTCGAGATACCCGTTGGCACGGGTCGACTTTCCGCTTGAAATGACGACAAGCGCTTTCTTACCGAACAGCTTCTGCTCATGAAGCCCGTTCAACCTGCCTGCTCCGAACAAAATCCTCGTCGGTACATACATTGAAAAATCAGACATAAGATACTCCGTAATAATTTAGAATAGAACTGCTATATGGTATACAATTAATGCCGTAATCCATGCAATACCCGTCGCAAACGTCATGGCGCTCACCGCATCCTTATTTCCTATTTCCCGCCTTACTGCCGCAAACGCCGCAACGCACGGCATGTAAAGCAGCGTAAACACGAGGAACGAAACTGCCGATGCGGGAGTAAGCATCGTACGCAGAACCGCGGAAAGACCTGCGCCCGTCGCACCGCAGAGGACGGCGAGCGTACTCACGACTGCTTCCTTCGCCGTAAGCCCGGCGACAAGGGCAGTCGCAAGGCGCCAGTCGCGGAATCCGAGCGGATAAAAAACGGGCGCAATAAGCGACCCGAGCGACGCAAGCATACTCTTCGACATATCGTCGACGAGATTCAGCCGCGTGTCGAAGTGCTGCAGAAACCATATGACGAGCGTCGCGGTGAGTATGATGGTAAACGCCTTGCGGAGAAAATCCTTTGCCTTTTCCCATGTCGAAAGCCACATGTTCTTGAGGCTCGGCATGCGGTATGCGGGAAGTTCGAGCACGAACGGGACGGGTTTCCCTTTAAATGCGGTATTCTTCAGAAGAAGCGCGGAAATAACGGCCATAACGAATCCGCCGACATACAGACAAACCATTACGAGCGCGGCGTGTTCCGGAAAAAACACCATCGAAAACAGCGAGAAGACCGGAAGTTTCGCGCTGCACGACATGAACGGGATGATGAATATCGTCATCTTTTTGTCGCGGCGGCTCGAGAGCGTGCGCGTCGACATGACGGCGGGTACCGAGCAGCCGAAGCCGATGAGCATCGGAACGAACGATTTACCCGACAGTCCGATTTTCCGCAGCGCTGAATCCATGACAAACGCGACGCGCGCCATATAGCCCGTATCCTCAAGCATGGCGAGAAAAAAGAACAGCACGAGGATTGTGGGCATGAACGAAAGCACGCTGCCTATGCCGGTGCACAAACCGTCGACAATGAGCGAGTGCGCGGTCGACGCGAGGCCGTACGCGGTGAGCGCGCGGTCTATGATGCCCGTAATCCGCTCGAGACCGGCGCCGAACAAGTCGCTCAGCCATTTACCGATAAGACCGAACGTAAAATAAAAAATAAGCGACATGATGCCGAGAAATATCGGAATGGCCAGGTACTTGCTCGTGAGCACCGCGTCTATTTTCGTCGAGCGCTTCTGTTCTATCGTCTCACCCACGCGGTGCACACAGTCGGACGTCACTTTCGCTATGTACGCGTAGCGCATATCAGCGATTGCCGCAGCGCTGTCGGTCCCGGCGTCGCGTTCCATCTCTGTCGTAATGTGACCGAGAATGTCGTGCTCGTTTTCGTTGAGTCCGAGTTCTTCGAGGATGATTTTATCGCCCTCGATAAGCTTCGTCGCACAGTACCGCGCAGGCAGACCGCGCGCCTCGCAGTGGTCCGCAATGAGATGCGTCATCGAGTGAATCGCCTGATGCACCGGCCCGATGTCGCAGAAGTCGATTCCGGCGGGCTTCTTTTTATTAACGGCAATGTCCATAAGGCGCTGCACAAGTTCGGATATACCGTCGCCTTTTATTGCGGAAATGGGAACGGCTGCAAGCTGCATGTTCTCCTCGAGCTTCAGAACATCGACGGAGTTGCCGGCCGCGGTGACCTCGTCCATCATATTAAGCGCAAGCACCATCGGTATGCCGAGCTCCTCAAGCTGCAGCGTCAGATACAGGTTCCGTTCGATATTCGTCGAATCGATAATGTTAAGAATCGCGTCCGGCTTGTCCTTCATGAGAAAGTCGCGCGTGACTATTTCCTCGGGCGTATACGGCGAAAGCGAATAGATGCCGGGAAGGTCGACGACTTCGATTGTTAAATTTTTTTCGTTCGACGCTTCCGGCTGGATGAACGACTGCTTAATAAATCCGCTTTTGCGTTCCACCGTAACGCCGGGAAAGTTACCGACATGCTGCTGGCTTCCCGTAAGCTGATTGAACAGCGACGTCTTTCCGCAGTTCTGATTTCCGACAAGCGCAACAATCCGTTTCATCGTGCGCTTCCTTTACAGTACGGACACGCAGCGGCGGAACACGCTCTGCATGAATACGGGTCGTCAGGCTGCTCAAGCTCGACTTTTTCCGCGTCGTCCCTGCGGAGCGTAAGCTCGTACCCCCGCAGATTAAGTTCCAGAGGATCGCCGAGCGGCGCCGTCTTACGCACGAGAATCCGGGTTCCCGGCGTAAGTCCCATATCAAGAAGGTGATGACGTAGCGTGTCTTCACCGCCCACATTTTTTATAACACCGCATTTTCCCGGTACAAGTTGGGATAGTTTCATATCCCTTACAATATAGTTAGTTTAGACTAACCAGTCAAGCTTCATTAAAGCATATCATTCACAACCGTGCGGTACTTTTATTATTTAACCTACAGCGCGGCTTATCAGCAGAGTCATGTCAAAATATCCGTTATAAGCTATTTCGTAATAAAATTTCCTGATTCGTCTTTATCCATAAATTCGAATGTATAATAATTAGAAAACAATGCACTGGATGACGAAATAGTACCATCTTCGTTCATTCCTGTAAATTCAAGATTATTAAAAAGAAATGCCCTCATTACAAGACCTTGCCCTTCGCGGCAAAAGAATTCAGCCATCATATATTTATATCCTTTTCCGTATTCTGATTTTGGATTCTGAATGAATGTTGTGCAGCCGAAGTCTCCATTAAATTCTTTTTTAACATCCGCATCATTAAAATTTGAAAATGAATCGGAAGATACTTCAAACCCGGCTATATTATTTATACACACCATAACCCACACAGCATATTGCATTTTCAACGTATTTGCATCACCGCCTAAATCAGTAAATAGAGAATATCTTACTTCACCTTTAATATTATTTTTATCGATTTCGAATGACTGTGTTATATTTACATCATCATTTTTTTCAGATTCAATAACTTTCATGTCCTGTGTTTGATAATAAATAACATCAAATTCCTTTTCCGAGTCAGTTATTTTATAACGAGTCCCAACTATTTCCGCGTTTAAACAGCTATAGCTGATTAGAAAACTAATTAACATAAATAAATATTTCTTCATTTTTTTCTCTCTTTACAGCTTTTTCAATCGTCGGCCCTCAAATACATATTGTGCAATAATAGTTAACACTAAAAAACATGATATGTCACAATAACAGGATTTTATCAATGAGTAAAATATTATCCCTGTAAAGCTGACATTGTTCCACAAACGCCAACCTCCCCCGTGCGGCTGTACGCCGCCCGGGGAACCGGCAGCAGTTTCCGGAGATACTGGCAGCTTTACTTTAAAAGCGAATCGAGCGCCTGCTGGCGGGCGGCAATGACGCGGTCGCACCACTTGTCGAATTCCGGATCGGGAATCTGACACTCTTCGTGCGACATGATGTAGGCCACCGTTTTCCGGAGCCCCTGCGCCATCGTCGTTTCCGTGCGGAATGAGGGAACGAGTCTGCGGAGTTTCGAAATGTCGAACAGCACGGGATACGATTTGTCGCCGGTCAGTTCTCCGCGGAAGTCGTACTGCGTTCCCGCTTCTCCGAGAAAATCCGAAGAAATGTGGACGGCGTGCAGCTGTACGCCGAGAGCGTCGGCTATGATTTCGTGAATCTGATTCCAGCTGAGCCGTTCGTCAGACATAATCTGCACGGCCTGCCCGACTGCGCGCGGGTTGCCGAGCAGCCCTGAAAATCCGGAAGCAAAATCGGTGTTGTAGGTAAGCGTCCAGAAAGTAGTCCCGTCGCCGGGAATGATGACGGGCTTGCCCTTCAGCATCCGGTCGAGTACCTGATAGCTTCCTTTCGCGCCGTGCAGTGCAACGGGCACGCTTCGTTCGTCGAACGTGTGGCTCGGGCGCACAATCGTAACCGGAAAGCCGTTCTCCCGGTACTTTTTCATGAGGAAATCCTCGCCTGCTATTTTATTCCGCGAATATTCCCAGTAAGGATTTGCGAGCGGCGTACTTTCCGTAATGAGGTAGTCTGCAGGCGGTTTCTGATAGGCGGAAGCGGAGCTGATAAAAATAAACTGCTTCGTCTTACCTTCGAACAGACGGACGTCGCGCTCAAGATCCGCAGCCGTGAATGCAATAAAATCGGCTACCGCGTCAAACGTCATGCCGTCGAGTTTTGCAGCAGCCTCCCGCTCGTTGTGAACGTCGGCATGCAGTTCGTGAACGCCCGTAAGGCCCGTACCGCGGTTGCCGCGGTTCAAAAGCCACAATTCCTCGCCCTGAGCAATCAGCCGTCTGGAAATAGCCATGCTGATAGTTCCCGTTCCGCCGATGAATAAAATTTTCATTACGTACCTCCGGATATGCTGTTTAATGATTCCGCATATGTAAACAGTATAAACGTAAATCCGTTTTTTTCAACAGAATTCCGGTCAGCGGATGATGTTCCTTACGCCTTCGGCAATGCGTTTCGCGACTGCGGGATTATTCATCGTGTACAGATGAATGTATTCGAAACCGTTCGCACACAGGTCGATTATCTGGCTCACCGCGTACGACAGGCCCGCGTCGAACAAAGCGTCTCTGTTTCCGTCATATTTGTTAATAATTTTTTTGAACCGTTCGGGAAGCGAAGCTCCGCACAGCGTCACCATTTTTTCAATCTGATTCCGGTTTATCACCGGCATAATTCCCGCGCAGACGGGCACATCTATTCCCGCAATGCGGCAGTTCTCCACGAACGAAGTGAACATGCCGTTCTCGAAAAACAGCTGGGAAATGAGCAGTTCCGCGCCTGCCTCCTTCTTTTTTACGATCGCACGGATATCCGAAATACGGTCAGGCGACTGCGGATGGCACTCGGGGTAGCACGCCCCCGCGATGCAGAACTTCGTCCCCTGCGTTCTGCGGATATAGGCAATAAGATCGGAAGCGTGGGGAAAATCATTCTTTTCCGGTACGCCTTCGCGCTTGTCGCCGCGCAGCGCGAGAATGTTTGTAAGCCCGTTGGCGTCAAGCTGATTCAGGAAATCGTCAATCTCCGATTTGCTGTAGCACAGACAGGTAAGGTGAACGAGCGGTTCAATGCCGTACTCGTCCTTGATTCTGCGGGAAAGTTCAATCGTTTTGTTGTTGTTCGAGCTTCCGCCGGCGCCGAACGTGACGCTTATAAAATCGGGTTTCAGCCCTGCAAGAATGTCGAGCGTCGCCGTTATGTCCGAAAGCCGGGAATCGTGTTTTGGGGGATATATTTCAAACGACAGGTTCGGTCTGCCTGATACAAACTGATTTATTATTTTCATACGTCATTTTATCATCTTCCCGCCTCCGCCGGCAAGTCCGCATCTTTTTTTCATAAAAAAAACCGTTCCTCATGCAGCAAGCACGGGAACGGTTTTATACGCTGCTTAAAAGCAGTACTTATTTGCTGATGACGCGGAGCATTTCGCAGAGTTTGTTCGAATAACCCCACTCGTTGTCATACCATGCGATGAGCTTAACAAAGTTCGGTTCAAGAGCAAGACCTGCTTTTGCATCGAAGATTGATGTGTGGGCATCGCCGCAGAAATCCGTTGAAACGACTTCGTCTTCAGTATATTCAACGATTCCCTTGAGAGCGCCTTCTGAAGCGGCTTTCATCGTCGCACAGATGTTCTTGTACGCTTCAGTTTTGTCTGCTCCTGCAGGTTTCTCGAGTTCGCAGGTAAGGTCAACTACTGAAACATCGGGAGACGGAATACGCATTGAAATACCGGTAAGTTTTCCGTTGAGTTCGGGAATAACTTTACCGACAGCTTTTGCAGCACCTGTCGTCGACGGAATGATGTTGTTGTAAACGGAGCGTCCGCCTCTCCAGTCTTTTCCGCCCTTCGCAGGACCGTCGACTGTGAGCTGAGTTCCCGTCGTTGCGTGAACAGTCGTCATAAGACCGCGTTTGAGTCCGTATGTGTCGTTGATCACTTTTGCAAGCGGTGCGAGACAGTTTGTCGTGCATGATGCATTGGAGATGATTGTCTGACCTGCATAGCTCTTATCGTTTACGCCGTATACGAACATCGGCGTGTCGTCCTTTGAAGGACCTGACATAACGACTTTCTTTGCGCCGCCCTTGATATGAGCTTCTGCAGAAGCAGTTGTAAGGAAAAAGCCTGTCGATTCAACGACAACGTCGACTTTCTCTTCGCCCCATTTGATGTTTGCAGGATCTTTTTCTGCAAAAACGCGGATTTTTTTACCGTTGACGATGAGCTCACTGCCTTTTACTTCTACAGTACCGTCGAAGCGGCCGTGTACTGAATCGTATTTCAGCAGGTATGCGAGATAATCAACGAGCATCTTTGAAGGATCATCTTTGTTGTAAGCAAGAAGGTCGTTGATAGCAACAACTTCCATGTCCTTGCTGAAATTAGAAACTGCAGCACGGAAAACCATGCGGCCAATACGACCGAAACCGTTAATACCGACTCTAATCATAGTCTAGTAGCTCCTTATCATAGAGATTTATGTTATGACAATTTTACGTTTTATGTAAACAAGTGTCAATACGAAGCAATAAACGATAAAAAAACGTACTAAAATGCAAAAAGCGGCTTAAAACGGTATATAAGCGGCACGAAAACGAAAGGTATACATAAATCTTTTCTTTTACTGAATATAGCAGTACTATTAGTATAGTATATTTTGGAGAGTATTATTCTTATGGATAAAAACGTAAAAAAATCGTACAGCCTTGCAAAAAGGCTCTCACTCATTATGCTTCCCGTTATGTGGGTGCTTTTCACAATCATGATTGTCGTGAATATGAAAATCCTCCGCCCCGCTGTAAAAAACGTTTACAACCTCAACATCGCGGAAATCGCGTCCGCCAGGGCGGATCAGGTAGACAACTGGCTTAAATCGTATCTGCTCGACTTAAAAGTCTACAGCGGAGCCGACGTCGTAAAAACCGGAGACGAAGAAAAAGTCGTAGACTGGCTGCATCAGAATACACAGCTGCGCAATCACGATTACGACTACATGTTTTTCTGCGGACCGGACGGGTCGACAAAACGGGACACGGGACTCGTCGGAACGGTGAACGGCATCAACGACCGCGACTACTATCAGGCGATACTGAAAAACGGTAAGGATACGTACATCGGCGATGCTGTCGTCTCGCGGACTTCGGGAAAAACGGTCGTCCCCGTTACGCGGGCGGCAAAAGACGCATCCGGCAGAACATTCGGATTTTTTACGGGCATGCTCGGACTCCAGCGGCTGCAGGATTCGTTCAAAACAGTAAAAATCGGCGAAAAGGGATATATGTTCCTTACGGACCGAGACGGTACTATTATCGCCCATCCCGACGAAAAACGCCTCATGCAGAATTTCAATTACAGTCCGGCGCTTGCTGAAATTCTCCGCGCGGGAAAAAGGGCTTCTATAGAGATAGATAACAAAACGGACGGACATGTATCGATTGCCGCAGTACCCGTTCCCGACACTGACGGCTGGATGGTGGGCGGCGTCGTTCCTGAAAATCAGATTCAGGAAACTGCCGACAACGTCCGCAATGCGACCCTCGTCATGGAAATAGTCACCGGTCTCATATTTTATTTCCTCGTCACGTTCTCCATCATGCTTGTTATTTCAAGACTCAACATCGTACGGAAACAGCTCACCGACATATCGAACGGAGACGCGGACCTTACCAGACGGATTCCCGTAAAGAACCACGATGAAATCGGCAGCCTCGCACTTGATTTTAATAATTTTACCGGAAAAATTCAGGAAATCATTTCAACTATAAAAAATTCCAGAGTACGGCTCGGCAGCGTCGACGCTGCACTTACGGAGGAAATCCGCAACACGGGAAGTTCGGTTTCCGGCATTGCGGGCAGCGTTGCAAAAATAAACAGCAGTATTTCGAATCAGAGCGCAAGCGTCGAACAGACAGCGGGGAGCGCCGAACAGATTTCAAAAAGCATAGAATCGCTCGAACGGATGATTGAAAATCAGTCGGCAAGCGTCACGGAAGCATCCGCGTCCGTCGAAGAAATGATAGGCAACATCAAGTCGATGGACACTTCCGTTGCCCATATGGCGCAGGAATTCTCCCAGCTCGCGGCGGATACCGAAACGGGAATCGACAGAGACGCCGAAGTTAATAACAAAATCAGGACGATTGCCGACGAGTCGCAGATGCTGCAGGAAGCGAACGAAATCATTACGAGCATCGCGGAGCAGACGAATTTACTCGCCATGAACGCCGCAATCGAAGCGGCCCACGCGGGAGAAGCGGGAAAGGGGTTCTCCGTCGTCTCCGATGAAATCAGAAAGCTTGCGGAAACATCGTCCGAGCAGTCGAAAAAAATCGGCGACGAACTTAAACGAATTCAGGAAACTTTTGCTGATGTCGCGGGAGCGTCGGACAATGCCCGCAAATCGTTCGAGTCGGTTTCGAAGCGCGTCACGTCGACGAATCAGCTCGTCCAGCAGATTCACGGCGCAATTCAGGAACAGAGCGAAGGCTCGAAGCAGATTCTCGAGGCGCTTCAGGCAATGAACGACAATACGTCGCAGGTTAAGAACGCGTCCGTGGAAATGACGGAGGGAACAAAAACGATTCTCGACGAAATAAGCAAACTTCACGATATCTCTCAGGAAATCAGCGATCTCATGACGAATATTACGGAGGAAACGGCGGAAATAAACGCGGCGAGCGGCAGACTTTCGGAAGCCTCCGGAGAGTTAAATAAGAACGTGCAGGATATAGGTTCGCAGATAGATTTGTTTAAGGTCTGATTTTAGTATTCGCGGCAGCTCCGGCTGCCATACGTTTCTTGCGGTCAATGTAGCCGCTGTCTTCGAGGTATTTGCGGCGGGTGATGATAAGATTTATTAATTCCTGATACATGTTGTAGTCGACTTCGAGCGCAATTGGCAGAATGAAGTATTCGGTTTCGTCGCAGTACCGCTCGATAAATTCCGGGTCGGTCACGAATCCGAGACTTATCATATTGCTGATGCGGTCGGCACATTTCAGGACTTTCGCGCGCTGACTGCCGTTCGCTATGATGCCCCGCAGGTAATCGCTTTTAGGCTGGCCTTCCTTTTTCGTCACTTCAAGCACGAGTTTGTACACGTCGGCTCCCTCTTCGTCGGCGTTGACGATGAGACTGTAATCGAAGCCGGGAACATCCTCTATGACGTCGTGAATGACGGATGCTTTGAGCAGGACCGAATCTATGTATCCGTAATCTATAAGGATGGCCATCGTATCAAGCTGATGGCGGAACATATTTCCGCCTGCATGACGGGCTTTGCCGATGAGGGCAGTCGCGAGCTGCATATACGGGGCAAGGAACATGCTTTTCAGCTGAAGCATCGCCTCGTTGTTCATTTCACCGGAACGATCCGTATGCATCTCGTACTTGATTTTTCCCATCGGCTTATCCCCTGCTCTAAGATTTACAGACTCTTTATGTACGATTCAAGCTTTTCAATGCGCCGCTTATGCTCTTCGAGTTTCGCACGTTCTTCGGCGACAAGGTCGGCGGGCGCATGTTCCGCAAACTTGCCGGAAAGCTTTGCCTCGGCTTTCTGCGCATAGCCTTCGGTCTCGGAAAGTTCCTTTTTGAAGCGGGAAAGCAGCTGCTCCCTGTTGACGCTCTCGTCGATCATAAGGAACGCTTCGTACCCCGTCCCCACCGTGCCGATTGCATCCGCGGGTTTTCCGCCGACAAAGTCGGTCTTCGAAATGCCTGCAAGCAGCTCGATTACGTCTTCCTTCTCGCGGCAGACTTCCGCTGCGCTGTCCTTTTCTATGACGAGCGCAAGATGAATCTTCGCGGCGGGATCTATGCCGCATTCGGTGCGCAGACCGCGGACGCCGCGTATAAGTTCCTGCAGTACATCGAACCGCCCGGAAATAACCTCGTCCGCACGCGCATCGTCCGCTTCGGGATACGGCGCTGCGATGAGCATGCCGTCGTAGAGGCTGTTCGTAACGACGCTGTTTGTTCCGGCTTTTTTTCTGTTTGCAATAATTTCGCCGAGCGGCAGTTTTCCGTAAATTTCCTCCGTGACGAACGGCAGGAACGGATGGAGAAGACGGATATTTTCCTCAAGCACGTTGAGCAGCACGGAAACCGCGCGGTCCTTTTCTTTGTCGTCTCCGTTTCTGAACGAAAGTTTCGTCGCCTCGACGTACCAGTCGCAGAATTCATTCCAGAAATATTCGTAGAGTGCGGATGCCGCGTCGTTGTAGCGGTATCCTTCAAGGGCGTCGCGTTCGGTGCGTACGCATTTGTCGAGTTCGGTGTAAATCCATCTGTCGAGCTCCGTAAGATCGCTGTCCTTCACCGGCACGAGCGTCCGTCCATCGAGATTACCGAGGATGTACCTGCTTGCGTTCCATATCTTGTTCGCAAAGCGGCTGCCGAGTTTGAACGATTCCCTGTCTACGAGAACGTCCTGCCCCTGAGCGCACATGAAGCCGAGCGTAAACTTGAACGCGTCGCTTCCGTACATGTCGATTATTTCAAGCGGGTCGATTCCGTTTCCGAGCGATTTGCTCATTTTGCGGCCCTGCTTGTCGCGCACGAGTCCGTGCATGTAAATGTCGCGGAACGGCGCCTTTCCGGTGAACTCAAGTCCGGCCATAATCATGCGCGCGACCCAGAAAAATATGATGTCGTACGCCGTTACAAGCGCCGTCGTCGGATAGAACGTCTGCAGATCTTTCGTATTGTCGGGCCAGCCGAGCGTGCTGAACGGCCAGAGCCAGGAAGAGAACCACGTGTCGAGGACGTCGGGATCCTGCTCAAGCTCGTCTTTACCCGCGCCGCATTTCGGACACGAGCACGGGTCTTCGCGCGAGACGATTGTTTCCCCGCATTTTTTACAGTACCACACCGGGATGCGGTGTCCCCACCAGAGCTGGCGGCTTATGCACCAGTCGCGGATGTTCTCCAGCCAGCTCCGATACGTGTTTTCCCATTTGCGCGGATAAAAGACGATGTCGCCGTCCTGCCACGCTTTGAGCGCTTTGTCCGCAAGCGGCTGCATTTTTACGAACCACTGGTCGGAAAGGTACGGCTCGACGACAGTGCCGCAGCGGTAGCAGTGTCCGACGGAATGGGTTATTTTTTCCTCGCCCTTGAAAAGTCCGAGGTCGGTCAGATCCTTAATTATGAGTTCGCGCGCTTTCGCACACGTGAGGCCGCGGTATTTTTCGGGACAATTTTCGTTGAGCGTACCGTCGGGATTCAGAATATTAATAATTTCGAGGTTGTTGCGCCTGCCCACAAGCCAGTCGTTCGGATCGTGCGCCGGCGTGATTTTTACCATACCGGTACCGAACGACTTGTCGACGTATGCGTCGGTAATAAGCGGAATCGTGCGGCCGGTAAGCGGCAGTCTGAGCTTCTTTCCGACGACTGATTTGTACCGTTCGTCGGTCGGATTCACCGCGACGGCAGTATCGCCCAGAAGCGTTTCAGGGCGCGTAGTCGCAATTTCTATTTTTGTGGAACCGTCCGGCGCCGGACCGTCCGCGTATTCGTACCATATGTGATACATGGCGCCGGCCGTGTCGGTGTGGTCGACTTCGTCGTCCGCAAGAGCCGTTCCGCAGCGCGGACACCAGTTTACAAGATAATGACCTTTATAGATAAGTCCGCGCTCGTAAAGCGTAACGAATACGTCGCGGACGGCTTTTGAAAGCCCTTCGTCCATCGTAAAACGTTCACGGTCCCAGTCCGTGCTGTTGCCGAGTTTCCGCTGCTGTCTGACGATTGTGCTGTGATGGTCGTCCTTTACGGCCCACGTGCGTTCAAGAAATTTCTCCCGGCCTATGTCGTTGCGGGACAGTCCCTCTTTCTTGAGTGCCCGTTCGACGACGTTCTGGGTCGCAATTCCCGCGTGGTCCGTTCCCGTTATCCAGAGCGTATTGTCGCCCTTCATGCGGTGATAGCGCACGACGATGTCCTGAAGCGTGTTGTTGAGTCCGTGTCCCACGTGGAGAACGCCCGTGACGTTCGGCGGCGGAATGACGACGGTATATGTAGATTTCCTGAGAGCCTCGGGAGACATTCCTGCCGCACGCCGTTCGTATTCGGCGTGAACCGGAGAAGCGGAATCGGAGGCAGGTTTAAACCAGCCGTCGCGCTCCCACTCGTTATATATGCGGTCCTCGAAGTCTTTCGGATTATATGCTTTTTCCAACTCTATTGCTTTCATAAACCGGAATTATAGCAAAAAAGGCTCTGTGAGTAAACACAGAGCCCTCATTGCAAAAGATAAGAATAAAATCAGAAATGAGCTATTGCGCTTATCGTAAACTGTTCATTCCAGAAATCACTGATGGACGGCGACGTAGTTGAAGTCGTTGTTCCTGTTCCCGTATTAGTATGTAAGAATTCATTCGCGGCTTCAAGTGTAAATGCAGGGCTGAGATTCCAGGTAAAACCGCAGTACAATTTATTAGTAAATGTACCGGAAGACGAATTATCCTTCTCCAGATAAATATTGGGGATGGTCGTACAAAGACCTCCATTCAAAGCAAATTTCTTCGGTACGATATATCCCTGTATACCATTGCGCAGTACAAAATCAATTTCCGTAGAATTTGCATCGGAATTGCTGTTATATGTCGTAAACGTAAACGGAACCGTAAACTTTCCGCAGTACGTAAAGCTGTCGCCCATTTTTGCAAGAATTCTATACTGAGCTGAGATTATTTCTACAGTGCCCGTAGTGGAACCCGATTTCGTATAAGAAGCAGCATCATCAACATCTCCGCCGGCATCATATACAGTGTATGACAAGGAATTTTCATTATTTATGCGGGATGAAAACCCGAATTTCACAAACTGGCTTACGGAATCCTTCTCTGAAAGAGTAAGCTGGAGATTTGCACCGAACCGAGGATTTGTTGTTCCGCTCTTTGCAACATATCCCGATGCTCCGTCTGTCGTCGTGTCAATGTTTTCGTTATTAAATGTGCAGAGAGCAAAAACATCAAGAGCCGCAGGAAGTTTCCCCGCATTGAAATTCAATGTATATAGGGATTAATTGTACTTATCGTTGTATCAGCAACCTCTGTATTAACATACCAGTACATACCGGCTTTAAATCCCATGTTACCTGTACCGAACAGGAAAAAGAGCTGGTTTGTCGAGTCTTTTGTAGTCCAGAGATTTCCGGCATACGACAACGCCATGTAATTCTTTCCGAACGTTTTTGCCAGGCCGAAGTCAAGTCCGGATGAATCAATAGTCATCTGAGAGAACAGATTCTGAACTTTTACCTTCTGTCAGTTGTTGACATCGATATAATTGTCAGCATCATTTGTAAGTGTTTCTGCCGTCCCCTCATACAGACCGGACGCAAACACTGCGGAAACCGAAAATGCCGCAGCACAGACAAGTGCGGCGATTCTTAAAACTTTCATACATTTCACTCCTATTTAAGGAATATATTTTATGCAGCAAACCAGATATATGTCAATACCCCGCATTGAATCCCGGTATGACAGCATATTCTTAAGAGAGTTATTTCACCAGCGTATGTTGAAAAAAAAATACCTGATTATTATACTCTTAATCATGCTTGAAAGCGAGCTGCGGGATAAAAAGCGGCACTTCATGATGTCCATGATGGATATAGTTCTTCTCTGCGCCCATACGCTGCTGCTGATTTTTTTCATCTGCATGCGGATAAAAATCATGGTATATGTGAATATTCTCAGTATCTCTTTCTACGGCATACTTCTTGTTCTTCAAAATCTGAACGTCGTCCGTGCGTCTCTGGCAACGTGGTTGTATACCGGAGAAATAATGATACACCTGATATTCGCGCTGCTCTGTCTCGGCTGGGCGTGCGGTTTCCAGCTGTACTGCATCGGGCTGTTGAGCCTGATTTTTTTTCTTTCGTACGGTTCGGACAAGAACGACGCACATATTTTCCATCCGGTACAGGCGAGCATTGTTTCAATGGTTATTTTCTTCGGCATGGAATACTATACGACGGTACACGAACCGCTCTATATGGTCACGTTCTTCATGCGGAAATTTCTGTACACCGCCAACGCTCTGTTTATTTTTCTGCTCGTCATTATATTCTCGAAAGCGTATTCGGACTTTATCCGTTCCTCAGAACAGAAAATCCGGAAGGAAGCGTATCACGATGAACTCACAAAGCTGTACAACCGCAGACGAATGCGCGAAATCCTCGGAAAATTTCATGAAGAAGCTGCAAAAAACCGTACACATTACAGCGTCGCAATGTTCGATATAGATGATTTCAAAAAAATAAACGATACATACGGCCACGCTGCCGGCGACTACGTCCTCAAAACGATAAGCAGAATGCTTATTCCGTACTGTGCGGACACTGCAAAAGTCTGCCGCTGGGGCGGTGAAGAATTTCTGTTCGTCGAACTGTATAAAACCGACAATTTCGAATGCATGGAACATATCGAATCAATCAGGAAAGAAATAGAGGAATATTCGTTCATCTATGACGACAGACGTTTCAATATAACAGTGACAGCCGGCGTCGCAAGCTGCAACGGAGACATACCTATCTCAAAAATAATCGCGAAAGCCGACGAAAACATGTACCTCGGCAAAGGCAGCGGCAAGAACAGGGTGATGGCATAAAACATACGGTAAAAATACACTGATTCCTTCTGCTTATCAGAAAGAATTACACTTAGTTACCTTAAGTACAGAAAAGCAGTCCGCTTACGCGAAAAATAAACCCGCTTGCTCCGGCTCGCCAGAATAGGCGAGAGTCGCCAGCAGGTTTATTTTTCACTACGCTCCCAGCTTTTCTGTACAACGTAGCAAATAAAATGTTTCTGAAAATCGGTATGAATGAAATATTTACCGGCGTTTATCGGGCAAAAACAATCGTACGTTTTACTCCACCGATATGCTGTTGCCTGTGTACAGGTGATAATACCGTCCCTTTTTCGACATAAGTTCATCGTGGGTGCCGCGCTCGATGACTGTTCCGTGTTCAAGCACGACGATTTCATCAGCGTTGCGCACGGTGCTCAGACGGTGCGCTATGACGAATACGGTCCTGCCTTTCATAAGCCCGTCCATGCCTTTCTGGATCATCGCTTCGGTGCGCGTGTCGATTGAGCTCGTTGCTTCGTCGAGGATGAGTACCGGCGGATCGGCTACGGCCGCACGTGCGATTGCAAGAAGCTGGCGCTGTCCCTGGCTCAGATTGCCTCCGTCGCCGGAGATGACCGTATCGTATCCGTGCTCAAGCCGGCGGATAAACGTGTCGGCGTTCGCAAGTTTCGCGGCTTCCGCTATCTGTGCTTCGCTCGCCTCGAGGTTTCCGTATTTGATGTTGTCGCGGATCGTGCCGGTGAACAGATGCGTGTCCTGCAGTACCATGCCGAGCGAACGGCGAAGATCGTCCTTCTTTATTTTGTTCAGGGGAATTCCGTCGTAGGTGATTGAACCGCTTTCCGGCGGAATGTCGTAGAAGCGCGTAAGCAGGTTCGTCGTCGTCGTCTTGCCGCTTCCCGTCGAACCGACGAGTGCAATTTTCTGCCCCGGGAGCGCGTGCATGCTTACGTCGTGCAGAACGACCTTCTCCGGTTCGTATCCGAACGTAACGTGATCGAACACGACTTCGCCCTGCAGTTTTTCGAGCTGCACGTTTTCCGGTCTCTTCCACGCCCATTCGCCGGTAAACGCATACGACTGGACAAGACGTTTTCCGTCAGCTGCGTTTTTAGCGCCGGCTTCATACGCGTTCACCAGCCGTATGGTTCCGTCGTCGACTTCAGGTTTCTCGTCGATCACCGCAAAAATGCGTTCGGCGCCGGCAAGCGCGTTCAGTATGCTGTTGAACTGCTGGCTCATCATGGTGACGGGCTGGCTGAAGCTCCGTGTGTACTGAAGGAAAGCCGCAATCGTGCCGAGGTCCATGTGTCCGCTTATAACGAGGAACGCCCCGCAGATGGCGACAAGCGCGTACTGCACGTGGGACAGATTGCCCATCATGGGCATAAGGATATTGGCGTAGGTGTTCGCCGACGTACCTGCCGCGCGGAGATTGTCGTTCAGTACGGCAAACTGAGCGATCGACGCTTCCTCGTGATTGAAAACTTTGACGACGCGCTGTCCCTCAATCAGTTCTTCGATATACCCGTTTACGATGCCGAGATTCTTCTGCTGGTCGCGGAAAGACGCGGCGCTCCGCTTTCCGATTTTCGCCGCGAGAAGCATCATGAGAAAAATCGAAACGATTACGACTGCCGTAAGAACGGGACTCAGGACGAGCATCATAATGAATACGCTTACGACGGTGACGACCGACGACATGAGCTGCGGCATGCTCTGGTTGAGCATATCGCGCAGCGTGTCCGTGTCGTTCGTAAAGCGCGACATGAGTTCCCCGTGCGGATGGGCGTCGTAGTATTTTATCGGGAGCGCTTCGAGCCGCCGGAACAAATCGGTGCGGATGTTGTACAAAACGCTCGTGGAAATGAACACCATAAGACGGGAGTTGACCCACGTCGCTAACGCGCCGAATGCAAAAATCACGAGCATGGTCATAAGCAGAGACGCGAATCCCTTCATGTCGGGATGCTGCTGGCCGATGAGCGGAACGATGTAATTATTAAGGGCGGGCTTGATGATGTACGAGCCTGCGACGCCGGCGAGAGAACTCGTTATGACCGCTACGAACACGACTATCCACAGAGACTTGTATTTCGCCATATATTTCAGAAGCCGCAGGATAGTTCCGCGTGCGTTCTTCGGCTTCGCATACCCTCTTTTCTGATTCGGACCCGGCATATCAGTTACCTCCTTCGGCGGCAGAGCCTATGTCGGCATCGCCGCCTGTCTGCTGCGACTCGTACACTTCTTTGTAGATTTTGTTGTCCGCAAGGAGTTCTTCGTGAGTTCCGTGTCCGCTGATTTTTCCGTCGTCGAGCACGTATATGACGTCGGCGTCCCTGACCGACGAAATGCGCTGCGCGATTATTATTTTTGTCGTCTCGGGATGCGCGCTTTTGAGCGCCGCGCGGATACGCGCCTCGGTCGCTGTGTCGACGGCGCTTGTGCTGTCGTCGAGAATCAGTATCTTCGGATTTTTAAGCAGCGCGCGCGCAATGCACAGGCGCTGTTTCTGACCGCCGGAAACGTTCACGCCGCCCTGCCCGAGCTCCGTGTCGTATCCTTTCGGGAACGACGTGATGAAGCTGTCCGCGTCGGCGGCTCTGCATGCGGCGGCGATCTGTTCGTCCGTCGCGTCTTTGTTGCCCCATCTGAGATTATCCCTGATTGTGCCGCTGAACAGGACGTTCTTCTGCAGCACCATGGCGACGCTGTCGCGCAGCGGTTCCAGGTTATAGTCCTTTACGTTCCTGCCGCCGACGCTCACCGTGCCGGACAGCGTGTCGTATAAGCGCGGAATGAGCGACACAAGCGTCGTCTTTGACGAACCTGTCCCGCCGATAATGCCGACTACCTGACCGCTTTTGATATGCACGTCTATGTCGTTTAAAACGCAGTTTTCGGCCTTCTTCGCGTAGCTGAACGACACGTGGTCGAAATCAATCGAACCGTCCGCAACTTCCGTGAGCCCGTCTGCGGGAGACGTAATCCCGCTTGTCTCGTCGAGCACTTCGGTGATGCGCTGAACCGACGCGCGTGAAAGAACGAGCATGACGAAAATCATGCCGAGCATCATGAGCGACATGAGAATCTGCGTGATGTACGTGAGGAAGCTGATAAGTTCGCCGGCCTTCATATCGCCGACGATGATTTTTTTGCCGCCCATCCAGAGAGCCGCAATCATCGTAACATAAACGACAATCTGCATAATCGGCATAAGGAGCACAATAACTTTTTCGGCGCGTACCTGCGCGGCGCGGACATCGTCCGCGGCTTTGCTGAATTTTTCGTCTTCCCAGCCTGCACGTACGAACGCTTTTACGACGCGGATTGCGATGAGGTTTTCCTGAACCGTGTTGTTCATTTTATCGTATTTGCCGAGCATGACGCGGAATCGCGGATACGCTCCTGAACCGATAATCCCGATTGCAACGACGAGAATCGGAATTGCAATAAGAAACAGCGACGCGAGCTGCATGTTTATCATGCACGCCATAACGGTACCGGCAATCAGCATGAACGGCGCGCGGGCTGACATTCTGATAAGCATCTGGTAAACGTTCTGCGTATTCGTCACGTCGGTCGTAAGGCGGGTCACAAGCGAAGCCGAACTGAACTTGTCGACGTTGCCGAACGAGAAGCTCTGCACTTTCGCAAAGAGATTCCGCCGCAGATTGTGGGAGAACCCCTGTGAAGCGACGGCGGCAAACCGTCCGCCTGCGACGCCGCATACAAGCGAAAGACACGCACAGCCGATCATGATGAGACCCGTTTTCAGAACATAATTGATATCCCTGTTTGTAATGCCCACGTCTATTATCATGGCCATGATATACGGAATAATCGTTTCCATGACGACTTCCCCGACCATCGTGAGCGGAGAGAGGCAGGTGTACATAACGTACTTCTTTTCCATTCCCGCCGTAAGAGTTTTTACTGTAGACATATCCTAAAATATACTATAAAAAACAGGGGAAATTCCATAAAAAAAATGTTATATACAACTCTCAGGTCACCATGCCGTTTTCAGTGTACTTTTCCTTTCCGGTAAGCTACTATATATGTATGAACAGAAATGAACTGCACGAAAGCATTGTTTCTCATACCGTCATGACGTTTTCGCGTTCGGGAGGCGCGGGCGGGCAGAACGTAAACAAGGTAAACACGAAGGTTCACGCGTGCATTAATATAGAAGAAATCGACGGTCTGAACGATACGGAAAAGGCGCTTGTGAAACAGCGGCTTGCAAACAGCATAAACAACGACGGACAGCTGTGCGTCGACGTACAGGACGAACGTTTTCAGGGAAGAAACAGGGAAACGGCGCTTATCCGGCTCGAGGCAAAGATTGCGGGAGCTGCGCGCACCGCAAAAAAGCGGCGGGCGACAAAACCGTCGAAAGCTTCACGCGAACGGCGGCTCAAAATCAAAAAACTGCGGTCTGATATAAAGAAGGGCCGCGGCAGCATTTCATATTAATTCACTACTATATTATTATACCCTCTTCCGGAATTTTAGCTTGTTTTTTTATCATATTGCATATATTTTTAAACTATCATCTTATCTTCGGGGGCATTTTAAATGGGAAAAGTCAACAAGGAAAGTATCAAACGATTCTTTTCCAGACCGTCCGCCATCATCTGGCTTATAGTCATCATAGTGGCAATCGTAGCGGTCGAAAGCAATTTCTATTCTGTCGACGAGACGGAACAGGCAATCATCACAAGATTCGGCAGATACAACGCTACTGTCGGTCCGGGACTTCACCTGAAACTGCCGTTCGGGATAGACAAGAACTACAACATTCCGGTCAAGGTCGTCCAGACTGAGCAGTTCGGTTTTACGACGGTAAAAGCGGGACGCAGCAACGAATACCGCAACAACATCGAGGACGAGTCGACAATGCTTACCGGCGATCTGAACATTGTGAACGTCGAATGGATTATTCAGTACAGGATCGTCGATCCGAAAGCGTGGCTGTTCAACGTGCAGGAGCGGACGCAGACTATCCGCGACATATCGCGATCCGCAATCAATACGCTCGTCGGAGACAGGGCAATCCTCGACGTTATGGGGCCGGAACGAAGCAGCATTGAAATGAAGTCGCAGGAAATGATGAACGAAAACTTCAAACAGCTCGGTCTCGGCATAAGCGTCATCGCCGTAAAACTGCAGAACATCGTACCTCCGCAGGGCGTACAGGATGCGTTCGAGGACGTAAACAAGGCGATTCAGGATATGAACCGCTTCATCAACGAAGGAAAAGAATCATACAATTCCGAAATACCGAAAGCGCAGGGAGAAGCGGACCAGCAGATTCAGATGGCGCAGGGATATGCAGCCGAGCGCGTAAACAAAGCGAAAGGAGACGTCGCGCGCTTCAACGCGGTTTACGACGAATACCGCCGTTCACCGCGCGTAACCCGCGAACGTCTCTACCTTGAGACGATGGGCGAACTGTTCGGTTCCGATAAAAAGCCGACGCTCATAGACGGAAAACTTACAAACATTCTGCCGGTAAAACCGCTTTCGGGAAGCAATCCGGTATCTTCGGAAAAAGGAGCAGCGCAATGAACAAATCTGTAAAAAAATTCTATCTTTCACTTTCGGTAATCGTTGTTCTTCTCATCGTATTCTTTGCGTCGGGACCGTTTTATACCATAAAGGAAGGATATCAGTCCGTGATAACGCGATTCGGAAGCATTACCGGCACTCACACGCAGGCCGGTCTTTATTTCAAGATTCCGTTTATAGACCAGGTAACGACGTATCCGAAGCTCATACTTTCCATCGACGGCGATTCGCAGCGTATTCCGACGAAGGAAAATCAGTTCATCGTCGTCGACACGACGAGCCGCTGGCGCATTACCGATCCGGTGCAGTTCTACAAGAGCTTTAAGACACTCGACGCCGCATACAACAGGCTCAGCGACATCATCGACTCCTCCACCCGCACGGTCATCACCGCGAACAGGCTCAGCGAGATTGTGCGCAGTTCGAACATCATAAACGAGCGCGCTGCTGTTTCCGCCGAATCGGAGGACGACGAAACGAAGGAAATCGAATCCCTCGTCAACGTGAACAACGTGAACGAGTCGGTTACGAGGGGAAGGAACGAACTCTGCAGAGAAATGACTACGGACGCAAACAAACTTGTTCCCGAATACGGACTTGAGGTAATCGACATTGTGCCGCGCCAGATAAAATATTCCGACGAGCTGACGCAGAGCGTCTACAACCGCATGATAAAGGAACGGAATCAGGTGGCGCAGGCATACCGTTCGCTCGGCGAAGGAAAAAAAGCGGAGTGGATGGGCAAGCTCGACAACGAGAAGCGCACAATCAGCTCGGAGGCATACCGCAAATCAGAGGAGATAAAGGGAGACGCCGACGCGCAGGCTGCCCGCATCTACGCGGACGCATACAACAAGGATACGGAATTCTACACATTCTGGAAAAGCATGGAATCGTACAAGAGCACGCTCAAGGATTACGACGCGACGTACAGCACGAACATGGACTATTTCAAATATTTATACTCCGCCGACGGCAGACGCTGAGCAAAGGCCGATAATTTATGGAAGAAATAAAACTTGATTCGGGTCTGAACGAATACGCTTTCGGAAAGACTGATTTTTCTGCGATGCTTACGAACGAGGGCTTTATTGCTGAAGCGGACGGAACGCTTACGGCCGGAACGGAGTTTACGTTCCGCACCTGGCGTTTCGACGAAATAAAGACACTCGGCAGCGGCGACGACGCGCACGTTTATTTCTGCGGCAGCGGCTTCAGCGGCGTACCGCTTGCGGATATTTTTGATGAGGCCGCGGCACGCGGCGCGGACAGCACACTCAGGTATGATGCCGCGCGTGCGTCGTTTGCAGTGTGTGCGGCGCTCAGTCAGGCGGCAAAGGAACATATACGGACCGGAAATACGGGAGCAGGCGGTATTTACGTGGACTGTGAGCCGGATACGGTGCGCATTCTGTTCCTTCCGGCCGGATTGTACGACGCGGTCTGCGGCTGCAGCGGCGCGGAAACGTACGCACGGCTGCAGGGGGTGTGGCGCAGCAGGGCTCTCGCATCCCGCGACGATGCGGCTGCGGCTTTTACGCGCGCAGTCATCGCATACCGCGCGCTCACCGGACACCTTCCCTATGCGGCGACCGACGAGACGGCGCGCAACGCCGACGAACTCGACCGGAACTATCTGCGGCTCGAACACGCCGTCAACGGCATGCATAAAGCGCTTGCGGACGCAGTAGACAGCGCGCTCGAGCTGCCGGCGCTCATCCAGCAGAAAAAGGCACCGCAGGAACTTCCCGTGGCGGAACTACCGCTCGCGGCTCTTTATGCGGAGCTCGGACTCGAAGGTGCGGCAGGCGTTCTCAACGAAGCAGCACACCCCGGCGCGCTTCCGGCCGATGCATTCAATGCAAAAGTTTCGGCGTATTATAAGTCGAAACAGCAGAAAGTGAACGCCCGGCGCACAATCCGCCGGAATACGGCGCTGATCACAGGTGCAGTGATTGCGGGAATCGTGGTTACGGGCATTGCGTTCGCGCAGCACCGTGAAAACGGTTCAAAGCCGACATCGCAGGGCCTGACCTCGTCGCAGACAGTCGAAGCGTTTTATCAGGCCATCCATACGCAGGACGTCGAGCTTCTCGGCTGCATTTCACGGGGAAAGGCTGCAAACCGCTACAGCGATTCAGTCAGCCAGATTTATGTGATTAACAAGACGCGCAGTGCGTATGAGTATATGAACAGCATGGTAACGCCGGAAAGCTGGCTCTACTACCAGTCGCAGGAGGCTACGCCTGAAAAACGGAGCATCTTCGGAATCACGTCGTTCGTACTCGACGGACAGAGCGGTTCGCTGCAGGTGGACGTGCCGAAGCGCAATATGAATCTGCCGCCCGTCACGGTTGAAGGCAGTACGGCGCTCACAAACGGCTGTAAGGCTGTTCATACGGCGGACTTCTACATTATCCATACGGAAGGCGAAAACAACGACATTTACGCAGAACGCCATACTGACAGCGTGACGCTGACCTATAAAAGCAGCAGATGGATAATCACCGACATCAAGTCGGACGTTTCGGAAATACCTGTCGACAGCGGACGGTTCAAGTCCGATTTTATCGCAGCATGCAGTGAGTACGGCGGAGATCCGCTGCAGGCCGTTTCGCAGCTCAAGGCAGAATACCCATGGATCCCCGATGCGACAGTCATGGAATCGGAAATAAGCAGCCAAAAGGCTCTCAGGGAACAGCTTCCATACTGACACTTTAGCAAATAATGTCATATTGACAACCGGTGCATGTTCAAGTATCATCTGACGTAATACGACTAAAGGGGAACTTTTATGGAATATAATATTGAAAAACAGCACGAAAAAGGCAAACTGCACGCGATAGAGCGCATAAAGGCGCTCTGCGATGAAGATTCGTTCATGGAGATTTATTCGGGCGTGCGCCACAACTGCACAAGCTTCGGCATGGAGAAAAAGGACCTGCCGTACGACGGCGTCATCACAGGTTTCGGGAAAATCAACGGACGCAAAGTGGCGGTCTATGCCCAGGATTTTACCGTTCAGGGCGGCTCGCTCGGACTTATGCACGGTGAAAAGATCGCAGAGCTTATAGACAAGGCAGTCGAATCACGCTGCCCTGTCATCGGTATAAACGATTCAGGCGGAGCGCGCATTCAGGAAGGCGTCGACGCTCTCTGCGGATACGGCGATCTGTTCTACCAGAACGTACGTGCGTCGGGTTCAGTGCCGCAGATTTCCATTATCGCAGGTCCGTGCGCGGGCGGTGCGGTCTACTCTCCGGGAATCACCGACTTTATTTTCGCGGTCGACAAAATCAGTCAGCTGTTCATCACCGGTCCGAAAGTTGTCAAATCTGTCATGTTCATGGATATTTCCGAGGAAGACCTCGGCGGCGCTTCAATCCACTCGCACAAATCAGGCGTCGCGCATTTCCGCTGCGAAAGCGAAAACGACTGCTACCGCAAGGTGCGCGCACTTCTCGACTACATCCCGCACTACTACGGCGATGAGCTTACGCAGAATGTAAAATACAAATTCGACACAAAGAAAAAGGCGAAACAAATCACGGAGATTCTCCCGGAGAATTCACGCGCGGGATACGACATCCGCGACGTCATCAGCTGCGTCACCGACGACGATACGTTCTTCGAAACGTCGGCGGAGTTCGCTGTAAACTGCGTCACCGGTTTTGCAAAGGTTGAAGGACGCTCGGTCGGAATCATAGCCAACAATCCGGCGGGACTCGGCGGCGTTCTCGACTGCGACGCAAGCGACAAAATCGCGCGCTTCGTACGCTACTGCGACGCGTTCAATATTCCTCTGCTCACACTCGTCGATGTTCCGGGCTTCATTCCCGGACCGCAGGAGGAACAGAAGGGAATCATCCGCCACGGTGCGAAAGTGATTTACGCGTACAGCGAGGCGTCAGTGCCGAAAATAACGGTCATCATCCGCAAAGCATACGGCGGTGCATACATCGCCATGTGCTCCAAACATCTCGGCGCCGATTTCGTCTACGCATGGCCCGCATCGGAAATTGCAGTCATGGGAGCGGAAGGCGCAATCGGAATTCTTTACGGAAAAGAGCTGAAAGATCCGGCAAAAGCCGCGGAAGTTGCAGCAAAATCGGAAGAATATAAAAACGAAATCATGACGCCGAAGATTGCGGCAAAACGCGGCTACGTAAGCGAAGTGATCGATCCGTCGCAGACGCGAGAGCGCATTGCCCGCAGCCTCGAGTTCCTGGCCGAAAAGCACACGATGGACGCTCCTTTAAAGAAACACGGTAATATTCCTCTCTAACAACGTGCAAGCGCAGGAGGCGCGTCTCAGTGTTGCACGAATTGCGCTCCCCTGCTCTTCTCCCGTAAGGCCGATTCGTGCCACGTCCGAAAATGCACAGTGTAATTTTCTGACACATACGGCAAGCGCAGGAGGCGCGTCCCAGTGCTGCACGAATTGCGCTCCCCTGCTCTTCTCCCGTAAGGCCGATTCGTGCCACGTCAGAAAATGACACGATGTCATTTTCTGACACATACGGCAAGCGCACGAGGCGCGTCCCTGTCGCTGATACTCCGGCGAGATAATTCTGCGAGCCGGAGTATCAGCATCGTGAAAAAATGACAGGACGTCATTTTTTCACGTACCGACCAGTATCGCAGTACAGCCCTTCCCGTACGTCTCCGCGGCGGATGTGAACAGCTCGTCCACCGGATGCGCTTCCCCGCTCTGTCCCATTCCCCGCGCAATCCTGAGTCTACGCTCTCTTCCCGCCGCCGCAACTGTCATGCATCTTCCGCCCGGCGCTATATATACCGTTCCGGCTGCAGGTTTCTCCCCGTCCTCCGCTTCCTTCACGTGCAGCCCGCACATCCCGTCAAGCCGTTCCGCAAGCTGCGCCGTAACATACTCCGGCAGTCTGATGACCGCCGCTACCGGCTGCCTTCCCGCTGCAAACTGCGTGAACAGCTCCTCGAACGCCGCCACACCGCCCGTCGTCACCCCGACAACTGTCAGCCTGCCGTCACAGGCTCCGTCCGGCTGAAGTCTGCTGCTGACAGGCCTGCGCTTTATCCTCCCCGTTTCGTTCAGTCCGGGCGATTCCAGCCTCCGCGCCGCATCATACAGCCGCTGTACGGATACCATCGCCGCTTCCCGTATCTCACGATACAGCTCCCCCACGAACTCCTCCACCGAAAACGGCCCGCCCGGCTTGTGCACCGCGTACACCGCCCCCTTCTCAAGCGCCTGCACCGCACTCCGGTTCCCCGGCGTCACAAACGAGCTCATCACTATCACCGGTACCGGCCTGCGCTCCGCAAGATATCCGATGAACGCAAGCCCGTCCAGCCGCGGCATGTCAATGTCAAGTATAACCACGTCGAAATCAGTGTGTTCCACCGCGTCCCGCGCCGCATACGGGCTGCCCGCCGCACCTGTCACGGTGATTTCCTCATACGCCGACAGCTCCCGCGTCAGAATACTTCTGACTGCAGCCGAATCGTCTATAATAAGCACCCCTGTCTTTCGCACGATGCACGCTCCTTTCACGCTGTCCGGCTGTATACCGAGCAGCCCGCTTTCCTCAGGTGCTCCGGTTCCGTCAGGAGCACCTCCGACCGTCCGATGAACAGCAGGCCTCCCGGTTTCATGTTCGCTGTTATGTTGGCGAGCGCCGCTGCCCGCGAACCGTCGTCGAAATAGATGAACACGTTCCGACAGAAAACATAATCGAACGGACGGGGAAAGCGCACCGTGTCCATCAGGTTCAGATTCTTGATAGACACGTACTTCCGAAGGCTCCCGTCAATCCGCCAGAACCCGTCACCCGCAGGCGTAAAGTACCGTCTGCGCTCCGCGTCATCCGTCCTGACGAATCTGCCTTCATGATACACACCCCGGTTGAAGTCCTCCAGAACTGTCCGGTTCACGTCGGAAGCGACGATGTGGAAGTCGGAGATGCCTTCGTCGAGCAGGCTCATGGCAAGCGAATACGGCTCCTCGCCCGTCGAGCAGGCCGCGCACCAGATGAACGTCCCGCCCCTCCGCTGCTTCCGTATGTCCGAAGCGAGCTCTTTGAAATGCTCGCTCTCGCGGAAAAAATACGTGTGGCATGTCGTCACGAAGCCCGCCACCTGCTCGTAGCAGCGGGCATCTCCCGCGGATAAGCGGGCGCACAGTTCGTCCATATCAGGACAGAACCCGCGGTGTATCATATCCGCGAGTTTCAGGGCGAGTCGTTCATATTTGTCTTTTCCCATGCATATGCCGAATTTCCGGTAGATGAGCGAGGAAATCAGGTCAAGCTGGGGTCCGGTGACTGCAGGCATGTTCTGTTCCTCCGGCGGCAGGGGGGAATACCCGGAAAGGTTATTTTCGGACATTTCAAACAGCGCGGACCGCACCGGGAGTTCCGCTTACGCGGCGGTACGGACCGCCTTCTTTTTCAGACCGGCTTGAAATCTTCATCATCCTCGAATGAAATCGCATGAGAACTTCCCGGCGCGCTTTTCATCTCTTTCACGGCAGGTTTTACTCCGGTCCCGGCGCCTGTTTCAGCATCCTTTTTTAAAGACACCGGCTGTTTTTCGACGGACGACGTTCTGCGGACTTCCCCTGCACCTTTCTGCCCGGCCGCCGTTCCCTGCCCGGAATGCAGCAATGCATGATGCGATATTCCTGAAGACGCGTGCACCGAAGCAGCATGCGCTTCAACCGTTTCAGCTTTATTTCTGTAGGATTTTCCGCTGATTATGAGGTACAGGTTGTCGACTATGTCGTTGAGGCTCGTCACCTGCCCCTGGAGCTCTTCGGCAGCGCCCGCCGTTTCCTCGGCGCTCGACGCGTTCGTCTGCACGACCGTGTCGAACTGAATCATCGCTTTATTCACCTGACCGATTCCCTCGTCCTGCTGGCCCGATGCAGTTTCAACTTCCTTGTTCATCTCCAGAACCTTCTTTGAGTTAGTAAGGATATCCTTGAATATTTCCGACAGTTCCTTCGAGATTGACATTCCCGACTCGACGTTCTTGAGCGTATCTTTAATCATGGCCGCCGTTTCCTTGGCTGATTCCGACGAGCGGTTCGCAAGGTTCTTCACTTCGTCCGCAACGACCGCGAATCCCATGCCGGCTTCTCCCGCGCGTGCCGCTTCGACGGCCGCGTTGAGCGCGAGCATGTTCGTCTGGAACGCGATGTCGTCTATGACGTCGATGACGTTTCTGATGTCTTCCGTTGATTTGGAAATATTCGTCATTGCCGAGAGCATCTCGTTCATTTTTTCGGACCCGCTCTGACTCGCCTCCGACGCTTTCTCGGACAGCAGACTTGCCTGACGTGCGTTCTCCAGGTTCTGCCGTACCATGGACGAAAGTTCTTCCATGGACGACGTCGTCTCCTCGATGCTCGACGCCTGCTCCTGCGCACCGTTCGCTATCTCCTGCGACGCGGTTGAGAGCTGCGTGCTCGAGATGCCTATCTGTGCAGAGCTGTCGGACAGACTGTTCACTATAGTCGTCACCGGTTTCGTGATGCTCCTCGTTATCGTGATTCCGAGCGTAAGCGAGACAGTAAGTCCTATAACTATTGCCAGAATAATAATTATAACCGAAAGGGAAGAGACTTCCATGCTTGTCTTATACGTCTGTTCCGCCTGCGCAATATTGAATTGAGCGAGTTTCTCCACATCCGGATTCAGTTTGTCGTTCCGCAGAGGAGTAAGCACATCTGTTATAAGTTTCTCCGCCTCGTCATTTCTCTGAGTAATGATAAGATCAAAAAATTTCTGAGTATTTTCCGCATATTCTTCGCTGTATTTTTTTATCGTCGATGCAAGTTCTTTTTCTTCACCCGTGGACATTGTCGTTTCGTATGCCGAAAGAGCTTTTTTCGCGGCGGCGTATGCATCAGTAAACTGATTCGAATAATTCCGTATCCCTGCGGCGGTCGTTTCCATTTGTCCGTGCAGCAGCGCGACGGCGCATGACTGCATCTGGTACTGCACCTCATCGGCGTACCGTACTCCGAGAAGATCATCCTCATACATCTCCGCGAGTTCTTTTCCGACCTGCTTTGTAGCATACAGTCCTATGCCCCCGATAACGGCAGCAATCGCCGAGATAACGACAGCCATTATAATAATCCGTGATCCGATTCCTTTCTTCATATCCGTTTTCTCCTATGCAATATTTTCTGCAGAATTCTGCTTCTATTTTTTCGCTTCCACCTGTACTTCCGCCGTATCCTTCACCGTGGCAAGTTCCTCTTCGTTGAGAATTCTGAGCACGTCGAGCACGATTTTCATTCCCTCCGGCGTGTCGGCCACTCCCCGTATGTACTCGCTTTTAATATGCGCGCTGACGTACGGAATTTTCGACAGCTTCTCGTCGGGAATGCTCACGACATCCTGTATCGCGTCCACAACGAGCCCCATGAGCACGTTTTCTCCCTCGTACGTAACCTCAACGACCATGATGCACGTCCGCTTCGTGTAATCCCGGAACTTGAGCCCGAACCTGAGCCGCAGGTCTATTACCGGTATGATTTGTCCCCTCAGATTTATTACACCCCTGATGAATGCAGGTGTCCGCGGCAGCGGCGTAATCGCCGTCATGCCCATGAGTTCCTTCACTTTCAGGATATCAATACAGTAATTTTCACCGTCAAGCGTGAAGCTCAAAAAACGGGCTCCGTTCAGCAGTTTCCTCCTCGTCATTTCCATCTTTGATACCTCCAGGTTCGTATGCAATAATTTTTTCTGTCATTCCGCTGGCAACGCCGTATTAACCATCACATCCGTCATCCGTGGTTTCCGCCGGAATTTGTGACAGTTAATATAATCCGCTTTGAAAATGCAATCCGCCTGTTCTGATAAATCGCGCAGAATCTCTGCTGCCCCATAAATGCCCCGATAAATTTAATATTTTGTTATATACTGTTATATGAATCAGGCTAAGGGACTTTTCCGAATCTGTCAATTTTTTACATCATTTCCGTATGCTTTTTTTAATTTTGACATCACGTTCGTGTGGACCGGACATACTTTTTACGGGTAATATGGTACCTTTTTTTTATGTCACTTAAAACCAGATTACGTAATATAATAAAATTTAAGGGATTACTTATGAAACAGGTAGCACGTTGTGCCGGTGTAAAAGAAAGCACATTTCTCTCGTACGTGGACGCACGCGGGCGGATTCCGCCTGCCGATGTTGCTGTACGGATAGCAAACAGTCTGGGTGTTTCTGTTGAGTATCTTGTTACGGGAGCGGATACCCACGAAGCAGAAGCGGAAAATTTTTACCGGAAATACAAACGTTATGAAGACATACTCCGGGCATTCGACAAAGTGCCTGAATCACTATACAACCCGGCCAAAACTTCGGTTCTTATGACGCTGTACGGCTACACGTATTCCGACTGCAAAACGTAAAAAAACTTTACTTGTACGGACTTATCCTTTATACTTTTTTTATGAACGAAAAAAACACAGCTGTTTCATACTGGCGCCTCCGTCAGCTTATCGGAGTATTCGGGATATTACTTGCATTTTTATCTATTCTAACCGGTCTTCTCGGCGGCGCGGATAACCCGCCGCACTGGTGGTCATCGATAAGCGCGACGTATTATTCCAACGCCGCTCCCGTAATGGTCGGCCTGCTCGTTTGCGTGGGCATGTTTCTTACGACGTATGACGCATATGACACTGTCGACGCGGTCGTTTCAACTGTCAGCGGAATATCCTCCGTCTGCATCGCTTTTTTCCCGTGCAGACTCGAGGCGCTCGAGGGCAGCCGGGTCGGAGTTTTCCATCTGCCGGTTTCCGTCTCGCAGCCGATACACAGCATCGCAGCAGTGACGTTTTTTCTGCTGCTCGCGTGCATGTCAATTTTTCTCTTTACAAGAACGGGCGGAAACGTAACCGACCGGAAAAAAATACGCAACACAATTTACCTGATATGCGGCTGGACGATTATTGCCGCTCTTTCCGCTGACGGAATACTCGCCGCATTGTATGCAAACAATGTCCTCGGAAACGGGAAGGGAAAGTACGCGTTCGAATATACCGCGTGGGGAATAAGTCTTGAAGCCGTCATGCTGATTGCGTTCGGCGTTTCATGGCTCACGAAGGGCGGTTTAATCAAACCTGATATGCAATCCGCTGAAAATCATCTCTAAAAACGGCTTCCGATAGTGGAAACTTCCTCCGCATCATGGTATACTGGGAGTAATGGGCTCAAGCCCGTTTTGGAGGTTTTTCAGAATATGGAAATGACTGCCGGTTATAAATCGATTGATATGGACACCTGGCCCCGGAGAGAGTGCTACGACTATTATGCTACCGGTTCAAAGTGCATGTGCGCTATCAGTGCTGATATCGATGTTTCCGATTTGTACAGGAAAACTGAAACTTTGAAAAAAAATTTTGAAACTGCCGTTCTCTACGTAATCACGAGCGTATTGAACAGGCACGAGGAATTCCGCGTCGGGTACTGCAAGGAAAACGGCCGTCTCATGATATGGGACTACATCAATCCTGTACACCGCGTGTTTCACGAAGACACAGAAACGTTTTCACGCGTATGGACAAAGTACGATACTGATTTTACAAAATTCTATGCGGCAGCCCGGAACAGTATAAAGGAAGGTCTTAAACTGAAAACCGTAAACCAGCCGGAAATCCCCGACAACAACTTCGAGATTTCTTTTATTCCGTGGCTGCATTTCTCCGCAATCAACACGAAGATGAGCGAAAGCGGCAAATACCTCGCACCGGTAATCACGGCCGGCAAAGTGGAGGAAATCAACGGAAAATTCATGATGCCGCTCACGATGCAGATAAGCCACGCCGTGGCGGACGGATTCCACATCGCCCGCGCATTCAACGAAACGGCGGAGGAAGCAAAAAAACTCGCTGCAGCACTGTGAAACATTCCGCGGCGGAATATTCTGCCGTTTTTCGGAACTTGTGCCGCACATCCCGTGCGGCATTTTTTTAAATAAAGAATTTAATATACAGGAAGAAAATATGACAATTTACGAGAACATCGACAGACTTGTCGGATACGGACTTACTGCTTCACTCATCACGAAAGAGGATGTCATTTACACGCAGAATAAGCTGCTCGAGCTGTTTCAGCTCGACGGATTCGAGACTGCGGAACAGGCGGAACGAATTCCGCACGTTGAAGTTCCCGAACTTGAAGACATTCTGAGCGGACTTCTTTCATACGCCGCGGACAGGAAATTATTTACCGACGACGGCATCGTATACCGCGATCTTTTCGACACGAAAATCATGGGGCAGCTCGTTCCTCCGCCGTCGGACGTCATAGATATTTTCCGCACCCTCTGCGAAGAGGAATCTCCCCGGAAAGCAACCGACTGGTTCTACAAATTTTCGGGCGACACCGACTACATCCGCCGGTACCGCATCTGTAAAGACCTCAAATGGAAGACGCCGACGGAATACGGCGATCTCGACATCACGATTAACCTGTCGAAACCTGAGAAAGATCCGAAAGCCATTGCAGCCGCCCGCAGCGCAAAACAGGGCGGCTATCCGCAGTGTCTGCTCTGCAAGGAAAACGAGGGATACGCCGGCCGCGTGAATCATGCCGCGCGCCAGAATCACCGGATTATTCCGATTACGCTCAACGGAGAGACGTGGGGATTCCAGTATTCGCCGTATGTGTATTACAACGAGCACTGCATCGTATTCAATTATAAACACACGCCGATGAAAATCTGCCGCGAAACGTTCATCCGCCTGCTCGATTTCGTCGGCCAGTTTCCTCACTACACGCTCGGAAGCAACGCGGACCTGCCGATTGTCGGCGGCTCAATCCTCACGCACGACCATTTCCAGGGTGGAAACTACACGTTTCCAATGGCGAAAGCGCCTGTTGAAACGGCCGTCGTTCTCAGCGGTTTCAAAGGCGTACAGGCAGGAATCGTGCGCTGGCCCATGTCGGTCATCAGGCTCGACGCAGAAGACAGGGAAGCACTCGTAAACGCAGCCGATCATATTCTTACCGTGTGGAGAACGTATACGGATAAAGACGCGTTTATCTTCGCCGAAACGGACGGGGAAGCGCACAACACGATTACGCCGATTGCGCGCATGAAGGACGGAAAGTTCGAACTCGACCTCGTGCTCCGCAACAACATCACGACGCCGGAACATCCGCTCGGAGTGTATCACCCGCACGCGGAGCTGCATCATATAAAGAAGGAAAACATAGGACTGATTGAAGTGATGGGACTTGCGGTTCTTCCGTCGCGGCTCAAAAGCGAACTCGAGCTGCTCGGCGACGCTATTATTAATCACCGGGACATCGGTGCGGACGAGAGAATCGCGAAGCATGCCGACTGGGTGAACGAATTCCTGCCGAAGTACGCGGACGTGAACAAAGACAACGTCTCCGACATACTGCGACACGAAACGGGCATCGTATTCAGCCGCGTACTTGAACACGCCGGCGTCTACAAGCGAACCGACGACGGACGCGTCGCGTTCAGGCGCTTTATAGCCGCGCTGTGATTTACTCCGGCTTTACTTCGTTTTCAAGAGGCACTCCCGCTTCGAACGACTTCACGTTGCCGAGCGTCGTCTCTGCTATCGACTGAAGCGCGTTCGTCGTAAGGAACGCCTGATGGCCGGTGATGATGACGTTCGGAAACGTCATGAGGCGCGCAAGAACGTCGTCGCGGATGACGTTGGCCGACCAGTCGTCGAAGAAGTATTTGCTTTCTTCTTCGTACACGTCGAGGGCCGCGCCGCCTATTTCCTGATGCTTGAGCGCGTGTACAAGCGCGTGCGTGTCTATGAGCGCGCCGCGTCCCGTATTGATGATGACCGCATCATGCTTCATGAGCCGCAGCGAATTCTCGTTGATGATGTGTTTCGTATCCTGCGTAAGCGGACAGTGCAGACTTACGACGTCGACAACCCTGAAGAACTGGTCGAGCGGCAGATACGTGAATCCTTTTTCATCGGCCCATTCCTTCATCGGATACGGATCGTACAGCACGACCTTCATGCCGAATCCCGAAAGAATCCCGGCCATTATCCTTCCGATTTTGCCCGTACCGAGAATGCCGGCCGTCAATCCGCAGAGGTCGCGCCCCGTAAGACCGTTGAGCGCAAAATTACCGGTACGTGTGCGCATATAAGCCTGCGGTATGTGACGCGTGAGCGCCATAAGCAGTGCGACCGCGTGTTCCGCAACAGAGTGCGGAGAATATGCCGGAACGCGCACGACTTTTATGCCCGCTTCCTCCGCAGCTTTGAGGTCGACGTTGTTGTAGCCCGCGCAGCGCATCGCGATCACCTTAACGCCGCATTCCTTCAGTATGTCGATGACTTTTGCATTGAGCGTGTCGTTTACGAACGCGCATACTGCCTTATAGCCCTTCGCAGTGTATGCCGTCCGCTCGTCGAGGTGAAAGTCGAAAAAATCGATATTATACAAAAAACGCTTGTTGGCTTCGGTAAAAGCGTCGCGGTCGTACATACGCGTGTCGTAAAAAGCGATACAAAAATCCGAATTACACATATATCCTCCTAAAGATGCAATCATCATTCCTCGATTTCAAGATACCGATTTATGCATACCGGCGGCAAGAGTACGTGCGGATTTTCTTTTTTCTAGCATTTTATTCCGCATTTTGATATATTTAAATCATACTATATAAATAACAGGTAGAAGGAAATTATGGCTAAAAAACTCGTTCCTATGACCCTGCTCTGCGGATATCTTGGGGCCGGAAAAACGACACTTCTGAATAAAGTGCTTACGAATCAGAAAGGATATAAGGTTGCGGTCATCGTCAACGACATCGGCGAAGTGAACGTCGACGCAAAACTCATCGCGGACGGCGCAAAAATCACCGATACGTCGAGCATCGTTCCGCTCACGAACGGATGCATCTGCTGCACGCTCAAGACGCAGCTCGCGCAGAACATTGAAAACCTTATAAAAAGCGGTAAGTTCGATTACATTATGATCGAAGCAAGCGGCGTCTGCGAACCTATGCCGATTGCGCAGGAGCTCGAGACGATTACGACGGGCAAACTCGACAACGTCGTCGGCGTCGTGGATGCGGCACGCATGGTGCAGGAATTCGCGGGCGGCGAAGCGCTGCTCAAAAAGGACATGAAGGAAGACGACATTGAGTCGCTGCTCGTCCAGCAGGTTGAATTCTGCTCCACGCTCATCATCAACAAGCGCGACCTTGTCACCGACGAACAGATGAAGCAGGTGCGTGCAGTCATCACAAAGCTTCATCCAAGCGTAAAAATCATTGAAACTTCGCACGGCGACGTTCCTGTCGAAGACATCATCGGTACCGGCAGCTTCGATTTCGAGACTGTGTACGGCAGCGCAGGCTGGTGCAAAGAGCTTGAGGAAGAGGAAGAAGAAACAGGCGAAGAACACGTCCACAAAGAGGACGGCACGGGCGGCGGCGATGAAGACGAATACGGAATCGCATCGTTCGTGTACTACCGCAGACTGCCGTTCGACCGCGTAAAGCTCGATTCGTACGCAAGCCGCTGGCCGGCGAACATCATCCGCTGCAAAGGCGTCATGTGGTTCGCGGATGAGCCCGATATGGCATGGGTATTCGAATCGTCGGGCCGCCAGATTCAGGCCGGCTACTCGGGACCGTGGTTAGCATCATGCTCGAAAAAAGAGCAGGAGCAGGTTCTGAAAGAGCAGCCCCAGATGAAAAAAGACTGGGACGAAAAGGTCGGCGACAGAATGGTTAAACTGTGCGTCATCGGAAAAAACATGGACCGGGAAAAAATCAGCCGGGAACTCGACGAAGTCCTGGTAAAATAGGAAACGTAGTGTAAAAAAGGAATCTGTAATAACTTACAGGTTCCTTTTTATTTTAAATATAACCATTATTTTATTTAAATAATTTTTTCACCATACAGGTAGATACTTTAAATACTCACATTTTCCACAGGTCGAAGGAGAATGAATGACTGCGAGCAGCTGTGCAGCTATCATGAATGTCTCGTATTGAAAATAAAGCGAAACTTTTTTGATTTTTTATAGGGGGAACAGACATGAAAACATGAATACAGGACGCAACGCAATTCAGAGCGTGAACGGTTTCATTATGGACGGCGGAACGATTACGATGACAGGCTCAGGCTCTAACACTGACAACGAAAGCCGCGGAATCGTCGTCGAAGGCGCAGAAGACGACTCGTACTGCGGCGAAGGCTTTATCATAATAAACGGCGGAACGATTACCGGTACGACGGTGAGCAAAGGCCTAACGGCAAAATGGGATGTCGACGAAGACGCCGAAACGACGGATACGTCAGACGATCCGTACCCGTATGTCAAAATAAACGGCGGTACAATCAGTCTGACAACAACGGGAACACCGAAAGACGACTATACCGCTTCAAACGTAACCGATGCGGACGGTGTCACCGCTTCTTCCGCTACGGTAAATCTGAGTCCTGAAGGCATCGAAGGTAAGGAAGGCGTTTTCATAACGGCCGGAACGATTACCCTTACTACGACGGACGACTGTATAAACGCAAGCAGCACAAGCAGTCAGGTGAATATTTCAGGCGGGACCATCTACACATTCTCAAGCGACAACGACGCAATCGACTCGAACGGTACGCTCACAATATCCGGCGGCACAATCGTCGCAATTACGACGACAAGTCCCGAATGTGCGTTCGACTGCGACGACAATACATTCGCGGTTACCGGAGGTCTCATCGTCGGTATGGGAACTGCAAACTACAGCGAACCGACGGCGAACGCCTGTACGCAGAACACGGTCGTCATGGCCGCAAACTATGCGCCTGCCGGCGGTAGTATGGCCGTCTGTACCGGCAGCGGAACACCGGTGTTCGCGTTCACGGTGCCGTCTCTTGACGACGTCGCATCAGACAGCAGTACAAATACGTACGACGTTCTTATATTCTCTTCGCCGGAACTTTCTTCAGGAACAAAATACACGGTGTATAAAAATACAACGGTGAGCGGAGGAGACACCTTTCACGGACTGTACCTTAGTCCGACGGGCAGGAGCGGAGGAACGGCGTCCGGAGCATTTACTGCGTCTTCCACGGTAACGACAGTCGGTTCCGTCAGCAACGGAGGGGCTCAGGAAGGAAACCACCCGTAAGCGGATATACTGTCTCACCCGTCAGTTATTGACATATGCCGGAAACAGAGTATACTGTTATATAAATGGCATATGCCATTTATCCTTTACAGGAGACACAAATGCCGAGACCGTGCAAAAGACGACGTATCTGCTGCCTGCCCGAATGCAGCCGTTTCGGACCGGTGGAACAGAACGCGGCAGAGCCGCAGGTAATAACAATGACGCTCGACGAATTCGAGACTGTCAGGCTGATTGACCTTGAAGGCTTAAAACAGGAAGAGTGTGCAGAACAGATGCAGATCGCCCGTACGACGGCACAGGCAGTCTACAACAGCGCGCGTACAAAACTCGCGGAGTGCCTTGTACGGGGAAAGGAGCTGCACATTGAAGGCGGAAACTATGAACTGTGCGACGGTACGATACCCCGCTGCGGGTGCGGCTGCCGGTGCAGGAAACGATGCAAACAGGAAAACAACATACAGCAAGGAGATCAAATCGTATGAAAATTGCAGTACCGTATGAAAACGGAGAGGTGTTCCAGCATTTCGGGAACACTTCACATTTTAAAGTCTACGATGTCGACGGCGGAAAAATCACGCGTTCGGAAGTTGTCGGCACAAACGGCAGCGGGCACGGGGCGCTTGCGGGCTTCCTCAGGGATAAAGGCGTGGATACGCTTATCTGCGGCGGAATAGGCGGCGGCGCACAGTCGGCACTTGCAGAAGCGGGAATAAAACTGTACGGCGGAACGACCGGTAATGCCGACAAAGCAGTCGAGGCCCTTCTCAGCGGGAGCTTAAACTATGATCCCGACGTTAAATGCAGTCATCACGACGAACATCACGGAGAAGAGCACTCATGCGGCGAACACGGCTGCGGGGATCACCACGCCGGCAGTCACGCGTGATGCGCTTCCAGATCAAGTAAAAACTGTTTTGCCTCTATGCCTCCGCCGAATCCGACGAGCGAACCGTCCGCTCCGATGACGCGGTGGCATGGAATCATAATCATGATGGGATTCCGGTTGTTTGCGTGTCCGACAGCGCGCGCTGCCTTTTGGTTTCCGACTGCTTTAGCGATGTCGCCGTAGCTGCGGGTCTGTCCGCAGGGAATGAGCCGCAGCTGTTCCCACACGCGCATCTGGAAAGCGGTGCCCGACGGATTAACGGGAACGTCGAACGACATGCGCGTACCGGAAAAATATTCCGACAGCTCCTGCACCGTTTTTTTAATAAGTTCGTTCCGGCACGGTCCCGACAGTTCCGCATTATTGTCGATATGCAGCCCGATTATCGCGCCGTTTTCTTCCGCAACGCACAGAGTCCCGACCGGCGAAGAAAAATTATAAGTATTCATATCCGTTATTTTACAGCGTTCTGCTGCCGATGAACATGGGTATGCCGGAGCGGTACAGACGGCCGGAATACGCCTCATGCGGGAAGTCGACGAACTGAACCGACTTGCCCCGCGGAAGAATGCGGCGGAAAATCGGATCGGCTATGATGATATCTGCAATGCCGGCGGCTGAGGCGAAGTCGTCCTCCTCGTCGGTGTGCAGGTCGCATTCGCGGAGCAGACCGCACGTTTCTTCGAGCGGACAGACTATCCGCACGCTGCGCGCGCCGTAGTCCTGCTCGAGGCACGCACGCATCGACGACGCGAAAACAGGTTCTCCGATAATATACACAAGCTGGCCGGGGTCGGATGCAAGGACCTGCGCTATTGTCCGATACAGTGACGGGCTGTCCTGCATGTCTGTACGGGCGGTGTTTTCGGAGCGGGTGGTCCGCAGCGCTCCGGGCGGCAGAGCTGCGCCGGCAGGGAGCGGAATGCCTTCCGCCGCGGCGCGGTACTGTTCCGACGGCTGCGCGTCGACGTCTGTGTTCCATTCCGTGCGTTTTTTCACAACGGCAGCTTCATATATGCGGTCGAGCAGATTTTCCGAGGGTTTTCTTCCCAGAGGCAGACCAGTCACAAACTGCGTGCCGTATGCGCCGCGCAGTTTTTCCGCGGGAAGCAGTCCCGATGCGGACACAACGACGTTCACGTCAGCCGTACCTGCCTGCGAAATCTGCTCAAGCGTATTGTTCATGGCCCATGTGCTCACGACGATGCAGCCGTTCTGTTCGAAGAACTGAACGAGTCCTTCAGCATTTCCCGTGACGGAAAAATCAAGCGGGGTCACGCCCAGAATGTTAACGCGCACGTCCCGCACATTCTTTCGTTCCTCCGCACGGCAGGCGGACTGTCCTGGCGGGACAGTCTTCAGGCAGAACGCGTCGACAAGGTGCGCAAGCGCCTGCCCCGCTCCCGCCTCGTAGGAATGCATACCGCTCGAACGGATGCCGAACGCCGGTATGCCGGTGCGTTTTTCTATGACGCGGGCAATGCCTTCAAAATCAGTTCCCATCATCATGGGAACGGGAGAGCCGCCGATCGCGATGAAATTCGGATGTTCCGCTTCGGCCACTTCGATTATTTCATCGATGAGCTTGTCGTCGTTTCCCATGACGGCGTCGCTTTCGGTGAGCGCCGAAATGTAAATCATACTGTCGATGTCGAACCAGCGGGGCTCGTCGTGCGTGTCGTACGTCGAGTTGCACCCCGACGCGTCGTGCATGACGCATAACCCGCCGAGTTCGTACAGAGACGAACACATACCGAACAAATCGGATGAATACCGCGCAAGCACGCGCTGAACCTGCTTCACCCTCTGCACCCCCACGCTTTTATCTGGACGACACCGCGCACGTCGCTTTCGTGCAGCGCAGCTTCCCCGATCATCTGCGCAAGACGGCAGATTCCGTTGAATCCCCAGAGGCTGCCGTTCTCGACAATATTAACAAAATTATTCGTGCCGGAAAGATACGCCGCTTTCTGTCCGATTGCAAGCACGCGCCGGCCCTCAGCCGTACCGCCGCGCGGTACAAAACGGCAGCGGAAATTAACGACGGAATGAAGCATCAGATCTGGTGCATGCTCCTTCAGCCAGGCAAACGCCTGTTCGTCTCCGGGAGGTATCGCATCGGTGTAGACGCGCGCGACGTGAAAGCCGTGTTCAAGCAGCAGCCGCGCAAGTTCGAGCGGGCGCGATACGGCAGCATAGTCAATCGTCACTGCCATGTCACCGGCAGTCTGCCGTGCGCGGGCGAGCGCGTCGTCGGCCTCTTTCTCAAGCAGGTTGAAATCAGGCGCACCGTCCGGCCGCCGCAGTACGGGCAGGTCGAAACGCTCCGCAAGCTTTGTTAAGCACGATTCTATCTCTTCGTATGAGAACGAAACGGGCATGTAAAGCGTCTCCTGATTCAGGCGCTTTTCGAGCGCCTCCGCGCCCTTCTTCATAAGCGGAATCGTGTATATGTTGACGGAGCTTTCCGCCATCGTCTTGTATTCGTCGTACCCGCTGCATGTGCAGATGTCGCGCACTACGTACCCGCCGTCTGTAAGCCACTTCACAAGCTCGCACTGCGGGCTGCGCGCGTACACGTTGCCGATGATGTTCACAGACTTCGGATCTTTTGTCCGCATGTCGAGCGCCGCATAAAGCTGCATCCGCATGCGCTCCTCCGGCGTCATGCCGGCTTTGCGCATCGTCGGGTTCATGCTCGACGGAATAAAGTCGACAGACGGAAAGCGCTCGTGAAGCTTCCGGTATATTGCGTCCATGTCGCACGCCATGAACTCGTGGATGCAGTTTGCGAACACGACGACGGCGGGAGGCAGCACGGGCAGTTTGTGCAGTATGTCGGTAATGCCTTCCGTGTACATTTCGTCGATTTTATTCTGGCACACGTCGTCCTCTTTCACCGTTACCATGGAAAAGCGGTCGAGCCCGCCGAATTCCGCCGCGGAAAGAACGACGCCGCGCAGACAGCAGTCGCCGCCGATGAAAATCTGATGAGCGAGGGGAATGAGCATCGACACGTGCGCTATCGTCCACGTCCCGCGCGCCGGAGACGAGTATTCCACGCCTTCGTGAAAAAGCGGATTACCGGCTGCGTCCTGTATTCTGATTTCGGGAAGCGGCTGCTCCCCCCGGAGACTTTTCAGCATGCTTATTTCCTCAGCGTATCCATAACCGCGTCTGCGAGCGTCCGGTATTCCTGCGCCATTTCGCTGCCGGGAAACGCCTCCAGCACCGTTTTATGCAGTTCCTCTGCCTCACGCACAGTCTGGCTGAAGTTGAGCCATCCTGTCACGGGCGTATGCGTATCTTCCGACAACTGCGCGATTTTCGCTTCCTCTCCGGGAACGTTCTTGCGGTTGACGATGATGCCGCCGAGAGCGGCGTATCCGCGCTCGCGGAACGTGTCCACAGCAAGGGCAATGTTCATGGCGGCGTGGACCGCCATCGCCTCGCCCGACGTGACGACGAACACTTTGTCGGCGTATCCGTCGCGGATCGGCATGGTGAATCCGCCGCACACAACGTCGCCGAGCACGTCGTAGAAAACCACGTCGGGCTTGTATATTCCGTACGCGTTTTTCTTGTCGAGCATCTCGAGTGCGTTCACGATACCGCGCCCGGCGCATCCGAGCCCCGGCGTGGGACCTCCCGCTTCGACGCACTGAATGCCGCCGTATCCTTCGCTCACCATCTCTTCGAGCGCTATGTCCTGATTCTTCCGGCGGATTAAATCGAGCACGCTTTCAACGGGACGGCCGCCGAGCAGATTGATCGTCGAATCGGCCTTGGGATCGCAGCCTATCTGCATCACCTTCATTCCTTTCTGTGCAAGCGCCGCAGCCATATTCGACACCGTCGTCGACTTTCCGATTCCGCCCTTGCCGTATACCGCAACTTTGTACATATCTGCACGATTCCTTATTAATTAACAAATACGCGGAAGAAGTTCTCCGCCCGGCTGCGGCAGCATTGTCTGCGAACCGATTTCAGTATTCACGATGACCCTGCCCGCATAATCGGAAATCACTTTGCCGATTACGGCCGCTTTTTCCGAATATTTTCCCCTGCGCAGTACTTCGAGAATTGCAGGCGCTTCCGGTTCAGGAGCAAAAATCACCATACGTCCCTCGCACGCAAGATACAGCGGCTCAAGGCCGAGCATGCCGCACACGCCTTTCACCTCGCCGTTTACCGGAATGTTTTTCTGTTCAAGAACGATTCCGACATTGCTCTGATGTGCAATTTCGTACAGAACTGTGCCCACGCCGCCGCGCGTCGCGTCGCGGATAACGTGAACGTTTTTCGTCGCGGCAAGCACGTCCTGCACGGTATGTGCAAGAGGCGCGCAGTCGCTCGTAAGCCGTTCGGCAGTAATGTCGAAATTGTTGCGGGCAAGAAGGATTGCGCAGCCGTGCCGCCCGATGTCTCCCGTGACGATCACGGCGTCGCCCGGTTCTGCAGAGGAGCCGGCGGTATGCACGCCGTCCATGACGCGGCCGATTCCCGTAGTCGTGATGAACACGCCGTCCACCTGCCCCTTCCCTGCAACTTTCGTATCGCCCGCGACGATCCTGACGCCGGCTTCCGCCGCAGTCTTTTCCATAGCGGACGCAATCTCGTCGAGTTTCGCGACGGGAAATCCTTCCTCTATCACGAACGCGCACGAAAGGTACAGCGGGACGGCGCCCATGCACGCAAGGTCGTTCACCGTACCGCATACGGAAATTTTTCCGATATTTCCGCCGGGAAAATCGACAGGAGAGACGATAAAGCCGTCGGTCGTAAACGCGAGTTTACCCGGGGGAAAATCGAGAACGGCCGCATCGTCGGCAGTCAAATCAGGGTTCTCGAAGTGCTTTTTGAAAATCGTTTCTATTAATTCGTTAGTCTCTTTTCCGCCGCCGCCCATCGCGAGCGTAACAACATCACCGTTCATATGTTCATGTTCTCCTTATCTGCGGACAGCGCAAGTCCCGGCCCGTATTTATAATAAGCGGCGCATGCGCCTTCGCCCGACACCATGCACGCGCCGACAGGATGTTCCGGCGTGCACGCGGTGCCGAAGCACGCGCATCCGTCGGGACTGCACTCACCCCGCAGAACGTCGCCGCAGCGGCACGCAGGATCCGGTTTTCCGGTGATTTTCGGAAGCGCGTATTTTTTACGCGCGTCGAACGCTGCGTACGAATCGTTCAGCGTCAGTCCCGACTGAGGAATCGTTCCTATGCCGCGCCATTCCGCGTCCACGGGAATCATCGTATCTTTCATTAATTTGAGCGCGTTCACGTTTCCTTCGTCGGTCACGACGCGCGGATAGCAGTTGCGGAAGAACGGTCCGCCTTTCTGTATTTCGGTCACGACGACGGCGAGCGCTGCTAATATTTCCCCTGCGGTAAATCCGGTTACGACGCCGGACACGCCCTCGTCGCGGAGACGTTCGTATATCTTCGTTCCGGTAATGACGCTTACGTGTCCCGGATACAGGAACGCATCCGCGGAATCTTTCAGGGCAGCGTAGGCGTTGTCCATCGTTTTGTTCGCGGTGAGAAGCGAATAATTTCCGAGTCCTTTCTGCTTCGCCTGCCGGACCGAAATGCAGGCTGCCGGCGTCGTCGTCTCAAAACCGACTGAAAGAAACACAACCTGTTCGCCGGGATGAGTCCCCGCATACACGACGGAATCGAGCGGCGAATAGACAACCTCTATATGAGCGCCTTTCGAACGCGCTCCTGCAAGACTCATTTCCGTTCCGGGGACGCGCACGAGGTCGCCGAACGTCGCGATCGTGCATCCGTGATCGAGCGCGAGCATGACCGCTTCGTCTATAAATCCCGTAGGCGTTACGCACACAGGGCATCCGGGGCCGGAAATCAGGCGGATATTTTCCGGCAGTATATTTCTGATTCCGAGCCGGAATATTTCATGCGTGTGAGTGCCGCACACTTCCATGATGCGGAGCGGCCGGCCGCTGTAGGATTTCAGTATTTTTTCCGCAGCTGCGGCAGCGCCGTCCTTAACACAGTCCGCCATCAGTTCAGCGCTCCCATGATTTTCTCCGTCTCCTGCGTTTCGTCCGAGGTGATTTTTGCAATCGCCATTCCCGCATGAACCATCACGTAATCTCCCGGTTCAAGCCCGTCCAGAAGTTCCGCCGATACGGTACGCTGCGCACCCGTCGCATCGACGACGGCCGTACCGTCCTGCACTTTCACAACTTTAGCAGCAAGCCCTACACACATATGCACCTCCGTTTTTTAAATGACGAAAAGCCATTTAAAAAAGAAATCCCTTTCTGCAGTAAACAGAAAGGGGCATGATTATCGTATATCCGGTATGTGCGCCGCCTTCCTGCTCAGAAAATCCCTGCAGTCAGAATATATTCCCGGACTGACCCTGTATCCGCAGGGAAGCAGACACATTGAAACATCCGGTATTTTTAAGTATACGGCAACAGTACGGAAAAGGCAAGGCTGATTCAGTTACAGACTGATTCGGTTACTCGTCTGTTTCCACGGCAAACGCCTCGTACGGTCTCACGCATTCCGCATCCGGCCGCGAACCGGCATAGTTCGAGATGAGCATTCTGCCTTCCCTGTATTTTTCCGGAACGGAAAGGCGCACCGTGCCGCCGGTAAAATTGCAGACAACAAGTACGGAACTGCCGCCGAGCGTGCGCGTATACACGAACAGCTCCCTGTCGTCGGGCAGCAGCAGCTCGAATCTTCCGTACACGACAGTCTGATTCGTATGGCGCAGCAGTATGGCCTGCCTGTAGAAGCTGAATACCGAATCGGGATCGTCAATCTGGGACGCCGCGTTTATTTCTTTATATGACGGGTTCAATTTTATCCACGGTTCGGCTTTCGTAAAACCGGCGTTTTCCGAATCGTCCCACTGCATGGGCGTACGCGCATTGTCGCGGCTTATCATCCTGAGCGTCTTCATTGCATCCTGCTCCGGCAGGCCGCTTTTTATCATCTCGCTGTAATCGTTAAAGCTTGCCAGGTCGCGGTAATCGTCTATAGAGTCGAATGGCACGTTTATCATTCCGAGCTCTTCCCCCTGATACACGTACGGAGTGCCCTTCATGCAGAGCAGACAGAGCGCGAGCATCTTCGCACTTAGCGTTCGGTATTCAGCGCTGTCGTCGCCGAAGCGGGAAACGGAACGGACCTGATCGTGATTTTCCCAGTAAAGCGTATTCCATCCTTTTCCCTCAAGGCCGTTCTGCCACTTGGCAAAAATCCGTTTCAGCGCAACAAGATCGAGCGGCGACGCTTTCCAGTTCGACGCGCGGCACGGCTTTCCGAGGTTCACGTGCTCGAACATAAAAAGCATGTTCAGTTCACTGCGGTCATATCCCGTATATTCAAGCGCGTTGCTCAGCTCTGAATTCGCGCCTTCGCCGACAGTCATCCAGTCGAACTTGGAAATAACCCTGCTGTTCATTTCGCGGAGGAATTCGTGCACGCGCGGACCGTTGGCCGCATACGGCGCAAATTCCCCGTACCGGTACTGCTCGGGTACTGACGGATTCGTTCTGCCGTCGGGGAAACGCTGGTCCTTGCTTATCATCGTAATGACGTCCATGCGGAAACCGTCGATGCCTTTGTTCCCCCACCACGTCATCATGTCGTATACGCTGTTCCGTACTTCATCGTTTTCCCAGTTCAGGTCGGGCTGTTTTCTGCTGAACAGATGAAGATAGTACATATCCGTCGTTTTGTCGTACTGCCATGCGCTGCCCCCGAAGACGGCACCCCAGTTATTCGGAGGCACGCCGCCGGACTCCGGGTCGCCGGGCACTTTTCCGCTGCGCCATATATAATAATTCCTGTACGGATTATCTGTACCTTTCCTGCTTTCGACGAACCACGCGTGCTCGTCGCTCGTATGATTGACGACAAGATCGAGCACGATGCGTATCCCGCGTTTATGCGCTTCCGTAAGAAGCCGGTCGAAATCAGCGAGCGTGCCGAAATCGTCCATAATGCCGCGGTAATCGCTTATATCGTAACCGTTGTCGTCGTTCGGACTTTTGAAAATCGGACACATCCAGATGATATCTATGCCGAGTCTTACAAGATAATCGAGTTTGCCGCATATGCCGTTCAGATCTCCGATGCCGTCGTTGTTGCTGTCGCAGAAACTGCGCGGATAAATCTGATAGACAACTCCCTCTTTCCACCAGGTACGTTCTTCGTTTGTCATAGTCTGCCAGTATATGCACTTTTTGAATAAATGTAAATAATTTTACTTGTTGCGCACAACTGTCATATTTTAGCTGAATAAAAGTGAATTGCGTTACATTTTATGCAGCATATGCATCGCTACGACGCTTTGTCCGAGCGCGATTCCTCCGTCGTTTGCAGGAACGAGGCTGTGCATGAGGACGGTAAATCCGCGGTTCTCAAGACGACGGCGGCACATATCCGCAAGCAGAAGATTCTGGAAAACGCCTCCGCTCAGCGCGGCTGCCGCAATGCCGGTCCGCTCACGGCAGAGCGTACAGCCAGCTTCCACCATGTCCGCAATCGTCTCGTGGAACGCAAGTGCAAGAGTACCTGACGGCGCGCCCGATTTTTTCTCCTCTGCAACTGTACGCACGAGTTCAGTCGTGTTGAGCAGAAAGCGTCCGTCGCTTCCGCACTCAGGCGACAGAAGTTCCGGTGTACCGCAAAGAGGACTGTGCGCGGCTTCCCCGTCATCGTCGGGACGATTCTTCAATTCCGATTCCGCAGCGAATTCAAGCGCCATGGACGACTCGCCTTCGAACGTGGAGCAGCGTTTGTACCCGAGGACGGCGCTTACCGCATCGAAGAGCCGCCCCATGCTCGTCGACGTCACGCAGTTAATCCGGTGCGCAATCATCGTGCGAATCATTCCGAGTGACTGGGCACTGCACAATCCGATCTGCACTGCGAGATCGTCATCGTCGAGCAGTGAAACTGCAATGCGCCACCCTTCCTTCGCGGACAGGTCGCCGCCCGCCTGTGCAAACGGCATGATGCTGCCGAGCCGCGTAAAACCGTCATACGAAGCGCGGAGAAATTCGCCGCCCCATATTGTCCCGTCGGTGCCGTATCCTGTGCCGTCGAACGACACGCCGATAACGGCGCCGTTCTGCCAGTCGTTTTCCGCCATGCACGACGCTATGTGCGCATAATGATGCTGAACTTCAACGACGGGAAGTCCCAGTCCGTGAGCGAACTGAGTCGAATTGTATTCCGGATGCATGTCGCACGCGACGACGGAAGGTTTTAGCTCAAGGAGCGTTTCCATGCGCGTCACGCCGGCCGCGAGCGCCTGAACGCTGCGTACGTCCGCAAGGTCGCCTATGTACGGAGAAAGATAGTATAAATTATTATGAGCAATGCAGAACGTGTTCTTGAGTTCGCCGCCGGCGGCGAGCACGCAGCCTTTCCGTGTATCGGAAAGCATGAACGGAAGCGGAGCGTATCCGCGAGAACGGCGTATCATGTACGGCTTTCCGTTCTGCCACGACATAACGGAGTCGTCGGCCCGCAGGCGTATGACGCGGTCGTTCGAAAGAATCACGTCGCACATCGGCGAAAGATACTCGAGCGCATCCTCGTCGGTACGGCATATCGGAGCACCCGACTGATTGCCGCTCGTCATGACGAAACAGTCGGTCATACGCTCACCGTCGGGATAGCTGAACAGCAGCAGCTGTACCGGCGCGTACGGCAGCATGACGCCGACGTTCGGATTGCCGGGTGCGACTTCCGCACAGAGCAGCGGACGTCCGCCGTCAGGCGCGGAGCCAGAATCTACCGTTCTGCGTTCAAGGAGCAGAATCGGTTTCTGCGGTCCGTCGAGCAGAGGTTCCTGCCCGTCGAGTACGACGCACTCGCGCCGGACCGTCCGCATGTCGCGCATCATCACGGCGAACGGCTTGAACGGACGGTTCTTGAGCGCACGAAGCCGTGCGACGGCATGCGGATTCGCCGCGTCGCAGCATAAATGGAAGCCGCCGATTCCCTTTACCGCCGCAATGCCGCCGACACGCAGAACACTGCGTACGTACACGAGCGCGGCGGCATTCCGTTCGCTGCGGCCCGGTATGTACAGATGCGGACCGCAGTCGTTGCAGCAGACAGGCTGTGCGTGGTACCGGCGAGTTTCTTCGTGCGTGTATTCGTACCCGCACCCGGGACACATCGGAAACACGCCCATGCTCGTGCGCACGCGGTCGTACGGCATCGAGTCGAGAATCGTCAATCGCGGCCCGCACGCAGTGCAGTTAATAAACGGATGAAGATAGCGCCGGTTTGTTTTGTCGAACAATTCGGCTTTGCATTTCGGACATACGGCGATATCGGGAGAAACGAAAATATCGCCGCGTACTTTTTCGCTCTGGATAATGGAAAACGACGTCTCACCTTCCGGTTCGACGCGCTGCTTCTCGATTTTCAGTATCGACGAGCGCTCGGGCGCTTCGTGCGAAAGGCGGTACAGAAAATCGTCGGTCTGCGCTGCAGTTCCCTCCGCGTATATCTCGACGTACGGTCCCTTGTTGCACACGCTGCCCGCAATGCCCGCTTTTCCCGCAATGCGCGCGACGAACGGACGGAAGCCGACGCCCTGCACGATGCCGTACACGCGGATGCACAGGCGGAACGCGCCGCCGTTTTCAGGTTTGTCAGTCATACGCGTCCCAGCTCCCTGTACAGCGGCTCAAGAAATTCCGCTTCGCTCCGCACGGCATGCAGCTGTCCCGACACCGCAAAGTGAGGCAGCGGAATGAAAGTCCCGTCAAATCCGGGAAGCGCGCGTGCAAGCAGCGGGTCGGCTATGATTGTCCTGTATCCTTTATTTTTAACAAGTGAAATAAACTCGTCTTCACCGGCGGGCCGGCTGTCGCCCTGTTCCGCATATCCGGGAGCAAAATCGAAAAACGTCGCGACGTCCGTTTCGGGAGCGCCTGACGGCAGGCTGCGGCACGACGCGCGTATGATTCCGCGGACGGCGTTCGCCATGAACTGCTGATGAACGACGAGCACCGGACCGGTAAGGGGATGCGGCATTCCGCCGGAAACGTACGATTCCGTTTTGTCGGCAGCCGAATCATCTGCATTTGAAGGACGACTGCCGGCACCTGCATTTTTTCCGTGCGTACGGTACAAAGGCGAAACGACATAATACTCCGTACCGTACTTCTGCTGCAGATACTGAACGGCGGCGAGTCCCGCAGGCGAGACGGCATAATTCACCGCCGCGCTTCCGCACCTGCGTACGTCGTCGAGCATGCTGTCCATGCCGAACGTAACGACCGGCACACCGTCCTCTGTAAAACCGTTCCGTATCAGTTCCGCGCTGCCGGGCGCCGCAAGCTCGAGCGGCGTCGCTCCCCACACCCCTGCGAACGGCACATGTTCCGCTGAGGAAAGTCCGCTGCCGCACGCGAACGTGTCGATGAGCGCGCGGTATGCTTTTTCCTCACCTTTATCGTAGCTGTCCATACCGTTCGTTGCGCACGTTACCACGGGAAGATGAAACTGTTTTTCCGCCATACGTTTAAGCGCGCGGAAATCAGTGCCGATAACGGACGGCACGGGCGTTCCGATATACGCGATAAACTTCGCTTCGGGAAACGACGCAAGCGCTTTTCCCGTTTTTTCGATAAGCCTGTCGTCGCGTCCCATGATGGCGTCCATATCGCGGAGGCACGCCGAAAAGACGGCGCTCTTTTTCGAATAGAAACGCGGTTCGTCGAATCCGCACACGTTTCCCGCGCAGCCGCCCGCGTCGCATATGACGACAAGTCCGCCCAGTTCGAACAGGACGGAAAGCGCCCCCGACTGATCGGGCGTAAACGGCGAAAGATACCGGTACAATCCTCTCACAGCGCTGCCTCACATGCCGCAAAAAAATCGGCGACGGCCTGAAATCCGAACGGCTGCATTTCGCTGTTCCACGATACGTGCGCAGCTCCGGGAAAATACGGCGCAATATCCTTTCCGACCGCAATGCCGACGCCGTCCGCGACCGGTGCGAAATTCATCATGGAAGGAGCCGTCGGCGCATATACGCGCGTTTCCGGCGACAGTTCCGCAAGGCGCTTCATGCAGGCAAAGTCCTCTTCTGCCGGAGTTGCGAGAATATGCGTCACTGCAAATCCGTACCCGGCGAGCGACAGCGCGAGTTCAAACGGAGACGCGTTTATCATCTGGCCGAGTGCGAACGTACATTTCTTATGACCGCCGAGGAACGATTCAAGCGCGCGTTCCGCAGCGCCGCGGTATGCGGCAGGCTCGAACCGCACGCCGATTGCGGAAGCAAAAAGCGCATACTGTCTGTCGATTTTTTCTATATCGTACAGCCGCGTCAGTTCGATATACGGAATACCGAGCCGCTTCATAAGGTCGTCGGCTGCAAAACGCGATTCGGGATACAGCACAAGATTGAAATTCGCCGCTCCCATCTCCATGTATTCGTCGAGCGTCCGGCACGTTCCGACCTGTTTTATGTCTTTCACGCCCGCACGGTGAAGCAGTTCGAACAGTTCGCTCGACGGAGCCACCTGCGAAAAAAATCCCATCAGATTCACCATGCCGGCCCGCTTCGTTTTTTTTTCAAGCAGCGAATAGACTGACTGCCGCACGGCAGTCATCGGCGGCTTCCGGCCTTCGCGGGTGAGCGCGTACATGTACCCCGGCACGACGCGTACGCCCGTTTCCGCCTCCGCCTTCCGGCACACGCGTTCAAGGTCGGTTCCGAGCAGCGCGTCGACGCACGTTATACAGATTGTCACCACTTTCGGACGCGGCTCCGCAACGCCGCATATCTCTCTGATTGCATCGGGAATCATCGTCAGATGGCGCCCCGTCACGAGGTCAGTTTCGTCCATGCGCAGATAGAACATACGCCTGCTGTACCCTTCGTTCGCGGAAAGAATGGTCGAATTGCGGCCGCAGCAGTCGGGCGCGACGAGCAGCATCACCGATTCGGGAATAACGAGCGCCGCGCGTTTGACGCCGAATCCGAGAGCGCCCGGCGAATTGTACGAAAGCGTCGCCGGCGAACTGTACACAAGTCCGCACGACGGAATAAACTCTTCCGGCATTCCGCTGAATCCGCGCGCAGCAAGTTCTTTGATTGTAACTGAAAAAGGTTCATCCTTCATGATTCTGTTCCCCGTCCTTCAGAAGCAGTTCCGCAAGCCTGAAAAATTTCCGGCTTATGCCGCTTCCCGGCGCGCCTTCGACGACTGTTTTCCCCTCGTCTTCACATTCCGTAATCTCGTCACTGCGGGGAATGTCGGCAACAACGTCCAGACCGGCGCTTTCCGCAAAGGCGCGGACCCTTTTTTCCTCGTCGGGCACGTTGCGCCTGTTCATGATGATGCCGCGGACTTTCGCGTACGACCGGTCCTCGAAGTTCTTCACCGCAGTGTAAATATTATTCGCCGCATAAAGCGCCATCTTTTCTCCCGACGTGACAATGAGCACCTGTTCGGCATATCCTTCGCGGATGGGAGCGGCGAATCCGCCGCACACAACGTCGCCGAGAACGTCGTACAGCACGACGTCGGGCCGGCACGTTTCGAACAGCTGCAGGTCCTCGAGCAGATCGAACGTCGCGATTATACCGCGCCCCGCGCATCCGAGCCCCGGAGTAGGTCCGCCTGTTTCAATGCAGACGACGCCGCCGAATCCCACCCGCGAAATATCCTTCAGCGAAGGTGCATCGTTTCCCGAGCGCATCACGTCCATTACGGGTGAAAGAGCCTTTCCGCCGAGCAGATTTATAGTCGAGTCGGCCTTGGGGTCGCATCCTATCTGAATGACGCGTCTTCCCAGCGAAGCGAATGCCGCCGAAAGGTTCGCCGTCATCGTCGATTTTCCGATACCGCCCTTGCCGTAAACTGCAATTTTAATCATATAAAATTATTTTTTCGTTACCATTGATTTTACTGTCGCGCCCGCAACCCGCCCGAGCTTACCTGTCAGCGCGCTTATGTCGTCGTTGCTGCCGTCGACAATAAGCGAAATGACCGAAACGCCGCGTTCGCGGTAGGGAATGCCCATGCGTCCGACTATGAGAAAAGAATATTCGTGTACAATCTGATTGATTTCCGCCGTACAGTTCAAATCGGTAATGACAATACCGATAATGCCGATGCGTTTGTCTGATTCGTCCATAAAATGCCTCTTCCTGCTCGGATACGTCTTTGCAGTCAGTAACTTATGGGAACCTCTAAAAACTTCAGTTTTTAGAGGTAACTCTGAAAGTGCGATGTTTTAAGTCGCGATATTACAGCGACTTAAAACTCGACGGCATCTCTAAAAAGTCACTGAAAGTAAGTCTTTAGAGATGCCCTTATGTATTCAGTATAGGCGATACCGGACGGAAAAGCAAGTAATCATTGCGTAAGTACTTATGCGGGACCTGTGCAGGAATTGTCTGTGTGCGTATGTGCAAAAAGCGAATATTTTTTTGAATATATGTGTTATGTTGATAACAACTACACGATTCCTGCCATTGCTGTACTTGTCTGATTAATCATCCTGTGCGGAACTTCTTTTTATTCGCCTATATCAATGGTGTTTACCATTGATGCAAGGGGAAAGGTATGCAATTATATGAAATCAGTATAATTTTCAAAGCCGGCGGGGATAATCTACTGTACTGAAACAAATTGGAAATGTTTCAGAGATGGTATACTGACAGGAATAGGAAAGTACAGAAGATATTCGGAACTGACAAGCTTATGTTAGTTGGATGCCGCTGTCGCGGCACGAAAGAAATAAAAACACAATAGTCAAAAATATTACAAGGAATGTAAAAATGGAAAAAATCCTTGTATCTATTAAAGATATATCTACAAAAAATATAGAAACACATGAAATAAAAAACTTGAAAATTATGAAAAAAGGAAGTAATATATAAAGTAAGGGATGTAAGGAGGTAAGTATGGAACTAGCAACGGTAACATCAAAAGGCCAGATTACTATACCGGTTAAAATAAGGAATAAATTAAGCCTTAAAACCGGTGATCAGGTATTTTTTATGGAAGAAAAAGGAAAAATAGTGTTTCAGAATGCCTCACAGATAGCACTTTCAACTATTCAAAAGGAAATGGATGGAAAAGCCGAAAAAGCCGGTTTCAAAACAGAGGAAGATGTTGTCGATTATATAAAAGAACTGCGTGCTAAAAAATGAGAATATTCGTAGATACAAATATCGTAATATCTTCGATATTATTTCCGAAAGGAAAAGTAGCATCAGTTTTTTCTTACATTTTAGATAATCATACGGTTATAATTTCAAGTTACACAATTGAAGAATGTAAAGAGGTGTTTAAAAGGAAATTCCCGGAAGATGGTAAAAAATTAAACAAGTTTTTAAAAAGTATAAAATACGAATTATATAAGACACCTAAAAAGATAGACGAGTCAAAATATCCGACTATTCGTGATATAAAAGATCTTCCAATTTTAGTTTCCGCAATATTATCAGATTCCGATGTGATGATCACCGGTGATAAAGATTTTGATGAAATAAAGATAGATAAACCATTAATATTTACACCAAATAAATATTATGAACTAATAGATAGAAAGAGCAACTAACACATATAAGGCCCGAGAAGTCAAGAAATATTTTGAAATAAAAACTACAACGAGCTGTCTGCAAAAGCAGCAGACGGCATGAAGAATGAAAAGAAGATTCAAGCCCGAATAAATAAAAAGCATACTGAATCGATATTCCCCGGAAGATACAGGAGACAAAGCAGACTGCACCAAACACATATAGACGGTCACGAAAAGACGAGCCGTAGAATCTCAGCGGTACCCCGGTAAACTGAGCCCCCGAGTTTCTGAGCGATGAGCGACAGAGCTTTTCCTTTTCCGTATTTGGAGACGAGCTTCTGGTGTATTTTTTGAGCGCGTTCATTCTTTAGGAGGAAGAAAACAGCAGCCTCGCTGAATGCCCATTTCAGATGGACGTTCCCGATCTTATCATGTCCGCCCCCTGTTTTTTTTCCTGCAGATTCATGGGCACATTTGACGGGCCTGCAGTATGAGATGAAATTTCCCACACCGGGAAATCTGTTTATGTCCTGAATTTCATAGAAGATGACGAGAGAAAGCGTGTCGCCGATCCCGGGAATGGTCTGAAGCAGTTCAAGGGAATGAGGATCATGGACAGAGGCCTGAGCTTTGATTTTCTTTTCGAGTGCATAAATGAGGGTATGGAAAGTATCAGCGAGGAACATGTCAGCTTTTATGGACTTTCGGGCAAACTCCTCGGAGAAGTGTTCCATAATAGAAAAACAGCAAAAGAAAATATTACTTGCTTTTTACACAATAATATGTGTAAAATATATAAGGAGGAACAAAATGGCAACAAACCTTGCAATAAATGAAACACTGCTGGAAAAAGCATACAAGATAGGTAAATTTGGTTCAAAAAAGGAAACCGTAAATACAGCCCTTGAAGAATTTATTCAAAGACGAAAATCAGAAGATCTGATAAGTCTTTTTGGGAAAATAGAATATGATCCTGATTATGATTACAAAAAAATGAGAACGAGATGAAATTTATACTTGTAGATACATCAGTGTGGTCTATGGCTTTCAGAAAGAAAAAATTGGAAGCAGATGAACAAAAATTACTGAACTACCTTATTTCATTAATACGAAAAAGATATGTAATCATGATCGGACCTGTTCGACAGGAAATTTTGAGTGGCATTTCAGATAATGATAAATTTATTCAATTACGGGATGATTTGGAATCATTTTCAGATTTTGAAATATCAACCACAGATTATGAAGCTGCAGCAGAGTTTTATAATAGATGCCGGAGTAAAGGAATACAGGGGTCTCATATAGATTATTTGATTTGTAGTGTAGCAAGAAATAATAATTTTTCAATATTGACATTAGATAAAGATTTTCAAAATTACAAGAAATATATTGATATAGAAGTTATAGATGAAAAGGAATGGCTGATAGAAAAATCGGTCTAAAAGTTTCAACCTGACATTTGTTTTGTCATAAAACCTGCTAAAGCCTTCGGCTTCTTCACGCAAGTTTTACGCCAATTTTTGCCTGCGGCAAAAACCACAAACGCAGGTTAAACTAATGATATGGCAGAGCATAGCGATGCATAGTTTTTAAAAAAATTGACAAATACATTTTGAATCATTTATACTATATTAAATGAAAATGGAATGGAGTTTCGATAAAACCTGAGACAATTTCATTAAATATAGCGTATGAAAGTAAATTCTGCCAATAATCAGATTTACTTTTTGTTTGCAACAATATTGCAAAGTAATTCAGGTTTTATCCAAGACGTCGAATTCTTAATTATAAATTAAAAATATGTTACATTTTATCATTGACCAATGTAAAAAGGTGTATTATCATACACATAGAGGTGTGTATATGAGAACAAATATAGTATTAGATGATACATTAGTTGATGAAGCATTTAAATATGCAGAGACAATTCATACAAAGAAAGATTTAATAGAAGTTGCATTAAAAGAGTTTGTGCGGGCTCGTAAAATGAAAAATATACGAGATCTAAAAGGAAAAATAGCTTTTGATGAAACATATGATTATAAAGCAATGCGGGTTGGAAAATGATATTATTGGACACTTCTGTCTTGATAGATTATTTAAAAGATACTAAAAATGCAGCAACCAATACACTGGATGAAATCATAGATAATAACTTACCATATGGAATATGCGATTATGTATACCAGGAATTACTGCAGGGAACGAAAACAGAAAAAGAATTTAAGAAATTAAAGGAATACTTAGAAACATTACCATTTTATTATCTAAATTATGGAAAAAACTCTTTTGAAAAAGCTGCTTTACTAAATTTTAAGTGTCGGCGTGCCGGAGTAACAATCAGAAGCACAATAGATTTACTGATTGCAGAAATAGCTATAGAGAATAATTTGTATCTACTACACAATGATGCAGATTTTGACAATATGGCAAAAAGAGTAACAGAATTGAAAATATATCAGACAAAATAGGAACCGAACACCGTCTTTCAACCTGACATTTGTTTGTCATAAAACCTGCTGAACGCTCCGCGTTCCTCACGCAGGTTTTATGGAATAGTCATTTAAAAATGGGGCCGATCTGCAGGACAGATTCCGAGATGACGTCATTTTCTGTATCATACATTCCGTTGGGTCGTCGTAAACGACACTTTAACGGATCCGTCTTTGTAATCGGACGCACAGAAACTGTCCGGTACAGTAAAACGCTCCCTGTGCATTTCTTGATTCTTCGTTCGGAAACGTCCCCGATCGGATTTCGTCGTCTATCCGGTGAATACGGTACAATGCACTGCATATCGTGACACATACCGCCGGAAAGCTTGAATTCGGAATAGAAATGGTGTAAGTTTTTTCTGGATGCAGATACCTCTTTGAAACAGGATTATGTCAGCGGAAAAAGCGCCGGACAGGATAAGCTCCGACCGGATGCTCTGGAAGCGGGAGCGTGACAGGGGTATAATCTGCAGGTATTTCTCAACAGAGGTCATTCATAATGAAAAAAATTGTTCTTATCAGCCTGATTCTTTCCGTATTCCTGACAGGTGCCGTTCCGTCAGCCGCCCAACCCGCGGCAGAGAAAATGACGGTTGTCGTTTCGACAGACGCTCAGCGGACATACGTGTACCGGAACAACACCCTTATACGCACGATGATCTGCTCCACGGGCATTCCTGACGGCGACAACGACACTCCGCAGGGAGACTATATTATAAACAGCAGCGGTACGAAACGCGGAGAATGGTTCTTTTCCCGAACATATAAGGAAGGAGCGGAATACTGGGTCGGCTTTATAGGCGGTGTGTACCTTTTCCATTCCGTGGCGATGGACGAACAGCGGAACATCATCCCGGAGGAAGCGGCAAAACTCGGCCGGGCGGCGTCCCACGGATGCATACGGCTTTCTCTGGAAGATGCGCACTGGTTTTACCGGACTGTGCCGGACGGCTCCGATCTGCACATCGTAAAAAACTTTACCCCGGGGCAGAATCTCGGCGACTGTAAAAATTACAAAGGGCTGCCTGTTCCGAAAAACGATATGTCCGTGTGGCTTTCCGCAAACGGCAGGGATTACAAACAGAAATACCTCTTGAGCTGCGAAGCGGCTCTCATCAGAACGGTTGCGGCGCTGAGCGGAATCACGGACATTACGGAAGACGCGGTGCTTGCGGACCTGCCGCAGGACGGCACCGATCCTGAAAAGTATTTCGTCTGCGACGACATCGACAGCGGAAGGAAAAATAAAGACGGGTCCATTCACTGGAACAACTACGGAACGCATCCGCCTGTCGTCGTGAACGAGCTGGAGCAGCTGTTCGCGAGGAACGATAAATCGGACAAACTTTCGGCGACCGAGGAAAAGCTCACCGACAGCCAGCTCTCCGCTCTTATTTCATCGTCGGAAACGTTCCGCGGCGCCGTCGTGTGGGTCGTCGGACATCCCGACCGCTGGGGAACGAATCCGCCGGTAAACGAACGCGGCATGGTCGCAGGCGAACATGTACGGTTCGTGCTGCCGGTGAAAGATGCGTCGGGAAATTTCCTCGTTTACGACCCGGAAACGGGAAAAATCTCACCGTCAAAAACGGCGGGTGCGTCGCGGAATCTGTTCAATTACCGCACCGTCTGCATCAGTGCGAAATAATCTGCAATTCTTCCTCCCGCCACGCTCTGCACTGCGCTATTTTTACCGACGGATCAAATCCTTCCGCTTTCCCCATGTTTGAAAGCATACCGCAGGGAAAATCGGGACACTGTCCGCAGTGATCGAGATTACGGTTCGTGCAGCACGAACGGACTTTGCACTCCCCTCCCCAGAACGTTTTTTCCATTACGAGACAGCCTTTGCAGTTTCCTTCCGTCTTTCTGCTGCACACACTGCAGCGTACGCCGCACCTTGATTCAAACATATGCATACTCCTTGTAAAAAAGGCTGTCCGAAAATATTTTCTTCGGGCAGCCTTTTCTGCTTCTACAAAGAAGATGTAGTCTGAGGCGGTAAAGATACGGTCTCTATGATTTTTTTAAACCATTTTTCGTCGGGTTCTTTTTCGGGCATGTGCGCGTACAGATATCTGATTTTTCCCCGTACAGCGGGATTAAAACGGTATTTTTTTGTGTGCCAGTCGAGCGTTCCGTCCGGGATAACCTGTGCCGCACTTTTCCGCATCTCCTCCTGATTCCGATACCGCTGTTTCCAGAATTCCTGCCATGCTCTGCAGCTGCACGGATTGGCGGCGGAAATGACGGAACAGTGACCGGAAAAAAACGCGTCGAGATTCATGCGGGCGCGGAACAGCTGCGCCTTCACGGCTCCCTCCGTACCGGCAAGAAGCTGCGCCGTTTCCGCAGTAGTCAGACCGAACATGTCGACGAGGGAAAAAGCAATGCGCTGTTCAAGCGTGAGCCGGCGGACCATTGCGTAGAAACAGCCGTTCTGCATTTCCCGTATCGATTCGTCCACCAGCACTTCTTCTTCAGGCAGCGGCATGTATCTTTCCGCTGCCTGACGGTCATCATCCTCCGGTTCCTGCACGCCGCCGGCAAACAGAATGTTCTGCGCTTCCTTTCCGCGGTGTTTCATCAAGAAACAGTTCAGACAGATGCGGCGGAGCCAGCCCGCTGCCGCTTTTTCGTCCCTGAGCGTATCCCTGTTTTTCCACGCCCGTATGAACGTTTCCTGAGAAATATCATCAGCTTCGTCGGGAGAACAGGAGAGTTTCCACGCATAGGAATAGACGTATGTTCCGTATTTCTTAATCAGCTCTTCAATTTCCATATCCGGTTTCCATAAAAACTACTATACAGATAAATTTATGCGGCTGCAACACGGAGTTCATCAGGTCTGCACAGGAGTATCCGTAATATTCCTTGATTTGCCGCTGTTTCCGTGTTAATGTAGAGGCAGGAGGATATTCAGTATGAATGATAAGCAGCTGTCTGTAATGCATACCGGAAAAGGGTTTATTGCGGCGCTCGACCAGAGCGGCGGCAGTACGCCGAAGGCGCTCGCCGCTTACGGTATTGAGTCGAATGCCTATTCGTCGGAAGAAGAGATGTTTTCTCTTGTCCACGAAATGCGCACGCGCATGATAAAAAATTCCGCGTTTACAAGCGAACACATTCTGGGAGCCATACTTTTTGAACGGACGATGGACAGTAAAATCGACGGAAAATATACGGCTGATTTTCTGTGGGAAAACAAAGGCATCGTTCCGTTTCTCAAAATAGACAAAGGTCTTGCGGAAGAGAAAAACGGCGTTCAGCTCATGAAGGAGATGCCTGAACTCGACGAGCTGCTTTCCCGCGCCGTAAAAAGAAATATCTTCGGAACGAAAATGCGGTCGGTCATAAAAGAAGCCGACGCGCACGGTATCCACAGTGTGATCGACCAGCAGTTCGAATACGCCGTAAAAATTGCGGGATACGGACTCGTTCCGATTATCGAACCGGAAGTAGACATCAACTGCCGGGAAAAAGCGCAGGCTGAAAAGCTTATGCTTGCCGAAATCGACTCGCACATGCAGCGCCTCGATAAGAACATCAAAGTGATTTTCAAAGTCACCATTCCCGACACTGCTGATTTTTACGCGCCGCTCATGACCGATCCCCGTGTCGTACGCGTCGTCGCTCTTTCGGGCGGCTATCCGCAGGACGAAGCGGACGAAAAGCTCGCGCTCAACCACGGGCTTATCGCAAGTTTCTCCCGTGCCCTTTCCGAAGGTCTTTCGGTGCATCAGTCCGAAAAGGAATTCACTGAAACGCTCATGCAGACTGTCGGCGCCGTATATGCGGCTTCCATAACTTAAAGCAGCAGTACGGACCGCCGGTGTCTTGACAGAACGGGAATTTTGCTTCATAAATTTAATGGAAATATTTCAATGATGAGGCATACAGGCAGGGTCTGTATGCCTTTTTTATTTTCTCAGAGGTATCAACATGGATAAAAAAACGGCTCTTTACGATACTCACGTAAAGTACGGCGGGCGGATTGTTTCCTTCGCCGGCTGGCTGCTGCCGGTACAGTATGAAACGGGCGTAATTGCGGAACATACGGCGGTCAGGACAAAATGCGGACTTTTCGACGTTTCGCACATGGGCGAGATTATCTGCGAGGGAAGTTCCGCGCTTGAAAATCTGAACAGACTTCTCACAAACGATTTTACGAACATGTACGACGGGCGCGCGCGGTACAGTCCGATGTGCAACGGGGAAGGCGGCGTGATAGACGATCTGCTCGTCTATAAGATGCAGGATGACCGGTATTTCATCGTCGTGAACGCCGCAAACAGGGACAAGGATTTTGCATGGATGAAGGCGCATGAAAATCCGGGCACTGTCTTTACCGACGTTTCAGACAATTTTGCCCAGCTTGCGCTGCAGGGCCCGCGCGCGCACGACATTCTTTCCCGGCTGGCCGACGCGCCGTCGATTCCGCAGAAATACTACACGTGCGTCGAACGGGGCATAGTGGCGGAAATTCCGTGCATTGTGTCAAAAACGGGATATACTGGAGAAGACGGATACGAACTGTATACGGCGCCTGCGCGGGCCGCGGAGCTGTGGGAAGCGCTCATGGAAGCCGGAAAGCCCGACGGACTCGTTCCGTGCGGACTGGGCGCCCGCGACACGCTCCGGCTTGAAGCTGCAATGCCGCTCTACGGCCACGAAATGGACGATACGGTAACGCCTCTCGAAGCCGGCCTCGACTTCGCGGTGAAAATGGAAAAGGCTGATTTTATCGGTAAGGAAGCGCTCGTCAGGAAAGGTCCGCCCGAACGGATGCGGATCGGTCTTGTCGCCGACGGACGCGGAATCATGCGCGAGAACGAACGCGTGTACGCCGGAGATGAAGAAATAGGCAGGACAACGTCGGGGACGTACGCTCCGTATCTGAAAAAGGCCGTCGCGATGGCGCTTGTGAAAAAAAGCAGCATACAGGCGGCGGAACTTGCAGTCGACGTACGGGGCACGCGCGTTCCGGCGCACGTCGTACCGCTGCCGTTTTATAAACACGCATAAAATATCTGGAGGAAAAGATGTCGGAAACTGAAAAAATGTATTCAAAATCGCACGAGTGGATTGTGTTCAGCAATGAGACGACGGCAAAAATCGGCATAACCGATTACGCGCAGAACGAACTGGGAGACATAGTGTTCGTAAATCTTCCCGAGCCGGGAAATACGGTGACGGCGGGAAAGCAGTTTGCAGACGTTGAATCGGTCAAGGCCGTCGCGGACGTTTATTCGCCCGTGACAGGCGTGGTAAAGGCGGTGAACGAAGAACTGCTGGAACATCCCGAAAAAATCAATCAGGATGCGGAAGGTGCGTGGTTTGCCGAGATTGAACAGATTACCGATAAGGAACAGTTTCTCGACAAAGCTGCATACGATGCATTCGCCGCGTCGGAAAAGAAAGAGTAACAGGTCCGAAACACAGAGGCACACTAATGGGTTCGTATATTTCATCGACGGCCGTTCAGCAGCGCGAAATGCTGCATGAAGCCGGATACAAGGATTTTGAGGATATGTTCAGCTGCATCCCGGACAGAGTGAAACTGAACAGAAAGCTTTCGATTCCCGGCGGCATGTCCGAAATGGAAGTTTCGTCGCGGATCAAATCGTTCGCCGCACGGAACACTGTTTTTCATCACATATTCCGCGGCGCAGGCGCGTACGATCACTACATACCGGAAATCGTACGGCAGGTGACAGCGAAGGAGGAATTCGTTACGGCATACACGCCCTATCAGGCGGAAATAAGCCAGGGAGTGCTTCAGTCCATTTTCGAGTACCAGACGGCCGTCTGCGAGCTCACCGGAATGGACGTGTCGAACGCGTCGGTCTACGACGGGGCCACGGCGGCGGCGGAAAGTATTTTCATGTGCACCGCCCCCGGCCGGATGCGCGTCCTCGTTTCCGAAGCAGTGAACCCGCGCGTTCGTGCCGTGATGAAAACGTACTGCCACGGACGCGGCGTCAGGCTGGAAACTGTTCCCTGCAGAAACGGGGCAACCGATACCGCAGCTCTTTCCGGCATGGTCGACGGTTCAACCGCGTGCGTGTACATCCAGCAGCCGAATTATTACGGCATTCTGGAGGACGCTGACGAAATAGGCGGAATCGCGCACAAAAGCGGCGCACTGTTCGTAACGGGGTGCAATCCCATTGCGCTCGCGCTCATCGAATCCCCTGCGGAATCGGGAGCCGATATTGTCACCGCCGAGGGGCAGCCGCTCGGGCTGCCGCTTTCGTTCGGGGGGCCGTATCTCGGCATTATGGCGGCGAAACAGGAACTTGTGCGGAAACTCCCCGGCCGCATCGTCGGGCAGACTGTCGACTCGGAGGGAAAGCGCGGATTCGTGCTCACGCTCCAGACGCGGGAGCAGCATATCAGGCGAGAAAAAGCGGGCAGCAATATCTGCACGAACGAAGCGCTCTGCGCGCTCACCGCGCTCGTTTATCTTTCCGCGATGGGACCTGAAGGTTTGAAACGCGCAGCCCTTCTTTCGACGTCGAAAGCCCACTATTTTCAAAAAGAACTCGCTGCAGCCGGATTTAACCCCGTGTACGACAGACCGTTCTTCAACGAATTCGTAACGACCTGCCCGTGCGGCAGCAAAACGCTGACGGATGAGCTGGCATCCCACGGCATTCTCGGCGGTCTGCCGCTCCCGGACGGCAACATTCTCTGGTGCACGACTGAAAAGAATACGAAAGCCGACATCGACGAAGCCGTGCGGCTCGCGGGAGGGATATCTGTATGAAACTGATTTTTGAGGAAAGCGTACAGGGCCGAAGCTGCTCCATTCTCCCGGAATGCGACGTTCCCGCCGTCACGCCGGAAAAGACGCGGAAACTGCCGCTCAGGCTGCCTGAAGTGTCGGAAAACGACATCAGCCGGCACTTCACGGAGCTTGCGAAAAACACGCACGGCGTCAACAACGGCCCGTATCCGCTCGGCAGCTGTACGATGAAATACAATCCGAAGGTGAACGACGCGATGGCGTCCCTTGAAGGCTTTACCGCAGTTCATCCGCTGCAGGAGCCGGACACGGTGCAGGGATGCCTCGCCGTTTTAAAAACCGCGGAAAAGACGCTCTGCGAAATAACTGGTATGGACGCGGTGACGTTCGAACCTGCCGCGGGCGCGCACGGAGAATTTACGGGACTGCTGCTTATAAAGGCGTACCACGAAAGCCGCGGAGACACGAAGCGCACGAAAATAATCGTACCGGATTCGGCCCACGGAACGAATCCGGCAAGCGCCGCAATGGCGGGATTCGAAGTCGTCAATCTTCCCTCCGCAGCCGACGGATGCGTCGATCTGGCGAAACTTCAGGAAGCCGTGGGAGACGATACAGCGGGACTCATGCTCACGAATCCGAATACCGTCGGTCTGTTCGACAAAAACATCGGAACGATTACGGAAATCGTACACAACGCGGGCGGTCTCTGCTATTACGACGGTGCCAATTTCAATCCGGTGCTCGGCATCGTGCGGCCGGGAGATATGGGATTCGACACTGTGCACGTGAACCTTCACAAGTCGTTCTCGACTCCGCACGGAGGCGGCGGCCCGGGAAGCGGGCCTGCCGGCTGCAAATCGTTCCTCAAACAGTTCCTGCCCGGAAGCGAAATAGTCGAATCCGACGGGAAGTATGACACGAAACCGTATCCGCAGTCGATCGGCAGAGTGCGCTCGTTCGCGGGCAATTTCCTCGTCGTCGTGCGCGCGCTCACCTACATGCTCGTGCTCGGTTCCGACGGGATCGTGCAGGCGGCGCAGAACGCCGTGCTCAACGCGAATTACATGCGCGTAAAACTTTCTGCAAAATATCATCCGGCGTTCGGCGGAACGTGCATGCACGAGTTCGTGCTGTCGCTCGAGCACGAAAAGGAAACGTACGGTGTTTCGGCCCTGGACACGGCGAAATGTCTCATGGATTACGGGATTCATCCGCCGACAATGTATTTCCCTCTTATCGTCCACGAGGCGCTTATGGTGGAGCCGACCGAAACTGAATCGAAGGAATCGCTCGACGCACTCATTGCGGCGCTGCTCGCCATCCGCGAAAAAATCGAGACTGATCCGGAATACGTGCGGAGCGCACCTCACAAAACTGAGCTGAAGCGGCTCGACGAAGTGCAGGCGGCGCGTCACCCCGTTCTTCATTACGATTTCGCGTCCTCAGGCGGGCCAAAATGATAGAGCACCTGTACTCCGTAAACGCGGACGGTACGGTACCGTACCGCAATCAGGCGCTCGAACGGTATCTGCTTGAGCGTGCAGGCAGCACCGAATGCATCCTCTACCTGTGGCAGAACAGGCGGACAGTCGTCATAGGCCGTAATCAGAACGCATGGAAGGAATGCAACTGCACCCGGCTCGAAGCGGACGGCGGATTCCTCGCACGCAGGCTTTCGGGCGGCGGCGCCGTCTTCCACGACAGCGGGAATCTCAATTTTACATTCGTCTGCGGCAGAGAAAATTACGACGTTCCCCGGCAGATGAACGTGATTCTCGAAGCTGTGCGGCAGTTCGGGATACCTGCGGAATGCACCGGACGCAACGATATCACGGTAGACGGGAAAAAATTCTCAGGAAACGCCTATTATCAGACGAACAAAGCGTGCTTTCACCACGGAACGCTGCTGCTCGCGGGAAACAAGGAGGACCTTTCGGCGTATCTCACCGTTTCCCCTGAAAAACTTTCATCAAAAGGAGTCGATTCAGTCAGAAGCAGGGTCACCAATCTGTGCGAATACGTACCGGACCTCACGGTCGACGCAATCCGCGAAAAATTATTCGATTCGTTCTCTTCCGTATACGGTCTTCCGGTAGAACGGTACGGGACGGACCGCATCGACGAAAAAGAGCTTTCCGCGTACGAAGCCGGCTTCGCCTCGTGGGACTGGCGGTACGGCCGGAACATTCCATTTACCGCGGAACGGCAGCGGAGGTTCGCCTGGGGAAGTCTTGAAATACAGCTTGAAATCAGGGAAGGCGCCGTAGCCGATGCGGTCTTCTGGACCGACGCACTCGACACTGAACTTGCTCAGGAAGCATCGTTCGCCCTGAAGGGCGGCCGCTTTTCGGCTGCGGAGACTGCTGCGCGGCTGTCGTCCATCCCGCTGCACGGCGACGCGCAGAAACAGATGATGACCGGTATACGGGAACTGCTGGAGGAAATGCTGTGAACGATTCGTACGATCTTATTGTTATAGGCGCGGGACCGGGAGGATATCCCGCAGCAATGGAGGCCGCTGACTGGGGAAAGACAGTCGCCGTCATAGACAAAAGCGTGCCGGGTGGAACGTGCCTCAACTGCGGCTGCATTCCGATGAAAACGCTGCTCCATACGTCGCAGATGTACCGGGAGTCACACGAAGCTGAAAAAATCGGGCTGTTCGAAACGGCGCCCGGCTGCAGCATACCGGCGCTTTCGGAACACCGGCAGCAGATTATCGGAACGCTTTCAGACGGTGTTCTCATGCAGTTCAAAAAGCGCAGAATCGAGTATATTCAGGGAACGGCGCGCATAACGGGTGAACACGAAGTCACCGTTACCGGAACGGCAGAACGCAGACTGACGGCGGCGCACATCCTCATAGCTTCAGGCTCCGAGCCTGCCCGCATCCCCGTTCCGGGACTCGACCTGCCCGGCATAGACACGAGCACGACGCTGCTCGAACGGACTTCGCTGTACAAAAGCCTCGTAATCATCGGCGGCGGAGTCATCGGCATGGAATTCGCGTCGTTTTACACCGACTTCGGAATACCGGTGACGGTGCTGGAAGCCGCTCCGTCAGTTCTTCCCGCAATGGACCGCGAGACGGCGCGCAGTCTTAAACTGATTCTGCAGAAACGCGGAGCAGACATACACGCGTCAGCGAAAGTGACAAAAGTCGAAAAAAACGGCGAAGGACTGTTCGTCTGCACATGGAGCGAAAGCGAACAGGAAAAGCGCGTCGAATCGGAAGGAATTCTCGTCGCAACGGGACGTACTCCGGCAGGAACAGGCGTCTGTACGCCGGAAATTGCGGAACGGCTCAAAATCGGGCGCGGACGCATCCCCGTCGACGAACAGTTCAGGACCGCCCTCCCCGGAGTATACGCCGCAGGAGACGTCACAGGCGGAATTCAGCTTGCCCACGCAGCGACAGCTGAAGGGCTGAACGCCGTCGCACACATGTACGGAAAAGAGCCGGTAAAAGACCTGTCTCTCATCCCCTCGTGCGTCTACACCGACCCGGAAATCGCCTCTGTCGGAATCAGCGGAGAGGAAGCGGACGAGCAGAACCTCGAGACAGTCACGGGGAAATATCTTATGTCGGCGAACGGTAAATCTGTCCTTTCGCGGCAGGAGCGCGGTTTTATAAAAATAACGGCCGACAGGAAAACGGGAATTATACTGGGCGCGCAGCTCATGTGCGCGCGCGCAACCGACATGATCGGCGTGATAGAGCTTGCAGTGAGCAGACGGATTACAGCTGCGGAACTTTCTTCCCTCGTTATGCCTCATCCGACGTTCTGCGAGGGCATCGCCGAAGCCGCGGCGGACTGCGTGCAGCGGATAAATCAGCAGCGCTGAATCAACGGCAAAACGCTCCCTGAAACAAAAAAAAACTGCCGCACTGCAGGAAATAAGGAGGAGAAACCTGCAGTGCGGCAATCTATTTCTGAAAAGCGGATATTCGTCTGCTTTTCAAATACATCTCAAAGATACCAAATTATACGCACAATGGTAATAAAAAAGTTGTTAGATAATGGATAATAATATCTAACATTCTGTTATTTCTTTTTTCGAGTCAGTTCCCGCACCTTGAGCCCCTTTTATTGCTTTCCTCCAAAGCGTCTGTTGGCCCAACCGGAAATTGGTGCAGCATTCCCATCGCCAGCATATAACCCGTGATCACCCATGGGATCACCGAATTATGCTATCCGGCCTGATTGTCACTGCAATTGAGGGCCGTCTTTACATCAAAAAACAGAGGCCTCTTATTTTTTTTCTTTCAGGACTCCGTTGAAAATGATTCGTAAGGCTTCCGCAATTGCTTCTGTCGTTTTCAATTTATTATCCATCAAAAAATCATAATCAGTAAACATATCGCTGATTTCTTCAAGCATCTTAGACAGGACACCAAAATGAATATCTGATTTCACAAGTCCATCGAGGGATCCTTGTTCCAAAAGCTTTTTAAGTGCGTCAAGTTTAAATTGTTTAAGTTCTTCAATTTTCTCCCATTCTGTCGGATAAAATTTTTTTGCTTCGTTTAGAACCAAAACCGGGAGTTTGTACTGGTGACTGGAATATACAATATCGTGAATTTTTTCAAAAATATTCTTTTGACTGTCTAATGTTTTTAAAACGCTGTTTTTATCGCTTGTAACAGTCACTGAAAAATATTCCCTGATAATCTCGTCTTTTCCGCTAAAATGCTCATAAATTGTCCTTTTGCTTATTTTAAGTTCTTCTGCAATATCATCTACCTTAAATTTCTTAAGTCCGTAAAGCTGAATGAGTCGAACGGCTTCATCCAAAATTGCTTCTTTCATCGGATAGTCTCCTCTCGATTTATATTTTTCCCGTTTTGTGGTTTTCCAAAAACAATCACTAACATGCCGCAGACTCCAACGCATACCAGCAGAACCCATGCAAATGTCTGCGATATTGTCCAGACTGCTCCCGTTACAAGTGCACCGGCAAAATTGCCTACGTATTGAAATGAATTGAAAATTCCGTTGGCAGTACCCCGATAACGGTCCCCGACAATATTATTGACATCCGTCGCAACAATCGTAGCGATTGAGATATAACCGCACATAAATAAAGTCGTTCCGATTAGAAGGAAAACATAAGAATTTTTCTCAAAAAAGAAAAGGATACCGGCACAGGAAATCAAAAATGCACCGATTAATACTGAATTGAGATGATCTTTGTCAGCCCATTTTGTTGAAAATTTCATTGGGATTATGGCGACGGCGATGGCGGGGATAAATATTTTCCACATGCCGGTCTGTCCGGTAACAGTATCGATATAAAACGGCACAGCGTAAAAAACAGACATCATAATAAAATTATTGATGAACGCTGCAAGGTTCATAATCACAAAAGTCCTGTTCTTTAATAGAATTCGAATATCGCCGCCCCGGGGAATATTGTTATTCTCCGGGCCCTTTGTATCTTTGACAAAGAACAGAATATACAATTCATTAGCGAAAAGAAGGATTGCCCCGGCCATAAACATCCAATTCACAGACATGATCCCGCGAAGCAGGGGACCGATCGCAAATGCAAGAGCCGCTGCTGCTGAAATGAATGCACCCAATATACTCATGGCTTTTGTTCGATTCCTATCGCCCGCCAAACCGGCAACCCATGAATAACCCACTCCTATCACGGCTCCGCTTCCCTGTAAAGCGCGTGCAAATATTAAGAGACCGATATTATTTGCAAAATATGCAAGGATTAGACCGATGACTACCAGGCTGAGTCCCCCAATCATTATCTTTTTATTGCCGAAACGGTCGCTAAGGATACCGAAAGGAATCTGGAAAATCGCCTGCATAAGCCCAAAAGCACCTACTGCTAATCCGGCCAACAGAGGAGTATAACCTATTAAATCTTTGCAATAGGTTGAAATAAAGGGAGTCACAATAGTCATGGATATTTGCCGCAGACCAAGCGCCGTGCTGAGCATTACCACAGGGAACATCAGGTTATTTACTTTTTTCTCCACGTCAGTACCTCCGGGATGCAATAAGTAAACTATTTTTGTTTTATAAGTACCAAAGGTTTTGCCCTGTTCCGTTTTTTTGTCAAGTATCAAATATTCCAAAAGTGACACAAAAATCTCACATGTCTATCGATTAAAGCGGTTTGAACTCTTTCGTCTCCCGAAAAGATGTGGATGCACCATTCCCATGATTTTTCCTTCCGATGTCGATGCCGGCACTTGTCATCGTTTCCATGTTTTTCCGTCTTTTTACACAGGATGTCTGTCGCGCAGCACTTCGAATGCTTCGTCGGCAACGTCGAGCGTATACGCAATGTCGTCGTCGGAAAGAGACGCGTTAATAAAATGATTATGATGGTTCGTAAAGTACACCCCGCGTTTGACGCATTCGGCCACCCATTCCTGATGCCACACGAGCGACGGATCGTCGGCAATCCGCAGATAAAAGAGCGACGGTATGCCGCTCACGTGCAGATTAAATCCGTACTTCTGCGCCTTCGCCATGAGGCCGTCTCCCAGTTTCTTTCCCTTTTCAATGAGAATCTGCGGCATATTCAGCTTCTTCATTTTATTGATGCACGCAATTCCGGCGGCGAACGGTACGGCGCTCATCCAGTAGCTGCCGGTATACGTCAGGCCGCTCACTGCGTTTTTGAGAAAATTCTTTCCGCACAGCGCCGAGACGTTGTAGCCGTTCGCAAGCGCCTTGCAGAAACAGATGAGATCCGCTTCAAATCCGAAATAATGATCCGAACCGGCTGTATCGAGACGGAATCCTGCGCGAACGTCGTCGATGATGAGAACGACGCCGTTGTCGGTACAGAGCTTGCGCACCTTCTGCCAGTACCCGTCCGCGGGCAGCTCGTTGTCCTTAAAATTACCGTGCATGTACGGCTGGGCAATCAGCGCCGCAATTTCGTCTTTATTCCGATGAAACACTTCTTCAAGCGCGTCGTAGTTATTCCAGTCGACGTACAGATTGTTGCATACGTCTTCCTCGGTGATGCCGGAATAATCGACTTTCTGCGTCCACGGAGAAATACCGTGATAATAGCCGTTGAAGAACACGATTTTCTTTTTCTGCGTATACGCGCGCGCGGTGAGAACGGCGCACGTCGTTACGTCGTTGCCGTTTTTCGCAAAAAACGCCCAGTCGGCGGAAGCGACCGTATTCACGAGCAGTTCCGCAAAATCAATCATCACGGTAGACGGTGCAGTCACGCAGTTCTCAATCGCCAGCTGCTCTTTTGCGGCGGCATCAATGTCTGGATCGTTGTATCCGAGCACGTTCGGTCCGTATGCGCACATATAGTCTATGAAACGATTGCCGTCGAGATCCCAGAAATACGTCCCCTGCGCTTTCGACGAAAAAAACGGATACGCTTCAACCGGAATAAAGCATCCTTCTCCCGGCCCCTGATGTCCGTACACACCCGACGGAATCACTTTCACCGCGCGCTGAAACGCTTCCCGGCTTTTCTCATATGTATTCAGTTTCATCATCTTATTGTCCTCCGCATTATCCGAGATATAAACCGACTCGGCTGAGAATCCGGTTCATATTGTCTATCATCGACATAAGCCCCGCACAGCGTATGCTTCCGTCGCCGATACAGTTCATGGCGTTTGCGCTGCCGTCGAAAAGGCTGCGTGCCGTTTCAAAGCTGTCGAATTCCATCGACGCCGTCCATTCCGCGGGTCTCGACTTAACAGCAGTAAGCGTATGATCTTTGCAGACGATTGCCGCGGCCGGTCCGTCCTTTACGGCGAGACAGATTGTTCCGTCGGGAATATATCCCGCGCTGAATTTTCCGATTTTGTCGTGATTACCGCATTCAGCAACGGCCACAGCGACAAGGTAGAGCATAAGAGTCGTACCAGTCTCGAAGAACTGCCTGTTTTTGAGCTGTTCCTCTGTCGGTTTTAAATATGAAGACAATATATCGGTAAGTTTCGTGAACGAATGAAAAAGGAAGCCGAGTTTAAAGAACCCTTTAGACGGAAAGGGCGTCACCGTTCCGTCTATCATTCCGTTGAATTTTTCGGGAGATGAAAACGGTAGTTTTATCATGCAGGAGGAAACATCTTTCTGCAGTGTGCACGTCCCTCCGCTGAAGGACAGCGTTCCCTCCGGCCCGTTTCTAACCGCAAAGCCGATGCTGACAGATGCGTCCGCCGTAAGCTTCCGCGCTTCGTCGTCGGTCCGGCATAATTCCTCAAGCAGTCCCAGCACGCCGTAGAGATTAATCCAGGCCATAGTCTCCCGGTCCGTTCCATGAAGATTTTTCATCTCCGCTCCTCCTTTATATATGATGAACAAAGTTTCGATTTTTTCAGAGCAGGGTAAGGAACAACGGAAGACGACAATACAGTCCGGCGGTAGGATTTTTTTTTGTATATAATAATAGTACGCCTCCTGCATTTTACTGCATATTTATGCGGCGTAACCCCTGATGTGCGTAAATATATTCAATATTTTGAACTGTGTCAATTCAGATTATTCACTTTACAAGCGCATCGATATTTTCCTGTACGACGCGTTCAAGCGCACCGCGTCCCGTCGCTTCGGGAAAGTTTCGCCATACGACGAGCTTTGCGCCGGGACATACTTCCATAAGCGGCGAAGCGACAGGATCGTGGACGTTGTCTATGATGATGTCGTATCCCGCTTCCTTCGCCTTCGCAAGCTGCGCGGCGGTGACCGGTCCCGGACCGAACGTATCGGTCACCGGGAGTCCAAGATCCTTTGCAAGATACACCTGCATCGCGTGAACGAGGATTTTCTTCGAAGCAAGCCCTTCCGACTCAGCGAGAGCCTTTCCGTCCTCCACGGTTTTGCGGTACGAAGCGACACGCTCTGCGCATTCCGCTTCGGTATGCGCATACGACGCGATGAGTTCCGCCTGCGATTCGACAGTCGCCACGCTGTTGTCCGTCTGAATTTTTATAAGCGTCACGTTTCCCGCGGAATCACCGAGCGTCTTCATCATGCGCTCGTAGCCTGCATACAGCAGATACCGGCTGCCGGTTACCTTTTTAATGTCCGATACGGTAATCTCGTATTCCGGCGGATGTTTCATATCTGCCGGAGCGATCGACAGAACACCGTCTATCCCGGCAAGATCCGCAAACGCGGCAGTCCACGGTGTAGACGCTATAAACTCCGTATTAACCGCAGCGGCAGCCGTTCCGGCCTGAGCGTCGTCCTTTCTGCCGTTCGCAGACAGGGCGGCTGCGGCGCATGAAAGCAGCGCAGCAGTAAACAGTAATTTTTTCATTTTTTTCCTCCAAATGCAAAAAGTATATACAGTACCCCCGCGGCAAGCGAAACTGACGCACTCGGCGGAAGGTCGAACATGACGGCAAGAATGAAACCTGCTGCGGAAATGAGGACACCGGCGGCAGAACTTACTATAAAAAGTTTTGTAACACCCGTTTCCTTCTTCCTGACGGCAAGAAACCTGGCGGCGGCAAGAACGGGCAAAACGAGCAGCGCGTCTATGAGCAGCGCGCCCAGCAGCTTCATGGCGAGCGCGACGACGAGCGCGATGAGCGTTACCATGACGGTATAATGGAGGTCTACGTTGATTCCGAGCGAACGCGCGACCTCCCTGTTGTAAAACACCGCAAGAATCGTCCTGATGTTCAGCGTTACGTACAAAACGAGAAACACCGCAAGGGCAGCGAGAGCCGCCAGATCGGTATTCTGAAGCGCGAACGGGCTTCCCCACAGCAGGTTGAGCGTGTTGTTCGCACTCACTCCCGATTTGTGTATGATGAGCGACGCGAGCGCCATCGAGACGACCATTGCGGCCGCACTTCCCGGTCCGAACCCCGAACTTTTGTCCTTCGACAGCGCGAGAAGCAGAAACACGAGCAGCAGATTTACCGCTGCCGTGACGGGAAACAGCGGAAGCGACAGTGCAAGCGAAATTGCACCGCCGAGAATGACGCCGTGCATGAGCATGTAGCGCATGGGAATAAGATCCAGCCGCAGCACCATGACGCCGCACAGCGGAAACGCAGCGCCCGCAATCAGCATGGCGATGAAGCCGCGGACAACGGGAGCGAGCGTAAAGGCAAGCATCAGACTGTTCATGCCGCTTCCCCTATCGTAAGCGCATTCCAGCCGAGCTGTTTCACAAGTTCCATATCGTGCGTTACCGTGATGATTGTCGGGATTTCCCGTACCGACAGCGAGCGGAGGATTTCCGCGACCATCAGGCGCGCGCCGTCGTCGAGCGCGGACGTAGGTTCGTCGAGCAGCAGCACTTTCGCTTCCTGTGCAAGGCAGCGTGCGATCGATACTTTCTGTTTTTCCCCGCCGCTCAGCGACGTATAGCTGCGCCCGTGAAGCGCGGTACATCCGGTACGTTCCATGGCGCGGAGAACGAGCTCCCGCACGCCGCGCGTTCCCTGTTTAATTCCGAGCCCGACGACTTCCTCCACGGAAAGCGGAAACAGCGCGGAGTCCTGCTGCTGCGGAACGTAGCAGACGGTGCGCGGTTTGAGTGCGCGGGGATTTCTTCCGTCTATGCGTATCTGCCCGTACTCAGGCTGCAGATTTCCCGTAAGGAACCGGAGCAGCGTCGTCTTTCCGGTACCGTTTTCCCCGACGACAAGCAGATTGCCTCCCGCAGGCAGCGCGAACGACAAATCGTGCAGCGAACCGAACGGACACGAAAGGTGCTCAACCACAACATCGACGCCGCGTACCAGTTTTGCACGCTGTCTGAGAATACGGTACATTTCGTCCGGGTCGTCCATAGGTCCCAGCTGTTCTTCCGTCGCGCACATGAGTTCCGGAACTTTACGGTCGGCAGCCAGTTCGACGTTCCTTCCGCTGCACTCTCGATTCAGAGCTGCAATATAGTTTTCCGCGAGTTCACTTGCAAGATTCGCGTGAATACGCGTTATTCCGAGCCGTACCATAATGACAGCCGCGGCTTTTCCGACGGCCGTATCGTGCGCGCTCAGATTTTCACGCGGACCGCGGTATGTCTGCATAAAATCCTCAAGCTCGAAAAGCGGCATGAGCCACTTTCCCGCAGATGAAAAAATCAGTTCTGCGCCGCTGAATACGCGGAGCGTTACCCCGTCCGGCAGCGGACTTTTCCAGTCTTCCTGTATCGTCATACTGAATTCCTTACTCCATCACAGACAGCCATATTATACAAAAAAATCACCTATAAAGCATACGGGGACCGCATGGACTAATTTTCAAACCGGGCCGCAACCCGTCTGAGATATTCCGGAACGGGAAGGTGCTGCGGACACGCGCGCTCGCACAGACGGCAGCCGATGCAGTCGGACGCCTTGCTGTTATTTCTCGCATAATTCTGATAATACATCTTCTGAGCGTCGAACCCTCCGGCAGGGGCCTTTTTCTTTTCATTATAAATCGAAAAATATACCGGAATGGGAATGTGTTTCGGACAGCCTGCGACGCAGTAACGGCAGCCGGTGCACGGAACTGCGATCGATTCGTTAATAATCCGTACAGCCGTTTTTATAACAGCGTTTTCCCGTTCGTCGAGCGGAACGAACTGCCTCATAAACGACGTGTTTTCATCAAGCTGATTATAATTCGACATGCCGCTCAGGACCATCATGACGTTGTCCAGACTTGCCGCAAAACGTATTGCCCACGACGGCACGGACCAGTCCGGATGAACAGCTTTGAACGCCTGCTCCGCTTTCCCGGGCACATCCGCAAGCATGCCGCCTTTCACCGGTTCCATCACAATAACAGGTTTTCCGTGCTTTACCGCAGTCTCATAACATCTGCGGGACTGAACGCCCGCGCTGTCCCAGTCAAGATAGTTTATCTGGAGCTGTACGAACTCAGCCTCAGGATGATCGGTCAGTATCCGGTCGAGCAGTTCGGGCGAGTCGTGAAACGAGAAGCCGATGTGCTTTATTTTTCCTTCCGCTTTTTTCTGTTTAACAAAATCAAAACAATGAAAATTTTCCATTATATCGTAATCGTTTGCGTTGAGATTGTGCAGCAGATAATAATCAAAATATTCAACGCCGCATTTCTGAAGCTGCTCTCCGAATATGCGCTCGTTGTCGCTTTCCGACTTAAGCATTACGACAGGAAGCTTCGACGCAACGGTAAACGTACTGCGGTCGTGCCGCTTTACAAGCGACTCCCGGAGGAATTCCTCGCTTTTGAAATTGTGATACATATATGCCGTATCAAAATAGGTGAATCCCCGTTCAAGGAACGTGTCGACCATCCGATTAATCATATCCGTGTCGGCGGAAGTTATGAGTTATAAGAGTATTTGATAATGAAATTATAAAAAAAACTGATAATTGCGGAGGTATGAATAAATGCTTGTTTTTATGCATACTGTAACGGGCCTGCAAAAATGATAAAAATTGTCATTTAGTTTGATAAAATACCTTGTTTTTCAGTGTTTTTAACTGTTTTTTCTTGTAAAAAAAAGGCTATTATAATGTGATTAATAAAAGATATAGTCTGATATCGTTCAGCCACAGCCCGAAAAGGCTGCGGCGCTTTTATTTAACAAAGGTTGTTTCGTTCGATGAATTTATTCATCGTGAGCCATGTTACATTGAGCTCTAACGACAGATGCCGTTTAGAAATTCCTTCCTGCAGCTGCTTTTTTATATATTCTTCGTTTCCTGTTAATTTATAATGTGATGGTTTTCTGCCCTTATATCTGCCGACGTGTTTACCTTCGGCTTTTACTCGGGCCAGAGCTTCTTTTGTCCTCTGCGAAATCAGATTGCGCTCGATTTCTGCCGACAGTCCAAACGCGAAAGCAAGGACTTTCGATTGGATGTCGTCTCCAAGTCGGTAATTATCCTTTATCGTCCATACTTTTGCGCCCCGCTCCATAAGCAAATTCAAAATCGACATAATCATAAACAGACTGCGCCCCAGTCTCGATAACTCGGAGCAAATTATCAGGTCTCCCTGCTGTACTTTATGCAGTATCGCACCGAGTTGCCGCTTATCGGGCTCTTTCGTTCCGCTGATCGTTTCTTCGATCCAACAGTCGATTGATAGGCTGTTTTTCCTGGAAAACTGTTCAATTTCGAACCGCTGATTCTCAACGGTTTGTTTCTCTGTACTGACTCGTATATATCCGTATATCATCATGAAAATATACTGCAAATAAATCGAGCGGTTTTAAAATACAATTTTTATCTGCCACAATACAATCTGCAACAAAGGT